>Ga0209810_1000017_pt1 | contig 587033 bp, 580 predicted proteins | sample Coa_R1_7_FD_187159 | JGI IMG/M metagenome (GOLD analysis project Ga0209810, IMG submission 187159) | Surface soil microbial communities from Centralia Pennsylvania, which are recovering from an underground coalmine fire - Coalmine... | ecosystem: Environmental > Terrestrial > Soil >...
GGGATCGCGGTGCGCCGGGCGGTGCGCTGGAGGTGCGGGAGGAGCGCGCGCAGCCCAAAGCGGGCGACCACCCGGCGGCTCGCGCGGCCCGGGCTGCGCGCGATCATCGTGCCCAGGCCGACCAGCGTGCCGCTCACCGAGGCGATCACCAGCACGGCCGGAATCGCCTGCCAGCCCAAGAACGCGCCGATCATGGCGAGGAGCTTGACGTCGCCGAAGCCCATGCCCTCGACGTGGGTGAGCCGCTCGTAGCCCCACGCGATCGCCCAGAGGATGCCGCCGCCCAGGACGACGCCGAGGACCGCATCGGCGAGCCCGATGCCGTCGGGGAGCAGCGCGGCGCCGAGGCCCACGAGGATGCCGGGCAGGCTCACCTCGTCGGGGATGAAGAGGTGATCCAGGTCGATCGCGGTGACGAGCAAAAGCGCGGCCGTAAACACGAACGCGACGAGCGCCCGCGGCGTGGGGCCGAAGGTCGCGAGCGCGAGCACGGCGAGCGCGCCCGTGGCGGCCTCGACGAGCGGGTAGCGGACGGAGATGCGGCCCCGGCAGCGCCGGCAGCGCGCCCCGAGCCAGAGCCAGGAGAGGAGCGGCAGGTTGTCGTACCAGGCGATCGGTGCCGTGCAGTGTGGGCAGCGCGAGCGCGGCCAGACCACGGACTCCTCGGCCGGAAGGCGATGGATGCAGACGTTCAAGAAGCTGCCCACGCAACTGCCGAGCGCGAAGCCCACGACGAGCAACGGCCAACCGGCGAGGCTCGCGGCGAGCGGGATCATGCTGGCTCGGGCCACGGGGTATCTATCGGCTCGGGGGCCGTCAAACGCGAGCGGGGGGCGGACTCGAGCGAGTCCGCCCCCCGCGGGCATTCAGGATCGTTCAGGAGATGCTTACGAGCAGCAGAGGTTGCTGGTCTGGCCGTTGGCGCAGGTCTGCCCGCAGCTGTCCCACAGGCACTGCGTGTAGGAGGCGAGGTTTGCCTGCTGCATTTGGGTCGTGATGGTGAACCCCGCGGCGTTCGTCGTGGGGCAGGTCTTGAGTGCGGCCGTGCAGGTGACCAGGCCCGAGGGGTTGAAGCCCGGCAGAGCACCCGGCGCCGCGCAGTCGCCGGCGAAGTAGGCGCTGTTGTCGACGAAGTAGGCCTCTTCACCGGTTGCCGCGTTGCGCGCGTCGGCCTCCATCCGCGCGTTGTAGCCGCGCTGGCGGTACGCTGCGAACTGGGGGATGGCGATGGCGGCCAGGATGCCGATGATGGCCACCACGACGAGGAGCTCGATCAGGGTGAAGCCCTTCGCCTTCTTCCGCCGTTTCTTCATGGCCTTCTGCATACGTCCTCCTCTTCGAGCAGGGTGTGATTCCGTCCGGGGGTGCCGCCCGGGACCGTTGCCGGGAAGGGAGCAAGGCCGGTGCCACGGGCGTGGCACGTGTGCCAGCGGCCGCGAGCGCGAAGAATCGCGATTTCCCGCGGCGTCGGCCGCGCGCCCGCACGCGCGGCATCGTCACGAAAGTGGCGGGCGCCATCGTTCGAACGCTCTCCCGAGCGCGCGCGTGCAGCGCGCCGTTGCAGCGTGCGTCGCGGGGCGCACGGCGGGGAGCAGGGCGACCGACGGGGGATGGCTACTGGATGACGCTGCCGAGCTGGAAGATCGGCAGGTACATCGAGACCACGAGGCCGCCGATCACCACGCCGAGGAAGAGGATCACGGCGGGCTCGAGCAGCGACATGAGGTTCGCCACGGTGTTGTCCACCTCGTCCTCGTAGAACTCGGCGATCTTCTGCAGCATGCTGTCCATGGCGCCGGTGGCCTCGCCGACGGCGAGCATCTGGCAGACCATGGGCGGGAAGACCTTGCTCTCGATGAGCGGCTCGGCGATCGTGCGCCCGCTGGCGATGCTCGCGCGCGCGCCGACGATGGCGCGCTCGACGACCTTGTTGCCGGCGGTGCGGGCGGTGATCGTGAGCGAGTCCAGGATGGGCACGCCCGAGGAGACGAGCGTGCCGAGCGTGCGGGTGAAGCGGGCGACGGCCGACTTGCGGATGAGCTCGCCGAAGACGAACACCTTGAGCAGCGCCGCGTCGATCCAGAGCTGGCCCCCCTCGGTCTTGTACGCGTAGCGCAGCGCCACGAGCGCGATGATCGGCACCGCGCAGAGGTACCAGATGTGATCGGTGGTGAAGTGCGAGAGGTTGATCACGAACTGGGTCGGGGCCGGCAGCGCCTTGCCGAAGCTCGCGAACACGTCGGCGAAGACCGGGATCACCCAGATGAGGAGGATCGCGGTGACGATGATGGCCGCGCCCACGATGCAGGACGGGTAGATGAGCGCGCCCTTGATCTTGCTCTTGAGCTTGGCGGACTTCTCGAGGTAGTTCGCGAGCCGCACGAGGATCGTGTCGAGGATGCCGGCGACCTCGCCCGCCTGCACCATGCTCGTGTAGAGGTCCGAGAAGACCTTCGGGTGCTTGCGGCAGGCGTCGGCGAGCGTGCCGCCCGCCTCCACGTCGTCCTTCATCTGCAGGATGATCTTGCGGAAGGGCTTCGAGTCGGTCTGGTCGGCGAGCGTCTGCAGGCACTGCATGATGGGCAGGCCCGCGTCGATCATGGTGGCGAACTGGCGGGTGAAGACCACGAGGTCGCGCTGCTTGACCGGCGGGCCGAACGCCGGCAGGGAGATCTCGTACTCGAGCCCCTTGCCCTTTTCCTTGATGCGCGCGGTGTTCGGCGTGATGCGCTGGCTGCGGAGCCGGATGATCACCGCGTCGCGGCTCGGGGCCTCCATCTCGCCCGAGAGCGTGGCCCCCTTGGGGGAGATTCCCTGCCAACGGTAGACCGGCATCGTCCCTCCTCTAGCTCGCGCGGCTCTGGCGGGAGAGGCCGAGCGCCTGCCGCAGCTCCTCGGGCTCGGTCGCGTAGCCCATCGCCTCCTCGGGCGTGACCAGGTTGCGCTGCACGAGCGCCACCAGCGACTGCGTCATGGTCTGCATCCCGAACTTCGACTGGCCGATCTGCATCTGCGAGTAGATCTGGTGGACCTTCTCCTCGCGGATCAGGTTGCGGATGGCGGCGTTCGGGATCATCACCTCGGCGGCCATCACGCGCCCCTTGCCGTCGCGGCGCGGGAGGAGCTGCTGCGAGATCACGCCCTGGAGGACCAGCGAAAGCTGCGCCCGCACCTGCGCCTGCTGGTGCGGCGGGAAGACGTCGATGATGCGGTTGATGGTCTGGACCGCCGAGTTCGTGTGCAGGGTCGAGAACACGAGGTGGCCGGTCTCGGCGACCACCAGCGCCGCCTCGATGGTCTCGAGGTCGCGCATCTCGCCGATCAGCACGATGTCGGGGTCCTGGCGCAGCACGTGCTTGAGCGCCTGCGCGAAGCCGTGGGTGTCGGCGAACACCTCGCGCTGGTTGATGAGGCAGCTCTTGTGCTCGTGGACGAACTCGATCGGGTCCTCGATCGTGATGATGTGCTCGTGGCGCTCGCGGTTGATCTTGTCGATGAGGGCCGCGAGCGTCGTCGACTTGCCGCTGCCCGTGGGCCCGGTGCAGAGCACGAGGCCGCGGGGCAGCTCGGCGAGCCCGGGCACCGACGGCGGCAGGCCGAGGCTGTGCAGCTCGGGCATCTTGTGGGGGATCATGCGGAACGCCCCGCCGACGGCGCCCTTCTGCTGGTAGAGGTTGCCGCGGAAGCGGGCCGCCCCCTTGATGCCGAAGGAGAAGTCGAGCTCGTTCTCCTCCTCGAAGCGCTTCTTCTGCCCCTCGGTGAGGAGGCTGTAGCAGAGGTTCTTCGTGTCGGTGGGGCTGAGCGGCGGGTGGGTGAGGGGGACGAGCCCGCCGTGGAGCCGGATCATGGGGGGGCTTCCGTTCGTGATGTGCAGGTCGGACGCACCGCGCTCGACCATCTCCCGCAGGAACGCCTCGATCGATGGCATCGCGCCGCGAAAAGCAGGGCGCGTGCCACCCGGCGCGGCACGTGCCGCCGCGCCGGCGGTGCGCGGGCCGCGTCAGGTTTGTGCCGGGGCGGCAGGGGTGAAACGCGGGTGAACGGATCCGTACAGGGTCGTCGGTGGCGCCCCCGGGAGGGATGCAGTACGGTGCGGACGTGACGTACCGGGAGGAAGTTGCGCAGCGGATCGCGGTCCTTCGCGATGCCGTGCGCCGCTGGGGCTGTGATCGGGCGCTCCTCTTCGGGTCCGCGGCGCGTGGCGACGTGCACGAGGGGAGCGACCTCGACGTGCTCGTCGTGCGCCGCAGCGACATCCCCTTCGTCGAGCGGCCGCGGGAGCTGCTCGCCATGCTCCCGCCAGGGCTGGCGGTGGACGTGGTCGTGTACACGCCCGAAGAATTCGAGCGGCTCAGCCGCGATCCGCGGGGCATCGTCGCCTCGGCGCTCGCCGAAGGGATCGAGCTGTGAGCGACGATCAGAACGTGGTCGAGGCGCGTCGCTGGCTCGCGCAGGCGGAAGACGATCTCCGCTTTGCCCGCGTCGGCCTGGCGGAGCGCTTCTACGCGCAGGCGGCGTTCCTGTCGCAGCAAGCGGGCGAGAAGGCTCTCAAGGCCCTGCGCTATCTGCGCGGCGACCGCCGCGTGCTCGGACACTCGCTGGTGGCCCTGGTCGAGACGCTGCGCGACGAGTTGCCCGATGCCGATGCGTTGAAGGCCCCGGCTGCCGAGCTCGACCTGCACTACGTGCCCGCGCGGTACCCGAACGGGCTGCCCGATCTGGCGCCCTTCCAGGCGTACACCGAGGAGCAGGCGCGGCGCGCGATCGAGGCCGCGGAGCGGTTCGTGTCGCTCGCCCGCGCGCGCACGGGGCCGGGAGCCGCCCCGTGACGCCGGCTCAATCCGCCATCGTGACGCGCAGGACCTCCTCGATCGTCGTCGTCCCGCGCGCGACGTGCAGCAGGCCCGACTGCCGCAGCGAGCTCATCCCGCCCTGGATCGCGGTGCGCTTGAGATCGAGGGCGGTAGCGCCGGCCAGGACCTGCTCGCGCAGCGCGTCGGTCATCGGCATCACCTCGTAGAGCGCGATGCGGCCGCGGAAGCCGGTGCCGCCGCACTGCGGGCAGCCGACGCCGTGCTGCGGCTCGAACGGCTCGCCGGTCCAGCCGATCTCGCGCAGCACCTCCTCGCCGACCGGTGCCGGCTCCTTGCAGTGCGGGCAGATCACGCGCGCGAGGCGCTGGGCGAGGATCAGGTTCACCGAGCTGGCGACGAGAAAGGGCTCGACGCCCATGTTGAGGAGGCGGTTCACGGTGGACGGCGCGTCGTTCGTGTGGAGCGTCGAGAGCACGAGGTGGCCGGTGAGCGCCGCCTTCACCGCGATCTCGGCGGTCTCGAAGTCGCGGATCTCGCCCACCATGATGATGTCCGGGTCCTGGCGCAGGAAGGCCCGCAGCGCGGCCGCGAAGTTGAGCCCGATCTCGTCGTGCATCTGCACCTGGTTGACGCCGACCAGGTTGTACTCGACCGGGTCCTCGGCCGTGGAGATGTTCACGCCGACCTTGTTGAGCTCGGCGAGCGCCGAGTAGAGGGTCGTCGTCTTGCCGCTGCCCGTGGGCCCGGTCACCAGCACCATCCCGTAGGGCTTGTAGATGGCCTCCTTGAAGTGCTTGAGCGCCTCCTCCTCGAAGCCGAGCTTGGTCATGTCGAGCTGGAGGTTCGACTTGTCGAGGAGCCGCAGCACGACCTTCTCGCCGAAGAGCGTCGGCAGCACCGAGACGCGGAACTCCATCTCCTTGTTGCCGGTCACCTTCATCTTGATGCGGCCGTCCTGCGGCAGGCGGCGCTCGGCGATGTCGAGGTTGGCCATGACCTTGAGCCGCGACGTGATCGCGTTCTTCAGCCGCAGCGGCGGCTGCATGATCTCGTAGAGCACGCCGTCGATGCGGAAGCGCACGCGGAGCACCTTCTCGTAGGGCTCGATGTGGATGTCGCTCGCCCGCTTGCGGATCGCGTCGGTGAGCAGCGCGTTCACCAGGCGGACGACCGGCGCCTCCTCCGTGGCGCGCTCGAGCTCCTTGAGATCGACCTCGTCCTCGTCCTCGACGAACTCGACGTCCTCGTTGCCGAGGCGCTGGAGCACCTCGTCGTAGTCGGTGTGGGCGTCGTAGTAGCGCTCGATCGCCGCCTGGATGAGCGTCGGCGCGGCGACGGCCACCTTGACGTCGTAGCCGGTGAGGAACTTGACCTCGTTGATCGCCACCAGGTTCGACGGGTCGGCCATCGCCACCGTGAGCGTCGAGCGCACGAGCCCGATCGGGATCAGGTGGTGCTTCACCACGAGCGCCTGCGGGATGATGTTGAGGACCTCGCGCGGCACGTCGAGCGTGAGCGGGTCCATGACCGGCAGGCGATACTCGCGCTCGAGGTAGGAGAGGAGCTGCTCCTCGCTGATGTAGCCGAGCTTGACGAGGTGGGTGGAGAGCGCGCCGCCCTGTTCGCGCTGTTGCTCGAGGGCGCGTGCGAGCTGCTCGGCGGTGATCTCGCCGCGCTTCTGGAAGAGTTCGCCCAGCCGGGAGGTCATGCGCGGGCCGGGCGGGCGGCGGCGACGCTAGGCGTGCCGCCGGGACGAGTCAAGGGGAGGCCGGCGCGGGCGAGCGCGCGCGCCATCGCGCCGAGCGGGGCGCGTCGGCCCGTCCAGGCCTCGAAGGCGAGCGCCCCCTGGTGGAGCAGCATGCGGGTGCCGTCGGCAATCGGGCGCCCGGCGCGGGCCGCGGCCGCGAGAAACGGCGTCGGGCGGGTGCCGTAGACGAGGTCGACGAAGAGACAGCCTGGCGGGCTCGTCGTGGGACGGAGCCCGAGCCCCCCGCCCGCGAGCCCCGCCGACGTCGTGTTGACGACGAGCGTCGCGTCGGCGAGCAGCGTGCGGCCCGCGAGAGCCGCGAGCGGCGCCGCCCGCGCCTCGGGGCAGCCGAGCGCGGCAAGGCGTGCCGCGAGCGCCTCGCCGCGCGCGACCGTGCGATTGGCGACGACGACGGCCCGGGCGCCCCCGGCGACGAGCGCTGCGCCGACGGCCCGGGCCGCCCCGCCCGCCCCGATCACGACCGCCCGGGCGCCCCGCAGGCGCACGCGGCCGCGGAGCGCGCGGAGGAAACCGCGGGCGTCGGTGTTGTCGCCGACGAGCCGGCGGCCGCGCGCGACGATCGTGTTCACCGCGCCGATGCGTGCCGCCTCGGGGGTGAGCGCGTCGAGCAGCGGGAGCGCCGCCTCCTTGAGGGGCACGGTGAGGTTGAGGCCCCCCATGCCGAGCCGGCGCGCCTCGGCGAGCGCCGCCGGCAGCGCGCGGACGCCGACGCGGTAGCGGAGATAGAGGTGGGGGAGGCCCGCCGCGGCGAAGGCGGCGTTGTGCATGGCCGGCGAGAGCGAGTGGTCGACCGGGTCGCCCAGGACTCCGAACAGCAGTGCGCGGCGCCGGCTCTCCATCTTCACGATGCCTCGTGTGGGCGGACGGCCCCCCGGGGCCGCCACGCCCTTCCCCTAGGTCGGCACGAGAGGCCGCGGGCTTTAATCGGCCCTGAGCGCCGCCCGCGCGGCCGCCAGGCGGGCGATCGGGACCCGGAACGGCGAGCAGGAGACGTAGTCGAGACCGATGCGGTGGCAGAAGTCGACCGAGGCCGGCTCGCCGCCGTGCTCGCCGCAGATGCCGATCTTGAGCTTCGGGGCGACCTTGCGCCCCCGCTCGACCGCGATCCGCATGAGCGCGCCCACCCCCGGCTCGTCGATCGCCTCGAAGGGGTCGCGGGGGTAGATCTCGAAGCGGTCCACGTAGGGCACGAGGAAGCGGCCCGCGTCGTCGCGGGAGACGCCGAGCGTCGTCTGGGTGAGGTCGTTGGTGCCGAAGGAGAAGAACTCGGCCGCGGCGGCGATCTCGTCGGCGGTGAGCGCGCCGCGCGGCACCTCGATCATCGTGCCGACGAGGTACTTGAGCCGCACGCCGCGCTCGCGCTCGACCTCCGCGGCCACGCGGCGCACGATCTCCGCCTGGAGCCGCAGCTCCTTCACGTGGCCGACCAGCGGGATCATCACCTCGGGGGCCACCGGGATGCCCTCGGCCTTGACGGTGGCGGCGGCCTCGAAGATCGCGCGGGCCTGCATCTCGGTGATCTCCGGATAGATGATGCCGAGGCGGCAGCCGCGGAACCCGAGCATCGGGTTGAACTCGCGGAGCGCCTCGATGCGCGCGCGCACGCGCTCGACCGGAATGCCGAGCTCGCGCGCGAGCGCCTCCTGCTCCGCGGCGTCGTGAGGCAGGAACTCGTGCAGCGGGGGGTCGAGCGTGCGGATCGTCGTCGGGCGGCCGCGCATGGTGCGGAAGATGCCCTCGAAGTCGGCGCGCTGGAGCGGCAGGAGCTTCGCGAGCGCGGCGCGGCGCTCCTCGGCCGAGGTCGCGAGGATCATCTCGCGCATGGGGCCGATCTTCCCCGCGCCGAAGAACATGTGCTCGGTGCGGCAGAGGCCGACGCCCTCGGCGCCGAAGGCGATGGCCTGCGCGCACTGCTCGGGGAGGTCGGCGTTGGCGCGCACGCCGAGCCGCCGCACCGCGTCCGACCAGCGCATGAGCTGCGCGTACATCCGGTAGACGGGCGCCTGCCGCGGCTCGAGGCTCCGCTCGACGAGCACGCGCACCACCTCGCTCGGCTCGGTGTCGATGTGGCCCAAAAACACCTCGCCGGTGGTGCCGTCGAGGGAGAGGTCGTCGCCCGCGCGAAGCGGGGCGTCCCGGCCGGCGACGCGCATCGTGCCGGTGCGGTAGTCGATATCGAGCGCCTCGCAGCCGGCGACACAGACCTTGCCCATCTGCCGGGCGACCAGCGCGGCGTGGCTCGTCATGCCGCCGCGGGCGGTGAGGATGCCCTCGGCGGCCGCCATGCCGCGGATGTCCTCGGGCGAGGTCTCGATGCGCACCAGGATCACCTTCTCGCCGCGCGCGGCGCGCGCGACGGCGTCGTCGGCGTGGAAGGCGATCTTCCCGGTGGCCGCGCCCGGACCGGCGTTGAGCCCGCGGGCGAGCCGGCGGCCCTCGGCGATCGCGCGCTCCTTCTCCGCGGCGCGGAAGGCCGGGCGCAGGAGCTGGTTCAGCTGCTCGGGCTCGACGCGCAGGAGGGCCTCGCGCGGCTTGATGAGCCGCTCCCGCACCATGTCGAGCGCGATGCGGATCGCGGCCACGCCCGTGCGCTTCCCGACGCGGCACTGCAGCATGTAGAGCTTGCCGCGCTCGATGGTGAACTCGATGTCCATCATCTCGCGGTAGTGGCGCTCGAGCGTGCGCCGGATCTTGAGGAGCTGCGCGTAGACCTTGGGATGGGCCCGCGCGAGCTCCGAGATGGCGAGCGGGGTGCGGATGCCGGCCACGACGTCCTCGCCCTGCGCGTTCATGAGGAACTCGCCGTAGAAGCGGTTCTCGCCGGTGGCGGGGTCGCGGGTGAAGGCCACGCCGGTGCCCGAGTCGTCGCCCAGGTTGCCGAACACCATCGACTGCACGTTCACCGCGGTGCCCCAGGTCTCGGGAATGCCGTTGAGCTTGCGGTAGACGATCGCGCGCTCGTTCATCCACGAGCCGAAGACGGCGCCGATCGCGCCCCAGAGCTGCTCCTCCGGATCCTCCGGGAAGAGCACCCCGCGGCGCATCTTGATGAGCGCCTTGAACTCGCCCACGAGCTCGCGCAGCGCGTCTGCGTCGAGCTCGGTGTCGAGCCGCACGCCCCGCGCGCGCTTCTTTTCCTGGAGCGCGATCTCGAAGGGGTCTTCCTCCTCCTTGGAGGCGGGTTTGAGGCCGAGCACGACGTCGCCGTACATCTGTACGAAGCGGCGGTAGCAGTCGTAGGCGAAGCGCGGGTTGCCGGTCGTGCGGATGAGGCCCTCGACCGTCGCGTCGTTGAGGCCGAGGTTGAGGATCGTGTCCATCATCCCCGGCATCGAGGCGCGCGCCCCGGAGCGCACGGAGACGAGCAGAGGATCGGCGGGGTCGCCGAAGCGGCGCCCGACCGCCCGCTCGACGTGGGCGAGCGCGCGGGCGACCTCGCGGCGCAGCCCGGGGGGGTAGGTCCGGCCGTGGGCATAATAATAGGTGCAGACCTCGGTCGAGATCGTGAAGCCGGGGGGCACGGGCAGCCCGAGCCGGGCCATCTCGGCGAGGTTCGCGCCCTTGCCGCCGAGCAGGTCCTTCATCTCCGCGCGGCCGTCCTTGCGGCCGCCGCCAAAGAGATAGACGAACCGCCGCGTGCGCGGCAGGCGTTCGCGTTCGGCCTTGCGTTGGGGTCGCGCCATCGTGGTCGTCCTCAGCCGATGCGCGCGCCGAGCTCGTCGACGAGGCGATCCTCGGCGATGCGCACCTGGGTCATGGAATCGCGGTCGCGGAGCGTCACCGTCCCGTCGCGCAGCGTCTGGTGGTCGACGGTGATGCCGAAGGGCGTGCCGATCTCGTCCTGCCGGCGATAGCGCCGACCGATCGAGCCAGCCTGGTCGTAGTCGACGGCGAAGCGGCGCCGGAGATCGTCGTAGATGCGCCGGGCGCGCTCGGGCAGCCCGTCGCGCCGCAGCAGCGGGAAGACCGCCGCCTTGCACGGCGCGAGCTTCGGGTGCAGGCGGAGAACCGTGCGCGGCTCGCCTTCCGCCTCGTCCTCGTCGTAGGCGTCGACGAGGAAGGCGAGCGCCGAGCGATCGGCGCCGGCGGAGGGCTCGATGACGTAGGGGAGGTAGCGCTCGCGCCGCTCCTCGTCGAAGTAGGTGAGGTCCTTGCCGCTGAACTCGGCGTGGCGCCGGAGGTCGAAGTCGGTGCGGTTGGCGATCCCCTCGAGCTCGGACCAGCCGAAAGGGAACTCGTACTCGACGTCGGCGCAGCTCTTTGCGTAGTGCGCGAGCTCCCCGGGGCCGTGCGCGCGCAGCCGCAGCCGCTCGCGCCGGATGCCGAGGTCGAGGTACCAGCGCAGGCGCTCCTCCCGCCAGTAGTCGTACCACTGCTCGTCGTCGCCCGGGCGCACGAAGAACTCGAGCTCCATCTGCTCGAACTCGCGCATGCGGAAGAGGAAGTTGCCGGGGGTGATCTCGTTGCGGAAGGACTTGCCGATCTGCGCGATGCCGAAGGGGATCTTGAGCCGCGAGGTCTCGAGCACGTTGCGGAAGTTGACGAAGATGCCCTGCGCGGTCTCGGGGCGCAGGTAGGCGATCGCCGCGGTGTCCTCCACGGGCCCGACGTAGGTCTTGAACATGAGGTTGAACTGCCGGGGCTCGGTGAGCTCCCCGCCGCACGCCGGACAGCGGCTGCCGTCCACGTGGTCGGCGCGGAAGCGCTGCTTGCAGCTCTTGCAGTCGACGAGCGGGTCGCTGAAGCCGGCGAGGTGGCCCGACGCCTCCCAGACGCGCGGGTGCATGATGATCGCCGCGTCGATGCCGACCACGTCCTCGCGGCTCGTCACCACCGCGCGCCACCACGCGTCCTTCACGTTGCGCTTGAGCTCGACGCCGAGCGGGCCGTAGTCGAGGCTCGCCCCGAGGCCGCCGTAGATCTCGCTGCCCGGGAAGACGAACCCCCGCCGCTTGCAGAGGTTCACCACCTTCTCCATGGTGACGCCGGCCATCGCGGTGAAAGGGGCGACCCTAGCGGAGCGTGCCCGCGGAATCAACGCGCGTGCGGGCGAGGAACGCGCGCGTGCGCAGCGGGCCCGTCACCACGCGCGCAAGCAGCTGCTCGGTCACCGCCGCCGCCTCGACGAGCCCCGGGCCGGCCGCGCGGGCGGCGGCGGCGAGCGGCGCGCCGGCGAGCCGCAGGAGCTGCTGCACCGTGGGCGGCGCGAGCGGCCGCAGCGGCTCGCCCGGCCGCACGCAGGCGCGGCAAACGAGGCCCGGCCGCTCGAGGGCGAGGTAGGCCGGGCCGTCGCCGCTCGGCGCGCCGCAGCCGCGACAGCGGTCGAGCACCAAACCGTAGCCGGCCGCGCGCAGGAGGTGGAGCTCGAAGGCGCGCAGCACGGGATCGGGCGGCGCCCCCGCGTCGAGGAGGCCGAGCCCCTCGCGGACGAGCGCGTAGACCTCGGCACCGGGCTCGCGCCCGAGGACCGTGCGGTCGGTGAGCTCGAGGACGTAGGACCCGGCTGCGAAGCGGTCGAGGTCGCGGGTAAAGCCGCGCAGCACCCCGAGGAGCTCTGCGCGCAGGAGAAACGCCAGGTCGGCGGTCGCCCGCTGCCGGAACGCCACGCGCACGTGGACGAAGGGCTCGAGCGTGCCCGCGAACCGCCGGCGGGAGTTCTTCGCCCCCTTGGCGATGCCCGTGAGCTTCCCGTGGTGCTCGGTAATGAAGGTGACGATCCGGTCGGACTCGCCGTAGGGGCGGGTGTGGAGCACGAAGGCGGGCGTGACCAGCTCGGCGGGCACGGGGGCGGACCCGCCTTCGAGCTACCATCGGCCGCAGGGCGAGGCAACCTTGACAAACAGGGTTATGGCTCTTACCTGCACGCGCGGTCATGGAGGAGCAGGACGAGCGCGCCGCCCGGATCGCGGCCCTCGAAGCCGAGCTGGCCGCGGCTCGCGAGGAAGCGCGCCAGAACTACGATCGCTGGGTGCGCGAGCGCGCCGACCTGGAGAACCTCAAGAAGCGCGCGGCTCGGGAGCGGGAGGAGGCGGTCCGGCTCGGCAACGAGAGCCTGATCCGCGACCTCCTGCCGGTGATGGACAACCTCGAGCGGGCGCTGCGCCACGCCGAGGCGGGTGGGGACGGGCGGCCGCTGATCGAAGGGGTGGCGCTCGTGGTGCGGGCGTTCCGCGACGTGCTCGAGCGGCACGGGGTCCAGCGCATCGAGGCGGGCGGCGCCGTCTTCGACCCCGCCCACCACGAGGCCGTGGCGCACGTCGAGAGCAGCGAGCACCCGCCCAACGTGGTCGTCGAGGAGCACCAGCCGGGCTACCGCCTGCACGACCGGCTGCTGCGCCCGGCGCTGGTCACGGTCGCCAAGGCGCCTGCGGGGTCCGACCGCGAGACCGAGGGCAGCGAGCCGTGAGCGGCTTGCCAACCCGGAAAGGCGTGATTAAAGCGCCGCGAAGGAGAGATCTGCGATGGCCAAGGTAGTGGGAATCGATCTCGGCACGACGAACTCGTGCGTCGCCGTGATGGAGGCGGGCGACCCCGTCGTCATCACCAACGCCGAGGGGAGCCGCATCACCCCCTCCGTGGTCGCCTTCACCGACAGCGGCGAGCGCCTGGTCGGCCAGATCGCGCGCCGGCAGGCGATCACCAACCCGGAGAACACGATCTTCGCGATCAAGCGCCTGATCGGGCGTCGCTACGACGACCCCGAGGTGCAGAAGGCGATGAAGGTCCTCCCGTACAAGATCGTGCGGGCGGACAACGGCGACGCCTGGGTCGAGATCCGCGGCAAGAAGTACAGCCCGGCCGAGATCTCGGCCTTCATCCTCCAGAAGATGAAGCAGACCGCGGAGGATCACCTCGGCGAGAAGGTGACCGAGGCGGTCATCACGGTGCCGGCGTACTTCAACGACAGCCAGCGCCAGGCGACCAAGGACGCGGGGAAGATCGCCGGCCTCAACGTGCTCCGCATCATCAACGAGCCGACCGCGGCGTCGCTCGCCTACGGCCTCGACAAGAAGAAGGACGAGAAGATCGCCGTCTTCGACCTGGGCGGCGGCACCTTCGACATCTCGATCCTCGAGATCGGCGACGGGGTCTTCGAGGTGAAGGCCACCAACGGCGACACCTTCCTCGGCGGCGAGGACTTCGACCAGCGCGTGATCGACTACCTCGCCGACGAGTTCAAGAAGGACCAGGGGATCGACCTGCGGAAGGACCGCATGGCGCTCCAGCGGCTCAAGGAGGCCGCGGAGAAGGCCAAGTGCGAGCTGTCGACGGCGATGGAGACCGACATCAACCTCCCCTTCATCACCGCGGACGCGAGCGGGCCCAAGCACCTCAACATGAAGCTCTCGCGCGCCAAGCTCGAGGCGCTGTGCGCCGACCTCCTCGACCGGCTCGAGCCGCCCTGCCTCACCGCCCTCAAGGATGCGGGGCTCACCGCGCGCGACATCGACGAGGTCGTGCTCGTGGGCGGCATGACCCGCATGCCGGCCGTGCAGGCGCGGGTGAAGAAGCTCTTCGGCAAGGAGCCGCACAAGGGCGTCAACCCCGACGAGGTGGTCGCGGTGGGGGCGGCGATCCAGGCGGCGGTGCTCAAGGGCGAGGTGAAGGACGTCCTCCTGCTCGACGTGACGCCGCTCTCGCTCGGCATCGAGACCCTGGGCGGCGTGTTCACCAAGCTCATCGAGAAGAACACCACGATCCCGACGCGCAAGAGCCAGGTCTTCTCGACCGCGGCCGACAACCAGTCCGCGGTCACGATCCGGGTCTTCCAGGGCGAGCGCGAGATGGCGGCCGACAACAAGCTGCTCGGCCAGTTCGACCTGGTCGGCATCCCGCCCGCGCCGCGCGGCGTGCCGCAGATCGAGGTGACCTTCGACATCGACGCCAACGGCATCGTGCACGTGAGCGCCAAGGACCTCGGCACCGGCAAGGAGCAGTCGATCCAGATCACCGCCTCGAGCGGCCTCACCAAGGAAGAGGTCGAGCGGATGGTCCGGGAGGCTGCGGCGCACGCCGAGGAGGACCGCAAAAAGCGCGAGCTGGTCGATGCCCGCAACCAGCTCGACGGGCTCGTCTACCAGACCGAGAAGACGCTCGGGGAGCACGGGGCGGAGCTCGACGCGGCGACCAAGGCGAACATCGAGTCCGCGCTCGCCGACGCCAAGAAAGCGCTCGAGTCGCAGGACGTGACCCAGGTGCGCAGCGCCACGGAGGCGCTCAACCGCGCCTCGCACAAGCTCGCCGAGGCCATGTACGCCAAGGCGACCAAGGGGGCGGCGGGGACGTCGCCGCGGGGCGACGGGGCCGCGCCGGGAGGCGAGAAGGGCAAGGAGGACGTCGTCGAGGCGGAATTCGAGGAAGTGAAGGAGTAGAGGGCGGCGCCCGCCCGAGTTGCGCGCGGCGGGACGCAGGGAGTAGGAGGGGCCCTCTCCCCCGATGAAGCGCGACTACTACGAGGTGCTGGGTGTCTCCCGTACCGCGACCGAGGAGGAGATCAAGAAGGCCTACCGCAAGCTCGCGCTCAAGTGGCACCCCGACAGGAACCCCGAGGCGCGGCGCGAGGCGGAGGAGCGCTTCAAGGAGATCAGCGAAGCCTACCAGGTGCTCTCCGACCCCGAGCGGCGCGCGCAGTACGACCGCTTCGGCCACGCCGCGTTCGAGCCGGGGGGCGTCGGCGCCGGCTTCGACTTCACCGCGGGCTTCGAGGACATCCTCGGCGACCTCTTCGGGGACTTCTTCGGCACGGGCCGCACGCGGGCGAGCCGTGGGCGGGCGCGGCGCGGCCAGGACCTCCAGTACCGCCTCGAGCTGAGCTTCGAGGAAGCCGCCCGCGGCTGCGAGCGCACGATCTCGCTGCCGCGGCTGAGCCCCTGCGAGCAGTGCGGCGGCCGCGGCACGCGGCGGGGGACCGCGCCGCGGGCCTGCCCACAGTGTCGCGGCACGGGCCAGATCCGCTTCCAGCAGGGGTTCTTCTCGATCGCGAAGACCTGCGGGAACTGCGGCGGCCAGGGCACGATCATCACCGACCCGTGCCCGGCCTGCGAGGGGACGGGCTCGGTGCGCCGCACCTACACCGTGAACATCAAGGTGCCCGCGGGCGTCGACACGGGCTCGCGGCTCAAGCTCCGCGGCGAAGGCGAGGCGGGCTCGCCGGGCGCGCCCCCGGGCGACCTCTACGTCCTCCTCGAGGTGCGCGACCACCCGATCTTCGTGCGCGAGGGCACGGACATCGTCTGCGAGGTGCCGGTGAGCTTCCCGCAGGCGGCGCTCGGCGCGGAGCTCGAGGTCCCGACGCTCGACGGCACGGCGCGGGTGAAGATCCCGCCGGGCACGCAGTCCGGGCACGTGATCCGCCTAAAGGGCAAGGGGATCCCGGAGCTCGGCGGCTACGGGCGCGGCGATCAGGTGGTCCGCGTCGTGGTGGAGACCCCGCGCAAGCTCTCGCCGCGCCAGCGGGAGCTGCTCGAGGAGTTCGCGCGGCTCTCCGGCGAGGAGGTGCACCCCCTCTCGAAGAGCTTCTTCGAGAAGGTGAAGGCGATGCTCGGGTAGCCGAGCCGTGCGGCGCCTCGCGGACGTGGGTGAGCAGGCCTGGATCGCCCGGCTCACCCGCCGGCTCGCGCGGAGCGGCCGGGACGATCGGCGCGTCCTCGTCGGCCCCGGGGACGATGCCGCCGCCGTGCGGCCCGACGGCCGCCGCCCACTCCTGCTCACCACCGACACGCTCGTCGAGGGGGTGCATTTTCGCCGCGGCTGGGCTTCCCCGCGGGCGCTCGGGGAGCGCGCCTTCGCGGTCAACGCGAGCGACGTGGCCGCGATGGGCGGCCGTCCGACCTTTGCGCTGCTCGCGCTGGAGGCGCCGGCGAGCCTGCCGGCGGCCGACCTCGACGCGCTGGTCGGCGGCGTCGCCGCGGCCGCGCGCGCGGCCGGCGCCCGGCTCGTCGGCGGCAACCTGAGCGCCGGGCCGCGCCTCGCCGTCACGCTCGCCCTGGTCGGAGTCGCGCCCGGGCGGCTCGTCACGCGCGCCGGCGCGCGGCCGGGCGACCGGCTCTGGCTCACCGGCGCGCTCGGCGCAGCCGGGCTCGGGGTCCGTCGCGGCCGGCTCGCCCGCGTGCCGCTGCGCACCGGCGCGGGGGTGCTGCTCGCGCGCGTCGCGAGCGCCATGATCGACGTGAGCGACGGCCTCGTGCAGGACCTCGGGCACCTCTGCCGCGCAAGCCGCGTCGGCGCGGAGCTCGAGCTGCCACGCCTGCCGGTGGCGCCCGCCGTGCGGCGGGCGCTCGGCTCCCGGGCGGCGCGTTTTGCGGCGACGGCGGGCGAGGACTACGAGCTGCTCGCCGCGGTGCCGCGCGCGCGCGAGCGGACGCTCGCACGGCTTAGCGGCCGCCTCGGCTGCCGCCTCACGTGCATCGGGCGCGTCGTCGCCGGCCGGCCGGCGGTCCGCGTCCTCGACGGCCGCGGCCGGCCGGTCCACCTCGGCCGTGGGGGCTTTGACCACTTCGCGGGACGTGCTTGAGTCGAAGTGGGCGGCGCGATGGGAGAGCTCACTTCGGGACGGGCGCGGCGGATGCTCTCGGTGGGGCGGCTCACCACGTCGGTGGGCGGCAGCTACCTCTGGCAGGCGCTCAAGCGCCCCTTTCAGTCGACCGCGCGGGCCGACCGCGCGATGCTCGCGGCCCACGTGCGCAACGCCGAGCGCATCGTGGCGCGCTCGAAGGAGCTGCGCGGGGCCTTCATGAAGCTCATCCAGCTCCTCAGCATGCGCGCGGACCTCTTCCCCGCCGAGGCGCTCGAGATCCTGGCGGCGGTACAATCCTCGGTGCCGCCGCTGCCCTACGCGCGCGTGCGCGAGGTGATCGCCGCCGAGCTCGGCGGGCCGCCGGAGAGCCGGTTTCGCCGCTTCGAGCCCGAGGCGTTCGCCGCTGCCTCGCTCGGGCAAGTCCACCGCGCCGAGACCCGCGGCGGCGACCGCGTGGCCGTCAAGGTGCAGTACCCGGGGGTCGCCGATACCGTCGAGCAGGACCTGAAGAACGTGCGTGCGCTCTTGCGCGTGCTCGCCGGCATCGCGCGGGAGGTCATGCGGCAGGACGTGGACGTCGAGGCCGTGGCCGCGGAGCTCGAGGCGCGGCTCCGCGAGGAGCTCGACTACCGCCACGAGGCGCGCAACCTGGCGCTCTTCGGCCGGCTGCTCGCCGACGATCCCGAGGTGGTGATCCCGCGCGTGTATCCGCGCCTGAGCACCCGCCGCGTCCTCACCATGAGCTACGCCGAGGGCTACCCGCTCCAGGATGTCCTCGCCCCGGGGGTCGACCAGGCGATCAAGGATTGGGTGGCGGAGAAGCTCTTCCGCCTCCTCTGGCGTCAGCTCCTCGAGCTCGGGGCGCTGCATGCCGATCCCCATCCCGGCAACTACCTGGTGACGCATCATCCGCGGCTCGTGATCCTCGACTTCGGCTCGGTGCGCATCTTCGAGCCGGCCGTCCGCCGGGGCTACCTCAGGCTCGCGCGCGGGCTCCTTGCGCACGACGATGCCGAGATCGGCGCCGCCTGCGTGGCGCTCGGCTTCGCCCGGGACGATCCGGCCCCGCTGGTCGCGATCATGCACATCATCTGCGAGCCGCTCGAGCGCGACGCCCCCTTCGACCCCCGCGACTACGACCTCGTCGCGCGCGGCGAGCAGGTGGCCCACGTGGCGCTCGCCCACCGCGTCTTGCGCGCCCCGGGGCATCACGTGTTCCTCGTGCGGGCGCTCATGGGTCTCGACGGCTACTTGAAGGCGTGCGGCACGGTGCGGAACTGGCATCGCATCTTCCGCGACGTCGTCGCAGCCGTGCCTACGGCAGGGGAGGGCGAGGCATGAAACAGTGGTTCGCGCTGTCGGCGATCGGCCGCGACCGGCCCGGCATCGTGGCGGATCTGGCCGAGCTCATCTACGAGTGCGACTTGAACCTCGAGGACTCGAGCATGACGATCCTCGGCTCGGAGTTCGCCGTGCTGCTCCTGTGCTCGGGCGAGGGGCCGGGCCTCGCCGAGCGGCTCGGCTCCGCCTGCAAGCGGCTCGAGTGGGAGAAGCGCATCACGGTCTTCTTCCGGCCGCTCGAGGCGCCGCCGGCCGAACCCGCGGCGCACGGCCCCACGCTCGAATGCATCGTCACCGGCGTCGACAAGGCCGGCATCGTGGCGCGGGTCGCGCGCACGCTCGCCGATCACGGGGTGAACGTCGAGGATCTGCGCACGGAATCGCGACCGGAGCCGGAGACGGGCACGCCCATCTACACCATGCGCATCCGGATGGCCGCCCCGCCCGATCTCGACCGTGCGGCGCTCGCCGCACGCCTCGAGGAGGTGGCGGCGGCGCTGCGCGTCGACCTCGTGCTGCGCGAGCGCCCGCCGGCGCCGTAGCCGCGCCCGGGCCGCGGTCGACCGCAGCGGGGAGGAGGATGGCGATGGGGTCCAGCCGCGTCGTGCGCGTGCTCGCCGCCGTGGCGCTCGTCGAGAGCGTGTGGCTCGGCTACCCGTGGCTGCGCCGCGTGGCGCTCGGCGTCGAGGAGACGCCGGCTGCCCGCGGGGCGCGCGCGGCGGCGGCGCTCGGCTGCTTTGCCTGCCACGGGCCGGGCGGTGGCGGGGGCACGCACAACCCCGGCAGCCAAGAGGACACGGTGCCGGCGTTCACCGAGCAGACCCAGATGATGTACGTGAAGGACGCCGAGGATCTTCGCGAGTACATCCTCGACGGCGCCCCCAGGCGCAAGCGCGAGGACCCGGACTACCGGGCGCGCGTGGAGCGGGCGGCGCTGCGCATGCCCGCCTACCGCGGGCGGATCTCGCGTCGCCAGCTCGAGGATCTGGTCGCCTACCTGCGGGCGACGTCGGGGCAGGTGGTCCCCGACGCGCAGCTCGCCGCGCGGGGCGCGGACCTCGCCCTCGAGCTCAGTTGCTTTGCCTGCCACGGGCCGCTCGGCGCGGGCGGCGTGCCGAACCCGGGCTCCTTCAAGGGCTACGTGCCGGCGTTCTGGGGCAGCGACTTCGACGACCTCGTCCACGACGACGAGGAGCTGCGCCGCTGGATCGCCGAGGGGAAGATCGCCCGCATCGCCGACCACCCCATCGGGCGGATTTTCTTTCGCCGCCAGGTCATCAAGATGCCCGCGTACGGCCGGTTCCGGCCGCCCGAGGACATCGATGCGCTGGTCGCCTACGTGCGCTGGATCCGCGCCGGGAGCTGGCGTCCCCTCGCGCGGTGAGCGGCTCCTGCTAGTCGGCCTTGCTCACGTTGGCGGCCTGGAGCCCCTTCGGGCCCTGGGTGATCTCGAACTGCACGCGCTGCCCCTGCTCGAGCGTGCGAAAGCCGGTGCCGCCGATGGCGGAGTAGTGCACGAACACGTCCTCGCCGTCGTCGGTCGTGATGAATCCGTAACCCTTCTGGCTGTTGAACCACTTCACCTTGCCTGAAGCCACTGGTCACTCCTTGCAGCCGATGCAGCTCAAATGCGGCGGGCGCGTCGATAGCACAGCGGCGCGCGCCAAGGCAACACGAGATTGCGCCTTGCAAAGGTGGCGCCCCTCTCGTAGAGGAGAGCGACATGTCGGCGGTCGCGGAGCGTGCGCCCGTGGCGAGCACCCCGCCCCGGCGGCAGCCTCGGACCGTCCCGCGGCCGGCAGCGCGGGCCTCGTGGCGGCACCTCCTCGAGTACGCGGCGGTGCGGGTGGCGGCGGGGGTGCTGGGCGCGCTGCCGCTCGCGGTTGCGCTGCGGCTGGGGGAGCTGGGCGCGCTCGTCGCCTGGCTCGTCGACCGTCCGCACCGGCGCGTCGGCATGCGCAACCTCGCGCTCGCGTTCCCCGAGCGGCCGCTCGCCGAACGGCGGCGGATCCTCCGCCGCTCGTTCCTGAACCTCGGGCGGATGGCCGCGGAGATCGCGCACTTCCCGCGGCTCACGCCGGCGCGCGCCGCCGCGATGGTGCGCTTTGCCGACGAGGAGCTCTGGCGGCGGACCATGGCCGAGGAGCGGCCGACGGGCGGCCTCGTGCTGAGCGGGCATTTCGGCAACTGGGAGCTGCTCGTCTTCGCGCACGGGCTCCGCGGCTACCCGGTGTCGCTGGTGCACCGGCCGATCGCGAACCCGCTCGTCGACCGCTGGCTCGCCGGGCTGCGCGCGCGCGCCGGCACCCGGCTCATCCGCAAGCACCACGCGGCGGCGGACGTGCTCCGCGCGCTGCGCGCCCGCGAGCTCCTCGTGCTGCCGTTCGACCAGAACTCGACCCGCGGGCTCGGGGTCTTCGTGAACTTCTTCGGCGTGCCCGCGAGCACCAACGCGGGGCTCGCGCGCCTCGCCCTGCGGACGGGGGCGCCGGTGCTGCCGGTGTTCCTCGTGCGCGAAGGGTCGCGCGCGCGCCACGTGGCGTATCAGCTTCCCACGATCCGCGTCGAGCGCACCGGCGACTTGGAGGCGGACGTGCGCGAGGCGACGCGGCGGTTTTCTGCGGTGTTCGAGGAGATGGTGCGCCGACACCCGGAGCAGTGGCTGTGGGTGCACAAGCGCTGGAAGACGCGCCCTGCGGGCGAGCCGCGGCTCTACTGATGGCCGGGCGGGGGCGCAAGCGCACCGTGGCAGCGCGGACCGCGAAGGCGCGGACGACCCGCGCCCTCGAGCGCCGGCTCGCCCGGCTCACGGCCGAGCGCGCGGCCGAGCGCGAGCGGCAGGTGCGGCAGCTCGCGCGCGTGCGGCGCGCCGCCGACCGCCGGCTGGCGGCGATGGTGGCGGAGATCGCCGCCCTGCGCCATCACGAGGCGCGGGCCGAAGCGCTCGCGCGGCTGCTCGCCGAGCGCGAGGCCGCCCTCGCCGCCGAACGGGCCCGGGTGGCCGAGCTCGAGGCGCGGCTGGCCACCGCCGGATCGGCACCGAGGAAGGAGAACGGAGGCGATGGGGAAGATCCGCGTGCTCCTCGTGGATGACCACACGGTCGTCCGCCAGGGCCTGCGTCGCATCCTCGAATCCGACGACGAGATCGAGATCGTGGGCGAGTCGGGCGACGGGCGGTCGGCGGTCGAGCTGGCGCAGCGGCTGCGCCCGCAGGTCGTGGTGATGGACATCGCGCTGCCGGAGCTCAACGGCATCGAGGCGACCCGACAGATCACCAAGCGCGTCGAAGGGGCGCGGGTGCTCGTCCTCACGATGCACGCCGACGACGTCTACGTGCGCCAGAGCCTCAAGGCGGGCGCGCGCGGCTATCTCCTCAAGGACTCCGAGGACCTCGACCTCTTGAAGGCGGTCAAGGTGATCGGCCGCGGCGGCACGTTCTTTAGCCCCGCGGTCTCGAAGGTGCTCCTCGAGGGCTATCTCGGCGATGCCGCAGGGCGAGAGATCGAAGACGACTTGGCGCTCCTCACCGACCGCGAGCGCGAGGTGCTGCAGCTCATCGCCGAGGGCCGCACCAACAAGGAGGTCGCCGCCGTGCTCTCGGTGAGCATCAACACCGTCGAGACGCACCGCAAGCACATCATGGAGAAGCTCGACCTCCACAACACGGCCGAGCTCGTCCGCTTCGCCATTCGCAAGCGCCTGGTGAGCTGAGCGGCCGCCGGTGCGGTTGACGCGGATCGGGCGATCGCTCTAATCAGGCCGAGGTGAAGACGGCCCTCGAGAAGGCGCGCGAGGCGCCGGGGTCCACCAAGGCGCGCATCCTCGCGGCCGCCGAGGAGGCGTTCGCGGCGAGGGGCTTCGAGGGGGCCTCCACCCGGGAGATCGCCGCCCGGGCGGGGGTCAACATCTCGAGCCTCCACTACCACTGGGAGTCGAAGGAGACGCTCTACGTCGCGGTCTTCCGGAACGTCTTCGACGGCATCCGTCGCCTGCTCGAGGAGACGCTGCCGCCGCTGCTCGCCGCGCACCGCGAGCCCGATGCGGTGATCGAGCTCGCCATCCACCGCCTCTTCGACTTCTTCGCCGCGAGCCCGACCGTGCCGAAGCTCCTTTTGCGCCGCATCATCGAGGACGACGAGACCGAGCTCGGGATCGAGCGCGAGGTGCTCGCGCCTGCGTGGGCGGAGTTCTCCGCCTGGCTCGGGCGGCTCGGCGGGCGCACGCGCGTCTCCGAGCTGGATTCGCGCCTGTTCATGCTCACGGTCTACACGGTGCTGCTCGTCTACCTGCTCGACAGCCGCCCCTACCGCAACCTCCTCGGTGGCAGCGTGCGCAGCGAGCCGCTCGCCAGCCGGGTCCGAGAGCACGTGGTCCGCATCGTGCGCCTGCTGCTCGCCTGAGGGTTCCACCGTGCGTGCCTTCGTCACCGCCTCCTTCGATCCGGCCTGCAAGGCCCGCCTCGAGCGCCTCATGCCCGTCGTGCACGAGGACTGGAAGGTCCGCCAGACGATCTACTTCGACGGCGCCGAGTTCGCACGCAAGATCAACGCGGTCGGCGCCGACGTGCTCGTGATCGAGGCCGACCTGGTGCACGCCGAGGTCCTCGAGGCGTGCCCGCTCAAGCTGATCGGCTGCTGCCGCGGCGATCCCGTGAACGTCGACCTCGAGCTCGCCACGCGCAAGGGCATCCCCGTCTTCCACGCCCCGGGCCGCAACGCCGATGCGGTCGCCGACCTGACGATCGCCTTCATGCTGATGCTGCTGCGGCATCTCCCGGCCGTGCACGAGACCTACCGCGGCGGCGGCGCGCGCGTCGAGCAGGCGAGCGACTACCTCGCGCTCTACACGCGCTTTACCGGCCGCGAGCTGAACGGGGTCACCGTGGGGCTCGTCGGCCTCGGCGCCGTCGGTCGCGAGGTGGCGGCCCGGCTCGCCGCCTTCCGCGCGCGCATCCTCGCCTACGACCCCTACGTCGCGGCACCACCCCCCGGTGTGACTGTCACGGCGCTGGATGAGCTACTCGGCACGGCGGACATCGTCTCGCTGCACGCGCCGGTCACCCCGGAGACCCAGGGCATGCTCTCGCGCGAGCGCCTGGCGCGGCTCAAGCCGACGGCCCTGTTCGTCAACACGGCGCGGGCGGCGCTCACCGACGAGGACGCCCTCTACGAGATGCTGGCCGCGGGCCGGCTCGCGGGCGCCGCGCTCGACGTGCTCCGCGACGAGCCGCTCCAGCCCGGCAACCGCTTCCTGGCGCTCCCGAACGTCATCTGCACCCCGCACCTCGGCGGGGCGACCGTGGACGTCACCCGGCACCAGAGCGAGATCATCGTCGACGCCATCGAGCGCTGGCTCCGCGGCGAGCGGCCCCGGTGGATCGCCAATCCGGCCGTCCTCGACGGGAAGCGCTGAGCGCCCGTGGACTGCCTCGTCACGCTCGACGCGGGAACCGGATCGGGCCGCTGCGTGATCTTCGACGCGCGCGGGCAGCCGCTCGCCGCAGCCCAGGAGCCCTTCCGCTACCGGTTCTTCACCGACCCCGCGATTCCCTACGTGCGGGGATTCGACCTCGACGCACCGGCGTTCTGGCAGGCGCTCGCGCGCTGCACCCGCACGGCGCTGGCTGCGCTGCCGCCCGAGGCACGCATCCGCGGGGTCATCGCCACCGCGCAGCGCGAGGGGTGCGTGTTCCTCGATGCGGCGGGCGAAGTCCTCTACGCCGGTCCCAACCTCGACGCGCGGGCGGCCGCCGAGGGCCTGGAGGCCATGGAGGCGCTCGGCCCGCGGCTCCACCAGATCACGGGGCACGCGCCCGCGTACATCTTCGCGCTCGCGCGCTACCGCTGGTTCTGCAAGCACCACGACGCGGGGCGCGTCGCGACGCTGCTCATGCTGAACGACTGGATCACCTACCTCCTCTCGGGCGAGCGCGGCGCCGAGCCGTCGAACGCGAGCGAGTCGATGCTCTACGACGTCGCGCGGCGCGCGTGGTCGGAGGAGATCCTCGCCGCGCTCGACATTCCGCGGACGATCCTGCCGACGCTGCGCGAGACCGGCGCGCGGGTCGGGCGGGTGACGGCGGCGGCGGCCGCGGCCACGGGGCTGCCGGAGGGCACGCCGGTCTTCGTCGGCGGCGCGGATACCGAGAGCGCGCTGCTCGGCTCGGGGGTCGCCGAGGACGGGCAGACCGGCGCGGTGCTCGGGACGACGACGCCCGTGCAGATGGTGACGGCGCGGCCGATTTTCGACCCGGCGGGCAATCTCTGGACGAGCTGCCACGTCGTGCCCGGGCGCTGGGTGCTCGAGAGCAACGCCGGGGACACGGGCGGGGCGTATCGCTGGCTGCTCGAGCTCTTTTTCGGGGCGAGCGATGCCGCGGCGCACGCGGCCGCCGAGGCGGCGATGGCCGGGGAGAACGGGGCTCGCCCGGTCGTGAGCCACCTCGGACCGGCGGTGTTCAACCTGGGGAACATGAACCCCTTCCAGGCCGCAGGGCTCGTCTTCCGCTTCCCGCTCCTCCACGTCGACCGCCCCCAGCGGGGCGAGATCCTGCGCAGCTTCGTCGACAACGTCGCCTTCGCCATCCGCGGCAACCTCGAGCAGATCGCGGCGGTCGCCGGCCGGCCGATCGACGTGCTGCACGTGAGCGGAGGGCTCACCCGCAGCCCCACGCTGCTGCGCACGCTCGCCGCCGCCGTGGGCGTCCCGGTCGAGGTGGCGCTGGTCGCCGAGAGCGCGAGCCTCGGCTCGGCCATGCTGGCGGCGGTGGGGGCCGGCGTGCACCCGGCGCTCGCCGACGCCGTCGCAGCGATGGCCCACAGCCGCCGCGTGGAGCCGGATGGCGCCGAGCGGCCGGCCGTCGAGGAGCGCTACGGGAGGTGGCGGCAGGTCTACGAGACCCTGCGCACGTGGTCGCTCTAGAATGATCCGCGGGGTGCTCTTCGACCTCGACGGCACGCTCGCCGATACCGAGCGGCTGCAGTGGGAGGCGTATCGCCGCGTGCTGCGCGAGTTCGGCGTCGACGTCGGTCTCGAAGAGTATCGCCGGCGCTGGATCGCGGTGGCAGGTGGGCCCGAGTGGGCATGCGCGACGCACGCGCTGCCGATCTCGCCCGCCGAGCTGCGCGCGCGCAAGGCCGCCGTCTATCGCGAGCTGATCGCGGCCGGGGTGCGGCCGCTTCCGGGCGCCCGGGCCGTGCTCGAGCGCCTGCGGCCGACGCACCGGCTCGCGCTCGCCACGAACACCGTGCGGGCCGAGGTCGACGTGATCCTCGCGCACCTCGGGATCGCCTCGCTGCTCGATGCCACCGTGGCCCGCGAGGACTACGCGCGGCCGAAGCCCGCGCCCGACGCCTACCTCGCGGCGGCGGCCGCGCTCGGGCTCGCCGCCCGGGAGTGCGCGGTCGTCGAGGACACGCAGCGCGGCGTCGAGGCGGGGCGGGCAGCCGGCATGCCGGTCATCGCCGTGCCGAGCGACCTCACGTTCGACAACGATTTTCGCGGCGCCGCGCGCCGGCTCGCGAGCCTCGAGGAGCTCACGCCCGAGCTGCTCGCCGCGCTCGGGACGGCGTCGTGAGCGCGGCCGCGATGATCGAGGTGCGGGACTTGACCAAGCGCTTCGGCGGCGTCGAGGCGCTCGGGGGAATCTCGTTCACGATCCGCGCGGGCGAGGTCGTGGGCTTCTTGGGCCCCAACGGCGCGGGCAAGACGACCACGCTGCGCATCCTGGCGGGCGTCTTCCCGCCGTCGAGCGGCGTCGTGCGCATCGCCGGCCGCGACCCCCTCGTCGAGCCGCTCGCCTGCCGCCGCGCCGTCGGGTACTTCCCCGAGTATGCGCCGTTCTACCCCGAGCTGCGGGTGGCGCAGTACCTGGACTTCGTCGCCCGGCTCAAGCGTATCCCCCGCGGCGAGCGCCGCGCCGAGGTCGCCCGCGTGCTCGCGGCCTGCGGGCTCGAAGACGTCGCCGGGCGGCGGGTGGGGACGCTCTCGAAGGGCTACCGGCAGCGCGTCGGCCTCGCGCAAGCGCTCTGCGGGGATCCGCCGATCCTCGTCCTCGACGAGCCCACGATCGGCCTCGACCCGGGGCAGGTGGACGAGATCCGGGCGCTCATCGGTCGGCTGCGCGGTGTGCGCACGGTGCTCTTCTCGAGCCACATCTTGGGCGAGGTGGAGCGCGTGTGCGAGCGCGTGATCGTGATCGCGCGCGGCCGGCTCGCGGGCGAGGGGACCCCGGCGGAGCTGGGTGAGCGGCTCGCCGCCGCCGAGCGCGTCTGGCTGCGCGTGGACGCGCCGCCGGGCGCGGCCGAGGCCGCGCTGCGGGCGCTCGCCGGCATCCGGGCGGTCGTGCCGGCCGACGGGGGGTTCCACGTCGAGGGGGCTGGGCCCGATCTCGCCCGCACCGTTGGCGAGGCGATGCGCTCGGGCGGCTTCACCGTGCTCGAGCTCGTGCGGGAGACCCTCGATCTGGAGGAGGTCTTCCGCCGCCTGGTGACCGGCCGGTGATCGCGCTCTTGCGCAAGGAGCTTGCGCTCTACTTCTCCTCGCCGCTCTTCTACCTGCTCGCCGCGGTCTTCTTCGCGCTCGGCGGGTGGTTCTTCTACACGAATCTCAGCTTCTACGTGCTCATGGGTGGCATGAACCTGTCGCTCGGGTTCTGGCAGTACCAGTTCTTCGACCTCCGCCAGTTGCTGCTCGTGCTGATCCCGCTGCTCACCATGCGGCTGTTCGCCGAGGAGCGGAAGCTCGGCACGCTCGAGCTCCTGTGGACCTATCCGCTGCGCGACGCGGAGATCGTCGCCGGCAAGTTCCTCGCGTGTCTCGCGGTCGTGGGCGCGCTGCTGCTCGGCACCGGCCTCTATCCGCTCCTCGTGGCGCCGTATCAGACGGTGGCCCCGGGCCCGCTCGTCGCGGGCTACCTCGGGCTCGGCCTGCTCGCCGCGGCCTGCGTCGCCTGCGGGCTCTTCCTCTCGGCGCTCACCGACAGCCAGCTCGTCGCCGGCGCGTCCACCTACGGGCTCTTGCTGCTCTTCTGGGTGCTCACGTGGAACGAGGCGGCCGTCGGTGCGGGCGCGCTGCGCGTGCTCAAGCCCTTCTCGCTCTTCGACCGCTTCGCGACCTTCGCGCTCGGCGCGATCGACACCCGCGACGTGAGCTACCTCCTCGTCTTTACCGTCGCCTTCCTCGGCTTCACGTTCCTTGCCCTCGACTCCCGCCGCTGGCGGGGGCTGCGCTGATGCGGTTGCGGCGCGCCGTCCGGGGCTGGTCGCAGCTCGTCCTCGAAGCGGGGCTGCTCGTCGTCGGGCTCGGGCTCCTCCAGGTGGTCGCCGAGCGGACGAACCGGCGCTACGACCTGAGCCCGGGCCGGTCCCTCTCGCTCTCGCCGGTCACGCGGCGCGTGCTCACCGAGGTGCAGGAGCCGCTGCGGCTCACGGTCTTCTACCGCCGCGGGCAGCGCGAGCGCTACGCGGTGCTCTTGTCCCGCTTCGCCGACGCGAGCCCCTACCTCGCGGTCGAGCTCCTCGATTTCGACCGCTACCCCGACCGGGCCCGCAGCCTCGGCGTGACCGACTACGGCGAAGCGGCGATCGAGTACCGCGGCAACCGGGTGGTCGCCCACGCCTTCCCCGAGGAGGAGCTGACCGGCGGCATCCTCCGCGCCGTGCGCGGCCGGCGGCGGCGGCTCCTCTACACGACCGGTCACGGCGAGCGCCCGCCGGCGGGCGGGCCCGGGAGCCTCGGGCGCCTCACCGCCGCGCTCGCCGCCGAGGGCTACGCGCCTGAGACGGTCTCCCTCCTCGACGGGCCGCTGCCCGACGACGCGGACGTGGTGGTGGTCGCCGGGCCCGAGCACGACTTCGCCCCCGCCGAGCTGGCGACGCTCGCGGCCTTCTTGGGGCGCGGCGGTGGCGTGCTCCTGCTGCTCGACCCCGCCCCGCTCCCGCAGCTCGGCGCCTTCCTCGCCGGCCTCGGGCTCCGCCTGGGCGACGACTTCCTCGTCGACCGCGAACGCCGCATCCTCGGGACCGACGGGCTCGCGGCCGTGGTCGAGCTGTTCAAGACGGGGAACCCGATCACCGATCCCGCGGGCCATCCCATCGATACCGGCGTCGTGCTGCCGTCGGCTCGCAGCGTGGACGTCGCCGGCGCCGTGCCGGGGGTCGACGCCGAGAGCATTGCGCGCACGGCGCCGAGCGGGTGGGCCATGGCCGATCCCGATCGCGCGCGGCGCGGCGAGGAGCCCGACCGGGCGCACCACGACGTGCCCGGCTCGGCCTCGGTCGTGGTGATGGCGGAGGTGGGGCCGGGCGGCGGCGAGCCGCGGCGGCGGGGGCGGCTGGTCGTCGTGGGCGACGCCGACTTCGCGAGCGACGCGTACCTGGATCTCCTCGGCAACCGCGACCTCGCGCTGAACGCGGTCGCGTGGGCAGCGGGGGAGGAGGCGCTCGTCGGCCCGCACGAGGAGCGGACGCCCGAGATCCTGCGGCCGCTTTCTCCGCTCGTGCTGAGCGAGCGCCAGGCGCGGACGATGCTCGTTCTCGCCGCGGCCGTCGAGCCGGGGCTCGTGCTTGCCCTCGGCCTCGTGATCGCGGTGGTGCGCCGCCGGCGGGGGTGATGCGCCGTACGGCTGCGCTCGCCCTCCTGGTCGCGGTCGGCGGCGGCCTCGTGCTCGCCGTCCATGGGCCGCGGCGGCGACCCCTGGCGCCCGAGGGCATCGGCCTCCTCGGCGTGAGCCCCGCGGCGGTGCACGGGCTCGACATCGTGCTCGGCGCGCGGCATCTGAGCGCCGAGCGGCGCCCAGGTGGCTGGGCGATCGATGGCACCCCGGGGTCGGCTGCAACCGCCGCGGCCCTCGACGACCTCGTGGGGACGCTCGCGCGGCTACGCGCGCTCGACCGGTTTCGGGGCGGGGAGGCGGACGCGTTCGGCTTCGCGCACCCACGCGCGGTCGTCGCGGTGCATACGCGGCGCCGCACGCGCCGGCTCGTCCTCGGCGCTGCCAACGCGGCCGGGAGCGCCCTCTACGCGCGCCGCGATCACGACCCGCGCGTGCTTCAAGTCGGTATCGGGGTCCTCTCCGATCTCGAGCGCGTCTTCTACTTCCGCGACCGGCCTCAACCGCCGGAGAGCGGGTAGTCGGGCTCGCCCGCGCAGCGCGCGCAGCGGCAGAGGGCGCGCAGCTCCCCGAGCGTGAGAACGGTCTCGTGGCCATCGGCCCAGCCGAGAAAGATGCTGCGCTCGCCCAGAACCTCGACCGTGCGCAGCTCCTCGGCGCCGGGGGCGAGCCGGCGGGTCTCAGGCGGCTCCGCGGCGCAGACGTCGCAGGGACAGGCGAGCCGCAGGGTCCGGTAGGGGAAGATGCTGTCGTGGCGGTCGGCCCAGTCCACGCCGAGGGCGTAGCGGCCCACGGCCTTGAGCCCGGCGATGCGTGCGGCCTCGGCCATCGGAGTCGTGCCCGTTCGCTTATTCCCCGCGCCCACGGAGCGCAAGGGGGGCGGTCGCCCGATTAGGGCAATTGATTGACAACCGACGATCGAGCGGAGTAACAGCCGGCCGAGGAGGTCCGCACGCATGGAGACGGTCACGCAGCTCGCCGACGCCGACGGTCACATCATCGAGCCCGGGGATCTCTGGGTCGAGCGCATGCCCGAGGAGCTGCGCCCGCTCGCCCCGCGCTTCTACCGGGACGCGGAGGGAAACTTCCACTCGCGCATCTACGGCATCGAGATCGAGAGTCTCGAGGTCATGCACGGCGGCATGCGGCCGAAGGACATGCTCGAGAACATGGGGCTCGCCTGCGCGATGGGCGTCCCGCTCGCCCGGGTGTTCACCGGTCCCGAGCGCGAGCGGCACACGATCCTCGATGCAGCTCCGTGGGCGCGAGACGGGCGCGAGCGTCTCAAGTTCAACATCGAGCACGGCGTGTCGCGCGCGGTGCTCTTCCCGACGTTCATGTTGGCCGGCGGCACCTTGCTCCCGAGCATCTGCGCCGAGGTCTGCCGCGTCTACAACGACTGGATCGCGCGCGACTACTGCGGCGGCTCGGGCGGGCGGCTGATTCCGGTCGCCACGCTGCCCATGACGGACGTCGAGGCGGCCGTGCGGGAGATCCACCGCACCGCCGAGATGGGCTTCCGCGCCTGCTTCATCCGCACGAACCCCGTCCAGGGCATCAAGTACTCCGACCGCGCCTTCGATCCGGTCTGGCAGGCCATCGTGGACACGGGCATGAAGCTCGGCCTGCACCCGCTGCCCATGTGGGATCAGGACGGCACGTCGAAGGGCTACCGCCTGAAGGACATCATGGCCGCCTCGTGCTTGGGCTTCCCGCTCGACATGATCGCGACGCTCTACGACATGATGTGGGGCGGGGTGTTCGACCGCTTCCCGACCATGCAGACGATGATCCTCGAAGCCGGCGCGGGCTGGCTGCCGTCGATGTTCGAGCGCTTCGAGGAGCATCGGGAGATGTTCGGCCCGATCAAGGCACCCGAGTGGAAGACGCCCCCGATGGAGATCTTTCTCCGCCAGATGATGATCACGGTCGAGGCGTGCGAAGAGACCGACATCAAGATCGCGCTCGACTTCCTGCCCGCTGACCACATCGCGGTCGCCTCGGACTGGCCGCACTACGACGGCACCCCCGACCTGCTCGGCGGCTTCCGGCGGGTGGCGGCCGAGCTCGGGCTGTCGCCCGAGACCCAGCGCCAGCTCGCCACCGGCACCCTCGAGCGCTGGTTCCCGGCCTGAGCGACCCCGCCGCCGCGGCCCGCGGGGCTCGACGGCGGCCCGGCGCGCGCGGTAGGAGGTCTGGCCGTGGCGTGGGGCATCGCGGCGAACGCGGCCGAGCGGCCGGAGCACCTGGCCCTCGTCGACGGCAGTCGCCGGCTCGGCTACGCGGCGTTCGACCGGCTCGTCGGCCGCGTGGCGCATGTCCTCGCCGCCCGCGGCCTGGGCGCGGGTGGGCGCGTCGCGCTCCTGCTGCCGAACTCGATCGAGTTCTTCGCCGTGACGCACGCCGCACAGCGGCTCGGCGCGCTTGCGGTGCCGATCAACTTCCGCTGGCGGCGCGACGAGATCGCCTATCTCCTCGCGGATGCGGAGGCCGACGCCTTCGTGGTCGATGCGGCCTTCCTCGGCGAGGCGGCGCCGGCGCTCGCCGCCGCGGGACGGCCGGCGCGCGAGCGCTGCCTCGTGGTGGGAGACGGCGGCGGGCTCCCGTCGTTCGAGGCGGCGGTGGCCGCGGCGCCGGCCGAGGTGCCCGCGACCGACGCGGCCCCCGGCGGCTTCAACATCATGGTCTACACCTCGGGGACGACCGGCCGGCCGAAGGGGGTGCTCCACCCGATGCTCGCCGGCGCGGCCGGCTTCGAGGCGCAGCGGCGCATCGTCGAGATGTGGGGCTGGACGCCGCAGGACGTGCACCTCGTCGTCGGGCCCGCGTACCACACCGCGCCCAACGCCGCGGCCTCTCAGCATCTGCTGGTCGGGGCCACGGTGGTGCTGATGCGCAAGTTCGAGGCCGAGGAGTGCTTGCGGCTCGTCGCGGCCGAGCGCGTGACCACGCTCATGATGGTCCCCGCGCACTTCATCCGGATCCTCGAGCTGCCCGCCGCGGTGCGCGCGCGCTACGATCTCAGCAGCATCCGCAAGGTGCTCCACGCCGCGGCGCCATGCCCGCTCGAGGTCAAGCGGCGGATCATGGAGGTGTTGCCGCCGGGCACGGTATGGGAGTTCTACGGTGCCACCGAGGGCCCGGGGACGATCATCGGGCCCGAGGAGTGGCTCGCGCGCCCGGGAAGCGTCGGCCGCCCCTGGCCGGGCGTGAGCGTCAAGATCCTCGACGACGCGGGACGGGAGCTCGGCCCGGGCGAGGTGGGGACGATCTACCTCTCGCTCCCCGGCGGGCGGCGCTTCACCTATCACAACGCGCCCGAGAAGACTGCGGCCGCGTTCCGCGGCGACTACTTCACGGTAGGCGACGTGGGCTATCTCGACGAGGCGGGCTATCTCTTCATCTGCGACCGCAAGGCCGACATGGTGATCTCGGGCGGCGTCAACATCTATCCCGCGGAGATCGAGAACGTGCTCGTCGCGCATCCCGACGTGGTCGACGCCGCGGTCTTCGGCGTGCCCGACGATCGCTGGGGCGAGGCGCTGGTCGCGGTGGTCGAGCCCCGGCGCGGGGCGGTGGTCCACGCGGAGGCGCTGCGCGCCTGGTGCCGCGCGCGCCTTGCCGACTACAAGTGCCCGCGGCGCATCGAGCTGGTCGCGGAGCTGCCGCGGGATCCCAACGGCAAGGTGCTCAAGCGCGAGCTGCGCGAGCCGTACTGGGCGGGTCGGGCGCGGCGGGTGTGAGCGGCGGGCGCGCGCCCCGGTGCCGCTGGCAGCCGGTCCCGCCGGGCGCTATCGTCGGCTGCGGTGCCGGTCGGGCTGGTGATGTCGGGGGGTGGGGCGCGGGGCGCCTACGAGGTGGGCGTTCTCCAGTACGTGCTCGACGAGCTGCCGCGGCGGCTCGGGCGCCCCGTCCACTTCAACATCATCACCGGAACGAGCGTGGGCGGCATCCACGCCTGCTACACGGCCGCCACGACGGGGCAGACGGGCGCGGGCCAGCGGCTCGTCGACATCTGGCGCTCGCTCGACTTGAGCGGCGTCTACGACATCCACCTGAGCGATGTCGTCGGTCTGCCGCTGCGGCTCCTCGGCGTCGGCGTGCGCCGCGTGACCGGCGGGGGGAACGCGTCGGGCGAGCTGCCCGAACGGCTGAGCGGGCTCCTCGATACACGCCCGCTCGAGCGGCTCGTGCACGAGACGATTCCGTGGGCGTCGCTGCGGCTCAACGTCGACACGGGCGTCGTGGCGGCGGTGGCGATCGCGGCCACCGAGATCGCGACCGGGAAGTCGGTCGTGTGGGTGGACAGCCGCACGCCCCCGCGGCCCTGGACGCACGACCCGTTCGTGGTCGCGCAGCCGGCCGCGCTCACGCCGCTGCACGCGCTCGCGTCGGCCGCGATCCCGTTTCTCTTCCCGGCGCTCCGCGTCGGCGACTCCTACTTCTGCGACGGAGGGCTCCGCCTCAACACGCCGCTCGCGCCGGCGCTGCGCCTCGGCGCCGATCGGCTGCTCATCGTGGGGCTCCGCCACGTGCCGACGCCGGAGGAGGACGCGGCGCTCGCGGCGCATCGGGAGCGGAACTACTTCTCGCTGCCGTACCTGACGGGCAAGGTGCTCAACGCGCTGCTGCTCGATCACGTCGACTACGACGTCGACCGGCTGCGGCTCGTCAATGCTATCCTCGACACCGGGGTGCGCGCCTACGGCCCGGAGTTCCTGCCGCGCATCAACGAGGTGGTCCGGCGGCTGCGCGGCAACCCGTACCGCATCGTGCGCAACGTCTACTTGCAGCCCTCGCGCGACCTAGGAGTGCTCGCGGCCGAGTGCCTCGAGCACGCCCGTCCCACCACGGGCCTCCGCGCCCGGCTCTCCGATACAGTCATGCGCTTCGCCGTGCGCGGCATCGCCGCGGAAGCCGACCTGCTCTCGTATCTCTTCTTCGACCGCTGCTACGTCGAGCACCTGATCGACCTCGGCCGCACCGATGCCGCGGCCCGCGCCGACGACCTCGCCGCGCTCCTCGGCGACTGACCCTCCCGCCCGGCTCAGCCGAGCATGATCATGCCGCCGTCGACGACGAGCACTTGCCCGGTCATCATGTCCGAGTCGTCGGAGGCGAGGAAGACCGCCGTACCCGTCAGGTCCTCGGGCTCGAGCGGCTTGCGCAGCGCGCTGAACATCACGAGCGCGCTCGCCATGCCTTCCGGCACGATTTTCTTCGTGGCCTCGGTGAGCGTCACGCCCGGCGCGATGGCGTTCACGTTGATGCCCCAGGGGCCGAGCGCGCCCGCCATGTACTTGGTGAGGCCGTTGAGGCCCATCTTGGCGACGCTGTAGTGGAAGGGCGGCATGGGGCGGTCGGGATCGTCGGTCTCGACCGGCCCCACGTTGCCGAGGTACGCCGCCGTCGAGGACTGATGGATGATCTTGCCCTTGCGCTGGCGCTTGAGGACCGGCTCCACCGCCCGGCTCATGAGCCAGGCGCCGGTGAGGTTCACCGCGAGCACGCGGTTGAAGTACGCAAGGTCGTTCTGCTCGCGGTCGAGGTCGTAGTAGATCGCGGCGTTGTTGATGAGCACGTCGATGCGCCCGAAGCGCCGCACCACCTCGGCCGCCACGGCGCGGGTGCTCGCCTCGTCGGAGACGTCGCAGCGCAGCGCGAACGCCTCGGGACCCGCGGCCCGGCACTCGGCCGCCACCGCCTCCGCAGCCTCGTGGCGGATGTCGGCGACGACCACGCGAGCCCCTTCCCGCGCAAAGCGCAGTGCGTAGGCTCGCCCGATGCCCTGCGCTGCGCCGGTGATGATCGCCACCCGATCTGCGAGCCGCACGAGCGCGCGGCTAGCACCGCGTCAGCGAGGGTGTCAAGGCGCTGCTTACGACCGCCTCTCCTCCAGCTCCGCCTCGCGCTCGATCTCGTCCTCCAGCGCCTCGATCGAGATGGTCTTGAGCCGGCGCAACGGCTCGGGGATCACCGCGATCGGCCAGTCGACGACGATCTCGCCCGCATGGTTCGTACGGTGGGGACGGGGCGGGATGCCGTCCTGATAGGCGGGGTCGACCGACGGGTCGAGCGCCCGGAGAGGATGGTGCGAGCAGTTGGACATCATCGCAACGCCCTCCTCGCCAGCCGATGGTACTCCGGCCCCGGGTCGCCGACAAGGCGGGGCGCCTTGCGGGTGCGCTCGGCGCTGCGGTAGGAGGGCGCGTGATGGCCGACGCGAACCGTGGCTTCGTCGACGTCGTGCCCGGGGATGCTGCCCCGGCAGAGCCCGTCGACACCTACCTCGCCGAGCTCGATCGCCTGATCGACGCCCACGACTACTTCCGCCAGGACAAGGTCATCCCGGCGATCGGGCGCGGGGCGGCGTCGCGCGAGACCGTGCGGCGCGTGGCGCTCGAGCTCTACTACCTCGGGCGGTGGATGACGCCCGACTTTGCCATCCTCATCGCCAACGCCCCGGACGTCCATGCCTTCACGCTGGAGCACTCCGCCCACTACCGGCACTGGGCGCAGAACTTCGCCGACGAGACCGGGTATCTGCGCGACCCGAACCACGTGCAGATGAAGGTGGAGTTCTGCCGCCAGCTCGGGATCAGCGACGAGGAGATCCGTGCCTACGTGCCGCTGCCCGAGACCATCGCGATGACCTTCACGATGCTCTACTACGTCCGCCGCAGCTACGAGGAGGGGCTCGCGGTCTTTGGCTACGCGGGCGAGCGGGTCGCCGCGCGCAGCGGCTACGCCCGCACCCTGTACGAGGGCCTGCGGACCCACTACGGGGTGGATGTGCGGAATTTCGCCGTGCACGCGTACGCCGAGCCGGATCACGGAGCGCGGGCGGCGGACCTCTTCCGTCTCGTCGCGACCACCCGGGCCATCCAGGACCGCTGCCGCACGGCGATCCGCAACGTGCTGCTGGTGGCCGAGGCGCGCGTGGCGGCGATGAACCGCTGGGTCGAGTGAGGGGGCGGCGCGCGGCGCCGCGCGATCCCATGCCCGACGGGGCGCGGCGGCCCGGACGCCCGGCAGGCGCGAGCGGGGATCGGACGCGGGAGCGGCTGCTCGCCGCCGCCGTGGAGGTCTTCGCCCGCGACGGCCAGGCGGGAGCGTCGGTGCGCGACATCGCCCGCCGTGCCCGCATCCGCGTCTCGACGCTGTACCACTACTTCCCCTCCAAGGAGGCCCTCTACCGGGACGTCCAGGACCGGGTCGATCAGCAGATCCGACAGACGATGATGGAGGTCATGGCGAAGGGCCTCGATCTCCGCGGGACGACGCGCGAGGCGCTGGGGCGGCTCTTCGACTTCTTCCTCGCCAACCGCGCGTATGCGCGGCTCGCCTTCCGCTCTTGCCTCGAGAGCGCAGGCGGCCGCTACGCCGAGGGGCCGCTCGCGCACCGCTGGCTCGGCTTCGCCGAAGGGGCGCTCAAGCCGGCCGAGGTGCAGGGGCTCATCAAGGGCATCGACCTGGTGCCCTTCATGCTCTCGATCGACGCCCTCCTGCACTGGCACGTCGTGAACGACGCCAACTACGTGCGGCTCCTCGGCCGGGGGCTCGGCGACCCCGAGGTAGCGCGCCGGGTGCGTGAGCATATCATCCAGGTGGCCTTGCGCACCCTCGGGCTCGACTAGGCCAACCAGCTGAGTTCCAGGGGAAATCGTGGTCTTGACGCATGCGGTCAAGGAGGTTAATCTATCGAGCGATCGCTAGATTAGTGGAGGAGGGGACCCGAGGCCATGACGCTCGATGTGACGCCGCTGCTGGCGCCGTTCTTCCTGGCGCTGATCGTCTCCCTGGTCATCGGCGTGGTGGCGCTCGCTGCCGCGCGCCGATAGGGTCGGCCGTGCTCGCCCGCCGGGGCGGGGCCGTGGCCGGCCACCCCCGCACGGTGCTCGTTGCCACCCTTGCGGCGACCGCGGCCCTCGCGCTCCCGCCGGGGATGGTCGTGCGGGTCGCGGGCGGCGTGGGCCCGATGCTCCTGGCCGTCGGCGCGGCGATCCCGGCGGCGCTCGAGCGCGCGCTCGAGACCGCGGGTCGCGCCGTCCTCTGCGTCGCCCTCGGCTTCACGGTCTTCGCGCCGTCGCCGTCTCGCGCCTTCCGTCTCACCGGGCTGCTCACGCCCGCGAGCATGCTGGCGAGCTACCTCGCGGCGCTCACGGTGATGCCGCCTGCGCTCCTCACCGCACGCCCGGCGTTTCTCTGCGGGCGGCGCGCGCCACTTTTGCCTTGACAGGGCCCCCCGCACTTCGCGATATGGGCGCGACGCGGGGCGGATCGGATGCCGTCGAAGGACATGATCGGGCGCGTGCTCTCGACGGGCAGTGCCACCGTCACCGCCGAGCACGTGGCCGCGTTCGCGGCGGCGCTCGGCGACGACAACCCCGAGTACCGGGGCGCGGAGGCCGTGGCGCCGCCCACCTATCCGATCGCCTTCATGGCGCAGGCGATGGCGGGCGGCCTGGAGACGTTCCTCGAGCTCGGTCTCGACTTCATGACGCTCGTGCACGGCGAGCAGGAGTTCGAGTACGCGCGCCCGATCCGCGTGGGCGAGACGCTCACGCTCACCGGCCGCATCGGCGACATCTACGAGAAGCAGGGCTCGAGCGGCACCCTCGACTTCGTCGTGATCGAGACCGAGGCGCGCGATGCCGCGGGCGCGCCCGTCTTCACCTCGCGCAACGTGCTCATCTCGCGCAGGACCTGATGCCGCTCGATCCGAGGACCGTGCGCCCGGGCGAGGCGCTGCCGCCGCTCACCAAGCCGCCGATCACGCGCGAGACGCTCAAGGCCTACGGGCCGGCCGCGGGCGATCCGAACCCCATGCACCTCGACGACGAGGTCGCGCGCGCCGCCGGCTACCCCGGCGTCTTCGCCCACGGCATGCTCTCGATGGGCTACCTCGGCGAGCTCCTCCACCGGGCCGCCGGCGGGGTGGCGGGCATCCGGCGGTTCCGCGCCCGGTTCGTCCGGCTCACCTGGCCCGGCGACGTGGTCACCTGCCGGGGCACGGTGACGGCCGTGCGCGACGAGGACGGGCAGCGCCTCGTCGACTGCGAGATCTGGACGGAGGATCAGCGGGGCGAGCGGAAGGTCGTCGGCAGCGCGACGCTCGCGCTGCGCACGTAGAGCCGCGTGACCCCTCCGACACGGCTCCGCGACCGTTGTGCGATCGCCGGGATCGGCCTCTCCCGGTTCGGGAAGGTGCCGGGGACGAGCGCGATGGGCTTCGTCCTCGAGGCCTCCCGGCGCGCGCTCGACGACTGCGGCATCGCCCGCGACGCGATCGACGGCGTGCTCGTGATGATGCCCGCGCAGATGGGCGAGCAGCACGGCTGGGCGTCGCGCGCGGCCGCGTTCTTGGGGATCACCCCCGCCTTCTGCGCCACCATGGACATGGGCGGCGCCACGCCGATCGGCATGATGCAGACCGCGGTGATGGCGATCGAGGCGGGTTTCTGCCGCGCGGTGCTCTGTGCCTTCGGCTGCCAGACGAACCCGCAGGGGGTGCTCCCGAGCCTCTTCGGCTCGCCCTACGCCATCCCCTACGGCGACGTCGGGGCCATCACCTTCATGGGCCACCTCGCCCGGCGGCAGATGCACGAGCACGGCATCACGAGCCAGCACTACGGCAGGATCGCGGTCACTTGGCGGCGGCACGCGATCGCCAACCCGCACGCGCAGATGCGCAAGCCGATGACGCTCGAGGATCACCAGGCCTCGCGCTTCATCAACGAGCCGCTGCGGCTCTTCGACTGCTGTCTCTTCACCGACGGCGGCGGGGCGTTCGTCGTCACCAGCACGGAGCGCGCCCGCGATTTGAAGCAGCGGCCCGCGCTGATCTCGGGCCTGGGTCAGGTGCACTCGGCGGAGATGATTCGCCCCTACGACGACGGCCGTGGCGGCGGCCGCGAGGCGGGCGAGCAGGCGTACCGGATGGCCGGCTGCGGCCCGCAGGACATCGACGTGGCCCAGCTCTACGATGCGTTCACGCCGCGCGTCGTCCACGATCTCGTCGCCTACGGCTTTGCGACCTGGGAGGACGTGGGCGCCCTCATCGACGGCGGTGAGCTCACGGTGGGCGGACGGCTGCCGTGCAACACGGCCGGCGGGCTCCTCTCCGAAGGCCACCTCTCCGGCATGAATCACGTCGCGGAGGCCGTCCGCCAGATTCGCGGCACCTCGACCCTGCAGGTGCCCGACACGGAGCTCGTGCTGGTGACCGGCTATGGCGGGGCGCCACACGAGGCCCCGCCGACGGTGGCCTACACCGCGGCGATCCTGAGGAGGCCATGAAGCGCTACGACGTGGCGGTCGACGGGCTGCAGATCCATCTCGCCGAGGCGGGCGAGGGGCCGCCGCTGCTGCTCCTCCACGGCTTGGGGGTCACGCACGAGACCTGGGCGCCCACGATCGCGGCGCTCGCGGCGCACTGGCGCGTGATCGCGCCCGACCTGCCGGGGCACGGGCGGTCGAGCAAGCCCGATGCCCCCTACACCATCGACTTCTTCGCCGGGGTGGTGCGCAGCCTCGGCCGCGCGCTCGGTGTCGAGCAGGCGGCGGTGATCGGGAACTCGATGGGCGGCCGCATCGCGCTCGAGCTGGCGATCGCCTATCCGCGCTTCGTCCGCGCGCTCGTGCTCGCCGCGCCCGCCACCGACTTCGCGCCCATCGGCCGCGTGCTCGCCGCGCTTATGGAAGTCGTCGTGCGACCGGGGGTGCTGCGGGTCGCGCTGCCGCGGGCGATGGCGTGGGGCGTCTACGACACGCGCGCGGTGCCGACGCTCCCGCGGCCCACCGTGGCGCTCGCCCGCGAGGACTTCCTGCATCACGCGCGTGCGGTGCGGCGGTCGCTCGCCGGCGTGCTCGCGGCCGAGTCCCCCGACCTCGCCCGCGTGACCCAGCCGGTCCAGCTCGTCTGGGGCGAGCAGGACCGGCTCGTCCCGGCGCTCTTCGCTCGCGGGCTCCGTCGGCGATTGCCGCACGCGCGGCTCGCCGTGCTGCCCCGCTGCGGGCACTTCCCGATGCTCGAGCGCCCGGCCGAGTTCCACCGCCTCACGACGGACTTCCTGCGCGGCCTCGAGGGGTGCGACGGGCGCCGCGGGGCCGCGTGATGTTCCAGATCGACAAGCCGCTGCCGGCGATCGACGAGGATGGCGCGCCCTACTGGGAGGCCTGTCGGCAGGGCCGACTCACGGCGCAGCGCTGCGCGGCCTGCGGGCATCTGCGCTGGCCGCCGAGCGTGCTCTGTCCGCGCTGCCTCGCGCTCGAGCATGCGTGGGTGACGCTCTCGGGCCGCGGCACGATCTACTCGTTCATCGTCGTCCACCGCCCGCAGCATCCGGCGTTCTTCGCCGACGCCCCCTACAACGTCGCGATCGTCGAGCTGGAGGAGGGCATCCGCATGCACACCAACGTGGTCGACTGCGCCCACGAGGACCTCAGCATCGGGCTCCCGGTCGAGGTCGTGTTCGTCAAGGTGAACGACGAGGTGACGCTGCCGAAGTTCCGCCCGCGGACGCGCTTGTCACCGCCTGGGCCTTCGGTGTAGCCCGAGAGGCGTGAAGAGCGCAGCCCGCAGCCGGACGGCGAGCGCCCCGCGGCCCCGCGCGGGTCGGGCGGGGCGCGTGCGCGGTGCCGATCCGGTGACGACCGAGATCGTGCTCGGGGCGTTCGAGACCATCTGCTACGAGATGGCGACGCACGTGAGCCTCACGGCCACGACGCCGATCCTGAACCAGTCGAACGAGCGCAACGCCACGATCCTCGACGGCTCGGGACAGCTCGCCGCGCTCTCCGTCGGCATCCCGCAGTTCATGCTGTCCTCGACGCTGCCCGTGCGCTTCGCGGTCGAATTCTTCGGTCCGGGCGGCCTCGCCGACGGCGACGTGCTGGTCGCCAACGACCCCTATCATGGCGGCGGCCACCTGCCGGACTACAACGTCTTCGCGCCGGTCTTCCACGAGGGCGAGTGCCTGCTGATCGCCTCGATCCAGTGCCACCATGCCGACACGGGCGGCGGCGCGCCCGGCGGCTACAACGTGAACGCCCCCGACATCTGGGCCGAGGGCGTGCGGTATCCGGCGGTCAAGATCTACGAGCGCGGCGTGCTGCGGCGGGACGTCGAGTACATGATGGCGGTAAACAACCGCACGCCGACCTTCCTCGGCGATCTGCGCGCGCAGGTCGGGGCCGCGCAGCTCGGCGTGCGGCGGCTGAAGGACGTCGTCGCGCGCTTCGGGGCCGCCACGGTGCGCGCGGCGGTGCGCGAGATCATCGCGTATGCGCGGCGGCGGTTCCGGGAGGAAGTCGCGCGGTGGCCCGACGGGCGCTACGAGTCGGATGTCTACGTCGACCACGACCCGCACGGCAAGCGCGACATTCACATCCACTGCGCGGTGACGGTGCGCGGCAGCGATCTCACCGTCGACTTCACGGGCTCCGACGACCGGCCCGACATCCAGGCCTATTCGACCTACGGCAACACCCGCGGCTACGTCGTGGCGCAGCTCGCGTCGATGATGGACCCCACCATTCCCAAGAACGAGGGCTTCTTCGACGCGATCGAGCTGATCGTGCCGAAGGGCTGCTGCCTCAATCCGCCCGACGGCAAGTCGGTCGCCGCGGGCACGCATCATCCCGGGACCGAGGTGGGCGAGGCGGTGGCGAAGGCGCTCGAGCGGGTGATCCCCGAGCGCACCTGCCCGCAGGTCTACAAGATGGGGATGCCGACCGTGATCTTCGGCACCAACCCGCGCGACGGGAAGCTCTTCATCGACCACTCGGTGGACACGTTCGCGGCGTACTGCGGTGCGGTGAAGGGGCAGGACGGCTGGGGCGGCATGAACGTGTCGTTCGGGAACCTGATCCGCGCCACGGCCGAGATCAACGAGGCGATCTTCCCCGTTCGCCACCTCTGGCGCGACTACGAGACCGATACCGGCGGGGCGGGCGAGTACCGCGGCAACTGCGGCAGCCTCTACCGCAAGCAGATGCTGGTTCCCGCGACGGTCTACACCTACGTTGTCGGCAAGCGCTATCCCATGCCGGGCATCGCCGGGGGCAAGCCGGGTTCGCCGAACCGGCTCGTCGTCCGCGCGGGCGGACCGCACGCCTTCGAGGTGGGCGACCGTGCGGGCTACATCGAGCACGCCGCGGGCGAGTGCTACGAGTATCACTACGGCGGCGGCGGGGGCTGGGGCGATCCGCTCGACCGTCCGCCGGAGAAGGTGCTCGAGGACGTGCTCGACGAGTACGTGTCGGTCGAGGCCGCGCGGCGGGACTACGGGGTGGTGCTGACGGGCGACCTCTGGGAGCTCACGCTCGCGGTCGACCACGAGGCGACGGCGCGGCTGCGCGCCGAGATGCGCGCCGCCCGCGGCCGGTAGCGCGCGTCGGTCACTACCCCTCGTCGGGGTCGGGCACGTCGCCGCGCAGCAGCGCCGCGTCGGCCTGGTCGCGCAGCGCCTGGCTCCGCCGCCGCGCGGGCTCGGCCGCGGCGCGCGTTGCGGCTCCGTCCGCCCGGGCGTAGCATCCGCCGCGGCGATGCGCGCCCACACCGACTACCTCTGGTTCAACACGGCCAGGCGCCGCGAGCTGGTCAACATCACGGACCGGGTTGCCGAGGTCGTGGCGAAGGCCGGCATTATCGAGGGCTTTTGCCTCGTCTCTGCCATGCACATCACCGCCGGCATCTGGGTGAACGACGAGGAGAGCGGCCTCAAGCAGGACCTGATGGACTGGCTCGAGCGGCTGGCTCCGGTCGCCGACTACCGCCACCACCGCACCGGCGAGGACAACGGCGACGCGCACTTAAAGCGCACCCTCGTCGGCCACCAGGTGATCCTGCCGGTCACCGCGGGCAAGCTCGACCTGGGCCCCTGGGAGCAGGTCTTCTACGCCGAGTTCGACGGCCGGCGGAAGAAGCGCGTGGTGGTAAAGGTGATCGGCGACTGACCATGTACCCCGCTCAGAGCCTGAGGACGCGGAGCCCGGGGATGCGGTCGTAGTCGGCGTCCTGCGTGAGGACGGGCAGGTCGCGCGCGATCGCGGTCGCCGCGATCCAGAGATCGTTGAGGGGCACGCGGCGTCGTGTCCGCCGGCAGTGCGCCACGAGCCGTGCCCATTCGCGAGCCGTGGCGGCATCGATGGGGAGCGGCTCGAACGTCGCTTCGACGTAGCTCAGGGTCCGCAGCCGGACTGCGCGCGTGGCCGAGTCGGCCAGGAGGACGCCGAGCTGGAGCTCGCCGACGGTGACCACCGACACGACGATCTCGTCGGGCATCGCGCGCCGCCGCGGGCGGCCCTGCTCGATGGCGACGAAGACCGATGTGTCCGCGAGCGCTCGGGTCACCCGAGGTCGTCCGTCGTGTCTGGCAGGGCGGCCCTCAAGTCAGCGAGCAACCCGGCGTCGGCACGGCACCGTCGCAGCGCCTGCGACAGCTCGTCCCACGGGACGGCCTCGCGCCGCCGCGCAAGGGGCGTGATCTCGGCGACGGGACGGCCGTTGACGGTCACGCGCACGCGCTCGCCCCGTTCCACGCGTCGCAGCACCCTGGCGGTGTGGTTCCGCAGGTCACGTGCCGGCACCTCGTTCTTCCCCATGGAAGGCAGCGTAGCAGATATGCTACGCGCGTAGAAGCGAGCGCGCCCGCGGCGGCGGATCGGTCGACCCGAGTTCCTCCCCGAGGCATTGCCCCGCGGCGGCGGCGAGGGGTAGCATCCGGTCCATGGCCGTGTCGCCGAGCCCCGCCCTCACCGACGACGCCGACGGCTCATGGCAGGGCGTCCGCATGACGGCGGAGGAGTTCTTCCGCCTCCCCGACGACGGGCGCCGCTACGAGCTGGTGGAGGGGGTGGTGCTCATGTCGCCGATCCCGACGCCGCGACACCAGGCGGTCGCGAGAGAAATCCTCTTTCAGATCGCGGCGCACCTCCGCGAACATCCCGTCGGCCAGGTCTTCGGCGAGACCGACGTTCGCATCGGCAAGGGCGTCCACGGCGGCGACCTGGTCTACCGGCCCGACGTTGTCTTCTTCCGCACCGAGCGCCTGCCGCGGACGCCGGACGACCGGCTCGCCGGGCCGCCGGACTTGGTCGCCGAAGTCGTCTCGCCCGACTCGCGTCGCTACGACCGCGAGACCAAGCGCCAGGACTACGAGCGCCTCGGCGTGCGCGAGTACTGGCTCGTCGACCCGCTGCGCGACCAGCTCGCCTTCTTCCGGCTCGAGCACGGGCGCTTCGTCGAGGCCGCCCCCGTGGAGGGCCGCTTCGCCAGCACGGCGGTGCCGGGCTTCACGCTCGACGTAGACCGGCTGCGCGCGGCGTTCCGCCCGTGGTGACCGAGGCGCTCTTGTCAGCCGTCCGCGCTTCGGTGTAGGCAGCCGCCGATGCGGATCCTCGGCGCGGCGGCGCTGGTTGTGGGGCTCGTCGCGCGCGCGGGCGCGGCGTGGGTCGTCGACGGCGCGGGGCGCTGCGTGCGCGAGTGGACCGCGGCGTCGATGGGGCGCGGGCCGACCGCGATGCTGGAGGCGCCGACGGCGCCGTTTCGCACCGCCGCCGGCGTGTTCACCGAGATGACCCCGTCGCCCGGGGCCTGGGGCGTGCCGCTCTGCGGCCTCGCGTTCGTGGGCGGCCTCGTCGACACGGTGGCGTGGCTCGGGACGGGCCTCGCCGACACGCTCACCGGCGGCTACTGGGAGATCGCGCCGCGCGAGGCGACGGTGCTCGGTGTCACGCCGCTCGAGCCGCCGTTTGCGCGCCGCTCGCCGGCGGCTCCGCCGCGCGATCCCTGCGGCCGCCCGCTCGCCTCGTGACCTCGCGCATCGGCATCGACGTCGGGGGCACGTTCACCGACCTGGTGCTCGTCCGCGACGGGGCCTTCGTCCTCGAGAAGCACCCGACCACGCCGCGCGATCAGTCCGACGGCGTGCTCGGCGGCATCGCCCGGCTCGCCGCGCGCGCGGGCACGTCGGTCGCCGAGCTGCTCGCCGCGACCGATCTCGTCGTCCACGGCACGACCACCGCCGACAACACGATGATCGAGATGTCGGGCGCGACGGTCGGGCTGGTCACCAGCGAGGGGCACCGCGACGAGATCGAGATCCGCCGCGGCTTCAAGGAGGACATCTGGGACCCGGCGCTGCCGCCGCCGCCGCCCATCTGCCCGCGGCGGCGCCGCTACGGGGTGCCGGAGCGGCTCGACTTCGAGGGCGCCGTGGTGACGCCGCTCGACGAGGACGCCGTGCGCCGCGCGCTGCGGCGCATGAAGCGGCAGGGCGTGGACTCACTCGCGGTGGTACTGCTCTTCTCCTTCGTGAATCCCGCCCACGAGCGCCGCGTACGCGAGATCGCGGCCGAGGAGCTGCCGGGGGTGATGGTCTCGCTCTCGCACGAGGTGTTGCCCGCCGCGCCCGAGTTCGAGCGCACCTCGACGACGCTCGTGAACGCCTACGTCGGCCCGAAGATCGAGCGCTACCTCGCGCGGCTCGACGGGCGGCTGCGCGAGGCGGGGTTTCGCGGCGAGCTCCTCATCATGCAGTCGAACGGCGGGGTGATGCCGGGGGGCTACGTCGCGCAGAAGGCCGTGGCCGTGATGGGCTCGGGGCCGGCCGGCGGCGCCGTGGGGGCGGCGGCGGTCGCGCGCGCCGCGGGGATCACCGACTTCATCGCGGTCGACATGGGCGGCACGAGCTACGACGTGTGCCTCGTGCGCGGGGGGGCGCCCGAGGTGAAGGCGGGCTGGAACTGGCATCATCGCTACCTGATCGGCCTGCCGATGGTCGACGTGCAGTCCGTGGGCGCGGGGGGTGGCTCGATCGCGCGCGTCGAGGCGGGGGCGCTCAAGGTGGGGCCGCAGAGCGCGGGAGCCGAGCCGGGGCCGGTCTGCTACGGGCGAGGCGGGGTCGAGCCCACGGTCACCGACGCGAACCTCGTCCTCGGGTACTTGAACCCCGCGCGCTTCTGCGGCGGCACCATGCAGCTCGACGTCGAGGCGGCGCACGCCGCGATCCGCACCCGCATCGCCGAGCCGCTCGGGCTTTCCGTGGTCGCCGCCGCCGAGGGCATCTTTCGGGTGGTGAACGCCAACATGGCCAACGCCATCCGGAAGGTCTCGGCCGGGCGGGGCGTCGACCCGCGGCCGCTCACGCTCGTCGTCTACGGGGGCAACGGCCCGGTGCACGCGGGCATGCAGGCTGCCGAGCTCGGCATCGGGCGCATCCTCGTCCCGAAGATGTCGCCCGCGTTCTCCGCGCTCGGGCTCCTGCTCTCCGATCAAGTCGTGGACGAGATGCGCTCGTACGTCACGCCCGTCGGCCGCGCCGATCTCGGGCGCATCCGGGCGCTCTTCGCGGACATGGAGGCGACGGCGCGTGCCGCGCTCGCCGGGGGCCGGCGGCGCCGGCCGCTGCGCTTCGAGCGGCTGGCGGCGCTCTGCTACCCCGGGCAGACCTTCGACATGCCGGTGCCGCTTGCCGGGCGCAATGGGGCCATCACCGCGAAGGTGCTCGCCGACACGGTCGAGCGGTTCCACCGCCTGCACGAGGAGCTGCACACCTATGCGTGTCGCGACGAGGAGCCGGTGCTGCGGGGGCTGCGCCTCAAGGCCGTCGCCGTCGAGGAGAAGCCGCAGCTGCCGCGGCTCCGCCGCCGCGCCCGCGGCAATCCCCGGCTCGGGGCCCGGCGCGCCTTTTTCGGCGGCCGCTACGTGAGCGTGCCCACCTACGACGGCGAGCAGCTCGGCCCCGGCCAGACCGTGCTCGGCCCGGCGATCGTCGAGGAGCCCTTCACGACGATCGTCGTACATCCCGGCCAGCGCGCCACGGTCGACGTGTTCGGCAACTACCTGATCACGGTGGGCAAGCTATAGCCTCGCTCCACGACGTCGCCTTCCCCGCGGCAAGCGGCCGGCCGATGCGCGCCGCGCTCGCGCTGCCGGCGGCGGGCTTGCCCCGCCCTGCAGTGCTGGTGCTGCACGAGATCTTCGGCCTGAACGACGACATCCGCCGCCTCACGGCACGCTTCGCAGATCTCGGCTGGGTGGCGCTCGCCCCCGACCTCTACGACACGGGCGGCCCGCGCGCGCTCTGCGTGCTGCGCACGCTGCTCGCGCTGCGGCGGGGCGAGGGCCCGGTCTTCGCTGACCTCTCGGCCGCGCACGCCTGGCTCGCCGCGCGTCCCGAGGTGACCGGTGATCGACTCGGTGTCGCGGGGTTTTGCCTGGGGGGCGGGTTCGCGCTCCTTTACGCCGTGCGCGCGCCGCTGCGCGCGGCGGGGGTGTTCTACGGCGACGTGCCGAAGACCGCCCAGGCGCTACGCGGCATCTGCCCGGTCGTGGCGGGCTACGGCGGGCGCGACCGGCTCTACGCCCGGCAGGGCGAGCGCCTCGAGCGGCTGCTCACCGAGCTCGGGGTGCCGCACGACGTGCGCATCTATCCGCAGGCCGGCCACAGCTTCATGAGCCACGGCACCGGCTGGATGGCGCGGCTCGGCGCGCTCGGGCCGATGGCGGTGGGATTCGAGCCCGAGGCCGAGGCCGACAGCTGGCGGCGGATGGAGGCCTTCTTCCGCGAACACCTCGGCTGAGCGCGGTTTGTGTGCGCGCGCTGCGGCTTCACTCGCAGCGGATCGTGCGCGTGTTGGCCGCCACGCAGGCGAGGCCGGCGCTGCGCGCGCACACCGGGCCCGCGCCCACGGCGAGCGCCATGCCCGGGATCGGGCCCGCAGCCGCCGGCGCGGGAATGCCTGCGGCGGGGACGAGGGCGGTCACCGACAGGATGGTCGCGGCGCCGTCGATCGCCAGTCCGAGCCGGACGAGGCCGTCGGCGGGATGGGCGCCACCGCTGTAGAGGGCCCGTGGGCCCGCGGTCTGGAATTCTCCTGGCGGCACCACGACGGCGTAGAGCGGTGCAGCACCGGAGCTCCAGAGCGCCAGCGCGAGCCCGTTCGTAGCGGGGTCGAGCGCCGTGGCGAGCATGCCGCGCGCGAGGAGCCGCCACGGGCCCGACGCCCGCCGGTGCAGCCGCAGCCGAAGGCGCGTGAACGGCGGCCCCGTCGCCGCGGCACAGGAGGCGCTCGGGCCCCCCGTGCCCGGCGGCGGGATGCAGCCTGCGATCGCCGTATGCACGCAGCCGCGCGTCGGGCTGCAGGTGTCGGTCGTACAGGGGTTCCCGTCGTTGCAGACGAGCGGCGTGCCGGCCCGGCACACGCCCGCCTGGCAGATCTCCGTGCCGTTGCAGAGGTTGCCGTCGCTGCAGGAGGTACCGTCGCGCACCGGCGCGTGCGCGCAGACGCCGGCGCTGCACGTGTCGGTGGTGCACGGGTTCCCGTCGTCGCAGGAGATCTGGGCGCACGAGCAGCCGGCCGCGTTCACCGCCGCGCCCTTGGCCGTTCCCTGGCAGGCGTCCTTGCCGTCGGGCACGCCGTCGCCGTCGGTGTCGGGGTTGAGCGGATCCGTCTCCCCGGGATCGACCACGCGGTTGAGGTTCTTGTCCTCCTGGGCGTCGGTGAGCCCGTCGCCGTCCTCGTCGACGAGCGGGGCCACCTGCGCGTAGCCGCTCATGACCTCGTTCGACCGGGGGCTCTCGGTGCCGTCGCGACGGTAGTCGCTCACGCTGAAGGCGTAGTCGGTGCGCACGTCGAGGCCGCCGAGCGTGTAGCTCATGGTGCCGTCGGCGGCGGGCGTCGGCAGCCCGGCGTTCTGGGGGGTCGCCGTCGCGGAGGAGAGGGGTCGGACCCAGACGTGGTAGCCGGCGACGGTCGCGTCGCTCACCGGCTTCCAGCGTACGCGCACGGCGTAGGTGGTCGTGAGCGCCGCGGCCGGCCTCGCGCCGAGAACGGTGCCGACGGCGAGCGCGAACAGCGCCCGCGCCCGACGCCGGCGCGTCGCGGAACGTCCGTGTTCGGCGACGAAGCACACCGCGACCGCTCCTTCCGTCCCTGGAAGGACGACACCACGTGGTCAACCTGGGATGAGACGGAGCGGCCTGAAGCGGCGAGCAGCCGGGCCGGCTCGACCGGTGCGTCAATCTCGCGGATGCTGCTGCGTGGACCTCATGCGCTGCTCCGTTTGCTGCACGCGGACAGACGGCATCCGCGCGCGGGCCTCTTAGGCGATTTCGGCGCTGCTGTCCATTGGACTTTGGTCGGAGCAATGTCGGGAGGTGCTGCAACGAATACAGGGGAGACAGCCACGGGCACGCAGCCGCGGATCCTGCTATGGTCCGCCGGGCATGCGGCAGGCCTCCGGCCCGGCCGCGTGCGATCTCTTCGGGCAGGCGAGACCGATCTGGCGAAGCAGGTCCCAGGCGAAGTAGAGCTCGGGGTAGATCAGCGGCTTCCCGCTGGTGAGCAGGGCGGCTGCGACCTCGCGGTCGGGGTCGGCCCAGCCCACCACGTTGGTGAAGCCGAGGTGTCCGAAGGCATGCGCCGTGTCGGGACCGTAGAGGCTGAAGCACTCGGCGCCCAGCATGAAGCCCATCCCGTAGCGGAAGGGCAGGGCGAGCGTGAGGTCGATCTCGAAATACGACTGCTCGGCGGTCGCGCGGCGGATGGTCCGGGGGTCGAAGATCCGCACGCCGTCGAGCGTCCCGCCGGCGAGCAGGAGCTGGAAGTAGCACGACAGCTCGTTGGCGGTCGCAACCAGGTTCCCCGAGGGGATGACGGCCGCGAGGAAGCGCGGGTCGTTCGAGGCCTCGACGACGGCGCGGAACTCCATCCCGAGCGCCCGCTTGAGCAGGAAGGAGAGCGGCGGCAGCGGCGGCGGGCCGGTCACGTAGTTGCGCGCAACGCGCGGCACGTCGGCCGGGGCCACGCCGTAGCTCATCCAGCGGAAGCCGAGCGGGCGCCGCAGCTCCTCGTCGAGGACGACCCGCAGGTCGCGGCCGGTGACGCGGCGCACCAGCTCCCCCAGGATGAACCCCCCGGTGATGGCGTGATAGGCGAGCTGGCGGCCGGGACGCCACACCTGGGGCAGATCGCAGAGGATGGCGACGATCTCGTCGGGTCGTTGCAAGAGGTCGAGGTCCATCACCTGCGGCGGAGGGTTCGGGATGCCCGCGCGGTGAATGAGCACGTGGCGGATCGTGATCCACTGCTTGCTGCCGACGCCGAACTCGGGGATGTAATCGCAGACGCGGTCGTCGAGGCGAATCAGGTTGCGCTCGTCGAGCAGGTGGACGAGCATGGCCGTGACCGCCTTGGTGGCCGAGAAGATGCAAAAGGGCGTCTCGGGCGTCGCAAGAACCTTCGGAGCGTCAGGTGGGTCGTCGGGCCCGTTGCCCGCCGCATGTCCGATGGCGCGGTCGAGGAGCACCTGGCCGCGACGGCGCACGCAGAGCTGGATGGCCGGATGCATCCCGCTGCGGTAGAGGCGCTCGGCCGCCCGCCAGACGTGCTCGACGGCCGCCGGCTCGACGCCGACGGTGCGCGGGTCGACCTCGGTGGGCGCGCGGGTCGTGACGGGCTCGAGGACGGCGGGGACGCGGCAGCGGGTGACGAACGGGCAGCGCACGGCCTCCTCGACGGCACGATACGGGCGCGTCCGCGGAGTCTCAAGACGCGCCGGCCCGTGCGCGCGGGCGGGCGGATGCGCAGCCTCGGCCGCCGCCCCCGCGCGCGGGCGCCGCAGCCGCGGCACCGCGCCGTGCGCACGCGGCCCGCTTGCCAGGCCAAGGCGAGGGTCGCGCACCTGCGGCGCGTCCCGGTCGCGGCTCGTCCGAGGGCGCAGAACGGAGCCGAGCATGGGCAAGTCGACGGGCGAATCGGGAGCGCGCATCCTGGCGTTCGTTCCACGGGGAGCACCGCAGGTGCGGCTGGCGGGGCGGCACGACGACGGTGCCGAGTCGCAGTCGCCCGCGGCGTCGCTCGACGTCGACCTCCAGGCGCAGATCGACCGGCTGCACGCGGTGAAGACCGAGCTCGAGCTGGCGTACTGGGATCATCCCGGCGAGGGCGAGACTGGAGCGCGCGAGCGCGACCAGATCCGGTTCTGGGTCCGCCAGGTGGCGGGGCGAGCCGCGGCGCTCGAGGGCATCCTCATGGAGAAGCGGGCAGCGCGGGTGCGCGTGCATCTCTACGGCGCCTGGCGGATGGCGGAGATCGAAGCGGCCTGTCGCGCGCTCGCTGCGGGGATTCCGGAGGGCTTGCCGTTCGAGGGCGTGCTCGCGCGCGTGGCCGCCATCCTGCACGCGGGCGACACGCTCGGGCTCGCGGCGGCGGGCGGCGTGCCGGTCGGGCGGGCCATGCGCATGTGACGCCGGCGGCAGAAGCTGCCGCCGGCGGCGGGAGCTGCCGAGCGCGCCGGGCGGCCGGCGCGCGGGCGCGGGCCTCGCGCCTGGCATCGCGCGTGCTGAGCGTGGCATGCGCCGCGTCGCCCTGCCACGTTCGATCGCGCACCCGGGGCGGCTCGCCCCCGCGCTCGCGACCGCGGCGGCGATCACGCTCGCTGCGGCGGCAAGCGGGCTCCTGCACCCGCTCTCGCTGGTCATCACCATCGGGGGGTCGCTCGCCGTGGCCCGCGCCACGTTTTCCCGCGAGCGGATTCGCGGCACGTGGCGCACCCTCCAGGCGGCCCTCGCCCCCGCCCCCGACCTCGAGGCGCTCGTCACGACGCTGCGCGATCTCGCGCGCGTGCACCGCATGGAAGGGCCGCGCGCCCTCGAGCGGGCGGCCGGCACAGTCGAAGACGGCTTTCTGCGCCGGGCGATCCTCCTCGGGATCGAATCGCTCGACGCGGACGGCGAGGAGCTCACGCGTCGACTGACGGGCGAGGCCCGCACCCAGCTCGCCGACATCGAGGCGGCGCGGCAGGTGCTGGTGACGCTCGGCAAGCTCTTTCCGGCCTTCGGGCTCATCGGGACGCTGCTCGGCCTCGCGCTCCTCATGCGCCGCCTGGGGGGCGGCGACGTCGCGGCCATCGGCCCGGGACTCGCCATCGCGGTGCTGACGACGCTCTACGGCGCCGTGCTCTCGAACGTCGTCGCGCTGCCGCTCGCAACCCGCCTCCAGAGCCATCTGGCGAGCGAGAGCCTGCGCCTCGAGATGATCATCGAAGGGGCGGTGCTGGTGCAGCGCCTCGAGTACCCGAGCCGGGTCGAGCGCGTGCTGCGGGCGTACACCGGGCGGCCTCAGATCGAGGCCCGTGCGCGGCGCCGCCCCGTGCTCCTTACCGATCGTGCCGCCTGAGCGTCCGCGCCGCCTCCTTGCGCCTGCCGCCGTCGCCGACGACGACCAGACGGCATGGCTCATCACGTTCAGCGACCTCGTGCTGCAGCTCTTTGCCTTCGTGCTCGTGCTGGCGGCGCTCGGCCGCACCCGTGCGCCTGCGCCCGCCGTGCCGCCGGCATCCGCCCACCATCGTCGGCACACCCGGGTGCCCCGCCACCCGGCGCCGCTCCCGCGGGAGGTGGCGCCGGCTCCCCCGCCGCCGAGCCCGCTTGCGGCCGCGGGCCAGGACCTGGCGCAGTTCGTTGCGCGCGCGGGGCAGCAAGACGCCGTGCGCGTCGCGGCGAGCGACGGCGAGGTCGTGCTCACGCTCGACGAAGCGGTGAGCTTCGCCTCCGGCAGCGACGAGCTTGCGCCCGAGGCCCGGCCGGTGCTGGCCGAGGTGAGCCGGCTCGCGGGCGCGATGCCCGACGTCTCCGTCCGCGTCGTCGGGCACACGGACGACGTCCCGATCCACACGCCGGCGTTTCCCTCGAACCTCGAGCTGTCGCTCGCGCGCGCGGCGCGGGTCGCGCGCGAGCTCATCGCCGCCGATCCCGGGCTGCGGGACCGGACGTTCGCCGCGGGCTTCGGTGCTGAGCGCCCGGTCGCCTCGAACGCCGACGCCGCGGGCCGTGCCCGCAACCGCCGCGTGGAGATCCGGCTCGTGCGCGACGCCGGGCTTGCCGCCGTCCGAGATCCCCGCTAGCCCCGGGCGGCATGACAGCCCCCGACGCCTTCGACGCCGCGGACCGGGCGCGCATCGAGGCCCACGGGCTCACGGTGGCCGAGGCGGCGCGGCAGCTCGCGCTCTTGCGAACGCCGCCGCCGCCCACCGTCCTCGATCGGCCGGCGACCGCGGGCGACGGCATCCGCGTCCTCGACCGGGCGGCCGAGGCCGCGTGCGTGGCGGCGCACGAGCCCGTGGCCCAGGCGGGGCGGCTGCTCAAGTTCGTGCCGGCCTCCGGGGCCGCGAGCCGCATGTTCAAGACGCTCCTGTGGGCTCGCGAGCACCCCGAGCTCGCCTCGCGTCCCGCAGCCGAGCGGCTCGCCGCCGCAGGCGATGCCGAGGCGCGCGCGCTGCTCGCCTTGGTCGATGCGCTGCCGCGCCTTGCCTTCTACCCCGAGCTGGCCGCAGCGCTCGCAGCCCGCGGCAAGGACGCCGCGGCGCTCGCGGCCGGCGGGGCGATCGGGGAGATCCTCGCCGTGCTCCTCGGCCGCGACGGCCTCGACTACGCCGGGCGGCCGAAGGGGCTCATCCCGTTCCACCGCTACCCCGACGGGAGCCGGACACCGGTCGAGGAGCACCTGGTCGAAGCCGCGGCCTACGTGCGCGACGCCCGCGGCGTCTGCCGCCTCCACTTCACGGTCTCGCCGGCGCACCGCGCCGCGTTCGAGGCCCACGTGGAGCGCGTGCGGGGGCGGTACGAGCGCCGCTTCGGCGTGCGCTTCGAGATCGGGTTCTCGGTGCAGAAGCCGTCGACGGACACGCTCGCCGCCGATGCGGCAAATCGGCCCTTCCGCACCGCCGACGGCGCGCTCCTCTTCCGCCCGGGCGGCCACGGGGCGCTCATCGTGAACCTCGCCGAGCTCGGCGCCGACGTGGTCTGCATCAAGAACATCGACAACGTCGTCCCCGAGCGGCTCCTCCCACCCACCGTGCACTGGAAGAAGGTGCTGATCGGGCTGCTCGCGACCGTGCAGGCGCGCATCTTTGCGCTCCTGCGGGCGCTCGACGCCGGGGAGGAGCGGGCCATCGACGACGCGCTCGCCTGGCTCGAAGAGGAGCTCAGCGTGCCCGTGCCGCCGGCGATCCGGCGCGCCGATGCCGCGGTGCGGCGCGCCTTCGCCATGGACCGGCTCGATCGGCCGCTGCGCGTCTGCGGGATGGTCCCGAACCGCGGGGAGCCGGGCGGCGGGCCGTTCTGGGTACGCGGGCGCGACGGGAGCACGAGCCTGCAGATCGTCGAGACCGCCCAGGTCGATGTCACCGACCCCGGGCAGCGCGCGATCCTGGCCGCCGCCACGCACTTCAACCCCGTCGACCTCGTCTGTGGGCTCCGCGACTGGCGCGGCCGCCCGTTCGACCTCGCCCGCTTCGTCGACCCCGACGCGGTGTTCGTGGCCGAGAAGTCCCACGAGGGCCGGGTCCTCAAGGCGCTCGAGCACCCGGGCCTCTGGAACGGGGGCATGGCCGGCTGGAACACGATCTTCGTCGAGGTGCCGGCGATCACGTTCAATGCGGTGAAGACCGTGGGCGACCTGCTGCGGCCCGAGCACCAGCCCGCCTGACGCGGTGCGCCGCCGCGGTCCGTGCATTTTTCTCTAGGCACGGGTGCGCGAAGCATGATAGGCGGCTGCCACTCGGTCCGCCGCACGCGGCCGGAAAACGACAAGGAGGGTTGGTATGCAGAGGAGGGTGGCTCAGGGTCTCGCATCGGCGGCGCTCGTCGGTCTCATCGTGGCGGCGCCCGCCTCGGCCAACACGATCAACCAAAACACGTCGTGGACGATCACCAAGTCGGGCTCGTCCACGACCTACCGGGTCGTCGCCTACGGCGACTCGATCTTCGCCGGCTATCACGGCTCGATCTTCAACGTCGCCAAGCGCGCCGCGCCCTACGTCGACGGCGAGTACCTCTACTTCCCGTTCAACACGAACCTGCTCGTCGTGCGGCGCACGAAGTCGGGTGCGGTCGCGAGCGACATCTACAACAACAAGATCGTCGGCGAGCGCTCCTACATGCAGGACCCGAGCACGCGCGTGGTCGAGTTCGAGATGTGCGGGAACGACTTCCTCCAGGCGCGCAGCAGCTTCTCCGGGCAGAGCGGCACCTGCGATTACAGCCCGCTCAACAACGCGCTCGCGAACTGCACGACCTACCAGCAGCTCGCGATGCAGGCGATCAACCAGTACGCCACGACCGCCAAGGTCAAGGTGATCGCCAACCTCTACTACCCCGGCTACAACGCCGACAATCACAACAGCACCTGCACGGACGCGACCACGGGCCAGCCGGTGAACCTCCAGAGCCTCTTCCTCCCGTACCTTGCCCACAGCAACTGGCGTGCGTGCAACTTCGCGGCGCAGTACGGCTTCAAGTGCGCGGATGACTTTGCCCAGTACATGGGGGCCGACTACGACTCCAACGGCGACGGCATCGTCGACTCCGTCGCGCTCCAGTACCAGCAAGGGGAGTCCGAGGCCGACTACGTGAACCGCATCAGCGTGACGCTGCGCTCGACGATCCGCGACTCGACCACGCACTTCGTGAGCCCGAGCACGAGCTACGATTACCTCCAGTCCGACAACACGCATCCGACGTACTACGGTTCGGCGACCATCGGCATCAACATCTTCACGGGCAGCGGCTCGGGCTCGGGCGGCCCGGACTTCAGCGCGAGCCAGATCGTCGGTGGGAAGAACCCGGTGTGGAACCAGTACGGGCACGAGCGCATGGGCTGGGCGATCTCGACGTTCAACCCGGCCACCCCGTGACCGGTCAGCGGAGAAACGGCACCACGACGATGACGGGGACGCCGACGTAGTAGGCGAGGCGGCACCCGATCTCGACGGCCCGTCGCACCCTCGCCGCGTGCGAGGGTGCGACGGCGGCCGCGAGCCCCGCGACCGCCTCCGCCGCGGCCCGCCAGGCCGCGGCCCAGAGCAGCAGGTAGGTCGCAGCAAACGCCCAGTAGATGGCGAACGTGCGCGCGTATGCCGCCGGTCCTTCGAGGTAGTACTGGCCGAAGGTGCCGCCGAAGGCGATGTGCTGGTGGGCGTTGAAGACGACGGCGGCCGGCAGCAGCGCGAACCCTGCGAACTTGCCCACGCGGTGGTACCAGCGCTCGCGGCGGACCGCCGCCCGCGCGCCAGCCCAGACGATCGCGGGGTGCGCGAGGGCGTCGCGTGCCCAGGGCGCCCCTGCGGCGGCCGGCTCGGCCAGCACGGCCGCGGGATCGGCGACTTCGATCCCGTGGGTCACGCGCCGGCCCGAGCGAAGCCAGAGGGAGAAGCCTGGGCCGGGCAGCGGCACGCGCCACGGCACGACGCGCGCGATCGACGCCCAGGGCACCTCGATGGTGCGGTCGCGCGCCGAGACGAGGAGCGTGTCCTCGCCGCAGCGCACTTGGGCGGCGCAGGCCGAGCGCACGAGGGCCGCCGCCGCCCCCGGAAGCGCCCAGAAGAGGATCACGGGCCGCAGCAGTGGAAAGAGCGGCACCGTCTCCGGAGCGAACAAGAGCCAGAGGAAGATCCCGAGCAGACTTGCGCGGCTTACCGCGACGAGCACGGCGGCCGCGACCCGCCAGGCGGGCGTGTACGCGTGCGCCTTCGTTGCAGGGCTCGTTGTCGCGATCTTGCCGGCCACCGGCGCCGTTTCCTATATACTGCAAGGTCGATGGCGAGCTACCCGGAGGAGCCGCGCACGGATCAGGACGGCGTGCGGGTGGTCTCCGTATCGCCGCTGCGGCGCGCGGCACAGCTTCTCGGGCTCGCGGTCGCGCTCGTCGTGCTCGGCACCGTCGGTGCGATCGTCGTGATCCGACTCGCTCCGGCCGCGCGTCCCCTCGACGTCGCCCGCGCGAGCACGGAGACGCCGCGGCGGCCGCCCGCATCGCCGGTGACGCCCCCGTCCCCGCCGCCGGCCGACGGCGGCGGAAGCGTCGTCGTCCCGCGCGCGGAGCCGATGGAACGCGCGCCAGAGCCGGCCGCGGCGCCTGCCGTGACGCCGGCCGGCGGTGCGACGGCTGCGACGGCCGACGAAGAGACGCCGCACGAGGATCCCCCGTTTGGCATCGGGGAGCCCGGGACGGGGATCCAGGCGTTTCCGCCGCCGGGCACGAAGCCCATCAAGCGCGGCATCATCGTGCCCGACGACTACGAGCTGCCCCCGGGCTACGTCCGGCACTACCAGACGACCGACGACGGCCAGCAGCTCCCGCCGATCCTGATGTTCTCGCCCGACTACACCTTCGTCGACGCGAACGGGAAACCCGTCGCCGTGCCCCCCGACCGGGTCGTGCCGCCGGCGATGGCGCCGCCCGACTTGCCGGTGCGCCTCCTCGACGTGCCCGCGCCGACGGGTGCTGTGAGCCCGGCGCACTGACCCTCGGGTGTCTCACGCTCGTCGCGGCGAGCGCCGCGGCGTTCGCGCCGATCGCGTGCGTCGGGTGGCCGGGGGCCGTCTGCTGCTGGGTGGTCCTCGTCCCCTGGCTCGCCGCCGTCGATCGCGCGCGCTCGTTCGGAGGCGCCCTCGCCGCAGGGCTCCTCTTGGCCGTCGGATTCGCGCTCGTCGTCTTCCCGTGGTTTGCGACCGCGATCGCGGCCTACACGGGAGTGCCGCGCGCGGCGGCGCTGCTCGTGCTCGTGCTGCTCGCGCCGGTTCTCGAGCCGCAACTGGTGGGGACGCCGCTTGTCCGCCACGCCCTGCGGCGGGCGGGCGCGGCGCGGTGGCAGGTGGGGGCGGCGTCGGCGTGCGCCTACGTGGGGATCGAGTGGGCCGTCCCGAAGCTCTTCGGCGACACGCTGGGGCAGGGTCTCTACGCCTCGCGCCTGCTGCGCCAGGGCGCCGATCTCGCCGGCACGGCCGGGCTCACGCTCGTCCTGCTCGCGGGCAACGAGCTCGTGCTCGCGGCGACGCGGGCGCGGCCGCGGCGGGCGCTGGCGCCGCTCGGCGGCCTGCTCGCCCTGGTGCTCGCGCTCGCGGCCTACGGGGGGTGGCGCTGCCGGCAGCTCGCGGCCGCCGCGCGCGGCGGAGCACCCGTCACCGTCGGCGTCGTGCAGGCGGACATCAGCCAGTACGATCGCCTCAAGGCGGAAGTCGGCACCTTCGAGGCGGTGCGCCGCATCCTCGACGCGCACTTCGCGCTGTCGGCGGAGGTGCTCGGCCGCGGCGGCGTCGATCTCCTCGTCTGGCCCGAGACCGTGTACCCGACGACCTTCGGGGCGCCGAAGAGCGCCGAGGGGGCCATCTTCGACCGCGACATCGCGGGCTTCGTCACGGCGGCGGGCGTACCGCTCGTCTTCGGTGCCTACGACGTCGACGGCGACGCCGAGTTCAACGCCGCGGTCTTCCTCGAGCCCGGGGTCGACGGGCGCGCCACCTTCGCGACCTACCGCAAGGCGCGGCTCTTCCCGCTCACCGAGCGCGTGCCGGCGCTGCTCGGCTCGGCGGCCGTGCGCCGGGCGCTGCCCTGGCTCGGCTCGTGGCAGCCGGGGCCGGGGCGCGACGTGATCCCGGTCGCGCTGCCGGGCGGAAGGCGGCTCCGCGTGGCGCCGCTCATTTGCTACGACGCCGTGGACGCGGACCTCGTGCGCGCGGCCGTGCGCCGCGGCGCCGATGCGCTCGTCACCCTCTCGAACGACTCCTGGTTCGCCGCGGGCATGGGCCCGCGGCTCCATCTCGTGGTCTCGGCCTTCCGCAGCGTCGAGACGCGCCGGCCGCAGGTGCGCGCGACCAACACCGGCATCTCGGCGGTGATCTCGCCGGCGGGGGACCTCCTCGCCGCCGCCGGCGTGGACGAGCGCACGACGCTGGTGGCGCGGGTCGTCCCGGCGGGCGACACCTCGACGCCCTGGCTTGCCGCCGGCGACTGGCTCGGGCCCGCGGCGCTCGCCGGGGCGATGATCGCGCTGCTCGCACGGCGCCGCCCGGCGGTGTAGACGAGCGGGCATGGTGGTCGTCACGAACCGCATCCCCGTCGCGCGCGGGCACGAGATCGACTTCGAGGACCGCTTTAGGCGCCGCGTCCACCTCGTCGACCGCCACCCGGGGTTCGTCCGCAACGAGGTCCACCGCCCGCGGCCGATGAAGTTCGATCACGAACGCGGCACGTGGGTCGAGGATCCCGAGGCGCAGGGCTGGTACGAGGTGAAGACGTGGTGGCGGAGCTTCGAGGACTTCGTCGCCTGGACGAAGAGCGCCGATTTCGCCGCCGCGCACGCGAACCGGGCTCCGCGGGAGATGTTCGCCGGGCCGAACGTGCTCGAGGTGCACGAGGTCGTCACCAGCACGGATCTGGGCGACCGGCTCTGAGCCGCGGCCGCCGGGCTACCAGAGGGTGCGGATCTCCGCACGCTCGCGGAGCGCCCGGTCCGCGGTGAGGAGCGTCAAGCCATGCACCCGCGCGGTCGCTGCGATCAATCGATCGGCCGGATCGGGCGGAAACGAAGCGGGCAGGCGCTCGGACTCGATTGCGACCTCCACGGTGAGCGGCAGCACCTCCAGGTGCGGAGCCGACGCGGCGTCGCGGAGCCAGCTCTCCCAGCTCCCCGCACCCGGACCGAGGACGATGCGGCCATGGGCGAGGTGCCACGCCGCTTCCTTCAGAGAGATGGCGGCCAGGCCGACACACGCACCCTTCCCGAGTCTTGCGAGCGCCGCGCGCGCGTGAGGACCGAGCCGCGTATCCCCGAGCACGGCCCATATCCAGGCGTGCGTGTCGAGGAGGAGCTTCAGGTGCGGAACCAGGCGTCCGGCTGCTCGACCGGAGCGAGAATGTCATCGACGACGCGCGCGGTCCCCTTTGGCTATGTCAACCTGGCGTCGAGGCCTGCACACATCGGCTCACGACCGAGGCTCGGGCGTCACTCGCCCCCCAGCCACGCGACGATCGCCGCGCGGTCGGCGTCGAGCGCCGGGGGCGCCCGGCGCGCCGCCGGCTCGGGCACGCCGGCCAGCTTGATCGGGTTGCCGGCCACCCAGAGCGTGCCGATCGCCGGGTCGGGGATGCCGACCACCATGTCGCGCGCCGCCGCCTGCGGACTCCGCGCGGCGTCGGCGACGGTGTTCACCGGCGCGCACGGCACGCCCGCACGCTCGAGGCGCGCGAGCCACTCGGCTGCGGGATGCGCGCGCAGCGCCGCAGACACCTCGGCCTCGAGCGCCTCGGCGTGGCGGCGGCGCGCGTCGGGCGTGGCGAAGCGCGCATCGCGCGCCAGCTCGGGGCGGCCGAGCGCCTCGCAGAGCGCCGCGAAGTGGGCGTCGTGCCCGGCGCAGATCACCACCATCGCGCCGTCGCCGGCGGTGAAGGCCTGGAAGGGGGCGATGTTCGGGTGGCGCGTGCCGAGGCGCCCGGGGACGGCGCCGGTCACGAGGTGGGTGGTGAGCGCGTTTTCGAGGATCGCGAGCTGACAGTCGAGCATCGCGACGTCGACCATCGTGCCGCGGCCCGTCTCGCGGCGCTTGCCGAGCGCGGCGAGGATGCCGATCGCCGTGAAGAGGCCGGCGGTGATGTCGCCGATCGACACGCCGACGCGCGCCGGCGGCCCATCGGCGTATCCCGTGAGCGAAAGGATGCCGCCCATCGCCTGCACGACCAGGTCGAACGCCGGGCGGTCGCGCAGCGGCCCGGTCTGCCCGAAGCCCGACGTCGCCGCGTAGACGAGCTGCGGCCAGCGCGCCTGGAGCACGGGCCAGCCGTAGCCCAGGCGCTCGAGCACCCCGGGACGGAAGTTCTCGACGAGCACGTCGGCCGCGGCGAGCAGGCGCTCGAAGATCGCCCGGTCCCCCGGCGCGCGCAGGTCGAGGGCGATCGACTCCTTGCCGTGGTTGAGCGCGGCGAAGTAGAGGCTCGTCCCGCCGACGAACGGCCCGATCCCGCGGGCCTCGTCGCCCGCGGGCGGGCGCTCGACCTTGATCACGCGCGCGCCCAGGTTCGCGAGCACGAGCGTGCAGTACGGGCCGGCGAGCACGCGGGTCAGGTCGACGACGACCAGGCCGGCGAGCGGGCGGGGATCGGGGGCACGCGACACGCGACGCGACCCCTCACGCCCCCTTGACGTTGCGGATGTAGCGCTGCAGGTCCTCGCGGTCGATCAGCGAGAGCAGCTCGATCTGGCCGCCCTCGCGCAGGCGATAGATGAGGCGCACGTCGGAGGCGACGCGGATGCGGTAGTAGTTCGGGAGACCCTCGAGCGGAATCGCGCGCAGACTCGGGTGGCGCCAGTCCTCGGCCAGCCGATAGGCCTTCTCGAAGGCGTTGCGGAGCACGCGGCGGTCCCAGCGTCGAATCGATTCGTAGAACTCGGCGCTGAAGATCGGCACGCGCCAGTTGGCGCCGGGCTCGCGCGGCGCCTCCTCGGCCGCCGGCGCCGGCCGCACCGGACCCGCGTGCTCGAGGGCGCGCAGCCGCGCCTCGAGCGCCGCGGCGCTCGCGCGCGCCTCCTCGAGATCGGCCTCGAGGGCGCGCTCCCGCCGCCCGGCTTCCTCGAGCGCCGCGGCAAGGCGCGCCACCTCGGCGGCGGTGCCCGCCTGGAGCCGCGCGCGCAGCTCGTCGCGCTCGCGCACGAGGCGGTCGCGCTCGACCACCGTCGCCTCGCGCGCCTGCTCGGCCGCGCGCGCCTCCTGCCGCGCGATCCGCAGCCGCTCCTCCAGGTCCGCGACCTGCTGCTTGAGGCTGTCCACGCGGCGCAGCGCCCGCTCGCCGCGCCGCTCGGCGCGGGCCACGTGGCGCGCCATCTCCTCGGCGAGGCGCTCGGCCTCTCCGGGGGCGGGGGGCGGGGGCGGCGGCGCCTCCTCGGCTGCGGCCGGCGGGGCATCGCACTCGGCGAGGATCGCCCGCGCCACCGTCACGGCCTGCGCCCCGGCTTCCGGGGTCCCCGCGCGCAGGAGCCCCCAGGCGAGATCGCGCAGCGGATCGCGCGACTCGAGCACGAGGGTGGTCACGGCCGCCGCCGCGGTAGGGGTCGCGAGCGCCGTGGCGAGCGGCGACTCGCCGAGCTCCTTGCGCAGCGTCGCGTCGACTGCCCCGGCGACCTCGGGGTCGTCGTCGTAGTAGTCGACGAGCGTGCCGGCGAGCTCCCACACCGACATCGCATCGATGCGGGTGCCGCGCGGGGCGGTCCCGAGGCGGCCGACGAGCCGACGGAGCACGCCCTCGCGCAGCGCCACCACGAGGAACGCCTCGCGCTCCTCGGGCCCGAGGGGAGAGAGCAGCGCCACGGGATGCTTCTATGCCGTCTCGGCTGTGGTATAGGCAACCGCACCTCGGCATGCGACTGCTCGTGCTGCTCGTCGTGCTCCTCGCCGCTCGCGCCGGCTCGGCGGCCGAGCCGGTGGGGACGGTGCGCGCGCTGCCCGCGCCGCCGGCGCCGCACTGGTTCTGGCTGAGCGACGTGCTCCTCCACCGCACGGCGCTCTTCGACGCCGACTCGGGCGCGCTCCTCGGGACGATCACCTCCGGCACGCCCGGCGTGGGCTTCGTCATCGCGCCGCTCTTCGCGCCGGACCACCGCGAGATCTACCTCGCCGAGAGCTACTACTCCCGCGGCGTGCGCGGCGAGCGGACCGACGTCGTGACGGTTTACGACGCCACCACGCTGCTCCCCGTCGCCGAGGTGCCGATTCCGCCGCATCGGGCCGAGTACTTCCCGGGCACCGCCGCCAACGCCCTCTCCGACGACGGGCGCTTCATGGCGATCTTCGATCTCACGCCGGCGACGTCGGTGACGATCGTCGACGTGCGGGCCCGGCGGCTCAGCACCGAGATCCGCACGCCCGGGTGCAGCCTCGTCTACGCCGCCGGAGCGCGGCGCTTCTTCATGCTCTGCTCGGACGGGGCCGCGCTCACCGTGCGGCTCGACGAGGACGGCCGCGAGGCGGGCCTCGAGCGCAGCGCGCCCTTCTTCGATCCGCAGCAGGATCCGGTCACCGAGAAGGCGGTGCGGCGCGGCAGCGAGTGGCTCTTCGTCTCGTTCGCCGGCGTGATCCATCCCGTCGACGTGAGCGGCGAGACGCTGCGGTTCGGCGAGCCCTGGTCGCTCTTCGACGACGCCGACCGCAGAGCGTCCTGGCGAATCGGGGGCGGCGAGCACTTGGCCGTGCACGCCGCCACCGGCCGGCTCTACGTGCTCGTCCACCAGGGCGGAGCGGACACGCACAAGGAGCCGGGAACGGAGGTGTGGGTCTACGATCTCGCCAGGCGCCGGCGCGTGCAGCGGATCACGATGCTGAACCCGCTTGCGAGCTTCGTCGGCCAAGAGCTTGCCGCGGCCGGCCGCCCGCGCTGGGGGGCGATGGCCGAGTGGCTGCTCGCCAAGGCCGCGCCCAACCCCGGCGTCGACCGCATCCTGGTCACCCAGGACGACCATCCGGTGCTCGTGGCGTCCGCGAGCATGCCGCCCACGCTCACCGTCCACGATGCGCTCACGGGTGCGGTCGTGCGGGAAATTGCCGAGCCGGGGCTCGCGGCGAGCCTCCTCGTGGCCCCGTGACGATGGATCCGGCGCTCGTCCTCGTGCTGCGTGCGGCGCTCGCGCTGCTCTTCGCCCTGGCCGCGGTGCACAAGGCGCGCGCGCCGCGGGAGTTCCGCGCGGTGCTGGGCGCGTACCGGCTCCTGCCGGCCGTGCTGGTCGGGCCCGCGGCGCTCGCGCTGCCCGCGGTCGAGGCCGCGCTCGCGGCGGCGCTCGCGCTGCCCGCGGTCGAGGGCGCGGGGCTCGTCGGGGCGGCCGCGCTGCTGCTCCTCTACGCGGGGGCGATGGCGGTGAACCTCGCCCGCGGCCGGCGCGACCTCGACTGCGGCTGTCTCGGGCCCGCGCGACGGCGGCCGATCGGGCCGGGGCTCGTCGCGCGCAACCTCGTGCTCGCGGCGGCCGCCCTGGGCGGCGCCGCGGCGCCCGGGCGGCGGCCGCTCGTGTGGGTCGACGCGATCACGGTCGGTGCCGGCACCGCGGCGCTGGCGGCGCTTTGGGTAGCGGCCGAGCGCCTCTCCGCGCACGCTCCCGCGCTCGCGCGCCTGCGGGGCACGGCATGACGCAGGCGCTGCTGGTCTCGAACGTGCTCCTGTGGGTGGTGGTCGTGGCGCTTGCGGGCGTCGTCGCGGCTCTCGTGCGCCAGATCGGCGTCCTCTACGAGCGCGTCGCGCCCGCCGGCGCCCTCGTGCTCGGACGGGGGCCGGAGGTGGGCCGGCCCGCACCGGTCGTGCGCGTCGCGGATCTGCGCGGCCGGCAGCTCGACGTGGGGGCCCCGAGCGCCCGCGGGCGGAGCACGCTCGTCTTCTTTCTTTCGCCCACCTGTCCGGTGTGCAAGGCGCTCTTGCCGGCGCTTCGGTCGGCGGCGGCGCGCGAGGCCGCCTGGCTCGACGTGGTGCTCGCGAGCGATGGCCCCGCGGCCGAGCACGAGGCGTTCGCCCGCGCCGAGCGGCTCGACGCGTTTCCCTACGTGCTCTCGCCCGAGCTCGGCGCCGCCTGGGGGGTTGCCAAGCTTCCCTACGCAGCGCTGGTCGACGAAGCGGGCATCGTGCGCGCGCGCGGGCTCGTCAATACGCGCGAGCACCTGGAGAGCCTCTTCGAGGCGAAGGAACGGGGCGTCGCCTCGCTGCAGGAATTCTTGGCCAGCGCGCCCCGGATGGAGGCGGGGTCGTGAGGCAGAGCCGAAGCTGGATCGACCGGGTCGTCGAAGGAGCCGCCCGCGCGCTCGCGCAGCGGACGTCGCGCCGCGGTGCGCTCGCGCGGCTCGGCGCCGTGCTCGTCGGCACGGCCGCGCTGCCGCTCTTGCCGGTTGCGCGCGCGGCCGCCGAGGACGCGCGCCCGCCGGTGCCGGACGACGCGACGCTCGAGGGCGCGGTCGGCGACCCCACGAGCTGCGCCTACTGGCGCCACTGCGCGATCGACGGCTTCCTCTGCGCCTGCTGCGGCGGGTCGCAGAACGCCTGCCCGCCCGGCACGGAGATGTCGCCGGTCACCTGGATCGGCACGTGCCGGCATCCGGGCGACGGGCGCGACTACATCATCTCGTACAACGACTGCTGCGGTCAGTCGCTGTGCATGCGCTGCCGCTGCACGCGCACCGAGGGGGAAAAGCCCGTCTATTTCACGTCGCGCAACAACGATCTCCTGTGGTGCTTTGGCACGAAGAGTCGGGCGGTGCACTGCTCGGTGGCGATCGTGCTCGGGGTGGCGACCCGGTCGTGACGCGCGCGTCGACCGCCCTCGCCGTCGCGGCCGTGCTCGGCCTCGGCGCGGGAGGGGCCCGGGCGATGAGCGGGCCGCCGCTCGATTACACGCTCGCCTGCGCAGGCTGTCACCGCGCCGACGGCGCCGGGACCCCGGGGAGCATCCCGCCGCTCGCCGGCTCGGTTGCACGCTACCTGGCGGTTCCGGGGGGTCGGGAGTTCCTCGTGCGCGTCCCCGGCGTGGCGCAGGCCCCGCTCGACGATGCCGCGCTCGCCGCCGTGCTCAACTGGATGCTCGCCCGCTTCGATCCGGGGCACGTCCCCGCGGGCTTTGAGCCGTACGACGCGGCCGAAGTGGGGCGGCTGCGCCGCGAGCCGCTCACCGACGTGGCGCGCCTCCGCCGGCGTCTGCGCCGGGCGTTCCATCGGGCGCGTTTTTCTCCTTGACAACGGCCGCCGCGGCCGCGTACGGGCACCCGTATGATGCGTGCCGTCGCCGCCGTCCTCCTGCTCGTCTTCGCTGCCCACCCCGTGCTCGCCGGGCCCTATCCAACCAACGTGTGCGTGAGCGCCAAGCAGCGGGCGGCCGGGCGCTACTGCAAGCAGGCGCTGAGCGCGTGGGCGAACTTCGCGACGAAGGGCGACGCGGGCAAGCGCGATGCGGCGCTCGGCGCGGCTGCGGCCGCGCTCGCCGCGACCTGGAGCGCCGCCGAGGCGAAGGCGTCGGCGAAGGGGGTGGACTGCGTCGAGACGACACTCTCGGTCACCGCCGCGCAGAGCCTCGTCGATTCGGCGATCGGCGCGGTGGTGGCGCAGGTCGATGCGGGCCTCGTCCCCGGCGACCGGCACGACGCGCAGTGCGCGCGGCAGATCCTCCGGGCCGCTGCGGGCGACTGCCAGAAGCTGCTGCAGGCCGACGGCATCTTCGTCGAAAAGCTCGACCACGATCCGACGCGCGCCAAGCGCAACCAGAAGCAGGCAGACGCGCGCAGCGCCTTTGCGAAGCGCTTTGCCAAGGCGACCGCAGGGAGCTGCCACACGACCGCCACCGCGAACGGTCTGCAGAGTATCCTCGACGGGGTCGATGCGGGCATCGTCGAGGAGACTGTCGTGTCGCCGAACGTCGACGACACGCAGTTCACCGAGATCTCCCCCACGGGCACGACCGTCTACCAGGGCAAGCCGCTCACCCCGCAGTGCATCTACGGGCAGCCGTACCACTTCTTCGTGAAGCGCGGCTCGGTGAACAAGCTCGTCATGTACTACCAGGGCGGCGGCGCGTGCTGGGATGCGCTCACCTGCGGTATTCCGACCTGCGACTCCGGCGTCGACAGCAGCGACAATCCCGGTGCGGTCCACACCGGGTTCGCCGACCTCAGCAATCCGAACAACCCCTTCCGCGACTGGAACATCGTGTTCGTCGCCTATTGCAGCTGCGACATCCACTTCGGCGACGCCGAGAAGGACTACACGTCGACCCTGCACATCCAGCACCGCGGCTTCGACAACGCGAAGATCGCGGAGAAGTGGGCGCGCGAGCACTTCGTCGATCCCGACGTGGTCTTCGTCACCGGCTCGAGCGCGGGCGCGTATGGCGCGTGGTTCCACGCGCCGCTGCTCCACCCCGTGTGGCCGGCCTCCCAGTTCCACGTGCTCGCGGATGCGGGCAACGGCGTGATCACGCAGAACTTCCTCGAGACCTACTTCCCGAACTGGAACTTCATCGCGAACATTCCGAAGACGATCCCCGGCGTGCTCGAGGCGTTGCAGACCGGGAGCGGCATTCCGGGCTACACCGAGGCCGTGGCGAAGTTCTTCCCGCACACGACGTGGGCGCACTACGCGACCGCCTACGACGGAGGCACCGGCGGCCAGACGGGCTTCTACGCCATCATGCTCAACAACAACAATCCGCTGGCCGCGCTGTCGTGGTGGACGGCGAGCTGCCAGTGGAATCAGGTGATGGAGCAGCAGGTGCAGGCGACGGCCGCCGCGCTCACGACGACCAACAACTACCGCTACTACGTCGGAACGGGCTCGCGGCACACGATGTGGGGCTCGGACAAGGTGTACACCGACACGAGCGGCGGCGTTCCGACGATCGTCGACTGGATCAACGCGACGCTCGCGAGCACGCCGCCGGCGGGCAACAGCCCCGCGTGGACCGACGTGCAGTGCACCGACTGCGGCGTGCTCTTGCCCGGCGATCCGCAGCCGCCGACACTGCCGACGCCGCCGTTCCAGCAGGTCGGGTCGAACGTCGTGATCGAGTGCCCGTCGTCGGCGAGCGGGGCGTTCGTCGAGTAGCGCCGACGGTTCGCCGCGGCCCCCCTTGTCAGGCCCCCCGGCCTGGGGCAGCCTGCGTCCCAGGCCGCCGGGGCCGCGATGGACCAGCTCACCGCCCACCGCCTCCACTTCGCCTTCACCGTCACCTTTCACTACCTCTTCCCGCAGCTCACGATGGGGCTCGCGCTCCTCATCGTGCTCCTCAAGACGGCGGCGCTGCGCACCGGCGAGGCGCGGTACGATGCGGCCGCGCGCTTCTGGGGCCGGATCTTCGCGATCAACTTCGCGATGGGAGTCGTCACCGGCATCCCGATGGAGTTTCAGTTCGGGACGAACTGGGCGCGCTTCTCGCGCGCGGCGGGGGGCGTGATCGGGCAGACGCTCGCGATGGAGGGCGTCTTCGCGTTCTTTCTCGAGTCCGGGTTCCTCGGCCTCTTCCTCTTCGGCGAGCGGCGGCTCGGCCCCCGGGGCCACTGGCTCGCCGCGGCGGCGGTGTTCACGGGCTCGTGGCTCTCGGGCTACTTCATCGTCGCCACCGATGCGTGGATGCAGCACCCCGTGGGCTGGGTGCGGGGACCCGGCGGCGACTTCGCGCTCGGGAGCCTGCGCGCGCTCCTCCTCAACCCCTGGGCCGGCTGGCAGTACGCGCACACGATGAACGGGGCGGTCATCACCGCCTGCTTCGTGATGGCTGCGATCGGCGCCTACTACCTGCTCGCCGGCGAGCACACGGAGCACGGCCGGCTCTTCGTCCGCCTCGGGGTCGCGGTAGGCGCGATCGCCACGGTCGTGCAGCTCTTCCCCCTCGGGGACGGCCAGGGGCGGCTCGTCGCCACCCACCAGCCCGCCACCCTCGCCGCGATGGAGGGGCTCTTCCGCACGGAAGCGGGCGCGCCGCTCGTGATCCTCGGCCAGCCCGACGTCGAGCAGCAGCGGCTCGACAACCCGCTCGTCATCCCCCGTATGCTGAGCTTCCTCACCTACCGGCGCTGGCGGGCAGAGGTGAAGGGGCTCGACGCCTATCCGCGGGAGGACTGGCCGGACAACATTCCGCTCCTCTACTACAGCTATCACATCATGGTCGGGCTCGGCACGATCTTCATCGCGGTGATGGGGCTCGCCGCGTGGATGCTCTGGCGGGGGACGCTGTACGCCTCGCGGGGCATGCTCTGGACGCTCATGCTGAGCCTGCCGTTTCCGTACATCGCCAACACCGCGGGCTGGATCACCGCCGAGGTCGGGCGCCAGCCGTGGCTCGTCCACGGGCTCCTGCGCACGGCCGAGGGCGCCTCGCCGCTGGTGTCGAGCGGCAACACGCTCTTCACGCTGCTCGGCTTCATGGGGATGTACGGGATCCTCGGTCTCCTCTGCCTCTTCCTCCTCCAACGCGAGATCGCCCGAGGCCCGGAGGGGTGACGATGGGCACGCTCTGGTTCTGCCTGGTGGCTGCGATGGGGATCGTCTACGTGGTGCTCGACGGCTTCGACCTCGGCGCCGGCGCGATCCACCTCGTGGTCGCGCGCGACGACCACGAGCGGCGCCTGGTGCTGCGCTCGATCGGTCCCGTGTGGGACGGCAACGAGGTGTGGCTGCTCGCGGGCGGGGGCACGCTCTACTTCGCCTTCCCGGCGCTCTACGCCGCCGGCTTCAGCGGCTTCTACCTGCCGCTCATGATCGTCCTCTGGCTCCTCATGCTCCGGGGCGTCGCCATCGAGTTTCGCAGTCACGTGGCAAGCCCGGTCTGGGCGCCGTTCTGGGACGTCGTCTTCGCGCTGGCGAGCGTGCTCCTCGCGGTCTTCTACGGCGCGGCGCTCGGCAACCTCGTCCGCGGAGTTCCGCTCACCGCCGAGGGGTGGTTCTTCGAGCCGCTGTGGACGAACTTCCGCATCGGTCCCGACGCCGGCATCCTCGACTGGTACACGATCCCCGTCGGGCTGTTCGCCGCCGCGGCGCTCGTGCTTCACGGAAGCCTCTGGGTCGGCCTCAAGACCGAGGGGGCGCTCCGGGAGCGGGCGCGGGCGATCGCGCGCGCTGCGTGGGTCGCCGTCGCCGTGGGGACGGTCGTGGTGACGCTGCTCACGTGGCTCGCGCAGCCGCAGGCCGCGGCGAACGTCGCGGCGCACCCCTGGGGGCTCCTCTTCCCGGCCGCCGCGGCGGCAAGCCTGGTCGGGGTGCGCGTCGCGCTCGCGGGACCGGCCGACCGCGCAGCCTTCCTCTGCTCCGCGGGCTATCTGGCGGCGATGCTCTCGAGCGCGGCCTTCAGCGTCTACCCCTATGTCCTGCCGGCCGTCACCGGCCCGGCCTACGCGCTCACGATCGCCAACGCCGCGGCCTCGCCGCACGGGCTCCGCGCCGGGCTCTTCTGGTGGGTGCCGGGCATGCTGCTCGCGGCCGCGTACTCCGCGTACACGTACCGCCACTTCGCGGGCAAGGCGACGCTCGAGGGCGAGGGCTACTGAGCGGTCACGGCGGCCGCCCAGGCGTCGCGCGCCTCCATCTGGGGGTAGTGGCCGACGCCTTCGAGGATGCGCAGCGGCCCGCCCGACATCGCCGCGAGCCGCCGCCCGATCTCGAGCACCGCGATCGGATCCCGGTCGCCCCAGACGACGCGGATCGGCACGTCGGTGCGCTCCAAGATGGGGCGCCAGCGCCCCGCGCGGTCGCGCCGCTCGAGGTTGTAGCGGGCGATCTTGCCGAAGACGGCGAGCCCGCCGCCCGTGGCGAGCCAGTAGGCGATCGCGCGCAGATCGACGGCCGGGGTGCGCCCCGGATCGGCCCAGAGGAAGCGCAGCGCCTGTGCGAACGCCTCGGGGTCGAAGCCCGCGGCGAAGCGCGCGGCGCCCTCGTCGGTCATGATCGCATGCTGGAAGGGGGTGAGCTGGGCCAGCTCGATCAGGTGGCTGCCGTTGCAGAGCACGAGCCCGTCGAGCGCCACGCCGAGCGTGCCCTCCTCGTGCCGGCAGAGCATCTCGACGGCGATCGTGAGCCCCATGTCGTGGCCGACGAGGGTCGCCCGCTCGACCCCGAGCGCGCGCAGCAGCTCGCCGGCGCGCCGGCCCTGGTCGAGCAGGGAATAGGAGGCACCGGCGGGCTTCTCCGAGAGGCCGAAGCCCAGATGGTCGAACACCGTCACCCGGTACCGCCGTGTGAGCAGCGGCAGGGCGGCGGCAAAGTCGTGGCTCGACGAGGGGAAGCCGTGGAGGAGGACCAGGTCCGGCCCCTGGCCCTCCTGGACGACGAAGAGCCGCGAGCCGTCGGCGAGCGCGACGCGGCGCCCGCGGCGCTCCCAGGCCGCCTGGACCGCCGCGACCTCCGGCGGGACGGTCACCCGCCCCTCGGGCCCGACGACGCCTCGTCGGCCTCGGCTGCACGCAGCGCGGCGAGCGCCTCGGCCACGTGGCGGGTCGCCTGGAGCTGCGAGTTGAAGACGTGGCGCACGATCCCCGCGCGGTCGATGACGAAGGTGACGCGACCCGGCAGCAGCCCGAGGGTCGCCGGCACGCCGTAGCGCCGGCGCACCGCGCCGCCCCGATCCGAGACGAGCACGAACGGCAGGCTGTACTTGGTCGCGAACTTCCCGTGCGACTCCTCGGAGTCCGAGCTGACGCCGATCACCTCGGCGCCGGCGTCGACGAAGTCCTGGTACTGGTCGCGGAACGCGCACGCCTCCTTGGTGCACCCCGGCGTGTCGTCCTTCGGATAGAAATAGAGCACGACGGCGCGCTTGCCGCGGTAGTCGGCGAGGCGAATCGTGCGGCCGGAGCGGTCGGGCAGCGCAAAGTCCGGCGCGGGATCGCCGACGCGGACCGTGGGGGCCTTCGTCAGGCGGTCGAGGAGTCCCATGACGGCGAGCGATGCTCGCACACCGCCCGGCGCACGTCCAGGGCCTAGGAGCCTGTCCGAGTAATGCTCCGGCTACGGCGGCGAATGGACGGCTGCGAGCTCGCCCCTTCGCCGCCTCGCTTGCGTCGATTACTCGGACAGGCTCCTAGGAGCTCGGCGAGGGGAGCAGGAAGTTACCGATCCCGGCAGCGACCGGCCGGGCGGCGTCGTCCTGCCAGGCGAGCACGCGCACGTTGACGATGCGGCGGCCCTGCTTGACGAGCTCGGCGCGCGCGCGGGTGTCGCGCGCGCGCGCCGGACGAAGATAGTTGACGCTGAAGTTGATGGGCTTCGGGACCCGCTGGCTTTCTCCGAGCGCCAGGACCTCGACCAGCGCCGTGAGCTCGAGGAAAGCGCCGACGACGCCGCCGTGCAGGGCCCGCCTAACGACGCTGCCGATGAGGTCCTCGCGGAACGGCAGCACGCACACCCGGCCCTCGGCGTCCGCCTCCACCCGCACGCCGAGGAAGCGCGCGTAGGGAATGGCCGCCAGCGCCTCGTCGGCGGTCATCGGCGGTCCCGTGCGGCGGCCCGCCCCCGATGCCCGGACGGGCCGCGCTCGCGGGGTGCGCTAGACCAGCTCCTTGAGCCCTCGTAGCGGCCGCACCCGCACGACGTTGCGCGCCGGCTTGGCCTTGAACATCACCTGCTCCTTCGTGAACGGGTTGATCCCCATCCGCGCCTTGGTCGCCGGCTTGCGGGTCACCGTGACCCGCATGAGACCCGGCACCTTGAAGACGCCGGGGCCGTTCTTCGCGAGATCGGCCTTGATCATCGACGCCATCACGTGAAACACCCCGGCCACCTCCCGCGGCCGGATGCCGACGTGCTCGGCGATGGTGCGATAGACCTCGCTCTTGGTGCGCGGCTTCGCCGCCGCCGCGATCTTGACCGGCTTGGTGAGGTCGAGCTTCGAGACGCGGCTGGCGGACGCCTTCCTCATGCTGCTCGCGGGCATGCTAGCTCCCCTTTCCGCTGGTGGAATGCTGTCGCGGCGCCCCCCATAGTGCGGGACGCGGCGGAAGGCAAGTGCAGAGCCCGGTTCCTCGGGCGCGCAGGCGTTGACAGGGAGCCCCGGGGCAGGCGAAAAGACCCTCCATGCGAGCGAGCCCAGTCGTTCTCCTCGGTGCGATCCTGCTCCTCGTCCCGGGCGGACTTTGCGCGGCCGAGGACGACGCGCACGGGCACGCCTCTGCGCCGCACAAGGTGATCGTGATCGACAGCGACCGGGTGAGCCCGTCGGCGCTCACGATGAGCCCCGAGGACGTGCTCGAGTTCGAGAACTTCGCCCTGAACTCGATGCAGGTCGAGTTCATCGAGCCGGCCGATCAGGCGGACAAGATCCGCTGCCACCTGGTCGGGGGCAAGTCGGAGCACGCGGCGCGGGCCGCCTGGCAGCTCTTCACCTGGGGTGCCGGTCATCGGCTCACGGCGACGATTCCCCCGGGGCGCTTCGCGAGCGTGTGCTCGCTCGCGCCCGGTCAGTACACCTTCGTCGCCCGGCGCGCCGCCCCGGCGACCGGGACGCCGCCGGCGGCGACCCTCGGCATCAAGGGCACGATCACCGTCCAGTAGGCGGGCTCACCCGCCGCAGCCGCCGGCCGTGCCCGTCGGCGTGCAGGAGAAGGTTCGCGTGCTGCCGATGCACGGGATGCAGGCGCGCACGCACGTGCTCCCGGACGTGAGCACGACGCCGACGGTTCCGTCGCGCATGGTGCCGGGGAGGGCTGCGCCCCGCCGCGCCATCTGGATGCGCAGGAGCCCGCTGCTGCCGGCCACGCTGCTCAGGCGCACGAGCTTGAGCCCGTCGAGCAGCGTGGCGTCGTGCGAGTAGAAGCGGATGGCGTGCGGCACGGCGGTGAAGAGCGTGCCCGGTACGGTCACGGCGTAGACGAGGTTGGCGGGATCGTCGTCGGGCTCGAACGCCACCGTGATGCCGAGCCCGTCGGTCGCCGGGTCGAAGCCCGCCGGCGGGACGAACGTCGCGGTGAAGCGCAGGTGCTCGCGCCCGGGCGTGAGCGAGAGCTTGAGCAGCGTTGCATCGACGCAGGCGGTCTGCGCAGCGGCGGGGCGCGCAGCCGCCCACACGGCGACCAGGGCAAGGCCGACGAGTCCGGTGACACGCATGCGCCTTCCCCTACCACGGGCGTCTGCCGGCGCGTCAAGGAAAAACTGGATCCGGGGCGAGGGTGCCGCGCGCGCGTCGCGAGCCGTCAGTGTCCGGGCGTCGCGCGCCGGGTCGGCTCGGCGCGCTCCCGCGGGCCGTGGGGCACGGGCACGTATTCGACGCTCGGCCGTTGCGCCCGCGGCTGCGGAAAGAGGCGCATGAACCGGTAGACTTCCTCTGGCATGCTCACGTTCACCGGCAAGCCGAGCTCCCGGGCGTGCTCCACGGTGATCGCGTAGTCGTGGGTCCACCGGCCTTCGGTAAGCGTCGCGGCGACCGTGGCGGCACGCGCCTGCTCCCAGCCGTTGCGGAGGAGGATTCGTTCCACGCTCTCGTGCACCTGTCGGATGGCTTTCTCCGCCACGTCCGCCAGGATGAGCGTCTCGTCCTCGACGTCCTTCCCGTCGGCCTTCTTCTGTGCGACGGCACGCACAATGGACACCGCCGGGAAGCGCCCGAGCTGCGGGTCGAGGGGGCCGAGGATGGCGTGCGGGGCCATGACGATCTCGTCGGCGGCGAGCGCGAGCAGCGTCCCGCCCGACATCGCGTAGTGCGGCACGAAGACCGTCACCTTGGCGGGATGCGCCACGAGGGCGAGCGCGATCTGCTCGGCGGCGAGCACGAGACCGCCGGGAGTGTGCAGAATGAGATCGATCGGCACGTCGTCGTCCGTGAGCTGGATGGCCCGGAGCACCTCCTCCGAATCCTCGATGTTGATGAACCGTGCCACCGGGAAGCCGAGCAGGTTCATCGTCTCCTGCCGGTGAATGAGGGCGATCACCCGGCTCTTCCGCTTCCGCTCGAGCTGGTACATCAGCCGCGTCCGGCTCGCCTCGAGCATGCGCTGGCGGAGGACGGGCTGGAGCGCGGAGATCATGAAGAAGATCCAGAGGACATCGAGGAGTCCCATGCCCCGCCTCCCGATTCGAGCGCTGGTGTCGGTGCTCTTAGCGGTCGAGCGCGGCGGAGGCAAGCCGCGCGCAGGGCCTCAGTGGGCTGGCGCTGCGTCCCAGATGCCCATGAGCCGCCAGAGGCGCACGGCCGGCGGCGTGAACAGCCCGAGCTCGGCGAAGAGCGTGCGCACCTTGGCGAGCGAGGCGCGCGCGAAGGCGTGGTGGGTGGGGTTGCGGACGTACGCCGCCTCGATGACCTCGCTCGGGATGCCCCAGGTGCGGACCACCTGACGCGACGGCCGCAGCATCATGCGGAACATGGTGCCGAGGATGAGCGGGGCGCGCAGCGCGAGCCACCGCCGGCGCAGCGGCGAGAGCCGCGGAACGTGCTCGCGTAGATACGCCCGCGCGAAGCAGAGGTGACGCGCCTCCTCGGTGACATGGATCTGCATGATGCGGCGGAGCAGCGGGTGGAGCTCGCGGCCGCTCTGGAGCGCCGTGCGCTGGGCGTGGTCGATCGGGTCCTCGCCGCCGAGCACGAAGACGAAGAACAGCTCGGGGAAGGTGCGCGCGGTGCGCACGACGGCGCGGGCGCCGAGCTGCTCGAGCCACCCGAGCCCCCGGACCGCGAAGCCGCTGCGGTGCACGAACTCGTGGAACATGAGCGAGTGCTGCCCTTCCTCGATCATCTCGTGGTAGGCGTAGCGCAGCTCCGGCGCATCGCCGGGCAGCGTGAGCGCCAGCTCGAGGAGCCCGCGCTGGAGCGCGTTCTCGAACTGCGCGCCGGTCTTCATCTGCGTGGCGACCGTGTGGAGGCCGATCCCTGCGCGCGTCGCCGGGGGCTGGCTGCGGTACCAGTCGGTTCCGCCGAGGGGGTGGTCGGGGGCGTGCTCGAAGCGCGGGTCGTCGGGATCGAGCCGAGACTCGGGGGCGTCCCAGGGGACGTCGGCGTAGGCGTCGAAGTGCTTGGCGACCGACTGGCGCGAGAGACGCCGCACCAGCTCGGCGTAGGCCTCGCCCGGTGCGGCCTGGCGCTCCTCGTCGGGGACGGGGTCTGCGGTCGTCAGCATCGCGCTTCGCCCATGGGGGATCCTGGAGCGTGCTCTCGGCCCTCCTTTCCGGGTGCAGGCTGCGTGCCAGCCGGCTCCGGGGGAGACAGGCCGCGGCTGCGGGGGTTTGGCGTGCAGCCCCCGCAGGACGCGGCAGGCGGACGCCTCGGGTGTGCAAGTCTGGACACCTGGCATCGGCCTTGCGATGGGGCGTGCTCACGGCACCCCGATGATCCGCACCGTGGTCTCCGCCCGGTAGCGGCGGTTCACGTTGATGAGCAACGCGGCCAGCGCCTCGAGCGCGCGCGCATTGACGATGCCGCCCGCGTCGACGGCGCGGAGCCCCGGCAGGCGCGCGACGAGCGCCCTCACCTCGGCACGCGCGGTTGCGTCCTCGCCGCAGAGGATGACGTCACCCTCGAGGGGCCGCGCAAGCTCCCCGAGCATGCCCGCCGGCAGCGTCTTGAACGCGCTCACGACCCGCGCCCCCGTGAGCCGCCGGTCGAGCAGCTCCCCCACGGAGCCCGCGCCCGGCACCGGGGCCACGGCGGCGACGCCGTGGACGAAGGCGAGCGGGACGACCGCGTCGATCACGAGCTTGCCCGCGAGCCGAGGTCCAGCCGCTGCGAGGAGCTCCTCGAGGCCGTCGAACGGCACCGCGAGGACGAGCCGCTCCGCGCGCTCGACCGCTTCCACGTTCTGGCAGCCCTCCACCTGCGCCCCGGGAACGGTCGCGCCGATCCGCCGCGCCGTCTCGCGTGCGCGTGCGGCTATCCGCGAGCCGATGAGCACGGCCTCGCCCGCCGCGGCAAGCCGCAGCGCCAGGCCCGAGCCGAGCGCACCCGTGCCACCGAGAAGCGCGAGCATCGGCAGAGCATAGCCCGTCCCCACCGGGTGGAAACAGCCGGGGGGGACGTGTATGGCCCCCTGGATGCGCCGGCTCTACCTCATGCGCCACGGGGAGACCCTCTACCTGGGCCCCCGGTCTCCCGACGGGACGGATCTCACGCCCGAAGGCCGAAGCCAGGTCGAGCGGGCGGCCGCGGCCCTGGCCGGCGTCGGCCTCGACCTCGTGCTCACGAGCCCGGCGGTTCGCGCCCGGGGCACGGCGGGCATCGTCGCCGCGCGCTTGGAGCTGCCCGTCGAGGTCGAAGAAGGCCTGCGCGAGATCACGCCCGGCCCGCTCGAGGGCGTCGAGCTGCATGACGTCTTTGCCGACGTCGTCCGTTTCTTCTCCGGCCGCGACGTAACGGTCGACACGCCGTTCCTGGGCGGGGAGACGTTCCGGCAGGTGCGGACGCGCACGCTCGCTGCGGTTGCCCGCCTGCTCGCCCGGCCGGGGTGGAGGACCGCGCTCGCCGTCGCGCACGGCGGGGCGAACATGGCGCTCCTGGCAGGGCTCCTCGGCCTCGAGCAGGGTGGGCTTCCACCCCTCGAGCAGGACCTCGCCTGCATCAACGTGATCGACTTCGACGACGACGGGCGGCCGCTCGTGCGGCTCGTGAACCTCTCCGTGCACGACCCCCTCAAGGGCGATCACCGCGAGCCGAGCTTCGTGCGCCTGCGGCGGGTCCTCGCCGAACGGGGCGAGCAGCTCCGCGGGGTGCGCTGGCGCAGCGGCGGCGACCCGCCGGGCTCGGGAAATTTCCCTTGACTGCATCGGGGCGGAGGATTACTGTCCCAGGCGAACCGCCCCTGCCGCGTGACGAGCGAACGACGCGAGCACCCTCTCGCACGACGTGGAGCGATCTCCGCGAGGGTAGTATCCCACCAGCCGAGCATGGGTCCGTTCGCCCGGGTGCCGCATCAGGGCCCCCTGTGAGGCGCATGGCGAAGCGATCCGAGGAGAAGAAGGAAGGTCCCCGTCCCGAGCGTGCCCGGGCACGCCCCGGCGTGCCCGCCGACGGGCAGGAGATCGGTCCCGAGGCGAGCGCCGGACCCGAGGAGCTCGACCAGGTCGTCTCGATGCTCGGCGACATGGACATCGAGGTGGACGCCGTCGAGGAGACCCCGCTCGCGGAAGCGGAGCCCGAGAAGGTCGCCGAGCCGGAATGGGTCGAGGAGCCGGCTGAGCAGGAGGAGACCGAGCGCGCCCCCGGGGAGACCGCCGACCCGGTGCGCATGTACCTCCAGGAGATGGGCAACGTCCCGCTGCTCACGCGCGAGGAGGAGGTCGCGATCGCCAAGGAGATCGAGGCCGGCGAGCGGGACGTGCGCGAGGGCGTCTTCGCCATCGACCTGGCGTTGCAGTACGTCCTCAACCTGGGCGAGCGGCTGCGGCGCGGCGAGATCGACGCGCGGCACGTCTTCGGCGACGACGACGGGGTGGAGGCCGCCGAGGCGAGCGAGGCGAAGGAGGACAAGCGCGCCGAGGCGTTCCTCCGCCAGGTCCAGCGGCTCCGTCGCCTCCAGGGGGAGCGCGAGAAGCTGCTCGCCGAGCGCAACAAGGCGAAGACGTCGAAGGCGCGCAAAGAGCGCATCGATCGGCGTCTCGAGGCGATTCGCAGCCAGATCCGCGAGGGGCTCCTCGCGACCAAGATCGGCGCCAAGCACATCACGACGCTCGTCGACAAGCTCAAGGAGGCGCAGCGACTGCTCGACGCCGAGCAGCTCGAGATTCGCCGCATCGAGGAGCGTCTCGGCCATCCCGCGGCCGAGATCCTCAAGCACGCCGCGCGGGTGCGGGCGGAGGAAAAGGACGCCACGCGCGTGGCGAGCCGGGTCTTCCGCGTGCCGGCCGCGCAACTCCTCGAGGCCGCCGACGCGATACGGGAAGCGCGGCGGAAGATGCAGCAGGTCTGCCGCGAGCTCGGCATGACGCCCGAGCAGCTCCGGGAGGACCTGGCGACGATCCGGCGCGGCGAGGTGAAGGCGCAGGAAGGCAAGCGCCGGCTGATCGAGGCGAACCTCCGCCTCGTGGTCTCGATCGCCAAGCGCTACACCAACCGCGGCCTCGGCTTCCTCGACCTGATCCAGGAAGGCAACATCGGCCTCATGCGGGCGGTCGAGAAGTTCGAGTACCAGCGCGGCTACAAGTTCTCGACCTACGCGACCTGGTGGATCCGGCAGTCGGTGAGCCGCGCGATCGCCGACCAGGCGCGCACGATCCGCATCCCGGTGCACATGATCGAGACCATCAACAAGGTGATCCGCACCTCCCGCTACCTCGTCCAGCAGTACGGGCGCGAGCCCACCGCCGAAGAGATCGCCCAGCAGATGGAGATGCCGGCGGACAAGGTCCGCAAGGTGCTGAAGATCGTGAAGGAGCCCGTCTCCCTCGAAACCCCGATCGGCGACGACGAGGAGAGCTCGCTCGGCGACTTCGTCGAGGATCGCCAGACGCTCTCGCCCGCCGACGCCGCCATGGCGCTCTCGCTCGAAGAGCAGACCCGGAAGGTCCTCGCCACCCTCACGCCGCGCGAGGAGCAGATCCTCCGGCTGCGCTTCGGGATCGGCGAGAAGTCCGACTACACCCTCGAAGAGGTGGGACAGCGCTTCGCCGTCACCCGCGAGCGCATCCGGCAGATCGAGGCCAAGGCGCTCCGCAAGCTGCGCAGCCCGCAGCGAGCCCGGACGCTCGAGACCTTCGTGGGACGGGAATAGCAGCCGAAGATCGGACCGACCGGGGATGATCACGCCGCGGGCCCAGGGACCCGCGCGAGGAGCGGATGCTCGAGGACGAGCTGGAGAAGGAGCTGCGCAAGTGGCGCGAGCAGCGCGCCGCCAAGCCGCAGCGCGAGGCACCGGGCGACCGCCGGACCGTCAAGGTGAACGGCCAGGAGGTGGTCGTCGTGCGCAAGAAGCCGAAGCCGCGCGCGTCGTAGCGAGTGGCTAGTGCGGCGCGGCGACGCGCACCGCCTGCCGATCGCGCAGCGCGGAGGTGTCTCCGACGACGACGGACTCGCCGCCGCCGAGGCCGGCGGTCACCTGCACCTGCTCGCCGAAGTCGGCGCCCATGGTGACCGGGGTGCGATGCACGGCGCCGCCGACGACCGTCCAGACGTGCGCGTCCGTGCCCGCGCCCGCGACCGCACGCCGCGGCACCAGCACGAGCCGCCCGTTCGCCCCCGCCGGCGCCTGCTCGAGGAAGGCGATGCGCGCGCTCATGTCGGGCCAGAGGTGATCGTCGGGCTGCTCGATCTGCACCTCGACCCGCAGCGTGCCCTTCTGGCGGTCGATCTGCGGATAGAGCTTCACCACGTGCGCGCTGTAGCGGCGGTCGGGGTAGGCGTCCGGCACCACCTGGGCCCGCTGGCCGAGGTGCACCTTGCTGAGCTCGCTCTCCGTGACGTCCACCTGGCCACGCAGGTCGTCGAGATTCGCCATGCGGATCAAGTCGCCCGAGCCCGAGAAGCCGCCCGGCACCGCGATCTCCCCCACCTCCTTCAGCTTGGCGAGGATCACGCCGCTGCGCGGCGCGTAGAGGGTCGTGTACTCGAGGTTCACGCGCGCCTGCGCGAGGTCGGCCTCCGCCTGCCGCACCGCCGCCCGGGCGACCGTGGCCTCCGCCGCCCGCACGTCGAGCTCGTCCTGCGCGATCACGCCCGCGGTGCGCAGCGCCCGGGCGCGGGCGAGCTGCCGGTCCTTCAAGTCGGCGTTGGCCTCGGCGTAGCGCAGCGCGGCCTCCGCGTGCTCCACCGCCGCCGCGTAGTCGCGCGAGTCGAGTTGGACGAGCGGATCGCCCGCCTTGACGTGGTCGCCTTCCTCGGCGAGGTAGCGGTCGATGCGGCCGGGGACCCGCACGCCGATCGAGATGTAGCGGTCCGCGCTGACGACGTAGCCTGCGCCGGAGAGAACCTCGACCCCTGTGTCCGGATCGACCGCCGTGGCGGTGGCGACCTCCACCGCGGGTGCGCCCCCCGTGAGCACGCGCACCGCGGCCAGCGCGAGGAGCGCGAGCCCTGCGAGGGCGACGGCGAGCGGCAGCCGCCGGCGGCGGCGCGCGGCGCCCGGCGCCGGCTGCCGCTCGAGCCGCAGCGCGGCGAGGTTGCGGCGCATCTGCTCCTGCGGCTCGGCCATCTCGAACGGGCTCCTACGCGCGATGGAGGGCGTCCACCACGCGCAGGTGCGCGGCGCGCCACGCCGGGGCGAGGCCGCCCAGGACGCCGATGACGAGCGCAAAGCCCGCAGCGAGCAGCGCGCCCGCGGCGGTCGGTCTCAGCAGCACGGTCGCCACGCTGAAGGTCATCATGCTGAAAGCGATGCCCGAGAGCAACGTGTTGACGGCGAGCATGGCGAGCGCCGCGAGCGCGAGCCCGGCTGCGAGCCCGCCCGCAGCGAGCAGGAGCGACTCGGTGAGAAACCCGAGCAGGATCGCGGCGCGACCGAAGCCGATCGCGCGCAGCGTGCCGATCTCGGGGGTGCGGCCGGCGACCGCGGCATACATCGTGTTGACGGCGCCGAAGGTGGCCCCGGTTGCCATGACGGCGGCGAGCGTGAGCACGAGGACGTAGAGCACGTTGGCCGAATCGGCCTGCTCGCGGTAGTAGGCGCGCTCGGGCTTGGCCTCCAGCGTGAAGCGCCCGTCGGCTTCGATGCGCCGCACGAGCGCGTCGCGGTCGGCCCCCGGCGCCACGGTCAGGCGGATGCCGGAGTAGCCCGGCCGCCGAGTGTCGTCCTGCACGTCGGTGACGTCGGCCCAGATCTCGCTGTCGAAGGCCGTGCCGCCCGAGTCGAAGATGCCGACGACCGTCCAGGTGCGCCGCCCGAACTCGAGCCGGCTGCCGAGCCGGGTGTCGGCGTAGCGCGCCGCGATGCCGGTGCCGATGACGACCTCGCCGAGATTCGGGCGGAACATGCGCCCGGCGACGAGGTGCACGCTGCGGTGGACGCGCAGGGCGACCGGCTCGACGCCGCGCACGAGGACGTTCTCGCGCCGGCCCTCGCGTGTGCGGAGGAAGGGCTGGTTGACGATCTCCGCGGACGCGAGCGGCTCGCCGTCCGGCCCGCGCGCGACCCCGGCGAGCTGGCGCACCACCTGGGCTGCCTCGCGCGGGAGGAAGCTCGAGCCGTCGTTGGTCGAGCCCTTGCGGAGCACGATCAGGTTCTCCGGCTCGCCGGTGGCGACGAGCATGTGCTTGAGCCCACCCACGAGCGCCGCGAGCAGCATGGTGACGGCGACGACGAGCGCGATGCCCCCGGCGGTAAACGCGCTCGTCCAGCGGCGCACGAGGACGTTGCGGACGTTGTACCGCAGCGGCAGCGGCATCGCTCGCCGTCAGAAGAGCCGACGGAGCGCGTCGACGACGTTGAGACGCGCGCCGTTCCACGCCGGGACCGCCCCGGCGACGACGCCCACCAGGAGCGCCACCGCCACGCCCTCGGCCGCGACGCCGGCGGACATGTGAAAGCTCCCGAGCGGACCCAGAAACGCGCCGCCGGCCGTCTTGCCCGCGCGGTTGAGGGCGCCCAGGATGACCCAGGCCGCCGCCGACCCGAGGACGCCGCCCACGAGCCCCTCGAGGGTCGACTCGGCGAGGAGCACGGCGAGGATCGGGCGGCGGCGGAAGCCCAAGCTCTTGAGCACCGCGATCTCCGGGAGCCGTTCGCGCACGCCCATCGCGCTCGTGTTGGCCGCGATGAGCACGACCGCCAGCACGACGAGGAAGCCCACCGCGAGGACCACGCGGATGAGGCCCTCGAAGGTGCTCGTGAAGCTCTGGATGAAGGACTTCTCGGTCTCCGCGGCCACCTCGGCCTCGGAGTTGCGAAAGAGCGCGTCCACCGTGCGCATGATCTCGCCCACGTGGGCCGGGCTGTCGGCGCGGAGCCAGATCATGCCGACCACGCCGGTCGGGCCGGCGAGCGCCCTGCCGACGCGCGGCTCCATCGCCTCGGAGAGGTAGCGATAGTTGAACCAGAGCACGACCGGATTGCCGCTCGCCGCGGGGATCACGCCGACGATGCGCAGCGTGAGGTCGACGGGAAAGACCGTCCCTTTGAGCGTGATCTCCTGGCCGATGCGCCATCCGAACTTCGCCATGGTCTGCTCGCCCACGAGCGCCGCGTTGCGGATCTTCCGGAAGCGCTCGAGCGCCGCGGGATCGATGCCGTAGTCGGGCCACATCTGCGCGACGGTCTCCGGATCGACGGCGAAGTTCGGGAACATGTTCTTGGGCTCGTCGTACACCCCGCCGAACCAGGAGTAGTGGTTGACGGCCGCCACGTGCGGGAGGTTGCGCATCTTGGCGAGGAACGCGTAGGGCAGCCAGTACGTGAGCCCCGCCTTGTGGTGCACGGTGATCCGGACGTCGGAGGACCAGTGCGCGAGGACCGCCTCGAGGGCCCCGGGCAGCGTCAGCACGGCGCAGACGAGGAAGATCGAGAGCGCGATCGAGAGCGTGGTGAGCACCGTGCGCAGCGGGTGGCGCCAGAGGTTGCGCAGGATGAGGCGGGGATAGGTCACACGGCCCCGCCGTCGACGAGCACGCCCTTGTCGAGCCGCATCACCTGGTCGACGAAGCGCTCCGCCCGCGGATCGTGCGTCACCATGACGATGGTCTTCTCGAAGGCCCGGTTGAGCTCGCGCAGCAGCGTCAAGATCTCGACCGCGCTGCGGGCGTCGAGATCGCCCGTGGGCTCGTCGGCGACCAGCAGGTCGGGGTCGGTCACGATCGCCCGCGCAATGGCGACCCGCTGCTGCTCCCCGCCGGAGAGCTGCTGCGGCCGGTGGTCCGCGCGCTCGGCGAGCCCGACGGCGGCGAGCGCGATCTCCGCCCGCCGCCGTCGCTCGCTGCGGCCGAGCCCCGTGAGCAGCAGCGGCAGCTCGACGTTCTCGACCGCGGTCAGCACCGGCAGCAGGTTGTAGAACTGGAAGACGAGCCCCACGTGGCGCGCGCGCCAGGCCGCGAGCCCGTCCTCGTCGAGGCCGGCGAGTGGCTGCCCCGCGACCACGACCTCGCCCGTGTCGGGGCGGTCGAGGCCGGCGAGCAGGTTGAGCAGCGTCGACTTTCCCGAGCCCGAGGGCCCCATGAGGGCGACGAAGCGGCCGGCGGGAATGTGCAGCGTGACGTGCTCGAGCGCGTGGACCAGATCCACGCCGCGCCGGTAGACGCGCGACACGTCGCGGACGTCGATCATCGGACGGCGGAGCTTACCAGAGCGCCGAGGGGTCGCAACGCGGAGGCCGAGCCGCTATCGTGCACGACATGCCGGCTGCGCCGCTCCCGTCGAGCACCGTCATCCTGCTGCGCGAGGAGCCGGCGGCCGACGGCCCCTTCTCGGTGCTCCTCCTCGAGCGGCACGGGAGCATCGCGTTCCCGGGGGCGCACGCGTTCCCCGGCGGGATCGTCGAGCCGGGCGACGACGAGGTGCCCGGGGCGGCGCTGCCCCAAAGCCAGCGCTGGGCGCCGGCGGCCGAGGGCGACGCGCCTCCCGAGGCGCTGCGCTACTGGGTGACCGCGGTGCGCGAGCTCTTCGAAGAGGTGGGCATCCTGCTCGCCTACGAGTCGGGGCGCCCGGTGACGGGGCCGCTCGGCGCCGCGATCGCGGCGCTCCGGCGCCGGCTGCAGGCGGGCGAGCCGTTCGGCCGGCTGCTCGCCGAGGCGGGGCTCGTCCCCGCCACGGATGCGCTTTTCTACTTTGCGCGCTGGATCACGCCGCGCATAAACCCGCGCCGCTTCGACACGCGCTTCCTCGTGGGTCGGCTGCCCCCGGGGCAGGAGCCCGTCTCCGACGGCACGGAGACCGTGAGCTGTGCCTGGTTCACGCCCCGGGCCGCGCTCGCCGCCTACGAGGCGGGCGCCATTCAGCTCATCCCGCCGACGGTGCGCACGCTCGACGACCTCGCGCGCTTCCCCTCGCTCGACGCCGTCCTCGCCGACGCGCGCCGGCGCGTGGTGCGCGCGATCTCGCCCGAGATCGTCGAGGAAGGTGGCGAGCCCGTCATCGCTTACCCGGACAACACGGGCCATCCGGGCGCTCCTGTGCGCCGGCTCGTGCTGCGGGATGGGCGCTGGCGGCCGGCGTGACGCGCGGGCGTCAGCGTGGCGGAGGAAAGTCCCGGGCGGTGATCGGACGCGAGTAGCCGTCGAGCGCACGCGTCCACCAGGCGCCGGTCGAGCGCCGGGTGGCGCGGTCGGTGAAGTGGTAGGTGTAGAAGGCAAGCCGCAGCGCACGCGGCGGGGTCGCGGGGAAGGGATCGCGCACGAACAGCGGGGCCATTGCCGGCGGGTCGGTGAGGAGGCGCCGCAGCAGCGTCTCGAAGTACGCTGAGGGACCGCGGTGGCCGAGCAGGAGGAACCAGAGCTGGAAGTCGACGCGCGGCTGGTGCGGGGCGACGAAGGCGGGGGCGCGGCGCGGATCGCCCGGCTTCCAGCGGAGCTCGTAGGGCTCCCAGGTGACGCCGTCGGCCGATCCCTCGATTACCACCTCGCGGCGGACGCCGGTCATCGAGGCGAAGAGGTGGTAGGCGTTGATCGTGCGGAGCACGGCGAGCGCCTCGGGCACCGGGCCGAGGCGGCGGGAGAGCGCGATGCCCCCGGGCACGAAGGGCAGAAACGGCACCAGCGAGAGCGGCACCAGGAGCGCCGTTGCGGCGGCGAGGACGGCGGTGCGCGCCCGGCTCGGCGGGGGAGCGGGCGCCGGCGCGAGGCGTCGGCCGAGGCGTGCGGCGAGCCGGGCGAGGTAGCCGTCGTCGAGCAGGAAGAGCGTGAGCGCGAGCGAGAGCCAGTTGAAGAACCCGTAGTTGGCCGTGAGGATGATGGCCGCTTGCATGACGGCGATGCCGAGAAAGGCTGGCGCCCGCAGCCGCCGCGGCGCCCACATGGCGAGCGGCAGCACGAGCTCCGCGAGGTACGTGTAGAGCGCACAGAGCCGGTGGACCCACACCGGCATCTGGTGCGCCCACCAGCCGATCCACGTGGGCAGCGGCGCCGTCTCGTAGTACGAGACGAGCGCCGTGAGATCCCGCCACGTGGGATCGCCGAGGAGGAGCTTTGCGAGCCCCGACTCCACGTAGAGGCGCAGCACGAGCCATTGCACGAGCAACACCCCGAGCGGGTGCGGCTCGGGGGCGTCGCGGGCCCGCAGCCCGAGGGGGGTGACGAAGAGCGCGAAGAACGCCGCCTCGAGGAGCAGGTTGTCCCACTGAAACGCGAGAAAGTCCTGTCCGATCGCGACGAAGGAGAAGTAGAGGAGCCAGCAGAGCACGAGGGAGCCGCAGGGGAGGATGTCGAGCACGAGGCCGAGCGCCGCCGCGGCGCCGCCGAGCGCCGCGGCGAGGAGCGCGCGGTCGCTGCAGTCGACCCGCAAAAGCGACGGGGCAATCCACCAGGGCGTGCGGGCGACGTGGGGGCACGCGGGCAGGAGGCCGCGCGCGCCGAAGAGGAGGCGCACCTGCGCGGCGAGCGAGAGGAACGCGGCTACGAAGACGAGGCCGAGCGAGCGCAGGAAGAGCGTGCGGACGTGTGCGCGGCCCCTCACCGGCGACCGTGCGCGGCGCAGGTGCCCTCGCGGCAGGTGCGGCCGCCCAAGCGGAATCGGTTCTTCGCGACGAGGCGGTAGACGGCGTCGGCGAGCGCATGGAGCCCGGGCACGTCGTAGAGCCGCGCGAGCGGCCGCAGGAGCGGGCGCAGCCCGAGCAGGTACGCGGCGGCGGCGGCGCCGGCGAGCACCCGCCCGTCCGGCAGTACGAGCTGCATCGCCTCCTCGCACGCCGCGGCGCTCACCTGCGGGTGGCGGGCGAGCACGCCCGGCGCGCGGAAGGACGCGAGCTCCACGCGGCCGCCGGCCCAGCGCCGCAGCCGCTCGGCCTGCTCCGCGCAGAAGCGGCAGTCGCCGTCGTAGAGCAGGACGGGATGCGCCGCGAACCCCTCCATGCCGCCCGTTCCTTCATGGCGGATTCGGCCGCAGCCGCCAAGTCGCGCACGGGCGCGGTTGCGACGCGGCGGCGCGCGGGATAGCTGACCTTCCGGAGATGGCCGACCCGCCGCGCCTCGTCACCGATCCCGCCGAGCTGGCGGCGCTGGTCGGGGACATCCGGGCCTCGGGTCGCCTCGCGCTCGACACGGAGTTCGTCTGGGAGCGCACGTACCGTCCCCAGCTCGGCATCGTGCAGATCGCGACGGACCGGAGCAGCGCCATCCTCGACGCGCTCGCGCTCCGCGACCTCTCGCCGCTCTTCCCGCTGCTGCGCGACCCCGCCGTCCCGGTGGTCCTCCACGGGGGCGGGCAGGATCTCGAGATCCTCGCGCTCCTCATGGGCGAGCCCGTCCGGGGCGTGGTGGACACGCAGGTGGTCGCCGCGTTTCTCGGCTACGGGCTCCAGGTGGGTCTCGGCGTGCTCCTCGAGCGGGTGCTGCGCGTGCGCGTGCGGAAGGATCAGACCTACACCGACTGGACGCGCCGGCCGCTGCGGCCCGAGCAGCTCGCCTACGCCCGCGAGGACGTCGTCCACTTGCTGCCGCTCCACGACCGGCTCCGGGCCGCGCTCGAGCAACGCGGCCGGACGGCCTGGGTGGCCGAGGAGCTCCGGGCCCTCGAGGACCCGGCGCGCTGGACGCCCGTCCCCGACGAGGAGCGCTACCGCAGCGTCAAGGGATGGCAGCGCCTCGGCAGCCGCGAGCTGGCCATCTTGCGGGCGCTCGCCGCCTGGCGCGAGCGCACCGCGCGCGAGCTCGACGTCCGCCCGCACTTCGTCGTGAGCGACGTGGTGTTGACGACGCTCGCCGCGCGGCCCGTGGCGAGCCTCGAGGAGCTGCGCGGTGTGCGCGGGCTCTCGCCGGGGGCGGTGAGCCGCTACGGGCGGGGTCTCCTCGCCGCCATCCGCGAGGGGCGTGCGTGCCCGCCCGCGCGCTGGCCTGCCCGGCCCGAGCGCGTGCGGCGGCACCAGCCCCCGACCGGCCTCACGGCGCTTCTCCGGGCGGCGGTGCAGGTGGCCGCGGAGCGCGAGGAGATCGCCCCCGAGATCGTGGCCAGCACGCGCGACATCGAGGCGCTGGTCGCGCTGGTCACGAGCCCGAACGACGCGGCGCCGCGGGCCGAGCCACCGCCGCTCGTCCGCGGCTGGCGGGGGCGGCTCGTCGGCGAGCGCCTCGTCGCGATCGCCCGCGGCGAGCTCGCGATCCGCTACGACGCGAGCCGGCGGGAGATCGTCGCCGAGCCGGTCACGCCGGCGGGCGGATGCGCACGATGACGATCTTGCCCGCGCGCAGCCGCTCGGCGCTCGGACAGAAGAAGCCGAGCCACGCGATCCAGTACTTGCGGCGGTAGGCTTCGCCCATGCGCGCGGCAAGCTCGGGGTCGCGCACCAGCTCGGCCCGCGCCTCGAAGTGCGGGCCGTCCTTGCTGCCGACCCAAACCAGCAGCGGGCTGCCCTTGGCGAGGCGGCGCGCCTTGTGCGAGGTCGGCGAGGTCGTGAACGTGATCGCCTCGCCGTCCCAATTGAACCACACCGGCACCACCGTGCTCGGCGTGCCGTCGGCGCGCCGGGTGGCGACGTAGAGGTGGCTCGAGGTCTCGAGCGCGCGGACGACGTCGGGCGGGAAGCTGGCGGCGGCGACGGTCGCGCCGAGCACGACGGCGGCAACGGCAAGCGGCCACATGCGCTCGGGCCCACAGAGCAGCTGTCCCGGCCGCGGTCAAGAGGGGTCGTGCCGCCGCGGCTGACCTCGCCGCGAGCCCGTGATATGGCGGGGCCATCGTGACGACTTCTAGACGCGCTTCCTCCAGCGGGCGCGGCCGCCGCGGTGCGCGCGGTCGCAAGGCAGATCCCGCGGCACCGAGCGCCGAATCCGCCCCGGCCCCGCAGCCGGCGAGCGAACCCACCGCGGCGCCGGTGCCCGAGCCCACCGCGACGCCCGAGACGGTCTTTGCCGCACGCGTCCCCCCGCCCGAGCCGCCGCGTCCGCGCCCGGCGCTGCGCCAGGTCGTGTTCTTCGACGTCGAGAACACGAGCCGCCCGGAGCACGTCGCGCGCGTCCTCGACCACCTCGAGCTCGACTGGGTCGGTCGCGACACGGAGCTGGTCGCGGTCGGCAACTGGCGCGTGGTGAGCCACGAGACCGCTCGGCTGCTCGCGCAGCGGGGTGCGCAGCTCGTCCACAGCGCGCCCGCGGCCGGCGTGCGCGACTGGAGCGATCTCCGCATCGCCGTGGCGGCCGGGGCCTGGCTCGCCGGGGCGCGCCCCGGCGACCAGATCGCGATCGTCACCGACGACCAGGCCTTCGATGCCGTGGGCGACGTCGCCGCGAGCCTCGGCGTGGGTTTTCGCCGGCTGTCGTACCGCGCGCTCGCGGGCATCGTGGGCGAGGTCGCCGCGGAAGAGCCCGCGGCCGCACCGCGCTCGCGGCGGCGCGGCCGGGGACGGCGGCGCGGACACGCCGAGCGCCGCGGGCCGGAGCCGGCCGCCGTCGCACCGCCGGCGCCCGAGGCCGAGGTGGCTGCCGCGGACGCGCACACCGCGCCGCACGACGAGATCCTCGCGGTGGTGCGGGAGCTGCTCGCGACCTCGTCGAGCGGGGGCGTGAGCCTCGATGCCCTCTCGAACGCGCTCAAGGCCCGGGGATTCCGCCGCCCACCGGGGTCCCCGCGCCTGATCACGCGGCTCCACCGGATCAAGGAGATCGAGGTGCTGCCGGGGAACCTCGTGCGGCTGGCGAACGCGGAGGGCGAGAGCGCCCCGGCCGCGCCGGCTCTGCCGACGCCGGGCGACGAGCCCGCAGCGGCCCCGCCACAGAACGGCGGCCAGCGTCGCCGGCGGCGTCGCGGCGGGCGCCGGCGGCGGGGACGCGGCACGGGCGCGGCGGCGGCGACACCGGCATCGGGCGCCGACGCGTAGCGCCGGCCGGGCTCAGACGATCCCGAGGCGCTCCTTGCCCTCGGGCGAGATCATCTGTGGCGTCCACGGCGGATCCCACACGAGCTCGACGTCGGCCTCGGCGACGCCCGGAAGCCCGAGCAGCTTCTGCCGCGCATCCGCGGCGATCGCCGTGCCCATGCCGCAGCCGGGCGCCGTGAGCGTCATGCGCACCTCGACGCGATTTCCGCCCTCGGCGAGCGGGATCACGCGCATGTCGTAGACGAGCCCCAGGTCGACGATGTTCACGGGGATCTCCGGGTCGTAGCAGGTCCGCAGCGTCTCCCACACCTGCTGCTCCAAGTCGGCCGCGGTGGCCGCCGGCGCCGGCGTGGGGGGTGGCTCCTTGCCGATCGCGTCCGCGTCCTCGCCCGCGAGGCGGAAGAGCCCGCCGTAGCTCGGGACTTGCAGGGTGAACGATCCTCCGAGCGACTGCGTGAGGTAGGCCTCGGTCCCCTTCTCGAGGACGACGGGATACCCGGCGGGAATCTGCACCGCCTGGCAGTCGCGGCTGAGCTCGACGCGCTCCATGGATGACCCTCCCGCGAGCGATTCTGAAACGACCCCGGAGTCGGCGCAAGGCGCCGCTGCTCAGGGCGCGGTCGGGAACCCGAGCTCGCGCCAGCGTCGCCAGCCCCCGGCCATGGAGGCGACGCGCCGGTAGCCCATCTTCATGAGCGCGTCGGCAGCGAGCGCCGAGCGGAACCCGCCGCCGCAGTAGAGGATCAGCTCCGTGTCCCGATCGGGGACGGTGCGCTCGATGTCGCGCTCGAGGATGCCCTTGCCGAGGTGGATCGCGCCGGGGATGTGGCCCTCCTGCCACTCGTGGTCCTCGCGCACGTCGAGCAGATGGAAGGGCTCGCCCGCCTGCTGGCGGCGGCGGACTTCCTCGCAGGTCGTCTCGCGGATGCGCGTCCGGGCGTCGGCGACGAGCGCCAGAAACCCCGGCGAATGGTCCATGACGGTCGTCTAGCGGCTGGCGCCCCGGCGGTCAAAGCTGCTAGGGCTCGCCGGGCATGGTCACGACCGACCCGCTGCACGCCGAGCCGCGGTTCTTCGGGCCCGCGGGCGAGGTGGCGCCCGACGTCTTCATGCATCCCGCCTTCGTCAACACCTATGCGGTGCGCACTCCCCGAGGCCTGCTCGTGATCGACCCCGGCTTCGCGCACACCTCGGCCGCCGTCCGCGACGCCGTGCGGGCGTGGAGCACCGCGCCGCTGCGCGCGGCGATCTACACCCACGGACACGTCGACCACGCCTTCGGGCTCCGCGCCTTCCTCGATGCGGGCGAGCAGCCGATCATCATCGCCCAGGAGGCGTGCCTCGCGCGCTTCCGCCGCTACCGGCTCATGTACGGCTACAACGCCCGCATCAACCAGCGGCAGTTCTCGCTCCCGGCGCCGGTGTTCGTGCGCGAGTTCGACCCGCCGACGCTGCTCGTGCGCGAGCGGCTCGTCCACCGGCTGGGCGACCTCGAGGTGGTGTGCACGGCGGCGCGCGGCGAGACCGACGACCACCTCTGGGTCTGGCTGCCTGCGCGCCGCCAGCTCTTCACCGGCGATCTCGTCATCTGGCAGGCGCCCAACTGCGGCAACCCGCAGAAGGTGCAGCGCTATCCCGAGGACTGGGCCGACGCGCTCGAGGCCATGGCCGGGCTCGAGGCCGAGTGGCTCTTCCCAGGCCACGGGCCGGCGATCCAGGGGTGCCAGGCCGTCCGGCTCGTCCTCACCGAGACGGCGCGCTACCTCCGCGGGCTCGTCGCGCAGGTGCGCGAGCGCATGAATGCGGGCGAGCCCGCGGACGAGATCGTGCACACAGTCGAGCCCGACCCCGAGCTCGCGACCCGTCCGTACCTCCAGCCGACCTACGACCACCCGAAGTTCATCGTGCGCAACCTGCTCCGCCTCTGGGGCGGCTGGTGGAACGGCAACGCGGCCGACCTGCTGCCCGCCCGTCTCGATGCCCAGGCGCGCGAGGTGGCGGCGCTCGCGGGCGGCGTCGACGCGGTGGTGGCGCGCGGCCGAGCGCGGCTCGGCGAAGGCGCGCTCGAGCTCGCCGCCCACCTCGCGGAGTGGGCGACGCGCGCCGCGCCGGAGGACCGTGCGGCCCAGGCGCTCAAGCGCGACGTCTACGCGGCGCGGGTCGCGGCCGAGCGCTCCCTCATGGCGCGGGGCATCTTTCGTGCCGCGATGAACGACGCCCGCCGCGCCCTCGGCGAGGAGCCCCTCCCCGGGGAGGACCCGGGGCTCTCGTTCACCGACCCTGGTAGACGATGACGCCGTCGCGCTCGCTGCGCACGACGCGTCCCTCGCGCCGGAGCAGCTCGAGGTGGGCGAGCGTCTCGGAGGTGGCGGCCACCACCTGGAAGCGGTTCTCCGGGCTCACCGCGAAGTGCTCGAGCGCCACCTCGTAGGCCGTGCGCGGGCGCTGGTGCAGCAAGTCGAGCATCGAGAGCTTGCGCACCCGGTGGAAGTCGATGAGCTGGCGGGCGCGGCGGCGGTGATCCTCGTAGACGGGGCCGTGCGCGGGGCAGACGAGGCGGACGTCGAGGCGCTGCACCTTCTCCAGCGAGGCGAGAAAGTCCCCGAGTGGGTTCTCGGGCCCGTTCGGGTAGAGCCCCACGTGCGGGGTGATCTTCGGCAGCAGGTGATCGCCGACGAAGAGGATCGCGTCGGGCTCGAGCAGCAGGCAGCAGTGGCCGGGCGTGTGCCCGGGCGTCCACACGACGCGCAGACGCCGCCCGCAACCGAGGGGGATCTCGTCGCCGTCGTGCAGCGGATGGTCCGGTGCGGCGGGCGCGTAGAAGAGGCCGAAGAAGCGGCTCGGCGACGGGAGCTGCTGCCCGGGGGGGAGCGGCGGCATGCCGTGCCGGCGCAGGAAGCTGTCGCCCGAGGCTTCGACGTGCGCCATCGCCTGCGCGCGCTCGGCTTCGAGCGGGTGGAGGTAGACCGCTGCGCCGGTGAGCTCGCGGTAGGGCCCGGAGGTGCCGAAGTGATCGATGTGGTGGTGCGTGCAGACGATGCGCGCGATCGTCTGCGGCGCGATGCCGGCGGCGTCGAGGGCGCCGCGAAAGGCCGCCATGCTCGCCTCGGTCCGCATGCCCGTGTCGACGAGCGTCCAGCCGTCGCCGGCGCGCACGAGGTAGACGTTGACGATCGAGGGCTTCATGGGCAGCGGCAGGAAGATCTCCACCACGCCCGGGGCGACCTCGCGAACCTTGGCGGGCTCGACCACGCTACTCGTGGAGCCGCTCCTGGACGGCGAAGGTGAGGCGGAGCCGGACCCGCCAGGCGGCGACGGCGCCGTCCTCGATGATCGCGGTGATGCCCTTCACGTCGGCGCGGCGGATGCCGTCGATCGTCGCCGCCGCGCGCGCGACCGCGAGCCCGACCGCGTCCTCGATCGAGTTGGTCGACGTCCCGGTGAGCTCGATCGTCTTCTCGACCATGGTGCGCGCCTCCCGGCGGCCCAGCTTCGGCCACGCCCGCGGCGATTGCAACCGCGCAGAGGGCTTGGCGGCGCGCGCGGCGGCGCGGTATGCGACGCCGATGCGGACGGGCGCGCTCCTCCTCGGGCTCCTGCTCGGCGGGGCCGGGTCCGCGGCGGCGCACCCGGTCGGCGTGGCGACGCTCGCCCTCGACGACGCGGCGCGCGGGCGGCGGCTCGTCACCGAGGTCTGGTATCCGGCGCGGGCTACGGGGCGGGACGCCCCGCCGCGCGCCGGGCGCTTCCCGCTCGTGCTCGTGGCGCACGGGAACTGCGGCTTCCGCACGAACTACGAGTACCTGACCGTCCCGCTCGCCGCAGAGGGCTTCGTGGTCGCGGCGCCCGACTTCCCCGGATTCAACAAGGCCGTGTGCGACGCCGGAGCGGGGTCGATCGGCGACATCGCCCACGACCCAGAAGGCGATCTCGCCTTCCTGCGCGCCGTCCTGCACGAGCGCACGGGGCCGGCGGCGCGCTTTGCCCGGCACGTGCGCGGGCGGCGTGCGGGGCTCGTCGGGCACTCCCTCGGCGGCTACGTCGTGCTGCGCGCCGTCCTCGCCGATCCCGCCTTCTCGGTGGTGGCTGCGCTCGCCCCGCTCGCCGTCTTCGGGCGAGAGGACTTTGCCCACCTGAGCCCGCGGCGGACCTTCCTCCTCGCCGGTGCCACCGGCGACCGGACGCTGCCCTATGCGACCGTGACCGCGCCGCTGTTCGCCCTGCTCCCGCCGCGCGCCTACCTCCTCGAGATCGTGGGCGGCAGCCACAGCGGTTTCACCGACATGGATTCGACCCTCGCGCCTGCGGCGCTCGCCCGCGAGCAGGCGCTCGTCCGCCGCTACGTGACGGCGCTCTTTTCGCGCTGGCTCGCGCACCGCCGCCGCGCCGCGCGGACGCTCACGCCAGAGGACGCGGCGGCGCAGGGACCGGACGTGGCGCTCACCGTGCGCCTCGGCTGAGCCGCGCAAGCAGCGCCGCGTCGGTCGGGAACGCGAGCGGCGGCGGAGCCCCGGGGTCGAACCACCCCACCGCGGCGGCATCGTCGCCGGCTGCGGGCTCGGCCGCCGGATCGACGGGCGTGGCGGCGAACCAGACGCCCACGGTGGGCTTCGCGGGGTCGTGAAAGTTCGACGCCACCTCGAGCAGCGCGCCGATCGTGACCACGAGCCCCGTCTCTTCGAGCGTCTCCCGCCGCGCCGCCTCGCGCACGTCCTCGCCCCACTCGACGAACCCGCACGGAAAACACCAGCGTCCCGCCCCGAACTGGCCCGCGGCGCGCTCGACGAGGAGCACGCGGCCGCGCGCGTCGCGCACGACCGCGGCCGCGCCCACGCCGGGGTTGGCGAAGAAGAGGAAGCCGCAGGCCGGGCAGTGGGGCCGCGGCGCGCCGCCGTGGCGGACGCGGTCGAGGGGGCCGCGGCAGCGCGGACACCAGCGCCAGTCGTCGCCGAGGCGAGGCACGTCAGCCGAGATGCGCGCCCCCGTCGACGTAGAGGACATGGCCGGTGACGAAGCGGGCAGCGTCGCTCGCGAGGAAGAGCGCGACCGGCGCGATGTCGGCCTCCGGATCGCCGAGCCGCCCGATGGGTCGCTCGGCCATGAGCCGCGCGAAGCGCTCGGGATCGCGCGCGGCGAAATCCTGTCCGCGCCTGGTGGCGGCGGCAGGATAGATGACGTTCACCGTGATGCCGTCGCGACCCCACTCGCGCGCCGCCACCCGCGTGAGGCTCGTGATGCCGCCTTTCGCCGCCGCGTAGTCGCCGAGGCCCGCATGGCCCTGCTCGGCGGCGAGCGAGCCCATGTTGATGATCCGGCCCCGGCCCTGCGCGGCCATGACCGGCTGCACCGCGGTCATGGCCCACCACGTGCCCTTCACGCCCGTGCGCCAGGAGCGGTCGAACTGCGCCTCGGGAATCGCGGCAAGCGGCGCCCGCGGACCGAAGCCGTGGGCGTTGTTCACGAGCACGTCGACCGTGCCCCAGCGCCGCACCGTCGCCTCGACCATCGCGCGCACCTGGGCCTCCTCGCCGACGTCCACGGCGAGGGGGAGGGCGTCGCCCCCGGCGGCCCGGATCTCCTCGGCGGTGCGCTCGGCGCGGTGGGGCTTGAGCTCGGCGACGCAGACGCGGGCTCCGGCGCGGGCGAAGACGAGGGCGATCGCCCGCCCGATGCCCTGGCCGGCGCCGGTGACGATGGCGACCCGGCCCTCGAGCGGGCGGCTCACGGGCCTACTCGAGCCAGCGGTTGAGCGCGTGCGTGCGCATCTCGTTGGTGAGGATCGTGTGCTCGACCGCGCGGCGCACGCGCCGCTGCACGTCGGCGGTGGTGCAGACGCGCTGCATGAGCTCGAGCGCCTTGTCGCCGTGCTCCGCCTCGGCGTAGGCGTGCACCTCGAGGTCCTTCACCTTGACGCCGTAGTGGCGCCAGAGCCCCTCGTAGAGGGTCTTCGCATACCCGCTCATGCCCGCGGCCCGCTCGCGCGCGTAGCCGAGCGCGCCGAGCGCCTCTTCGTAGGAGCGGCGGCAGTAGTAGAGCAGGGTATAAACCGAGCCGATCGTCTCGGGCATGGGCACGTAGGCGCGCAGCTCGTCGTCCGTGATGCCGAGCGCGCGCGTGTACTCGACCTTCATCAGCACGTGGTTCGGATCGCGGAGATAGCCGGTCTCGTCGGCGAAGTTCTGCGTCCAGTGCGCGTAGTGCTCGGAGTCCTCGAGCGTAAACGCGTCGGCGTCGGGGGCGTTGGCGATGAGGAGCGCGAACTCCGGGGTCATCCACAGCCCGAGGTAGTAGAGCTCCATCGCGTAGCGCTTGACGACGTCGAGGCTCGCCGTGCCGCTCCCGATCGCGGGCACGACCCGGTTCTGCCGGTAGGGGCTGTGCGCTTCGATGAAGCGGTCGAGCTCGGCGAGGAACGCGTCGACGGGGAGCGCCGGCGCCGCGGCCCGGCCGCGCTTGATGACGTCCCGGAACTCGCCGCGTGCGCTCATCGTGCCTCCGTTTGCCGAACCGGCCGCGGGGAATGTAGGAGCTTCGCTTCGTGGGTGTCAACACGCAGCCTGAGGCGCCGCCGCTCGCCGGCGTGCGCATCCTCGCCTTCACGCAGCTCGGCGCCGGCCCTTTCGGGCTCGTGTTCCTCTCCGACCTCGGCGCCGAGGTGATCAAGGTCGAGGACCCGCGCACCGGCGGCGACGAGGCGCGCACCGTGCCGCCGTTCTGCGATCCGGCGGCGCGTGACGGCCTCTACTTCCAGGCCCTCAACCGCGGCGCGCGGAGCCTGACGCTCGATCTCCGCGCCCCCGAGGCCCGCACGGTCCTCCACCGGCTCGTCGCCCGCGTGGACGTCGTCTACAACAACCTGCGCGGCGACCTGCCCGGCCGGCTCGGCCTCGACTACGCGGCGCTCGGGCCGGTCAACCCGCGGATCGTCTGCTGCTCGCTCTCCGGTTTCGGGCGCACGGGGCCGCGTCGGGGCGAGCCCGCCTACGACTACCTGCTCCAGGCCTACGCCGGCTTCATGAGCCTCAGCGGCGAGCCGGAGGCGCCGCCCACCAAGTGCGGCGTGTCGGTGGTCGACTTCTCGGGCGGGGTGCTCTCGGCGCTGGCGGTGATGATCGGGCTCCACCGCGCGCGCGCCACCGGCCGGGGCTGCGACCTCGACGTCTCGCTGCTCGACACGGCGCTCTCGTACTTGAACTACATGGCGGCGTGGACGCTCGACCGCGGCTGGCGGCCGGCGCGGCGGGCGGGCGGCGCGCACCAGAGCCTCGTGCCGAGCCAGAGCTTCGAGACCGCCGACGGGTGGCTCGTCATCATGGTGATGAAGGAGAAGTTCTGGCAGCGGCTGGTCGAGCGCTTGGAGGAGCCGGCGCTCGCCGAGGACCCACGCTTTCGCACCTTCGCGGATCGGCTCGCCCACCGCGACGCGCTCGAGCCGCTGCTCGCCGCCATCTTCCGTCGGCGCACCACCGCGGCGTGGCTCGCGCGCCTGCGGGGGCACGTGCCCGTCGCCCCCGTCTACGGGATCGACGAGGCGCTCGCCGACGAGCAGGTGGCCGCCCGCGAGATGGTGGTCGAGGTCGCGCACCCGCGCTTCGGCACGCTCCGGCAGGTGGGCTGCCCGATCAAGATGGCGGGCGTCGCGCCGCAGTACCGGCCGGCCGCGGCGCTCGGTGCCGATACCGAGGCGATCCTCGAGGAGATCGGTCTCGATGCGGCCGCGCGCGCGGCGCTGCGGGCGCGCGGGGTCGTCTGAGGGGCCGTGGACCTGGCGTTCTCCCCCGCCGAGGAGGCCTTTCGCGCCGCGCTGCGCGCGTGGCTCGCGGCCAACGTCCCCCGCGACCGGCCCGAGCCGGCGACGCTCGCCGAGGAGGTGGCCGCGCTGCGCGCCTGGCAGCGGCGGCTCCACGAGGGCGGGTGGGTCGGCATCCACTGGCCGCGCGAATACGGCGGGCGGGGCGCCACGGTGGTCGAGAACTACATCTTCCAGGAGGAGCTGGCCGCCGCGCGCGCCCCCGAGATCATCAACCGCATCGGGGTAAACCTCGTCGGCCCGACGCTGATCGCGCACGGCACCGAGGAGCAGAAGCGCCGATTTCTGCCGAAGATCCTGCCGGCCGAGGAGCTCTGGTGCCAGCTTTTCTCCGAGCCCGCGGCGGGCTCGGATCTCACCGCGCTGCGCACGCGCGCCGAGCGCGTGGCCGACGGCTGGGTGGTGAGCGGGCAGAAGGTGTGGACGAGCTACGCGCAGTTCGCCCGCTGGGGCATTCTCCTCGCGCGCACGGACCCGACGGCGCCCAAGGCGAAGGGCATCAGCTATTTCATTTGCGACATGCAGGCGCCGGGGGTCACCGTGCGCCCGCTGCGGCAGATGACCGGCAGCGAGGAGTTCAACGAGGTGTTCCTCGATGCGGTGCACATCCCGCGCGAGCACCTCGTTGGCCGCGAGAACGAGGGCTGGGCCATCGCCAACACCACGCTCGCCCACGAGCGCGGCACCGCGCCCCGCCAGCTCGTGATCCACCGCATGCTCTTCGCCGACCTCCTGCGGCTCGCGCGCGAGCGCGGCGCTGCTGCCGACCCCGTGCTGCGCCAGCGCCTCGCCCAGCACTGGATCGAGCTCGAGATCACGCGGCTCAACAACTGGCGCACGCTCACCCGCCTCCTGCGCCGTGAGCCCCTCGGACCCGAGGCGAGCTTCGTCAAGCTCTTCTGGAGCGAGATGAGCCAGCGCATGCACGACACGCTGATGCAGCTCCTGGGCGCGCACGGGCTCTGCTGGCAGGACGCGCGGCTCGGCCGGCTCGTGCGGTCCTACCTCTACTATCGCTCGGCCACGATCTTCGCCGGCACGTCGGAGATCCAGCGGAACATCCTCGCCGAGCGCGTGCTCGGTCTGCCGCGGGGGCGCTGAGCCCCGGGGCGGGGGTTGGCGCGGGCCGGCGGGTGTCGTATGCGGGCGCGCGTGAGCGACGGCACGACCATGCCGGCCGACGGGCCCCTCGTCGGGCTCCGCGTCCTCGACCTGGGCACCCGCATCGGCGCCCCCTTTGCGGCCACGCTGCTCGCCGACTTGGGCGCCGAGGTGATCAAGGTCGAGCTGCCGGGTAAGGGCGACTTCATGCGCAGCATCGGCCCCTTCGTCGACGGCTACTCGCTCTTCTGGGCGGTCGAGGGACGGAACAAGAAGTCGATCACGCTCGATTTGCGCACGCCCGCCGGGCAGGCGCTGCTGAAGCGCCTCGTCCCCCTGGTGGACGTGATCGTCGAGAACTTCCAGCCGGGGACCCTCGAGTCCTGGGGGCTCGGCTACGAGGTGCTCGCGGCGATCAACCCGGCGATCATCTTGACCCGCGTGTCGGTCTACGGGCAGACGGGCCCCTACCGCGATCGCCCCGGCCTCGACCGCAACGGCATCGCCATGGGCGGCCTCCTCTACTTGACCGGCTACCCCGACCGGCCCCCGGTGCGGCCGGGCCTGATCGTCTCGGATTACTTGACGGGCGTTTTCAACGCGTTTGCGATTCTCGCCGCGCTCTACGAGCGCGACCGCCGCGCGCGCACGACCGGCGCGGCCCCGCGCGGCCAGTGGGTCGACCTCGCGCTCTACGAGTCGATCCTGCGCATCATGGAGCACACGCTCGCTGCCTACGACCGGCTCGGCATCGTGCGCGAGCGCGAGGGGAACCGGCTCAAGAACTCGGCCCCGCTCGACAACTGGGAGACGAAGGACGGGAAGTGGGTGTGCATCGTGGCGGCGGGCGACGGCCTCTTCCCGCGGCTCTGCCGCGCGATGGGGCGCGAGGATCTGCTCGCCGACCCGCGCTTTGCGACCATGGCACGCCGGGCCGAGCACGGCGACGCGATCAACGCCGAGGTGGCCGCGTGGGTGAAGGCGCATACGGCCGCCGAGATCGAGGCGATCCTCGCCGCGCACGAGGTCCCCTTCGGCGTCGCGTATTCGGTGGCGGACATCTTCGCCGACCCGCACGTGGCGGCGCGCGGGGATATCGTCGTGGTCGACGACCCGGTGATCGGCCCGGTGCGCATGCAGGGCGTGTATCCCCGCTTCTCGCGCACGCCGGGGGCGATCCGGCGCGGCGCGCCGCGCCTCGGCGCCGACAACGACGAGGTGTACGGCCGGCTCCTCGGCCTTAGCCCGGACGAGCTTGCGGCGCTGCGCCGCGACGGGGTGATCTGAGCCCGGGCTTGAGTCGGTGAAACGGACGTTTTAAACGTCCGTTTATGGGCTCCGACGGGGACACCCGCGCGCGCCTCCTCGCTGCCGCCGGCGAGCTCTTCGCGGAGCGCGGCTACGCCGGCACGAAGATGCGCGACATCGCCGCGCGCGCGCGCGTCAACGTCGCGGCGGGCAACTACCACTACGGCTCGAAGAAGGCCCTCTATCTCGCCGTGCTGCGCGCGCACTTCGCCGAGGTGCAGGCGCTGCTCCGCCGCCGGGGCGCGGAGGCGCCCGAGGCACGGCTACCGCGCGCGGAGCTGATCCGGCGGCTTCGCGCCCGCGTGCGCGCGATGCTCGACCTGCTGATCGGTCCCCCGCCGAGCCGCCACGGGGCCCTCATGCTGCGGGAAATGGCCGACCCGACCGAGGCGCTCGCCGTGGTCGTCGACGAGTTCATCCGCCCGCGCCTCGAGGAGCTGGAGGCGATCATCGCGCGGCTCGAGCCGCGGCTCGCGGGCGAGGCGCTGCGGCGGTGTGCGCTGAGCGTCGTCGCGCAGGCCGTCTTCTACCGCACCACCATGCCGGCGCTGCTCTTCATGCGCGGCGAGCGCTCGTACCCGCGCACGCTCGCGGCCGCCCTCGCCGATCACGTGACCGAGTTCTCCCTGGGCGGCATGGCGCGGGTCGCCGCCCGGAGGCGTCGTGGCGGCTGAGCGTTTGGGCATGCTGCTCCTCGGCATCGCGCTCGCCGGCTGCGGCGCGATCGCCGGCTTCACGCGCCCCGAGGGCGACGGCGGCTGGACGCCGGCGGAGCGCCACGCCGAGGTGGCGGCCCGGGCGGCCGCGGCGGGCGTCGACCTGGGGGCGGGCACGCCCCCGCCGGCGGCGCCGGGACGGCTCGACCTCGCCGCCGTGCTCGCGCTCGCCGCCGAGGGCAACCGACGCATCGCCGCCGCGCGCCGCGACGTCGAGATCGCGCGCGCGCGGGTCGCCGAGGCGCGCGGGCGGCTCCTGCCGGACGTGACCGGTGCGGGCCGCTACACGCGTTACACCGATCCGCAGACGACGGGCGTGGCTCTTCCCCCCGGGTTCCTGCCGCGCGGCGTCGCGCCGCCCGTGGTGACGGTGCGCGAGGCGGAGGTGGGGGTGGTGAACGGCACGCTCACGGTGCCGCTCGACTTTACGGGCGAGCTCCGCCACGCGCTCGGCGCCGCCCAGGCGGGCTATCGCGGCGAGCGGGCGCGGCTCTGGGCGACGACGCTCGAGCAGGAAGTGGCGGCCATCCGCGCCTACTTCCAGCTCCTCGAGGCGGAGCACCTGCACACGGTGGCCGAGCAGACCGTCGCCGCCGACCGCGAGCAGCTCGCCGCCGCGCAGGCGCGCTTCGACGCCGGCCGGCTCACGAAGAACCAGCTCCTCGTGGTGCAGGTGACGCTGCGCGACGCCGAACAGGAGCTGCTGCGCCGAAAGCTCGCGATCGACCAGGCCCGCTGGACGCTCAACGACGCGTGCGGGCTGCCCGTGAACGCGCCCACCGAGGTGGTCGACGTGCCCGCCAGGCCGGAGGTGCCGGCGGTGGAAGACGCGCTCCGCGCCGCCTCCGCCCACAACCCCGTGATCGTCGCGCTCTTGGAGGAGCAGCAGCGGCTCGAGGAGACCGCGCGCTCGCTCGCGCGCGGGCGCCTGCCGCGGCTCGCCGCCGGGGGGGCGATCGACTACAGCACCGAGACGATCCTCCAGCCGCAGCGCATCGGCTCGGGCTTCGTCGGCTTCACCTGGGACCTCGGCACCGACGGGCGGCGCGAGGCGGAGATCGCCGAGGCGCGCCAGGCCGTCGAGCGCAACCGCCTCGAGCTCGAGCGCGATCTCCGCGCGATCGAGGCGTCGGTGCGCGAAACGCAGCAAGCCGCCGCGGAGCGTTTGGCCGCGCTCGCGGCGGCCGAGGCGGCGGTGGGGCAGGCCGAGGAGAACCTCCGCATCCGGCGCGAGCAGTTCGCCGTCGGCCGCGCGCAGAGCGAGGACGTCCTCGACGCCGAGGCGCTGCTCGCGCGCCAGCGCGCCACGCTCGCCAGCGCCCTCTACGAGGCGCACACGCGCCGCGCGGAGCTGCAGCAGCTCATGGGCCTGCCGCTCGACGCGGTGGTGCCCGGGGCGAGGTGAGGGCATGTCGCGTCGGGTCGTCGTCGTCCTGATCGCCGTGGCCCTCGTGGTCGCGGGCGTCGTGCTCCGCAGCCGCACGCGGCGCACGCCGCTGCACTACACGGGGTTCGTCGAAGGCGAGGAACGGGTCGTGCGCAGCGAGGTCGCGGGCCGCGTCGTCGCGGTGGCCTTCGCCGAGGGCGAGGCGGTCCCGGCCGGTGCGGTGCTCGCCCGGCTCGACGACGCGGACATCGCGAGCCAGATCCGCGCCAAGGAGCAGGAGATCCGCGTGCTCGAGGCGGACATCGCCACGCAGCGCGAGCGCGTCCCGCTCATCGAGGCGACCTGGAAGCGCGAGCTCGCGGCACGCGAGGCCGACGTGCGGCAGGCCGAGGCGGCCGCCGACTTGGCCGAGCGGACGTTCGCGCGCGAGCGGGACCTCGTCAAGCGCGGGGCGAGCACCGCACAGGAGCTGGACGACCGCCGCGCCGCCCGCGACCAGGCCGCGAGCGCGCTCGCGCGCGCCCGCAGCATGCTCGCCCGCACCGCCGCCGAGGAGCGCAACATCACGGTGGCCCGCCGGGAGCTCGCGAGCCTCGAGGAGAAGCGTGCGCTCGCGCTGCGGCAGCTCGAGGAGCTCAATGTCACGCACGCGAAGTACGCGATCCACGCGCCCGCCGTCCCGACCGTCGTCCAGACGCAGCTCATCTGGCCGGGCGAGCTCGCGCAGCCGGGGACGCCGATCGCCGCCGTCCTCGACCCGAAGGACAAGTACGTGCAGATCTACGTGCCGGTCGCCGATCGCGCAGAGGTCCGCGTCGGGCGGCGGGTCGAGATCGAGCTCGACAGCGAGCCCGGACGGCGCGTGCCCGGCGAGGTGAGCTTCATCGCCGACCAGGCGAACTTCACCCCCGAGAAGATCGAGACGCGCAGCGACCGGCTGGGCCAGGTCTACCGCGCCAAGGTGCGCATCCTCGAGGGCGTCGAGCGCTTCCAGCCGGGCACGGAGGGCGACGTGTACCTGGTCGGGGGCGGCGCGTGAGCGAGCTCGCGGTCCGGCTCCGCGGGCTCGAGAAGCGCTTCGGGCGGCGGCGCGCGCTCGCCGGCGTCGACCTCGATCTCGCGGGCCGGGAGATCGTGGCGGTCGTCGGCCCCGACGGGGCAGGCAAGACGACGCTCCTGCGCGCCCTCGCGGGCCTCCTCGAGGTGGAGGCGGTCGAGGCGCGCGTCCTCGGCCACGACCTCACCGGCGACGTGACCGAGATCAAGCGCCGCGTGGGCTACGTGCCGCAGGCCTTCGGCCTGCACCGCGATCTCACCGTCGGCGAGAGCCTGCGCTTCATCGCGCAGCTCCACCGCATCCCGCCCGCGACGGCCGCCGCCCGCGCCGAGGCGCTGCTCGTGCGCACCGGGCTCCGGCCCTTCGTCGACCGGCCGGCGGGCGCCCTCTCGGGCGGCATGAAGCAGAAGCTCGCCGTGGTCTCGGCGCTGCTGCCGGAGCCGGCGCTCCTCGTCCTCGACGAGCCGACTGCCGGCGTCGACGTGCTCGCGCGCCGCGAGATCTGGGCGCTGCTCGAGGCCGCGCGCACCCACGCCCTCGTGGTGCTGAGCACGAGCTACGTCGACGAGGCGGCGGCGTGCGACCGGCTCGTCTACCTCGAGAGCGGGCGGGTGCTGGCGGCGGGGACGCCCACGGAGCTCGGCGGCCGCGTGCCACTTGCGCTCTACCGGGTCTGGGGCGACGATCCGCGGGCGATCGCCGAGGCGGCCCGTGCGCTGCCCTACGCGCAGGGGGCGCGGGCGGCGGGCCGGTGCGCGCACGTGACGGTGTGGACCGGGCGGGCGCCGGAGGCGGCGCGCATCGCCGCCGACCTGGCGGGGCTCGGGGCGGGCGGTGTGCGGCTGGTCGAGCCCGCGCCGCTCGACATGGAGTCGATCCTGCTCGCTTTCGCCCAGGGGCTCGCCGCATGAGCGCGCCCGCCATCCTCGCCCGGGGGCTCACGCGGCGGTTCGGGACCTTCACCGCCGTCGACGCGCTCGACATCACCGTCGCATCGGGGACGATCCATGCCTTCCTCGGCGCCAACGGCTCGGGCAAGAGCACGACCATCCGCATGCTGATCGGTCTCCTGCGCCCGACCGCCGGCAGCATCGTGGTCGACGGAATCGATGTGATCCGCCACCCCCGCCGCGTGCGCGACCGGATCGGCTACATGGGACAGCGCGTGAGCCTCTACCAGGGCCTCACGCTGCGCGAGAACGTCGAGTTCTACGCCGGGCTCTACGGAATCGCGGGCGACGAGCTCGCACACCGCTGGGGCGCGCTCCGCGAGCGGTTCGACCTCGGCGAGGCCGAGGCCGAGCGCCCGGAGGACCTCTCGGGCGGCATCCGCCAGCGGGCCGGGCTCGCGCTCGCGACCCTGCACCGCCCGCGTCTCCTCTTCCTGGACGAGCCCACCGCCGGCGTCGATCTCCACAGCCGGGCGCTCTTCTGGGAGCTGATCCAGGAGGAAGCCGCCGCGGGGGTCACCGTGTTCGTCACCACCCACTTCCTCGAGGAGGCCGACTACTGCGACTGGGTGAGCTTCATCGACAACGGGCGGCTCATCGCCGATGCGCCGCCCGAGGAGCTGCGCCGCCGCTTCTCGCCTGGCTACCGGATCGAGCTCGCGCTCCCCCCATCTGCCCGGGCGGCGGCGCGGGCCGCGCTCGGCGGCGCCGAGCGGGCGGTCGCGGAGACCGCCGACGGGGTGTGCGTCGTGAGCCCGAGGCTCGACGGCGCGCTGCTCGCGGCGGTCGCGCGGCTCGCGGCTGCCGAGCCGGGTGCGCGCGTGCGGGTCGAGCAGCCGGCGATGCCCGAGATCTTCCGCCGCGTGCTGGCCGAGGCGCGCGCATGAGCTGGCGGCGGCTGCGCACGCTCGTGGTGCGCGAGATGCGGGCGACGCTGCGCGACCCGTTCACGCTGACGATCCTGATCGCCGTGCCGCTCGTGGCGCTGCTCGCCTTCGGCTTCGTGCTCTCGACCGAGGTGAAAGGGCTCCGGCTCGTCGTGCTCGACGGCAGCGAGACGCCGGCGAGCCGGCGGCTCCTCGCCGACCTCGCGGCCCACGGGACCTTCGTGCCCCGCCGCGTGGCGACCCGCGCCGCCCTCGAGCGCGCCCTCGTCGACGGGACGGCGAGCGCCGGGCTCGTCATTCCCGCCGACTTCGCCCGCACGCTCGCGCGCCCCGAAGACCCGCGGCCGCAGGTCCAGCTCCTCTACGACGGCGCCGAGGCGGTGCTCGCGGGCAACGCCGAGGTCTACCTCCAGGCGCTCGTCGAGGCGAGCGGCGCCACGCTCGTGCGCGGCGGCCCCCCGGCGAGCGCCGGCGTGCGCGTGATGCCGCGCGCGCTCTTCAACCCCCGGCTCGACGGCAAGCCGTTCATGGTGGCCGGGACCTTCGGCTTCGTGCTCTCGTTTCTCACCATCCTCATCACCGCGGTCTCCATCGTGAACGAGCGCCTCGCGGGCACCTTCGAGCAGCTCCAGGTGACGCCGGCGACGTCGGTCGAGATCCTGCTCGGAAAGCTCCTGCCCTTGGGGGCGATGTTCACGCTCGACGTGGTGCTCATGATGCTCACCGCCGGCATCGTGCTCGGGGTGTGGCCGCGCGGCAGCGCGCTGCTGCTCGTCGCCGTCTCGGCCTACTACGTGTCGATCTCGCTCGCCGCAGGCCTGCTCATCTCCGGCACCTCGGCCACCGCGAACGAGGCGGTCCAGAAGACCGTGCTCGTGAGCATCCCGCTGGTCCAACTGAGCGGGTTCATCTTCCCGGTCCGCAGCATGCCGGCTGCCGTCCAGTGGGCGACGACCCTCTTCCCGGCGACCCACTACATCGCGCTCGCCCGCGGCATCTATCTCCGGGCCGAGGGCGTGGCGACCCTCTGGCCGGAGCTCGCCGCCCTCCTTGCGTTCGGCGTCGTGCTGATCGGCTTCGCGCTGCGCGCCATGGGACGGCGCCCGTGAGCCGCTTCTGGCGCAACGTGCTCGCGGTCGGCTACCGCGAGGCGCGCGTCATGCTGCACGATCAGGCCTTCCTGATCGCGCTCCTGGTGCAGCCGGCGATCATGCTCGGCCTCTACGGCGGGGTGATCTCGACGCAGCCGGCCAACGTGCCCTGGGGGATCGTCGACCGCAGCCAAACCGCGCTCTCCCGGCGCCTCGTCGAGGACGTGCAGGCGAGCGGCTACTTCCTGCGGCCGCGGCGCGTGGCGGGCTATTCCGAGGCGCACGCGCTGCTCCGCCGCGGGACGCTGCTCGCCGTGCTCGTCATCCCCGGGGACTTTCGCCGCGCGGCCGAGCGCGGCCGCCCGCGCGTGCAGCTCCTCCTCGACGGCAGCGACCCGCTGGCCGCCGCCCGGGTGGGGAGCTACGTCGCCCAGGTGGCCGCGAACGTCGACGTGCGGCGCGAGCTCCGAGCGTCGCGGCCGCCGCGGCCGCCCGCCCGCGCCGGCGCGATCGACGCGCGGCAGCGCTTTTGGTTCAACCCGACGCTGCGCGACCGCGACTTCTTCCTCGCCACCATCGCCGGCATGCTGCTCACGAACATCTCCCTCTCGCTCACCGGGGCGTCGCTGGTGGGCGAGCGCGAGATGGGGACGTACGAGTTCCTGCTCTCGCTGCCCACGTCGGCGCTCGAGATCGTGCTCGGCAAGCTGCTGCCGGCAGTGGCGGTCGCCTACGTCCTCCTGCTGGCGGCGCTCCTCGGCAGCGGGCTCTGCTACGGCTTCTGGCCCGCGGGGAGCTGGCTCGCGCTCTTCGTGGTGACGCTGCCCTTCATGCTGGCGTCGCTCTCGGTCGGCGTGCTCGTCTCCACCTTCGCCCGCACCTCCGCGCAGGCGATCTTCCTCTCGACGTTCTTCATCCTGCCGTCGTTCGTGCTCTCCGGCGTCGGGCTCCCCTACCAGCTCATGCCCCACGGGGTGCGCGAGCTGGGCGGGCTCTTCCCGCTGCGCTGGTACCAGATCGCCTCGCGGCGGATCATCGAGCGGGGCGCAGGCGGGGCGGAGGTGGTGGTCCCGACGCTCATGCTCGTGCTCTTCTTCGCGGCGATGCTGGTCGTGGTGCGCTGGCGGATGAAGCCGCGCCTCGGGTAGAAGGGCCGGGTGCCGGGCGATCCGCGGTCCTACGCGGTGGACGCCGTGCTCCGCGACGGCGGCTCCATCCACATCCGCGCGCTCCGCCCCGACGACCGTGCCCGGCTCGCCGAGCACTTCGCCCGCCTCTCGCCGCAGTCGGTCTACTTCCGGTTCTTCGGTGCGAAGAAGCGTCTCACCGACGCCGAGCTCGACGAGCTCACGCGCCTCGACTTCGCGCACGCCGCCGCCCTCGTGGCGACGCTCGGGCAGGGCGACGCAGAGCGCATCATCGGCGTCGGCCGCTGGAAGGTCGCGGCCCCGGGACGCGCGGAAGTGGCGTTCGCCGTCCTCGACGAGCACCAGGGGCGCGGCATCGGCACGCTGCTCCTCGAGCACCTCGCCGCGCTCGCCCGCGAGCGGGGGATCACGGAGTTCGAGGCCGACGTGCTCGGGGAGAACAACCGGATGCTCGAGGTCTTCGCGCACAGCGGCTTCTCGGTGCGCCGCGTGCTCGAGGGAGGCATCATCCACGTTTCGTTTCCGACGGCCGAGACCCCGACGGCCGCCGCCGCGCACGACCGCCGCGAGCGCCAGGCGGCGGCCGAGAGCGTGCGCCCGATCCTCGCGCCGCGGTCGGTCGCCGTGGTCGGCGCCTCGCGGCGGCCGGGCACGATCGGGCACGCGCTGTTGACGAACCTCCGGCGCTGCGGCTTTCGCGGACCCGTCTACGCGGTCAACCCCAACGCGCAGACGCTCGACGGCGCCCCCGCCTACCCGAGCGTGCGCGCGATCGGAGCCCCGGTCGACCTTGCGGTGATCGCCGTGCCCGCGGCGGCGGTCGAGGGCGTGGTGGCCGACTGCGCCGCCGCGGGCGTCCGCGGCGTGGTGGTGATCTCGGCGGGGTTCGCCGAGGCGTCGGCCGCGGGCCGCGAGGCCGAGCGGCGGATCACGGCCCTCGCGCGCGCGTCGGGGATGCGGCTCGTGGGCCCCAACTGCATGGGCGTGCTCAACACGGCGCCCGAGGTCTCCCTCAACGCCACCTTCGCGCCGACGTGGCCGCCGGCCGGCAACATCGCGATGCTCTCGCAGAGCGGCGCGCTCGGGCTCGCGATCCTCGATCAGGTGCAGAGCCTGAACGTCGGCATCTCGTCCTTCGTCTCCGTCGGCAACAAGGCCGACGTTTCGAGCAACGACCTCCTGTGCTACTGGGCCGACGATCCCCGCACGCGGGTCGTCGTGCTCTACCTCGAGAGCTTCGGCAACCCGCGCAAGTTCGCGCGCATCGCCCCGGCGGTGGCGCAGCAGAAGCCGATCGTCGCCGTCAAATCCGGCCGCTCGGCGGCTGGCACGCGGGCGGCGTCGAGCCACTCGGCGGCGCTCGCGAGCCTCGACATCGCCGTCGACGCGTGCTTCGAGCAGGCGGGGGTGATTCGCACGACCACGCTCGAGGAGCTGTTCGACGTGGCCGCGCTGCTCTCGACCCAGCCCGTTCCGGCGGGCGCGCGCGTCGGCGTGGTGACCAACGCGGGCGGGCCGGCGATCCTCCTCGCCGACGCCTGCGAGGCCCGCGGCCTCGCGCTGCCGGCGCTCGGGCCGGCGACCGTGGCCGCCCTGCGCGAGTTCCTGCCCGCCACGGCCGCGCTCGGCAACCCCGTCGACATGATCGCCTCGGCCACCCCCGAGCAGTACGCGCGCACGATCGCGGCCGTCGGTGCGGACGCGAACGTCGACGCGCTCGTCGTGCTCTACGTGCCGCCGCTGGTCACGCAGCCCGAGGAGATCGCGGCGGCCATCGCGCGCGGCGCCGGGGCCGTGCCCGCCGAGAAGCCCGTGCTCACCGTGTTCATGTCGGCGCGGGGCGCGCCGCCGGCGCTCGCCGGCGGGCCGCGCGGGGCGCTGCCCTCGTACAGCTTTCCCGAAAACGCCGCGCAGGCGCTCGCCGCCGCCGTGCGCTACGGTCGCTGGCGGCAGCGCCCGCGGGGCACGCCGCTTGCGCTCTCGTCGTTTGCGCGGGCGACGGTGCGGGCGGTGGCCGAGCGCGTGCTCGCGGGTGCGACCGAGCCGTGCTGGCTCGAGCCCGACGACGTGCGCACGCTGCTTCGGGCGGCGGGGATCGAGTTCGCGGCGATGGCGGTGGCAGCGCCCGGCGACGCGGTCGCCGTCGCCGAGCGGCTCGGCTACCCGCTGGTCGCCAAGGCGATCGCTCCCGGCCTCCTCCACAAGAGCGACGTGGGCGGCGTGATCCTGGGGCTCGACTCCGCCGCGGCGGTGGCGGCGGCGGTGGAGACGCTCGCGGCGCGGGTCGCCGCGGCGGGCCACCGCCTCGAGCGCGTGCTGCTGCAGCGCGAGGTCGCCGGCGGCATCGAGGCGCTCGTCGGGGTCACCACCGATCCCACGTTCGGTCCGCTCGTCGTCTGCGGGCTCGGTGGCGTGCTCGTCGAGCTCCTGCGCGACGTGACGCACCACCTGGTGCCGGTGACGGACGTGGACGCGGCCGAGATGCTCGCGCGCCTGCGCACGGCCCGCCTCCTCGACGGCTACCGCGGCAGCCCCCCGGGCGACCGGGCCGCGCTCATCGAGGTGATCCAGCGCGTTTCGGCGCTCGTCGAGGCGCTGCCCGAGCTGCGCGAGCTCGATCTCAACCCGGTGAAGGTGCTGCCGCCCGGGCGCGGGGCGGTTGCGGTCGACGCGCGGATCCGGTTGGGCCCCGCGGCCTGAGCGCTCATGGGGGCGTCGGGCAGTCGCGGCCGCGGCAGACGGTGACGCTGGTCGGGAAGTTGAGCCCGCCCGCGATCCGCTGCGGGGCGAGCGGCATGCCGTGGTGGAAGGCCACTTGGAACACGCCGCCGCCGTTGTCTGCCGGCCCGCAGCCGCTCGTATCGCACACGACGTGGATGTCGACGAAGAAGAGATCGCCGTTCGGGGCGACGGCGATGCCGAAGGGGTTGTACGGCCCGCTCGGCACGGGGCCCTTGCCACGATGCGGTGTGCCGTCTGCGTTGAACCAGGCGATCGCGGGATTACCGATCACGTTGCTCACCGCCCAGGCATGCGCGCGCGGGTCCCAGGCGATGCCGATGGGCAGCGGCGGCGTGCCGTTCAGGAAGACCTCGAACGGGGCCTTCGGCGAAAGCACGCCGTCGGGACCGCACTCGGCCGCGCTGCGCGGCAGCACGTCGTGGCGGAAGCGGAGCACGCGGCCGGCCCCCGTCTCGGGCACGTAGAGGTCCCCGTGGTGGACGGCGAGCGTGCCCGGGTCGCGCAGGCCGCCCGTGCCGTCGACGTGGTGCGGCCCGACGCCGCCTGAGTCCGGGCCGTAGATGATGCAGTACTGCGTGTAGTCGGGCGGGAACCATTCGATGATCCGGCCGTCGTCGGGCACGGGAATCTGGCCCTGGGCGGTGCCGATGTCGGCCGCGAAGAAGTGGCCCTTGCGGTCGAAGGCGCAGCCCGTGAATGTCCCGTTGTTGTTGAAGGCGCCGCTCTCGAAGCCGCCCGCGGCGGAATCGGGCGGGATGTCGCCGCCGATGCTCGAGCCGGGCAGGGCGTACGGCCCGGGGACGTAGATGGTCTTGCCGGTGAAGTTCCCGTGGCGGTCCCACACCGCCTCGCCGACCGGCGGGTTCATGAGCGGTTTCAAGCTCCCCGGGTTGTCCTGCGAGGGCAGCGTCGGGTTGTAGCCCGTGACGAAGCGGCCCGAGCGGTCGGGGAAGATGCACATCTGGCCGTTCGGATCGTAGGGCGGGACGAGCTGCTTCACCTGGCCCGCCACGAAGACGTCCTCCTCCTCGTTCTGATCCCAGTAGACGAGGACGCGGGCGTCCGCGGACTTCGAAGCCGCATGCGCGGCGAGGCCGGCACCGGCGAGCAGCGCGCCGAGCAGGGCGCAGGTTGTGGATCGGATCGACGTACGCATGATTCGAGGCTCCTCGCTCTCGTGGTCTCCAGCTAGCTCCCCGCCGCGCAGACGCCCGCGGCGAGGCACGTCGTCGCGGCGCAGGACGCCGCCGGCGCGCAGCTCGTACGCTCCCGCGCACCGCTCGGCGCGCACGCGGCCGCGGGGACGACGAGGCAACGGACGTCGGGGCGGGTCTCGCAACAGACCACCGCTCCCGGCCGGCCGCAGGTCGACTGCACCAGGGCGTGCTCGGCCCTCGCCCGGCAGCGGGGGCGGAGCTCGCCGGCCGCGACCGCGCGGTCGAGCGTGCGCCGCGCGCAGCGGACGTAGTCGGGGTGCCGGCGGCCGGGGGCGCCGTCGAAGGTCGCGCACGGGCATGCGGTCTCGGCGGCCGCGCGTACGGCGGCGAGCGCCCGCGCATCGGCGGGCGCGCTGCCGCCCGTGTCGCAGCGGTCGTCGGGCGCGGGGTCGCACCCCGGCGTGCCCGCGGCGCAGAGCGCGGTCACGGGCTGGGGCACGTGCGCGGCGGCGTTGGCCGGGTCGGACGGGTCCCCGGTGCGCTCGCCCGCCCCGCCGCCGAGGATCGCCGTGCCGTCCACGACCGCGGGCGCGGACGCGAGCGTGAAGCCGACGGGGACGCTCGCGAGCAGGGTGCCGGTCCGCGCGTCGTACGCGCGCAGCGCCCCGCCCAGGTCCTTGCCGACGAAGACGACTCCCGGGATCGCGCTCGTCGGGGCGTAGCTCGCGTCGGCGTTCGGCTCGGCGGTGTTCTCCCAGACGATCGCGCCCGTGTCGGCGTCGAGGGCGTGCACGGTCGGCCGCTGCGGATTCAAAAGGTCGACGCCGGGGGCGGTGCTGAAGTAGACGCGCCGGGCCGCCTCGTCGACCGCGGCGGTGGCGATGATGCCCCCCTGACTGTCGCCCGGCACGACCTTCGTACGCCAGTAGGGCAGCGCCGACGGATCCGGATCGTCCCAGCGCACGCCCGTGACCGCGTTCACCCCGTCGCGGTCGATCGCATAGTAGGTGCCGTCCTTGCCGCCCTCGCCGACGACGTCGTGCGGGGTGCCGCCCGCGGTGATCGTGAACAGGTTGGGCGCCGCGCCGAAGTCGAGGTCTGCGGGGTCGGACGGGCGCGGCTTCCAGCGCCAGGCGGGCGTGCCGTCGAGGCGCAGCGCGACGATCGCCTCCTCGTAGGGCGCGGCGTTGGGGCCCTGCTCGCAGGCCGAGGTGCCGAAGAAGAGGAGCCCCCGCACGAGGTCGACGCTCGCCGACGACCACACGCCCCCGCAGCCGCTGGCGGTGCGGTCGAAGGCGCAACCGGGCCGGGTAGCGAAGAAGCCCGCGGGAAGGCCCAGGTCGCTCTCCGAGTGGTAGCCGTCGAAGCGGCGCACCACGTCGCCGGGCAAGGTCCGGCACGTGGCGCCGGTCTCGACGTCGAAGTACCAGAGCAGATGACCGTCGTGGACGTCGAGGGCGAAGAAGCCGCCCTTGCCGTCGATCCCGTTCTCGTTGATGTCCATGCCGAAGAGAACCTCGCCCCCGGCGACGATCGGCGAGGATTCGACCTCGTTCGTCTCCGGGGCGAGACCGCCGAACCCGCAGTCGCCGGGCGGGGTGCGGCACCCCGTGCCCGCGTCGAAGCGCCAGACCTCGCTGCCGGTGATCGCATCGATCGCGTAAAGGCTCTCCCCGCTGCCGACGAACACGCGCGCGCGGCCGTCGACGGTCTCGACGGCGGCCGAGGACGCGTCCGGGTACGCGGCCCCGGGCTGGTCGGCCATGGCGAACCGCCAGAGGGCGGTGCCGTCGCGCACGCGCAGCGCGTAGAGGCCGTCGTCCCACGAGGCGATGAAGGCGATCGGCGTGCGGCCCTCGCCGGGCAGGTCGAGGGTTGCCACCGCCGGCGATGCGGTCACGATCGCGCCGGTCGGAAACGTCCACTTGACGCGCAGAGCGGCGACGTTGCCGGCCGTGATGAGGTGCTCGGCCGGGTTGAAGAAGAGGCGGCGCGGCCCTCCCGCATAGGCCGGCCAGCTCGGGAGACCGGTCGCGGCGGCCGCAGGCGCGGCGACGAGCGCCGGCAACACGAGAGCCGCGGGGCGCATGCTAGTGGCCGCGGGGCATGTCGGTCGTGTACCTCCGACCCGGGGGCGGCGGCAAGCGCTATTTTCAGGCCGCGGGCTCCAGGTGATCCCTCGACGACGAACCACGCCGTCACGGCATGTGGGGTGCCCGTGCGCCGGCCGCGCGCCGTGAGCCGCAGCGTGCGCCGCCGGGCGACGGCGCGGAGCGCGGCGGCGAGGTCGTCGGTCACGGCGTGCCGCCTCCGGCGAGCCGGGCGCGGAGCGCGCGCTTCAAGATCTTGCCGCTCGCGGTGCGGGGAAAGTCCTCGACCAGCTCGAGACGCTCGGGGAGCTTGCGGCGCGAGAGGCCGCGGCGGGCAAGGTAGTCCGCGAGCTCGGCGAGCGTGGGCGGCGCCACGCCCGCGCGCGGGCGGATCACCGCGCAGGCGATCTCCCCGCACGCCGGGTCGGGAACGCCCACCACCGCCACCTCGAGCGTCGCGGGGTGCTCGGCGAGCAGCTCCTCGAGCTCGCGCGCGCTCACGTTCTCGCCCTTGCGGATGATGATGTCCTTGCGCCGGCCGACGATGCGCAGGTAGCCGGCCGCATCGAGCACGCCCAGGTCCTCGGTGCGAAACCAGCCGTCGGGCGTAAAGGCGTCCGTGTTGTGCGCGGGGTCGTGGTAGCCGAGAAAGCACTCGGGCCCGCGCGCGAGGATCTCTCCCTCGACGCCGGCGGGCACCGGGCGGCCCGCGTCGTCGACCAGGCGGAGCTCGGCGGCGCCGATCGCGCGGCCGTCGCTGTCGATGCGGCGCGCGGGGGGATCGTCGGGGCCGGTCGTGGTGATGGTCGGAAACTCGGTCGAGCCGTAGACCCGCTTGGCGACGCACCCGAGGCGCGCCGCGGCCTCGCGCACGAGCGCCGGGTCGACGTCGGCGCCGCCGCAGGAGAAGAGCCGGAGGCTATGGACGTCGTGGGCGGGAAGCGTGGGGTGGAACGCCAGATCGCGCAGGAACGTGGGAGCCCCCACCATGTAGGTGACCCGCTCGCGCGCGATCAGTTCGAGGGCCGCCGCGGGATCCCAGCGCTCCATGAGCACGGCCGTGGTGCCGAGCACCGCGGGCACGAGCAGCGCGTGCACCAGCCCCGAGACGTGGGTGAGCGGCGAGGGCATGAGGACGACGTCGGCGGGCGAGAGCGCGTGCACGGCCTTGAGGCTCCGCGCCTCGGCGAGCAGCGTGTCGTGGCTGTGCAGCACGCCCTTTGGCTCGGCGGTCGTGCCCGAGGTGTACATGAGGAGCGCGATGGCCGCGCCGTCGCCCGGGGCCGGACGCGTCGTCGGCGCGGCGGCGGCGAGCGCCGCCCAGGCGAGCGCGCTCGGCCCGGGCTCGTCGCGCACGACCACGACGTGCTCGAGGGCCGGCAGCTCGGGGCGCAGCTCGGCCGCGAGCACCCGGTGGTCGGCGTCGCGATAGCGCCCCGGCACGACGAGCACGCGCGCGCCGCTCGCCCGCAGCACGAAGCCGAGCTCGCGCCGACGCAGGATCGGCAGGATGGGGGTCGGCACGGCGCCGAGGCGCGCCGCCGCGAGCAGCGCCACCACCGTCTCGGTCCAGTTCGGGAGCTGCACCGCGACCACGTCGCCCGGGCCCACCCCGAGCGCCGCGAGCCCTCCCGCCACCCGCTCGGCGGCGGCGGCGAGCGCAACCCAGCTCGTGCGCAGCGCGCCCTCGACGATGGCGACGCGTGTGCCTCGCGCCGCGGCCGTGGTCGCGAAGACCTGCCAGATCGTCTCGCCGCGCCAGAAGCCCGCGCGCCGGTACCCATCGGCGAGCGCGGGGGTGTGCGTCGGACGCAGCATGGCGGCCGTCTCGTCCATGGCGGAGCGCACCCGCGCGCGTCAAGCGCGTCGCGACCGCCGTGCTGACGCGTCGTTCTATTGACAGCGTCGGCGCCGAATCGGTATGGCCCCGGCGATGTTGGGGCCCGGGTGTCGTGCCGGCGGGTGGCTCGTGCTGGGACTGCTCGCGCCGGCGATCGCCCGCGCGGGGCTCGTGCGCGACAACCTCTACGGGGTGAAGGCGCTCAGCGCCTCCGAGGCCTGGGCCGTGGGCACGTTCGGCTCGATCTACCACACCGTGAACGGTGGCAAGACCTGGGAGACGCGCGAGAGCGGCACGCGCAACGCGCTCTTCAGCGTCGACTTCGCCGATCCGGAGCACGGCTGGGCGGTCGGGAAGTCGGCGGTGGTCCTGCACACCACCGACGGCGGGGCGAGCTGGAAGGCGCAGCGGAGCCCGATTCCCCCGGAGAAGCACCTCTTCAAGGTGCAGGCGCTCGATGCGCGCACGGCCTGGGCCGTGGGCGACTGGGGCGCGCGCACGGTGACGCACGACGGCGGCGAGCACTGGGAGGACCGCTCGCTCAGCGACGACATCGTGCTCTACGACGTGTCGTTCCCCGATGCTGCGCACGGCTACGTGTGCGGCGAATTCGGCACGGTGCTCGTCACGGCCGACGGCGGCGCCACGTGGGAGAAGCGGCCGGCCGGCACCGACAAGACGCTCTTCGGCCTCGACTTCGTCACGCCCGAGGAGGGCTGGGCGGTCGGGATCGACGGGCTTTTGCTGCACACGCGCGACGCCGGACGCTCCTGGGTCGTGCAGCGCGGCAACGTGCGCACCGAGAGTCTCGAGGAGTTCGGCTTCCTCGAGGCGATGAGCAATCCGGGCCTCTACGCCGTGCGAGTCCTCGGGCAGTACGGGATGGTCGTGGGCGACACGGGGACCGTGCTGGTCACCACCGACGCCGGGCAGAGCTGGCGGCGGCTCGAGCTGCCGTCGAGCCAGGGGCTCGCGTGGCTGCGCGACGTGAGCCTCGTGCCGGGCGCCGAGGGCATCGCGATCGGCGCCGGGGGCTTCGCAGTGCGGTTCGACCGCGGGCAGGTGACGCTGCCGAGCGGCGCGGCGGCCACCGTCGCGCCGACACCGTGATTCGAGCGGGCGATGCTCTCGCGCAAGGCGATCGAAGCGTACCTCTACTTCCTCCTCCGCCACCGGGCGCTCGTGTCGATCGTGGTGGGCCTGCTCACCGTCGGGCTCGCCGCCTCGATGTGGTTCCGGATGCACGTGTTCACGAACTTCTTCGATCTCTATCCGCCGAATCACCCCTACATCCGGCTCTATCAGCAGTACCGCAACATGTTCGGCACGGCCAACACGGTGCTGATCGTCGTCGAGGTGAAGCAGGGCACGATCTTCGACGATCCCGCCACCGTGCAGAAGGTCGACCGCATCACGCTCGCGCTCCTGCACGACATCCCGGGCGTGAACGGCGACCAGGTGCTGTCGATCACGCATCCCAAGGTGAAGACGACGCTCACCGCCGGCTCGGGCATCAAGGTCGTGCCGCTCATGTATCCGCGCGTGCCCGAGACCAAGGACGACCTCCAGTTCCTGAAGCTCAAGGTCTACACGACCGAGGGGGTGCACGGCTTCTTCGTCTCCGACGACGACAAGGCGACGCTGATCACCGCGGGCTTTTGGGAGGAGTACTTCGACCTCCCCACGATGTGGGCGAAGATCCAGGACCTGGTGCGGCGCGAGTCGGACGCCAACACGACGATCTACGTGAGCGGTCCGCCCATTCTCTACGCCTACTTCATGGAGATCATGCCGAAGATGGTCGGCGTGCTCGCGGCCTCGATCGTCATGATCCTGCTCATCCTCTGGGTGGAGTTCCGGAGCTGGCAGGGCGTGGTGATCCCCGCGTTCAGCGGCGCGCTCTCGGCCGTGTGGGGGCTCGGCTTCGGCGGGCTCTGGGGGCTCAACCTCGACCCGCTCGTGCTCGTGATCCCGCTGCTCATCTCCGCCCGGGCGCACTCGCACTCGGTGCAGTCGATGGAGCGCTACCACGAGGAGTACCACCGGCTGCGCGACAAGGACCGGGCGATCGTCAAGTCGTACACGGAGATCTACGCGCCCGCGATGGTCTCGTTGCTGGCCGACGGGCTCGCGGTGCTCACCCTGCTCGTCGCGCGCATCCCGATCATCCAGAAGCTCGCCATCCTCTGCTCGTTCTGGATCATCTCGATCTTCGTGAGCGTCGTGACGCTCCATCCCATCATCCTCTCCTTCACGCCGCCGCCCGAGGAGCACCCCTCGGGGACGGGCGCGCTCGAGCGGTTCATGGCGTGGCTGATGCTCACGGCGATCGCCTGGCTCCTCGTGCTCTACGGCCACCCGCCGCACCTCTTCGGGTGGGCCATGGATCTTCGCGCCGTCGGCATCCTGCTCGCCGCCGTGGTCGGCTGCGGGCTCCTCGACGTCGCGGGGCTCGTCGTGCCGGGCTATGCGCACCTCGGCCGCGCCGTGAGCGCGGCCACCGACGCGCTCGGCGCCGTCTGCACCCGGTGCTACGGGCTCATCGAGCGCGGGCTCGTGTGGCTGGCGGTCGGCTGGCGGCGTGCGGCGATGGCGGCGACGCTCGTCGCGCTGCTCGCCGTTGGGCTCTACTTCCAGCACCAGCTCCGCATCGGCGACACGACCCCGGGCGCGGCGCTCCTCTACGCCGACCACCCCTACAACGTCGCCTTCCGCAAGGTGAACGAGAAGTTCGTGGGGGCGAGCCAGCTCGTGATCATCGCCGAGGGCTACGCCTACTGCACCGTCGGCGGGAAGCCGTGCGAGGGCGACGGCTGCGTCCGCTGCCTGCCCGAGCAGCCGCGGGCCTGCGGCAAGGAGCAGTGCGTGCAGCGCGAGGGGACCATCGAGCGCGCCGACACGCTCAACAACCTCGACCTCTTCGCCCGCTACATGGCCGAGCGGCCGGAGGTCGGCGGCACCGTGACGGCGGCCTCGCTCCTCAAGAAGATCTTCCGCACCTTCCACGAGGGCGACCCCAAATGGGAGATCCTCCCCACGCGCAACGACCACGTGAGCCAGCTCTTCTTCCTGCTCACCTCGGGGACGCGCCGCGGCGAGATGGACCGCTTCTTCGACGCGAACTACGCCAACGCGACCATCCAGGTCTTCTACAAGGACTACACGCACGACACGATCGAGAACTCGATCGCGCGCGCCAAGCAGTACATCGCCGAGCACGTCGGCGAGGCGCAGGGCGTGCGCTACCGGCTCGCCGGGGGGTTGATCGGCATCCTCGCCGCGGTCAACGAGGAGGTGGAGTGGTCCTACCGCGTGAACCTCGTCCTCATCCTCGTCGTGGTGTTCCTGCTGAGCTACGCCACCTACGTCTCGGTCATTGGCGCGCTCATCGTGATGCTGCCCTCGCTCGTGGCGCAGCCGCTCTCCGAGGCGGTGATGTACCTTCTCGGGATCGACATGAACATCAACTCGCTGCCCGTGGCGGCCGTCGGCATCGGCATCGGCATCGACTACGGCTACTACGTGCTTTCGCGCATCGTGGAGGAGCTCTCGGCGGGCGAGGGCTTCGACGTGGCGATCCGGCGCACGTTCGAGACCACCGGGAAGACCGTGCTGTTCACCGGCGTGTCGCTGACGGCGAGCATCATCTTCTGGGTGTTCTTCCCGATGAAGTTCCAGGCGCAGATGGCGCTGCTCCTCGTGCTGCTGCTCGCGTTCCATCTCATGGGGGCGCTCATGTTCATCCCGCCCATGGTCTCGCTCTTCAAGCCGAGCTTCGCGATCAAGTACGCGGAGGAGCGGCGGGAACGCATCCGGGCCGAGGCGGCGGCCGAGGCCCGCGCGGCCGAGATGCGCGCCGCGGGGCCGTGAGCGCGGCGGCCGCGGTTACGGGAGGAGGACATCGATGGCCAAGTGGAGCACCGCGTTCGGAGCCGCGGTCGTCCTGGCGCTCGCCGGCCCGCGATTCACCGGGGCCGAGCCCAAGCCGGGGACGGTGCTCGATCAGAGCAACGCGGACGAGGCGAAGGAGCTGCTGCCGCCCGAGATCTGGAACCACTTCAAGAAGGGCGACTACCACAACGTGATCGTCGACTTCCCGAGCGCCCGCTTCGACTGGGACGACTCCTTCAAGGAGGCGACCCGACGCAACGCCGGGGAGATCGTGCTCGATCCCGCGACCAAGACGCCCGTCGAGAAGGCGACGGGCAAGCGGCCGGACTATCTCCAGGGGCTGCCGTTCCCCGACGTCCGCGAGGACGACCCCGAGGCCGGCACGAAGATCCTCTGGAACCTCGATTACGCGTATTACGCCGGCGGCAACAGCCACAACGTCACGCAGCTCACCTGGGTGAGCCGCAGCGGCGTCGACCGCGCGTCGGCCCAGGACGTCTATTTCCTCTACTACGAGGGCCAGCCGCGGCACTACGCGCCCGCGAACAACCCCGACAACTACCTCTTTCAGTTCCTCTCCGTGTCGATGTCCCCGGCCGACCTCCAGGGCACGGCAGCGCTTGGCTACCGGTTCAAGGACCCCGCCAAGCGCGACCTCAACTGGGCCTACGTGCCGGCGCTGCGGCGCGTGCGCGCGGTCTCTCCGGCCAATCGCTCCGACGGCTTTCTCGGCTCCGACCAGAGCCAGGACGACGGCTTCTTCTTCGACGGCAAGCCCGAGGACTTCGTGTGGAAGGTCGTGGGCAGGCGCGAGGCGTATCGCTTCGTCGATCCGGACAGCATCGCGGGCAAGGTGGAGCGCAAGCCGCTGCCCGGCGGTGGGTGGCGCACGATCTCGACGAACAACAGCCGCGCCGTGGGCTTCATGGTGAAGGACTGGGCGGGCGTGCCGTGGGCGCCGGTCGCCGCCGGGCTCGCCAAGCGGCGCTTTTGGGTGATCGAGGGCGTCCCCAAGGACAAGTACTACCTCTACGGGCGGCTCGAGCTGTGGATCGACGACACCACCTGGCAGGGGGCGTGGAACCGGAAGTTCTCCTGGCAGAACGATCTCCTGAACGACTACGAGGTGACGGGCTATGCGTCGTTTCCGTTCAACCAGACCGAGCGCTGGTGGGGCTCGACGATGAGCGTGCAGCTCTCGGAGAACTTCAAGGCCGATCGCGCCACGGTCTCGGGTATCGACGGGCCCGGGGTGAACCCGCCGAACGACCGCCGCATCCCGCTCGATCCGAGCTTCTTCGACTACGCGACGCTCAGCCGCTTCGGGAAGTGAGGACGGGCCTCGGAGGACGCCGCTGGATTTTCGTCGGAGCGATGCCGAGGAGGCCTTCTGCCGGGAGGTGCGCGCGTGGCTCCGCGCCAATCTCCCCGAGGGCTTCGGGCAGTCCGGTTCTGCCCGCCCCGAGGATCCGGCCGAGCGCGTCCGCTTCGCCCGCTGGTGGCAGCGGCGGCTCTTCGAGGGCGGGTGGGCCGGGCTGCACTGGCCGCGCGCCTACGGCGGGCGCGGCGCCAGCGCGATCGAGCAGCTTCTCTTTGCCGAGGAGTACGCGCGGGCGGGCGCGCCGAGCCTCATCGACATCGGCGTCGGGCCCGGGCTCGTGGGCCCGACGCTGATCGCGCACGGTACCGAGGCGCAGCGCCGCCGCTTCCTGCGGCCGATCCTCACCGGCGAGGAGGTGTGGTGCCAGGGCTTTTCCGAGCCCGGCGCGGGCTCGGACCTGGCCGCCTGTCGCACGCGCGCCGAGCTCCGCGGCGACGTCTTCCGCGTGACCGGGCAGAAGATCTGGACGAGCTACGCGCGCTTCGCCGACTGGTGCATCCTCCTCGTGCGCACGGATCCGCAGGCGCCCAAGCACCGGGGGCTCACCTTTCTCCTGCTCGACATGCGCTCGCCCGGCATCACCATTCGACCGCTCGTCGAGATGACCGGCGAGGCGTGGTTCAACGAAGTGTTCTTCGACGACGTGCCCGTGCCGCGCGAGAACATGGTCGGCCGGCTCAACGAGGGGTGGACGATCGCCATCACCACGCTCGCGCACGAGCGCGGCGGGGCGGCCCCGCACGCGCGGCTCGCAGGCGAGCTCGGCGAGGTGGTGGAGCTCGCCCGCCGGCTTGGCGCCGCCACCGATCCGCGCGCCCGCCAGGCGCTCGCCGAGCTCGCGATCGAGACCGAGATCCTCCGGCTGCTCACCTACAAGCAGGTGAGCGCGGTGATGCGCACCGGCCGCCCGGGCCCGGAGGGCTCGTGCCTCAAGCTCGTGTGGAGCGAGCTCGACGTGCGCCTGAAGGAGCTCGCCATCGGGCTCGAAGGCCCGTACGCGGCCGTCGCCCGCGGCGGGTCGCACGCGATCGACGGCGGGCGCTGGCAGCACGAGTACCTCTGGTCCCGCGCGGCGACCATCTACGCGGGCACCTCCGAGATCCAGCGCAACATCATCGCCCAGCGCGTGCTGGGCTTGCCGAGGGGCTGAGCATGGGGATCGTCGACGTGTGGACGCAGTACTTGAGCCCGACGCCGCCCGGCGTGAATCCCGAGGGCGAGAACGTCTTTCGAGCGTACGGCATGCTCGACGTCTTTCACGCGGGCACCGATCCCGCGAAGATGATCGACGCGATGGATGCCGCCGGCATCGAGATCGCGCTCATCGCCGGCGACAACGAGGCCGTCGCCAAGGCGCAGAACCGCTACCCGGGGCGTCTCTACGGCGAGTACCATGCCGATCCGCGCCACATCATGAAGGCGGTGCGCGAGCTCGAGCACTACGTCCGGCAGTGCGGCTTCGTGTGTCTGCGCATCGAGCCGTTCATGTGGCGGAAGCCGCCGACCGACCGCGTGTACTATCCGCTCTACGCCAAGGCCGCCGAGCTTGACGTGACCTTGCAGACGCAGGTCGGGCACACGGGGCCGCTCTTCCCGTCGGAGACGGGCCGGCCGCTCTACATCGACGAGGTGGCGCTCGACTTCCCCGAGCTGCGCATCGTCTGCGGGCACATCGGCTGGCCGTGGACCGAGGAGATGATCGCCGTGGCGTGGAAGCACCGCAACGTCTGGATCGACACCTCGGCGCACGTGCCCCGGCACTATCCCCCCGCGTTCGTGCACTTCATGAAGACCTTCGGCAAGGACAAGGTCTGCTTCGCGACGGACTACCCGCTGCTGTCCTGGGAACGCGTGCTCGGCGAGATCGACGGGCTCGGGCTGTCTCCCGAGGTGCGGCGGCGTTTCCTCGAGGAGAACGCACGCCGGGCGTTCAAGCTGCCGCGGTAGGAGGGACGACTCGCATGGCCGAGACCCAGACGCTGCGCTTTACCGTGGAGGAGGGGGTGGGCTGGATCGTGCTCAACCGCCCCGAGGCGCGCAACGCCATGAACGCCGAGATGCGCGAGGCCTACCTGGCCGCCCTCGCCCGCTGCGCCGAGGACCCCGAGATCCGCGCCGTCGTGCTCACCGGCGCCGGCAAGGCCTTCTGCACGGGGGCCGACCTCTCGGGCTCCCGGGCGGCGAGCGGTGCGCCCGCACCGCCGCATCCAGGGGCGGTGCGCGACGCGATGCGACCGAGCCAGCGCGTGATCCGCGCGCTCTGGGACCTCGAGAAGCCGACCTTGGCGGCGGTGGGCGGCGTGGCCGCGGGGTTGGGCGCCCATCTCGCCTACGCCTGCGATCTCGTGCTCGCGGCGGAAGACGCCCGGTTCATCGAGGTCTTCGTGCGCCGCGGCATCGCGCTCGACGCCGGCGGGGCCTTCCTGCTCACGCGCCACGTCGGCCTGCACAAGGCAAAGGAGCTGGTCTTCTTCGGCGACGACCTGCCGGCGGCGGAGGCGGCGCGCCTCGGGCTCGTCAACCAGGTCGTGCCGGCCGCCGACCTCGAGCGCACCGCGCGGGACTGGGCCCGCCGCCTGGCCCAGGGGCCGACCTTTGCGCTCGGCCTCTCGAAGCGGCTCTTGAACCGCGCGCCGGCCTCGGACCTCGACACCTGCTTCGCCGAGGAGGCGTTCACCCAGGCGCTGGTGGCCAACAGCGAGGACATGCGCGAGGGCATCCGCGCGTTCATGGAGAAGCGTTCGCCGGTCTTCAAGGGGCGCTGACCCCCCTTGACGCCGGGGGGGCGGCCGGGAGAGAGTGGCGGCGCTGGCCGGGGAGAGCCCATGCGCACGTACAGAGCCGTCATCGTCGTCGGAGCCTTCTGCGCTTGTATGCAAGCTAGCTCAGCCTGGGCGCGCCGACCGTTCCCGTTCGGGCCGGGCGGCTGGTGGCCGCATCCCCGCCCGGTGCCGGGTCCGCATGCGACCCCCGAGCTCGACCCCGGCGCGCTGCGCAGCGCGCTCACGCTCCTCGCGGGAGGCGTGCTGCTGCTCACCGACCGCCGGCGAGGTCGCTGACACGACCGCGCCGCGCCGGCGCAGGGAGCATGGCGCCCGTCATGCCGGCCCCAGTGCGGACTGGCGACTTGCACGGCGCCTGCTCGTGCGAGCGCGGCACGCGTGTGTCGAAAGGCGCGAAACATTCTTGACTCGCGGCGTCTCGCGCGGCACGCTGCGCCGCATGTCGTGGAAGCTCCGCAGGTCTCGCCGATCGTCGCGACTGATCCGGCCGCTCGTGGGGGGCGGCATCCTCGCCGCCGTCGCCGTGATTGCGGCGGCGCCCGCCTGGGCCCGCCAGTGGGGCCGTCCGCCGCACTTCCCACATCCCGTCCTCTGGCCGGAGCCCCGGTCGACGCCGGAGATCGACCCGGGCGCGCTGCGCGGTGCGCTCACCATCCTCGCGGGCGGCGTGCTCGTGCTCACCGATCGGAGGCGGAGTCGCTGAGGGCGTCCCGACCGCGACCGTGACCGCCTCGGTCGCCCGCACCGGCGGGCGACTGCCGCTCGCGCGGTGGGCGCTGCTCACGCTGCTGCTCGGCGTGGAAGCGCTCGCGCTGTGCACCACGTTCGATGCCCAGCCCCTGCTCGCCGAGCGCCAGTGGTGGGCGGGGCTTCTCGGGCGAGCGGGAATCGTCGTGCCGCTCGCCACGTCGATGGGCGCTGCGCTCGTGCTCGTCGTGAGCGCCCGCGACCGCGGGTTGCGCACCGAGGTGGCTGCCGCGCTGGACGCACCGCGGCGCTGGTGGTTCTTCCTCGCGGCGCATCTCGCCGCGTTTGTGCTCTTCGCTCGGCTCACCGCTGTTCTGTTCGGCGGCGGGCTCGCCGAGCGGGCGACCCCGGGGCTCTGGATCGCGGCCTGGACGGTCGCGGGGGCCGCGACGGTGGCGTTCTGGGCCGAGGCGATGGTGCCTGCGTCGGTCGTGATGCGGCTCGTGCGCTCGGCGCCCGCCGTGCTCCTCGGGGGCGCGGCGGTGGGCGCCGTCGCCTACCTCGCGGGGCAGGTGACCGACGCCTCGTGGTCCTCGCTCGCCGCGATGACCTTCTGGGTCGTCGAGCGGCTGTTGCGGGGCATCATGCCGGAGGTGCTGGCGGACCCCCAGCAGTACGTCATCGGCACCCCGGGGTTTTTGGTCGCGGTGCGCCCGCCGTGCTCGGGCTATCAGGGCATCGGGCTCCTCTGGGTCTTCGTGCTGGGCTACCTCTGGCTCTTCCGCCGCACGCTGCGCTTCCCGCACGCCTTCGTGCTGCTCCCGATCGGCACGGGGCTCGTGTGGACCGCCAACGCGCTGCGCATCGCCGCGCTCGTCGCCGTAGGGACGTGGGTCTCCCCGGAGGTGGCGATGGGCGGATTCCACCACAACGCCGGGGCGCTCCTCTTCTGCGGCATCGCGCTCGGCATGGTCGCCGTGTCGCGCCGCTGGCGGTTCGTGAGCGCCGGGCCCGCGCGGCTCGAGCCCCGCGGCGATGCGACGGCTGCCCGCCTCCTGCCGCTGCTGGCGATCGTCGCGACGGCGTCGCTCACGACGGCGTTCGCGGCGGGACCGTTCGATCTGTTCTACCCGCTCAGGGTCGCGGCCGCGGGTGCGGCGCTGTGGGCCTTTCGACGCGCCTACGGCGAGCTGCGCTGGACGTGGTCGTGGCCGGCGGTTGCGGCGGGCGCGCTCGGATTCGGCCTTTGGGTGCTGCTCGTGCCCCGCCCGGTCGATCCGGAGGCCGTGACCGCGAGCTGGCAGGCGGCGCTCGGCGGGCTGCCGCCGGCCGCGGCCGCGCTCTGGCTCGGGCTGCGGATCGCGGGGGCCGTGATCACGGCGCCGCTCGCCGAGGAGCTGGCGTTCCGCAGTTATCTCACGCGACGCCTGATGGCGGCCGACTTCGCCCGCGTGCCGGCAGGGGCGTTCTCCTGGACGTCGTTCCTCGTCTCCTCGGCGCTCTTCGGGGCGATGCACGGCGCGTGGCTAGCGGGGACGGTCGTCGGCATGCTCTACGCCCTCGTCTGGTACCGCCGCGGCGAGCTCGCCGACGCGGTGCTCGCGCACGCCCTGACGAACGCGCTGCTCGCGGCCTGGGTGCTCGCGACGGGCGCGTGGTGGCTCTGGGGCTGACTCCGCTTGCAGTTTCGCACCCCGGGTCGTACTACCGCCGAGGAGGGCGGATGGTCGGAATCACCTCGTACGGCGCCTACGTGCCCATGCTGCGGCTGCCGCTCGCGGCGATCGGCGGCGGCCGGAGCAGCGGCGGGCCGGAGAAGGCCGTGGCGAACTGGGACGAGGACGCCGTCACGATGGCGGTCGCCGCCGCGGTCGACTGCCTGCGGGGGATCGACCGCGCCAGCGTCGACGCCGTCTTCTTCGCGTCCACGTCGTATCCCTTCAAGGAGAAGCAGGCCGCCGCGCTCGTGGCGAAGGCCCTCGACCTCCGCCGCGACGTGCTCACCGCCGACCTGGGCGACTCCCTGCGCGCCGGCACGAACGCGCTGCGCGCCGGCGCCGACGCGATCCGGGCCGGCTCGGCGCGGCGCGTCCTCGTGGTGGCGGGCGAGACGCGGCTGGCTGCCCCGCGCACGGCGCTCGAGGCGAGCCTCGGGGACGGTGCGGCCGCGTTTCTCCTGGGCGCGGAGGACGTCGCGGTGCGCTTCGAGACGGCGCAGCATGTCGCCGACGAGATCATCGACGTCTGGCGGACCGACGGCGATCCGTTCGTGCACGCGTGGGAGGACCGCTTCGTGGTCGATCACGGCTACCGCGCCAACGTGCGCGAGGTCGTCAGACGGCTGCTCGAGGCGACGCGGCTCCACCCGGAGCAATTCGCCCGCGTCGTGCTCTACGGCCCCGATGCGCGCAGCCATGCGCAGACGGCGCGGGAGCTCGGCTTTGCGCCCGCCCAGGTGCAGGACGCGTTGTTCGGCAAGGTGGGCAACGCCGGGGCGGCGCTCGTGCCGTTGCTCCTCGCAGCCGCGCTCGAGCGGGCGAAGGCGGGGGAGCGGCTGCTGGTCGTCGGCTACGGCGACGGGGCGGACGCGCTCGTGCTCGAGACCACCGCCGGTGTGGAGCGGCTCGAGGGCCGCCGCGGCGTCTCCTGGCACCTCGCGCGGCGGGCCGAGCTTGCGAGCTACGACCTCTACCTGCGCTTCCGCCAGCTCCTCGCCACCGAGCACGACCGCCGCGCCGGCGCGGGCCTTTCTGCGACCAAGCACTTCCGCGACCGGGACACCGACGTGAGCCTGCTCGGGCAGCGCTGCCGGCGCTGCGGCCAGGCGCAGTTCCCCCGCCAGCGCGTGTGCTTCACCTGCTATGCGCGCGACGAGTTCGACGCCGTGCGGCTCTCCGACAAGATCGGGACCGTCAAGAGCTTCACGTTCGACAACTTCGCGGGGAGCCCGAATCCGCCGCTCGTCGCCGGCATCGTCGACATCGAGGGCGCGCGCCTCTACGTGCAGATGACCGACGTCGATCCGCGCGAGGTGAAGCTCGGCATGCCGGTCGAGATGACCTTCCGCAAGATCCACGAGGCGGGCGGGACGCCCAACTACTTCTGGAAGTCGACGCCCGTTCGCTGAGGAGGCAAGGACGTGAGCCGCGACGCCATCCGCGACAAGGTCGCCATCGTCGGCATGGGTTGCTGCAAGTTCGGCGAGAACTGGGACAAGGACCCCCAGGACATGATCGTCGAGGCCGCCTACGAGGCCTACGAGGACGCCGGCATCGAGGAGCCGCAGCGGCAAATCGAGGCCGTCTTCTGCGGCGCGCAGTATCCGTCGAAGGGGACCGCCGAGGTCGCCGACGCGCTCAAGCTCTACGACCGCCCGGTGAGCATGGTCGTCAACTACTGCGCGACGGGCACCGACGCCTTCCGCTACGGGGTCTTCGCGGTGGCGTGCGGGATGTACGACACGGTGCTGGTCGTGGGCTTCGACAAGCCGAAGGATCGCGGCGTCTCGGGGCCGAGCGTCGCGGTCACCGGCGTGCGCGGGCTGCCGGCCACGCCTGCGGGCTGGTTCTCGCTGTGCGCCGCGCAGTACTTCCAGACCTTCGGCGCCGGCCGGGAGGACCTCGCCCGGATCGCGGTGAAGAATCATCACAACGGCACCCTCGCGCCCAAGTCGATGCTCAAGCGCGAGATCACCGTCGAGGACGTGCTGAAGGCGCGCATCATCTCCTGGCCGTTCGGCCTCTACGACTGCGCGGCGCAGTCCGACGGCGCGGCGGCGGCGATCCTCACCCGCCGCGAGCTCGCCCGCAGCTTCCGCGACGACTACGTGCTCGTGCGCGCGATCGGTATCGCGCTCTCGCCGAACCCGCAGGAGGATCCGAGCTTCGATTTCCTGCGCTGGCGCGCAACCGAGATGGCCGCGCGGCAGGTCTACGCGCAGGCCGGCATCGCCGACCCGCGCAAGGAGATTCACGTGGCTCAGGTCCACGACTGCTTCACGCTCACCGAGCTGCTCGCCTACGAGGACCTCGGCTTCTGCGAGAAGGGCGCCGCCAAGGAGCACATCGCGAGCGGGACCTTCGCGCTCGACGGCGAGCTGCCGGTGAACACCGACGGCGGGCTCAAGACCTTCGGGCATCCGACGGGCGCCACCGGCGTGCGGATGATCTACGAGAACTACAAGCAGCTCCAGGGCAAGGCCGACCGCCGCCAGGTGAAGAACGCGACCGTCGCGCTGAGCCACAACATCGGCGGCGCGCCCCAGGCGTGCGGGATCTGCATCGTGGCGATGCCGTAGGGCGTCACTTTTGCGCCGGGGAGGGCCACGGGCCCGCGTCGCTGGACCGGCAGGCGACATGGCGCGGGCCTTGCTTCTGCGACGGGCGATGCCCGAGCCGACCCCCTGGGGTGCCGCCTACCGGGCGGACCGCGACGCGGTGCTCATGGCCCGCGTCCGCATGGCCTCTCTCCTCATCCTGGCGGTCGCGGTGGCGATGGCGCTCGCCAACGTCGGCGCGGAGCCGACGAGCGCCGCCCTGCGGCTGCGCCTCGTTCTCCCCGTGCTCGTGGTCGCGCTCGCCGGCCTCGCCGCCGGCCGCGTGCGCCTCTGCGCCGAGCACGCGGTGGGGGTGGCGCTCGTCTTCATGCTGGCGCTCACGACGACGGCCGCGGTCAACTGGCGTGCGCTTCCGCAGGACGCGCCCTTGGTGCCGCTCTACTTCTGCGTGATCACGCTGCTCTCGACGCTGGTCTTTCCGTGGGGACCCTGGCCGCAGGCGATCACGTGCCTCTACGGGATCGGCTGCTACGTCTGGGCGATCGGCGGCGTCGCCACCCGCCTCCAGATGTGCGCCACCGTGGTCGCCGTGGGTCTCGTGCCGCTCACGGTGTTCGGGGCGGCCGTGTTCGAGCGCAGCCGGCGGGCGATGTTCGAGCGGGCGTGGCAGGAAGAGCAGCTCCTCTCGCTCGCGCGCGCGCTGGCGCACGAGACCGATCCGGACGACGCGATCCGCGTCGTCCTGGGGCATGCGCTCGGGCTGCTCGGCGTCTCCTGGGCCTTCGTGGCGCTGCGCGAGCCGGAGCGGGCGACGGTGCGTGTGGCGGCGATCGCGGGTCCGCGGGCCGATCCGGCGTGGGTGGGCATCGAGGTGCCCGAGGCGTTCGGGGCCGCGCAGCTCGTCTACGAGCGGGGGCTCGTCGCGTTCCCCGCCGACGCGCCGGAGAGCTCCGTGGCGACGACGCTGCGCGAGCACGGGGTCCGTCATGCCCTCTACGCGAGGCTGCGCTACGGGGGCGAGCCGCTCGGCATCCTCGGGGTCGGCCGAGCGGCGGATACGCCGTTCGGGGAAACCGAGCGGCGGCTCCTGCAGGGGCTCGCGAGCCAGGCGAGCCTCGCGCTGCGCACCACGCGCCTGATCACGGACCTCCAGCGGGCGAGCCGACTCAAGAGCGAGTTCGTCTCCACCGTCTCGCACGAGCTGCGCACGCCGCTCAACGTGATCCTGGGCTACGCGGACATGGCGCGCGATGCGCTCGCCAACCCGGCGCTGTCGGTGACCGACTGCGTGGAGCGGATCGAGGCGGCGGGCCGCGACCTGCTCGAGCTCATCGAGAGCACGCTCGAGATCGGCCGGCTCGAGGCCCAGCGCGACGAGCTGCGTCTCGAGGCGGTTGCGCTCGTGCGGTTCTGGCGCGAGCTCGGCGCGAGCTGCGCGCGGCTGCCGCGCGCGGCGGCGGTGGCCTTCGAGTGGGTCGAGCCCGCCCCCGACGTGATCGTGCGCACCGATCCGCGCAAGGTCACCCTGATGGTGCGCAACCTCGTCGGCAACGCCTGCAAGTTCACGGCGCGCGGCCACGTGCGGGCACGCTGCCGCATCGTGGACGACCGGGTCGTCATCGACGTCGAGGACACGGGCATCGGCATCCGGCCCGAGGACCGCGAGGCGATCTTCGAGATGTTCCGCCAGGCCGACGGGTCGGACTCGCGTCGCTACGGCGGCGTGGGGCTCGGCCTCTACATCGTGCGCCGCGTCGCCGAGCAGCTCGGGGGCGCGGTGACGCTCGAGAGCACGCCCGGCGTGGGCTCGACCTTCACCGTGACCCTGCCCGGGCCCGAGGCGTCGGCCGCGGCCGACGCGGCCTGACCTCGCCCGCGACATCCCGCGGGCTTGTGCCGCCCGGCGCGCGCGGGCGAAAATCGGGCAAACCATGGACCGCCCCCGACCGCCCGGCCGCGGCACCACCGCCGCGCCCCCGAACCGCTACGAGCCGCTTCACGTCGAGCTCGACCCGACGGACCCGGAAGAGTCGGCGAGCGGCCCGCCCACCGTCTTCTACCGCGACGCGAGTCGCACGATCCTCGCCGAGAACGCGAGCCCCGACGTGGGCTTCCGCTTCAGCCTCAATCCGTACCGCGGATGCGAGCACGGGTGCATCTACTGCTACGCGCGGCCGACGCACGAGTACTTGGGCTTCAGCGCCGGCCTCGACTTCGAGCGCCGGATCATGGTGAAGGAGGACGCGCCTGTGCTCCTGCGGGCGACGTTCCTCGCGCCGCGCTGGGAGCCGCAGGTGGTCGCGCTCTCGGGCAACACCGACTGCTATCAGCCCATCGAGCGCCGGCTCGGCCTCACGCGCCGCTGCCTCGAGGTGTTCCTCGAGTTCCGCAACCCCGTTGCCGTCGTCACCAAGTCGGCGCTGGTCGCGCGCGACGCCGATCTGCTGGGCGCGCTCGCGGCGCACCGGGCCGCGCACGTGCTCGTCTCGGTGACGACCCTCGACCCCGAGCTCGCCCGCCGCATGGAGCCGCGGGCGGCGCAGCCCGCGCGCCGGCTCGAGGCCCTCGCGACCCTCGCTGCCGCCGGCGTGCCGGTCGGCGTGCTCGTGGGCCCGGTGATTCCCGGCCTCAACGACGCCGAGATTCCGCGCATCCTCGCCGCGGCGCGCGCCGCCGGGGCCAGGAGCGCCTCGTGGGTGCTGCTGCGGCTGCCGAAGCCCGTCGACGCGCTCTTCGATCGCTGGCTCGCGGAGCATTACCCCGAGCGCCGCGCGCGCGTTCTCGCGCGCATCCGCGACACGCGCGGCGGGCGGCTCTCGGATGCGACCTTCGGCCGCCGCCAATCCGGCGAGGGCGAATACGCGGCGCAGATCGCGGCGCTGTTCGCCGCTGCCGCGCGCCGCTGCGGTCTCGACCGCCCGCTGCCGCCGCTCTCGGCCGCCGCGTTTCGCCGCCCGCCCGGCGCCGGCGAGCAGCTTCGGCTGTTGTAGGCGCCCACCTCTGCGGCGTAGAAGCCGGCCATGCAGATCGAGCCTTTCCGCATCGCCGTGCCCGAGGACGTGCTCGTCGATCTTCGCACCCGGCTCGAGCGCACGCGCTTCCCGGACGAGATCCCGGGCTCCGGGTGGCGTTACGGCACCGACCTCGCCTACCTCCGCGAGCTCGTGGCCTACTGGCGCGACCGCTACGACTGGCGCGCCGAGGAAGCGCGGCTCAACCAGCTCCATCACTTCCGCGCGCGCGTGGGCGGCCTTGCGATCCACTTCATTCACGAGCGGGGGGTGGGTCCGCGCCCGCTGCCGCTCGTCGTCACCCACGGCTGGCCCGGCTCCGTCGCGGAGTTCACGAAGATCATCCCGCTGCTCACGGATCCCGGGCGCCACGGCGGCGATCCTGCCGACGCCTTTGACGTGGTGGCGCCGTCGATGCCGGGCTACGGGTTCTCCGAGCGGCCGTCTGCCCCGGGCATGGATCCCGAGCGCATCGCCGCGCTCTGGGCCGAGCTCATGTCGGGGCTCGGCTATGCCCGCTTCGGCGCGCAGGGAGGCGACTGGGGTGCCATCGTGAGCACGTATCTCGGCGCGCGGCACGCTGGCGCCGTCCTGGGCGTCCACCTCAACATGGTCGTGGCGCTCCCGCCCGACCCGGCGAACCCCGCCGACGGCCTCACGCAGGAGGAGCTGATCGCGCTCATGCAGCTCCAGCAGTTCCTCGAGGAGGAGACGGGCTACCAGCGCATCCAGGGCACGAAGCCACAGACGCTCGGCTACGCGCTCAACGATTCACCGGCGGGGCTCGCCGCCTGGATCGTCGAGAAGTTTCGCACCTGGAGCGACTGCGGCGGCGACGTCGAGCGGCGGTTCACCAAGGACGAGCTGCTCACCAACGTCATGCTCTACTGGGTCACCGAGACTGCCACGTCGTCGTGCCGGCTCTACTTCGAGGCGATGCACGCCGGGAAGTTCCCGCCGACGGGGCTCCGCGTCGAGGTGCCGACGGGGTGCGCGATCTTCCCCGGGGAGATCGTCAAGCCGCCGCGGCGCTGGGCCGAGCGCGTCTACGACATCAGGCACTGGACCGTGATGCCCTCGGGCGGGCACTTCGCCGCGATGGAAGAGCCCGAGGCGCTCGCCGAGGACATCCGCGCCTTCTTCCGGCCGCTGCGCGGCTGAGGCGCGTCAGCGGCGAAACGGCTGGTTGCCCCATCGGTCGACGTGCACGACGTCGCCCACCGGCCGCCGCGTGGTGGGACCGTAGCGGCCCCGCGGCCAGCCGAGCGGCACGACCGCGCACGGCGTGACCGTCCAGGGGAGTCCGAGCGCGCGGCGGGCGAGGAACGTGCTCCACAGCGGCAGCGTGATGAGCGCCGCCCCGAGCCCCGCGGCCCGCGCGGCGAGCAGCAGGTTCTGCACCGACGGGAAGATCGACCCGTAGGCGCTGGCCGCCGCGATGCGCGGCAGGGGCGGGATCACCCCGCGCAGGCAGGCGACCACGAGCACGGGGATCTCCTCGAAGTGATCGGCCTGCCACTGGACGGCCTGGATGATCCGCTGCATCGGAGGGTCGTTGCGGGCGAGCCAGCGGCCGATCCCGCCGTAGAGCCGCCAGGCCTGGCGGTTCAGCCGGGCGAGGCGGGCCTTCACGGCCCGATCCTTGACGATCACGAACTCCCAGTTCTGGAGATTGCTGCCCGTCGGCGCCTTGAGCGCGAGCGCGATCAGCCGCAGCACGAGCGCGTCGTCGACCGGGTCGGGACGCAGCCGCCGAATGGCCCGCTGCGTGGTCATGGCCTCCTCGAGCGGCATCCGAAGCCCCGCCTCGGCCGCGCTGGCCGCAATCGCATCCGCCATGGCACGCTCCCCCTTTGCGCGCGGATCAAAGCACGCACGACGTGGGCAGTGCCAGCGCCTGCCAAGCCTGCTTGACAGCCGACGGAAAGGCCGGGAGACTTCTCGCCGAGGGCCCTTCCATGCCGAAGTCGTCGCGGATGTCGCTGCTGTCCGAGGTCTGGGCGTTCATGCGCGTGCGCAAGAAGTGGTGGCTCGGCCCGATCATGCTCGTGCTGCTCCTCTTCGGCGCGCTCATCGTGCTCACCCAGGGCTCGGCGGTCGCCCCCTTCATCTACACGATCTTCTGAGCCCGAGCGTGGCCGCGCGCACGCCCCGCGACCTGCGGAAGTTCGGCCTCACCGTGGGCGGGGCCTTCCTGCTGCTCGGCACGGTGAGCCGCTGGCGCGGGCACGAGCTGCCGCCGCGCGTGCTGTGGGCCCTCGGGGCGCTGCTACTCGTCCCCGGGCTGGTCGCTCCGATGCTCCTCGCGCCCGTCGAGCGGGCGTGGATGCGGTTTGCCGAGGGGCTCGGCTGGGTGAACACGCGGATCATCCTGGGCGTGCTCTTCTACGGCGTGGTTACGCCGGTCGGCTGGGTGCTGCGGCGGTTTCGCGACCCGCTCGATCGCCGCCTCGACGATGCCCGGGGCTCGGCCTGGATGCGCCGCCCGCCCGCGCCGCCCGACCCTGCGGCCTACCGGCACCAGTTCTGATCGCCCCGCCCCATGGCGACCATCCTCGGCATCTCGGCCTTCTACCACGACTCCGCAGCCTGTCTCGTGCGCGACGGCGTCATCGTCGCGGCGGCGCAGGAGGAGCGGTTCACGCGCAAGAAGCACGACGCGAGCTTCCCGCGCCATGCCGTGGCGTACTGTCTTGAGGCGGGCGGGATCACCGCCGCCGACCTCGACTATGTCGGTTTCTACGACAAGCCGCTGCGGAAGTTCGAGCGGCTGCTCGAGCAGTACCTCGGCGTTGCGCCCCGGGGGCTGCGGTCGTTCCTCACGGCGATGCCCGTGTGGCTCAAGGACAAGCTCTTCACGCGCGACCTGATCCTGCGCGAGCTTGGCGGGTTCGCGGGCGAGGTGCTGTTCGCCGAGCACCACGAGTCGCACGCCGCGAGCGCCTTCTACCCGTCGCCGTTCGCCGAGGCGGCGGTGCTCACGCTCGACGGGGTGGGCGAGTGGGCGACCGCGAGCTGGGGCGTGGGCCGCGGCAAGGACCTCGAGCTGTGCGCAGAGCTGCGCTACCCGCACTCCCTCGGCATGCTCTACTCGGCGTTCACCTACTACACGGGCTTCAAGGTGAACTCCGGCGAGTACAAGGTGATGGGGCTCGCCCCCTACGGCGAGCCGCGCTACGTCGACACGATCCTCGAGAAGCTCGTGCGGCTGGAGGAGGACGGCTCCTTCAAGCTCGACATGCGCTACTTCAACTACCTGCACGGCCTCACGATGACCAACGGCGCCTTCGACCGGCTCTTCGGCGGGCCGCCGCGGAAGCCCGAGTCGCCGGTGACGCAGCGGGAGATGGACCTCGCCGCCTCGATCCAGGTGGTCACCGAGGAGATCATGCTGCGCATGGCGCGCCACGTGCACCGGGAGACCGGGCTCCCGAACCTCTGTCTCGCCGGTGGGGTGGCGCTCAACTGCGTGGGCAATGGCCGGCTGCTGCGCGAGGGGCCCTTCGCGCGCCTGTGGATCCAGCCGGCGGCCGGCGACGCGGGCGGGGCGCTCGGGGTGGCGCTCGTCATCCACCACAAGGTGTGCGGCGCGCCGCGGGTCGTGCCCGCCGCGGGCGACGCGATGCAGGGATCCTACCTCGGCCCCGCGTTCTCCGACGCCGAGATCCAGGCGGCGCTCGACGCCGCCGGCGCGGTGTATACGAAGCTGCCGACCGAGGCGCTCATCGAGCGCACGGCTGCGCTGCTCGCGGCGGAGAAGGTCGTCGGCTGGGTGCAGGGGCGGATGGAGTTCGGCCCCCGCGCGCTCGGCGCGCGCAGCATCTTGGGCGACCCGCGCTCGCCGCGCATGCAGTCGGTCATGAACCTCAAGATCAAGTATCGCGAGAGCTTCCGGCCGTTCGCCCCGAGCGTGCTGCGCGAGCACGTGGCCGAGTGGTTCGAGCTCGACGTCGACTCGCCCTACATGCTGCTCGTGGCCCCGGTGCGCCGCGAGCACCGCATCGCCATGACCCCCGAGCAGCAGCGGCTCTTCGGCATCGAGAAGCTCAACGTCCCGCGCTCGACGATCCCCGCGGTCACCCACGTCGATTACTCCGCCCGCATCCAGACCGTGCACCGCGAGACGAATCCGCTCTACCATGCGCTGCTCGCGCGCTTCTACGCGCTCACCGGCTGCCCCGTGCTCGTGAACACGAGCTTCAACGTCCGCGGGGAGCCGATCGTGTGCACGCCCGCCGATGCCTACCGCTGCTTCCGGCGCACCGAGATGGATGCGCTCGTGGTCGGCTCTTTCCTGCTCGAGAAGGCCGATCAGCCCCCGCTCGGCGACGACATCGACTGGCGCGCGCAGTACGAGCTCGACTGACCCCCTTCCGCTCGGCGGCCCGAGGATGGTATAGCTCGCGGCCGGCCTTCCGCGTTTGTGCACTTGCTTTGTAGCGGGATTGGGCCGGTCCCGACGAAGGAGCCTTTAGGTGATGCCGCGTGCCTTGCGCCCGATGCGTTCGGTCCTCCCGCTTGCGCTACTCGCTTTGCTATGCGCCGGGCGGCTGGCCGCGGCGGGGACGCTTCCCCCGGGCTTCCAGGAATCGATCGTGTTCGCGGGCTTGACGCAGCCCACCGCCGTGCGCTTCTCGCCCGACGGCCGCGTCTTCGTCGCGGAGAAGAGCGGGCTCATCAAGGTCTTCTCGAGCCTTACCGCGACGAGCCCGACGATCTTCGCCGACCTCACCACCAACGTCTACAACTACTGGGACCGCGGGCTCCTCGGCCTCGCGCTGCCGCCGGACTTCCCGACGAACCCGTGGGTCTACGTCCTCTACACGCTTGACGCCCCGATCGGCGGCACGCCGCCGGTCTGGGGGCAGTTCGGTGTCCCCTCGGACCCCTGCCCGACGCCGCCCGGGCCGACGACCAATGGCTGCGTCGCCGCCGGGCGGCTCTCGCGCCTGCAAGCGAGTGGCAACGTCATGACGGGCACCGAGCAGGTGCTGATCGAGAACTGGTGCCAGCAGTTCCCGAGCCACTCGATCGGTGCCATCAACTTCGGCGCCGACGGGGCCCTCTACGTGAGCGCGGGCGAGGGCGCGAACTTCAACGCGGTCGACTATGGGCAGTTCGGGAGCCCGGTGAATCCCTGCGGCGATCCCCCGGCGGGCACGGGCGGGGCCGAGACGCCGCCGCTCGCGCAGGGCGGGTCGCTCCGCAGCCAGAACGTGGGCCTGGCCGGGTACGGCATGGCCGCCTACTCGGGCAAGATCCTGCGCATCGACCCCACCACCGGTGCCGCGCTGCCCACCAACCCACTCCACGCCTCGCCCGTTCCCGGCGCCGACCGCATCGTCGCGAGCGGCCTCCGCAACCCCTTCCGCTTCACGATCCGGCCGGGGACCACCGACCTCTGGATCGCCGACGTCGGCTGGGACACCTGGGAGGAGATCGATCGCCTCCCGAACCCGGGCCAGAGCCTCGTCAACTTCGGCTGGCCCTGCTACGAGGGGCCGGGGCCGCAGCCGAGCTGGCAGGCGACGGGGCTCGCCGTGTGCTCGAACCTCTACGCGAGCCCGGGCGCGGTGACCTCGCCCTACTATGCCTACAGCCACGCCGCGAAGCTGGTCCCCGGTGAGAGCTGTCCGACCGGCAGCTCGTCGATCACGGGCATGGCCTTCTACACGGGCGGGAGCTATCCCGCCACGTACAACGGCGCGCTCTTCTTCGCCGACTACTCGCGCAACTGCATCTGGGCGATGCTGCCCGGCACGAACGGGGACCCCGATCCGAGCAACATCGTCACGTTCGACGCGGGGGCGTCCGGGCCCGTCGATCTCGAGATCGGCCCGGGCGGCGACCTCTTCTACGCGGATCTCAACGGCGGAACCATCCGGCGCATCCAGTCCTTCACTCAGGACCAGCCGCCGATCGCCGTGATCGCCACCGACGTCACGAGCGGGCCGCTGCCGCTCACCGTGCACTTCGACGGCTCGGGCTCCTACGATCCCGATCCCGGCGATACGATCTCGTACTCGTGGGACCTCAACGGCGACGGCGTCTTCGGCGACTCGACGCTCGCCATGCCGAGCTTCACCTACACGACCCAGGGCAACTACCTCGTCCAGCTCCGGGTCACCGACAATCACGGCGCGGTCGGGACGAAGTCCGTGGTGATCCACGCCGGCTCGATGCCGCCGACGGCCACGATCACGGCCCCGTCGGGGTCCACCACGTGGAGCGTGGGCGACGTGATCGCGTTCGCCGGCTCGGCGACCGATCCGCAGGACGGGACGCTTCCCCCTTCGGCGCTGACGTGGTCGCTCGTCATGCACCACTGCCCGTCGAACTGCCACACGCACCCGATCCAGAACTGGGTCGGCGTGGCGAGCGGCTCGTTCGCGGCGCCCGATCACCAGTATCCCTCGTACCTCGAGCTCACCCTCACCGCGACGGATTCGGTCGGGCTCACCGACACGAAGACGGTGCTGCTCTATCCGAACACCGCCACGCTCTCCCTCCAGTCGGTACCCTCCGGCCTCGTGCTCGGCGTCAACGCCGCGACGGCGGTGACGCCCTTTGGCACGACCGAGATCGCCGGCTCGACGAATTCGCTGAGCGCGCCTCTCGTGCAGACGTCGGGCGGCACGGCCTACTACTTCGCGAGCTGGTCCGACGGCGGGGCGGCGAGCCACGACGTGGTGGCGGTAGGAACGCAGACCTTGACCGCGACCTACACGACGACGCCACCGACCCTCTACGCCACGGCGGCCGCGAGCTACGCCGCCGGCGCCGAGACGCACGGCGTAGCGAGCGCCGATTTGAACGGGGACGGCGCGGTCGACCTCGTCGCCGCCAACTATGGCACCTCCAACGTGACCGTGTTCCTCGGCAACGGCGACGGGACCTTCCTGTCCGCCGTGCGCTACGCCGTCGGCTCGGGACCGAAGGCGGTCACCACGGGGGACTTCAACGGGGACGGGCACCTCGATCTCGTGAGCGCGAACCAGGAAGGGAACAGCGTGAGCGTGCTCCTCGGGCGCGGCGACGGCACCTTTGCGGCGCACGCCGACTACCCCGCCTGCACCGACGCGCACGAGGTCGCGGTCGGGGATCTCAACGGCGACGGCAAGGCGGATCTCGCGGTGGCCTGCTGGGGCGGCAGCACCGTGAGCGTGCTCCTCGGCAATGGCGACGGCACGTTCGGACCCGCCGTGAGCTACCCGGCGGATGCGGCGCCGCACTCGATCGTCGCGCGGGACTTCAACGGGGACGGACGGCTCGACCTCGCGGTCGCCAACCACTCGGGCAACGACGTGAGCATCCTCCTCGGCAACGGCGACGGGACGTTCCGGGCGCCCGTCGACTACCCGGTGGGGAGCGGGCCCCACTCGCTGCGGGCCGGCGATCTCAATGCCGACGGACACATCGACCTGGCAGTCGTCAACGACGCGAGCAGCACGGTGAGCGTGCTCCTCGGCAACGGCGACGGGACGTTCCAGCCGGCGGTGAGCTACCCCGTCGGGCCGGTGCCAAAGGGCGTCGGGATCGGGGATCTCAACGGCGACGGCATTCCCGACCTCGTCGCGACGATCACCGCGGGCAGCTATCCCGTGTGCTGCCAGCCGGGGGGCAACGTCGTCAACGTGCTCCTCGGCAACGGCGACGGCACGTTCGGGCCGCCGGCGGCCTACACGGTGGGGCTCACGCCGTTCGCCGTCACGATCGCGGACTTCAACCGCGACGGCCTCGAGGATCTCGCCACCGCCAACTGGGACTCGGGCGACGTCACGGTGCTGCTCAACACGACGGGGGGCACCGTGGTCACCACCACGACGACCACGACCACCTCCACCACCACGACGACCGTGCCGCTGCCGAGCCCCTGGTCGCATCAGGACATCGGGAGCGTCGGGCTCGCGGGCTCCGCCGGCTACGCGAGCGGCACCTTCACCGTCACCGGCTCGGGGGCGGACATTTGGTACAGCGCCGATGCGTTCCACTTCGCGTACCAGACGCTGGCGGGCGACGGGCAGCTCGTGGCGCGGGTGGTGACGCAGCAGAACACGGACCCGTGGGCGAAGGCGGGGGTGATGATCCGGCAGGATCTCACGCCGGGGGCGGCGCACGCGATGATGGTGGTGACGCCGGGGAACGGGACGGCGTTCCAGCGGCGGACGGTGGCGGGGGGGCAGACGACGCACACGGCGGGGCCGGCGGCGACGGTGCCGTACTGGGTGCGGCTGGTGCGCAGTGGGAGCACGGTGACGGGGTACGTGTCGGCGGACGGGAGCACGTGGACGCTGGTGGGGAGCGACACGATTGCGCTCGGGAGCACGGCGTACGTGGGGCTTGCGGTGACGAGCCACAACAACGCGGTCACCAGCACGGCCACCTTCGACAACGTCACCGTGATCGGCGCCCCGGCCGATGTCCCGCCGACGGTCGGCATCACGCAGCCTACCGCTGGTGCCTCGTTCACGTCGCCCGCCCAGATCACGGTGAGCGCGTCGGCCGCCGACAGCGACGGAACCGTCGTGCGCGTCGACTTCTACGCCGGCCCGACGCTGATCGGATCGGCGACGACGCCCCAGGGCGGGCTGTACACGATCACGTGGAGCAACGTGGGTGCCGGGAGCTACACGCTGACGGCCGTGGCCACCGACAACGCCGGGGTGGCGACGACGTCGAGCCCCGTGGCGATCACCGTGACCGGTGTGCCGCTGCCGGTGCCGTGGCTCGACACGGACATCGGCGCCGTTGGCGTGCCCGGGAGCGTCAGCTACGCCGGGGCGACCTTCATGGTCACCGGCTCGGGGGCGGACATCTGGTACAGCGCCGATGCGTTCCACTTCGCGTACCAGACGCTGGCGGGCGACGGGCAGCTCGTGGCGCGGGTGGTGACGCAGCAGAACACGGACCCGTGGGCGAAGGCGGGGGTGATGATCCGGCAGGATCTCACGCCGGGGGCGGCGCACGCGATGATGGTGGTGACGCCGGGGAACGGGACGGCGTTCCAGCGGCGGACGGTGGCGGGGGGGCAGACGACGCACACGGCGGGGCCGGCGGCGACGGTGCCGTACTGGGTGCGGCTGGTGCGCAGTGGGAGCACGGTGACGGGGTACGTGTCGGCGGACGGGAGCACGTGGACGCTGGTGGGGAGCGACACGATTGCGCTCGGGAGCACGGCGTACGTGGGGCTTGCGGTGACGAGCCACAACAACGCGGTCACCAGCACGGCCACCTTCGACAACGTGGCCGTGAGCGCCACGGCGCCGACCACCACGACCACCACGACGATCACGACCACCACGACGACGACCACGACCACGACCACGACCACGACGACGACCACCACCACGACGACGACCACGACCACCACCACGACCGTGCCGAGCCCCTGGCAGCACGGTGACATCGGAAGCGTCGGCGTCCCGGGGAGCCTCGCCATCGCCGGCGGCACGCTGACGGTCGCCGGCTCGGGCGCCGACATCTGGGGGAGCGCGGATGCGTTCCACTTCGCCTATCAGCCGTTTACCGGCGACGGGCTGATCGTGGCGCGGGTGGCGACGCAGCAGAACACGGACCCGTGGGCGAAGGCGGGCGTCATGATTCGCCAGAGCCTCACCGCGGGCTCGGCCCATGGGATGACGATCGTGACGCCGGGCAACGGCGCAGCCTTCCAGCGACGGGCGACGGCCGGCGGACAGACCGTGCACACGAGCGGGCCCGCCGTCAGCGCGCCCTACTGGGTCAAGCTTGCGCGCGGCGGGAGCACGCTGGCGAGCTACGTGTCGGCCGACGGCAACACCTGGACGCTGGTTGGCCGCGACACGGTGCCGCTGAGCGGCACGGTCTACGTGGGGCTCCCGGTCACGAGCCACAACAACACGGTGCTCGGCACCGACACCTTCGATCAGGTGACGATCACGGTGGAGGCAGCCCCGACGGTGAGCCTCAGTGCGCCCACGGCCGGCCAGACGTTCACGGCGCCGGCGGCCGTCGCCATGAGCGCCACGGCCGCGGACGCCGACGGCACCGTCGTACGCGTCGACTTCTACGCCAACGGCACGCTCGTGGGCTCGGCGACGGCGAGCCCCTGGAGCACCACCTGGAACGTCGCCGCTCCCGGCAGCTATGTGCTGACGGCCGTCGCCACCGACAACCTCGGGGTCGCCACGACTTCCGCCCCGGTCACCGTCACGGTGAACGGCACGGCGCTCCCGTCGCCGTGGCAGCACCAGGACATCGGCGCCGTCGGCCTCGCAGGCGGAGCGTCCTACGCGAACGGCGTGTACACGGAGAGCGGCGCGGGGGCGGACATCTGGGGCAGCGCCGATGCGTTCCACTTCATCTACAAGACGCTGGCGGGAGACGGGCAGCTCGTGGCGCGGGTGGCAACGCAGCAGAACACGGACCCGTGGGCGAAGGCGGGGGTGATGATCCGGCAGGATCTCACGCCGGGGGCGGCGCACGCGATGATGGTGGTGACGCCGGGGAACGGCACGGCGTTCCAGCGGCGGACGGTCGCCGGGGGGCAGACCACGCACACGGCGGGGCCGGCGGTCAAGGCGCCGTACTGGGTGAAGATCGTGCGCAGCGGGAGCACGCTCGCCGGTTACGTCTCGCCCGACGGGAGCACCTGGACGCTCGTCGGCAGCGACACGATTGCCATGACCACCAACGTCCTCGTGGGGCTCCCGGTGACGAGCCACAACGCGAGCGTGCTCGGGACCGACACCTTCGACAACGTGCAGTGAGTCGGGCCCGGGTCAGAGCAGGCGGATCAGGCGGGTCGCGTTGTCGATGCCGACCTCGAATCCCTGCCGCAGCGTCGCCGCGCAGGCAGGGGAGAGCGCCCGGCTGCGTGCCACAGCAGCGCGGGCCTGACGCAGCCGCTGGCGCGCGCGCTTGACGAGCCGCCGCGCCCGGCGCGGGCCTGCGGTGTCGGTGCGCAGGAGGAGTCGGTTCGCCTGCCGTAGCCGCCGCGCGATGGCGCCGGGAGTGCCGCCGCTCGCGCACACCACCGCGCTCTCGGCCGCCGACAGCACGCAGGTCGCTGCCTCGCCGCCGCGGGCCGGCCCGGAGACACATCCGCCGGACGGCGAGCAGACGTCTGCCGTGCACGGGTCGCCATCGTCGCACGCGACCGCGGCAGCGGCGACACACGCCCCGGCCTCGCACGTGGCGGCCACGCACGGGTTCGTTCCGCATGGCGTGCCGTCGGGCGTCCGGCTCCAGACGCACCGCTGGGCGACGCAGCGCGCCTCGGTGCACGGGCCGGCGCTGGCACAGTCCGCATCGGCCTGACAGGGCCGCGCCGGCGCCGCAAAGGCGTCGAGGAGCGCCGCGGCGTCGAACGAGCCCCAGCCCGTTGCGAGATCGAACCCCGGTCCCGCGGCGAAGCCCGGCGTCGTGCCCACCGCGTTCGTCCCAGTCGTGACGTCGTGGAAGACTGCCCGGCCGCCCATGGCCTGGGCGGCGCCGAGCCGGTAGAGCTCGGGGTTGAGGAGCCCGAGCGGCCCGCCCTGCTTGGCGACGAGCAGCGCCGCCATGCCCGCCCAGATCGGGGCGCTTACGCTCGTGCCGCCGAACACGAGCCCCCGCCCGCCGACGGCGACCGCGAAGCCCGGATCGGTCGGGCTCGCCGCGAGCGCCACGTCAGGGACATCGCGCGCACCGTCGGCGGGTACGCCCGGGCCCGTCTGCCAGACGGGCTTGGCGAAGAACATGCTCGGCCCGCCGCCCGTGGCACCGCTCCCGTCGTTCCACACGACCTCGCCGCCGTAGCCGGTGGCGTTGCCTGCCGCATCGAAGCGCGGGTCGACGGTCGTCCCGCCCACGGCCGTCACCCACGGCGAGGCAGCGAGCGCGTTGATTGCCGGCTGCCGGGACGCGGGCGCGCAATCCGCGGCGCCCTCGTCGCCGGCAGCCACCAGCACCGACTGCCCCTGCGCCGCCGCCTGGCGGAACAGCGCATCGTAAACCGCCGCCGTCTGCGCCCCGGCGCCCGGCTCGCAGACGTCGTAGCTCACGTTCACCACCGGTGCCACGTCGTCGTTCACGGCCGCAGCGATCGCCTCGTTGATGGCGTTGCCGAGGTCGCCATGGCCGATCACGGCGATCACCGTGGCCTCGGGGGCCGTCGCCCCTGCCCACTGCGTATCGAGCAGCACCTCGAGGAGCGCGCTCGAGTCGCCGATTCCCGGGTTGCTCGCAACGAAGTGCTTCACCACCGGGGACGGCGGCAGCCCGAAGCTGCGGCGGAAGAGCGCCACGTCGTCGTCGGCGAAGTCGCTGCCGGCGACCACGGCGACGCTCGCGCCGAGGCCGCGCGCGCCGGCGGCGTAGGCGGGCGCGAGACCGTAGACGGTGGCGACGTCGGCTGGGGCGAGAAAGGTGGTGCTGCCACTGCGGGCGCGCGGACGCGGCTGAGCGAAAGAGTCGAGGCCGAGGAGCGCCGACGGTCTGGTGGTGCCGAAGACCGGCAGCAGCGGCGGCGCTTCCGGGGCGTGGTGGCGCCGGCCCCTCCAGGTGTACTCGCGCAGCGCGGTGTGAAACGCACGGCGAACGCGCCCGGCAGGCCCGTCGAAGGCGATGCCGAGCCGCCCTGGCCACGGCCGCACGTGCTCGAAGCCCCGCGCCGCGAGCCAGGCGAGCGCCTGGGCGTAGGCCGAGGCCGGCGCGCCGAACCGGTCGCCGAACGCCGTGGGCGTGAGCCAGGCGTGGTAGCGTGGCGAGCCCGGATCGAGCTGCTCGTGCAGCAGCGCCTCGAGCGCCGCGGGGTCGCGGGGCGCGAAGGCGAGGATCATGGACTCGATCCGCATGCTCTCCGGACAGAGCGCGCCCGGCACGGCGTCGCGGGGCACGGCCGCCCGGGCCCGTCCCGCGGCGGCGAGGAGCCCCAGAGTGGCTGCAACGAGCGCAACATGACGTTGCACCCGATGTTTCAAAACGTGGTCGACGGGGCCGAAGCCGGCAGGCATGGTCATGGCCCTATAGCAGCGCGCATGCCGCGGGCTCACTCCCGCAGCACGACGTCGAGCGCGAAGCGCAGGCGCTTGAGGACGCGGCCGAGCGCGTTGTGATGGATGTCGCGCCGCAGCGCCACGAGCAGCTTGCGCTCGAGGCGGTAACGCAGCGGCGCCGTGCGCGCGACCGGCACGGGCGCGCCGCGTGCGGCCTCGAGCTGGGCGACGATCGTCGGGCGCGGATACCCGAGGGTGTCGAGGTCGGCGGGATCGAGCTCGTCGAGCAGCCGCGAGACGAGCGCGAGCGCCGTCGGATTGCCCGCGATCTCCGCCGCCCACCGGCTCACCGAGGTCGTGACCGGCCGCGTGTGGCGGTCGACGCCCGTCGGGTCCCCCAGCCCCTTTGGGGCCTCGCCGTGCTCGCCGTAGGCGACCATCTCGGGCTCGAAGGGCACCCCCAGGTGCTCGCAGATGCGGCGCAGCTGCCCTTCGGGCTCCCGCACGAGCTCCTCGTAGCGCACGTGCACGAAGGGCACCGGCCGCTCGCGCAGCATCTTCGCCAGCGCCGGCACGTAGCGGGCGAGGATCGGGTTGTGGTCGACGGCGACCTGGTAGTCCCCGTCGAAGAACGACTCGACGTAGGAGGAGAGGACGGCGAGGGGATGGCGCGTGAGCACCACGTAGCGCGCGCGGGGGTAGAGGCGGAGGAGAAACGGCAGCACGAGCGCGTAGGCCGGCGTCTTGTCGAGGAAGAAGCGCTTGCCCGGGGCGCGCGCCATCATGCGGCCGTACATCGTGTCGGTGTAGGCGCGCAGCGCGTCGTAGTAGTCGGCCTCGCCGCGCGGCAGATCGGCGACGAACTCGTGGATCGCCTGCTCGACGTTTTGGGGGTCGTAGGGCGCCTTTTGCACCTTGCCCCAGTAGCCGAGGTGCGCGATCGGCGTGATCAGGTGCGGCTCGGCGCGCTGGTAGATCAGCGAGTGCGCGCCGAGCATGCGGGCGAGCAGCGTGGTGCCCGAGCGCGGCGCGCCGATCAGGAAGATCAGCCGATCCTGCATGCCGCCCTCCTCCGGCTCGCCGGCCATCGGCGCCGTCCTTACCAGAGGCGGATGGCGCCGGTCACGCGGCGTACGTCGCGGGGTCGAGGGCCACCGCGAGGCCCGCGAGCCGCTCGCCCCGTGCCCGCCGGCTGCGATTGGCGAACGCAATCTCGCGGAAACGCCGGAGGGCGGCCCGGTCCTCCAGGTCGGTCGTGTCGAGGCCGAGGTGCTCGCGCAGCAGCGCGACGCGCAAGGCGCGCGCCGTCGCCGTGTGCCAGCACGAGGCGTTCAGCTCGGTGTCGCCGACGAAGGAGCGCTCGGCCGTGTTCGCCGAGCCGATGGTGACCCAGGCGTCGTCGACGAGGAGCGCCTTGGCATGGACGTAGACGTCCTGGGTGCGGCCGTCGCCGTCGCTGCCGACCAGACCCGCGAGCGTGAAGTTCTCGCGCTCGCGGAAGGTCGCGAGGTGGGCGAAGAAGGCGGCGTAGCGGGGATCGTCGCGCGCGCGGCGGACCTCGGCCATGGGCACGCTGGGCAGCACGAAGACCACCTCGACGCCGCGGTCGAGCGCCTGGGTGATGCCGGCGAGCACGTCCGCCGAGGCGAGGAACTGCTGCTCGAAGTAGAGGGTGCGGCGTGCGGCAGCGATCGCCGCCATGTACTGCTCGTGGACGCTGCGCTCGCCCGCCGCGATCGGGTAGGCCGCGCCGCCGGGCGCGGGATCGGAGCGCGCATAGCATCCGGCGCGCACGGTGCGCGTGATCTGCACGGGCACGTCGCCCGCGGGGTCGGAGAGGCGGGTGGGAAACGGCAGGTCGTCTACCGCGGCGGGGTCGGGCCACGCGCCAAAGGGCCGCGCGCGCTCGCTCGCCTCGTTCCAGCGCTGGACGAAGTTGTGGTGGACGTCGGTGGCGGCAGGGCCGCGCAGCTCGAGGTAGAGATCGTGCACGGTCTCGCCCTCGGCGCGCGGCGGATGCCCGGGGGGCACGAAGGAGCTCTGCTCGAGGTTGATGCCGCCGACGAAGGCCACCTCGCCGGGCGTGCCGGCATCGACGATCCAGCTCTTCTGGTGGTGGCAGAAGCGCGGGACGTGGTCCCAGCGGGCGACGAGCCGGCTGTGGCGGGCGGCGAGCCAGGCGCGCTCGCTCTCGCGCGCGGGGAAGTGGTGCGAGCCCGGGAGCATCGCGTCCAGCTCGGGCTCGTGCCAGAAGAGCACGCGCACATCGACCCCGCGGGCAGCGGTGCGGTCGAGGAGATCGAAGACCGTGTCCCGGCCGCCCGGCAGCCGGGCCGTGCGCTCGATGAAGGCGACCGTGACCCAGACGCTGCGGCGCGCGGCCTCCACCGCCTCGGCGATCCGCCCGAGCGCCGGCTCGCCGTCGACGAGCGGGCGCACACGGTTGCCCGGCCGCAGCGGATAGGCACCGGAGCCAGCGGTGGGGACGTGCGCGGCGTCGCAGGGCACGGCTTCTGCGGCGTCGTCTACACGCGCCGCGGCCCGAAGACAATCGGACGAGCGATCGGTTCGTTGACACTCCGGCAAAGCGCGTGTTACCGCCGTCGGCCCATGGGAACCATGCTCGAAGGCAAGGTCGCGGTGGTCACCGGGGCGGGCCGCGGCATCGGCCGCGGGATCGCGCTCGCGCTCGCGCGCGAGGGGGCGAAGGTCGTGGTGAACGACGTGGGGTGCGATCTCGCCGGGCGCGGGACGGCCGAGGACCCGGCGGCGCAAGTCTGCCGGGAGATCGCGGCGCTCGGCAGCGAGGCCGTGCCGAGCTACGACAGCGTCGCCGAGTTCGAGAGCGCGGGCCGCATCGTCAAGACGGCGCTCGACCGCTGGGGCCGCTGCGACGTGCTCGTGAACAACGCGGGCATCGTGCGCGACAAGAGCCTCGCGAACATGACGCCCGAGGACTTCGACGCGGTGCTGAAGGTCCACCTCTACGGAGGCTGGAACTGCTGCCGGCACGCGCTGCCGGTCATGAAGGAGCACGGCTACGGGCGCATCATCAACATCGTCTCGTCGGCGGGGCTGCGCGGCAACTTCGGCCAGTCGAACTACGGGGCGGCCAAGGCGGGCTTGATGGGCCTCACGTTCGTGATCGCGGTCGAGCACATGAAGGGCAACGCCGAGGGGAAGTACAGCATCACGGCGAACGCGCTCGCCCCCGCGGGCATGACCCGGATGGTCGGCTCCATCCCGGGCATGGAGGGCCGCCCGGTGCCGCCCGAGATGAACCCCGACTTGAACGGGCCGATGGTCGCCTTTCTGGCCTCGCCGCAGGCCGCGCACGTGAACGGCCAGATCTTCGGCCGCCGGGGCTACGCGTTCACGCTCTTCCAGACGCCCAAGCCGCTCGCGGCCATGTACAAAGAAGGCGGCTGGACGCCCGAGGAGATCGCGAAGAACTTCGATGCGGCCTTCGGCGAGCATTTGAGCGTCCCGGGCATCCCGGCCACACCGGCGCTCAAGGCCGCGGCCGCCGCGGCGGGCGCGAAGAAGGGCTAGTCACTCCTAAGCGCGGATCACAGCGCCAGCGCGAGCCGCGGCGGCAGATGCGCGAGGAGGATCACGACCGCGAGCGCGGGCGGCGCCGCCGTCGCGTCAAGCGCAGCGGACGCCCGGGTCCAGTCCACCGCCACGTCCATCCCTCGTCGAGCAACGTGCGGTCGGTGAGCTGGAAGAAGGGCGCGACGGTGCGCGGTGCTGGGGAGGGAACGTCGGGGATGATCCGGAAGCACGGTGGGCAACGCTTCGTTGCAGCAGGCGACTCCCAGGAACGCCGGCTGGGGATCGCGTTGGGCACACCGATTGCGGTGACGCCCGGACGTGCTGCCGCACGTTGCCTTCGTCGTCGCCGGGACGCGCGTCGTGCTCGCCACCCACGGGCTGGCGATCGCAGCCGGGGTGACGATGGGCGCGGCCGTCGCGGCAGCCCGCGCGCCGCGGCGGGCGCCCGTGCTCCTCGCGGCGGCGCTCGTCGCCGTCGCCGTGCTCGCCGGGGCCCACGCGCTCTTCTGGGTGGTGCACGGCGGCCGGTGGGGCTTTTGGTCGGGCGGGCTCTCGTCGATGGGGGGCGTCGCGCTCGGCTTCGTGGCCGCCGCGGGCGCCGCCTGCCTTCTCCGCGAGCCGCTGGCGCCGCTCCTCGATGCGCTCGTGCCCGGGGCGCTGCTCGGCCTCGGGATCGGGCGCATCGGCTGCTTCCTCGGCGGCTGCTGCATGGGCCGTCCCACCGACATGCCCTGGGGCGTGGTGTTTCCGGAGCTGGGCCCGCCCCCGCGGCATCCGCTGCAGCTCTACTCCGCGGCCGCGGATCTGGGTCTCGTCGGGACGCTGCTCGCGCTCGACGGTCCTCCGGGTGCGGTCGCGCGTCTCGGCTGCCTCGGCTTCGGCCTCGTCCGCACGGCGCTCGACACGTGGCGCGACCCGGCCGCGTACGACCCGCTCCCGGGCGGTTTTCTTACGCTCGCGCAGGCCGCGGGCCTCGCCCTCGCGCTCGCGGCGCTGCTCATCGGCCGCCCTTGCACCCTCGGGGGGCTTCGACTAAGGCTCGGCCGGCCGCGCGCCGCGCGCGCGAGCTCCGACGGAGGAAGCACGGCATGGCCGATGACAAGACGCTCAAGGACGTGACCGTCTGGTCCGGGCACCGCGAGATGACCCTCGAGGACATCGCGGTGATCCAGCCGGGCCTCGGGCGGATCATGCCCGAGATCGGGATCCGCACCTGGAAGCTGTACTACGCGGCGAAGGCGGGCAACTGGCCGCTCGCGAAGTTCCAACTGAAGGAGGTGCGGGGGCTCATGGAGCTCGGCGCCTTCACGCGGCCCAAGTACGAGGAGAACCTGAACCAGTTCCTCGCGGAGAGCTGGAAGCCGCTCGAGGACGCGATCGCCCGCGAAGACTTCCCCGCTTTCGAGGCGCTCTTCCACAAGGCGATCGAGTCCGCGAACGCCTACCACGAGCTGCGGGACAAGCCCTACATCCGCTGGAAGCTGCCGGACATGCCTCCTCCCGACCTCGACCTCACCCCGCGCAAGAAGTGACCGCCGTGGCCGCCGGGTTGCCCGGCGCGGGGGCCGGAGGGGGTCGCTTCGGCGCGTGGCTCGTGGTCTCGGCAGCGATCCACGCGCTCGCGGTCGCAGCCGCGCTCCGGCTGGCCGCGCATCCGGCGCCATCGCTCGTGCTGATTCCGGTGGCGCTCCTCGGGCCGGCGGGCGGCGGGGGAGGCGGCGGTGGTGGAAGCGGCGGTGCCCCGTCGCCGCCCGAGGCTGCTGCGGTTTCACCGGCGGAGACGCCGATGGCGGCACGACGGACGGCGCCCGCGCATCACCGGCCGCGCCCGCACCCCGCGCCGACGCGGCTCGCCGCCGTGCCCCCGCCCACCGCGGTGGCCCCGCCCGGCCTGGCGAGCGGGGCGAACGGAGCCGGGACGGGCGGCGGTGGTGGCGGGAGCGGCGGCGGCCAGGGCACGGGAGTGGGCGGCGGCGAGGGCTCGGGTGTGGCGCGCGTCGCCTACGGCGAGAACCCGCCGCCGCCCTATCCGCTGATCGCGCGCCGCCTCGGCATGGAGGGCCTCGTGCTCCTCGAGGTGGTGGTGGCGCCGGACGGGCGCGCCGAGGACGTGCGCGTGCTCCACTCCTCGGGCCATCCGCCGCTCGACGAGTCGGCGGTCGCGACCGTGCGCAGCCGCTGGCGGTTCGTCCCGGCGCGACGCGGCGGGACGCCGATCGAGAGCCGGGTCACGGTGCCGATCCGCTTTCGGCTGAGCGACGCGGGGTAAGGGTCGGGGTTCCACGCGGGTAGACTTACGGCAGCCCTCGTGCACGAGCGTCGAGCAGCGCCGCGATGCGCCGCGCGGTGGTTTCGTCTCCCGCCGCGCGGCGCTCGGCGGCGATCGCACCGAGCGCCGCCCGCGGCGCGCGCAGCGTCGGCGCCGCGGTGAGCGCGTCGGCATAGGCGGCCAGCTCCGCGGGCCGGTCGCCCGCGAGCAGCGCGAGTTGCGCGCTGAGCAGCGCGGCCCGCAGGGCGAAGCTGGCACGGGCGTCGAGCGGCGAGGGCGAGGGGTCGAGCCGAGCAGCGACCCAAGCGAGCGCCGCCCGGGCGAGGTCCTGCTGGTGGAAGTACGCCGCGGGCGCGGTGAACTCCAGGCGCGGGCGGTCGTCGGTGAGCGGCGGTGTGCCGGCGGTCGCGACGCGGAGGTGGCGCCCGTCGGTGACGTAGAGCGGGGCGAGATCGCTCGCGTCGGCGAGGCCGACGGCGCTTGCCGCGCGGGCGAGGTCGCCCGCGGCAAGTCGCGCGTCGATCGCCGTCGCGTCCGGGCGCAGCGCCTCGGCCGAGCCCACGAGCGCGGCGAGCGGCGTCGTCGTGCGGTGGTACGCGACCCAGAGCTGGACGTGTGGGAAAGCGGCGACGAAGCTCGCGACGATCGCTTCAAGGTCGGCGACCGCGAGCTGGTGGAGCGGCAGCCATTGGCAATAGAGGCCGCCGGGACGTAGGTGAGCACGCCCACGGCGGTAGAAGTCGACCGTGTAGAGGGCCGCCGTCCCGGCCGTCCACGGGAGGAACAGGTCGGAGAGGATCACATCCCAGCGCGCGTCGCTGGCGAGCAGAAAGCTGCGCGCATCGTCGACGACGAGGTGCGCGCGTGGGTTGTCGAGCACGCCGTGGTTCTGCGCAGCGAAAAAGCGGGCCGCCGCGAGCACCTCGGGCACCAGCTCCACAGCGTCGACGACGAGGCCCGGGTGCGCGATCGCCGCACCGATCGTGTCGGCGGTGCCGACGCCGAGCGCGAGCATGCGTTCGGGCGACGGGTGCAGCAACAACGGCAAGTGCGCCTCGCGTGCCTCGAGCAGCAGTCCCTCGCCGCCACCGAGCGAGTACTGACCGTTGACGCGCAGCCGCCGCAGCCCGCGCGCGTCCTCGGTGACGGTCACCGTCGCGGCGGCGCCGTCGCGGTAGAAGAGGAGCCGCTCGTTCGCTGGCGCACGCCAGGGCAGCCGCAGCGGCGGCGCGGCGACCGCGAGCAGGGCTACGACGGCCACGGCGGCGCAGGCCGCGGGGCGCGCGGACAGGCCTGCGGCGACGGCGAGCGCCATGGTGGCGACCGCAAGCAGGCCGCCGCTAAGCCCGAGCCCCGGCAGGAGCACGAACGCGCCGCCGAGGGCGCCCGCGATCGCGCCGAGCGTGTTGGCAGCGAGCACGCGGCCGAGAGCGGCCGGCGGCGAGCGCAGGCCGGCCAGCGCGAGCGCGAGCGGGAAGGCGGCGCCGTACAGCGTGGCGGGCACGAGCACGACGGCGAGCGCAAGCCCCGCTTCGAGTGCGAGGCCCGTGCCGGGGCCGGTCACCGCGAGCCAGCGGATGAGCGCCAGGCTCGCGGCGGGCAGGGCGCGCAGCGCGAGCAGCGAGGCAGCCACGGCGATTGCGATGCCCACTTCCACCGCGGCGAGCCGCGGCGCCACGGCACCCGTGAGCCTCAGCCAGCGCGCGGCGATCCCGGCGCCGATGACCAGGCCGAGCAGCACGGCGGCGAGCACGATCGCAATGCTGTAGACGCTGCTGCTGAGCACGCCCGCGAGCCCCCGCGTCCAGAGGACCTCGGCGGCGAGCCCGCCGGCTCCGGTGGCGGCCGCTGCGAGCATCGCGGCGTGCTGCCGCGCGGGGCCGCCGCCGCTCCCGGCGGAGGCAGGGGGGGACGGGCCGAGCCGCCGCGCGAGCACGAGCGCGCCGCCGGCGACGGCGAGGTCGACCAGCGCCGCGGCCACGAACGCGCCGCGCACGCCGAGCCCGCGCACGAGCAGCGTACCCGCCGCGAGCGCGCCCAGTACCCCGCCGAGCGTGTTCCAGGCGTACAGCCGACCCGCCCCCGGCCCGTCGCCCGGCGCGAGCGCAGCGGCCGCAGCCGGGAGCGTCGCGCCGAGGAGCGTGGTCGGCACGAGGAGGACGCCGAAGGCGAGGAGCACGCGCGCGCCGGGCAGCGGCGTCCGGGCGGCCCACGCAGCGGCGGCGGGCAGCCCCGGGCGGAGCGCGAGGTAGGCGAGCACGGAGAGCGCCACGCCCCCTTCGAATGCCGCCCACGCGCGCAGACCCCGCGTCCGCTCACCCAGCGAGCCCCCGAGCAGGCTGCCGAGCGCGAGGCCCCCGAAGTACGCGGCGAGCACCACCGCGGTGCCTGTGGCGGTGATGCCGTAGAGAAGCGCGAAGTCGCGCGCCCAGAGCACCTCGTCGGCGAGCGCCGCTGCGCCCGAGCACAGGAGCAGCGCAGGGATGCCGATGTGGGCCGCGCGCAACGTAGGGCGGTGTTAGCGGGAAGCGCGCTCGGGCGCCAGCGACGCGGCGCGCGTCGACAGGCCGGCGGCGGCTGTGCTGTAATCCGGTCCCGCCCGATGCCCCGCGGCCTCGCGCCTGCTCTGCCCCTCTGTGTGCTCCTCGCGGCGTCCGCGGGTGCGTCGCCGACGCAGCGACTGCGCTTCCCGCGGCTCGCCGTGCCGCCGGGGGGCAACGTCGAGGCGTGCGTGTTCGTGCGGCTCGCGCGCGAGACGCCGCTCGACGTCGTGCGGTGGGAGATCGTCCATCAGGGGGTGCGGCGCGACTTCGCGCCGCGACACTTCCTCGTCTACGTCTACACCGGCGCGCGGCTCGGCGAGTGGCCCGTGGGGCAGGTGGTCCAAAGCCGTGGCTGCCTCGACCTGGGGCCGGTGGACCTCGATCATCGGCAGGTGTTCGCGGCGGGGGCGAGCCGCGTGTCGGCGGGCGTCCTGCCGCGAGGCGTGGCCCTGCGCCTTCCCGCCGTTCCCGACGAGCCGGGCGGAGCCCCCGCAGGCGTTGGGCTCCTGTTCGACGCGGAGTGGGTGAACACGAGCGCGCGCACCCGAATCGGGTCGACGCGCGTGCTGCTGCGCCGTCCGCGGCGGCACACCGTGCGCCGCTGGGCGGTACCGCTGCTCGCCAACGGCGCCGAGCTGGGTCTCGACGTGCCACCGCAGGCCACACGCTCGACCGAGGCGTCGACCGCGGCGCTCGGCGCGCCGCCCGATGCGTGGGCGCCTGCGGCCGACGCGTGCGTGCTCTTCTTGAGCGGGCACTTCCACCAGCGGGGGCGCTTTTTCGGCGTCGATCTGGTGGGGCCCGACGGTCACGTGATCCCGCCCGCGCGCGGATTCAGCGATCCCTACGAGCCCGGGCGCAGCACGCGCTTCGGTGCCGTCGACTACACCGACCCCGGGTTTGTCACCGAGCCGCTGCCGGTCGCCGCCGGCCAGCGGCTGCACTACTACTGCTGGCACGACAACGGCGTGACCACGGCGGTGCGGCTCGGCTGCGAGGTGGTGCCCGGGGTGCCGCCCGGAAACGCCATTGGCGCGCCAGGCGGCGGGCCGTCGATCCCGTGCACGAGCGAGGTCGACTGCACAGCCCCGGGGCTCACCGGCCGCTGTGTGCCGGCGAACCTCACCGCGGGCGTGCCGGCCCACGACGAGGTTTGCGCGCTGGCTGGCGTGGTCTACGACGCCGCCCCCGGCGGGGGTTGCGACGTGAGCGGCCTGCCGCCGATCGAGTGAGAGGGAGGACACGTTGCCATGCGTTTCGGTCCGCTGCTCGCCCTGCTCGTCGCCGCGGGGGCGCACGCCCACAGCGTCCCGGTGCTCCCGAGCGCCTGCACCTTCGACCCCATCGAGGTGGCCGCGCCCGCAACCGGCGCCAGCGGCACGCTGGCGCCGGTCGATGCAGCCGATGGGCTGCTGGTCGCGTACGACACACGCGCCAAGACGGCCACGTTCCAGTTCTGCCCGGGGACGACACCGAGTGACGCGGCGAGCTGTGTGCCGGCACAACCGCCCGCACACGCCTTCTTTGGCGACCTGACGGGAAGCCTCTCCTTTCCTCCCGTGTTCGTCGCGACGCTCTTCGACAGCGGCGACCTCGTGGCGCCCGTGTCGCTCGCGGTGGCAGCGAACGGCGGGGTGACCGTCACGAGCCAGCCGCTGTTTACCACGGGGCTCGCGGCGGCGGGCGACGTCGTCGTCGAGGGCGCACCGATCGACGAGCAGGGTCGCTTCACGATGGTGGCGGTTCTCCCGGCGAGCGCGCTGCCGGCCATCGTGCTGCGCCTCGCCGGCCAACTCACCCCGGAGCCCGACCTCGACCAGTTCGCGTCGACGCCGACGACGACCGCCGTGGCCGGCGCGATCACGGCGAAGGCTGCGAAGCTGCGCGTGACCTTTGAGCCTCCCGCCGACCCGGACTTCGCCGGCAACCCGACGATCGTGCGCGTGAGCGCGGGCGGGGCGACCATCGCGACCGCCGACCTCGCCGCGGGTCTCCCCGCGCACGGCAAGCGCCTGTTCGTCGGCCAGAGCCCCGACGGACGCGCACGGATCAGCGCGCGACTCGTGCGCCGCAAGCCCGTGCTCACCTACGCGCTCGTCCTGCGGCTCGCAGGAGCGACGCTGCCGGTGGGGGCCGGCAGGCGGGTCGCCGTCGACGTCACCTACGTGACGGGCGGGGTCCTCGGCCGCGGTCAGCGCGCGTTTCGGGTGAACGGCCGCGGCACCCGGCTCGCGGCGCCCTGAGGTCGCATTGCCTCCGCGAGCGGAGCGGCGTTAGGATGCGATCCATGGTGCGCCCCCTCGTTGCCGTGCTGCTCGTGTGCGTCGCTGCCGGCGACCCGGCGCGAGCGGAGCCGCCGAAGTATCACGGCTGCCTGCGGTTGCGGCCCGCCGTCGGGCCGTTCGACCGCAGCGATGGCAACACGAGGATCGCCGCAACGAACTGGCAGTGGGACCTTTCGCCGATCTCGAGAGGGATCGCGCCCGCGAGCGAGCAGATCACGATCTCGCTCGGCGGGGACCAGAACGCCTTCGTGATTCCCCCCGGCGCGGTCACGGCGAAGCGGCACGGGACGCTCTTCGTCTACAAGGGCCCACGCGGCCAGCCGCGCGGCATCACGCGCCTGCGGATGAAGATGGTGACACCGCTGCGCTACCAGGTGAGCTTCGAGCTCAAGGGCGTCGACCTCTCGCAGCTCGTGTTCCAGAGCGACGCGTGCCTCCCGGTGGCAATCGTCGTCGGACTCGACGACGGCTTCAACGGCGCGGAGATGGTGCGCCCTGGCGGGCTCAATGCGCTCCAGTCCCGGCGCGTGCGCCTGACCGGCGCGTGCAACGTCGATACGAGCCAGTGGGTGTGGCTCAGCGGCGCGGGCTCGTCTAGCGGAGCCGGCGGCTCTTCCCCTTGCCAGTCACCGTGAACGGCGCGGTGGCCGTGTAGGGCCCGACGGCGACGGCGATCTGGCCCGCACCGGTGAGCGGGCTGAGATCGAGGCCCTGGAGTTTGGTCTGGAGCTTCACGCCTTTCTTGCCTGGCGTGAAGCGAATCAGGCCGCCCGTGGCCGCGGTGACCGTGCCGTTCGCCTTCTGCCCCGTCAGCACCTGGATCACCGTGCCGTCGGGATCCACCCCCGTCTTGCCGGGCGGCCGGTCCACGACCTGAAAGCTCTTGCCCTTCGCCGCAAGCGTGCCCGCGGGCGCTTCGACGATGATGCGGTCGGTGCCGGAGGCATCGGCGAGACGGATGAAGACGTTGGCCGTGAAATCGAGCTTGCCTGCGACGCCCGGGGTGAGCGTCGCGCCGAGCGTCAGAATGTCGCCCTTGTCGGGCTTGCTCGGCGGCGTTGTCGGCAGGGGCTTGCCGATGCGGGCGAGGCCCGTCGGCTTGGCGAGCGAAGGCGGCGGTGGGAGCTTCGTCTTGTCGGGGATGGGGCTCATCCGGCACGTCAGCGTGAGGAACGTGATGATCGGCCCGGTTGCGCACGTGCCGGGAATGGTCCCTCCGCCGACGAGCGTCACGAGCCCCGTCGTGAAGTCGAGCGCCACGCCGTGCAGCTCGGTGGCGGCGGGCCCGAGCGTGAGGAACTGAGAGCCCGCGTCGAGGTTGGCGACCACCGGATAGCGGTTGTTCGGCGCCGGGCAGTAGTCGGTGCCGAACGTGAAGGGGAAGCGTGGCAACGTGATGTCGCCCGCGGCGTCGATCGTTCCCGTCACCGTGCCGGGCGGCATGATGAGGATCTCGGTCGCGTTCCCGCCGAAGCCGGTGTCGCTCGTGGCACCGGCGGAGCCGAACCTGGACGCCCACACGTCCTGGCTCATCGAGAACGCTCCCGTGGTCTCGTCGAATGTCACCGGCATCTCGACGCCGACCGCGTCGCTCAACGGCAGCAGCTTCTGCGGGCCCGGCCCCCCGAGCGCCACGCCCGGGGCCACGTCGGTGATCGTGCACGTCCCGCTCGTGCTCGCCGCCGCCCCCGAGGAGACGGCGGCGAGGAGCGCCGCAGCGAACCTCACACCCAGCTTCGTCATGGTTCTCCCTCCTCGAATGCCGGCGTCAGGTGGTCTTGCGCGTCTTCCTCCGTGGGATCTTGAACACGTTGCGCTTGCCCGCGAGGTTGCGGTTCTGCACGAAGTTCGTTCCGCTGATCACGAGGGCGACCGTGAGATCGCGGTTGCCCGTGTCGAGCGTCGAGAGATCGAGGCGCTTGCCGGTGAGCGTGAACCGGTAGCCGCCCGCGCGCCGGTTGAGCACGAGCGTGAGCACGCCGCCGGCGGCGGGGGCGTGCCCGCGGAGATGGCCGTGGCCTTTCATGGGCAGTTCGGCGGCGATGATCCGCATCTCCTCGCCTCCCGGGGTGGCGAGCTGCACGGTGACGCCTGCCGTCGGGTCGATCGCCGCGGTCGGTGGGACTCGGAGCACGCCCTGCGCGACGATGCTGCCGCGGGCGCCAGGGCGCGGCGGCTTGCCGTGCTTGCGCGGACGGGGGAAGGCGAGCACGGCGCGGGTGAGGGTGAGGGTGCCGGCGGGGATCTGGGTCTGCGTGCCACCGACGACCGTGTCGGTGGTGAGCGCCTTCTGAAAGGCGACGAGGTCGTTCAGCTGCGCAGGCGTGAGGATTGCGGTCACGCCGTGCTGGCCGTTCACGTTGCGCCCGCGGCCGGGCTGGAGGCAGTCGTCGAGCGTCTGATCGCAGGGGCGCACCACGTCGAGCAGCGTGTGCGCGCTGCCGTCGTGGAGGTAGGGGGCTGTGTTCCACACGTCGACGAGCACCGGCGTGACATAGTCGGTGAGCGGTCCCCGATGCCCGGGCAGCGGGATGCGGGAGTTGTCGAAGTTGTTGTCCCGTAGCGCGATCGCGTACGGGTCGGTCTTGTCGAAGAGGTTTGCGGTGCCGACGTTGTGGCGCAGGAACGGATTGTTCTTGTCGGGGCCGCCGCACTGCGTGGGATCGTCGAGCTGGGGGAGCGGCTTCTTGTCGGTGAAGAACTGCTTCCCGGGCGGCCCCCCCACGTGGCAGGTCGTGCACTGCGTCTGCTCGGCGTTGAAGATCTGCCGACCCCGCTCGGTGGCGTCGGTCGTCGGGTTCGGGTTCTTCACGAAGCTCGTGAGCGAGTAGACGAAGTCCGCCAGGTGGGTGAGCCGGATGCCGGCGATCTTGCCGGTGCGCGGGCCGCGCAGGTTGCGGTTGGGCGCGCACTCGTCGTCGTTGACGTTGACCGGATCGGTCGAGGTGAAGGGACTGCGCTGGACGAGCGCGCCCTCGCAGGTGGCCGTGTCCTCCGCCCCGTCGCAGTCGCCGGCGCCCATGAGCGTGCGGAACGTGTGCTCGAAGTCCTCGACCTCGTCGCGGTCGCCGTTCCAGTGGACGGTCTGCATCGGATTGAAGTAGCGGTCGCGGTCGGCGCCGGTGACGTTGGGCGGGATGTTTTGCGGGTTCGCCTTGCAGAAGTGGCCGTCGCCGCAGGCGGCGTCGAAGGTGCACGGTGCACCTTGATTAGGCCCGCCGTCGCAAGTGCCGGGGGCGAAGCCGGCGCGGCCGCGGAGGTCCATCGTGTTGCGCAGCGAGACGCCCAACTGCGAGAAGTCCCACGTCCGGCCGTCCTGGCCGCCGAAGTCCGAGTGGCAGCTCTGGCAGGTGACGTAGGAGGCATCGTGCGAGGTGCTGACGAGCGCGCCGGGGACGTCCTGGCCCACGCTGCAGGCGGTCTGGCACACGCTCCCCGGGCAGTCACCGTCGCTGGTACAGGCGACGGCGGGGTCGTTCGCGCACACCTTGAGCTGGGCGACGCACGTCGAGCCCGGGCACTGCGCGTCGCTGGTGCAGAGCTGCGCCGTGTTGTTCTTGCACGCCCCGCACTGCGTGCCCCCGGTGAGACAGCTCACCGCCGGCGCGTTCGCGCAGTGGAGCTGGGGAGTGTTGAAGAGCGGCGCACCCTGGTCGAGGCCGATGCCGTTGGGCACGCTCGCGTCGCGGGCGGCGGTGTCGAAGAGGATCTTGCCGTCGAGAAGCGCCGGCGGCAGCGGGTCGACCGTCGGGTCGGCGGTGAGATCGCCGGTGATGCTCCACACCGGGGGACCCAGGATGAGCGGGACGCAGTGCGCGCTCTGCACGCACGGCGGATTCGAGCCGCAGTCCGCGTCCTTGGTGCACGCCGCGCCGCCCGGGTGGTTGCAGAACCCGACGCCGCCCGTGCAGTCCGCGTCGGTCCCACAGCTCACGGCGGGCTGGTTCGAGCAGACGAGGTTCGTATGGTCGCTCGCCGTCGCCGCCGCCACCGGCACGACGTTGCGGGAGAGGAAGTTCGCCACGTACACCGTGGTGCCGTCGGGCGAGAGGCCGACGCCCATCGGGCCCGTTCCGATACCGTCGGGGACCGCGCGCATGCGCGAGGTGCCGGTGCTCATGAAGGTGACCGTGTCGAAGTCGACGCCGGTGTTCACGGTGTGCAGGCCGGCATCGAAGGGGTCGACCTTGCCCACCTCGACGACGATCTGCGCCTCCGGCGCCATCAGGAACGGCCGCTCGCTGGTGACCGAGTCGAGGGCGTCGGGCACGCACGGGTGCGACGGATCGGCGCCGCCCGGGCCGAAGCTCGAGGGCGGGTTGAAGATCGTGGTGACGTCGTTCGGCCGCTGCCCCTTCACGGTGTTGAAGATGTGGTAACTGTTGAAGCCCTGGTCGACGACGTACGCGGCGGTGCCGTCGAGGGAGAACTGGATGTCGCTGGCCTCGGTGGCCTCGTCGATGTCGATCTTGCCGATCTTGTGACCGTCGCCCGCGTCGAGCTTGTAGATGGCGAGGCGGATGATGTCGTGGAACGACGCCTTCATGATGTTGCGGTTGAAGGCGTCGCGGGTGGGAAAGGGCGTGAACGTGAACCAGGGGAACATCGCCGCGCCCGGCTGGTTGGCCAGCGTCGGCTCGCGCTTGAACATGCCCTTGCTCAAGTTGTTCTCCTGCTCGCCGCCGACCCAGAGCTGGCCCCTGACCTCGGCGGGCGCGTCGTCGGGCAGCAGGGCGATCGCGGAGACTTCGTTGAGGACTCCCTGGCCCGAGTTCTGCGTCTCGCAGGTCGTGGTGTCGGGCGGGATGGCGAAGACCGCCGCGACCGACGCGTTGGCGAGGTCGACCTTGCTCACGTGCGCATCGCTCGACGGCTCGATCGTGAGGTAGTGGGTCACGTAGGCCGTGCGGCCGTCGCTCGAGACCGCGATCGCGCGCGCATTCGGCCACGGCAGCGCGATCCGGTTCTGGAGGGCGAGGCCGGCGTCGAAATCGAGGAGCTGGCTCGTGCCCTGGCAGGAGACGAGCACGCGATCGCCGGCGGGCGTCGCCGCCACGCCGTAGGGGTTGCAGCCGGTGCCGAGCACGTCCGCCCCCACCGTCTTGGGGTTGCCGAGGTCCGCTTGGTCGAACCGCGACACGCTGTCGTCGTTCTGATTGGCGGTGTAGACGTAGCTCCCGCCCACGGCGACCGTGCGCGGATAGCACGCATCGAACGTCGACGACGGATTGCACGAGCCCACGTGCTGCTCGTGGGTCAGCGTCCCCACGTGCATCGCGTTGAACTCGAGGCGGGCGACCGAGTTCGAGTCGGGATTGACCACGAACACGTGCCCGTCGGGCGCGACCGCGATGTGGCTCGAGCGCGTGGGCCCGGCAAGCGCGCCCGCCGCACCGAACGCGACGACGAGGAGCGAGCCAGCGGCGGCAGTCGATCTCACGGCGTGACCCTCCTCGGGCCGGTTTGTCCCACCAGCCCGTACAAGAGACAGTCGCAAGCCGCCGCGGCGCGTTCGGCGAGCGCGGCGGGCGAGAGCGGTTCGCGATCCCAGAGCAGCTCGAGCAGCGGCACGTTGAGGAAATAGAAGAGCGTGAGGCCCCCCACGTTGAGCAGGACGTGCATGGGATCATTCGGGCGGAAGACGCCCTCGGCGACGTTGCGCTCGACCTCCGCGCTGGCGGCAGCAAACAGCGGCCGCAAGTGGCGGTCGACAATGTCGGCGAGATGGGGCCCCCCGTCCATGATCTCGCGCACGAGGAGCTTCAGCGCCCGGAGGTTGGCGGCCGCGAAGTGCGTGATCCCTGCGATCGCGTCCGCGAGGCCGACGGGACCGGGCTCCTCGCGGAAGCGGGTGTGAATCTGCACGAGGCCGGTGACCGCGCGCGTGAGCACGGCAGCGTAGACGCTTGCCTTGGTGGGGAAGTAGTAGAAAAGCATGCGTTTCCCTACCCCGGCGCGGGTGCCGATCTCGCGCGTCGTCGCCGCCGCGAAGCCGCGGGCCGCAAAGACCTCCTCGGCGGCGTCGAGAATCCGGGTGCGGACGTCGTCGGCATCCGAGACCACCCGGGCGCTGGCAGTGGCGGCAGTCACATCGCGTACCGACCGGTACGCCGCGCACTACTCCGAAGCGCTCCGCGTTGTCAACGATCTTGACGGGGGATCGTTCGCCGCGCTGCGGCGCGAAGACGCCGCTAGCCGCGGTAGATCCGGCAGTCCCAGCGCCGGTAGAGCTCCTCGTAGAGGACCTGGCGCTCCTCGCTGGTGAGCGCGGGCAGCGCGGCGAGCAGCCGGGCGAGCGGGATCGCGTCGCCGGGGCTCGCTGCCGGCGCGGGCGGTGGACGCCGGCGACCGTCGCCGTTGCAGAGCGGGCAGGGGTCCGGCAGCGGCGCGTCGCTGTCGGGATCGGGCCAGGTCCCCGTCCCGTCGCAGAACGCACAGAGCGGCGGCTGGTCGGTCGGGGTACCCACGGTCACCTCCCCTCGTCGGGCGAGTATTCGCCCGCCCCCGGGGCGAGGTCAAGGCGCGCGGTTGGCGCAGCGCGCCGTGTTTGACGGTGCGGCGGGAAGCCGGTAAAGCGTCCCGCTCGGGCCAGGTAGCTCAGTTGGTAGAGCACGTGACTGAAAATCACGGTGTCGTTGGTTCGATTCCGACCCTGGCCACTCGACGCTGCGCAGTGGCGGTCGCGCGCACGACATCGGGCGCAAAACGCCATTGACGCCGCCGTCGTCTCGGGGGTAGAAGCGCTCCGACGTCGGCAGGACAGCTCGGCATCTTGGGAAGTTTCCCCCGGGGGAGGGCGATCGATGACCAAGACGACGGTGATGGCCGGGCTTGCCCTGGCGTGCGTGCTCTCGGGGGTCGCCCCCGCTGCCGGGGCGGGGGTGTTGTGTCGGAAGAAGTCGGGGGAGATCTTTCTCCGGGACACGGCCTGCAGGAAGAAGGAGACCCCGGTCGACGTGGGGACGCTCCTCGGCACGCTGCCGACGCGGGTGGGGGCGGTGGAAGCGTCGGTGAGCACGCTTGCAGCGAACGTGGGGGCGCTCGCGGCGAGCGTGAGCAACCCGGTGCGGTCGTGTCCGCCGGATGCCGTCCGCGTCGGTGAGACCTGTGTCGACAAGTACGAGGCGAGCGTGTGGCAGATCGCCGTGACGAACACGGCGCTCATCGCGAAGGTGCAGCAGGGCACGGTGACGCTCGCCGACCTCGAGGCCGGCGGCGCCGTCCAGCTCGGCTGCCCGTTCGCGCCGTTCAATGCGACGGCGTACCCGACGAACTTCCCGCATGGTGGGCAGTGGACGCCCGTCGTTGGCTCGGCCCCGCCCTCGCCGGGCGTCTACGCCGTCTCGATCCCGGGCGTGTTGCCGAGCACGTGCATCGACTGGTTCCAGGCGGCGCAGGCGTGCGCGCTCTCGGCAAAGCGGCTTCTCACGAACCGCGAGTGGCAGGACGCGGCGGCGGGGACGCCGGACCCGGGGGGCGCGGACGACGGGGCGACGACGTGCGTTACCAATTCGCCGAACCCGGCCAAGACCGGCGCGCGCTCGGCCTGCGTCTCGAAGTGGGGCGCGTTCGACATGGTCGGGAACGTGGGGGAGTGGGTTACGGATTGGGCCGACCGGGCACAGAACTGCACCGACTGGACGAGTCAGACCGGCCTCGCGGGCGCCGACGGGAGTTGCTTCGGTGGTCCCGGCGACAGCGGCGGCATTCCCTTGCAAAGCATTCCGGGCGCGTTGATTCGCGGCGGCGACCGGGGCAGCGGCTCGATCGCCGGAGTCTTCGCGGTGCATTCCGGCAACATCCCGTCGGTTTCGGGCGACGCCATCGGGTTCCGCTGTGCCCGCTAGTCGTCCCGGGCTTCCCCCTCCCGCGCCGCGCCGCCGCGGGCGGCCCGCGCGTACCACGCCGGTACGACGAAGAGGTTGAGCCAGGTCGAGGTCGCGAGCCCGCCTACGATCACGAGCGCCATCGGCTGCTCGATCTCCCCGCCCGCGCGCCCGCCGAGGAAGAGCAGGGGGAGGAGCGCGATGCCGGTCACGAGCGCCGTCATGAGGATCGGGGCGAGGCGGTCGCCCGCGGCGGTGACGACGGCGTCGCGATCGAGCGCCCGGCCGCGCTCGGCCTCGACGTGGCGGAAGTGGGCGATCAGCACGATGCCGTTGCGGATCGTGATGCCGAAGACCGTGATGAAGCCCACGATCGCCCCGAGCGAGAGGCGGCCGTGGGCGCCGAGCGCCACGGCCGCGATGCCTCCCACGAAGGCGAGCGGCACGTTCACCATCGTGAGCGCCGCGAGCCGCGCCGAGCCGAAGTCGAGCAGGAGCAGGGCGAAGATGCCGACGAGCGCCACGACGCCGAGCCCGAGCAGCCGCCGGCGCGCCGCCTCGGCGGCCGCGTACTCCCCGCCCACCTCGGCGTAGACGCCGGGGGGGAGCCGCGTCTCCGCCACCACCCGCGCCACGTCGCGCGCCACCGCTGCGAGCGGCCGGCCGCGGGCATCGAGGCGCACGGGGACCGTGCGCACGCCGTCCTCGTGCGCGATTGCCGTGCGCAGCGGCTCTAGCCGGACGTCGGCGAGGCTGCCGAGCGGGACGAGCCGCCCGCCGGCCGTGGCGACCGGCAGGTCGGCGAGCCTAGCCGGGTCGGTCGTGACGTCGCTCGCGAGCCGCACGACGATGTCCGCCTGCCGCTCGGCCTCGACGAGCCGGCCGACCGGCAGCCCGCCAAACGCGCTGCGCAGCGCACGCCCCACCGCTTCCGCCGGCACGTCGAGCCGCAGGAGCGCGTCGCGCCGCGGCCGGATGCGCACCCCCGGGGCGGTGAGCGCCCCGGGCGCCTGCACGTCGACCGCCCCCGGCACCTGCTGCACGCGCGCAGCGATGGCGAGCGCCGCCTGCTCGACCGCCGCGAGGTCGGCGCCGCGGACCTTCACCACGAGGGCCGCGCCCGTCCCGGCGAGCAGCTCCTCGATGCGCTCGTTTAGATACTGCTTGATGTCGAACGCGAACCCCCCGATGGCCCCGACGCGGGCGCGGATGGCCGCGGTGACGCGGGCGGCGTCGACGCCGGCTTCGAGCTGCACGAGCGCCTCGCTGTGCTCGACGCCCCACGTGTCCTCGGAGAGCGTCGAGCGCCCGATCATCTGCGCCACCGAGGCGACGCCGGGAATTTCGAGCAGCGCGTGCCCGACGGCGCGCCCGACTCGGGCGGACTCCGCGAGCCCGACGCCGGGCGCGCCGGTCATGTGGAGCACGAAGTTGGTCTCGTGGAACTCGGGCAGGAACTCGAGCCGCAGAAGCGGCGTCGCCGCCACGCCCGCGAGGAGCGCGAGCGCGCTCCCCACCACCACCGTGCGCGGCCGGGCGAGCGTCCGGCCGAGCGCCCGCTCGTAGCGGGTTCGCAGCGCCGTCAGCAGCCGGGGCGTCCGCCGGGTGGCGGCCGCCGCCCCCGGCAGCAGCGCGAGCACGAGCGCCGGCGTCACCGTGAGCGCAACGCCGAGGGACGCGAGCGTGGCGAGCACGTAGGCGATGGCGAGCGGGCGGAAGAGCGCGCCCTCGAGGCCGCCCAGGAGGAAGACCGGCAGGAAGACGAGCGCCACCATGAGCGTCGCGTAGACGACCGCGCTGCGCACCTCGACCGAGGCGGCGAGGACGACGTCGCGCCGCGGCACGTCGGGTGGGGCGGCCCGCAGCCGCCGCCACGCGTTCTCGACGTCGATGATCGCGTCGTCGACGACCTCCCCCACCGCGATCGCGAGCCCGCCCAGCACCATCACGTTGAGCGTCGCACCCGCCGCGCGCAGCACGGTGACCGCGGCGAGCAGCGAGAGCGGGATCGCGAGCACGCTCACAGCAGCCGCGCGCAGGTTGCCGAGGAAGAGCAGCAGGACCACGGCCACGAGCACGCCGCCGGCGACGAGGGCGCGGCGGAGGTTTCCGAGCGCGTGGGTGACGAAGGTCGCCTGGCGGAACATCGCCCGCTCGACGCGGACGCCCGGAGGCAGGGCGGGGACGAGCGCGCCGAGCGCCGCCTCGACCGCGGCGGTGACCGCCATCACGTTCACGTCGGGCTGACGGGTGACGGCCAGCACCACGCCGGGATCCCCGTTCACCACCCCGTCGCCGACGGCCACGGCCGGGCCTTCGCCGACGTCTGCCACCGTGGCGAGGGCCACGGGCACGCCGCTGCGCCCGGGGAGCGGTGCCCGCGCGATGTCCTCGGGGCGGTGGAGCCGCGCGTCGAGCCACAGCGGCAGCCGCTGCCCGCTGCGATCGACGAAGCCCGAGCCGCTGGCCGCGTCGGCCGCGGCGACCGCGGCGCCCAGGTCGTCCACCGTGGCGCCGACGGCCCAGAGCCGCTCGGGCGTCGTGGTGAGCTGGATCTGACGGACGTCGCCGCCGAAGACCACGACGTTGGCGACGCCGGGGACCGCGAGCAGCCGGGGGCGCAGCGTCCAGTCCGCGAGGTCGCGCAGCGCAAGCGGCGAGATGCCGGGACCGGCGCGGAGCCCGATCGCGAGAATCGTCGTGAGCGCGGCGGTGAGCGGGGCGACAGCCGGCTTGACGCCCGCGGGCAGCAGCTCGGCCGCGAGCGCGAGCCGCTCGCTCACGAGCTGACGGGCGCGATACGGATCGGTGCCGTAGGGGAAGAGCACCGTGAGCACCGAGAGGCCCGGGGCCGACGACGAGCGGAAGGTCGCGATCCCGGGCGAGCCCGCCAGCGCTCGCTCGAGCGGCGTGGTGACCAGGGCCTCGACGTCGGCCGCGGCGAGCCCGGGCGCCTCGGTCTGGATCTCGACGATCGGCGGGGCAAATTCGGGAAAGACGTCGAGCGGAGCCGTGGCCGCCGCCCAGAGCCCGGCCCCGAGGAGCGCCGTCGCGCAGAGGAAGACCACCGTGCGGTGGGTGAGCGCCGCGCGCACCAGCCTGACGACCATCCGCCCCTCCTTACCAGGCGACGCCGGGGGCCGCGACGTCGCGCGCGCCGGGCGCGCCCGCTATAAGGGCGGGCGCGATGCGCGTGTGGATCGGAGGCCTTGCCGGGGCCGCCGCTGTCGTGCTGGGGTTCGGCGGGCTCTCCGGCGCCGCGCCGCTCACGCTCGCGCAGGCGCTCGACCGCGCGCGGACGGCCAATCCCGCCCTGCGTGCCGCCGCCGCGGCCCTCGACGCCGCGCGCGGACGGCTCGCGCAGGCCCGCCTCGTGCCGGCGAACCCGACGCTCGGCGGCGATGCCGCGCGCCACACGGTGCTCGCGGCACCGCGCTCGGACAACATCGACCGCGGCGTCGAGCTCTCGCAGGAGCTCGAGGTGGGCGGCCAGCGCGGGCTGCGCGTGGGGGCGGCCGAGCACGACGTCGCGCACGCCGAGCGGCTGCTCGCCGACCAAGAGCGGATCGTCGAAGCGGCGGTGCGGCGGGCGTATGCGGGCTTGGTCGCCGCCGCCCGGCGCGTCGCGCTCGCGCGCGAGAGCGCGGCGCTGGCCGAGCGCCTGCTCGCCACCGCGGAGCGGCGCGCGCGGGTCGGCGACGTGGGGGCGCTCGACGTGGAGATCGCGCGCATCGAGGCGAGCCGCGCCGAGCAGGCGGTCGCGCGGGCGCTCGCCGAGCGGACGCGCGCGGCGGCGGACCTGGCCGCCGCGGTGGGCGCCGAGCCGACCGAGGCGATCGAGGCGGTCGACGACGACGCGGTGCTCGGGGTGCTGCCGGGGGCAGAGGAGGATCTCACGGCGCGCGCGCTCGCCGCGCGTCCCGATCTCGCCGCGGCGCGCGAGGAGCAGGCCCGCCTCGAGGGCGAGGCCGATCTCACGCACCGCACGGGCATCGTGCCAAACCCCACCGTGCGCATCTTCTATCGCCAGGAGGTCGAGGCCGAGCACATCGCAGGCGGCGGCGTCACGATCCCGCTGCCGGTCTTCAACCGGGGGCAGGGCACGGAGATCGCCGAGCGCGCAGCGGCGGCGGGCGCGGGCGCGGAGGTCCTGCGCCTCACGCGCGACATCCCGCGACAGGTCCACGTCGCCTTCGTGCGGCGGTCGGCGGCCGCCGCGGCCTGGGCCCGCTATCGCCGGGACGTGCTGCCGGCCGTCGAGCGCGCGGGCGAGCTGCTCGAGCGGGCGTACGGCACGGGCTACCTGGGCCTGCCCGACGTGCTCACGCAGCGCGACCGGCTGATTGCCGCGCGGACCGAGGCGATCGCGGCGTGGCTCGAGCTGGCGCAGGCCGATGCCGACCTGCGCGAGGCCGTCGGCGAGGTGGGCCCGTGAGGGCCGCGGTGCTGGCGACCCTGCTCGGGCTGACGTTCCAGCTCGCCTGCGGGCGTCCGGCCGCGGAGGAAGGCGAAAAGGTCGCGTCGGCCGGGGGCGCGCCCGCCGTCGTCGGCGTGGCGACGGTCGTCGCGGCCGAGGAGACGGTCGCGGACGAGGTGCAGGGCTTCGGCACCGTGGCGGCGGAGGCGGAGCCGCCCGAGGTGCGCGACGCGTGGGCGCAGCTCGCCGAAGCCGAGGCGCAGCAGCGGCTCGCGCACGAGCAGGTGACGCGCCTCGAGGCGCTGGCCCGCGGTGCGGTGGCGCCGCGGAAGGAGCTCGAGGCCGCGCGCGCGGCGGCGGCCGCAGCCGACGCCGCGGCGGCGCGCGCCCGCCAGGCGCTGGCGGCGTTCGGCCCACGCATGGCCGCCGCGCCGCTCGCCCCGGGCGAGGCGTGGCTCCTCGTGCAGGTGGTGCAGCGCGACGTCCCGCGCGTCGTGCCGGGGGCAGCGGTGCGCTTTCTGCCCGATGCGCTGCCCGGCCGTGCGCTCGCGGGCCGGGTGGACGCAGCCGCCGCGTTCGTCGAGGCGACGAGCCGCACGGCGCCGGTGCGGGTCCGCGTCGCGGATCCGGAGCACCTGCTGCGGCCGGGGATGACCGGGGCGGTCGGCATCGCGGCCGGCGCGCCCCGCCGCGCCGTCGTCGTGCCGACCGACGCGGTGGTCTACGACGGTGCCCAGCCGGTGGTCTTCGTGCCCGCGGCTGGCGGGGGCTACGAGGCGCGCCCGGTGGGGCTCGGCGTCGTGCGCGACGGCCGCGTCGAGATCACCCACGGCCTCGCCGCCGGTACGGCGGTGGTGACGACGGGCGCCGCAAGCTTGCTATCGGCGGCGCGGCTGCCGGCCGGCGAGGTGGACTGAATCGCCCCGTCATTCCCGCATCTGCGATTCGTCCCGCGCGACGTTCCCACCTGCGGGAGAGCACGGCGCGCCGGCGGCCGTGCGGGGCTGGCCGCCCGGTTGCTTACGGCGCCGGGATGCACGGCTGGTTCCCGGAGGACATCTCGACCTACGGCCCCGACATCGACCGGGTCTTCTCCCTCATCTACTACATCGTCGGCTTCTGGTTCGTCCTCACGCAGGTCGCGATCATCGCCTTCCTCGTCCGCTACCGCCGGCGTGCGCACGTGCCGGCTCGCCCTGTGCGCGGCGAGCGGTGGCGCGAGCTCGCCTGGATCCTCGTGCCCGCCGCGATCGTGCTCGTCCTCGACCTCGGGATCGACGCGGCGGGGGCGCGCGTCTGGGACGCGGTGAAGAAGGATCTGCCGCCGGGCGACGTGCACCTGGCGATCACCGCGAAGCAATTCGAGTGGCTCGTCACCTACCCGGGACCCGACGGGAAGCTCGGCACGGCTGACGACTTCACGGTGAACAGCCAGCTCCACGTCCCCCAGGGCAAGAACGTCCGCGTGACGCTGCGCTCCCAGGACGTCGTGCACAGCTTCTTCCTGCCGAACGTGCGGCTCAAGCAGGACGCCGTGCCCGGCCGGAGCATCGACCTCTGGTTCAACGCGACCAAGGCCGGGAGCTACGAGCTCGCGTGCGCGGAGCTGTGCGGCTTCGGCCACTACACGATGCGCGGCGTGTTCGTCGTGGAGTCGCCCGAGGCGTACGCCGCGTGGGTGGCGCAGCACGCGGCCTCGGGAGGCGGCGCATGAGCGAGCCCGCGGGCTTCTGGCGCCGGTACGTCTTTTCCACCGACCACAAGGTGATCGGCCGGCAGTACCTCTTCCTCGGGCTCGCCATGGCGCTCCTCGGGGCAGCGAGCGCGTACATCATCCGCTGGCAGCTCGCCTGGCCGGAGTCCCAGATTCCGCTCACGCGCTGGATTCCGGAGCCCGCCATGTACGACGGGCACCTCGATCCGAGCTTCTACAACCAGCTCGTCACCATGCACGGCACCATCATGATCTTCTTCGTGGCGATGCCGATCCTCTTGGGCGCGCTCGGCAACTTCCTGATCCCGCTCATGATCGGCGCCGACGACATGGCGCTGCCCCGGCTGAACATGCTGTCCTTTTGGACGATCTTCACGGCGGCCGTGGTGCTGCTGGCGTCGTTCTTCGTCCACGGGGGACCAGCGGCGTCGGGGTGGACGGCGTACCCGCCGCTCTCGGACGATCCCAGCTACACGGGCGTCGACTGGGGGCAGAACCTCTGGCTCCTCGCCGTGGCGCTCGAGTTCGCGTCGTTCCTCATGGGCGGCATCAACTTTCTCACCACCGTCGTCAACATGCGGGCGCCCGGGCTCGGCTTCTTTCGTCTGCCGCTGATGGTGTGGATGCAGCTCACGGCGGCCGTGCTGTTCATGCTGTCGGTGGGGCCGCTCATCGCGGGCGCCGTGATGCTGCTGCTCGACCGCACGATCGGCACGACGTTCTTCCTCCCGCAGCGCGGCGGCGACCCGCTGCTCTGGCAGCATCTCTTCTGGTTCTTCGGGCATCCGGAGGTCTACGTCGTGCTCCTGCCCGGCGTGGGCGCCGTGCTCGAGATCCTGCCGGTGTTCACGCGCAAGCCCATCTTCGGCTACCGCACGATCGTCTACTCGACGATCGTCGCGGGCCTGCTGAGCTTCATCGTCTGGGCGCACCACATGTTCGTCGCCGGCATCGACCCCCGGCTGGCGACGCCGTTCAGCATCACGACGATCCTGATCTCCGTGCCGTTCGCGGTCATCGTCTTCGCGATGATCGCCTCGCTCTGGGGCGGCTCGATCACGTTCCCCACGCCGATGCTCTTCGCGCTGGGCTTCCTCGTGACGTTCCTGGTGGGCGGCGTGACGGGCATCTTCAACGGCTCGGCCGCGGTCGACATCTTCATCCACGGCACGTATTTCGTCGTCGCGCACTTCCACTACACGCTGTTCCCGACGGTCTTCTTCGGGGGCTTCGCCGGCCTCTACTACTGGTATCCCAAGATCTTCGGGCGCATGCTGAACGAGGCGCTCGGCAAGCTGCACTTCTGGCTCACGTTCCTCGGCTTCAACGCGACGTTCCTGCCGATGTTCCTGCTCGGGATGGGCGGGCACATGCGCCGCATCTACAACCCGCTCCAGTACGACTTCCTGAAGCCGCTCGCACCCGTGAACCAGTTCGCCACGATTGCGATGATCGTGCTGCTCCTCGGGCAGATCCCCTTCGTGCTCAACTTCTTCGGCAGCCTCCGCTACGGGGCGAAGGCGGCGGACAACCCCTGGGGCGCGAACACGCTCGAGTGGCAGACGAGCTCGCCGCCGCCGCACGGCAACTTCCCGACGCCGCCCACCGTCCACCGCGGTCCCTACGACTTCAGCCTGCCCGGGGCGCCCGCGGACTTCGTGCCCCAGCATCGGCCCGCCGCCGCGGGGGGCCGGGCGGCATGACGACGGCAGCGGTGGCGGCGGGCGAGCGCATCCCCTCGGGGAAGCTCGCGGTCTGGTGGTTCCTCGCCTCGGAGATCATGACCTTCGGCGGGCTCCTCGCGGCGTTCGTGCTCTGCCGCTTCGCTGGCGGCGGGTGGGAGGATCAGGCGGCGCACGTCAATGCCTGGATCGCGGCGGTGAACACGCTCATCCTGCTCACGAGCAGCCTCTCGATGGTCGAGGCCCATCGCGCCGTGGAGGACGGCAGCCGCGGGCGGGCCGCCACCTTCCTGCTGATCACGGTGCTCCTCGGCCTCACGTTTCTCGGCGTGAAGGGCTTCGAGTACTCGCGCGAGCTCGCGCACGGGTTCACGCCGTCGACGGCGCCGTTCTGGTCCTTCTACTACGGGCTCACCGGGCTGCACGCGCTGCACGTGCTCGCGGGGGTGGTCGCGAACGCCGCGCTCTGGATCGCTGCGCTGCGCGGCCGCGGGTGGGCGCAGGTGGCACCGCGCGTCGAGTACGCGGGGCTCTACTGGCACTTCGTCGACGTGGTGTGGATCTTCCTGTTCCCGCTGGTGTACCTCTCATGAACGACGCCACGCGCTTTCCGAGCTACGTCGCCGTCTGGGCCTGGCTCGTCGCGCTCCTCGTCGTCGGGCTCGCGTGCGCGTTCTTGCCGTTCGGGAAGGCGATGGCGATCTTCCTCGTCTTCACGGTCGCGGCGGCAAAGGCGTTCCTGGTCGCGCGGCACTACATGCACCTGCGCAGCGAGAGCCTGCTGATCTACGCGATCGCCGGCCTGCCGGTCCTGCTGCTGGTCGGGCTCGTGATCGCGCTCGTCCCCGACATCGTCTTCCGACGCTGATGGCGCGGCAGGGCGAGCTGGTCGAGAGCGGGCTGCTCGCGATGGCGGTCTTCCTCGGGACCGAGGCGATGCTCTTTGCCGGTCTGGTGAGCGCGTTTCTCGTGCTGCGCGCCGGCGCGCCCGTGTGGCCGCCGCCCGGGCAGCCGCGGCTGCCGGTCGGCGTGACCGGGGTGAACACGGTCGTCCTGCTGCTCAGCGCCTACACCATGCAGCGCGCGAGCGTGGCCACCCGCGGGGAGGCGCGCGCGGCCATGGTGCGCTGGCTTGCCGCCACCGCCGCGCTCGGCACGGCCTTCCTGCTCGTGCAGGGGGCCGAGTGGACCGCGCTCCTCGGCCACGGGCTGCGGGCGTCCTCGGGGCTCTACGCGGCCACCTTCTACGCCATCGTCGGCAGCCACGGCCTGCACGTCGCTGCCGCGGTCGTGACGCTGCTCGTGCTGCTCGCGCGCGCGTGGCGGGCGTCGAGCGCCGGGGAGTGCCGGCGTCGCGTCGAGGTCTGCCGCCTCTACTGGCTCTTCGTGGTCGCGGTGTGGCCGGTCCTCTACGCGCTGGTGTACCTGTCGTGAGGGTGGGGCGATGCACGCTCGGCGCCGCCCTCGCTGCGACGCCCGCGCACGCCTGCCCGGCGTGCTTCTCGGCCTCGGGCCCCACGGTGCTCGCGACCTATCTGCTGACGGGCGGCCTGATGACGCTGCTCCCCCTCGGCATGGTCGCCGCGCTCGTCCTCTGGCTCTATGGCCGGGCGCGGGCCGCCGCCCGCGCGCGCGAAGCTCACTCCTCCCAGGCCTGACGCAGCCGCGCGAAGGCGCGGGGATGGCGGCGGAGCAGGAAGAGGAACATCGTCGCTGCCGACGCCACGTTGGCGACGAGGATCGCCCACGCGCCGACGACGCCCGCCAGCGCCGGGATCATGCTCACGCCGACGCCCCAGAGGATCGCCTCGAAGGTCGCGAAGAGAAGCAGCAGGATGAGCCCCACCTGCGGGTTGCGCTCGAATTGCGCGAACATCCACGCGAGCGCCGTCCCGGCGGCGAGGAAGAGGAGGCCGTGCAAGCCCGTGTACGCGAAGATCGCCGCCCCGTTGAGCCCGCTCACCTCCTCGGGCCGGGCGCCCGCGAAGAGGATGCTGCCGAGCAGGGACGGGGTGAAGAACGGCATCCCGCGGGTGACGAGATCGAGGAGCAGGAACCAGATCGCGACCGTGCTCGCGCCGAGGATCCCGGCGAGCACGCCGTTCTCGACGATGCTCCAGGCGCGGGCTGCGAGATGCTCCGGGTCGGCGGCCGCTGCGGGATCCCACGTCGCGGACTCGGTCATGTCGTCCTCCCCCCGGCGGGACGCGCCGCGGGCGGGCGCGGCGGTCGCGCCGTCGTGTCTCGGCGGCGCGCAGCATGCCACAGGACGCCCCAGCGCACGAGTCCCTTGCCCTCCTTCGGCCGCGAGGCGATCATGGGGCACCGCGGAGCACCGAGCATGGGGCAACAGACCGAGGCGACGCGCGAGCCCGAGCTGCACGCGGCCCCGCCGTGGGACGCCGTGGACGAGGCATCCGCCGAATCCTTCCCGGCGAGCGATCCCCCGGCGTGGACGCCGACCCTGTCCGTGGCGGGGCCCCGGCCGCGCCCGACGGGTTGATCTCCTTCCCGGACTGGTGCGTGTTCCCGATGGCCCACAACGATCTCCTCGGCGATGCGCGCCTCCTCGCTGCGATCGCCGACGTCGTCCGCTGCGCATGATCCCGCCCGAGTCGAGCGCGCTCCTCACGGATCTCTACCAGGTGACCATGCTCTACGGCTACTTCCGCCACGGCATGGACGCCCCGGCGGTCTTCGAGCTGTTCGTGCGCAAGCTGCCACCCGAGCGGAACTTCCTCGTCGCCGCGGGGCTCGAGCAGCTCGTCGAGTTCCTCGAGGGCTTCCGCTTCGGGCCGGAGGAGCTCGCGTGGGTGGCCCAGAGCCGCCAGTTCGACTCGGGTTTCGTCGACTACCTCGCGCGCCTGCGCTTTACCGGCGAGGTGCACGCGATGCCCGAGGGCACGGTGTTCTTTCCCGACGAGCCGATCGTGCGGGTGACCGCGCCCATCGCCGAGGCGCAGATCGTCGAATCGCGGCTCATCAACCTCCTCCACTTCCAGACGCTGATCGCGTCCAAGGCGGCGCGGGTCGTGCTCGCCGCGCCAAAGAAGCTGCTCGTCGACTTCGGGCTCCGCCGCGCGCACGGAGCCGAGGCGGGGCTCTTGGCGGCCCGCGCAGCCTACCTCGCCGGGATGTCCGGCTCCTCGACGGTGCTCGCGAACCTCCGCTTCGGCGTGCCCGTCTACGGCACGATGGCGCACTCCTTCGTGCAGGCGCACGACGACGAGACCGAGGCGTTTCTGCGCTTCGCGCGCGACCTGCCCGATCGCGTGGTGCTCCTGCTCGATACGTACGACACCGAAGCCGCCGCCGCGAAGGTCGCGGCCCTCGCTCCGCGGCTCGGCGCCGAGGGCATTCGCCTCGCGGGCGTGCGGCTCGACAGCGGCGATCTCGCCGAGCACGCGCGCCGAGTGCGCCGGATCCTCGACGACGCCGGGCTCCACGACGTCACGATCTTCGTGAGCGGCACCCTCGACGAGCACCGGGTGCGGGATCTCCTCGCCGCGGGCGCGCCCATCGACGGCTTCGGGGTGGGCTCGCGCCTCGACACCTCCTGCGACGTCCCCTACCTCGACTGCGCCTACAAGCTCCAGGAGTACGCGGGCGTCGCGCGCCGCAAGCGCTCCGAGGGCAAGGCGACGTATCCCGGCCGCAAGCAGGTCTACCGCCGCTACGGCGCCGATGGGCGCATGTGCGAGGACGTCCTCACGCTGGAGACCGATCCGCAGGAGGGCGAGCCCCTGCTGACGCCCGTGATGCGGAGCGGGCGGCGCATCGGGCCGCTGCCGTCGCTCGCCGAGGCGCGCGCCCGCGCCGCGGCGGAGCTTGCGCGCCTGCCCGACGCGCTGCGCGGCCTCGAGCCCGCGCCGCCGTACCCGGTGCGGATAGCCCCCGCGCTGCGCGCGCTCGTCCGCGAGGTGGACGAGCGCATGGGGCGACCATGACGTTGGCCTTCGATCCCCCGGTCACCATCGGCCCCGGCGACGCGCTCGTCGTGGTCGACGTCCAGCGCGACTTCCTCCCGGGCGGCGCGCTCGCCGTGCCCGAGGGCGACGCGGTGATCGCGCCGCTCAACCGCTGCCTCGCCGAGTGGCAGGCGCGTGGCCTGCCGATCTTCTTGACGCGGGACTGGCATCCCCCGGACCACTGCTCGTTCCGCGCCCAGGGCGGCCCCTGGCCGCCGCACTGCGTGGCGGGCACGGAGGGCGCCGCCTTCGATCCCCGCCTCGTCGTGCCGGCCTCGGCGGCGGTCGTCTCCAAGGCGACGACGCCCGAGCGCGACGCCTACTCGGGGTTCGACGGGACGGACCTCGAGGCACGGCTGCGCGCCGCCGGGGTTCGGCGGCTGATCATCGGCGGGCTCGCGACCGACTACTGCGTGCTCGCCACCGTGCGCGACGCCCGGGCGCGCGGCTTCGCGGTGGTCGTGCTGCGCGACGCGATCCGGCCCGTCGAGGTGCACCCGGGCGACGGCCGCCGCGCGGAGGAGGAGATGGCGCGGCTCGGCGCCACGCTCGTGCGCCAGCGCACGGGCGCCTAAATCTCTTCGCGCTTGAGCGCGCGCGTCATGAGCCGCTCGACCACGCCGGCGAGCGGCCGCCCCTCGTGGACGAGCGCGTAGACCTCGTCGATGAGCGGCGTGTCGACGCCGAGCCGGCGGGCGAGCGCGTAGGCCGCGCGCGCCGTGGTTACCCCTTCGGCGACCTGCGGCTTGCCCGCGAGCACGTCGGCCAGGCGCTCGCCGCGGCCGAGCGCGAGCCCGACGGTGCGGTTGCGGCTCAAGTCGGCCGTGCAGGTGAGGACGAGGTCGCCCATGCCCGCGAGGCCCATGAGCGTCACCGGATTCGCGCCCAGCCGCACGGCGAGCCGGGTGATCTCCGCCAGCCCGCGCGTGATGAGCGCGGCGCGGGCGTTGTGGCCGAGCGCCATGCCGTCGCAGACGCCCGTCGCGATCGCGATCACGTTCTTGAGCGCGCCCGCCACCTCCACCCCGACGACGTCCGTCGAGCGGTAGACGCGGAACGTCGGGTGGGCGACGAGATGCTGCACGCGCTCGGCGAGCGCCTCGTCCCCCGCTGCGACGACGACGGCGGTCGGGCGGCCCTCGCCCACCTCGCGCGCGAACGACGGCCCGGAGAGAAAACAGACGCGGGTCCGCAGCCGCGGGGGCAAAACCTCGTCGAACACCTCGCTCATGAGCCGGTTCGTCTCGAGCTCGATGCCCTTGGACGCGCTCACGATGACGACGTCGTTGGTGGCGTGCGGCGCCCAGAGCGCGGTGAGCTGGCGGGTGTGCTGCGCGGGGCAGACCGAGAAGACGAACGCCCGGCTGCGCACGGCCTCCACGAGGTCGCCGGTGGCGCGCACGTTGGCGGGCAGGCGCACGCCGGGAAGAAAGGTGCGGTTCTCGCGCCGCTCGTTGATGTCGGCGACGACCTCGGGCTCGCGCGCCCAGACGAGCACGTCGTGGCGGCTCGTGGCGAGCACGGTGGCGAGGGCGGTGCCCCAGGCGCCCGCCCCGACGACGGCGACGCGGGTCGGCTCCTCCGGCATGGCGGGCACCGTACCACGGCGCCCGCCCGCCTGCCTACGCCCGCGCGGTGCTCGATTGTGCCCGGCGACGGCGCGTGCGATTTTCGGCGCATGCCCGACCGCGCAAGCGCCGGCCGCGGGAGAGCTGCAAAGCCCGCGTGCCGCGGACGGTAGGGCCGTGGGGCGCTACCGGATCCTCGAGGACGTCGCCATCGCCGACTGCGCGCTCGCCCTCGAGGGCGACACGCTCGACGACCTGTTCGCCACCGCGGCGCGGGCGCTGGCCGAGCTCATGGTCGACCCCGCCACGCTGCCCTCCGACGCGGCCCGCACGATCACCCTCGAGGCGCCGGCCCTCGACCTCCTCTTGCACGACTGGCTCGCCGAGCTCATCTTTTTGAAGGACCGCGACGCGGCGATCTTCCCGTGCGCCGACGTCCGCATCACGGGCGACGGCCCGTTTGGGCTGCGGGCCGCCGTGCGGGGCGGGACCATCGATCCCGCGCGCACGGCGCTTCGCGCCGACGCGAAGGCCGTCACCTTCCACCAGCTCGGCGTCGAGCGCACGGCGGAGGGCTGGCGCGCGCGGGTCGTGATCGACATTTGACCATGGAGCTGCGGCGCATCGACGACTGCGTCTGGGAGATCCCCCCGAGCGCAAAGCCCGGCATGCGCGTGCCGGCGCGGCTCTACGCCTCCGAGGCGCTGCTCGCCGGGATGGACCAGGGCGTCTTCGAGCAGGTGACCAACGTCGCCTGTCTCCCGGGGATCGTCCGGGCAGCGTTCTGCATGCCCGACGGCCACTGGGGCTACGGCTTCCCGATCGGCGGCGTGGCGGCGTTTCGGGCCGACACGGGGGTCATCTCCCCCGGGGGCATCGGCTTCGACATCAACTGCGGCATGCGGCTCCTGCGCACGCACCTCACCGAGGCCGAGGTGCGGCCGCGGCTGCGCGAGCTGGTCGCGGGGCTGTTCGCCGCCGTGCCCGCCGGCGTGGGCGCGCGGGGGTTCGTGCGCTGCACCCGCGCGGAGTTTCGCCGGGTCATGGTCGAGGGTGCCCGCTGGTGCGTCGAGGAGGGGTACGGCTGGCCCGAGGACCTCGACCGGATCGAGGGCCGCGGGGCGCTCGCGGGCGCCGATCCCGACGCCGTGAGCGAGCGCGCGGTCGAGCGCGGGCACAATCAGCTCGGCACGCTCGGGTCGGGCAACCATTATCTCGAGATCCAGGTCGTGCCGCCCGACGGGATCCACGACCCCACCACCGCCGCCGCCTTCGGCATCACCGGCCCGGGCCAGGTCGTGATCATGCTCCACTGCGGCTCGCGCGGCTTCGGGCACCAGATCGGCACCGACTACCTGCGCGCGTTCGTTGGCGCCATGGCGCGCCACGGCATCGTCGTCCGCGACCGCGAGCTCGCCTGTGCGCCGTTCCGGTCTCCGGAGGGCCAGGCGTACTTCGGTGCCATGAACGCCGCGGCCAACACGGCATTCGCCAACCGCCAGGTGATCACCCACCGTGTGCGGGAGGTGATGGGGCGCGTCTTCGGTGCCGATCCGCGCGCGCTCGGGCTCGAGGTCGTCTACGACGTCTGCCACAACACGGCGAAGCTCGAGCGCCACCGCGTGGACGGCGAGACCCTCGAGCTCGTGGTGCACCGCAAGGGGGCGACCCGCGCCTTCGGCCCCGGCGCGCCCGACCTCCCCGCCGCGTATCGCGCGGTGGGGCAGCCCGTCATCATCGGGGGCTCGATGGAGACCGGCTCCGCGCTGCTCGTCGGCACCGCGCACGCGATGGAGGAGACCTTCGGCTCGACGGCGCACGGCGCGGGCCGCACGATGTCGCGGCACGAGGCCAAGCGACGCGTCTCGGGCGCGGCGCTCCTGCGCGACCTCGAAGCGCGCGGCATCGTCGTCCAGGCCGCGTCGCAGAGCGGTGTGGCCGAGGAGGCGGGCTTCGCCTACAAGGACCTCGCCGCCGTCGTCGACGTCCTCGACCGCGTCGGCCTCTCGCGGAAGGTCGCGACGTTCGTGCCCATCGGCAACGTGAAGGGCTAGGAGCTTCCCTGGCGGCGGGCCCGGGCGTCGAGGTAGAGCGCCTGGTACGCCCGGGCGGCGCGGTCCCAGGAGAAGTCCTCGGCCATCGCACGCCGGCGCATCGCTGCGATGTGCTGGGGCCGGTCGTACCACGTCGAGACCGCCCAGCCGATCGTGGCGGCGAGGCTGTGCGGGTCGAGGTCGTGGAAGACGAAGCCCGTACCGCCTCCGGTGACCTCGTCGTAGTTGACGACCGTGTCGGCGAGCCCGCCGGTCGCGCGCACGATCGGCAGCGTCCCGTACCGCAGGCTGTAGAGCTGGCTCAGCCCGCAGGGCTCGAAGCGCGACGGCATCACGAAGAAGTCCGCCCCGGCTTCGATGCGGTGGGCCCGCGCCTCGTCGAACCCGATCCACGCCGCGAGCCGGCCGGGCCGGGCGCGGGCGCTCGCGGCGAAGAACCGCTCCGCCTCGGGGTCGCCCGTGCCGAGCACGACGACCTGGACGTCCCACGCGAGCACCTCGTCGAGCGCGGCGGCGAAGACGTCGACGCCCTTCTGCGGCACCAGGCGGGCGATCAGTGCCAGCACCGGCACCTCCGGCCGCGGCGGGAGACGGGCCTCCTGCTGCAGCACGGCCTTGCAGGCCGCCTTGCCGCGCAGGTCGCTCCGGTCGAAGTGGGCCGGGAGGTATGGGTCGGTCGCCGGGTCCCATTCCTCGGGGTCGATCCCGTTCAAGATGCCGACGAGGTCGCGCGCGCGCTCGCGCAGCACGCCGTCGAGGCCGCAGCCGTAGGCGCTCGTCTGGATCTCGCGCGCGTAGGTGGGGCTCACGGTGCTGAGGACGGTCGCGTGATAGAGCGCGGCCTTGGTCAGGTTCGTCGTGCCGAAGTGCTCGAACTCGCGCGGCGTGTAGTGCTCGGGGCCGAGCCCGGTCACCGCGAGCGCGTCGCCCGCGAACACGCCCTGGTAGGCGAGGTTGTGGATCGTGTAGACGCTCGCGCAGCGGGCGAGCGGTCCGTGGCGCTCGACCGTGTCGAGGTAGACGGGCACGAGCGCGGCTTGCCAGTCGTGGGCGTGCACGACGTCGGGGGTCCACCCGAGGGCCTTGCACAGCTCGAGCGCGCCGCGGGAGAGGAACGTGAAGCGCTCGAGGTTGTCGGCGTACGCCTCGCCCGGCGGGCCGTAGAGGTACGGCCGATCGAAGTAGCGCCGGTGCTCGAGGCAGTAGACGCGGACGTCGCTGCGCGGCAGGCGGCCGAGGCGCACCGCGCCGTAGGCCGGGCCGAGCCCCGTCGGCACGACGAGCACGCCCTCGAGCGTCTCGAAGGCATCCCACGGCATGCCGGCGTAGAGCGGCATCACGACGCGCACGTCGATGCCGAGGCGCGCGAGCGCCTTCGGCAGAGCGCCCACGACGTCGCCGAGGCCGCCCGTCTTGGCGAACGGGGCACACTCCGAGGCGACGAAGAGCACCGCGAGGGAGGGGGACACCGGGCCGCAGCGCTCAGGTGGCGTAGAGGCGGTAGTCGAGGTCGGGGAAGATGTTGTCGCGCGCCTCGATCTCCGCGAGCCACGCCACATCGACCCGCCCGCGGCCGAGCTCCTCGAAGAGCCGGTTGAAGCGCAGGATGTGCTCGTTCACGCGCCGGGTGGCGTACGCCACGGTGCTCCCCGTGCGCATGATGAACGCCCAGTCGCTGCTCTGCGCGAGCATGAGCTCGCGCGCGGCCTGGCGCAGGGCCCGCGCGCGCACGCCGTCGGCCGCCCGATGGCGGTGCGCCAGCTCGACCATGCGCTCGGCGGCGCGATGGAGATGGCGGTAGATCCAGGCGTTGGTCTCGTTGAGCCAATATTCGTTGTAGCCCCCGAGCCCCCACGAGGACGCGCACGGCGTCGCCATCTGGTTCGTCGGATGGCGCGCGAGGTAATCGCCGGGCGTGGTCGGCGCGAGCACGTCCTGGTCGTAATGGAGCTGGCGGAAGAGGTCGCCCAAGAAGGTCGGCCCCTCGTACCACCAGTGGCCGAACAGCTCGGCATCGTAGGGGCTCACGATGATCGGCGGCCGGTCCATGCGGGCGGCGAGCGCCGCGGCCTGCTGCTCACGGCCGGTGCGGAAGTGCGCGGCGTGCTCGCCCGCGCGCTGCCGCGCCACGTCGGGATCGTAGACCCACTTGTCGTGCAGCGCGGCGTGAGTGATCGCGTGGTACTTGAACCCCGTGTAGAGCCGATGGCCGTCGGGATGGATGTACGGCCCGACGTACTCGAGCGGCAGGTCGAACCCGATGTCGCGGTAGAAGTCGCGATAGTGCGGATCGCCCGGGTAGCCCTCGCGGGCGCTCCAGACCTGGTGCGACGACTCGGGATCGCGGCCGAACGCTGCCACGCCGCTCGGGCAGTAGAGCGGTGCGTGGACACCGTAGACCGGCCGCCGGTCGGCGAAGAGGATCCCGTGCGTGTCGACGAAGAAGTAGCGGATCGCGGCCTCCCGCAGCAGCTCGTCGACCCCGGGCACGTAGCCGCACTCGGCGAGCCACATCCCGGGCGGGCGCCGGCCGAAGTGCCGCTCGTAGAGGTCCGCGGCGGTGTGGACCTGGGCACGGAGGGCGGCCCAGTTGCGATCGAGGCAGGGGAAGAAGGCGTGCGTGGCCGTGGAGGTGATGACCTCGAGGCGCCCGGCCTCCTGGAGCCGGCGAAAGGCGCGCACGAGATTGCCCTCGTGGCAGCGCCAGGTGTGGCGAATGGCGTGGAAGCGGTCCCGGTACATCCGGGCGAGCCGGTGGTAGTGCGGTTCGGGCCGCGTGCGCTCGATCTCCTTGTCCGCAAGCTCGAGGAGCTGGTCGAGATGCGCGGCGTAGCGCTGCTTGAGCAGGTCGTCGGTGAGCATCGAGATGAGCGGCGCCGAGAGCGAGACCGTGCAGCGAAAAGGCACGCCGTCGGCCACGAGCCCCTCGAAGGTCTGGAGCAGCGGCACGTACGTTCCGGTGATGGCCTCGTAGAGCCAGCGCTCCTCCATGACCGTCGGGTCCTCGGGGTGGCGCACGAAGGGGAGGTGGGCGTGGAGGACCAAGCAGAAGTAGCCGCGCGGCGTCGTCATACAGGTCGCGTCCCCGCGCCGCGGAAGCGCTGCTCGCTCGCGCCGCCCATGAGCCGTTCGCTCGCGCCCCCGAGCCGAAGCTCGCTCGCCCCGACCAGGAAGACCTCGCTCGCTCCGCCGAGCCGCTGCTCGCTCGCCGCCGATTCTCCGGCCGCCGTGGTCGCAGCGGCCGCGGCCCATCCCCCGCCGCGCACCCACGAGCGGCGGACCTCCCACACGGCGAGCACGCGACCGGCCGCCCATCCCCCGATCCCGCGGATCACGATCCGCCAAAGCCCGTGCACGACGCGGCGTCGGCCGTCGGAGACCTCCACGCGCGCCGGCTCCTCGAATCGCTCGACGGCCAGCGTCGGCGGCGGGACGGGGAAGGGAGCCCCCTCCCACGTCGTGCGCAGGACCGGGGTCTCGACGGCGACCCCGGGCGCGGCGATCTCCCCGGTCGCGGTGCGCACGGTGAGCCACTGCGGCGGTCCGTCGGGCGCCGGGGTGCGCCGCGGGAAGTCGGCCCGCCCGGAGCGGGCGATGCGCACGAAGCGGCCGTCGGGCGCCCTGAGCCCCACCTCGACGCACACCGTCGCCGTCGGTCGCCCGATGTGGAAGAACCACTGCCGATCGCCGCGCTCGATCGGCTGATCGAAGAAGTCGTGGGCATTGGTGCCGTCGAAGAGCCGCCCGGTCACGTCGTAGACGCGCAGCGCGAGCGCCGCCTCGGCGCCGTCGGCGCCGAGCGCCGTGCGGGCACGCGCAATCGCTTCGTCGGTCACCTCCCAGTAGACGTAGAGGCGGTCGGGGTCGACGACCATGGCGGTGACCCGGTCCTGCCCGTAGCCCCACGGGATGTGCTCGGGCGCGGGCTCGGGAACCGCGGCGCCGAGATCGAACTTGTGCGCGGCGTCCGGCTGCTCCTCGGCGGGTGGGGCGTCTCGACGCGGCGCGGGAGCGGTGAGGCGTTGGACGACGGTCTCTGCGAGCCCGAGCAGGCGGTCGACGAGGCCGATCACCGCGGCCCCGACGAGGCCACAGAGGGGGCAGGAAGCCTGGCGGGGTCCTTCGTCCGGCATGAGGCCCGTCGTGGGTGAGGCCACCGTTGCAGCCCGCGGCCTGCCATGCAATCCCCCCGGCTTCCCCGGGCGAGGAACCGCAGCACGTCGGCGGTAAACTGCTCGGGGTCCTGGAGCATGGCGAAGTGGCTCACCTCGGGCTCGATGAGCAGGCCCGCGCCGGGAATGTGGGCCGCCATGAACTCGGTGTTCTCGCGCCGGATCGCCTCGTCGTGGTCGCCGTCGACGATCCAGACGGGCACGCGGATCGCGGCGAGGTCGTCGGCCGTGAAGTGCGGCTCCCTCGCCCACATGGCGCTGATCTCGTCGCGGAAGGCCGCAAAGCCGTTCGGGGTCGGTGAGAGCCGACGGTACTCCTCGGCCGCCCGGGCGACGAAGGCGTTGAACACCGGGCTCGCGGCGACGTCGGCGACCCCGCTCGGGTCGGAGTTGGCGGCAAAGGCGAACAGCCGCGTGACGCGCTCGGGATGGTGGATCGCGAGGTCGAGGCCGACGATCGCTCCGTCGCTCCACCCGACGACCGCCGCACTCCGGATTTTGAGACGATCCATCAGCGCGAGCACGTCGGCCGCCATGCGGTCGTAGCCGAGCGGCTCGGCGCCGCGCGTGCTGCGTCCGTGGCCGCGGCTGTCCATCACGATGACGCGGTAATGCCGTGCGAGCGCCGGCACCTGGCCGCCCCAGTAGCTCGCGTTGGCGAGCCCGCCGTGGAGCAGGATCACCGGGGCGCCCCGCCCGAACTCGGCATACCACAGGCGGACGTGGTCGACCGCGAGATACCCGCTGCGCACGGGGGTCGGGAGCCTCGGCGTGGGGGGCAGCGTCATCCACCGCGGCGCCGCGCCCGCCCGCGACGCGAGCGTGAGCACGAGCGCCAGGACCGCACGCCGCATGGGAGGTGCGGTCGGCGTGTAGCACTCCGGCGGCGCCCGCGGCAAGGCGCTCGCGCGGCGCCCGGGGGGCGGGCATGCGGTCCGGGCTCGTAGTCCACCGCCGGAACCGCACCGGGCGCGGGACACCACTCCGCGCGGTCCGCGCGAGACCTTGACCGTCGCGTCGTTTCGAAGTTAGCTCCGCCTGCGACGTGGGATAAGGGGCGATTCGGTCCCCGTCCGCGAGGAGGCCCTGTGAAACCGCTGTCTTCCGAAACCGCTACCTGCCAGACGATCGCCCTGAACGTGCCGCGTCGACGCGTGCGCAACGGTGTCGCGTCGGGGCTGGTCGCGACGGCTGCCACGGTCGTGCTGATCACCGGGGCGGGCGTCGCAGACGCCCACTGCGTGTCGATGGGCAACGTGCGGGCCTTTACCGGAACGGTGACGCTCGCCGTCGGCGCGACAGCGACCGGTACCGATCCAAGCTCCTCTGGCTCGGAGACCGTCTACCTCGCCCACGCGGCGAACCAGGTGACCCTGCGCCTGAATCACAAGTCTCGGTTGAAGTTCGGCGGCCACGTGGTGGTCATGTACAGCGGAACCGCGCGGGGCGGAACCGTGATCGTGGACGACTCCGTCGAGAACACCGGGCTCGATGCGTCCGCCAAGGTGGAGGCGAGAGGCGCCGTCGACGGCGGATCGATCGGCGGCGTGGCCGCGATCGCTATCGACCGGACGGTGTGTGAATACAAGCTCGCCGTCGGCTTCGTGGGTACAGGGACCTTCGCCGGTGACACGGAGGTGGCCGACGGCCTGGGGGTGAGTTGGGGCGCCCAGAGCCGCGCGCTCGCCGTGCCCGCCAACCTGAAGTTTCACGGAAGCGAAGCCCCGAAGGTCGTGCCCAAGTGCCCTGATATCCTGGAAGGTCCGCCCGAAGAAAGCTGCGCCGAGCTCAACGGGCCATGGCTCGTCGACCTGATCAGTCTCGACCAGTGCGGCTCGCTCGATCTCACGAATTGCACGCCGGACGACGAGGCGGCCTTCGCGAGCGCCTCTGCGACCTTCAGCTGGAAGCTCAAGCCGGTGTTCAGGTAGAGGCGATGTGCCTTTCGGCGCGGTAGGGGCCGGCGTCCTCCCGCGCGATCGTCTCCGGCGACACGGCGGGCGAGCGACAGGCGGTGGCTCGTCGAAGGCTGCGCCAGGCGTTCAACCCGCAGGGGATCTTCCGCCGCTACCCGGAGCTGAACGCGGGGTCACGCGCCGCCCGCCCTCGGCGGCGAGGGCGAGCGATCGCGCCTCAGTCTCGAGCGGCTCCCGGAACATCGCCAGCGCCTCGACCTCGTCGCCGGGACGATAGGGGTGCGGGAGCACCACGAGTGCGGAGTCGAGCGCATAGGTGCCCGGCTCGCGGAGATTGGTCATGCCGAGCAGGCTGTAGCCGACGCCGCCGTCCGCGCCTTCCGACGGACGAAAGACGATCCCCCGCGCGACGCCCCACACGCGCCACTGTGCCGGGATGTGGAGCGCATGGAGGAGCGTGCCGCGGCGGCCGCTGACGACCCACCAGTCGTGATCCCGCTCGGCCCCCGCAGGCTGCTCGCCCGCGCCGAGGGCGATGCCTTGTGGGTTCTCCGCGTCCCAGTAGCGCACGTCGTCGGTCCCCGCGTCGAACGCATCGACCGACTCGAAGCGAAAGTCGCGGAGCGCCTTGAGCGGTAGCCAGGGGATGGAGAACGTCGACGGCGTCGTGAACGAGTTGAAATAGTAGTAGGTCGTCACGGTCCCGCTCGGTACCTCGGGAAAGAAGCGGCCCAAATCGAGGGCCTCCCGCACGCGCCGCACGGCGCGCACGGGACCGTTCTTGATGCCGTCGGGCACGACCGAAAAGCTCTCCTCGGTGAACGTGGGTCCCCAGGTCGCGAGCAGGAGCGAGAAGACCGGGTGGATGCGCATCACGAGGCGGCGAATGAGCGGCTCCCCGGTGCCGCCCGCGGCGGGAGTGATGCGCACTTCGGCGAGGAAGTTGCTGCGGTCGTGCGAGTAGTCCGCCTCGTAGAGGAGCGCGTGCGCCTGCTGGCGCACGGGATCGTAGCGCGCGTAGCGCACGGGCGAGCGCGGGGGCGGCTCGCCGGGGAAGTGGACGAGGTACGCCCAGCCCCGCGCGTCCGCCGCACGGTCGGTCACCACGAGCTCGACCGCGCCGTCGGCGGCCGCGGGCAGCGCCGCGGCGTTGACGCGGTCGCCGGTGTCCCGGGCCATGAACACGAGCTCGTCGTCGTCGTCGAAGGTGAAGTCGGCGTCGGAGAGCACGAGCTCGCCGTTGCGGTCGCGGGCATCGAACTGAAATGGGATCGGCTCGACCGCCCCGTCGCGTGCGGCGTAGAGACGGCAGCGCGCCGTGGCGCGGTCGGGAAGGCCGGCGAGCATGGCGGTCGGCACGATCACCGGGTCGGAGAGGCGCTCGAGCGTCTTCGCCTCCAGCGGCGGGGCCGCGGTCCATCCCGGCCGTGCGAGCAGCGCCGCAGCCGCGAGCAGCGCCGCGGCGAGGTCGGCGGATTTGCTGCGCCTCCCGCGCCCGCGCGTGCGCACCTCGAGCGCGGTCTTCGGGCGGCGCTGCACGCGCTGCGGGTTCCACGCCATATCGCCTCCCCGCGTGTCCTACCAAGAGACGGCCGGCTTGCAAGAGCCCGCGATCGCTGCCAGGCCCCCTGGCGGTGGGGGGCCCGCTCGTACGATGATGCGGCCTGGAGGGAACGATGGGCAAGAAGAAGAACCGCAAAGCGAGGGACGCCGCGACGGCGATCGCTGCCCCGGAGCTCCCGAGCTCGGGCGACGGCTCGGTGCTCACCCCCGTCGCCGAGATCCGCCGCCGCGCCCGCAAGCACCTCGAGCAAGGCGCAGTCACGGCGGGCTACCAGGCGGATCGCGGCCGCGTGCTCGCGCTTCTCGACGCGGCGCTCGCCACCGAGATCGTCTGCGTGCTGCGCTACAAGCGGCACTACTTCATGGCCGTCGGGCGCGATGCCGAGCCCGCGGCGCAGGAGTTCTTGCAGCACGCGAACGAGGAGCAGGGGCACGCCGACCAGATCGCGGCGCGCATCACCCAGCTCGGCGGCGCGCCGGACCTGAACCCCGCCCGGCTGCTCGAGCGCAGCCACTCCGAGTACGTCGAGGGGAAGAGCCTCCACGACATGATCCGCGAGGATCTCGTCGCGGAGCGGATCGCCATCGACTCCTACGCGGAGATGATCCGCTACATCGGCGACGGCGATCCGACCACGCGGCGCATGCTCGAGGCCATCCTCGCCATGGAGGAGGAGCACGCCGACGACTTGGTCGGCATGCTCGCGACGCTCGGTCGCCCCCGCTAGCTAGCCGCGCGTCGTCAGCGGCACGGCGTCCAGGGCAAGTCGAAGAGATCGACGCTCTTGACGATCGCGTTGCGGCCGGCGGCATTCGCGGCGGGACAGAAGCCCGTGGGAGCGACGTGGTACTCGACCTGGAAGACCGCCTTGCCGGCGGCGAGAAAGGGATCGAGCGCGGCACACTCGTCGAACTGCTGGCACTGCTCGTTGATCGCCATGTCGAAGTAGGGAAGCAGCACGGGCACCTGACCCAGGTCGTTCTTGAGCGCCGCGGTGAGCCCCCGAGCGTGCGCGAGGTTCGCGAGCGCCGTGTTGAAGAGGAGCTGCGCGCCCGCGGAGATCGCGAGCCCCGTGTCGTTCGCGTAGGCGTCGACGTTGTCGAACTCGACCGCGTCGAAGCCGTCGGCGCGGCAGCGGTCGAGCCGTGCGGCCACCTGTGCCAAGACGAACGTCCGCTGCCCCTGGTCGTTCTCGATGTCGAGCCAGTGCTCCTCGCGGAAGCCGCTCACCGCCTTGCCGAAGAGGCAGCCGCCGCATCCCTGGTCGAAGGCGACGTAGGCCGGGTGGTCGGGCCGGAACGGCTCGTCGGTGCCGGCATCCACGTAGCAGATCGCGCGTGCGCCGGCGGCGTGGATCGCCGCGACGGCGGCGGTGGCGTCGGTGTCGATGCTGCCACCCGGGGCGCACGCCGGGTCGGTCAGGAAGTCGATGTCGTAGACCGCCGGGTGCACCACCCCGCCGCCCGTAAACGGCGTCGCCCCGATCCCGACGTCGATGCCGGCGGTCGCCGGAAAGGCGCAGGTGCCGGCGGGCGTGAGCGTCGCCTGGAGCTGATACTGCCAGCGCGTGTCGGGGGAGGGCTGCCAGCAGGGTCCCGCGGTCGCATCGCAGGGCAGCGGTGCGGGGCACCCCGCCGCCGCGCAGGTGACGACCGTGGGCTCGTCGGCGACGATGGGGGCGACGAAGGCGTCCACCGCCGATTCGACGCCGGGCGCATCGCCGAGCGTGGCGCAGCCGCCGCGCGCCTCGGCCTGCGCGAACGCCGCGGCGAGCTTCTGATTGCAGGCGGCGACCGCCCCGGGATCGGGCGCGGTGCCGGCGGCTGCCGCGCGGGCAGCAAGCGCGAGCCGGCAGGCCGTCGCCTTGCCGGCTGCCTTGAGCTTCGTCGCCTGGCAGCGGTTCGGTGCGCCGACGTCGAGCGCAGCCGCGAGGGCGTCGGCGAAGCCCGCGACCGCGGCGTCGACCGCCGCGGCGTCACCGACGACCGCGCAGCCGCCGCGCGCCTCGGCCTGGGCGAAGGCGTTGGCGGCGCGATCGCGGCAGCGCTGATTCGCCGTGGGCGACGGAACGCTGCCCCGCGCCGCGCGCGCGTCGAGCCCGAGCAGGCAAGCCGCCTCCGCGCCCGCTGCGGCGAGCTTGCGCGCGGCGCACCGCTGCGGCGGCGTCTGCGTGCGCGCGACCCGAGCGCCCGTCGCCAGCGCGAGCGCGGCGAGGGCCACCACCGTTGTCGGTGGACGATTCAGCCCGTTCCCTCCGCCGACCGCCCGCCGCCGTGCCCCCGATCGCGCGCGAGCTTCTCGCGGATCGCCGACATCACGAAGTCGCGGATGGGGATCTCCTGCTCCACGCAGTGCACCTTCATGCGCCGGTAGAGCGGCCGGGGAATCCGGGTGGCGAGGTGAGCCGACGGTTCCTCCTTGAGCGCCATGGGGGCAGAGCCTGACGTATTGCGGCCGCCAGGGCAAATGCCCCGTCGAGACAGGGGGCTGACTCGGGGCGGGGCGGCGCGAGCGTGGATGCGGCCCGCACACCTGGCATGCCGGTTGCTGCCGTGTTCCCCGATGGCGTCGGCACGCGAGATGGCGGCGCGCGACTGGGACCGCGTCGCCGAGGACTATTTCGCGGAGGTGGTGAGCCCGCTCAGCCGCGGGGTCCCGCGGCCGCTTCTGCGTGCGCTCGATCGCATTGCGAGCCCGCGGCGGAAGACCGCAGGCGACTTGGGCTGCGGCACGGGCACGCTCCTGCCCACGCTCGCGGCTCGCTTCGGGCGCGTGATCGGCGTCGACTTCTCTCCCGCGATGCTCGCGCGCGCCCGCGCGAGCTGCCGCGCGGGGCACGTGCGGCTCCTGCGCGCCGATCTCGCCGACTTACGGCGGCTCCACGGCGTGCTCGACGTCGCCGTCACCGTCAATGCGGTCCTCACCCCGGATGCCGCGCGCTGCGCGCGCATCCTCGGCGAGCTGCGCGCGACGCTCAAGCCCCGGGGCGTGTTCCTCGGCATCTTCCCCGCGATGGAGCCCGTGCTCTATCAGGCGGTGCTCATCCACGACCGCGAGCGGCGCGGGCGGCCCCCGGCGGCCGCGTGCCGGCGGGCCGACGCCATCTTGGAGCGCGACCGGTACGACTTCGTCCACGGAACCTACACCGAGGACGGCGCCACGCAGAAGTTCTTCTACGGCTTCGAGCTGGTGTGGCGGCTCAAGCAGGCGGGCTTCCGCCGCGTGCGGCTCGGGCGGGTCGCCTATCGGTGGTCCGATGTGGGCGGGTACGAGCGCTTTCCGGGCGCGCCGCCCATGTGGGACTGGTTCGTGCGGGCTGCCGCCCCGGCGTGAGGCCCCGCGCGGGCGCTCACCGCGCGGGGAGCAGCATCGCGACGACGTCGGCGGGCCCGGTGATCCCGGGCGGGTCGTGGCGGCGGAGCGCGGCCGCGCGGAACGCCGTGGCGGCGCGGGCGAGCGCCGCGGCAAGCTCCCCCTGCGGGCGGTGGGCGAGCCGCGCCGCCCAGCAGCGCTCGCTCGCGACGGCGAAGTCGAAGGCGCACCAGGCGACCTCCGCGGTGTAGAACGTGCGCCGTACCGGGACGGCGGCGGAAAGCACCCGGTTGGCCGGCCAGCGCGGCGTGCTCACGAGCCGGAAGCGGCGGCCGTGGTGGAGGAGCTTGATCACCTCGTCGCCGACGACCTCGACCGCGAGGACCTCGTAGCCCACGCGCGCATGCGAGCAACGCCGATGCCAGCGACTGCGCGCGCAGGCGCTGCCGCGCGGCGTGCGTGCGCCGCCGGCAACGAATGCCGGGGCGGCAAGGCGCGGGCTCGCGCGCGCCATTAGCCGGCGGGCGCGGGCGATCCGTCCTCGGTGAGCAGGCGCACGAGCCGCAGCGCCTCGCCGACCGACCACGCCTGGAACGGGCAGCCGCGCGGGGTGTGCGGGGGCTCGGCATCGGCGATCTCGGGGAGGTGGCCGAGCCCAGCATCGTCGAGGTGGGCGAGCAGCGGCGCGAGGAAGCGCGCGCGGGCCGCGCGCCGCGCCTCGGGCGTCGCGCCCCGGACGCGGACCCACGCCTCGACGAACGGGCCGAGCAGCCAGGGCCACACGGTCCCCTGGTGATACGCGCGGTCGCGCTCGCGCGGCCCGCCGACGTAGCGCGGCGCGTAGCCGGGCTCGCCGGGCGCGAGCGAGCGGAGCCCGAGCGGCGTCCGCAGCCGTGCATCGACGACGTCGACCACGCGGCGGGCGCGCGCGCCGTCGAGCACGCACGCGGGCAGGCCGCCCACGGCGAAGATCTGGTTCGGCCGCAGCGTCGGATCGGCGGTGCCGGGCCGGTGGTCCACGTCGACGACGTCGTAGAGCCAGCCGCGGGTGTCGTCCCAGAAGCGCGCCGCGAACGCCGCGCGGCCGCGCGCGCCGAGCTCCTGCCAGCGCGGCGTCGCACGGCCGCCCACGGCGAGCGCGTTCAGCCAGAGCGCCTCGACCTCGACCGGCTTGCCGACGCGCGGCGTGACCGGCCGCCCGTCGACCGTGGCGTCCATCCAGGTGAGCTGGACGCCGGGCACGCCGGCAGCGAGCAGCCCGTCGGCGTCGGCGCGGATGCCGTAGCGCGTGCCGGCGGCATAGGCGGCGAGGATCGCCTCGACGGCCTCGAGGAGCGCGCGGCGCTCCCCGGCCGGCAGGTCGGGGACAGCGGCCACGAGCTCGCCCACGGCGACGACGAACCAGAGCGGCGCGTCGACCGCGTTGTACGCGACGGGCTCGCCCCGGTCGGGAAAGGCGTTCGGCAGCATGCCCGCGGAGAGCGCCTCCGCCCAGGTGCGCGCGATGGCGCGCGCGTCGTCGAGCCGGTCCGTGGCGAGGCAGAGGCCGCGCAGCGCGACGAACGTGTCGCGGCCCCAGTCGGTGAACCACGGATAGCCGGCGACGATCGTGCGGCCGGTGCCCCGCCGCACGATGTAGGCATCGCCCGCGCGCGCGAGCGCGGAGGGGAAGGCCGCGCGCCGCTGCCGCTCGCGCCCGCGCAGCGCCGCGAGATCGCCCGGGGGCTCGTGGCCCGCGGCGGCGAGGATGCAGGTCGCCTCGCTCGGCCCGAGCTCCCAGCGCAGCACGCCGGGCGTGGCCAGATCCTCCGTGCAGTCGAGGCCCCGGGCACGCTCCTCGGTGTAGAGGAAGCGGCGGTACCATTCGGGCTCGTGCGTGTAGCTGCCGTCGGTGCAGACGACGATCCCGGGCAGCCCCGGGTAGGGCTCGAGCGCGATGCGCCCGGGCGTCACCCGAGCGGCGAAGCGGAAGTGCGGGTTCTCGTGATGGAGCGCGTGATGGTCGCGGCCCGAGCAGAGCAGGCGCACGGCGAGGACGACCGGCGAGCCGGCGCAGAGCCGCCAGTAGAGGCCGACCGCGGCGCGTCCCGGCTCCACGACGACGCCGTGCTCGATGCGCCGGCCGTCCGGGAGCGCGTAGGTCCACGTCGGCCACGGTGCGGGCGTGAACGCCACGATGCGCCGCGCGCCGTCCGGGGCGACGACGTCCGGCACATAGCGGTGCGAGGAGAGGAAGACGGGTCCGGTGGGCGTCTCGAGCCAGGCCTCGATGCCGTTGACGAGCACGACGCGGCCGGTGGGCGGCGTGGTGGCGACGCAGAGGAGCGCGTGATAGCGGCGCGTGCGGATGCCGTCGTCGGTGCCGCAGGCGTAGCCGCCGAGCCCGTCGGCCTCGAGCCACTCGCGTCCGCTCATCGTGAATTCCTCCGCCCGCCGCGCGTCCATGGTCCGGGCGCCGCCGCTCGACGCAAGTGACCCCACCCGCAACCCCCGGGCGGCGGCGCCCTCCGGCGGCGCCCTGGACCCGCTGCGATCGGCGTGCTAGCAGGTCGCGCGCGTGGCGCGGCGGACGCGGCGGCGGAAGGAGGCGCCTCTCGTGCTCGATGCGGCGAGCCTGCTCGCCGGGCTCGATGCGGGCACGGAGCTCGTAGTCGACGATCTGCCCGCGGGCGTCGCCGGTTCGCCCGCGACGCTCCCCGTCGCGGCGACGACCGAGGAGATGGGGCGGCGGCTCCGCACGGGCGAGCCCACTCTGCGGCGGCTCATCCGCACGCGCGTGCTCCGGCCGCGCCCCGCCGATCCCGACGCACCGCCCGTCGCCCCCGACCACGACCCGGACAAGCCCGGGGAGTGACCGGCGCACGCGCGCGTACGCCGCGCGCAGCGATTCGTTCAAGCGTGTACGCGCCCCGCGGCTAGCTCGCGCGGGATCTTCCGCGAGAATGCGCACTTGGCGATGCGGACGCTGCGGCACGGTTCTCGCTCCGCGGCCGGCCCCGAGGAGGGGCTGTGGCGATGGAAGGGAAGACGAGCCGTCGGGAGCAGCGCACGATGCCGCGTCGGCGGGTGATCGCGGTCGGCAAGCGCGTGAACGGCCGCTGGCAGGTGCGCACGAGCCTCTGGCGCTACCTCGCCGCGACGGCGCTCTCGACGCACTGAAGGATCGTCATGCCGGCGCGGCCGCGCGGTCGAGCCGCGCGGCGCGCGCCTCGACGAAGTCGAGGACGCGCGCCTCGAGGCAGACGCCGTCGAGGCGGTCGATCTCCTGGACGCCGGTCGGGCTGGTCACGTTGATCTCGGTGACGAGCCCGCCGATCACGTCGAGCCCGACGAACCAGAGGCCGTCGGCCGCGAGCTGCGGTGCCAGCCGCCGGCAGATCGCCCGGTCGCGCGCGTCGACCGCCGCCCGCTCGACTCGGCCGCCCACGTGGATGTTGCCGCGGTGCTCGTCCTCGCGCGGAATGCGCAGGATGGCGCCGAGGGGCTCGCCGTCGAGCACGATGACGCGCTTGTCGCCCGCCCGCGCCGCGGCGAGGTAGCGCTGGCCCATCACGAGCCGCGTGCCGTTGGCGGTGACGAGCTCGAGGAGCGCGTTCACGTTGCGGTCGGCGCGGTGGAGGTGGAAGACCCCTGCGCCGCCGCAGCCGTCGAGCGGCTTGACGATCATCTCGCCCCCGAGCTGCTCCATGAAGGCCTTGAGCCGGGCGGGATCCGCGCTCACCAGGCTCTCGGGCACGAGGTCGGGGAAGCGCAGCGCGTAGAGCTTCTCGTTCGCTTCGCGCAGCCCGCGCGGATCGTTGAGCACGAAAGTGACACGCGGATCGACGAGCCCGAGCACGTGGGTGGCGAAGAAGTACCCGAGGTCGAAGGGCGGATCCTTGCGCATGAACACGACGTCGAACCACGTGAGCGGCAGCGTGCGCTCCTCGCCGAGCGTGTAGTGGTCCGCGGCGCGGCGCACCTCGGCGAAGCGCACCCGGGCGTGCGGCACCGTCCCCTCGATCGAGAGGTCCTCGATGCCGCAGGTGTGCTGCTCGTGCCCGCGCTGCTGCCCCGCGAGCATGAAGGCGAACGTCGTGTCCTTGTCGACGAGGACCCGGGAGAGCGGGTCCATCACGTAGAGGATGCGCAGCCGGCGGCTCGCCATGCGCAGCGGATCATAGCCGCTCGCCCGCGGCCGTTCACCCGTCGCCCCAGCGGTGCTGGCAGAGCGCCGCGGCGACCAGCGCTGCGGTCTCGGCGCGGAGCACCCGCGGGCTCAGCCGCACGGTGACGAAGCCGTGCACGCGGGCCTGGGCGACCTCGGCGTCGGCGAAGCCGCCCTCGGGCCCGACGACCGCGATCACCGCCTGCGCGGCGGGGGGAAGCGCGTCGAGCCCGGCCGTCGTCTCGCCTTCCCAGGCGAGCAGGCGGAGCCCCGGCCAGGGCGCCCCGATCAGCTCGGCAAACGGCCGCGGCGGGTCGACCGCCGGCACCGCGGTGCGGCCGGACTGCTTCGCGGCGGCGAGCGCGATGCGCTGCCAGCGCTCGATCGGCGCGCGGGTGCCGATCGTGTGGCGGGTGACGACGGGGGCGAGGCGGGTGACGCCGAGCTCGGTCGCCTTCTCGACGACGAGGTCCATCTTGCTCCCCTTGAGGAGGGCGGGCGCGAGCACGAGGGCGAGCGGCGACTCGCGCACGGGGGTGCGGGTCGCCGTGACGCTGGCCTCGGCGGCGCGCGGGCCGAGGCGCGCGAGCACCACCTCGTGCTCGCGGCCCGTCTCGTCGAAGACGCAAAAGCGCGTGCCGACCTCGAGACGGAGCACGCGCAGGTGGCGCAGCTCGGCGCCCGCGATCCGCACTCGCCCCGCGCGCACCTGGGCGCTCGGCACGAAGAGCCGCAGCATGCGCTAGCCGGCCCGCACGAGCCGCAGCGTCGCCCACGACGCCTCGCACCGCTCGTGCGCGACGCGAAAGCCGGGATATGCGGCGAGCACTGCCGGGACCTGGGAGGCGAGGAGCCCCGAGACGACCAGGTGGCCGGCGTCGGCGACCGCGGCGACGAGGGCCCGGGCCTCGGCGATCAGCGCCTGGGCGAGGAGATTCGCCACGACGAGCCCAAAGCGCGCGCGCACGGCCGCGGGCCCGCCCGCGAGGAGGAGCACGCCCTCCGCGGCGTTCCGCCGGAGGTTCGCGCGTGCAACCGCGATCGCCGCGGGGTCGACGTCGAGCGCGACCACGCGCGGCACGCCGAGGCGCGCAAGCGCGGCGGCGAGCACGCCCGATCCCGTGCCGACGTCGAGCGCGCTGTCGATGCCGCCCATGCCGACGACGGCCTCGATCTCCTCGAGGCAGGCGCGCGTCGTCGGGTGCTGGCCCGTGCCGAAGGCCATGCCCGGGGCGATGACGAGGACGTGGCGCCCCGGGGCGTCGGGGACATCCCACGGTGGCGCCACCAGCAGCCGCGCGCCAATCGGCGTGGGCACGTGGTGGCGGCGGAAGACGGCTTCCCAGTCGACGGCGGGAAGCGGCGCGACGGCGACCGTCGCGGCGGCGGAGCTCACCCCGGCGAGCTCCTCGGCAAGCGCGGCCACGATGCGCGGTGCCTCCGCCGCCGGCACGTGCGCCTCGAGCCGGGCGCGGCCCGGGGGCGGCGGCGGCTCGTCCGAGGCCGCGGTCACGACCGCGGGGGCGCCCGACTCGACGAGGAAGGCCGCCACCGTCTCGGCCGCCGCCTCCGCCAGCTCGACGCGCACCGCGACCCACGCCATCGCGCGAGCGACAGTCGGCGCTCGCGGCCGCGCTGTCAACCGCGCGCCAGGTGGCGTAAAGGGACGCCGTGCGACCCCTCGTGATCGCGCACCGCGGTGCCAGCGGCACGGCACCCGAGAACACGCTTGCGGCGTTTCGGCGCGCCGTCGCGCTCGGCGCCGACATGATCGAGCTCGACGTGCAGCTTTCCCGGGACCACGCGGTGATCGTGCTCCACGACGACACGCTCGACCGCACCACCGACGGCACCGGGCCGGCCGCGGCCCGCACGCTCGCCGAGCTGGTAGCCCTCGATGCGGGCGCGTGGTTCGCCCCGGCGTTTGCCGGCGAGCGGATTCCCACCCTCGCCCAGGTGCTCGCGGCGACGAGCCTCCCGGTGAACGTCGAGCTCAAGGCCGGCGGGGGCCGCCTGCTCGTCGAGGAGACGCTCTGCGTGGTGGCGGCGGCGAAGGCGCTCGGGCGCGTCGTCTTCTCGTCGTTCGACGGCCGGCTGCTCGAGTGGGTGCGTGCCTGCTCGGCGGAGGCCGAATGCGCCGTGCTCTGGACGCACCCCGTGCTCGATGACGCTCTGCGGCTTGCGGAGCGCGTCGGCGCCAGAGCCTTGCACCTTCGCAAGGACGCAGTGAGCCACGCGCAAGTCGCCATCGCCCGGCAGGCCGGTCTCGCGGTGCGAGCGTGGACGGTGAACGACGCGGCCGAACTGGGCCTTCTCGAAGACGCGGGCGTGAGCGGAATCTTCACGGACTACCCGGAGCGATTCTTGCAGCCGGGCTGAACGCGGCTTCGACGGGCGGCATCGGCCTTGACTGCTCACGGCTTTTCCTTAAAGGTGACGCCCCTTCGCTCGAGGGGGGGTGACTCCGAGGTATGGCAGGGGTTCGCGTCAAGGAGAACGAGCCCTTGGACAGCGCGATCCGCCGGTTCAAGAAGCAGTGCGAGAAGGCCGGCATTCTCGCCGAGCTGCGCAAGCGCGAGCACTACGAGAAGCCGAGCGTGCGGCGGAAGAAAAAGGCGCTCGCCGCGCGCAAGCGTGCGCTCAGGCGGGCCGCGCGCAATCCGAGCTAGCCGCCGACCCCGTCCGTCCGCCGCGGGCGCCGCATCCCGGAGGCGCCCGTGAATCAGGTCGACGTCGCCCTCCTCCTGCTGCTCGTCCCGTTCGCCCTGCGCGGCTACTGGCGCGGGTTCCTGCGCGAAGGCTTCGCGCTCCTCGGGCTCGTGGGCGGCATCGGGGCGGCGATCGCCTGGCGGGGGGCTCTCGCCGCGGCGCTGCTCGCCCGCGGGCTCGTCCCCGCGGCCCTCGCTGCGCCGGCGGCGATCGCGATCCTCTTCGTCGCGGTCTACGTCGCGGCGCAGCTCGCCGGCAGGGCGGCCGACCGGCTCGCCCGCGCCGTCTTCTTGGGCGGGGTCAACCGGGCCGCGGGCATCGCCTTCGGGATCGCCAAGGGGGCGGCCATCCTCGGGCTCGTGCTCGTCGTGCTGCTCGACGTCCTGCCCTCGCCGGCGTTCGAGCGCCTGGTGACACAGTCGCGGCTCGGCGGGCCCCTCGTCGCGTTCGTCCGGCACGCCGTCGCGGCGGGGCGATCGTTCACGCCGCCGGCGGGCCTTAGGCAGCGGATCTGAGGGACGGAACCGATGGCCGGCCGCATCCGTGACGAGGCGATCCGCGACATCCGGGCCGGCGCGAGCCTCGTCGAGGTCGTCTCGGACACGGTGGCGCTGCGCCGCCGGGGGCGGAGCTTCGTCGGCCTCTGTCCGTTTCACGCGGAGAAGACCCCGTCGTTCACGGTGAGCGAGGAGCGGGGATTCTTTCATTGTTTCGGATGCGGGGCGCACGGCGACGTGTTCGCGTTCGTGATGCGCACCGAGTCGCTGCCGTTCCCGGACGCCGTGCGGCGCGTGGCGCAGCGCTTCGGGCTGCCGGTGCCCGAGGAGGCGGGCGGGCCGCGCGCGCAGACCGAGCCGCTGGTCGCGGTGAGCGCCGCCGCCGCGGCCTTCTTCCGCCGCACGCTCGAGGGGCCCGGCGGCGCCGACGCGCGCCGCTACCTCGCCGAGCGCGGGCTGCGCGACGAGACCGTCGCGCGCTTCGGCCTCGGCTACGCGCCCCCGGCCGGCGACGCGCTCGTGCGACACCTCCGCGCCCAGCGGCTGCCGCCCGAAGACGCGCTCGCGGCGGGGCTCGTGCTCCGCCGCGCGGACGGCAGCCTCTACGACCGCTTCCGCGACCGGGTGATGTTCCCGATCGCGGATGCGAGCGGGCGGGTGATCGCCTTCGGCGGGCGCGTCCTGCCGGGCCGGTCCTGGCCGGGCGAGCCGCCGCCCAAGTACCTCAACTCGCCCGAGTCGCCGCTCTTCCACAAGGGGCAGACTCTCTACGGGCTCGCCGCGGCGCGCGAAGCCATCCGCCGGACGGGATACGCGGTGGTGGTCGAGGGCTACATGGACGTGCTCGCGCTCGCCGAAGCGGGCATCGGCCAGGTCGTGGCGCCGCTCGGCACCGCGCTCACCGTCGAGCAGCTCCGCCTGCTCCGCCGCCTCACCGACGTCGTGATCGCGTGCTTCGACGGCGACGAGGCCGGCCGGCGCGCCGCGGCGCGGAGCTTCCCGGTCTTCCTCGAGGCGGGCCTCTGGGGCCGGGGCGTGTTCCTTCCCGCGGGCAGCGATCCGGACACGTTCGTGCGCACCCGCGGCGCCGAGGCGCTCGGCGCGCTCCTCGCGCGCGCCGAGCCGCTGGTCGACGCCTACCTCGCCGCGCTCGCCGGCCCGCGGCGCGATGCGGTCGGCCGGCGGGCCGAGGCCGCGCGCGAGGTCGCGCGGGTGCTCAAGCGCGTGCGCAATCCCTTCGAGTACGACGTGCTCGCGCGGCTTGCGGCCGAGCGGCTCGGCGTGCGCGAGGAGATGCTGCGCGCCGAGGGCGCACCCCCGCCGCCGTCCGCGCCGCCGCCGGCCGGCACGGGGCCCGGCGGCGCCGAGGCGCTGCTCGTCGAGCTCATCGCCGTCGATCCCGCGCTCGCCGGGCGCATCCGGCGCGAGGACGTGCTCGGCGAGTTCGAGCATCCGACCTGGCGGCGCGCGGCGGAGGTGCTCGCGGGCACGGCGGCGGAGTCCGAGCGCGCGGCCGTGCTCGAGGGGTTGCCGAAGGAGGTGCGGGATCGGATCGCGCGGCGGTTGCTCGGCGAGTTCGAGGACGAGGACCGCGAGCGCGCCTTCGCCGACTGCCTCGCCGCCATCCGCAGCCGCCGGCAGCGGCGCGCGCAGGGCGAGCTGCGCGAGGCGCTGCGCGCGGCCGAGGCGCGCGGCGACACGGCGGGCGCGCGCGAGGCGATGCGGCGGCTGCGGGAGCTCACGGAGAAGGCGCGGACATAACCAGCAAGCACGGGGTGAGCATGAAACAGGTTGCAGACGAGCCCAAGGCCGACGACACGCTGGCACTGGCGGCCGAAGCCATTCCCGATCCGCTCGAGGACGTCGGGGTGGCGCTCGGCGACCTCGACGACGACGAGGCCGACGCATCGCCGGCGCTGCCCGTCGCCGACGAGGAGCCCGCAGCCGAGCCGAGCGCGGCCGAGACGGAGGTCGGTCCGGGAGCCGACCCGGTGCGCGTGTACCTGCGGCAGATGGGGTCGGCCGCGCTGCTCACGCGCGAGGGCGAGGTCGAGATCGCCAAGCGCATCGAGCGCTACGAACGCGAGCTGGTCGAGCGCGTGCTCGCGCTGCCGTCGGCGCTGCGCCACGTGCTCGGGCTCGCCGAGCGGCTGCGCGCCGGCGAGGTGCGGCTCCGCGACCTCGTGCGCGACGGCGACGACGACGGCGAGGCCGACGAGGAGGACGAGCGCCAGCGCCGGCGCTTCCTCGCCCAGCTCGGCCGGGTGCGCCGGCTCGCCGCCGAGCGGGCTGCGCTCGCCCGCGCTCCGGGCGGCCGCCGCGGCGCCGCCGCGCGCGCGCGCATCGAGCAGCGGCTCACGGCGGCGCTGCTGCGCCTCGGGCTCAGCCGCCGCCAGATCGACGTCGTGATCGGCGACCTCTACCGGACGGGCGACCGCGTCCGCGAGCTGCGCGAGCGGCTCAAGGGCCTCGAGGACCGCCTCGGCGTGCGGCCCGCCGTGCTCCGGCGCGGCGGGCCCGCCGTGCGGATCGGGCGGGAGGAGCGCGCGGCGCTCGCCGCCGAGATTCAGGGCGTGCGCCGGGAGCTGCGCGCGCTCGAGCGGCGGGCGGGCATGCCCGCCGCGGCGCTGCTGCGCGCGGTCGAGGCGGTGCGGGCCGCGGAGCGGGCGGCCCGCGCGGCCAAGCAGGAGCTGATCGAAGCGAACCTGCGGCTCGTCGTCTCCATCGCCAAGCGCTACGTGCACCGCGGGCTCCAGTTCCTCGACCTGATCCAGGAGGGGAACATCGGCCTCATGCGCGCGGTCGACAAGTTCGAGTACCAGCGCGGGTACAAGTTCTCGACCTACGCGACGTGGTGGATCCGGCAGGCGATCACCCGCGCGATCGCGGATCAGGCGCGGACGATCCGCATCCCCGTCCACATGGTGGAGACCATCAACAAGCTCGTCCGGGTGTCGCGCACCCTCGTCCAGGAGATGGGACGCGAGCCGACGGCGGAGGAGATCGCGGCGCGGATGGAGCTCACACCCGAGAAGGTGCGCCGGGTGCTCAAGGTGACGCGGGAGCCGATTTCCCTCGAGACGCCCGTCGGGGAGGACGAGGACAGTCACCTCGGGGACTTCATCGAGGACAAGAACACCCCGCCGCCCAACGAGGCCGCGATGGTGACGAACCTGCACGAGCACACGCGCAAGGTGCTGGCCACGCTCACGCCGCGCGAGGAACAGGTGCTGCGGCTGCGCTTCGGGATCGGCGAACGCACGGATCACACCCTCGAGGAGGTCGGCGCGCGGTTCGCGGTCACCCGCGAGCGCATCCGCCAGATCGAGTCGAAGGCGCTGCGGAAGCTCCGGCATCCGAGCCGCGCCCGGCTGCTGCGCGCGTTCTACGACAGCTGAGCCTGCCACGCTTGCAGGGGGCGCCGTTCGGTGATTCACTCGCCGCGCGGTGGGCCCATAGCTCAGACGGTGAGAGCTGCCGGCTCATAACCGGTCGGTCGTGTGTTCGAGTCACACTGGGCCCACCTCGCTAGCCAGGAGGACGTGAATTGCCGACGCAGATCGAGCTCCTCGCCGCGCTGCAGACCGTGGATCGCAGTCTGCGCCAGAAGGAGCAGGCGGTCGAGGAGAGCGAGAGCCGGGTTGCGGCGCTCGAGGAGGCACGGAGTCGCAAGAGCGCCGAGGCCGCGGCGGCGCGCGAGGGGCTCGCCGCGCTGACGGCGCGCGAGCGGGAGCTGGAGGAGCGGCTGGCGGCGACCGAGCGCAAGCTCAAGGATCGCCGCATGCGCATCACGCGCATCCGCAACGACAAGGAGCTCGGGCTGGCCAAGCGCGAGGTCGATCTGCTCAAGGAGGAAGCCGGCGCCATCGAGACGGAGCTGCTGGGCGTGCTCGAACAGGTGAAGGCGGCGACGGAGAAGCTGCGCGTGGCCGAGGAGGAGCTGGCGGCAGTCGAGGGGACGCTCGCGGCCGAGGCGGCCGGCTTGCGCGAACGGATCGACGTGCTCGGCGGGGAGATCGCGCGCGAGCGTGCCAGCCGCGAAGCGCTCCTCGGGACCGTCGACGCCGATCTCCGGCGCCGCTACGAGATGATCTTCGCCCGGCGCGGGGGGCTGGCGGTGGTCGAGGTGCGGGCCGGGACGTGTCAGGGGTGCCACATGAACGTGCCGCCCCAGCTCTTCAATCAGATCCAGCGCAACGAGCAGGTGATCCTCTGCCCGAACTGCCAGCGGATGCTCTACTGGCGGCCCGAGCGGGAGGAGGGCGCCAGCGGCTAGCCGGCGCGCCGTGCGCCGGAGGAGGTCGAGCAGCCGCTCGCCGCATGGCGGCGGGAGGAAAGTCCGGACTCCACAGGGCAGGGTGGCCGTCAACGGCGGCCCCGAGCGATCGGGGGAAAGTGCCACAGAAAGGAGACCGCCCCGGGCGCCTGCGGCCCCGGAGCAAGGGTGAAACGGCGAGGTAAGAGCTCACCAGGTCCGTCCGCAAGGGCGGACGCTCGGTAAACCCCACCCGGAGCAAGACCGCGCAGGGGGAGGTCCGGCGATGCGCCGGGCGCGGGTGGCCCGCCCGTTCCCCCGGGTCGGTCGCTCGATCCCTCGGGTAACCGGGGGACCAGACGAATGGCTGCTGCCGCCGCGGCCTTGCGCGGCGGGACAGAATCCGGCTTACAGACCTCCTCCGGCGGACGGCGCGCCGCGTCGTCCGCCGATTTTTTTCTTGGATCGTTTTTTTTTCTTGACAGGGGTAGGCGGTTCCCGCTATACGCGCCCCGGTCGTGGGGATTTGTGGTGGATTGGGCCATATAGACCCATCGGGTGGAGCGCAGCGGCGGTGACAATCAGCCCACGGCAATCGGGATGTTCCGCGGCCACTTTCAGCACACGGTCGACGACAAGGGGCGGGTGGCCATCCCGGCCTGCTTCCGAGGCGTGCTCTCCGGGCTCCAGGAGGACCGCCTGGTCGTCACCAAGTTTCGCATCCGCGGGCGGCCCTGCCTCGATGCGTATCCGCCCTCGGCCTGGCGCGAGCTCGAAGGGCGGATCCTCGGCAAGGGGCGCTTCGATCCGGTGCTGCTCCAGTTCCGCCGAGCGTACGTCTCGGCAGCGCAGGAGTGCCCCCTCGATCCGCAGGGCCGGATCCTCGTGCCGCCCACGCTGCGCGAGCACGCCGGGCTCCAGCGCGAGGTCATGTTCGCTGGCGACATCAATATCTTCCGCATCTGGGATCTCGAAACGTGGCGGAAGACGGCGCAGGAGGACGAGCAGATCTTCGACGATCCCCAGCTCATGAAGGAGCTGGGGCTGTGAGTCAACGGGCGATGTAGCCGACGACCGAGGGGGGATGCGCGGTGGAGGCGGCAGGCGCTACGGTGCGGCGTGGCGAAGGGCCGCCAGGGATGATGCAGACGGACACCGGGCCGGTGGGCGCTGCCCATGTGCCGGTGATGGTGGGGGAGGTGGTGGCGTGGCTGCGCCCCCGGCCGGGTGCCCGTCTCGTCGATGCGACCGTGGGCCTCGGCGGGCATGCGGCGGCGCTGCTCCGAGCCGCCGCCGACACGGTGCTGCTCGGCCTCGATCGCGACCCGGCGGCGCTCGCGCACGCGCGCGCGCGGCTTGCGCCGTGGGGGGCGCGCGTCCGGCTCCGGCACGCAAGCTTCGCCGACCTGCCCGCCGTGCTCGCCGACGAAGGCTGGCCTCCTGCCGACGCCGTCCTGCTCGATCTCGGCCTCGGCTCCTTCCAGCTCGATGCGCCCGAGCGCGGGTTCGCCTTCCGGGCGGACGGGCCGCTCGACATGCGGATGGATCCTGCGGCGCCGCTCGACGCGGCGACGATCGTCAACACGTGGCCCGAGCGCGAGCTCGCACGCGTGATCGCCGCGTACGGCGAGGAGCCGCGCGCGCGTGCTATTGCCCGCGCCATCGTGCGGGCCCGCCCGCTCGCCAGCACGGCCGCGCTCGCCCGCGTCGTCGTGGACGTGCTCGGCCCGGGCCGCGGCGGCCGCCATCCCGCGACGCGCACCTTCCAGGCGATCCGGATCGCGGTGAACGACGAGCTTGGGGCCCTGGATCGCTTTCTCGCCTGCGGCTGGAGCGTGCTCGCACCCGGCGGCCGGCTGGCCGTGCTCGCCTATCACTCCCTCGAGGACCGCCGCGTGAAGGAGGCCTTCAGGCGCTGGGCGGCCTCCTGCCTCTGCCCGCCCGGGGTGCCGCGCTGCCGATGCGGCTGGAGCGCCAAGGTGCGGCGGCTCACCCGCCGACCGCTCCGTCCGGATGCCGATGAGGTCGCGCGGAACCCGCGCGCACGCAGCGCGCGGCTGCGGGTGGTCGAGCGCCTATGAGCCACGCGGCGATGCCCGCCCCGCGGGTTCTCACGGTGCGCCGGCCGCTCGTGCGACCGGTCGGCGAGCCGCGCCGGCTGCTGCGCGCGATGCGCCGCCTCTTCGTGCGCCGCGTCCTCGGGCTCGGGGCCGTGTTGCTCGCCCTTTGCATGCTCAAGGTCTGGCTCCGGCTCGAGGTCGTGAGCCTCGGCTACGCGCTCTCGGCCGCGCGCGAGATGCAGCTCCGCCTCGAGCACGAGCGCCAAGAGCTCGAGGTCGAGGTCGCGACGCTGCGCGACCGCCGCCGCCTGGAGGAGATCGCGCGCAAGCGCCTCGGGCTCACCGACCCGCGCCGGGGCCAGATCGTGGAGCTCGAGTAGGGCGGCCATGCTCCGCGGGCGACAGGGGCGGATGGCCGCGGTGGCCGCGCTCTTCGGCGTGCTCTTCGCCCTCATCCTCGCGCGGGCGCTCGACCTGGCGGTGCTCCGCGGGCCCGAGCTCGCCCGGCGGGCCGCGCGCCAGCATCGGGCGCGCATCGCGCTTAAGCCGCGACGCGGGGAGATCGTCGATCGCAGCGGCGAGAAGCTCGCGCTCTCGCTCGACGTCCCGTCGGTCTACGTCCGGCCGCGCGAGTTCCGTGCCGTACGCGGCCAGGAGGAGAAGCTGCCTGCGCTCGCGCGCGCCCTCGATCTGCCGCTGCGGCGGGTACGGGCCGCGACGAGCAGCCGCACGCCGTTCGTCTGGCTCAAGCGGCAGGCGATGCCCCGGGAGGCCGACGCCGCCCGGGCGCTCGGGCTGCGCGGCGTGGGGGCCGTGCTCGAGGCGCGGCGCTTCTACCCGCACGGCACGCTCGCCGCCCACGTGCTCGGCCTCGTCGGCATCGACTCCCAGGGGCTCGAGGGGCTCGAGCGGCAGTTCGACCGCCTGATCCGCGGCGAGCCGCAGTACCTCGAGGTCGAGCGCGACGCCCGCGGCCGCGACATCTTCCATGGCGGCGTTGCGCCCGCGGCGCCGCAGGGCAGCCGGCTCGAGCTCACGCTCGACGTCGGCATCCAGACGCTCGCCGAGCAGGCGCTGGCGACGGGCGTCGCCGCGGCGCGGGCCAAGGGCGGCGCCGTCGTCGTGCTCGATCCCTGGACGGGCGAGGTGCTCGCGCTCGCGAACATCCCGACCTTCAACCCGAACGAGCCCGAAGATCCGCGCGATCCCGCGTGGCGGGAGCGGCTGCGCAACCGGGCCATCACCGATCCCTACGAGCCGGGATCGACCTTCAAGGCGATTCTCGCCGCAGCGGCGCTCGAGGAGCACGTCGTCACGCCCGACGAGATGTTCTTCTGCGAGAACGGCCGCTTCCAGGTCGGGCGCTGGACGATCCACGATTCCCACCCGCACGGCTGGCTCACGTTCGCGCAGGTGATCCAGTACTCGAGCAACATCGGGGCGTCCAAGGTGGGCGAGCGGCTCGGCCGGGAGCGCTACGCCGCCTACCTCCACGCCTTCGGCTTCGGCGCCCGCACCGGGATCGAGCTGCCGGGCGAATCGCCCGGCATCCTCCGCCCGGCCGACACCTGGGCGCGCATCGACCTCGCCACCCACAGCTTCGGTCAGGGCGTTTCGGTCACCCCCGTGCAGATGGCGGCGGCGTTCGCCGCGATCGCCAACGGCGGCACCCTCATGCGGCCGTTCATCGTCCGCCGCAGCGTGAGCCCGAGCGGCGAGGTGCTCTTCGAGCACCGGCCGACGGCCGTGCGCCGGGTCGTGCGTCCCGAGACCGCGCGGCTGACGACGGCGCTCCTCGAGCGGGTGGTCGAGGAGGAGGGCGGCACCGGGACCCGGGCCCGGCTCGACGACTTCCCGGTTGCGGGCAAGACCGGAACAGCGCAGAAAGTGGATTCGCGCACCGGTGCGTACTCCTCCAAGCGGATCGGATCCTTCGTGGGCTTCGTCCCCGCCGACCGGCCCCGGCTGGTGATCCTCGTGCTGATCGACGAGCCATCGACCTCGAGCTACGGCGGCGTCGTGGCGGCGCCCGTCTTCCGCGCCGTCGCCGCCGGGGCGCTCAAGCAGCTCGGCGTCGAGCCGCCCGCGCCGACCGAGCTCGTGAGCGCCCCCGCGGCGCCCGGGGCGCCGAGCCCGCCGCCGCCCGCCGACTCGGCCACGACCACCCCGAGCTTCCTCGGCCTCTCGCTGCGCGAGGTGTTCGCCCGGGCGGAGGCCGCCGGCTGGGACGTCCAGGTGCGCGGCAGCGGCTACGTGGCCGCGCAGGTGCCGCCGCCGGGTGCGCCGCTTGTGGCCGAGCGGCGGCTTGCCCTCGAGCTCAGCCAGGATGCCTGGTCGGCCGCTCCGCGCCGGTGATGCGACTGGACGTCCTCCTGGCCGGGCTCGCCCCGGTGCCGGCCGATGCGGCCGCCGTCGAGATCGCCGGGGTGGCGCACGACTCGCGCGCGGTGCGTCCCGGCGATGTCTTCTTCGCTCTCGCGGGCGCTCGCACCGACGGCCGCCGGCACGTGGCCGAAGCGCGCGCGCGCGGCGCCCGCGCCGTCGTCGCCCCCGGCCCGCTCGACGCGGGCGGCTTGCCGGTCGTGGTGGCGGAGGAGCCGCGGCGCATGCTCGGGCTCGTCGCCGCGCGGCTCGCCGGCGACCCGAGCGCGGCGCTCACGCTGGTCGGCGTCACGGGCACCAACGGCAAGACCACGACGACCTACCTCCTCGAGGCGATCTGGCGGGCGACGGGCCGCGCGACCGGCGTGATCGGCACGATCAGCTACCGCGTCGGCGCCGAGAGCCGTCCGGCCCCGTACACGACCCCCGAGGCGCCCGAGCTGCAGCGTCTGCTCGCCGAGATGCGCGCCGCCGGGGCGACCCACGTGGCGATGGAGGTCTCCTCGCACGCGCTCGCGCAGGAGCGGGTGCGGGGCTGCCGCTTCGACGCCGCCGTCTTCACCAACCTCACCCGCGATCACCTCGACTTCCACGGCGACATGGAGTCCTACTTCGCGGCGAAGGCGCGGCTCTTCCTCGACCATCTGCCCACAGGGGGCAAGCCCGATCCGGTGGCGATCGTGAACGTCGACGACCCGGCCGGAGCCCGGCTCGCGCGCGCGGTGCGCACGCGCTGCGTGCCGGTGGGGCGCGCGCCGGGGGCGGTCGTGCGGGCCGTCGACGTGGAGACGTCGCTCGCCGGCACGCGCGGCACGCTCCTCCTGGCCTCGGAGCGGCTCCCCTTCGCGAGCCCGCTCGTCGGGGCCCCCCACGTGGAGAACATCGCGGTGGCGGCCGCCGCCGCCTGGGCGCTCGGCGCCTCGCCCGACGCCATCGCGGCGGGGATCGCGGCCGCCACACCGCCCCCCGGACGCGTCGAGCGCATCGCGGGCCCCGGGTTCACGGTGGTGATCGACTACGCCCACACGCCCGACGCGCTCGCCCGGCTGCTCGACGCGCTGCGCCCGCTCGCCGCGGGGGCGCTCATCGTCGTCTTTGGCTGCGGCGGCGACCGGGACCGCGGCAAGCGGCCGCTCATGGGGGAGGCGGCGGCGCGGCGCGCCGACCTGGTCGTGCTCACCTCGGACAATCCGCGGACCGAGGACCCCGACCGCATTCTTGTCGACATCGAAGCGGGCGTGCGGGCGGCGGGGCTCGTCCGGCTCGCCGCCCCGCGGGCCGGGGCGCGCGGGTACATCGTCGAGGCCGATCGGCGGGCGGCCATCGCGCTCGCGATCGGGCTCGCCCGCCCGGGCGATCTCGTGGTCGTGGCCGGCAAGGGCCACGAGGACTACCAGATCGTGGGCACCGAGAAGCGCCACCTCGACGACCGCGAGGAGGTGCGGCGGGCGCTGGAAGGGCGCGCGTGAGCTTCGCGCTGGCCGAGGTGCTCGCCGCCACCGGCGGAGAGCTGGTGGCGCTCGGCGCGCGCCTCGTCTTCCCCGGCGTCACCACCGATACGCGTGCGCTCGCCCCGGGCGAGCTGTTCGTCGCGATCCGCGGTGACCGCCACGACGGCCACGCGTTCGCCGCCGAGGCCGCGGCGCGCGGCGCGGGGGCGGTCGTGGTCGAGCCCGCAGCGCTCGCCCGCCGGCCGCCCGGCGGCGTGATCGCCGTGCGCGACACGCTCGCCGCGCTCGGCGACTTGGCCGCCTGGCACCGCCGCCGACGCACGCTCACGGTGGCGGCCATCACGGGGAGCAACGGCAAGACCACCACCAAGGAGATGCTGACGGCGATCTGCGTGGCGGCCTTCGGGCCCGCGCATGTGCTCAGCACTCGGGGCACACAGAACAACCTGGTCGGCCTTCCGCTCACGCTGCTCGGCTCCGGGGCGGAGACGCGGGTGGCGGTGCTGGAGCTCGGGATGAACGGCCCGGGCGAGATCTGGCGGCTCGCCGAGATCGCGCGCCCCGACGTGGGCGTGATCACCTGCGTTGCCCCCGCGCATCTCGAAGGGCTCGGCTCGCTCCACGCGATCGCCGAGGCGAAGGCGGAGCTCTATCGCCGGCTCGCGCCGTCAGCGACCGCGGTGGTGAACGCCGACGACCCGCTGGTCGCCGCCGCGGCGGCCTGCCACGCCGGCCGCGTCGTGCGCTTCGGGATCGCGGCAACCGAGCTCGATGTCCGCGCCGCCGCCGTCGAGGCGCGCGGGCTCGCAGGCGTGCGCTTCGTCCTCGAGGTGGGCGGCGCGCGCGCGGAGGTCGCGCTCGCGGTGCCCGGCCGCCACAACGTCACCAACGCGCTCGCGGCGGCGGCCGCCGCGCACGCCCTCGGGATCGACCTCGCGACGATCGCCCGCGGGCTCGCGGCGTTCCGTCCGCCGCCGATGCGCATGGAGATCGTGCGCCTGCCGGGCGGGATCACCGTCGTCAACGACGCGTACAACGCGAACCCGGCCTCGATGACCGCGGCGGTGGCGACGCTCGCCGAGACCCCCGCCCGGCGGCGGCTCGCGGTGCTGGGAGAGATGCGCGAGCTTGGCGCCGAGGCCGAGCAGCTGCACCGCGCGCTCGGCGCCGCGGTCGCCCAGGCGGGGCTCGACGCGCTCTTCCTCCTCGGAACGCACGCCGCGGCCGTGCGCGCGGGAGCCGAGGCGGCGGGCATGGCCGCCGAGCGCATCGTGGTCGCCGCCGATCACGCGGAGCTGGCCGCGCACCTGCGCGCGCACTGCCGGCCGGGCGACCTCGTGCTGCTCAAGGGCTCGCGCGGCGCGGCGATGGAGGAGGTGCTGCGCCACCTCGGCGGGGAGGGCCGGCCGTGATGCTCTACCTTCTTCTCTATCCGCTGCACACGACGTACGCGCCGCTGAACGTCTTCAAGTACATCACCTTCCGCACGCTGCTCGCCGGCCTCACGGCGCTCGTGCTCTCGCTGCTGCTCGGCCCCGGCCTCATCCGCCGCCTGATCGCGCTGCAAGTCGGCCAGGCGATCCGCGACGACGGGCCGGCGGCCCACGCCGTCAAGGCGGGCACCCCGACGATGGGCGGCACGCTGATCATCTTCGCGCTGCTCCTCGCCACGCTGCTCCTCGCCGATCTCAGCGACTGGTACGTCTGGCTCGCCGTCCTGGTCACCCTCGGCCACGGGCTCATCGGCTTCGCCGACGACTGGGCGAAGGTGCGCCGGCGCAACTCCCGCGGCATCCCGGGGCGCGTGCGGCTCCTCGGCGAGTTCGCGATCGCCGGCCTCGCGGCGAGCGCGCTCTACCTCGACGCCGAGCACGGCGGGCACCTCACGATGCCGTTCTTGAAGGACGTCCACCCCGATCTCGGCTGGTGGTACGTCCCCTTCGGGGCGCTCGTCATCGTCGGCACCGCCAACGCGGTGAACCTCACCGACGGGCTCGACGGGCTCGCGATCGGGCCGGTGATGATCGCCGGCGGGACCTACGCCGTCTTCGCCTACACCGCCGGGCACGCGCGGATCGCCGAATACCTCCAGATCCCCTACGTGCGCGGCGCCGGCGAGCTCGCCGTGTTCTGCGGCGCGCTCTCCGCCGCCGGCCTCGGCTTTCTCTGGTTCAACGCGTACCCCGCGCAGATGTTCATGGGCGACGTGGGCTCGCTCGCGCTCGGCGCCGCGCTCGGGATCGTCGCGCTCATCGTGCGCCAGGAGCTCGTGCTGCTGCTCGTGGGTGGCGTGTTCGTCGTCGAGGCGCTCTCGGTGATCGGCCAGGTCGTCTCCTACAAGCTCCGCCGCAAGCGCATCTTCCGCATGGCCCCGATCCACCATCACTTCGAGCTGCTCGGCTGGCCCGAGCCGCAGATCATCGTGCGCTTCTGGATCGTCGCCGTCGTCTGCGCGCTGCTCGCGCTCTCGACGCTCAAGCTGCGCTGATGCTCGCCCGCCGCGTCCTCGTCCTCGGCTTTCGCACGACCGGGCAGGCAGCGGCCCGCGTGCTCGCGGCCCGCGGCGCGGCGGTGCGGGTGGCCGACGCCCGGCCCGCGGCGGCCCTCGGCGTCGACGCGAGCGCGTGGGGCGGGATCGAGCTGCGCCTCGGCGAGGACGGGCCCCATCTCCTCGCCGACGTCGACCTGGTCGTGCCGAGCCCCGGGGTCCCGCGCACCGCACCGCTCCTCGCCGCCGCGCTCGCCCGCGGCGTCCCCGTCGCGAGCGAGATCGAGGTGGCCTCCACGCTGCTCGCCTGCCCGCTCGTGGCGATCACCGGCACCAACGGCAAGAGCACGACCACGACGCTCGTCGGCCTCGCGCTCGAGCGCGCCGGGCGGCGCGTGTTCACCGGCGGGAACCTCGGGACGCCGCTCATCGCCGCGGTCGAGGCACAATCCGAGATCGCCGTCGCCGAGGTGTCGAGCTTTCAGCTCGAGTGGGTGCGCGCCTTTCGCCCGTGGATCGGCTGCTGCCTGAACGTCACCCCGGATCATCTCGATCGACACGCGAGCTTCGCGGAGTACCGGGCCCTCAAGGCGCGCCTGTTCGCGGCCCAGCAGCCGGAGGACTTTGCCGTCCTCAATCGCGACGACCCGGAATGCTGGTCGTTCCGGCCCGGGCTTGCCGCGCGCGTCGTCGCCTTCGGTTGGGGGGCGGCCGAGGAGGGTGCCTTCGTCGCCGGCGACGCCGTGGTCCTGCGGCTGCCCGGCCGCCCCGAGGAGCGCTACAGCCTCGCGCGCACGCGGCTTGCGGGCGCGCACAACGCGGAGAACATCTGCGCCGCCGTGATCGTGGCCCGGCTCGCGGGAGCGCCGCCCGGGGCCCTGCAGGAGGCGATCGACACGATCGAGCCGCTCCCGCACCGCCTGACGCTCGTCGCCGAGCGCGGCGGCGTGCGCTGGGTCGACGACTCGAAGGCGACCAACGTGGGCGCCGCGGCGCGGAGCATCGCCGCGTGCCCGGGGCGGGTCGTGCTGCTCGCGGGCGGGGTCGACAAGGGCGGCGACTACGCGCCGCTTGCCCGCGCCGCCGCCGAGAAGGTGCGGCTCGCGCTCGTCTTCGGCGAGGCGCGGGAGCGGATCGCGGCGGCGCTCGCCAAAGCGGGGGTCGCGGTCGAGCGGGCCGCCGACCTCGCGGCGGCCGTGCGTGCCGCCGCCGCGGTCGCCGAGCCCGGGGACACGGTGCTGCTCGCTCCGGCGTGCGCGAGCTTCGACATGTTCGCGGACTACCGCGCCCGCGGCGCGGCGTTCCGCGCCGCCGTGGAGGCCCTCGAATGACCGGCTGGCCAGCCACCGCACGCCCCGCCTTCCGCGGGCCGCTCGACGACCAGCGCCCCCGCGCCCTCGGCGGCTTCGGCGGCGATCCGTGGCTCGTGCTCACGGTGGTGGCGCTGCTCGCGCTCGGCCTCGTCATGGTGCTCAACGTCAGCTACTTCTGGGGGCAGGACCGCTTCGGCGATCCCTTCTACTTCTTCCGCAAGCACTGCATCGCGATCGCGGTGGGCGCGCTCGCGTGCGTCGCGACCTCGCGTCTGCCCTCGACGGCGTACCGCCGCGCCGCCTATCCGCTCCTGCTCGCCGTGCTGCTCGCGCTCGGCCTCGTGCTGGTGCCGGGCCTGGGGGTCGCGCGCAGCGGCGCGCGCCGCTGGCTCGCCTTGGGTCCACTCGCCTTCCAGCCCTCGGAGCTGGCGAAGTTCGCGGTGGTGCTCTTCCTCGCGCACTCGCTCGCCAAGAAGGGGCCGCGCGTGCGCGAGTTCCGCATGGGCATCCTGCCGCACGTCGCGGTGGCCGGGCTCGTGGCCGCGCTCTGCCTCTGCGAGCCCGACTTCGGCACCGCGGTGCTCACCGCCGCCGTGCTCGTGCTCATGCTGTTCGCGGGCGGGGTGCGCGTGCGCCACCTCTTCGCGATCGGCGCGGCGGGCCTGCCGCTCGCCGCCTACGAGCTGCTGCACGCAGGCTACCGCGTGCGGCGGCTCTCGGTCTTCCTCCACCCGGGCGACGACCCGCGCGGCATCGGCTTCCAACTCATGCAGTCGTTCATCGCCTTCGGGTCGGGCGGGCTCTGGGGTGTGGGGCTCGGCGAGAGCCGGCAGAAGATGTTCTTCTTGCCGGCGGCCCACACCGACTTCATCTTCGCGGTGGTGGGCGAAGAGCTGGGGCTCATGGGGGCGCTCCTCGTGCTGGTACTCTTCGCCACGCTCGCCTACCGCGGCTTCCGCATCGCGCTGCGCCATCCCGATCCGTTTGCGAGCCTGCTCGCCTTCGGCACGACGCTGCTCCTCGTGCTCGAGGCGGCGATCAACGTCGCGGTGGTGCTGGGCTGCCTGCCCACCAAGGGGCTCGCGCTGCCGTTCGTCTCCTACGGCGGCTCGGCGATTCTCGCGGCGCTCGCCGAGACCGGCGTCCTGCTCGCCCTGGCGCGCGAGGCGGGATGACGCCGCCGGCGCCGGCCGGTCCCGCGATCGTGATCGCCGGGGGCGGAACCGGCGGTCATCTCTTCCCCGGGCTCGCGCTCGCCGAGGAGCTCACGGCGCGCGGCGCCGCCGTCACCTTCGTCGGGACGGCGGCGGGCATCGAGGCGCGCGTGGTCCCGCGGGCGGGATTCCCGCTTCGCCTCGTGCCCGGGCGTCAGCTCCGCGGCGGCGGGCCCGGGCGCGCGCTCCGCGGGCTTGCCGCCGCGCTCGCGGGCGCCCGCCGCAGCCGGGCGCTGCTGCGCGAGCTCGCGCCGCGGGTCGTGGTCGGGGTCGGCGGCTACGCCTCGGTCGCCGCCGTGCTCGCCGCGCGCAGCGCGCGGATTCCGACGCTCGTGCTCGAGCAGAACGCGGTGCCCGGGGCCGCCAACCGGCTGCTCGGACGGCTCGCCGCGCGCGTCTGCGTCGGCTTTGCCGAGGCGGTCGGCTTCTTCCCGCGCGGCCGCGCGGTCCACACCGGCAACCCCGTGCGGCGCGACATCCTGCGCGCCAGAAGCACGCCGCGCCCGCCGCGTTTGGGTCTGCTCGTCTTCGGCGGAAGCCAGGGTGCGCACCGGCTGAACCAGGCGATGCTGGCGGCCGCGGGGCTGCTCGGTCCCGCGCTCTGCGAGGTCGCGATCACCCATCAGACGGGAAGCGCCGAGCAGGCGGAGGTGGCTGCGGGCTATGCCGCCCTCGGGCTTGCGGCGCGCGTGGAAGCGTTCATCGACGACATGGGCGCAGCCTACGCCGCCGCCGACCTCGCGGTCGCGCGCGCGGGGGCCATGAGCTGCGCCGAGCTCACGGCGGTCGGTCTCCCGGCGGTGCTCGTGCCGTATCCGTTCGCCGCCGACGATCACCAGCGCCGCAACGCCGAGGCCCTGGTCGCCGCGGGCGCGGCCGAGATGATCCTCGACCGCGCGCTCGACGGCCCGCGGCTTGCCGCCGCGCTCCGCGGGCTCCTCGCCGATCCGGCGCGCCGCGCCCGCATGGCCGCCGCCGCGCGCGCGCTCGGCCGCCCCGATGCGGCGGTGCGCGTCGCCGAGGAGTGCCTCGCTCTTGCGGAGCGCGTCACGCTTCTGTAATTGCTCCCTTCGTGGCGGGGCTGATCGGGTGGGCTGGGTGGCCGCTGGGACCCGTCCAGGAAGGCACCGCGGTGACCGGACGGCAGGTGCGGGTGCACTTCGTGGGCATCGGGGGCATCGGCATGAGCGGGATCGCCGAGGTGCTCCTGACGCTCGGCTACCGCGTGTCGGGCTCCGACCTCGTCGAGAGCGAGACCACGCGGCGGCTCGCCCGGCTCGGCGCCCGCATCCACGTGGGCCCGCATTGCGCGGCCAACGTCGGCGACGACACCGACGTGCTCGTGATCTCCTCGGCGGTGACCTTCTCGAACCCCGAGGTCGTCAGCGCGCGCGAGCGGAAGATCCCCGTCATCCCGCGGGCCGAGATGCTCGCCGAGCTCATGCGCATGAAGCGCGGCGTCGCCGTGGCCGGGAGCCACGGCAAGACGACGACCACCTCGCTGATCGCCGCCATCCTCGCCGAGGCCGGCATGGATCCGACGGTGGTCGTCGGCGGCAAGGTGCGCGCCCTCGGCACCAACGCCCGACTCGGCCAGGGCGAGGTGCTGGTCGCCGAGGCGGACGAGAGCGACGGCACGTTTCTCCTCCTCTCGCCGGTGGTCGCGGTGGTCACCAACATCGACCGCGAGCACCTCGACTACTACGGCGACATGCAGCGGGTGCACGCCGCCTACCTCGAGTTCATCCACCGCGTCCCCTTCTACGGGCGTGCGGTGCTGTGCATCGACAACGTCAACGTGCGCGCGCTCCTTCCGCAGGCGCGCAAGCGCTGCGTCACCTACGGCACGGCGCCGGATGCCGACTGGCAGGCGCGCGCCCTCTGCGTCGAGGAGCTCGAGACGGTCTTCGAGGTCTGGCGGGGCGGGGAGCGGCTCGGCCCGGTGCGGCTGCGCATGCCCGGCCGCCACCATGCGCTCAACGCGCTCGCCGCGCTCGCCGTCGCCGACGAGCTCGGCATCGGGTTCGAGGTCGGCGCGCGCGCGCTCGCGGCGTTCGGCGGCGTGCACCGCCGCTTCGAGGTGCGGGGCGAGGAGCAGGAGGTGCTCGTGGTCGACGACTACGGGCACCACCCGGCCGAGGTCCGTGCGACGCTGCGCGCGGCGCGCGAGGGCTTCGCGCGCCGGCTGGTCGTCGCCTTCCAGCCGCACCGCTACACGCGCACCAAGGACCTCTTCGCCGAGTTCCTCGACGCCTTCGACGACGCGCACGTGCTGCTGCTCACCGAGATCTACCCCGCGGGCGAGGATCGGATCGAGGGCGTGTCGGGCGAGGCGCTCTATCAGGCGCTCCGGCGCCGCGGGCACCTCGACGTCCGCTTCGTCCCGACCCGCGCGGCGCTCGCCGAGGCGCTGCTCGAGGTGGTGCACCCGGGCGACCTCGTGCTCACGCTCGGGGCGGGCGACATCTCCCGCACGGCCGACGAGCTCCTCGCGCTGCTGCGCAGCGGCGCGCCGCTCGCGCGCGTCCACTGACCCGCTCGCCATGCGCGTGCACGCCCACGACGCCGATCCCCCCCGCTGCGCGCCGGCCGAGGGGCTGCGCGTGCTCGTCGCGGCGCTCGGAGCGCGCGCCCGCCTGGCAGAGCCGCTCGCCCGCCACACCTCGTTCCGCATCGGCGGGCCCGCCGACCTGCTCGTGCACGTCGGCACGGCCGCCGAGCTCGCGCTCGTCGTGCGCACGGCGACCGCGCATGGGCTTCCGCTCACGGTGCTCGGCGGCGGCTCGAACGTGCTCGTCGGCGACGGTGGCATCCCGGGCGTGGTCGTGAAGCTCACCGGGATCTTCCGCCGCGTCGCCTGGGAGGCGGACGGCGATGCCGTCGTGGCGCGCGCCGGGGCCGCGGTGCAGCTCGGACGGCTCGCGCGGGCCGCGCTTGCGCGCGGGCTTGCGGGGCTCGAGTACGCCGAGGGCATCCCGGGGACGGTGGGGGGCGCGCTCGTGATGAACGCCGGCGCCTACGGCGGCGAGATCGCGGCGGCGGTCTCGGCCGTCGAGGGCGTGGATGCACAGGGCGTTGCGCGTACGCTCGCGGGCGACGCGCTCGCCTTCGCGTATCGGCACGCGGCGCTGCCCCGGGGCTTCGTGGTGACGGCGGTTTGCCTGCGGCTCCGCCGGGAGGCGCCGGCGGTCATCGCGGCGCGCATGGCCGCGGCGCGCGCGCGGCGGCTCGAGAGCCAGCCGCAGGGGCGCCCCAACTCGGGCTCGATGTTCAAGAACCCGCCCGGCGACTACGCGGGCCGCCTCGTCGAGGCCGCGGGCATGAAGGGCGAGCGCGTGGGTCGGGCACACATTTCCGAGAAACACGCGAACTTCATCGTGAACGAGGGCGGTGCGCTTGCGGCCGACGTGAAGGCGCTCATGGACGCGGCCCAGCGGGTGGTGTGGGAGCGCAGTGGGGTATGGCTGGAGCCCGAGGTCCGGCTGATCGGACGCTGGTGAGCGGCCGCGGCGCGCGGCGCTTGCGCGTGCTGCGCCGCAACCGCCGGCGCAGCGGGGGCGCCGGCGCGGCGCTCCAGACGGCCGCCGCGGTTGCCCGTCGCGCCGCCCCGCTCGTGGTCGTAGGCGCCCTCGCCGTGGCCGCCTGGCCGCCGCTGTGGGCCGCGGTCCGCCGTCACCCGTACTTCGCCGTGCGCGAGATCGTCGTGCGGCGCACGGGACACCTCGCCCCCGAGGCCATCCGCGCCGCCGCGGGCATCGAGCCGGGCATGAGCATCTGGGACGTCGATGCAGCGGCGGTCGAGGCGCGCCTTTGCCGCACGCCGTGGGTCCGCTCCGCGCGCGTCCGCCGGGAGCTGCCCGGGCGCGTGGTCATCCAGGTGCATGCGTTTCGGCCGGTGGCCATCCTCGCGCTCGCCGACACGGGGCCGGCGCGCTTCTACTACCTCGCCGCGGGCGGGCGGATCTTCGCGCCAGTCGGCGCGGGCGATCCCCGCGATCTGCCCTACGTGACCGGGCTCGGCACGGCGGATCTCGACGGCCCCACAGGCCCGCGGGCGATCCGCCGGGCGCTCCATCTCCTGCGTCTGGCGGCGCGCGCGCCCGAAGGTCTCGGCGCCGTCTCCGAGGTCCACGTAGTCCCGGGGCGCGGGCTCACGCTGCTCGCCGAGCGGCCGCGCGTGCCGATCGAGATGGGCTGGGGCGGGTTCGAGGAGAAGCTCGCGCGGCTCGGGCGGGTGCTGCCGCTCTGGCGCGGCCGCGAGGCGGAGATGGCGGCCGTGAGCTGTGTCTTCGCGGAGCAGGTGATCGTGCGCACGCACGCCGCCGTCGCGCGGCGGCCCGCGAGGACGTGAGGACGGGATGGCGAAGCGAAATCCGCTGGTGGTGGGGCTCGACGTCGGCACCTACAAGATCGGCGTGGTCGTCGCCGAGCTCGCGACGGGCGGCGTCGAGATCACGGGCATCGGCACCGCGGCGTCGACGGGGCTCCGCAAGGGCACGGTCGTCAACATCGACGCCACCGTCGCCGCCATCCGCAAGGCGGTCGACGAGGCCGAGCTCATGGCCGGCTGCGAGATCCGCAGTGTCATCGCAGGCGCGGCGGGCGCGCAGGTGAAGGGCTTCAACAGCCACGGGGTCGTGGCGGTGAAGAACCGCGAGGTCGGGCCGGCCGACGTCGAGCGGGTGATGGATGCCGCGCGGGCGGTCGCCGTGCCGACCGACCGCGAGGTCCTCCACGTGCTCCCGCAGGAGTTCATCGTCGACGATCAGGACGGCATCCGGGAGCCGATCGGCATGGCTGGCGTGCGCTTGGAGGCGCGCGTCCACATCGTGACCAGCGCGGTGAGCGCCGGGCAGAACCTCATCAAGTGCTGCAACCGCGCCGGTCTCCACGTGCGCGACGCGCTCGCCACCCCGCTCGCGGCGGCCGAGGCGGTGCTCACCCCCGAGGAGCGCGAGCTCGGCGTGGCACTGCTCGACCTCGGCGCCGGCACGACCGACGTGGTCGTCGTGCACGCGGGCGCCGTCCGCCACACCGCGGTGCTGCCGGTGGGCGGCGCGCACATGACGAACGACCTCGCGGCGGCGCTGCGCACGCCGTTCGCCGAGGCGGAGCGGCTCAAGCAGCGCCACGGCGGTGCGCTCGTGCTCGCCGCGTCGGCCGAGCCGACGATCGAGGTGCCGGGGCTCGGCGGCCGGCCGCCCACGCGGCTCTCGCCGCGCAGCCTCGCCGAGGTGATCGAGCCGCGCGCCGAGGAGCTGCTGACGCTCGCGAAGGAGGAGATCAGGCGCGCGGGCTGCGCCCACCTGCTGGCCTCGGGCGTCGTGTTGACCGGCGGGAGCAGCGTCTTGCCGGGCATGTCCGAGCTCGCCGAGCGGGTGTTCCGCACGCCGGTGCGCCCCGGCGCCCCGCTGCACTTGAGCGGTTTGGTTGACGTCGTGGCGAGTCCCATGTATTCGACCGCCGTCGGCCTCGTGCTGCACGGGCTCAAGCAGCACGGCCAGGCGAGCGTGCGCGGCGGGGAGCGGAAGCTGGCCCCGCTCGAGCGAGTGGGACAGCGGATGATCGGGTGGCTGCGGGAGTTCTTCTAGACGCCTCGAGCACGGCGCGCGGCGGGGAGGGGTGAGATGGTCGACTTCGTGGAAGCCTGCGAGGGGGCGCGGATCAAGGTGATCGGCGTGGGCGGCGCGGGCGGCAACGCCGTCAACACGATGATCGCCGCGGGGCTGCCGGGCGTCGACTTCATCGCGGCCAACACCGACGCCCAGGCGCTGCGCGCGAACTTGGCACCGATCAAGGTGCAGCTCGGCGAGAAGCTCACCCGCGGCCTCGGCGCCGGCGGCAACCCGGACGTCGGCCGCCGCGCCGCGCAGGAGGACGTCGAGCGCCTGCGCGAATACCTCGAGGGCGCCGACATGATCTTCATCACCGCGGGCATGGGCGGCGGCACGGGAACGGGGGCGGCGCCTATCCTCGCCCAGGTCGCCAAGGAGCTCGGCGCGCTCACCGTGGGCGTGGTCACCAAGCCCTTCGGGTTCGAAGGCAAGCGCCGCATGAAGCAGGCCGAGGAGGGGCTGCGCCAGCTCAAGGGGTGCGTCGATACGTTGATCGCGATCCCGAACCAGCGCCTGCTCGCGGTCGCCGGCCGCAACTCCTCCATCTTGGAGACGTTCCGCAAGGCGGACGACGTGCTGCTGCAGGCGGTGCGCGGCATCTCCGACCTCATCACGGTGCACGGGCTCATCAACCTCGACTTCGCCGACGTGCGCACGATCATGTCCGAGATGGGCATGGCGATGATGGGGGCCGCGGTCGCCTCGGGCGAGAACCGCGCCGTCGAGGCGGCGCAGAAGGCCATCTCGAGCCCGCTCCTCGAGGACGTCTCGATCCAGGGCGCGCGCGGCGTGCTCATCAACATCACCGGAGGCCCCGATCTCTCGCTCCACGAGGTGAACGAGGCCGCGACGCTCATCCAGGAGGAAGCGGACGACGAGGCGAACATCATCTTCGGCGCGGTGATCGACGAGTCGATGGGCGACGAGGTGCGCATCACGGTGATCGCCACGGGGTTCGGCGAGAAGCCCGAGGCGCGCCCGCTGCCGACGCCGAAGGCGAGCGAGCGCGCGGCGCACCCGAGCCCGCCCGCCGAGGGGCGGCCCGTGCGCCGGCTCGGGCTCCTCGTCGACGACGAGCTCGACATTCCCACCTGGCAGCGCCGCCGCCAGGAGCCGCCGGTGCCGGCGGCGGAGCGCAGCTCCGGCGGGCGCCGGCCCGCCCCCGCGGTCGAGCCCGCCGAGGACGACGACCTCGACATCCCGACGTTCCTGCGCCGGGGCACGGACTGATCCGGCCTTGAGGCGGCGCGGCGCCCCGGCTAAGGTCGCCGCGCGTGAGCAGCATCTCGCCGGCCGACGGGGACCTCGCGCGGCGCCGCGCCGAGGAGCACGTGCTCTTCGCGCCCGGGCCCGACGGGCCGCTGCGCGTCTGTCTCGTCTATCCCAACACCTACGCGGTCGGCATGGCGAACCTGGGCTTCCAGGCCGTGCTCAGGCTGCTCGCCGAGGACCCGCGGGTCACCGTCGACCGCGCCTTCCTCCCGGACGGGCCGCGCCCACGGTGGCCGAGGCGGCTCAAGTCCTTCTCCCGCGGTCTGCCCCTCGACGCCTTCGACGTCGTCGCGTTCTCGATCTCCTTCGAGCAGGACTACGTTCACGTGCTCGACTGCCTCGCGCTCGCGGGCCTGCCGCTGCGGCGCGCGGCGCGCCGACCGCACGATCCCCTCGTGCTCGCGGGCGGGCCCGCGACCTTCCTCAATCCCGAGCCGCTCGCCGAGTTCGTCGACCTCTTCCTGATCGGCGAGGCCGAGGAGATGCTGGGCGAGTTCGTCGCCGCCGCGCTCGCGGGGCCCATCTCGCGGGCGGGGCTGCTCGAGCGCGCCGAGCCGCTGCGCGGGGCCTACCGGCCCGACCGCTGGGAGCCCGAGTACGATGCGGCGGGCGACCTCGTCGACCCGGGCTACCGCGGCCCGGGTCGGCCGCGGGTCGAGCGCCGAGTCGTCGCCGACCTCGATCGCGTCCCGACCGAGTCCGCGGTGCTCGCGCCGGAGGCGGTCTTCGGCGACATGTACCTCGTCGAGGCGAGCCGCGGCTGCGAGTGGGGCTGTCGCTTCTGCGCGGCGGGGTTCATGTACCGGCCGGTGCGCTACCGCAGCCCCGCGGTGCTGCGCGCGGGCGTCGCCCGCGGGCTCGCGGTGCGGCGGACGATCGGGCTCGTCGGGGCCGAGATGGCGAGCCTGCCCGGGGTGGCGGTGCTCTGCCAGGAGATCGCCGCGCGCGGCGGCCGGCCCTCGCCCTCCTCGCTCAAGGCCGACGTCGTCACCCCGGCCCTCGCCGCGGCGCTCGGTGCCGGGGGCAATCGCTCGGTCACCGTCGCGCCGGAGGCGGGCTCGGAGCGCATGCGGCGGGTCATCAACAAGAACCTCACCGAGGCCGAGATCCTGCGCGCGGTCGAGTGGCTGGTCGGGGGCGGCGTCGACGCGCTCAAGCTCTATCTGATGGTGGGCCTGCCGACGGAGACCGCGGCCGACGTGGAGGCGATCGTCGACCTGGTCGCGAAGGTGCGCGCGCGGCTCGGAGCCGGCGGGCGGTCCAAAGCCGGCCGGCTGCTGGTCTCGATCAACCCCTTCGTGCCGAAGCCGTGGACGCCGTTTCAGTGGGAGGCCATGGACGACCTCCGCGCGCTCCGCCGCAAGCTCGCGCGGCTGCGGCGAGCGCTCGGCGCGATGCCGGCCGTGGAGGTCGAGACCGAGAGCCCGCGCGCGGCCTACCTCCAGACGCTCCTCTCGCGCGGCGATCGCCGGGTGGCGCCCATCCTCGAGCGCATCCAGCGCGATCCCGAGGCGTGGTGGCCCACGCTGAAGGCGCTGCGCGGCGGAGGCGGCGGGACGGTCGACCCCGACCGCTTCGTCGTGCGCCCGTGGCCGACCGACGCCGTGCTGCCGTGGGACTTCATCGACCACGGCGTCGACAAGCGCTTCCTGCTCGCCGAGCGGCGCAAGGCCTTCGCGGCGCGCGAGACCCCGCCGTGCGACACGGCGACCTGCCACGCCTGCGGCGCGTGTTGACGGCGGCGCTGCCGTGATCGTCGGCATGGGGGTCGACCTCTGCGACGTGGCGCGCATGCGCCGCGCGCTCGAAGGGCCGTCGGGATCGCGCTTCGGTGCGCGGGTGTTCACCGCGACCGAGCGCGCCTACTGCGAGAGCCGGCGCGCGGCGCGCTTCGAGAGCTACGCTGCGCGCTTTGCCGCCAAGGAGGCGGCGATGAAGGCGCTCGGCACCGGCTGGACGCGCGGGGTGCGCTGGCGCGACATCGAGGTCGTGGGAGCGCGGGGGACGCCGCCCCGGCTCGTGCTCCACGGGCGCGCGGCGGCGCTCGCCCGCGATCGCGGCGCCACCCGCTGGCACGTGAGCCTGAGCCACACGGCCGCGACGGCGGTCGCGTGGGTGATTGCCGAGGGCGACGGCGTCCCGCCGGCGCCTCAGCGCAGGCGGTCCGCGGGCGGCGCGGCGCCACGGCGCCGCGGCAGGCAGACCAGCAGGGCCACGGCCCACACGCCGGCGACGAGCCCGAGCACGGTCCAGAGGTTGCGCGGATAGCCGTTGTTGTAGGCGAAGAGCCGACACATGACCGCGTGACAGCAGTGGAGCACGAGGGCCGTGCCGATGAGCGTCGGGAGATCGAGGTCGGGCGCGACGAACGCGAGCCCGCTCCACACGCCGACCGCGGTGACGAGCGTCATCGGTTTGACCCCGGTTCCCGGGCTTCACTATACTCCGCGGCGAGCCGCGGCGCGGGAAAGGACGGCGCGATCATCACCCGATTGTTCGACTCGCAGCGCATGACGCGCCTCGCCGAGCAGCTGCTCGCAAGCCCGCGGTTCGCCCAGGCGCTGGCGCTCGCCGTGCAGAAGGGCCTCGAGACCAAGGGGCGCATCGACCGCAACCTCGAGACCCTGCTCGGGCTCCTCAACCTGCCGTCGCGCGCCGACGTGAAGCGGCTGTCGACCAAGCTCGACGCGATCCAGGGGAGCCTCGTCAACTTGAACCTCAAGCTCGACCGGCTCCTCGAGCGCCGCTCGCCGCGGCGCCGCCGCCCCCGGCCGCCGCGGCCGCCCGCGCCGCCACCCGGGGAGCCCGACTGATCAGGCGCGCCCCCGCGTCGCCTGCGCCGGCGGGTCGGCGTCGGGCACGAGATGGCGGGCGAGATCGACGAGCTCCTCGAGGCTCGCCGGCGGTGGCGCGAGGAGCGGCACTTCGGCGAGCACGGGGGCATCGGCGCCCGCGAGCAGGGGGGCGATCACGCGCGCCTGGCGGTCGGCGAGCATCTTGAGGTCGGCGAAGCTGCGCGCGAGCCGTGGCGCGAGCGGCGGCGGAGTGCCCGGCGGCGGGCCCGGGGGCGGGTCGGCGAAGAGCGCGCGCGGCAGCGCGCGGTTGACGATCACCCCCCCGATCGAAAGCCCGATCGCCCGCAGCGCGCGCGCCAGCGCCTCGGTCTCGGCGGCGAGCCCGGGCTCGGGCGTGGTGACGAGCACGATCTGGGTGCCGCGGCCGCGCAACAGCGCCGCCACGGCGGCGACCCGCGCGCGGAAGGCCTCCGTCAAGGCATCGATCGCCTGCACGAACTCCCCGATCTCGCGCACGAGCCCGAGCCCCGTGAAGCGCTCGAGGCCGCGCAGCACGCCGAGGAGGAGGAGATGCGCGAGGCGCGAGCCCGCGGCCGGGAGGATGCTCGTCGGATCCTTGAGGATCGCGAATGCGCGCGAATCGAGCAGCGCGAGCAGCCGCCGCGGAGCATCGAGGAAGTCGACCGCGTGGCGCGACGGCGGCGTGTCGACCACGACCAGCTCGTAGCGCTCCTCCTCGGCGAGCCGGTAGACCGTCTCCACCGCCATGTACTCGGCCGTCCCCGCGAGCGTGCTCGAGAGATTCTGGTAGAGGCGGTTCTCGAGCACGCGCCGGGCCTGCTCGGGCGTGGCCGCGAGGCCCGCCACCAGCACGTCGAAGGTGCGCTTGACGTCGAGCAGCATCGCGTCGAGCGGCGCGCCCGCGGCGAGCGCGACCCGCCGCGGCGCCCCGTCGAGGGCGTCGAGCCCGAGCGCATCCTTCAGCCGCTGCGCCGGGTCGACGGTGAGCACGGCCGTCGTGCGTCCCCGCCGTGCGGCCGCGACGCCGAGCGCCGCCGCGGTGGTCGTCTTGCCCACGCCCCCGCTGCCGACGCAGAGGAGGATGCGGGCCTCGCCGAGCGCCCGCTCGAGCGTCATGCGGCGAGGCCGGCGGCCAGGGCGAGCTCGGCGCTGAGCCGGGCGAGGCCGCCGTCGCTCTCGGGACCGCCGTAGAGGAAGGGGAGCCGCACCGGGGGCCCGAGGCTGCGGCGCAGCACCGCCACCTGCGCGGCCGCCTCGCGGCGGCGCGCGAGCTCGAGCCGGGCGGCGGCGAGGTACGGATGCGCGGGCGCGCTCGTCTCGAGGCGGGCGAGCGCGGCCACGTCCCCGGCGGTGAAGCGGCGAGGCGGGAGCGCATTGACGATCGGCGGCGCCACCGGCAGCCCGAGGCGGCCCGCCAGCTCCCGATGGAGGTCGACCGTCTCGCGCACCGCGAGCTCCTCGGGGGTGGTCACGAGGCAGACGAGCGTCGCGGTGGGATCGGTGAGCCGCCGCCCGATCGAGCTAAGGCGCTCGGCCACCGGACCGACGCGGGCGAGCGCACCGAGCGCCTGCGGGGCGGCGAGCAGCGGCAGCGAGTGCCCCGTGGCGGGCGCATCGACGACGACAAGGTCGTAGACGAAGCGGCCGAGCCGGCGGGCGTCGAGCCACGAGGAGAGCCGGTGCAGCACGAGGAACTCGGGCAGGCCCGGGGCGGCGGCGGCGAGCACCTGGAAGCTCGTGCTCTCGAGCAGCCGACGGGCGAGCACGCGCAGCTTAAGCACGCTCAGCACGAAGTCGGCGAGCGCCGCCTCGGGCTCGATCGTCGCCGCCGCGAGGTGCGGGCCGAGCGGTCGCGGCTCGGGGCCGAGCGTCCCTCCGAGCAGCGCCCCGAGCCGGCCCGCACCCACCTCGACCGCGAGCACACGCCGCCCCGCTTTGGCCGCGGCGCGGGCGAGCGCCGCCGCGACGGCGCTCTTGCCGACACCGCCCTTGCCCGTGACGACCACCAGACGCTGGGCGGCGAGCGGGAGACGGGCGGGCACGACGGCGGTTCATAGCCACCGCGTGCACGCGGTGTCAATTTGCCGCACCGCGCACGCCGCCGCGTTGACAACGCGGGTGGCCTTCCGTAGCAAGAAGCCATGCCGGATGCGGAGCGGCCGGGGGGCGGTGAGGCACGCCCGCGCCTTCTGGCCTTCCGCGGTGGGACGACGCGCCGTCCGCCCGCCGAGCCGGGCGACCTCGCGCGGCGCCTCGCCAACCTCGAGCGGCAGGTCGAGGCCGCGCTCGCCGGCGCCGCTCCGGCCGGTTCCCGCCTCGACGCGGCGGTCGACCGCCTGCTCGACCGCTACGCCGAGACGCGGCGCTGGCTCGCGGAGCGGCTGGCCGCCGCCGGCGGCGTGAGCGGCCTCGCCCTCGAGGCCCTCTACCGCTGGTGGTGGCGCGTCGAGACCCACGGGCTCGAGCGCGTGCCGGGGAGCGGGCGCGTGCTGCTGGTCGCCAACCGCGCCGGGACGCTGCTCCCCTACGACGCGCTCATGCTGCCGATCGCGCTCGCCGTCGACCACCCGAGCCATCGCCGCGCGCACGCCGTCGTCGACGAAGGACTGCTGCGGCTGCCGATCGTCGGCAGCGCGCTCGCGCAGCTCGACCTGCAGGCGGCCGTGCCGGGGACGGTGCGACGGCTCCTCGCCGCGGACGAAGCCGTCGTCGCCTTCCCGTCGCCGGCGATGCCCTTTCGCGCGCGCTACCGCATCGGGCGGCTCTTGCGGGTGGGCCTGCTTCGTGCGGCGCTCGCCACCGGCGCGCCGATCGTGCCCGTCGCCGTGATCGGGGCGGAGGAGGCGCAGCCCGTGCTCGCCCGCTTGGGCGGGCGGTTCGGGCTGCCGGCGCTGCCGGTCACGCCGACGTTTCCGTGGCTCGGGCTGGGTGGCCTCGTTCCGCTGCCGACGAAGTGGACGATCTACGTCGGCGACCCGCTCGAGGTCGCGCGGCACTACCCGCCGGAGGCGGCGCGGGACGCCGCGGCGGTGCGCCAGCTCCGCGATCAGGTGCGCGAGCGACTGCAGGCGGTCGTGAGCGAGGGGCTGCGCCGCCGCCGGATGCTCTTCTTCTGATGCGCTACGTCGTCGGGCTCGACCAGGGTACGACGGGCACGACCGCGCTCGTCTTCGACCGCCGCGGGCGGCTGGCGGCGCGCGCGTACCGGGAGTTCACGCAGCACTACCCGCGGCCGGGCTGGGTCGAGCACGACCCCGAGGAGATCTGGCGCGTCACCCTCGGCGTGCTGCGCACGGCCGTGCGCCGCGCGGGCGCGCGGGGGCGCGACGTGGCGGCGCTCGGCATCACCAACCAGCGCGAGACCACGGTCCTCTGGGATCGCCGCACGGGACGGCCGGTGCACCGGGCGATCGTCTGGCAGGACCGGCGGACCGCCGAACGCTGCGCGGCGCTGCGGGCGAGGGGGCTCGAGGCCCACGTGCGTGCCAAGACCGGCCTCGTGCTCGACCCGTACTTCTCGGCGACCAAGCTCGCCTGGCTGCTCGAGCACGTGCGCGGCGCCGCCAAGCGGGCCGCGCGCGGCGAGCTCTGCTTCGGGACGATCGATTCGTGGCTTCTTTGGCGGCTCACCGGCGGTGCCGTCCACGCCACGGATCCCACCAACGCCTCGCGCACGCTCCTCTTCGACATCCGGGCGCGCACCTGGGACCCGGAGCTGTGCGACCTCTTCGGCGTCCCCGCCTCGCTGCTGCCCGCGGTGCGGCCCTCGAGCGGGCTCTTCGGCGAGACCGCGCCCGAGGTGCTGGGCGTCCCCGTGCCCGTCGCGGGGGTGGCCGGTGACCAGCAGGCGGCGCTCTTCGGGCAGGGCTGCGTCGAGCCCGGGCTCGCGAAGAACACCTACGGCACGGGCTGCTTCCTCCTGCTCTACACGGGTGACCGGCCGATCGACTCCGACCGGGGGCTGCTCACCACGATCGCCTGCGACGCGCGCGGCGGAGCAGCGTACGCCCTCGAGGGGTCGGTGTTCGTCGCCGGGGCGGCGCTCCAGTGGCTGCGCGACGGGCTGCGTCTCATCCGGCGCGCGGCGGACTCCGAGCGGCTCGCGCGCTCGGTCGACTCGACGCTCGGGGTCTACCTGGTGCCGGCGTTCGTCGGGCTCGGCGCGCCGTACTGGGACGCCGAGGCGCGCGGCGCGCTGCTCGGCCTCACCCGCGGGGTGACCTATGCGCACGTCGTGCGCGCGGCGCTCGAGGCGCTCGCCTTCCAGACCCGCGACGTGGTCGACGCCATGACGGCCGACGCGGGCACGCGGCTGCGCGTGCTGCGGGTGGACGGCGGAGCCGCGGCGAACGGCTTCCTCCTCCAGTTCCAGGCCGACGTGCTCGGCGTGCCGGTCGAGCGGCCGAAGCTCATCGAGACGACGGCCATGGGCGCCGCGGGTCTCGCGGGGCTCGCCGCGGGCGTCTGGCGCTCCACGGCCGATCTCGCGCCGCTCCGGAAAGTCGACCGGCGCTTCACGCCGCGAATGCCCGCAGCCGAGCGCGAGGCGCTCTACCGCGGCTGGCAGGCGGCGGTCGAGCGCGTGCGCAGCCGGCCGTCGTGAGCGACGCGGTCGAGGGAACCTTCGTCGGGCGCGGCGGCGTGCCGATCCGCTGGCAGCGCGCCGGACCCGCCGCCCCGCGCGGCGTCGTCCTCATCGCGCACGGCTACGCCGAGCACCTCGGGCGCTACACCGAGCTCGTCGCGCATCTCACCGCCCGCGGCCTCGCGACCGTGGCGCTCGACCACCGCGGCCACGGGCGCTCGGGCGGCCCCCGCGGTCACTGCCGGGACTTCGCGGAGCTGGTCGCCGATCTGCGGACCCTCGCCGACCTGAGCGCAAGCTGGTGGCCGCAGGCGCCGCGGCTGCTCTTCGGTCACAGCATGGGCGGGCTCGTCGCTTTCCTCTATCTGCTGCGTTACCCGACGACGGTGCGCGCGGGGGCGCTCTCGGCGCCGGCGTTTCGCATCCCCGCGCACGGCCCGCGCCCGCTTGCGGCGCTCGCGCTCCTGCTCGGCCGCGTGCTGCCGCGGGTGCGCTTTCGCACGAGGCTCGATCCCGGGGCGCTCGCCCGCGATCCCGCCGTCGGCCGCGCCTACGTCGCCGACCCGCTCGTGCATCGCACCGCCACCGCGGGCTTCGTCCGCGCGCTTCGCCGCGCGCAGGCGCGCGCGCTCCGCGAGGCGGCGCAGCTTGCCGTGCCGCTGCTCATCCTGCAGGGCGACGCGGACCGCATCGTCGACCCGCGCGGTGCCGCTGCGGTGGCGGCCCAGCTCGCGGTCGCGCACGAGCTCGTCTGGCTCCCCGGCTTCTACCACGAGCTGCTGAACGAGCCGCCGGCGGAGCGGGCGCGCGTGCTGGCGCTGCTCGACGCCTGGTGCGACCGCTGGCTCGGGGGGCCGTGACGAGCCCCGGTTGCGTTGCGCGGCCTGGATCGCGATGTTATACGAGTTCCTTCGCATGAAGGAAGGCATTCACCCGCGCTACGAGAGGGCGACGATCATCTGTGCCTGCGGCAACGTCATCGAGACTCGCTCCACCGTGCCGACGATCCACGTCGAGATTTGCGCGGCCTGCCATCCCTTCTTCACCGGCAAGCAGAAGCTCGTCGACACCGCCGGTCGCGTCGAGCGGTTCCAGCGGAAATACCGGGGCAAGGGCGGGGCGGCGTCCCGTCCCTAGCCCGCCGTGCGGATAGCGCATGCTCGAGCGCCTACAGGAGGTCGAGCGGCGCTACGAGGAGCTCTCGCGGCTGATCGGCGACCCCGCGGTGATCGCCGATCGCCGGGAGTTCGCGAAGCTCACGCGGGAGCGGGCGCAGCTCGAGGAGATCGTCGCCTGCCTGCGCGAGCGCGAGCGGGTGGCGCGCGACGTAGCCGAGCACCGCGAGGTGCTCGGGGGCGCGGATGCGGAGCTGCGCGAGCTTGCGCGCAGCGAGCTGCCGGCGCTCGAAGCGCGGCTTGCGACGCTCGACGCCGAGCTGCGCCGGCTGCTCCTCCCGCGCGATCCCAACGACGAGCGCAACACGGTGCTCGAGATCCGCGCCGGCACCGGGGGCGAGGAGGCGGCGCTGTTCGCTGCCGAGCTCTACCGCATGTACGCACGCTACGCCGAGCGGCGCGGCTGGCGGGTCGAGGTGCTCTCGTCGAGCCCGACCGGGCTCGGGGGCTTAAAGGAGGTCATCGCGCTCGTCCAGGGCAAGGGCGCGTTCAGCCGGCTCAAGTTCGAGGGCGGCGTGCACCGCGTCCAGCGCGTGCCGGCGACCGAGGCCCAGGGCCGCATCCACACCTCGGCGGTGACCGTGGCCGTGCTGCCCGAGGCCGAGGACGTCGACGTGGCCCTCGACGACAAGGACCTGCGCATCGACGTCTACCGCTCCTCGGGGCCGGGCGGGCAGAGCGTCAACACGACCGACTCGGCGGTGCGGGTGACGCATCTCCCGACCGGGCTCGTCGTCACCTGCCAGGACGAGAAGTCGCAGCACAAGAACAAGGCGAAGGCGCTCAAGATCCTGCGCGCCCGGCTCCTCGACCGCGCGCGCGCCGAGCAGCAGGAGGCGATCTCCGCCAACCGCCGCGCCATGGTCGGCTCGGGCGACCGCTCGGAGAAGATCCGCACCTACAACTTCCCGCAGAACCGGGTCACCGATCACCGCATCGGGCTCACGCTGCACGTGCTCGATCGCGTGCTCGACGGCGACCTCGACCCGATCCTCGATCCGCTGATCGCCCACGCGCAGGCCGAGGCCCTGCGCGCCGCGGGCTGACGGACATGGGAGCGGTGCTGCGCCCGTTCACGGTCGGCGCGACGGTCCGCGCCGCCGCGACGCGCCTGGCCGCGGCCGGCGTGCCCGAGCCGCGCGCCGACGCCGAGGTGCTGCTCGCGCACGTGCTCGGGTGCGAGCGGGCGACGCTCGTCGTGCGGGCCCGCGAGCCGCTGCCGCCGGCGGCCGCTGGCGCGTTTGCGGCGCTCGTCGCCCGGCGGGCGCAGCGCGTGCCGGTCGCGTACCTCACCGGGACGCGGGAATTCTGGTCGCTGCCGATCGCCGTCGATCCGCGCGTGCTCGTTCCGCGGCCGGAGACCGAGCTCTTGGTCGAGGCTGTCTGCCGCGTCGCGCCGCGCACGGGGCGCCTCCTCGACGCCGGGACCGGCAGCGGGGCGGTGGCGGCGGCGCTGGCGCGCGAGCTGCCGGCGGCGCGGGTGTGGGCGAGCGACCGGGATGCGGGCGCGCTCGCCGTGGCGCGGACGAACCTCGCGCAGCACGCACCCCGGGTCGGCCTCGTGTGCGCCGACTGGCTCGCCGCGTTTCGCGCGGGGGCCTTCGACGTGGTCGTGGCGAACCCGCCGTACGTGAGCACCGCCGAGCTCGCGCTGCTCGAGCCCGAGGTCCGCGACCACGAGCCGCGGGCGGCGCTCGACGGCGGGGCGGACGGGCTCGCCGCCGTGCGCGTGCTCCTCGTCGAAGCCGCCCGGGTGCTCGTCGCCGGCGGCTGGCTCGTCCTCGAGATGGGCGCGGGACAGGCGGAGCGGGTGCTCGACGGGGTCGCCGCGGTCGGGCAATACGACCGCACGGTCGTGCGCGCGGACGGCGCGGGGATCGCGCGCGTGCTCGCGGCCCGACGCGCGGCCTAGGATGGGAGGGGGCGGACGTGGACACCATCGTGATTCGCGGCGGGGCGGTGCTCGAGGGGGAGGTCGTGGTCGGCGGGTCGAAGAACGCGGCGCTGCCGCTGCTCTTTGCGAGCCTGCTCACGCCCGAGCGCTGCGTGGTGCGCAACGTGCCGCGGCTGGTCGACGTGCGCACGACGGTCGCCGTGCTCCGGCACCTGGGCGCGCGGGTGACGAGCAGCCCCGACGGCCGCGACCTCGAGGTGGAGGCCCGCCATGTGCACTGCACCGAGGCGCCGTACGAGCTCGTGAAGACCATGCGCGCCTCGTTTTTGTGTCTCGGGCCGCTGCTCGCGCGCTTCGGCCGGGCCCGCGTCTCGACGCCCGGGGGCTGCGCGATCGGCGCGCGGCCCGTCGACCTCCACCTGGCCGGTCTCGCGCGCCTGGGCGCGCGCGTGCGCCTGGTCGAAGGCTACGTCGAGGCCGAGGCGGAGCGGCTGCGCGGCGCGAAGATCGTGCTCGACTTCCCCTCGGTGGGGGCCACCCAGCAGCTCATGATGGCGGCGGCGCTCGCCGAGGGCACGACGGTCATCGAGAACGCGGCGCGCGAGCCCGAGTGCGTGTGTCTCGCCCGCGCGCTCGAGCGCATGGGCGCGCGGGTCGACGGCGCCGGCACGGCGGTGGTGACCGTCGAGGGCCGTCCCGCGCTCGGCGGGGCCGTGCACACGGTGATCCCCGATCGGATCGAGGCGGGGACGTTCATGGTGGCCGCCGCCATCACCGGCGGGTCGGTGCGCGTCACCGGCGCGCGCGCCGACCATCTCGACGCCGTCATCGCCAAGCTGCGCCAAGCCGGCGTGCGCGTGCACGAGGGCGAGAGCGGGCTTGCCGTCGAGCGCAACGGGCCGCTCGGCGCGGTCGACATCACCACCATGCCCTACCCGGGCTTTCCCACCGACCTGCAGGCGCAGTTCATGGCGCTCATGACGCGGGCCCACGGGACGAGCAGCTTCACCGAAACGATCTTCGAGAACCGCTTCATGCACGTCCAGGAGCTCGCCCGCATGGGCGCGCAGGTGCGCGTGCAGGGCAACCGCGCGCTCGTGCGCGGGCCGTCGCGGCTCTCGGGTGCGCCCGTGATGGCGACCGATCTCCGCGCGAGCGTGTGCCTCGTGCTCGCCGGGCTCGCCGCCGAGGGCACGACGCGCGTCTCGCGCGTCTACCACCTCGACCGCGGTTACGAGCGCCTCGAGGAGAAGCTGCGCGCGCTCGGCGCGGAGATCGTGCGCGAGGCCGCGTGAGGTCCGCGGTGGAGATCGTCTGCGTCGCGGGAACGTCGCGCGCCCGCGCGCGGCTCGCCCGGCTCGCCGCGCGCGGCGGGGAGCCGGGCGACGCGATCGAGCGGCGGGTGCGGCGGATCGTCGCGGCCGTGCGTCGGCACGGCGATCGCGCGCTCTTGGCGTTCACCCGCCGGCTCGACGGCGTCGTCCTCACCCCGCGGCGCCTGCGCGTTCCGCCAGAGGCGCTCGCCGCGGCGTACCGCGCGCTGCCCGCGGCCGTGCGCCGCGACCTCGTGCTCGCCGCCCGGCGCATTCGCGCCTTCCACCGCCGCCAGCGCGAGCGCTCCTGGCTCGTGCGCGACGCCGCGGGGGCGCGGCTCGGCCAGCGCGTGGTCCCCCTCGAGCGCGTCGGCATCTACGTGCCGGGCGGCCGCGCCGCCTATCCGTCGACGGTGCTCATGACGGCGATTCCCGCCCGCGTGGCCGGCGTGCGCACGGTGATCGCCGTGTCCCCAGCGGGGGCCGACGGCCCGCCGCCGGCCGTGCTCGCCGCCTGCCACGTGGCCCGCGTCGACGCGCTCTATCGCGTCGGCGGCGCGCAGGCGGTCGCGGCGCTCGCCTACGGCACCGCCACCGTGCCCCGCGTCGACAAGGTCGTGGGCCCGGGCAACGTCTGGGTGACGGCCGCCAAGCGGCTCTGCTTCGGCGCCGTCGGCATCGACGGGCTCGCCGGGCCGAGCGAGGTGGCGGTGGTCGCCGACGGCAGCGCCGATCCCGAGCTCGTCGCCGCGGACATGCTCGCACAGGCCGAGCACGATCCGCGCGCGGCGGCGATCTGCCTCACCCCCGACCGGCGGCTCGCCGCACGCGTCGCCGCGGCCCTCGACCGCCAGCTCGCGACGCTGCCCCGCCGCGCGATCGCCGCGCGGGCGCTCGCGGCCTTCGGCGCCATCGTCGTGGTGCGCTCGCTCGCCGAGGCGATCGCCCTCGCCGACCGCCTCGCGCCCGAGCACCTCGAGCTGGCGGTGCGGCGGCCGCGGCGCTTAGCGGCGGCGGTGCGGCACGCCGGGGCGATCTTCCTCGGGCAGGGGGCGCCCGAAGCCTTCGGCGACTACCTCGCCGGGCCGAGTCACGTGCTGCCGACCGGCGGCACCGCGCGGTTCGCCTCTCCGCTCGGGGTCTACGACTTCGTCAAGCGGACGAGCGTCATCGAGGCCGCGCCGCGCACGCTCGCCCGGCTCGGCCCCGCGGTGGTGCGGCTCGCCCGGCTCGAGGGGCTCGACGCCCACGGCCGCGCCGTCGAGCGGCGCCTTGCGCGCCTGGAAGGAGGACGCTGATGCCCACCCGTTCCCGCCCCGCGCCGCTTGCGCGCGGCCGCACCGCCACCGTCGAGCGGCGCACCAAGGAGACCGACATCCGCATAGAGCTCGGCGTCGACGGCACGGGGCGCGCGGCGGTCGAGACCGGCATCCCGTTTCTCGATCACATGCTCGAGCTGTTCGCCAAGCACGGCTTCTTCGACCTCGCGGTGCGTGCGCGCGGCGATCTCGCCGTCGACTACCACCACACGGTCGAGGACGTGGGGCTCACGCTCGGCCAGGCGCTGCGCCGGGCGCTCGGCGACAAGGCGGGCATCCGCCGCTTCGGGGAGGCCACCGTGCCGCTCGACGAAGCGCTGGTCACCGCGGTGGTCGACCTCTCGGGGCGGCCGTACCTCGTCTACGACGTGCGCATCGCGCAGGCGAAGATCGGCCACTTCGACGTCGAGCTGATCCACGACTTCCTGCTCGCGCTCGCCAACGAGGCGGCGATGAACCTCCACGTGCGCATGGCCTCGGGCCGCAATCCGCACCACGTCGTCGAGGCGACCTTCAAGGCGCTCGCGCGCGCGCTCGATGCGGCGACCCAGCGCGATCCGCGCGTGCAGGGCGTGCTCTCGACGAAGGGAACCCTCTGAATGCAGCCGGTCGCCATCGTCGATTACGGCGTCGGCAACCTGCGCAGCGCGCAGAAGGCGATCGAGCGGGCGGGCCACCCGGCCGAGATCACGAGCGACCCCGCGCGCATCGCCGCCGCCCCCGCCGTCGTCCTGCCCGGCCAGGGCGCCTTCGGCACGTGCATGGAAAACCTCGCGGCCGCGGGGCTCGTCGAGGCGGTGCGTCAGGCGGCGTGCTCGGGGCGTCCCTTCCTCGGCATCTGCATCGGCATGCAGCTCCTCTTCGAGGAGAGCGAGGAGTCGCCCGGCATCCGCGGGCTCGGTGTCTTTTCCGGGCGCGTGGTGCGCTTCCCGCGCGATCCCGCGCGCAAGGTGCCGCACATGGGCTGGAATACGCTGCGCATCGTGCGGCCCGTCCCCGTGCTGGCGGGCATCCCCGACGGCGCCTACGTCTACTTCGTGCACTCCTACTACGCGGTGCCCACCGATCCGACGCTCGTCGCCACCACGACGTGCTACGGCCCCGAGTTCGCCTCGAGCGTCGCCCGCGGGGCGGTGTTCGCGGGCGTGTTCCATCCCGAGAAGAGCCAGCAGGTGGGGCTCCGCCTGCTCGCGAACTTCGTCGCGACGATCCCGCGCCGATGATCATCGTCTACCCGGCCATCGATTTGAGCGGCGGGCGCTGCGTGCGGCTCACGGAGGGCGACTTTTCGCGCGCGACGGTCTACGACGACGATCCCGTGGCCGTCGCGCGGCGCTGGGAAGCGGAGGGAGCGCGCTGGCTCCACGTCGTCGACTTGGACGGCGCGCGCGCCGGAGAGCCGGTGCAGGCGGCGCTCGTCGCGGCGATCTGCCGGGCGGTCGACATCCCGGTGCAGGTGGGGGGCGGGCTGCGCACCGCGGAGGCGGTGGAGGCCGCGTTCGCGGCCGGGGCCGCGCGCGTGGTCATCGGCACGGCGGCGGTGCGCGACCCCGAGCTCTGCCGCACGATCGCCCGCGCGCACCCGGGGGCGGTGGCCCTCGGCCTCGACGCGCGCGCGGGTCTCGTGCGCGTGGCGGGCTGGACCGAGGGGAGCGAGATCGCCGCCGCGACGCTCGCTGCCCGGGCGCGCGCGCTCGGCGTCGCGGCGGTGATCTACACCGACGTCGCGCGCGACGGCACCGGCCGCGGGCCCGACCTCGCGGGCAGCCGCGCGGTGGCGGCGGCGGCCGGGCTGCCCGTCGTCGTCTCCGGGGGCGTGGGCTCGGTCGCCGACGTGGCCGCGGTGGCGGCGCTCGCGCCCGCCGGGATCGCGGGCGTCATCGTCGGCCGCGCGCTCTACACGGGCGCGGTGCGGCTCGCCGACGCGCTCGCGGCGGCAGGGGGCTGATGCTCGCCCGCCGCATCATTCCCTGCCTCGACGTGCGCGACGGCCGCGTCGTCAAGGGCGTGCGCTTCGTCGACCTCGCGGATGCGGGCGATCCGGTCGAGGTGGCGGGGCGCTACGACGCCGAGGGAGCCGACGAGCTCTGCTTCCTCGACATCACCGCCTCGCACGAGGCGCGGCCGATCCTGCTCGACGTGGTCGCGCGCACGGCCGAGCGCTGCTTCATGCCGCTTACGGTGGGCGGGGGGGTGCGCCACGTCGACGACGTGCGCGTGCTGCTGCGCGCAGGCGCCGACAAGGTCTCCATCAACACGGCGGCGGTGGCCGACCCCGAGCTGGTCCGCGAGGCGGCGCGCCGCTTCGGCGCGCAGTGCATCGTCGTGGCGATCGACGCGAGGCGCCGTGTGGCGGACGACCCCGCGCGCGGCTGGGAGGTGTTCACCCATGGCGGACGGCGGCCGACGGGCCTCGACGCCGTCGCGTGGGCGGAGCGGATGGCGGCTGCGGGGGCGGGCGAGCTGCTGATCACGAGCATGGATCGCGACGGGACGCGCCTCGGCTACGACCTCGAGCTCACGCGCGCCGTGGCCGACCGCGTCGACGTGCCGGTGATCGCCTCGGGCGGCGTGGGGACGCTCGAGCACCTCGCAGAGGGGCTCACGCGCGGCGGCGCGAGCGCGGTGCTCGCGGCGTCGATCTTCCACTACGGCGTGCACACGATCCGCGAGGCGAAGGCGTACCTCGCCCGGCGCGGCGTCGTCGTGCGGCAGACGGGCTAGCGCCGGGTGCCCGGCCTCCCCCAGAGCTGGCTCGGCGACACGATCGCGCTCTACGGGCGCGTCTTTCGCCGCGGCGCCGTCTTGGTCGGGCGGAACTGGCTGCTTCCGCTGGTGATCGCCGCGTCGCTCGCCCTGCTCGCCGCCGCGGAGCTCCTCGCGGCGCGGCTCGGCCTCTTCGGCGGGCTCCTCTGGACGCTCGCCGTGATGGCGTGCGCGAGCTCGTGGCTCGCGCTCGTCGGGCAGATGATCCGGGTGGGGCGGATCACGCCCGCCGACGTCCCCGGCGGGTTCGTCGCCTACCTCAACGATCTCCTCGCGGTGGGCTTTCTCCTCTGGGGGCTGCGGCTGCTGGGCGAGCTTGCCCTCGCGCCGCTGCCGCTTCTGCGCATCGTCTTCGGGCTCGCCACCACCGTGTTCTTCAACGCCGTGCCCGAGCTGATCTACCTCGGCCGCTTCGGGGCGGCGGATCTGCTCGTCGCGAGCTATCGCTTCATCGGGGAGAACTGGATCGAGTGGTTTCCGGCGAACCTCGCGCTGGGCGCGATCGTGGCGGCGGCCCTCGCCGCGGGGCTGCCGCTCGGCGCCTTTGCCACGCTGCCGCTCGGGGCGGCGCTCGCCTACGCGCTCGTGGTGCGCGGCCTCCTCTTCATCGAGCTCACCACATCGAGCCGCCGGGCGCGGGCGTTCCGCCGGCAGGCCGCCGGCTGAGCGCCGCCGCTCAGCCGGCCTGCGCTTCGAGGAAGCGCTCGGCGTCGATGGCCGCCATGCAGCCCGAGCCGGCGGCGGTCACCGCCTGCCGGTAGGTCGGGTCCTGGACGTCGCCGCACGCGAAGACGCCGGGGACGCTGGTCGCGGTGCTGCGCGGCGCGGTGACGATGTAGCCGCGCTCGTCGAGCGCGAGCTGCCCGCGGAAGAGGCTCGTGTTGGGCTCGTGCCCGATGGCGACGAAGAGGCCCTCGGTCGCGAGCGTGCGGCGCTCGTGCGTCTGTGTGTCCTCGACGACGACCCCGGCGATGCCGCCCTCGGGCTCGCCGAGCACGTCGACCACGACGACGTTCCAGACGAAATCGATCTTGGGATTGCGTCGCGCCCGCTCCTGCATGATCTTGGAGGCCCGGAGCTGATCGCGCCGGTGCAGCACGTGCACGCGTCGGGCGTACTTGGTGAGGAAGATCGCCTCCTCCATCGCCGTGTCGCCGCCGCCGACGACACAGACGTCCTTCCCCTGGAAGAAGAAGCCGTCGCAGGTGGCGCACGCCGAGACGCCGTGGCCCATCAGCCGCTTCTCGTTCGGGAGGCCGAGGAGCTTCGCCGTCGCCCCCGTGGCGATCACGAGTGTCTCGGCGAGGTGCTCGTCGTTCCCCAGGCGGGCGCGGAACGGGCGCGCCGAGAGGTCCACCGCCGTGACGTCGCCGAAGGCGAAGCGCGTGCCGAAGCGCGCCGCCTGCCGCTTGAACACCTCCATCATCTCGGGGCCGAGGATCCCGTCGGGAAAGCCGGGGTAGTTCTCGACGTCCGTGGTGATGGTGAGCTGCCCGCCGGGCTGACTGCCCTCGATCACGAGTGGCTCGAGGTTCGCGCGCGCGGCGTAGAGCGCGGCGGTGAGCCCGGCCGGCCCCGAGCCGAGGATGAGCACCCGATGGGCGTTCGGCATGGCGGTCGAGGGACTATAGGGGCTGTGCCCCGGTGGGGCAACCGCGAGCACGCGTGGGCCAGCGCTGGCACATTTGCGCCGGGACGGTACGGACGCGCTCGCGCGCGCGCGGAATCGAGCGCGGTCGCCCGGGGCACGGCGCTTGCAGCCCGGCAGCGTGCCATGAGCGCCCGGAACCGCATCCACGAGATCGCCCAGCGCCTCGTCGTGGCCGCCGTCCTCCTCGGTGGCGCGGCCGCGCGGGCCGCCGGGCCCGGCCGCGCGCCGATGGTGATCCGCGGAACGGGGCCGCTCCGCCCCGTGCTCGCGGCGGGCGAGGAGAAGCTCGACACGCGCCTGCGCGCCCTGGTCGCGCCGCCGGCCCCGGGTCCCTCGCAGCTCGTGCCCGTGCCGCCCCCCGGCGTGCGCGGGTCGAAGGCGCACGTCTACGTGCGCGTCGACGCCACCGACGCGGCCGGCCTCGCCCGCCTCGCCGGGGCCGGCCTGCGCGTCGATCACGTCGACGCCGAGCGCGGCCTCGTCCGCGGCTGGCTGCGCGCGAAGGACCTCCGGCGGCTTGCGACGCTCGGGCTCGTGCGCTCGGTGAGCCCGGTGCGGCCGGGCTTCCTGCGCGCGGGCACGGTCGACACGCAGGGCGATGCGGCCGCCAAGGCGCCCGAGGCCCGTGCCTCGTGCGCCGGGTGCGACGGCAGCGGGATCATGGTGGGCGTGATCTCCGACGGCATCGATCACGTCGCACAGTCGATCAGCACCGGGAACCTCCCGCCCGGCACCGGCGTGCCGGCCGGCGTCGGCTGCGCCGCGGGCAGCGGCGACGAGGGCACCGCGATGCTCGAGATCGTCCACGATCTCGCGCCGGGGGCGACGCTGCTGTTCTCCGAGGGCTTGAGCGACAAGGTGCAGTTCATCGACTCGCTCACGTGTCTCAAGAACGCCGGCGCCAGGGTGATCGTCGACGACATCGGCTTCTTCGACGAGCCGTTCTTCGAGGACGGCCCGGTCGCCCAGGCGGTGCGCGCCGTGGTGCAGGGGGGCGTCTCGTACCACTCGGCGGCGGGCAACGAGGCCGACATCCACTACGGGGCGCTCTTCCGCGCCGCGCCCGGCTCGATCTACCACAACTTTGCGCCGAGCGGCCCCGCCGACACCTTCGACGACATGCAGGTGCCGGTCGATCCCGCCGGGTGTCCGGCCAACGGCAACCCCGTCGCGTTCCTCGACTGCGTGCTCCAGTGGAACGACCCGTTCGAGACGCCGACCGACGACTACGACCTCGAGCTCTACGACGTCTCGACCACCCCGCCGACACTGGTGACCGCGAGCACCAACCGCCAGCCCGGCACCCCGGCCTTCGAGGAGGTCGCCGCGTGCAACCGCGGGCCGGGCATCGGGCAGGCGGCGATCGCGATCAAGAAGGTGAGCGGCGCCGACCGCCAGCTCTCGCTCTTCTGCTTCGGGGCCGCGGGCCCGATGCAGTACGTCGTGCCGGCAGGCAGCATCGTCGGACACCCGGCGCTGCGCGAGGCCGTGGCGGTGGGGGCGATCGACGTGCACGACACGGGTCTCGACGCGGTCGAGCCGTACAGCTCGCAGGGCCCGGTCATCATTTACACCCCCACCCTGGAGACGCGACCCAAGCCCGATCTCGCGGGCTTCGACGGCGTTGCCACCTCCGTGTCGGGCTTCTCGCCCTTCTACGGCACCTCGGCCGCGGCACCGCACGCGGCGGCGGTGGCGGCGCTGCTGCTCTCGAAGAACGACTGCCGCACACCGGCGCAGATCCAGCAGGCGCTGCTCGCCGGGGCCGACGACATCCTCGCGCCGGGCTTCGATTCGATCTCCGGCGCGGGCCGCCTCGACGCGCTCGGCGCGATCGGCGAGGTGCCGCCGAAGGGCTGCACCACCGACGCCGACTGCGACGACGGCAACGTCTGCACCACCGACACCTGCGAGGGCTGCGCCTGCGTGCACCGCGCCACCTGCGACGACGGCAACCCATGCACCACGGACACCTGCGACCCGCAGGCGGGCTGCCAGCACGCGCCAGTCCCCGACGGCACGCCGTGCGCGGACGGCAACCTCTGCAACGGCACGGAGACCTGCCGCAACGGCACGTGCACGCCGGGAACGCCGCTTTCGTGCGACGGCACGAGCCGGTGCGCCGCCGACACGTGCGACCCACGGCTGGGCTGCACGTATCCGCCGCTCGAGGGCTTCGCGGGGCTCGACTGTCTCTGCGCCCGCGGCCTCGAGGCCGCGAGCTGCACGGCACCGCCGCGGGGCGTCGCCGTGCAGTTCCGCCGCGCGTGCAAGCTCGTGCGCCGCGCCTGGCGCCTGGGGAGCCCGCGCCGACAGCGCCGCCTCGTCGGCCGCGCGACGGCCGCGCTCGGCAAGGCGATCAAGCTCACGACGAAGGGGGCGAAGCGCGGGCTCTCCCCCGAGTGCGCCGGCTCGCTCATGAACCTGCTCGAGGACACCCGCGGGCGCGCGGGCTCCCTCGAGGCGCTCCTCTAGCCTCCGGGATACGCGCCGGCGCTTGAGGGCGCGCGGCGCTTCGGGTAGCCCCGCAGGAGCGCCATGCGGCGGATCGTGCTCAAGCCCGGGCGCGAAGGCCCGGTGCGCGCCGGGCATCCGTGGATATTTTCGGGAGCGATCGCGCACGGCCTCGAGGACGTCGAGCCGGGCGAGCCCGTGCGCGTGTGCGCGGCGAGCGGGGCCTTCGTCGCGGTGGGCTACGCCCATCCGCGGACGTCGATCGCGGTGCGCGTGCTCTCGCTCCTGGACGAGCCGATCGACGCCGCCCTCGTGCGCCGGCGGCTCGACGAGGCGGTCGCGCTGCGCCGCGCCGTGCTGCCGCCCGACCTACGCGCCTACCGGGTCCTGAACGGGGAAGGCGACCGGCTTCCGGGGGTGGTGGTCGATCGCTACGGCGAGTTCCTCGTCTGTCAGCTCCTGACCGCAGGCGCGGCGCGCCTTGCCCCGGCGCTCGTCGACGGGCTCGTGGCGTGCCTTCAGCCGCGCGGCATCTTCGAGCGCAGCGAAGGCGGCGTGCGGGCCGAGGAGGGCCTCGCCGGCACCCGCGGCGTGCTCGCCGGCGAGCCGCCGCCGCCCGTCGTCGAGATCGCCGAGGGCGACTGCCGCTTCCTCGTCGACATCGCCCACGGGCAGAAGACGGGCTTCTTCCTCGACCAGCGGGAGAGCCGCGCGCGCGTGCGCGCGCTCGCGGCGGGCCGCCGCGTGCTCAACGCGTTCGCCTACAGCGGCGCTTTTGCCGTCGCCGCGGGGCGCGGCGGGGCGGCGGCAGTCGTATCGATCGACACCTCCCGTCCGGCGCTCGCGCTCGCCGAGGCCGCCTGGAAGGCGAACGGCCTTCCCGCCGAGAGGGCGCGCTTCGTCGTCGCCGACGTCTTCGAGCAGTTGCGCGTCGAGCGGGAGCGTTACGACCTCGTCGTGCTCGACCCCCCGCCCTTCGTGCGCCGCCGGCGGGATCTCGCCGCGGGGCTGCGCGGCTACCGCGACGTGAACCTGCAGGCCTGGCGCCGGCTCGCGCCCGGGGGATGGCTGCTGACGGCATCGTGCTCGCAGCACCTTGGCCGCGAAGCCTTCCGCGACGTGGTGGCGGCGGCCGCGGCCGACGCCGGGCGGGTGGCGACGCTCGTGGCCGAGTGGGGTCAGCCGCCCGATCATCCGACCGCGCTGGCGCATCCCGAGGGGGTGTACCTCAAGGTGCTGCTGCTCCGCTCCTAGGGATCGCGCCGAGTCGGGCGCGCTGCTAGAGCCACGACGCATGCGGCCCGCGAGGGGAGCCCAGCCGGGCGTGCGCACGCGCCGCGGCCTCGGCCCGCGCGACCACGTGCTCACCTCGGGGCCGCGCGCGCTGAGCGACGCGGAGCTGCTCGGTCTCGTGCTCGACGCGGGCGCCGCCACGGCGAGCGGGCGGGCGCTCGCCGAGCAGGTCCTCCACGCCGCGGGGGGCATCGCCAACCTCGAGCGCGCCGCCGCCCCCGGGATCGACGGCCTCTCGCGCCGCCGCGCGGCCCTCCTGCGCGCGGCGCTCGAGATCGGCCGGCGCGCCGCGGCGGTGCCCTTCGTCCCCGGCGAGCCGCTCTGCGACCCTGCACGCGTGTGGGAGCACTTCCGCGGCCGGCTCCCCCAGCTCGACCGCGAGGTCTTCTACGCGGTGCTCCTCGACGGGCGCAACCGGATCCAGGGCGAGGTGCGCGTCTCCGAAGGCTCGCTCACCGCCGCGCTCGTCCATCCCCGCGAGGTCTTCGCGCCGGCGATCCGGGCGGGGGCTGCGGCGCTCGTGCTCGCCCACAACCATCCGAGCGGCGACCCGACGCCGTCGCCGGAGGATGCCGTGCTCACGGAGCGGTTGCGGCAGGCGGGCGAGCTCGTCGGGGTGCGGGTGCTCGACCACGTCGTGATCGGCCGCGCGCGCTGGGTGAGCATGGCGACGGCCGGCGGCTGGTGACCGGCGCGGCCAGGCGCCGGGGTCAGAACGGGATGTCGTCCTCCTCGGCCGCGACGGGGGCGGCGGCCTCCTCGGGCGTCCCGCTCGCGCCCCGCGCCACCTCGGCCCCGCGGCTCCCGCCGCCGAGGAACTGCACGCGCTGCGCGATCACCTCGGTGATGTAGCGCTTGTTGCCGTCCTTGTCGTCGTACTGCCGGGTGCGGATCGACCCTTCGACGAACACCTGGCGCCCCTTGGCGAGGTACTGCCCGCAGCTCTCCGCCTGCTTGCCCCAGACGACCACGTTGTGCCACTCGGTGCGCTCCTGGCGCTGGCCCTCCTGATCGGTCCACACCTCGCTGGTCGCCAGGGGGAATCGCGCCACCGCGCGCCCGCTCGGCGTGAAGCGGACCTCGGGGTCGCGGCCGAGGTTCCCGATCAGCAACACTCTGTTGAGCGACATCCCGCCTGCCCTCCCTCGCTCGGCCAATGGCGGACCATAGGCGCGCCCTGCGCGCGAAGTCAACGCGCCCGCGCACGTTGTGGGGCGATCGTACCTTGCGTTGACTTCGCGGGCTACGCGCCGCTATGGTTCGCCCGCGAGGCGCGGGCAGGTCGGCGGTAGGATGAAGGGTACCGAGCGGTGGTGCTTTTCGCCATCCTCAAGCTGATCTTTCTCGGGGTGAACACGGCCGTCGCGGCGCTCGTGGAGATCGCGCTCGCGGCCGTCGATTCGCGCGTCGCCTACGCGTTTGCGCGGCTCTGGGCGCGGCTCAACCTCGCGGCCTTCGGCATCCGCGTGCGCACGCAGCGGCTCGCCCAGCTCGATCCCCGGGCGGCGTACATCTTCATGGCGAACCACCGCAGCCACCTCGACGTGCTCGCGGTCGTGGTCGCGCTCGACGACTTCCAGCTCCGCTGGGTGGCCAAGCGCGAGCTCACCCGCGTGCCGTTCTTCGGCTGGGCGCTCAAGCGCGCCGGGCACATCATCGTCGACCGCGGCGATCACGCGCAGGCGGTGGCGACGCTGCGCGCCGCGGAACGGCAGACCGACGCCGGCATCTCCGTGATCATCTTCCCCGAGGGCACGCGGGCACCGACGGCGGAGGCGCTGCTGCCGTTCAAGAAGGGCGGGTTCATGCTCGCCATCCAGACGGGCCTGCCCATCGTGCCGATCGCCGTGCGCGGCAGCCTCCCGCTCCTGCCGAAGAAGGCCTGGCGCATTCGCGCGGGCACCATCGACGTCGTGGTGGGCGCGCCGATCCCCGTCGCCGGCGTCCCGCGGGAGGAGCTCATGGAGCGCGTGCGGGTTTTTCTCCAGACGCAGCTCGATCTGCCCGTCGATGCGCCCGCGGCGCCTCGGGTGGCGGCGCGGGCGTCATGAGCGCGGCGCCGGTGCTGCGGGTCATCCCGCTCGGCGGGCTCGGCGAGATCGGGCTCAACCTGCTCGTGCTCGAGTGCGCCGACACCGCAATCGCCGTCGACTGCGGGGTGATGTTCCCCGACGAGCAGATGCTCGGCGTCGACGTCGCCATCCCCGACGTGAGCTATCTCCGCGCGCTCGGCCCACGCTTCCGGGCGATCTTCCTCACCCACGGGCACGAGGACCACATCGGGGCGCTGCCGCACGTGCTCCCCGAGCTGCCCGTGCCGGTCTACGGCACCCCGCTCACGCTGGGCTTCGTGCGCGAGCGGCTGCGCGAGAGCGGGCTCGGCGCGGCCCTCGCGCCCTACGGCCCCGAGCCCTGCCACGTCGGCCCCTTCGTCGTCGAGCCCTTCGCCGTGACGCACTCGATCCCCGACTCGGTGGGGCTCGCCATCCGCACGCCGGTCGGCACGGTGGTCCACACCGGCGACTTCAAGCTCGACCAGACGCCGCTCGACGGTCGCCTTCCCGACCTCGGCCGCCTCGCCGAGCTCGGGGCGGCCGGCGTGCTGCTCCTCCTCTCGGACTCGACGAACGCCGAGCACCCGGGCTTCACGCCCTCGGAACGGACCGTGGGCGTCCAGTTCGAGCGCATCTTCCGCGAGGCCGCGGGGCGCGTGCTCGTGACGACGTTCTCCTCGCACATCCACCGCATGCAGCAGGTGATCGATCTCGCGGCGCGGTTCGGCCGCCGGGTGGCGCTGATCGGGCGGAGCCTCGTCGCGCACGCGGGGGTCGCGCGCGACCTCGGGCTGCTGCGGATTCCGGAGGGCACGCTCGTCGATCCGGGCGTGGCGCGCGCGCTGCCGCCGCGGGAGATCGCGTACCTCACCGCCGGCAGCCAGGCCGAGGCCGCCTCGGCGCTCGTGCGCATCGCGATGGATGCGCACAAGCAGGTGGCGCTCGAGCCCGGCGACACGGTCGTGCTTTCCTCGCGCATCATCCCCGGGAACGAGCGGGCGATCGCGAGCCTCGTCAACCACCTCTACCGCCGGGGCGCCGTCGTCTACTACGACCGGATCGCCCCGGTGCACGTCTCGGGGCACGCCGCCCAGGAGGAGCTCAAGCTCGTCCTCAACCTCGTGCGGCCCCGGCACTTCGTCCCCGTGCACGGCGAGTACCGCCACTTGGTGCGCCACCTCAGGCTCGCCACGGAGGTCGGCGTCCCCCCCGAGCGCTGCCACCTGCTCGAGGACGGCGACGTGCTCGAGCTCGACGCCGCCGGCGCCCGGCGCGCCGAGCGGGTGACGGCGGGGCGCGTCTTCGTCGACGGCAAGGGCATCGGCGACGTCGAGGACGTGGTGCTGCGCGACCGCCGGCACCTCTCCGAAGACGGCTTCGTGCTCGCCGTGCTCGCCATCGCCCAGCAGTCGGGCGAGATCGTCGCCGGCCCCGATCTCGTGTCGCGCGGGGTCGTCGCCGAGGAGGCGAGCGCCGAGGTGCTCGACGGCGCCCGCGACGCGGTCCTGAGCGCGCTCGCCGCGGTGAACCCCGAGTCGCGGACCGACCCCGCCGAGGTGAAGGACGAGGTGCGCCGCGCGCTCAAGCGCTACTTCAAACGGCTCGCCCGCCGCCCGGTCATCCTCCCCTTCGTCCTCGAAATGTAGTAGACGCAGGGACGGAGGTGGGGACGAGGATGGCGCGGCGGCCGGCCCCGGTGCCCGGGCACCTGATCCGCGAAGCCGAGGCGCTCACCGGGGCGGCGGTGGCCGTCTTCCTGCTGCTGAGCCTCGTCTCGTATGCCCCCGACGGCCCGCGCGGCAACCTGGGCGGGCCCGTGGGTCACATGCTCGCCGGCACGGCGCTGCGCGCGCTCGGGCTCGCCGCCTACCTCTTCCCCGTCTACCTCGGCTACCTCACCGTGGCGCTCGTGCGGCGCGACGGCGATCCGCTCGGCGGGGCGCGGCTTGTGGGCGGGGCGCTGCTCGTGGCGGCGACCGCGGTGGCGGGCGGGCTCCTCGCCGACGGCCGCCCGGTGGTCCACGGCGGGGGCTGGCTCGGCGGCTTTGCGGCCACCGCGCTGCGCGAGCTGGTGGGCGGCCCCGGTGCCTACCTCGTCGTCGGCATGCTCGCGGCAGTCGCGATCGTGCTGGCGACGGGCGTCTCGCTCGTCGGGCTCGGCGGCCGGGCCGCGGCGTGGGCGGCGGCGGCCGCGCGCGAGGTGGCAGCCGGCGTGCGGCCTCGCGGGCGCCGCGCGGCGGGGCCCGCACGGCCGCCGGTGCCGATCGTCCTCGACGATCCCCTCGACGCGCCGGCCGAGCCCGAGCGTCCCCCGCCGATCATCCGGGAGCCCGAGCGGCGCCCCGAGCCGCCGCGCGGGCGCGAGCGCGCGCGGCGCCCCGCGAGCCAGGAGGAGCTGTTCGCCGACGATGCCTACCGCCTGCCCGCGCTCTCGCTCCTCGATCCCCCCGAGCGCGGTGTCGAGCCCGTCGACGAGGCGGTGCTGCTCGCGAGCTCGCGCATCCTCGAGACCAAGCTCGCCGACTTCGACGTCGCCGGCAAGGTCGTCGCGGTGCGCCCCGGGCCCGTGATCACGACGTTCGAGTTCGAGCCCGCGCCCGGGGTCAAGGTGAGCCGGATCGTCGGGCTCGCCGACGATCTCTCGATGGCGCTCCGGGCGGCCTCCGTGCGCATCCTCGCCCCGATTCCCGGCAAGCCGGTGGTGGGCATCGAGGTCTCCAACCCCCGCCGCGAGAAGGTCTTCATCCGGGAGCTGCTGCAGAGCGACCTCTACCGCCGCGCCGACTCGCCGCTCACGCTCGCCCTCGGCAAGGACACGACGGGCAACGTCGTGGTGGCCGACCTCGCGCGCATGCCGCATCTCCTGATCGCCGGCGCGACCGGCACGGGGAAGTCCGTGTCGATGAACGCGATGATCATGAGCATCCTCTACAAGGCGTCGCCGCGCGACGTGCGCCTCATCATGATCGATCCGAAGATGCTCGAGCTGTCGGTCTACGAGGACATCCCCCACCTCCTCGTGCCCGTCGTCACCGACCCCAAGAAGGCGGCGGCCGCGCTCGCCAACATGATTCGCGAGATGGAGGAGCGCTACCAGCTCCTGCACGACAAGGGCGTGCGCAACATCGACAGCTACAACCGGCTGATCGCCGAGGGCCGGCGCGCGGCCGGGGAGAGCGAGGAGGAGGCGGCCGACGCGGAGGAGGACGCCGGCGCGGAGGCCCGTCGCGAGGCGCCGCGTGCGGCGCTCCGCCACCGCCACCTGCCGCGCGTCGTCATCGTCATCGACGAGCTCGCCGACCTCATGATGACCGGCGGGCGTGCGGTCGAGGAGTCGATCACGCGGCTTGCGCAGAAGGCGCGCGCCGCGGGCATCCACCTGATCCTCGCCACGCAGCGGCCGTCGGTCGACGTGATCACGGGCCTCATCAAGGCCAACTTCCCCGCGCGCATCTCCTTCCAGGTGACCTCGGGCACGAACTCGCGCACGATCCTCGACTGCGTGGGGGCGGAGCGGCTCCTCGGCGAGGGCGACATGCTCTTCCTGCCGCCCGGCACGGCGCGCGTGCAGCGGCTCCACGGCGCCTTCGTCTCCGACCAGGACGTGCACCGCGTGGTCGACTTCGTCAAGCGGCAGGAACAGCCCCGCTACGAGATGGAGCTCCTCGAGAGCGAGGACGACGACGAGGACGAGGAGTCGCTCGACGAGGACCTCTCCGACGAGATGTACGACATGGCCGTGCGCCTGGTCACCGAGCACCGGCAGGCGTCGATCTCCTGGCTGCAGCGGCGGCTGCGGATCGGCTACAACCGGGCGGCGCGGATGATCGAGCGCATGGAGCGCGAGGGCGTGGTCTCGGCCGCCACGGGAGCGAAGGGACGCGAGGTCATCGCCCGCCGTCTTGACGAGTAGCCGGAGCCCCCGGCTCTACACCCCGGCGTTCTGGCTCGCCTGCGCGATCCACGTGACCGGGGGACTGAGCCTCAACATGTTCCTCCTCTTCCCGCTCTTCGTCCGCCGGGTGGGCGGCGGCGACCTCGCCATCGGGCTCGTGGTGGCGCTCGGCACGGCCGCGAGCGTCCTCGCCCGCCCGCTCGTGGGGCACCTCCTCGACCACGCGGGCCGCCGCCCGGTGCTGCTCGCGGCCGGCGCCCTCAACGTGCTCTCGCTCCTGCCGTTCCTCGCCATCCGGACCTTCGGGCCGGCGCTGCTCGGCGCGGCGGTGCTGCACTGGATCGTGTGGGGCGCGCTGTTCGCCGCGTACTTCACCTACGCCTCCGATCTCTCGCCCCCGGCGCGCCGCGCCGAGGGCATCGCCATCTTCGGGGTCTTCGGCCTGCTCAGCATCGGGGCCGGCCCGGTCCTCGGCGAGCGGCTCATCGCCGGCGCGGGCTTTCCCGCGTTCTTCGCCGCCGCCGCCGCGCTGGCGCTCGTCTCGGCGCTGCTCACGCTCGCCGTGCCGCACGCGCCTGTGGTGCCGGCCGTCGCGCCGGTCGGCGGCGGGGTGGCGCTCGTGCGCGCCGTGCGGCAGGGCGGCCTCGGCCGCGTGCTCGTCGTCACGGCGATGCTCGGTGCGGCCGTCGACGTCGCCCTCTTCTTCGTCGCGCCGTTTGCGCGCGACGCGGGGCTCGCGCGCGCGGCGCCGTTTTTCGCCGCGCACGCCACGACGTCGATTGCCGTGCGGCTCCTCGGCAGCCGGGTGCTCGATCGCCTCGGCGCGCATCGCGTGGCGATTCCGATGTTCGTGGTCTTGGCGGTCGGTCTCGGTGCGCTCGCGCTCTTGCCCGCGCCCGGGCTCTTGGTCCTCGCCGGTGCCTGCTGCGGCGCGGCCCACGGGACGCTCTTCCCGGTGCTGAACGCGCTCGCGCTCGGGCGAGCGCCCGTGGCGCTTGAGGGCCGCGCGGTGAGCCTGGTCACCGCCGCCTTCGATCTGGGCGCGGCGCTCGCGACGCCCGTCGGCGGCGCGTTCGCGCAGGCGGTGGGCTACCCGGCGACGTTCGCCGCCTCGGCGCTGCTCGGGCTCGCCGCCGCCGCGGCGCTGGCGACCGACCCGTGGCCCCGCGGCCTCAGAGACTCGCGTAGAGCGCGTCGACGAGGCGGCGGGTCGTCGGGTTGTACCACCGCGGCCCCATGCGGTTCATGACGTAGGCGAAGGCGACGCGCGCCTCGGGATCGGCGAAGCCGAGCGAGCCGCCGGCGCCGAAGTGCCCGAAGACCCCCGGGTTCGGTCCGAGCGGCCGGTCGGGGAGCGGGAGCTGGAAGCCGAGACCGAAGCGCGACGGGCGGCCGAGCACCGCATCGAGCCCGGCTGCGTGCTCGGTGGTCGCCTCGGCGAGCGTCGCGCGGGCGAGCAGCGGGGCGCCGCCCGTGGCGAGCGCGGCGTAGACGCGCGCGATGCCCCGGGCGGTGGCGTGGGCGTTCGTGGAGGGCATCTCCGCGCGCCGCCAGCGTGTCGTGTTGACGACGCCGTAGCCGGAGAGCCCCGGCGGATTCACGTAGGTGTTGCGGATCATGAGCCGCGCCTCGTCGTCCCCGCTCGCGCTCGCCGCGGCGAGCGCGGGAGCCATCTCCGGCGGCCAGACGAACTCCGCGGTGCGCGCCTCGGCGTCGGGCGGCAGGCCGATGTGGACGTCCGCGCCGAGCGGGCCTGCGATCTCGTCGCGGAGGACCCGCCCGAGCGTGCGGCCGGCCGTGCGGCGCACGACCTCGCCCACGAGGAACCCGAACGTGTTCACGTGGTAGCCGTGGCGCGTCCCGGGCGGCCACCAGGGCGTCTCCTCCGCGAGCGCGGTCGTCATGGTCTCCCAGGCGAAGATCGCCTCGGGGGCGAGCGGTGCCCGGATCGCCGGCAGCCCGGCGCGGTGGCAGAGGAGCTGGCGCACGGTGATCGCCCCCTTGCCGGCGGCGGCGAACTCCGGCCAGAGCTGGCCGACGGGGGTGTCGAGGGCGAGGCGGCCGCGGTCGACGAGGCGGAGCACGCAGACGGTCGCGAGCGCCTTGCCCACGGAAAACACGTTGACGAGCGTGTCGCGCCGCCACGGGATGCGGCGCGCCGCGTCCGCGTAGCCGCCCCAGAGGTCCACGACGGGGCGCCCGTCGACCATCACCGCAACCGCCGCCCCGATCTCGCCGTGCTCGGCGAAGTTGGCGACGAACGCGCGGCGCACGGCGGCGAACCGGGCGTCGCACGTCCCGGCGATCGGTGCCGGGAGCGCATCCTCGTCCGGTGGGTGCGGGCCGCCGTCTGCCATGGCGCCACGCTAGGGCGGCGGCCGGTGGCGGTCAATGCGCGATGGCGCTGTTCGCCGGCAGCTTGCGCGTGGGCACGCGGCAGGCTAGCGGTCGCCCGATGCCTCGCGCTTACCTCCTCGTCCTCGCCGCGCTCGGGCTCCTGGCCGCGCGCCCGGCCCACGCCGCCGACGCGCTCCACGAGGCGCTCGGGCGCCTGCAGGCGCGCTACGAGACCACGCGGACGTTTCGCGCCGAGTTTCACCAGACGGTCGAGTCGCCGACGCTCGCGGGCGCGATCGAGTCGCACGGGCGGGTCGCCTTCGAGAAGCCGAGCCGGATGCGCTGGGACTACGATCCTCCCGATCGCCAGACGATCGTCGGCGACGGCCAGACGCTCTGGATCTACCAGCCCGACCAGAAGCAGGTCATCAAGTCCCCGCTCGGCGAGGCCTTCCAGGCCTCGACGCCGGTCACCTTTCTCGGCGGCCTCGGCCACCTCGACCAGGAGTTCGACGCGACCCTCGAGCGCGACGAGCCCACCCGCTGGGTGCTCCGGCTCGTGCCGCGCAACGACCGCGGCATCGGAACGCTCACGCTCACCGTGCGCAAGGCCGACGCGGGCGTGGAGGAGGCGGCGGTGCGCGACCCGCTCGGCACCGTCACGCGCATCCGCTTCTCCGACGAGCAGCGCAACGTGCCGCTCGCGCCGAGCCTCTTCCAGTTCACCCCGCCGCCGGGGGTTGACGTCGTACGGCCGCCGGCCTCATAAGGCCGGGCCATGCCGTCGTTCGACGTGGTCTGCAAGATCGACCTCCAGGAGGTCGACAACGCCGTCAACCAGACGCTGCGCGAGGTGGGCCAGCGGTTCGACTTCAAGAACACGAAGACCGAGGTGCGGCGCGACGGCTACGCCCTGCTGCTCGCTTCGGCGGACGACTTCAAGGTGCGCGCCCTCGGCGAGCTCTTGCGCGAGAAGCTCGCCCGCCGGCAGGTGCCGCTCAAGGCGCTCGCCCCGGGGCCGATCGAGCCGGGCCCGGGCGGCACGGCCAAGCAGCGGATCGAGCTGCAGCAGGGCATCGCCATCGAGAAGGCGCGCGAGATCGTCAAGCTCGTGAAGGACAGCAAGCTCAAGGTGCAGGCCGCGATCCAGGGCGACCAGGTGCGCGTGAGCGGGAAGAAGCGCGACGACCTCCAGGCGATCATCCGGCTGCTGCGCGAGCGCGATCTCGGCATCGCCATGCAGATCGTGAACCTCCGCGACTGAGCGGCCGCCGTGGCGCCCCGCCGCATCCACTTCGTCACCCTCGGCTGTCCCAAGAACGAGGTCGACGCCGAGGTCATGCTGGGCGTGCTCGCCCGCGCGGGGCACGAGCTCGTCGGCGACCCCGAGGCGGCCGAGGTCCTCGTGGTGAACACGTGCGCCTTCATCGAGGCGGCGAAGCAGGAGTCGATCGACACGATCCTCGCGCTCGCGCGCGTGAAGGCGGCGGGCGCGGGCCGCCGGCTCGTGGTGACGGGCTGTCTCGCGCAGCGCTACGCGGCCGAGCTCGGGCGCGCGCTGCCCGAGGTCGACGCCTTCGTCGGCACCGGCGATCTCCTCCGGATCGCGGAAGCGGTGGAGGCGGACGGCCCCGCCGTCTATCGGAGCGCGCCCCATGCCCTCCCACCGCACCTCACCGCGCCGCGCGTGCGCACCGGGGCGTGGTGGAGCGCCTACCTCAAGATCTCGGAGGGCTGCGACCACACGTGCAGCTTCTGCATCATCCCGAAGATCCGCGGCCGCCACGAGAGCCGGCCGATGGCGGATCTGCTGGCCGAGGCCGAAAGCCTCTGCGCGGGGGGCGCCGTGGAGCTCAACCTCGTGGCGCAGGATTCGACCGCCTACGGCCGCGACCGCCGCGACGGCACGTCGCTCGCGACGCTCCTGCGCGCGCTCGCGATCCGCGTGCCTCAGGCGCGCTGGCTGCGGGTGCTCTATGCCTATCCCGCCTCGGTGACCGACGAGCTGCTCGAGGTGATGGCCACCGAGCCTGCGGTCTGCCCCTACCTCGACCTGCCGCTCCAGCACGCGAGCGACCGCATCCTGCGCGCGATGCGGCGCGAGCGCAGCGCGGCAGCGCTGAGACGGCTCGTGGCCCGCATTCGCCGCGCGGTGCCGAACGTCGTGCTGCGCACCGCGTTCATCGTCGGCTTTCCCGGCGAGACCGAGGACGACGTGCGCGCGCTCTGCGACTTCGTCGCCGAGATGGCCTTCGACCACGTCGGCGTCTTTTGCTACTCGCACGAGGAAGGCACGGCCGCCGCGCGGCTCGCCGACGACCTGCCGCGCGCGGAGAAGCAGCGGCGCCGGGCGCGCGTGATGGCGACCCAGGCGGCGGTGTCGGCGCGGCGGCTCGCGGCCCAGGTCGGGCGATCGACCGAGGTGCTCGTCGAGGCCGTCTCCGGCGACGGGTCGCTCGTCGGGCGCACGCGGGGTCAGGCGCCCGAGATCGACGGCGTGGTGCGGCTTCGTGGCGCCGCAGCGCCCGGGGCGCTCGTCCGCGCCCGCATCACGGGGGCTGGCACCTACGACCTCGAGGGGATCGTGCTCCCCGACGCCGTTGACACACCCGCAGTCAGGCCCTAAACTCCCGCGCCCTCGTCCGGGGGAAGGTGACAATCATGCGGAAGGCGTTCCTCAAGAAGGCCCGCGAGACGCTCGAGGAGATGCGCGCACAGCTCCTGCGCAACGTGAAGCAGGAAGTCCAGGAGGGGCGGGAGCAGACCAAGGACGAGGGGATGGACACCTACGACATCGCCAGCGACGCGCGCGACCGCGAGATCACGCTCATCCTGAACGACCGCGAGCGCGAGAAGCTCCAGGCGATCGACGAGGCGCTCAGCCGCGTCGACGACGGCACCTACGGCATCTGCGAGAGCTGCGAGGGGGAGATCGCCGAGGCCCGCCTCCAGGCGCTGCCCTTCACCCGGGTGTGCGTGAGCTGTCAGGCGGAGCGGGAGAAGGAGGCGAAGCTCAACCGCCGGCTCGAGACGGAGTCGAGCTTCCGCCGCCTCGGCATCGGCGACGCCGACGAGGAGACGTCCTGATCAGCGGAGCCCGGGAGGCATCGGCCGGCCCGCGAGGGCCGCGGCGATGCCGGCGAGCACCGCAACCGCGATCAGCACGGCGAGCGCGGCGCGCGGCCGGTCGAGCTGCTGCACGCGTTCGACGCCACAGACCGTGAGGTACGCCGCCCAGACGAGCGCCAGCACGCCGAGGCGCGGCACCCACGCGAGCACGACGGGCGCCGCCCCGTAGGCTGCGGCACGAAAGGTGGGCTCGAAGCCGGCGTGGCCGTCGAGGAGGTGCTGAGCCACGAGCACGAGCAGCGCCGCGAGCACGACGCCCGCGGCGAACCGTTCGAGCGTCATGCACACGCCGGCCGCCACGCTGAGCGTGACGAGCCCGTGCCCGAGCCCGTCGAGCGCCGCGCAGATTGCGAGGAAGACGGCGGGGTCGCGGAGCCCACCGGTCTCCGGCATCTCGGCGAAGAAGCCGCGCGGATCGGTGACGACGCGCTGCCAGGTCGCCGCGAAGGTGCGCGCACCGGCGGCGAGGGCGTCGGGCTCGGGCAAGGCCATGGGTCGGCCTTATAGCGGCGGGACCCCCGGCGGTCCAGGCAGAGCGCGGCGCCGCGCCGACGCGCTCGCGTGCTGGCGCGCCGCGGTCGCCGCGGTGGAGCCCGGGCGGCTCGTCGCCGCCGTCCTCGGCCGCGAGGGCGAGGCGCTCGTGCTGCGCGATGCGGCGGGCCGCATGCGCGCGCGCCATGCGGGCCCCGCGCTGCTCGTCGGGGCGGGCAAGGCCGCGCTCGCCATGGCACGCGCGGCGGATGCGGCGGCGCGCGGGCTCGTGCGCGGCGGCGTCCTCGTCGTGCCACACGCCGCCGTCGCGCCCGCGGCCGACGACGTCGCCGTGCTCGGCGGCGGGCATCCCCTGCCCGACCGCGCGGGCGCGGCGGCGAGCGCGCGGCTGCTCGCCGCCGTGCAGACGGCGGGGCCGGACGTGCTCGTGCTCGCCGTCTTGAGCGGCGGCGCCTCGGCGCTCCTCGAGGTGCCCGCCCCGGGCGTCGCGCTCGATGACCTGCGCGCGCTCACCGCGGCGCTGCTCGCCGCGGGCGCGGACATCGCAGCGCTCAACACCGTGCGCCGCCACTGCTCGCTGGTAAAGGGCGGGGGGCTCGCGCGAGCGGCACGGGGGGCCGCCGGGCTCTGGGCGCTCGTGCTCTCGGACGTCGTCGGGGACGATCCGGCGGTGATCGCCTCGGGCCCGACGGTGGCCGACCCGACGACGTTCGCCGAGGCGCTCGCGGTGCTCGAGCGCCTCCCGGCGCGGAGCGTGCCCGCGGCGATCCGCGCCCACCTCGAGCGGGGTGCCGCGGGCCGGGCGGCGGAGACGGTCAAGCCCGGCGACCCGGTGCTCGCGCGCACGGCGACGGTGATCGTGGGCGGGAATCGCCATGCCGTGGAGGCGGCGGCGGCCGAGGCGCGCGCGCGAGGGTACGCCACGAGCGTGCTCGCGCGGCCGTTCACCGGGGATGCCGCCGAAGCCGGGCGGCACCTCGCTGCGACGATCCTCGCGCTGCCGCCGTCCGGAGGTGCCGCGCTGGTCGGAGGCGGCGAGACCACGGTGCGCGTGGTCGCGGGCGGGCGAGGCGGGCGCTGTCAGCACCTCGCGCTCGCCGCCGCGGTGGTCCTCGCTGGCAGCGACGCCGTGCTGCTCGCCGCGGGGACCGACGGCGTCGATGGGCCCACCGACGCCGCCGGGGCCTGCGTCGACGGCGGCACGGTCGCCCGTGCACGCGCCCGCGGGTACGATGCGGCGGCTGCGCTCGCCGCGACCGACAGCTTCCCGCTGCTCGAGGCGACGGGGGACCTCGTGCGCAGCGGGCCCACGGGCACGAACGTCGCGGACGTCGTCGTGGCGCTGCGCTGACACGTGGGCGCTCCCGTGGTAGGAGGGGCGCGCGCATGCGCCGCGAGGGCAACGTCTCGGAGATCTTCGTCTCCTTCCAGGGGGAAGGGCTGCACGCCGGACGGCGGCATCTCTTCGTGCGCTTCGGCGGCTGTCCGCTGCGCTGTCGCTACTGCGACCAGCCCGAGAGCCTCGTCCCGACGGCGACCTGTCGCATCGTCGGCCCCGACGGCGTGCGCACCCGCCCGAACCCGTTCACGCCGGCGGTGCTCGCAGCCGAGGTGCGCATGCTCGCCGCGCTCGCCCCACCCATCCACCGGCTCGCGCTCACCGGGGGCGAGCCGCTCGCGCAGGCGGAGTTCATCGCGGCGTGGCTCGCCGACCACGGCCCGGCCCTCCCGGTGCTGCTCGAGACCGCGGGCATCCTGCCCGAGCGACTCGCCCGCCTTCTCCCCTTCGTTGCGACCGTGAGCCTCGACCTCAAGTGCCCGAGCAACACCGGCGAGCGCGCCCGCTGGGAGGAGCACGAGGCCTGCCTGCGGCTCCTCGCCGCCGCGAAGCCGGAGGCCTACGTCAAGATGCCGGTCGACGAGGAGACGCGGGTCGAGGAGGTGGAGCGCGGCGCGCGTCTCGTGGCCGCGCTCCTGCCCGCGGCGCCGCTCTTTCTCACGCCGCTCACGCGGCCGCCGGTGGCGGCGCTGGCGATCAGCCCGGGCACGCTCGAGCGCCTGCACGCGCACGCGAGCGCGCTGCACGCCGACGTGCGGATCCTGCCCCAAATCCACAAGGTGCTCGGCATCCTGTGACGGCGCGGCGGATGCGCGGAAAAGTCCCGGCGGTGACGCTCATCCCGGGCGACGGCATCGGGCCGGAGGTGACCGACGCGGCGGTGCGGGTGATCGAGGCGGCCGGCGGCCGCGTGCGCTGGGACGTGCAGCTCGCGGGCCGCGCCGCCTTCGAGCAGCTCGGCACGCCGATCCCCGATGCGCTCCTCGCCTCCATCCGCCGCAACCGCGTGGCGCTCAAGGGCCCGCTCGAGACGCAGGTCGGCCGCGCGGGCTACCGCAGCGTCAACGTCGCGCTGCGCAAGACGTTCGACCTCTACGCCAACGTGCGCCCGACACGGAGCTGGAAGGGGGTGCGCACCGCCTTCTCGGGCGTCGATCTCATCGTGGTGCGCGAGAACACCGAAGACCTCTACTCGGGCATCGAGCACCAGATCGCCCCCGGCGTGGTCGAGAGCGTCAAGGTCATCACGGCGCGCGCCTCGCGGCGCATCGCACGCTTTGCCTTCGCGCTCGCCCGCCGCGAACGCCGGCGCAGCGTCGCCGCCATCCACAAGGCCAACATCATGAAGCTCTCCGACGGGCTCTTCCTCCAGTGCGCCCGGGAGGTGGCGCGCCGCTATCCGGAGATCACCTACCGCGAGCTCATCGTGGACAATGCCTGCATGCAGCTCGTGCTCCGGCCGCAGCAGTTCGACGTGCTGCTCCTCGAGAACCTCTACGGCGACATCGTCTCCGACCTCTGCGCCGGGCTCGTCGGCGGCCTCGGTCTCGTGCCGGGGGCGAATCTCGGCGATCGCTACGCGATCTTCGAGGCCGTGCACGGCACGGCCCCCGACATCGCGGGCAAGAACCTCGCGAACCCGCTCGCCGTCGTGCTCTCGGGCGCCATGCTGCTGCGGCACCTGGGGCAGGCGCGCGCCGCCGCCCGCATCGAGCGCGCGGTCGAGCGGCTGCTCGCCGAAGGCCGGCTGCGCACCCGCGATCTCGGCGGCCGGGCGACCACGACCGCGGTCGTCGACCGGCTGTGTGCGCTCCTTTGACGCGCCGTGACACCCGCGGTTGCGTGGGCTAAGATTTGCCTCGGCGATGACCGACGCCCAAGCCGCCCGACACGCGGCGCTCGCCGCGCTCGCGGCGGGGCCGTTCGACCTCCTCGTGGTGGGCGGGGGGATCAACGGCGCGGGCATCGCCCGCGACGCCGCGCTGCGCGGGCTGCGCACCGCATTGGTCGAGCGCGGCGACCTCGGCAGCGGCACCTCGAGCGCGTCCTCGAAGCTCGTCCACGGCGGGTTCCGCTACCTCGAGCAGGGGCACATCCGGCTCGTCCTGCAGGCGTGCCGCGAGCGCGAGCGGCTGCGGCGTCTCGCGCCGCACCTCGTCCGCCCGCAGCGCTTCCTCTTCCCGGTCTACGCCGGCGGGCCGGTGAGCCGGGCCAAGCTGGCGCTCGGGCTGTGGGCCTACGACCTCCTCGCGGGCTGGTGGCAGGTGCACCGCCACCGGATGCTCTCGGCGGCCGCCGTCCGCCGCGTCGAGCCGGCGCTGCGCACCGAGGGGCTGCGCGGCGGGGGCCTCTACTGGGATGCGCGCACCGACGACGCGCGGCTCGTGCTCGAGACGGCGCTCGCCGCTGCGGAAGCCGGCGCGGTGATCGTCTCCTACGCGGAGGTGACGGGCTTCCTCAAGGAGGCGGGGCGCATCGTGGGCGCGCGCGTGCGCGAGCGGCTCGGGGGCAACGAGCTCGACGTGCGCGCGCGCGTGGTGGTGAACGCGAGCGGCCCGTGGATGGACGCCGTCGCCACGCTCGACGAGCCCGGACCGCCGCGGCTTAGGCTCACCAAGGGCGTCCACCTCGTCGTGCCGCGCGCGCGGGTGCAAAACCGTGACGCGGTCGTGCTGCACGCGCTGCGCGACCGGCGCGTGCTCTTCGTGATCCCCTGGGGCGAGCACGCGCTCATCGGCACGACCGACACGGATCACCCCGGCGGGCCCGACGCGCCCTGCACGGTCGAGCCCGACGACGTGGCGTATCTCCTCGAGACCGTGAACCACTACTTCCCCGCGGCCCGGCTCGCCCCCGCGGACGTGGTGAGCGCGTTTGCCGGGCTGCGCCCGCTGGTCGCCCCCGAGCCCGGTCGCCGCTTCTTGCCCTCCGACGTCTCGCGCGAGGAGGCGATCTTCGTCTCGCGCGCGGGCCTGATCTCCCTGGCGGGGGGCAAGCTCACGACCTACCGGCTCGTCGCCGCCGAGGTGGTCGATCGCGTGATCGCGGCGCTCGGCCGGCTCGGCGATCCGCGGCGCTTCGGCCGCTCCCGCACCGCGACGCTGCCGCTGCCCGGCGGACGGGACCACCCGGCGCGGCTCGCCGCCGAGGCGCTCGCGCGCGACGGAAACGGGCTGCCGCCGGCGGTCGTCGGCCACCTCGCGCATCGCTACGGGAGCCGGCTCGGCGAGGTGCTCGCCCTCCTCGGCCGCGACCGCACCCTCGCCGCGCCCATCGCCGCCCCGCTGCCCGATCCGCGCGCCGAGGTGGTGGCCGCAGTCGAGCGCGAGTGGGCGCTCACGCCGGAAGACGTGCTGCGCCGCCGCACGCACGTCGCCCTCTGCGATCCCGAGCAGGGGACGGGGGTGGCCGCGGAGGTGGCGGCGCTCATGGCCCGCGCCCTCGGCTGGGATCCGGCACGCATCCGGGGGGCGGCCGATGCCTACGTGCGCGCCGTGGCGGAGGCGCGGCGGCGGTGGCGGTGAGCGCGCGCCCGGTGCGGGGGCGCGCGGCCGGGGCGCGGCTCGACGTGACGCGCGAGAGCCCCGCCGCCCGGCGCGCCCGCGCGCGGGCGATCGCGCGCGCGCTCGCGCGGGCGTATCCGGACGCCTGGTGCGCCCTCCACTACCGCACGCCGTGGGAGCTGCTCGTGGCCACCATCCTCTCGGCGCAGTGCACCGACAAGATGGTGAACACGGTCACCCCGGCGCTGTTTGCCGCGTTTCCGACCCCGGCCGCGCTGGCGGCGGCGGATCCCGCGCGCGTCGAGGCGCTCGTCAAGCGCACGGGATTCTTCCGGCAGAAGACGAAGAGCCTCCTTGCCGTCGCCCGCGCGATCGCCACCGAGCACGGCGGCGAGGTGCCCGCGTCGCTCGAGGCGCTCACGGCGCTCCCGGGCATCGGGCGCAAGACCGCGAACGTCGTGCTCGGCACGGCGTTCGGTCAGCCCGCGATTTTCGTGGACACCCATGTGCGCCGGCTCGCGGGCCGACTCGGCTTGAGCTTCGAGGACGATCCCGACCGCATCGAGCGGGATCTCCAGGCGCTCCTGCCGCCGCGCGAGTGGACGCGCTTTGCGCATCGCCTGATCCATCACGGCCGGCAGGTCTGCACGGCGCGCAAGCCGCACTGCAGCCGCTGCGTGCTCGCGCGCTGGTGCCCGCGCATCGGGGTCACCGCGGCCGATTGAGCCTCGTTTTACATCGGACACGGCAGTTTCATCTTGACAAAACGGATCGACGGCGGTACCGTGCCGCGCCTTTTTGGAAGGATTCCAGCGGGTTACGGCGATGGCCGTGTACACGATGATCGACAAGCATGACCTCGCGACGCTCGTCGAGGACTACGGGCTCGTCCGGCTCCTCGCCGCCCACGGCATCGCCGCCGGATCGGTCAACTCGAACTACCTGCTCGAGACCGCCCGGGGGCGTCACCTGCTGCGCGTCGACGAGGTGAAGGGCGAGCTCGACGTCAAGCGGGAGCTCGAGCTGCTGCTCTTCCTGCGCCGGCACGGCTTTCCCTGCCCGCAGCCGATCGCCGACCGCAAGGGGCGCTACTACCGCGAGGCGGGGGGCAAGTGCCTGTCGGTCTACCGGTGGATCGACGGGCAGGCGGTGCGCGCGGAGCGGCTCACGCTCGCCCAGCTCGAAAACGCCGGCCGCGTCCTCGCGGAGCTGCACGCGGTCGGGCGGAACTACAAGAAGGCGATCGACAACCGCTTCAGCTTCGAGCGCATCGCCCAGCTCTACGCGGCGATCCGCGACCGCCTCCCGTCGTACTTTCGCCGCATCGTGCGCACGCTCGACGACGAAGTCGAGTATCTTGGCCACTACCTCGAGAGCAAGCTGCCGAAGGGCATCATCCACGGCGACCTTTTCGACGACAACCTGCTCTTCAAGGGCGAGAAGGTCGTCGGCGTGCTCGACTTCGAGGCCGCCTGCCGCGGCAAGTTCATCTACGACTTGGCCACCGCCGTCAACGCCCTCTGCTTCGACCACGCGGGCTATCAGCTCCGGCGCTTCGAGGCGCTGGTGGCGGGGTACGAGTCGCTGCGGGCGCTCTCGCTCGCCGAGTGGGACGCGTTCCCGAACGAGCTCCGCTTCTCGGCGCTGCGCTTCACGGTGACCCGCCTGCACGACTTCTTCCTCCAGCCGGCCGCGGAGGGCACGCGCGTCGACAAGGACTTCCGCGAGTTCTACGAGCGGCTGCGCATCCTCCGCCGCGAGCGCGAGGGCGGCATCGAGGGGCTCCTCATGGCGATGGCGACGGGCTACGACTACCGCAAGTACCAGCGCGTGAAGGCGCTCGAAAAGAAGGGCTCGCACTGAAGATCAGCGATCTCCTCGCCGCCGGGCGCCCGACGGTCTCCTTCGAGTTCTTCCCGCCGAAGACGCCCGAAGGCGAGGCGGCGCTCTTCCGCACGATCGATGCGCTGCGCCCGCTCGGCCCCTCGTTCGTCTCGGTCACGCGCACCGGCGGCAAGCCGCGGGAGGCGACCATCGAGCTCGTGGCCCGCATCGAGCGCCTCGGCATCCTCGGGGCCGCGCACGTGACGGGGATCGAGGCGACGCGCGACGACATCGCCCGCGCGCTCGAGCTGGTCGCCGCGCGCGGCATCCGCAACCTGGTCGTGCTGCGCGGCGACGTGCCGAAGGACCCGACGTTCCGCCGGCCGGCCGACGGCTTCCGCTACGCGGCCGACCTGGTGGCGTTCGTGCGCGCGCGCGCACCCGAGCTCTGCCTCGCCGGGGCGTGTCACCCCGAGGGGCACCCCGAGACGCGCAACCTGGCGCTCGAGGTCGAGCACCTGCGGGCGAAGGTCGATCAGGGGCTCGACCTCGTCATCACCAACATGTTCTACGTGAACGCGCACTACTTCGCGTTCGTCGAGCGCATCCGCCGCGCGGGGCTGCAGGTCCCGGTGGTGGCCGGCCTCATGCCGATCACGAACCTCGCGCAGATCCGCCGCATGGCCGAGCTCTGCGGGGCCGAGTTCCCGACCGTGCTCCGCGAGCGGCTCGAGCGCGTGCGCGACGATCCCGCCGCCTCGCTGGCCGTCGCGGTCGAGTGGACGACCGCGCAGTGCACGGAGCTGCTGCGCGGGGGCTGCCCGGGCATCCACTTCTACACGCTCAACCAGTCCCCGGCGACGCGCGCGATCTTCGAGAACCTCCGCGGCGCCGGGCTCGTCGCGCGGTGAGCGCGGGGCACGCGTTGCGTCGCCGCGGGGCGTCGGCTAGACGCGAGGGGACATGCCGCAGCACGAGGAGCTCGAGCGACACGTGCGCGCGCTGCTCGCCGTCCTCGACCCGGACGCCGACCGCGAGGGGCTCGCGCGCACCCCGCGGCGCGTGGCGAGCGCGCTCGCCTTTCTCACCCGCGGCTACCGCGAGGATCCGCGGCAGGTGATCAACGGCGCGCTCTTCTCCGAGGACTACTCGGAGATGATCGCCGTCAAGGACATCGACTTCTACTCGCTCTGCGAGCACCACATCCTGCCCTTCTTCGGCCGCGCCCACGTCGCCTATCTCCCGCGGCGGCGCATCGTCGGGATCAGCAAGATCGCGCGCCTGGTCGAGGTCTTCGCCCGCCGGCTCCAGGTGCAGGAGCGGCTCACCACCCAGATCGCGAGCACCATCCAGGAGCAGCTCGACCCGCTCGGCGTCGCCGTCGTGCTCGAGGCCGAGCACCTCTGCATGCGGATGCGCGGCGTCGAGAAGCAGAACTCGGTCGTGATCACGAGCGCGATGCTGGGGGCCTTCCAGGCGCACCACGAGACGCGGCAGGAGTTCATGAACCTGATCGGCAGGCGGTGAACGCGGCACGGCTCGCCGCCCGCTGCGCGGCGCTGCTCGGGCCCGTGGCCGGTCCGGTGGTGATCGTGGCCCCGCACGCCCCGCGGCTTGCCGCGGCGCTCGCGGCGCGGCTGGGGGCCGGGGCGGCCGAGGGACCAGCCGCGGCGGTGGTCGTTTTTCTGCGCAGCCCCGCGCGACCGCACGAGCGCCAGGTGCTCCTCGCCGAGCTGCGGCGACGGCTCGTCCCAGGCGCGCCGGTCGTGCTGGTCGACCACAGCCAGCCGCGCGCACGCTGGCGGCGGCTCGGGGCGCGCGTCGCCCTCGCGCTCGCGGGGCTGCCGGCCGCGCGCGGGCGCTACCCCGCCGCGCGCGAGCTCGTGGCGCTCGGCTTCGCGGTCGAGCGGCTGCGGCTCGCCTGCGGCGAGCGGATCCAGCTCGTCGCGGCGCGCGCCTAGAACCGCCTAGAACCGGGCGAACCAGGGCACCGGGCGCTGGCCGGGCCGCTCGACGATGATCTGGTAGGTCGCGAGCAGCGTGCCCTGGGCCCGCCGCCAGCGGGCGACGGCGACGGCGTAGTCGGTGCGGGCTTGTACCTCCGCCGCGCGCGCGCTGGTGAGCCGGGTCTGGAAGTCGAGGAGATCCTTGGTGGTCGCCATGCCGACCTCGTGGCGCTTCTCCTGGTTGCGCAGGTTCTCCTCGGCGAGCTGTCGCGCGATGCGCGTGCTCTCGATGCGCTTGCGCGCGGCGAGCAGGTCGGCGACGCTCTGGCGGACGTCGAGCGTCACGCGGGAGAGTAGCTCGCGGTGGTTGAGCTCGGCCTGCGCGCGGCGGATGCGACTCTGCACGAACTGGCTCTCGGCCCCGGCGTTCGCGATCGGGATCTGGACCTGCACGCCGAAGGCGTAGGAACGAAAGTCGGGGAGGTTGGCGTAGGCATCGCCGGCGTTGCCGGCGAAGGGCGAGCCGCAGAACACCTGCCCGCCGAACTGGATGCAGCGGCCCGGCCCGGCGAGCCCGTTCCAGCCGTAGCTGCCCACCGCGTCGACCTCGGGCAAGAGCGCGTTGCCGGCGATCTTCTCGTTGAGCTGCTCGACGCGGACGGTGTGCGCCGACGCCTGGATCTCGGGGCGCTCGGCGAGCGCCGTCGCGAGCGCGTGCTCCTCGTCGACGCCGACCTCCTCGGGCTCGGCATCTTGGGTGGGCTCGAGGGTGCGCGGGACGAACGTCCCCTCGGGGCTGTAGTACGCGAGCTGCGCCAGGGTCTGCCGCGCCACCGCGAGGTTGTTCTCGGCGATGATCACCTGCTCCTCGCGCGCCGCGGCATCCGCCTGTGCCTCGAGGACCGCCACCGGCGGCGAGAGCCCCACCTTGACGCGCGCCTCGTTCTCGCGCGTGGTGCGGTCGGCGAGCGCCTTCGACTCCTTCTGCACGTCCACCTGCTCGCGCGCGGCGACCACGGTCCAGTACGCCTCGATCACCCGCTCGACGAAGTCGGCGAGATTCGCCTCGAACTGGTAGTGCGAGGCGTCGGCGCGCTGCTCGGCGGCGCGCACGACGAGGTAGGCGAAGTCCCAGCCGAAGTTGCGCAGCAGCGGCTGCACGAGCGAGACGCCGAGCTGCGGCTTGTACTGGGGCCGGAGCTGGTTGAAGGCGCTGTTGTTGTCGTAGCGGTCGTTGAGAAAGTCGATCGAGAACTGCGTGCCGGTGCGCAGCAGCTTGACGAGGTGGAAGTTCGCGTACCGGTCCTCGGTGACCGAGGTGACCGCCCCGGCGAGCACGCTGCCGTTCGGCGTCTCGGCGCGCCCGTAGCTGAGCTCGCTCTTGAACGCCGGGTCGAACTCGCTCTGCGCCTGGAGCACGCCCTCGCGCGCGAGCGTGGGGTCGAGGCGCTCGGCTGCTACCCCGGGATTGTGCTCGAGGGCGAGGGCGATCGCCTCCTTGAGCGTAACGCGCTCGACCTTCGTGTCGCGCACCGGTGGCCCCGGCACCACGAGCGCCGGGCTTGCCGGGACCCCGGGCCGCCATTGCTCGGAGAAAACCGTGGCGCGCGACGGCACCCCGGGGCGCGGGCCAAGCTCGCCGCCTGCCGCGCGCGCCACCCCGGGCAGCGCGAGCAGCAGCGCCGCGGCGATCGTGCGCCGCCGTGCCCCGGTCGGTGTCACCACGCAGCGCCGGTACTGAATGCCCGGCGGCGAGTCAACCGGGCGGCGCGTCCCGTCGCCGACAGGTCAAGATGGCCGGGGCATTGACGTCGTCGCCGACATGCGCCCCGCGTCCTTCGGGCTCTGCCTCGGCGACCAGCGCGCAGGTGCTGCACGTCTTCCAATGTTCCACAAGCTCGCGCTGCCAACTCGACTCCGGCCAGCCCGGCTTGCCGCGAGCCTTGTGCACGCGATCAAGGAAGTCGATTACCTCGGCGGCCTGAACCCCGAGTTCGCGAAGGACACACCCGAGCACGGTTCCGGTCCGGCCGGTCCCGCCATGACAATGCACCACTACGCCGTGTCCTGTACGCCAAGCTGAAACCGTGGCACGAACGGCCCGCTGGATCTTGGCGCGTTCGGCGCTCGGATCCCCCGTCCGCTTCATCGCCCTGTTAGCCGGCTCATCGACCGAGTACCACATCGATCCCGTGCAGGACTTGGGCGAGCTGCTTGGGCCCGAGTCGTCCCACCCGCTCGGCAAGAAAGGACCGATCGATGGTGATGATCTGCGAGGCATTCGCCACCGAGTCCTTAGGCAGACCCGTTGCCTTCGCCGCCAGCAGGGTGTTGCCCGGGGCGTCGGCCCAGGTCAGGTTGCTGGTGAGCGGGACGCACACCACGGTGCCGATCCGGCTCCGATTCAAGGGGTTCCCCTGAACCACCACGACCGGGCGCCGAAATCCGGGACCGGAGCCCGCCGGTTCGGGAAGTTCCGCCCACCAGATGTCGCCCTGCGCGACTTCTACCACTCCGTGCGCTCGAGCACGCGCTGCGCCGCAGCGGCTACAAACCCCTCCGGCCCCGGCTCACCCAGTCGTTCGACCACCCGGTTCATGGCCTCTGTGACCTCGTCCGGGGCATGGCGCGCCAAGTACTCGGCTAACGCTTCCGCATAGAGTTGGCTGCGGGACTTCCGGAGCCGCTTGGCGTGCCGTTCCGCGGCGCGGAACAGCTCGTCGGGCAGCGAGATGGCCGTTTTCATACCGGTAGTATAACCGAGGCGATGGCGCACGGCAAGCACTGGTGGTGGGCGAATCCGGCTAACGCCCTGCATCAGCGGCGGCGCGCAGCGCTGTCCGCCGCATCCTGTTCGGCCGCCTCACCTTGCGGAACTCCTGACGCCGGAGCGCCGCCGTCTCCTCATCGGGCATCCACACCTCGGGCAAGAAGCCCGCGGCCAAGAGCTGCGCCAGAACGGCCGCATCAACCCCGTCTTGATCTTCGCCTCCGCGATCGCCCGCGTGCACAGGGGATTGGCGATCGCCACCCGGCCCGCGGGCGGTGCGAGCAGGCGGACGATCGCCTCGGTGTTGGTGGATTCGGGACGCCACGTCGGTCGGAACGGGTGTTCGGCTTTCGTCGGAATCGGTGTTCAGCTTCAATCGGAACGCCCGTTCGGCTTCGTCGGAATTTGCACCTACGCCGTTGCGGCAACTCCATACGCCGCCTCGCCCCACGTAGGCCCATACCGGCTTCACCTTCCACCTCAGCGCGCGGCCGGGCTGAGCGCGGCTATCACGCTAGCTTAGTAGAGCAGCTCCCAACTGCCGTCCCACCGGTCGGTGCAGTCCGGATCTGACCACTGCCACTCGACGAAGCCGGACACGGGCCCCGCGGAGGTTGGAATCCCGTTGAGCGTACTCACGACCCTGCCGCACCGTCCGCCGAGCGTGGAGATCGAGCACAGGCCGGTGGTCATAGTCCACTGCGGATACGCGGCTGTCCCCGTGGCCATCGCGAAGGCCACGAAGCCATCGGCATCGTACACATGGCCCTGCAGGTAGGTGCCAAGCCCGTTGTCCACGTTCAAGGTCACGAACCAGGGGTTTGGCTCCCCGTACACGCCGCACACGTCGGCAGTCTGCATCCCGCTAAACTTGAAGGTGTGCTCGTAGGCCGAGAGGGCTGGGAGGGTCGTGGTCGTCGTGGTGGTGGTCGAGGTCGCGGTCGTTGTTGTGGTGGGCGGCGGGTAGGCATCGGTGCACACCGCGACGCCATGACGGCGGCACTTGATGGCCAGCGCGGCGAGCTTGCGCCGACATCGGCCGAATCGCCACCCCGTGTCCACCACACAGTTGTCGAGCACGCTCTCGCATGCCAAATGACAGACGCGAGTGGGGAGTCGCGCGGCGTGGGCAACCGAGGCAAGCCAGAGAACTAGCGCAATCGTCCTCATGGGTAAATGTTCCGCCGACGTGGTCGCGATCGTCAAGTAGAAAATGCCAATATCTGGAGTCCCGGGGCGCTATGTGAACTCGGGCCCTAGAGCTGCTATCTGCTTCCCGGAGGCAGCATGGGTGACCCCTGGCGCATCGGCCTGCTCCTCGGCGCCGTCGCGAACCTCGCCAACGCGGCGTGGATGCTCGTCGATCCCGCCGGCTGGTACCTCTACCTGCCGGCGGCGGTGCCGGACACGGGGCCGTTCAACGCGCACTTCGTGCGCGACGTCGGCAGCGCGTTCGCTGTCATGGGGCTCGCGCTCGCCTGCGGCGCGCTGCGACCCGCGCTGCGCGTGCCCTCTCTCGCGTTCGCGTCCGGCTTCTACGTGCTGCACGCGCTCGTGCACGTCGCCGATACGGTGGCGGGCCGCCTGCCCGCGAGCCACTGGTGGATCGACCTGCCGGGCGTCTACGTGCCCGCGCTCGTCATGCTCGGCGTCACCGCGCTGGCCGCGCGCACGGCGCCGCGGAATCCGGCATGACGCGCCTGCTCCTCGGCCTCGCGCTCGGTGCGCTCCTCGCGAGCCTGCCGGCGCTCCACTTCGGATGGGGCGGCGCCCATCGCCACGACGCCGCTCCGGGAGGTCACGACCATGCATCCCACGCTGCGCCTGCCGCCCATCGACACGCCCCGTAATCCGTTCGTCCGCCTCGCCTTCTGGCTGGTGAAGCGACGGCTCGGGAAGGTGATCACGCCGTGGCGCGTGCTCTTCGCGCGGGTGCCGCAGGCGATCCCCATGCAGCTGGCGCTCTACTGGGCGATGGAGCGGCTGCCGCTCGATCACGACCTGCAGCTCCTCGTCCAGATGCGGACCGCGCTCGCCAACCAGTGCCACTTCTGCATCGACATCGGACGCGCGATCGCGCTCCAGCGCGGCGGCACGCTCGAGAAGCTCGACGCGGTGGCCGACTGGCGCACCGATCCCCGCTTCACGGAGCGGGAGCGCGCGGCGCTGGCCTACGTCGAAGCCGCGAGCGACCCGCGCGGCGTCCCCGACGAGACCTTCGCCGCGCTCCGCCGCCACTTCGACGACCGCGAGATCGCCGCGATCACGTGGATCAACGCCGTCGAGACCTACTTCAACCGCCTGAACACGCCCCTCGGCATCGGTTCGGACGGTTTGTGCCTGCTCCCGGCGCCCCAGCCCGCCGCGGCCGGAACGGCTGCGTGAGACTCGCGCCCGATCCCGGGACGGAGGCGGTGGTCCGTGCGGAGGGGGAGGCGACGGCGCTCACGGCGCGTCCTTGACAATGCGCGCCGGCGCCGGCTAAACGAAGACCCGGGAAGCGATCCCCGCACGACTGGCGTTCGCGTGGAATCGACCACGAGGGAGTGCTGAGCGACCAGCGGACCGCGCGCCTGGGTCCCCGGTAAAGTCCGAGAGCCAGGTGTAGCGTGATCAAACCGTATCTCCTCGCGCCCGGTCCGACCCCCGTCCCGCCGGAGGTGCTCGCCGCCATCGCGCAGCCCCTCATCCACCATCGCACCCCCGCCTTTGCGCGCGTGCTCGGCGAGGTGCAGGAGGGGCTGCGCGAGCTGTTCGGGACCGCGCAGGACGTGCTCGTGCTCGCCGCCTCGGGCACGGGCGCCATGGAGGGCGCCGTCACCAACCTCCTCTCGCCCGGCGACGAGGTCGTGGTGGTAAACGGCGGCAAGTTCGGCGAGCGCTGGACCCGGATCTGCCGCGCCTACGGCGTCACCGTCCACGAGGTCCTCGTCGACTGGGGGCGCGCGGTCGAGCCCGGCGCGGTGGCGGCGGCGCTCGAGGCGCATCCCGGCGCGCGCGCCGTCTTCGTGCAGGCAAGCGAGACGTCCACCTGCGTGCTGCACCCGGTGCCGGCGCTCGCGGAAATCACGCGGCGACGCGAGACGCTGCTCGTCGTCGACGGCATCACGGCCGTGGGCGTGCTCCCGCTGCCCATGGACGAGCTCGGCATCGACGTGCTGATCACCGGCTCGCAGAAGGCCCTCATGCTGCCGCCGGGCCTCGCGTTCGTCGCGCTCTCGCCGCGGGCCTGGGCGGCTGCGGAGCGCGCGCGGCTGCCGCGCTTCTACTTCGACTTCGCCCGCGAGCGCGCGGGCATCGCCGAGCGCTCGACCGCCTGGACGCCCGCCATCTCGCTCATCCAGGGGCTGCGCGTGGCGCTGCGCATGATGCGCAGCGAGGGCTGGGCGAACGTGTACGCGCGTCACGCACGCCTGGCGCGCGCGACCCGCGCCGGCGCGACGGCGCTCGGGCTCGCGCTCCTCGCCCCCGAGGCGCCGAGTCCCGCCGCCACGGCCATCTGCGTCCCCGCCGGGATCGACGGCGGCGCGCTCGTCCGCTATCTCCGCGACCGCATGCAGGTGACGTTCGCCGGCGGCCAAGATCGCCTGAAGGGGCGGATTCTCCGCATCGCGCACCTCGGCTGGGTGGGCGCGTTCGACGTCCTGGTCGCGCTCGGCGCGCTCGAGCTGGCGCTTCGGCACTTCGGGGCCGCGGTCGAGCTCGGCCGCGGGGTCGGAGCGGCCGAGGCCGTGCTCGCCGAGGCGCTCCCGCCGCGATGAGCGCGCACCGCATCCTGATCGCCGACCCGCTCACCCGCCAGGCGCCGGAGATCATTCGGCGGGTCGAGGCCGAGTTCCCCGGCATCGCCGTCGAGCGGGCCGAGGGCGTCGCGCCGGACGCGCTCGTCGGGGCGCTCGGCGACGTCGAGGGGCTCGTCGTACGCAGCCGGACCAAGGTGACGGCGGCGGTCATCGACGCGGCGCCCAGGCTCCGCGTCATCGGCCGCGCCGGCATCGGCGTCGACAACATCGACGTCGCCGCCGCCACCCGGCGCGGCATCGTGGTGATGAACACGCCCGGCGGGAGCAACGTGACCACCGCCGAGCACACGATCGCGCTCATGCTGGCGCTCGCCCGCAACATCCCGCAGGCCGCGGCGGCGGTGCGCGCCGGCGAGTGGCCGCGCGAGCGCTGGATGGGCACCGAGGTGTGCAACAAGGTCCTCGGCATCGTCGGCCTCGGCAACATCGGCACGATCGTCGCCGAGCGGGCGCTCGGGCTGCGCATGAAGGTGATCGCCCACGATCCGTTCGTCACCGCGGAGGCGGCGGCGCGCCTGCGCGTGGAGCTGGTCGGGCTCGACGAGCTCTGCGAGCGGGCGGACTTCGTCACGCTGCACGTGCCGCTCGTCCCCGAGACGCGCGGGCTCCTCGGCCGGGAGCGGATCGCGCGCCTGAAGCGCGGCGTGCGCGTGATCAACTGCGCGCGCGGCGGCATCGTCGACGAGGAGGCGCTCGCCGAGGCGATCGCCGCCGGCCACGTCGCCGGCGCCGCCCTCGACGTGCTCGAGACCGAGCCGCCGCCCCGGGATCATCCGCTTTTGCGGCTCGATCGCGTGATCTGCACGCCGCACCTGGGGGCGTCGACCGACGAGGCGCAGGCGAACGTCGCCGAGGCGATCCTGCGCCAGGTGGCCGCCTACCTCGCCACCGGCACGATCACGAGCGCGGTGAACGCGCCCTCGCTCCCGCCCGAGGTGCTGCAGGTGCTGCGGCCCTACCTCGGGCTCGCCGAGAAGCTCGGCGCGCTCGCCACGCAGCTCCTCGCCGAGCCGGCGCTCGAAGTGACGGTGCAGGTGAGCGGCGAGACGGCCGAGCGGGAGATCCGCGCGCTCACCACCGCGGTGCTCCGCGGGCTCCTCGGCCAGATGCTCGGCGACAGCGTGAACTACGTGAACGCCCCCGCGGTCGCCCGCGAGCGCGGCATCCGAGTGATCGAGTCGCGCGCGCCGCAGGCGAGCGACTACCTGAATGCGTTGCGCGTCGAGGTGAAGACGGCCGCCCGCACGCTCGTCGTGGCGGGGGCGGTCTTCGGCGCGGACACGGTGCGCCTCACCCGGGTGAACGACTTCCGCATGGAGGCCGTCCCCGAGGGGCACATCCTCCTCCTCCACAACCGCGACGTCCCGGGCGTGGTCGGCCGCGTGGGCACGCTCCTCGGCGAGCGGGGGATCAACATCGCGGGGATCGAGCTCGGCCGCGAGCGCGTGGGCGGCATGGCGCTCTCGCTGATTCACGTGGACGACCCGGTGCCGCGCGAGGTCCTCGCCGAGCTGCGCACGCTGCCCCAGATCGTCTCCGCCCAGCTCCTCGAGCTGTAGACCATGCCGGCGAGCGTCGTCATCGGGACGCAGTGGGGCGACGAGGGGAAGGGGAAGGTCGTCGACCTCCTCGCCGCCGACGCCGACGTGGTCGTGCGCTTCCACGGCGGGAACAACGCGGGCCACACGCTGGTCGTCGACGGCGAGAAGACCGTCCTCAACCTGATCCCCGCGGGCGTGCTCCATCCCGGCCGCATCTGCATGCTCGGCCCGGGCATGGTGATCGACCCCGAGGTGCTGGTCGCCGAGATCGACGCGCTGCGCGCGCGCGGCTACCTCGCCGACGACCGCTGGCTGCGCGTGAGCGAGCAGGCGCACCTGATCCTCCCCTACCACCGGGCGATCGACCACGCTCGCGAGCGGCTGCGCGGCGCGGGCAAGATCGGCACCACGGGCCGGGGCATCGGGCCCGCCTACGAGGACAAGGTCGCGCGCACCGGCATCCGCGTGGCCGATCTCTTCGACGACGACGGCTTCCGCGAGGCGCTCGAGCGCAACGTGCGCGAGAAGAACGGCTACCTCGAGGCGCTGCTCGGCGAGCGCCCGCTGTCGTTCGCGGAGCTCTACGCCCGCTGCCTCGCCTATCGCGAGCGGCTGCGGCCGTTCGTCGCCGACACGGTGCGCGAGGTGCAGGCGGCGCTGGCCGCGGGACGGCGCGTGCTGCTCGAGGGTGCCCAGGCGACGATGCTCGACGTCGATCACGGCACGTATCCCTTCGTCACCTCGTCGAACGCGGTGGCCGGCGCCGCCGCCGCCGGCGCGGGCGTGCCGCCGCGCGCGCTCGGCCGCATCGTCGGCATCGCCAAGGCCTACACGACGCGCGTCGGCGCGGGGCCGTTTCCGACCGAGCTCACCGACGCGCTCGGCGAGCGCCTGCGCGCCGACGGCGAGGAGTACGGCGCCACCACCGGGCGGCCGCGCCGCTGCGGCTGGTTCGACGCCGTGGTCGTCCGCCACGCGGTGGCGCTCTCCGGCGTCGACGGGCTCGCGCTCACCAAGCTCGACGTGCTGACCGGCGTCGATCCGCTCCCGGTCTGCGTCGCCTACGAGGCCGACGGCCGCCGCCTGGCCGGGCTGCCCGCGACCACCCGCGGGTGGGGACGCGTGCGGCCCGTCTACGAGACGCTCCCCGGCTGGCACGAGCCGCTCGGCGCGGCGCGCACGCTCGCCGAGCTGCCCGCGAACGCGCGCCGCTACGTCGAGCGGCTGGCCGATCTCGCGGGCGCGCCGCTCCTGCTCCTCTCGGTGGGCGCGCAGCGCGATCAGACGATCCGCCTGGGCGCCGTGTTTTGACCGGGGTCAGCGCACCACGAGCGCGCCGCCGTCTTTGCGCGCGTCGGCCGCCGCGACCGGCGTGCCCGCGGGCGTGAGGCCCACGGCCGCCACGGCGCCGAGCGCAGGCGTCTCGACGAGCCGGTGGCCGAGGCGGGCGAGCGCCGCGCGAGTCGCCGTCGCGACGCCTGGTTCGACGGCGAGCACGGGCGGGGCGCCCTGGTCGTGGATGCGGGCGGCGGCGACCGCGGCGGGTAGCTCGAGGCCGAGCGCCGTCACGCCGAGCAGGACCTCGACCGTGCTCGAGACGATCGTGGGGCCGCCCGAGGCGCCGAGCACGAGCTCCGGTCGGCGGCCGGCGAGCACGACGGTGGGCGCCATGCTCGACTGCGGGCGCTTGCCCGGGGCGATCGCGTTCGCAGCCGAGCCGGCGAGCCCGTAGACGTTCGGCACTCCGGGCGCGAGCGCGAAATCGTCCATCTCGTTGTTGAGGATGATCCCCGTGCCGGGCACGAGGATGCCGGCACCGAAGGCCGTGTTGATGGTCGTGGTGAGCGCCACCGCGTTGCCGTCCGCGTCGACCACCGAGACGTGGGCCGTGCCCGCGTCGGGGACGAGCGCCGTCTCGGGCTCCGTCACGCGCACGGCGCTCAGCCGCGCCCGCAGCGCCCGCAGGCGCGCGGGCGCGAGTAGGCGGGGCACGGGGACGGCCGTGAACGCCGGGTCGCCGTACCAGCGGGCGCGGTCGGCGAAGCCCTGGGCGAGCGCGCCCGCGAGGAGGTGCAGCAGCGTTGGGCTGCCCGCGCCGAGCGCCCCCAGGTCGTCGCGGGCGAGGAGGCCGAGCACTTCCAGGACGATGCCGCCCGAGCCGGGCGGCGGAAAGGTGAGCACGCGGCGGCCGCGGAACGTGCCGTAGAGCGGCCGCCGCCAGCGCGGGCGGTAGCGGGCGAGGTCGGCCGTCGTGAGCACGCCGCCGCGCGCCGCCACGGCCGCGGCGATCGCGCGGGCGACGGAGCCCGCGTAGACCGCGGCGGCGCCGCGCGCGCCCACCGCCGCGAGCGTGCGCGCGAGGTCGGCCTGCACGATGCGAAAGCCCGGGCCGGGTGGGCTGCCGTCGGGGGCGAGGAAGCGCGCGCGCAGCTCCGGGTCGGCGGCGAGGAGGTCGCGGGCGCGCGCGATCTCGCGCGCGAGGTGCGGGCTCGCGCCGACGTCGAACCCGTCGCGGGCGAGCCCCACGGCAGGCGCGAGCACGCGGGCGAGCGGCAGCCGGCCGAATCGGCGGTGGAGCGCCACCCAGCCGGCGACCTCGCCGGGCACGGCGACGGCGAGCCCGCCGCGCCGCGTCCGCTCCGGCACGGGCTCGCCGTCGCGGAGGAAGCGTGCGCGGCGCGCGGCCGCGGGAGCCCGCTCGCGGAAGTCGAGGGCGAAGTCGCCGCCGCGGGCGAGGTGCACGAGCGCAAAGCCGCCGCCCCCGACGCCGCAGGAGGACGGATGGACGACGCACACCGCGGCCGCGGCGGCGAGCGCCGCATCGACGGCCGAGCCCCCGGCCGCGAGCACCTCCGCACCGGCGGCGGCCGCGAGCGCGTGCTCGGTCGCCACCGCGCCCGCCGGTCGTGCCGCGGCCGGGGCGGGTCGGAGGGCGAGCAGGCAGGCGAGGAGGAGGAGCCGGGAAGCCACGCACGGCAGCTTGGCAGCGCCGGCGCGGGCCGGCAATGCTTGCGACGGCGGCGCCGTGTGCTATGGGTCCGGGGCTCGATGCCCCGGACCCTCGACCTCGGTCGGCTCCCGGACGCGTTTGACGAGAAGGATTTCTATCTCGAAGAATTTCGCGGCCGCAGCGTGCTGATCGCGGTGGCGCCGGCCGTGACGGCCGCCCGCCCCGACTTGGGCGGGCTCGCGGCCACGGTGGCGGACCTCGTGCGCAACGAGACGCGCGTGCTCCTCTGGTGGCCGGCGGAGGGGCCGCCCGCCGAGCGCCGGCTGCTCGCCGCGCTGGCTCGCGCCCGCGCCCTCGACCGCGGCCGCGGGGTGCGCCGCCGGCCGCCGCCGCTCGTGCGCCAGGTCGGCAGCGACGCAGCGGAGGCCGCCGCGCTGCGCGCGGCGCTGTGGGCGCAGCTTCGCCGCGGCCGGCTCTGCGTGCTCGCCGTGCGCGACGGGGCCGGGTTTCCGGCCGGGGTGGCGGCGCTCGCCGTGACGCTGCGGGTGCCGAAGCTCGTGCTCGTCGACGAGCACGGCGGGCTCGCCTCGGGCACGCAGCGGCTCTCCTTCGTCGACGAGCACGTGCTCGAGACGGTGCTGCGCCAGGGGGAGGCCGAGTGGTCCGGGCTCGGCCATCGCCGCGCGTTGCTCTCCGCCGTGCGGGCGGCGATCGCGGGCGGGGTCGAGGCGGTGAACGTCTGCCGCCTCGACGGGCTCGCCGAGGAGCTCTTCACCTACGAGGGCTCGGGCACGCTGTTTACGCAGGGCGACTACTGTCGCGTGGCCCCGCTCGGGATCGACGACTTTGCGCAGGCCGAGCGGCTGCTCGATCGGGGCCAGCGCGAGGGGCTCCTCAAGCCGCGGTCGCCTGCCGAGATCGCCGAGGTGCTGGCCGGCGGCTTCGGCGCCACGATCTGCTCCCGCCACCTCGCCGGCGTGGCGGGGCTGCTCACCGCGCCGTACGCCGCGGAGCGGGCGGGGGAGATCGTGGGGCTCTACACGATCACGCGCTTCAAGGGCGAGGGGCTCGGCAGCCGGCTCGTGCGCGAGCTGCTCGATCAGGCCGCGCGGCAGGGGTTGCGCTACGTGTTCGCGTGCGCGGTCGACGAGCGCGCGCAGCAGTTCTTCGAGCGCGAGGGCTTCGCACGCGTCGGCCCCGAGGCCGTGCCCGCCGCGAAGTGGAAGGGGTACGACGCGCGACGGCGCGCGCGGGTGAGCGTCTTCCGCTACGATCTCGGCGGTACGCGCGACCCGTAGGTCGGCCGCGCGCGGCGCCCCGTCTTCAGCTCCCGGCGCGCGGGCCGAGGAGCCAGCGTTCGGTGGCGCGTCCCTCGGATACGAGGAGCTCCCACGTCGCGAGCGCGCCGCGCACCGTGATCGCCGTGCTGCCGAGCGTGGCGAGCCAGAGCTGGCGCGGCGGCTCGCCGAGCAGCCGCACGGCTTGGCCGGCCCTGCTCCGCCAGGATGTCGCCGCGACGCTCTGCCGCGCGGCAGGTCCGCCCGCCTGCTTGCGTCTGAGCGGGATCGCCTTCCTCGCCTCGTCCATCACCCAACTCCCGCTGCGACGTCCGGGTCGTTGGCCGGACGGACCACGCCGCAGGTCCGTCCGGCTTCGCATGCCTTCGAACGCGGTCAGGCCGGACGCTTGAAGAGCGTCTGCATCTTCATCGCGAGGCCCATGTCGCCGGAGATCTTGAGCTTCCCGCTCATGAAGGCCATCTGACCGTTCAGCTTGCCGGTGGTCATGTCGACGTAGTCCTGCGCTGCCATCGACATGGTCATGTTGGGCGAGGGTGCGGTGCCCTTGTGGACCTCGCACTTGCCGTCCTTGATGGTCACGTACCACTGCCCGCCGTTGTCGCCGCTCAGATTGAACTGGATGGTCGCATTCATGCCCTTGGCGGCATCGGCGTTGAGCTGGTTCGGCATCTCGTTGAAAATGTCCTGCGGGGTCATACGGGTGCTCCTCCTCTGTGGGGGGTGGGTTGAACGGGGGCTTCGTAGGCCAGCCCGACGGTCTTGTCAAGAATCGAACCAGTGCTCGACGCCCTCGACGCGGCGCTCGCGCCCGTCGGGCTCAACCTGATCGGGGTGGCTCCAGCCGCCGCCCTCGGCCGCGGCGTCCTCGAGCGGTTCTTGCCCGGCGCTGCGAGCGCGATCGTGATCGGCAACGGCGGCGGCGCCTTCTGGCGCGCCTTCGAGGCGGCGCGGCAGGACGAGCCGGAGCCGCTCGACGCGTTTACCCGGCGCGTGATCGAGGGGCGCGCGGTGCCGGTGGTGGCTCGGGCGTGCGGCACGCCGCGCGTCGTCTATCCCTTCGCGCCGCCCGACGAGACGCTGCCGTTCATGCGGCTCGCCGTGTGCGCCGGCCTCGGGCGGGAAAGCCTCCTCGGCGTGCTCGTCCATCCGGTCTACGGGCCGTGGATCGCGCTGCGCGCGGCGCTCCTCGTGCCGGTGACGCTCACCGCCCCGCGCCCGGCGGCCGACTTCGATCCCTGCCCGGGCTGTCGCGAGCGCCCCTGCATCGCGGCGTGTCCGGCCGGCGCGGTGGGCCCCACGGGGTGGGACGTCCCGCGCTGCGCGGCACACCGCGCGCGGGCCGACGATCCGTGCGCGGCGCGCTGTCATGCCCGCTTCGACTGCGTGATCGGCCGCGAGCACCGCTACCCCGCAGCGGCGCTCGCGCACCATCAGGGCCGGGTCCGCCCCTTGCTGCTCGCCGCGGCGCGCTGACGCGTGCCTGCGAGCTGCGCCAGAAACGCGTGCGCCAGCGCCGGTGCCCGGCCGGCGTCGTCGTGCTTGAAGTACACGTACGCGCGCTGCCAGCGCCGCTCCGCGGCGACGCGCGCGGCCCAGGCCGCGAGCTCCGCCGGGGTGTACGCCCCGCGGCGCAGCCGCAGGTAGCCGAACGCCGCCGTCGCCACGATGGGCGTGGCGAACCCCTCGCTCTCGGCGATGCAGAGCGCCGCCCCGTGGCGCTCAAGAAGCCCGTAGGTCTCCTCGTCGAGCCAGCTCGGATGGCGGAACTCGACTGCGGCCTCGACGTCGCGGGGCAGGGCGGCGAGGAGATCGGCCAAGCGCGGACGATCGGCGCCGAGCTGCGGCGGGAGCTGGAAGAGGAGCGGGCCGCGCTGCGCGCCCAGCCGCGCGGTGACCGCGCAGAACGTCGCCACGGGCTCGGCCACGTCGCGCAGCCGCTGCTGGTGGGTGATGCGCTGCGGGGCCTTGAGCGCGAAGCGAAAGCCCGCCGGCGTCTCCGCCGCCCAGCCGGCGAGCAGCGGGGGCGTCGGCATCCGATAGAAGGTGTTGTTGATCTCGACGGTGGAAAACGTGCGCGCGTAGAAGGCGAGCATCCGCCGCGGGGGCAGGTCTCGGGGATAGAAGGGGCCGCGCCACGCGGGGTAGCTGAACCCCGAGGTCCCCACCAACACGCGCGGCATCAGCGCCGGCGCGAGCGCAGGCGGCGATAGATGGCGAGGTGCCGCAGCGCCTCCTGACGCCGCCCGCGGCGCTCGTAGAGGAGGCTCAAGTTGAAGTGGGCGTCGGCCAGCTCCGGGTCGGCCGCCACCGCCCGCTCGTAGCACTCGACCGCCTCGTCGAGGCGGCCGCGGTCGTCGAGCACGACGCCCAGGTTGTACCAGCCGAGCGCGCAGCCGGGATCGCGCCGGACGGCCTCGCGGAAGTGATCCTCGGCGCCGACGAGGTTCTTTTCCGCGTAGAGCAGGCGGCCCAGGTTGATGCGCGCGGCCACGAGCCCCGGGTCGAGGTCGAGCGCGTGGTGGTAGGCGGCGCGCGCCTCGAGCGGCGCGTCGTCCTCGATCTCGGCGGCGAGGTCGCACCACTGCTCGGCGGTGAGCCGGGGCAGCCCGGCGGGTCGGGCTGCAGGCAGGCGGGCTACCCGGGCCGCGCGGCGCACGATCCGGCCGGCGTCGAAGTTGAAGAGGAACTGCCCCGAATCGGGCTGCCAGCGGGTCGTCCCGTCCCAGGCGACCACGCGCTCGCCGTCGGCGTAGACCGTCAGCCGCGTGAGCGGCAGGTCGCCGATCTGGCGGCGCAGCGAGCGCAGCACGCGGCCGATCTTGCGCACGGGCACGCGCTGCTCGAGGAGCCCCCGCGTGGTGCGCAGCAGGACGAGGTCGAGGAAGTCGAAGCGGAGCCGCCCGCGCGCGTCGCGTGCGGGCCGCACGAGCCCCGCCCGCACGCACTGGCGCAGCCGGGTCTCCGGCAGCCCGGTGATGCGCGCGGCCTGCGCCGTGTCGAAGGCGACGCGCGCGGGGCTCGCGCCCGGCGTCGCCACCTATTTCTTCGCGGCGCGCCTGCGGCCGCGCACCGCTGCCGCCGCCCGCCGCGGCGCCGCCGCCGCGCCTGCCTTGCCCGCGCGCCCGGTCTCGCGGGCGATGCTCTGGCGGAGCGCGTCCATGAGGTCGATCACGCGTGCCCGGGGCGGAGCGGCCGCCGCGACCGTGACCTCCTCGCCCGCCACCTTCTTCGCCACCGCCTCGGCGAGCCGCTCGCGCCAATGGTCGCGATACCGCTCGGGGTGGAAGGCCTCGGCCGAGAGCTGACTCACGAGGCGGCGCGCGAGGTCGACCTCGCCCGGCTTCGGTTTCGCCGCGGCGGGCGGCACGATCTCGGCGAGCGGACGGACCTCGTCGGCGTAGTAGAGCGTGTGCAGCACGAGCCCGCCGTCGACCGCCCGCAGCAGCACGAGCTGCTCCTTGCCGCGGCTCGTGTGCTGGGCGAGCGCGCCCATGCCGGTCTCGCGCATGGCGTCGGCGAGGAGGAGGTAGGCCTTCTCTGCGCCCTTGTCGGGCCCGAGGTAGTGGCTCTGCTGGAAGTAGATCGGATCGACGCTCGCGAGCGGGACGAACTCCTGGATGTCGATGGTCGGGCTCGCCGCGGCCTCGAGCGCCTGGAGCTCCTCGTCGGTGAACAGCACGTACTGATCCTTGCTCACCTCGTAGCCCTTGCGAAGCTCGCTGCGCTCGACCGTGCGCGCGCAGCGCGGGCAGAAGAGCTGCTGGCGGATGCGCGTGCCGCACGGTGCGTGGAGCAGGTTGAAGTGCGGCTGCTCGGAGTGCGTGGCGACATACAGCTTCACCGGGATCGTGACCAGCCCGAAGCTGATCGTCCCCGAGCCGATCGACCGTGCTGGCATGGTCGCCCCCTTTCGCCGACCAGGAAAGCGCAGCGCGCCCCGGCGTGTCAAACGTCGCGCGCGGATTGCGAGCCCGGGGCCGCCGTGCTGTAGACGTGCGCGATGCGCGCGGCGCTCCCCACGGTCGTCGCGCGGCGCCTCGCCGTGCTGCGGCTGCCGCGCCTCGTCCCCGATGCAGCCGCGCTGCCGCTCATGCACCCGACGCTCGTTGCCGCCGTGCCCGCCGGGCCGGGCTGGCTCCTCGAGCTCAAGTGGGACGGCGTGCGCGTGCTCGCGCTGCGCGCGGGGGGCGCGGTGCGGCTCGTCGCGCGCCGCGGCGGGGAGGTGACGCGCGTCTATCCCGAGGTGGCGGCGGCGCTCGCCGCGCTCCCCGGCGGCGATCTCGCGCTCGACGGTGAGATCGTCGCGCTCGATGCGAGCGGACGACCGAGCTTTGCGCGGCTCGCGCGCCGCATCCACCTCGCGGCCGCGCCCGCGATCGCCGCCGCGCGCACCACCCCGGTGACCGCCTTCGTCTTCGACCTCCTCGTCGTCGACGGGCGCGACTGCCGCGCCCTCCCGCTCGAGGTGCGCAAGGCGCTCCTGCGCGCGCTCGTGCCCACCGCCGGGGCGCTGCGCTACTGCGCGCACGTGGACGACGACGGCCCGGCGTTCTTGGCGGCCGTGTGCCGCGAAGGGCTCGAGGGCGTGGTCGCCAAGCGCGCCGACGCCCCCTACTGCGGCGGGCGCAGCCGCGCCTGGCTCAAGGTGAAATGCCAGCGCGTCGAGGACTTCGTGATCGGCGGCTGGACCGACCCGCGCGGCAGCCGTCCGGGCCTCGGCGCCGTGCATCTCGGACGGCGCGAGGGGCGGGACCTCGTCTACGTGGGCCGCGTGGGCTCGGGGCTCTCGGAGCGGCAGCTCGCCGACCTCGAGGCCCGCCTGCGGCCGCTCGCGGCGGCGCGCTGCCCGTTTACGCGCGGCGATCCGCCGCGCGGCCCCGGGCACCACTGGGTGCGGTCGACGCTCGTCTGCACCGTGCGCTTCACCGAGTGGACCGACGACGGCAAGGTTCGCCACCCGGTGTTCGTCGGGCTCCGCCCGCGCCGCCTCGCTCGCTAGGAGCCTGTCCGAGTAATCGACGAAAGCGAGGCGGCGAATGGGCGAGCGAGAGCGGCAAGCGCAGCGACGACCGAGGAGGCGTAGCTCAAGCTACGCCGCACGAGGGAGGAGCGAGCACGCCGCTCGCAGCTGTCCATTCGCCGCCGTAGCCGGAGCATTACTCGGACAGGCTCCTAGGCCTCGATCGTGATCCGCCAGAGGCCGCCCTCGGCGACGGTGGCGATCACCTGATGCCCGCTCGCCTCGGCCGCCCGCGGGATGTCGCGCGCACCCTGCGGGTCGTCGAGGAGCAGCTCGAGCTCCTCCCCGCGGGCCATCGCCTCGAGCCGCGCGCGGGCGTGGGCCCAGCTGAGCGGGCACTTGATGCCGCGCAGGTCGAGATGACGGCGCACAGCATGCTTTTGCTCCCGCCGCGCGCGGGCACGCAAGGGCGCGCGTGCGGGGGCCCGGCCGATGGGCTAGAGTGGCGCCCGCCCGATGGAGACCTATCGGCTGCGCCCGCGGCCTGCCCCGGCATCCGACCACCGCTTCCGCATCGACTACGCCCGCGAGCTCAATCCCGCGCAGCTCGAAGCCGTGAGCACGCTCGAGGGCCCGGTGCTGGTGATCGCCGGGGCGGGCAGCGGCAAGACGCGCACGCTCGTCTACCGCGTCGCGCGCCTGGTCGAGTCCGGCGTGCCGCCCGGGCGCATTCTGCTCCTCACCTTCACGCGCAAGGCGGCCGAGGAGATGCTCCGCCGTGCCTCGGCGCTCGTCGGCACGAGCTGCGAGCAGGTCGCGGGGGGAACGTTCCACGCGTTCGCCAACACGGTGCTGCGACGGTTGGCCCCCCGCGTCGGGCTCACCGCGGGCTTCACGATCCTCGACCGTGCCGATGCCGAGGACGTGATCGCGCTGCTGCGCACCCGGGCGGGGCTCGACCGGAAGGACCGGCGCTTCCCGCGCAAGGGCGCCATCCTCGAGCTCTTGAGCATGGCCGTGAACCGCAGCACGACCGTCGCCGACCTGGTGCAGACGAGCTACGCCCACCTCGCCGAGCACCTCGACGACCTCGTGCGCCTCGGGGAGGCGTACGCCCGCTACAAGCGCGAGAAGAACCTGGTCGACTACGACGATCTCCTGGTGCTGCTCCGCGACCTCCTGCGCGACCATGCCGAGGTGGCGCATCAGCTCTCGCGCACGTTTCGTTACGTGATGGTCGACGAGTACCAGGACACGAACCGGCTCCAGGCCGAGATCGTGCGCGGGCTTGCCGTCGCCCATCGCAACGTCATGGCCGTCGGCGACGACAGCCAGAGTATCTACTCGTTTCGCGGCGCGACCTTCCGCAACATCATGGACTTCCCGGCGCTCTTCCCCGGCACGCGCATCGTCAAGCTCGAGGAGAACTACCGCTCGACGCAGCCGATCCTCGGGCTCGCCAACGCGATCATCGACCGAGCCGCCGAGAAGCACACCAAGGTGCTGCGCGCCTGCCGCGCCGGGGGCGGGCCGCCGCTGCTCGTCAAGTGCGCGGACGAGCAGGCGCAGTCGCGCTTCGTCTGCCAGCGCATCCTCGAGCTGCGGGAGGAGGGCGTGCCGCTCGCCGAGATCGCGGTGCTCTTCCGCTCGAGCTTTCACTCCTTCGATCTCGAGCTCGAGCTCGGGCGCCACGACCTGCCGTTCGTCAAGCGCGGGGGCTTCAAGTTCATCGAGACCGCGCACGTGAAGGACGTGCTCGCGCACCTGCGCGTGATGGCGAACCCGCGCGACGCGGTGTCGTGGCACCGCGTGCTCTGCCTGCTCGACGGGGTGGGCCCGCGGACCGCCGAGGACGTGCTCGGGCACCTGGGCGAGCCCGCGGATGCCGCGGCGGCCGCCGAGCGCCTGGCGCGCTACCCGCGGCGGGGGGCGTACACGGCCGAGCTCCGCCGGCTCGCGACGCTGGTGGCGGAGACCGCGGCGGCCGAGGTCCCGCCGGCGGAGAAGCTCGAGCGCGTGATCGGCTTCTACGTCCCGATGCTGCGCCACCTCCACCCCGAGGACTTCCCCAAGCGGGAGCGGGACCTCGAGCACTTTCTCACCATCGCCGCCCGCTACCGCAGCCTCCAGAGCCTGCTCGCCGACATGGCCCTCGAGCCGCCGAGCGACAGCGTGGGCGACGTGCTCGCCGCGGGCGACGAGGACGAAGGGCTGCTCACGCTCTCCACCATCCACTCGGCGAAGGGGCTCGAGTGGCGGGCGGTGTTCGTGATCTGGCTCGTCGACGGTCGCTTCCCCTCGTACCACACGGTGGACGACGCCGAGGAGGTGGAGGAGGAGCGGCGGCTCCTCTACGTCGCGGTGACGCGCGCGAAGGAGCACCTCTATCTCTCGTACCCGATCGACGTCTACGACCGCGGCTCGGGCCTGGTGCTCGGGCAGCCGTCGCGCTTCGTCGAGGGGCTGCCGGCCGAGCTGCTTCCGCAGCTCGAGGTGGTCGACGAGACGGCCGCGAGCTGGCGGTAACGCGCGCGCATCTGCTAGAGAGCCCGCGATGGACGAGATCGAGCGGTTCCGCGCGCGGCTCGCGGCGGCGGGCGCGGTCGTGCCCGAGGAGATCGTGAGCCTGGTCGCGGCGCAGTTCGCCCCGGTGCTGGACTCGCTCGACGTGCTGCTCGACCTGGATTTGGGCGGCCTCGAGCCCTTCGTGCCGACCGAGCAGCTCGTCCGGGACGCGGCGGGATGAGCGCCGGGCTCGCCGGCCTCTCGGTCGCCGAGCTCAGCCGGCGCCTGCGCGCGCGGGAAGTGCGCGCCGCCCAAGTGGTCGAGGATCACCTCGCCGAGGTGGCCGCGCGCGACGGGCGCGTCCACGCCTTCGCGCACGTCACCGTCGACGCGGCGCTGCTCGCCGCGCGGGCAGCCGATGCGGCGCTCGCGCGGGGCGAGGGCGGACCGCTCGCGGGCGTGCCGATCGCCGTGAAGGACAACGTCGCGGTGCGCGGCGTGGTCGGCACGAACGGCAGCCCGGCGTTTGCCGGGGCGCCGCCGGCGAGCGCGGATGCGGCGGTGGTGGCGCGGCTGCGGGCCGCGGGGGCCGTCGTGCTCGGCACCACCCACATGCACGAGCTCGCCTTCGGCCCGACGGGGGTGAACCCGGCGCTCGGCACGCCCGCGAACCCGTGGGCCCCGGGGCGCGTGCCGGGTGGGTCGAGCAGCGGCTCGGGGGCGGCGGTCGCCGCGGGGCTCGTCCCTGCCGCGCTCGGTACCGACACGGGCGGCTCGGTGCGCATCCCGGCGAGCCTCTGCGGCGTGACGGGGCTCAAGCCGACCTACGGTCGGGTGAGCCGGGCCGGCGTGACGCCGCTCGCCTGGTCCCTCGACCACGTGGGCCCGCTCGCGCGCAGCGTCGAGGACGTGGCGCTCGTGCTCGAGGCGATCGCCGGCGCGGACCCGGGCGATGCCACGTGCGCGCGGGTTGCGGTGCCTCGTTATGCCGAGGCGCTCGGGCGGCCGTGCCGCGGTCTCCGCATCGGGGTGCCGCGGCACTTCGCGCTCGCGGGCATCGACGCCGAGGTGCGCGAGCGGTTCACCCAGGCGCTCGGCGACCTCCGCCGCGCGGGCGCCGTCGTGCGCGACGTCACCGTGCCGTTCATCGAGCACGCGACGCGCGCGGTGGGCGGGCTCATGCTGCCGGAGGCCGACGGGGCGCTGCGGCCGCTGCTCGGCGCACGCCTCGAGCACGTCGGCGTCGAGGCGCGCATCCTCCTCGAGCTCGCGAAGCTCGTCAGCGCCCGCCACTACCTCGCCGCCGCGCGGCTGCGCACGCGGCTCTACGAGGAGCTGCGCGGCGTGCTCGCCGCGGTCGACCTGCTCGCGCTCCCGACGACGCCGATTCCCGCGCCTGCGGTGGGCGAGCTCACCGTGCGCGTCGGCGAGGCGACCCAGGGCGTGCTCGAGGCGCTCGTCGTGTTCACGACCCCGTTCAACCTAACGGGCCTGCCCGCGCTCGCGCTGCCGTGCGGCTTTACGCGCACGGGGCTCCCGGTGAGCCTCCAGCTCGTCGGCCGGCCGTTCGACGAGGCGACGCTGCTCGCGGCCGGGCATGCTTACCAGCGCGACACCGACTGGCACACGCGCCGCCCGCCCGGGTCCTAGGGCCGCCGCGCGAGAATCTGGACGACGCGGAGATTTCCTGCGGCGCGTGCGGCGGCGAGCGCCGCCCGCGCGGCCACGAGCGCGCCCAGCCCCGCGGCCGCCGCGCGCTCGGCGAACAGCGTCCGGGCGGCGCTCACCCGGGCCTGGCGCTCGCTCGCCTGGGCGCTCACGTCGCGCACCTCCACGTCGACGAAGCCTGCCGCGGCGATCTCGGCGAGGCGGGTGTCGAGGCTCGCAAAGCGCCAGCCCGGGACGGCGACCTGACCGGCCCCCTCGGCGCGCACGAGGTCCTGCACGGCGAGCGTGCCGCCCGGCCGCAGCGCGCGCCGAGCCTCGGCGAGGGCGGCCGCGGCCTCCGCGCAGCACGGCAGCGCCTCGACGATCCAGACGTGCGTGAAGCGGGCCGCCGCGACGGGCAGCGCCTCGGGCGCGGCCGCCAGGTGGCGTACCTGCGCGGCGAGCGCGGTGCGCCGCGTGAGCGCACGAGCCACCGCCGCCTCCTCGGGCGTCGCCGTCGCGACGACCTCGCACCCGCGCCGCGCGGCGAGCCAGCGGGCGCTCGAGCCCAGACCCGCACCCACGTCGAGCACGACCTCGTACTTGCGGAAGATGCCGCGCGCGGCGAGGCCGTCGAGCAGGTGGAAGCCCGTGTCCGTCGGGCGGTCCATGCCGAGGTACGGCAGGGCGGGCGGCGGCGGCGCGGCGGCGGTGAGCGCGCGTGCGAGCTTGAGCACGAGGTCGCCCAGCATCGTCCGCGGCCGCGTAGCACAGAAAGCGTTTGGCGGCGACGCGCCCGGTGCGCTAGGCTCGCCCGCGGCTCGGATGCCGACGACGCCCCGTCCACGGCCCGCCTGGTACCGGCGACTGCCGGCGCCGCTTCGTCGCGTCGCTGACGCGAGCGATCGCGTGCCTGCGGTGCCGCTGCGGCCGGGGGCCGCGCTGCGCGCCACCGTGGCGGCGCTGCCGCAGGTGCTCGCCACGGGCCGGGCGGAGGAGGTCGAGGCGCTCGCGCAGCGCATCGCGGACGGAATCTGCATCACGCTGCGCGTGCCGCTGGTGCGCGTGCGGGTGGCGCTGCGCCGGCCGCCCACCCGCCGCGGCGGCGAGCTGCACGGCCTCTACGTGCCCGGCAACGCGCGCGTCCGCGACACGATCACCGTGTGGATGCTCACCGCCAAGCGCGGGCAGATCGTCGCCTACCGCACGTTCCTCCGCACGCTGCTGCACGAGCTTTGCCACCACCTCGACTACACGCTCCTCCACCTGCGCGACTCGCTGCACACGCAAGGCTTCTACCAGCGCGAGTCGAGCCTCTTCGCCGCGCTCGGCGCCGGGGAGATTTGACTTCGGCACGACAAGTCGCTACCTAGCGCTGCGTCCAAAGAAGAGTTCGGTGCGCCGGGCGGCGGAGTGCCGCGTCGGCCTTTTTTTGAACCGCGGCCTGACCGATCGGTTTAGAGCGCTCGGTCAGGCAGGCGGGCGTGCGTGGCTTTCGGGAAAGGTCTAAAAGCGAACAGCCCGATGGTCGGGGAGGAGATCACCGCCCGCGCCAACGTGAACGTGGCGCTGGTGAAGTACTGGGGGAAGCGCGATCCCACCCTGAACCTCCCGGCAACGGGCAGTCTCTCGCTCACCCTCGACCGACTCGGCACCGAAGCGCGGGTAGTCTTTGGCGGCGGCGAGCGTGACTGGATCGAGATCGACGGCGCGCCGGCGGCCGAGCCCGAGGCCGTGCGGGTGCGCGGCTTCCTCGACGTGGTCCGGGAGCGCGCGGGACGGCGGGAGCGGGCGCGGGTCGTCACCCGCAGCACCGTGCCGCGCGGTGCGGGGCTCGCGTCCTCGGCCTCGGCCTTCGCCGCGCTGGCGCTCGCCGCGAGTCGGGCCGCCGGCCTCGTGCTCGACCCCGCGGCGCTCTCGGCGCTCGCGCGCCGCGGCTCGGGCTCGGCGGCGCGCTCGGTGTTCGGCGGCTTCGTCGAGTGGCGGCGCGGCGAGCGCCCGGACGGCAGCGACTCCGTGGCCGAGCCCGTGCTCGCGGAGGACGCGTGGGACGTGCGCGTGGTCGTCGCGGTCACGAGCACGCAGGCGAAGCCCGTGTCGTCGCGCGAGGGCATGGCGCGTGCCGCGACCTCGCCCTTCTACCCGGCCTGGGTGGAGGCCGTCGAAGCGGACCTCGCCGCCGCGCGCGCAGCGGTGCGCGCGCGCGACCTCGAAGCCCTCGGGCTCGTCGCCGAGCGCAACGCGCTCGCGATGCACGCCGTCGGGCTCGCCGCCCAGCCGCCGCTCCTCTACTGGCGCGCGGCCACCGTCGAGTGCATGCACCGGGTGTGGGCGCTTCGGGCCGAGGGCGTGCGGGCGTACTGCACGATCGACGCGGGCCCGCAGGTGAAGGTGCTCTGCGCCCCTGCGGACGCGGCCAGTGTGTCAGCCGCGCTCGCGGCCGTGCCCGGCGTCGAGCGCGTGCTCACCTGCGCGCCCGGGCGCGGGGCGGAGGTCGTCGGGTGAGGTCGGTGGTCGCGCGGGCGCCGGGGAAGCTCTTCCTCACCGGCGAGTGGGCGGTGCTGGCCGGCGCGCCCGCCGTGGTCGTCGCGATCGACCGCTGGGCCGAGGTGCGCTTCGCGCCCGACGGGGCTCGCCGGATCGTCGAGTCGCTCGCCCAGGGCGGCGCGACGCGGCTCGAAGACGAGGCGGCCGGCGCGGCGGCCTGGCAGGCGACGGGAGCCGGTGGCGGGCGGCTCGTCGTCGACTCGCGCGCGTTCGTCGCCGGCGAGCGCAAGCTCGGCCTCGGCCGCAGCGCCGCGACGCTGGTAGCCGCGGTGGCCGCGCTCGGTGGCAGCGCAGAGCCCGCCACCGTGCTGCCGCGCGCGCTGGCGGCCAACGCGCTCTTGCAAAACGGCCACGGCAGCGGCGCCGACGTCGCCGCGGCCGTCCATGGCGGGGTCGTCGAGGTGCGTCGCGCGGAGACGGGGCTCGAGGTCGCACCGCGACGCCTGCCCGAGGGGCTCCATCTGCTCGCCGGCTGGACGGGGACGGCGGCGGCGACCGGCGCGCTGCTCGCGCGCTTTGCCGCGCGGCCGCAGTCCAAGGCGCCCGCGCTCGCGGCGCTCGGCGCGGTGGCCGCGGCGGCGGCCGACGCGGTCGTCCGCGGCGATGCGCAGGCGCTGCTCGCTGCCGTCGACCGCACCACCCCGCTGCTCGAGGCGCTCGGGGAGCAGACGGGCGTGCCGATCGTCACCCCGGCGCTGCGCACGCTGGTCGAGGCCGCGCGGCGTGCGGGCGCCGTCGCCAAGCCGTCGGGGGCGGGCGGCGGCGACTGCGGCATCGCGCTCGCCGCCTCGGCGCGCACCGCGGCCGCGGTGTGCGCGGCGTGGCGGGAGGCGGGGATCGTGCCGCTCGAGGTGGCGATCGCGCCCGGGGGGGTCGCCGTTGGCTGAGCCGATCAGCGAGCGCAAGCGCGCCCACCTCGACCTCTGCGAGCAGGAGCGGGTGGAATACACGGGCAAGACCACGCTCTTCGAAGAGGTCGAGCTGGTCCACGACGCGCTCCCCGAGCTCGCCGTCGACGAGATCGACACCTCGGTCGAGCTCCTCGGCAAGCGGCTGCGCGCGCCGCTGCTGATCACGGGCATGACCGGCGGCACCGCCGAGGCCGCGGCGATCAACAAGGCGCTCGCCCGCGTGGCCGAGGAGCACGGCATCGCCTTCGGGCTCGGCTCGCAGCGCGCGATGCAGCGGCGGCCCGAGCTGGCCTACACCTTCGCCGTGCGTCGCCATGCGCCGACCGCCCTCGTGCTCGCGAACCTCGGCCTGGTGCAGGCCGCCGCGCTCGGCACGGCCGAGGTGGCGGCCCTGGCACGCGCCGTCGGCGCGGACGCCGTGTGTCTCCACTTGAACCCGGCGCAGGAGCTGATCCAGCCCGGCGGCGACCGCGACTTCCGCGGCGGGCTCGCCACGATCCGCCGCCTGGTGCGGGAGCTGCCGCTGCCCGTGGTGGTGAAGGAGACGGGCTGCGGCATCTCGCGCGCGGTCGGCGAGCGGCTCGCCGCCGCGGGCGTGCGCACGGTCGACGTCGCCGGCGCGGGCGGCACGTCGTGGGTGCGCGTCGAGGGGCTGCGCGCCCCCCGGGCGGCCCGCGCGCTCGCCGAGGTGTTCGCCGACTGGGGCATCCCCACGGCGGCGGCGCTCCTCGGCCTGCGCGGCACGGGGCTCGAGCTGATCGCGAGCGGCGGCATCCGCACCGGGCTCGACGTCGCCAAGGCGATCGCGCTCGGCGCCCGCGTGGCCGGCGTGGCGCTCCCGGTCTTCCGCGCCTACCGCGAGGGCGGAGCGGCGGCCGCGGCGCGCTTCGTCGAGGGGCTCGTCGCGGGGCTCGAGACGGCCATGGTGCTCACCGGCGCGCGCGACCTGGCGGCGCTCGCGCGCACGCCCGTCGTCCTCGGCCGCCGACTTCGGGACTGGGTCATCGCAGGAGGAGAGGCATGAGCAGCTCACGGATTCCGCGCTTCTACGACCTCACGGTGGAGGAGCGGCGGCAGCGGCTCGCCGAGGTGCTGGAGCTCGGCGCCGAGGAGGTGGCCGCGCTCACGGCGGCCGACGCCCTGCCGCTCGAGGTGGCGGACATCATGGTCGAGAACGCCGTCGGCACGTTCGCGCTGCCCTTCGGCGTGGCGCTCAACTTCCAGGTGAACGGGCGCGACCGCGTGATTCCGATGGTGGTCGAGGAGCCGTCGGTGATCGCCGCGGCGTCGAACGCGGCGCTGGTGGCGCGCGCGGGCGGCGGCTTCGTCGCCGAGGCCGACCCCGGGGCGATGATCGGCCAGATCCAGCTCGTGCAGGTGCCCGACCCGGGCGCGGCGGTCGAGCGGCTCGGGGCCGCCCGCGCGCGCCTGCTCGCCGCGGCCGAGGAGCTCACCCCGGGGCTCTGCGCGCGCGGCGCGGGGCCGCGCGACGTCGAGGTGCGGCTCGTGCGCTCGCCGCGCGGCGAGACCATGGTCGTCGTGCACATCCTGCTCGACACGGGCGACGCGATGGGTGCCAACGCGGTCAACTCGCTGGTCGAGGGGCTCGCCCCGATGGTCGAGGAGATCGCCGGCGGCGTCGTCTGCCTGCGCATCCTCTCGAACCTCGCCGACCGGCGGCTCGCGCGCGCGGCGGTGCGCGTGCCGTTCCACGCGCTCGCCCGCGCCGGCTTCAGCGGCGAGGAGGTGGCCGAGCGGATGCTCTACGCCTGGGAGCTCGCGGCCTCCTGCCCGTATCGCGCCGCCACGCACAACAAGGGCATCATGAACGGCATCGACGCGGTGGCGGTCGCCACCGGCAACGACTGGCGGGCGATCGAGGCGGGGGCGCATGCGTATGCCTGCCGCGACGGCAGCTACCGCTCGCTCTCGGAGTGGGCGATCGAGGACGGGCACCTCGTGGGGGCGCTCGAGCTGCCGATGGCGGTCTCGACGGTGGGCCCGGTGGTGCAGTCGCACCCGCGCGTGCGGCTCGCGCTGCGCATGATGCAGGTGAGCGACGCGCGCGACCTCGCCGCGCTCATGGCGGCGGTCGGGCTCGCCTCGAACCTCGCCGCGATGCGCGCGCTCGCCACGGAGGGGATCCAGAAGGGCCACATGGCGCTGCATGCCCGCGCGGTCTCGCACGCCGCCGGCGCGCGCGGCGCGGAGGCCGAGCAGCTCCGCCGGCGGCTCATCGCCGACGGCGAGGTGAAGATCGGCCGGGCCCGCGAGCTGCTGCGGGCGATGGGGTCGAGCTCGTGACCGAGCCCGCCCGCGGCCGCGCTGGCGGCAAGGTCATCCTCCTCGGCGAGCACGCGGTCGTCTACGGCCGTCCGGCGCTGGCCGCCGGGCTCGCGCGGGGCGTGGTCGCCGAGGTGCGGCACGGTGCGGGGCCCGCGCTCGTCTCCGACCGGCCGGAGCTGGGCGCCGATCAGCGGCCGGCGCGGGCGGTGGCCCAAGCGGCCGCGCTGCTCGGCCTCGATCCCACGACGGTCGTGGTCACGGTGCGCTCCGAGCTGCCGGCGGGTGCCGGGCTCGGCAGCTCGGCGGCGCTCGTCGTGGCGGTGCTGCGCGCGCTCGCCGCGGCTGCGGGCCGCGAGCTCACCCTCGCGGACGAGCTCACCCTCGGCCGCCGGCTCGAGGCGATCTTCCACGGGCATCCCTCGGGCGTCGATCCGGCGGCGGCCGCGCTCGGGCCCGTGTGCTTCCGCTTCGTTAGCGGCGAGCCCCCGGCGGTGACCCGGCTCACGCTCGCCGCTCCGCTCCCGCTCGTCCTCGGCTTCGGCGACCGGCCGCGGAGCACGGCGGCGGCGGTGGGTGGGCTGCGCGCGCGCTGGGCGGCCGAGCCCGCGCGCCACGAGCGCCTCTTCGACGAGATCGCGGCGATCGTGGAGGCGGGGGTGCGGGCGGCCGAGACGGGCGATCTCGCCGCCCTCGGCCGCGCGCTCGACGCGAACCAGGCGGTGCTCGCGGCACTCGGCGTCTCCTCCGCCGAGACGGAGGCGCTGATCGCCGCGGCGCGCCGCGGCGGCGCGCTCGGGGCGAAGCTCACCGGCGGCGGCGGTGGCGGGGCGGTGGTGGCGGTCGCGCCCGAGCCCGCGCGGGTAGCCGCGGCGCTCGGCGGAGCCGGCGCGCGCACGCTCGCGGTGACCGTGGGGCCGCGGGGAGAGGAGGCGGCGGCGTGAACGGGAAGCTCGTGCTGGTCGAGGGGGGCACGGCCGTGAAGGGCGGCGAGCGCCTGGAGGCGGCCATCGAGCGCGCGAGCGCGTGGCTGCTCGCGCGTCAGCACGCACACGGCTACTGGCAGGCGCCGCTCGAGGCGAATGCCACGATGGAGGCCGAGTACATCTTCCTGAACCGCATCCTCGGCCGGCGGAAGCTCGACGTCGAGCGCCGCTTGGTCGAGCGGCTGCTCGCGCTCCAGCAGCCCGACGGGAGCTGGCCCCTCTACGCCGGCGGCCCGGGCCACCTCTCGACCACCGTCGAGGCGTACTTCGCCCTCAAGCTCGCCGGCCACGGCGCCGACGAGCCCGCGCTCGTGCGCGCGCGCGAGTTCATCCGCGCGGGCGGCGGGCTCGTGCGCGCCGGGGTCTTCACGCGCATCTGGCTCGCGTGCTTCGGGCAGTTCCCCTGGGAGGGCGTGCCGGTGATGCCCGTCGAGCTCGTGCTGCTCCCGCCGTGGTGTCCGATCAACATCTACGCCATGTCGAGCTGGGCGCGCGCCACGGTGGTCCCGCTCACGCTGCTGCTCGCCCACCGCCCCGCGGTGCGCACGCCGCCGGAGGCGGCTCTCGGCGAGCTCTGGCGCACGCCGCCCACCGCTGCCGATCTGCGCTTCGCGCGCTCGCGCGAGCTCGTCACGTGGCGGAACGTCTTCCTCGCCGTCGACGCGGCGCTGCGGCGGCTCGGCCGCCTCCCGCTGCGCCCGTGGCGCCGGCGGGCGATCGCGCGCGCCATCGAGTGGGTGCTGCGGCACCAGGACACCACCGGCCAGTGGGGCGGCATTCAACCCGCCATGCTGTATTCCGTGCTCGCGCTCTCGGCCGTGGGCTTCGCCGACGACCATCCGGTGATCGTGCGCGGCCTCCAGGGCATCGACGACTTCCTCGCCGAGTGCGAGGGGACGCTCTGCTACCAGCCGTGCGTCTCGCCGACGTGGGACACGGGGCTTGCGGTGCGCGCGCTCCTCGACGCGGGGCTCGACGCCGCGCATCCCGCGCTCGCCCGCGCGGGCGAGTGGCTCCTCGGGATGCAGATCCGGCGGCCGGGCGACTGGTCCGTCTACAACCCCGGCCTCGAGCCCGGTGGCTGGGCGTTCGAGTTCGCCAACGACTGGTACCCCGACGTCGACGACTCGGCGGTGATCTTGATGGTGCTCGACGCGCTGCCCCTCGGCCGCTCGCCCGCCGGGCGGCGCGCGCTCGCCGCCGGCCTCAACTGGACCCTCGGCATGCAGAGCCGCAACGGCGGCTTTGCGGCCTTCGACACGAACAACGAGGCGCGCTTCTTGAACCGCATCCCCTTCGCGGACATGGAGGCGATGATCGACCCACCGACCGAGGATCTCACCGGCCGTGTGCTCCAGTGCATGGCGACCTTCGGGTACACGACCGCCTTCGGGCGCGCCCGGCGGGCGGTGGAGTTCCTGCGGCAGAGGCAGCGGCCCGACGGGAGCTGGTGGGGGCGGTGGGGCGTCAACTTCCTCTACGGGACGTGGTGCGCGCTCACGGGGCTCGCGGCGATCGGCGAGGAGCTGCGCGCACCGGAGGTGCGCCGCGCGGTCGACTGGCTCGTCGCGCGCCAGAACCCCGACGGCGGCTGGGGCGAGAGCCCCGCCTCCTACGACGACGAGTCGCGCGCGGGGATCGGCGAGAGCACGCCGTCGCAGACGGCCTGGGCGCTGCTCGCGCTGCTCGCCGCCGACGGCCCGAAGAGCGCCGCGGTCGAGCGCGGGATCGCCTATCTGCTGGCGACGCAGACCGCCGAGGGCACGTGGGAGGAGCGGGCGTTTACCGGCACGGGCTTCCCCGGGCACTTCTACCTTCGCTATCATCTCTATCGGCACTACTTCCCGCTCATGGCACTCGGGCAGTACCGCCGGCGCGTGGGGGAGGGCGCATGAGCGTCGGCATCGAGCGGCTCGCGGTCTACGTGCCGGCGTACGCGCTCAAGCTCGAGGACCTGGCGGCCGCGCGCGGGGTCGCGCCCGAGAAGTACCGCGACGGGCTCGGGCTCGGCGAGATGGCCCTCGTGCCGCCGTGCGAGGACGTCGTCACGCTGGCGGCGACCGCGGGCGCGCGGCTGATCGGCGCGGCGCACCTCGATCCGGCGCAGATCGGCATGCTGCTGGTGGCGACGGAGACGCCGGTCGACCACGCGAAGCCCGTGGCGAGCTTCGTGCACGGGCTGCTCGGCCTGTCGAGCCACTGCCGGGTGTGGGACCTGACGCACGCCTGCTACGCGGGCACGGCGGCGCTCATGACCGCGGCCGACTGGGTGCGCGCGGGCGGCCACCGTGTGCGCCGCGCGCTCGTGATCGCCGCCGACATCGCGCGCTATCCGCTCGGCTCGCCGGGGGAGCCCACGCAGGGCGCCGGTGCGGTGGCGATGCTCGTCGACGCCGAGCCGCAGGCGCTCATCCTCTCCGAGGACACGGGGGTGCATGCCCGCCACGTGCACGACTTCTGGCGGCCGCTCGGCCGGCGCGAGGCGCTGGTCGACGGGCAGTACTCGATCGCGTGCTACCTCGAGGCGCTCACCGGTGCGTTCACGGCCTTCCGCGCCCTCGAGCGTCCGCCCTTCGAGCCCGGCGAGGCGTTCACCGATCGCGTCGCGCACCTCCTCTACCACAGCCCCTTTCCGAAGATGGCCGCCAAGGCCCACCGCCGCCTGGTCGAGATCGACTGGCGGGCGGCGCCGGGCCGCGTCGTGGAGGACCTCGACGCGGCCGCCGCGGCGTCGTTCCGCGAGCTCGTGGCGCCCGGGCTCGAGGCGATCGCGCGCGTCGGCAACTGCTACACCGCCTCGCTCTACTTCTGTCTCGCCGCGCTCCTCGAGGCCCAAGGCCGCCGGCTCGGCGGCCGCCGGCTCGGGCTCTTCTCGTACGGCAGCGGCTCCTGCGCGGAGTTCTTCAGCGGGCTCGTGCCCGCGTCGGTCGCGGCGGTGAGCGACGCCGGCGTGGCGGCGAGCCTCGCCCGGCGCACCTACGTCGATGTCGCCGAGTACGAGCGGCTCGCGCGGGCGCCGGAGACCGGCGGCGACCCGCCGCCCGGGTTCGCGGGCGCGTTCATCTTCGAGGGCGTGCGCGGCGAGCAGCGGCGCTATGCGCGCGTCGGGCTGTAGGAGACGCGCGCGTGGAACCGGCGGCCGCCTACGCCCACTGCGCGCGGATCGCACGCACCCACTACGAGAACTTCACCGTGGGCTCGTGGCTGCTGCCCCGGCGGCTGCGGCGCGACCTGGCGGCGGTCTACGCGTTTGCGCGCGGCGGCGACGACCTCGCCGACGAGGGTCCCGGCGACGGTCGGCTGGCGCGCCTCGACGCCTGGGAGGCGAAGCTCGTCGCCTGCGCGGCCGATCCGGCGGCCGTGGACGACCCCGTCTTCGTGGCGCTCGGTCACACGATCGCCGCGCACGCGCTGCCGCTCGCGCCCTTCCAGGATCTCCTGCGCGCCTTTCGCGCCGACGCGGCCGGCGAGACGCGCACGCTCGCGACCTTCGCCGATGTGCTGGCCTACTGCCGGCTCTCGGCCAACCCTGTGGGCCGCATCGTGCTCGCGCTCTTCGGCTACCGCGACGCCGAGCGGCAGGCGCGCGCCGACGACGTGTGCACGGCGCTCCAGCTCACGAACTTCTGGCAGGACGTCGCGGAGGACTACGCCCGCGGCCGCGTCTACCTGCCGCAGGAGGACCTCGACCGCTTCCCCGGCAGCCGTGCCGCGCTCGCCGCCGGTCGGGCGAACGACGCCTTCCGCGCCCTCATCGCCTTCGAGACGGCGCGCACGCGCGCGCTCTTCGTGCGCGGGCTCGCGCTCGCGGAGCTCGTGCACGGCCGGCTGCGGCGCGAGGTGCGGCTGTTCGCGCGCGGGGGGCTCGCCATCCTCGACCGCATCGCCGCCGCCGGGCACGACGTCCTCGCGCGGCGCCCCGTGCTCTCGCGCGGCGCCCTCGCCCGGCTCGTGCTCGCCGAGGCGTGGCGATGATCGCCCAGGCCTACGCGCACTGCGAGGCCGTCACCCGGCGGGCCGCGTCGAGCTTCGCGTGGGCCTTCCGGCTCCTCGCCCCCGAGCGCCGCCGCGCGCTCTACGCGGCCTACGCGTTTTGCCGCGCCGCCGACGACCTGGTCGACGAGGCCGGCGGCGAGCGCGATCCCGCCCGCGCGCTCGCCCGCTGGCGCGCCGAGCTGGAGGCCGTCTACGCGGGGCGCCCGCGCCATCCGATCGGGGTCGCGCTCGCCGATGCCGTCGCGCGCTTTGCGATCCCCCGGGAGCACTTCGAGGCCGTGATCGCCGGGGTCGAGATGGACCTCGTCCGCGACCGCTACGCGCGATGGGAGGACGACCTCGAGCGTTACTGCCGCAACGTGGCGAGCGCGGTGGGGCTCGTGTGCATCGAGATCTTCGGCTACACGAACCCCTCGGCGCGCGACTATGCGGTGAACCTCGGGCTGGCCTTCCAGCTCACCAACATCCTGCGCGACGTCGCCGAGGACGCCGCGCGCGGCCGCATCTACCTGCCGCAGGAGGACCTCCGTCGCTTCGGCTGCGCCGAGGCCGACGTGCTCGCCGGCCGCTGCACCGAGGCCTTCCGCCGGGTGATGGCCTTCGAGTGCGCGCGTGCCGGGGAATACTACGGGCGGGCGCGCTTCTCGCTCGCCGAGGAGGACCGCGGCTCGCTCGCGCCCGCCGAGGCGATGCGGCTCATCTACGAGCAGGTGCTGCGACGAGTGATGCTCCGGCGCTACGACGTCTTCGGACCGAAGGTGCGGCTCACGCGGCCGGAGCAGGCGGGGCTCGCGATGGCGGCGTGGGTGCGGCCGCATCTCCGCTTCCTCTCCCGGCTCGCGTGAGCCACATCGTGGTCGTGGGCGGCGGGTTCGCGGGGCTCGCCGCGGCCGTGCGGCTTGCGCGCGCGGGCGTGCGCGTGACGCTCCTCGAAGCGCGGCCCTTTCTCGGCGGGCGGGCGTACTCGTTCGAGGATCCCCGCACAGGCGACGAGGTGGACAACGGCCCCCACGTGCTCGCCGGCGCGTACACCGAGGCGCTCGACTTCCTCGCCGAGATCGGTGCCGCGGCGAAGCTCGCCGTCCAGCCGCGCCTCGACGTGGCGATGGCCGATGCGGCGGCCGGCTGGGGGGCGATCGCTGCGCCGGCGGTGCCGGGCCCGCTCCAGGCGCCGGCGGCGCTGCTCGGCTACCGGCTCCTTCCCCGCCGCGACCGGCTCGGGGTGCTCGTAGGGGCGCTGCGGCTCCTGCGCGCCGCGCGCGATCCCACGAGGACCGTGGCCCAGGCGCTCGCCGCCGCCGGCCAGTCGCCGTTTGCGTGCGCGCGGTTCTGGACGCCGCTCGCCGTGGCGACGCTCAACGAGGCGCCCGAGGTTGCGGCGGCCGCGCCGTTCGCCGCCGTCGTGCGCCGGCTCTTCCTGGGCAGAGCCGCCGCGGCCCGCTTCGCGCTCGCACGCGTGCCGCTCGGGCGGCTCTACACCGACGATGCGCGGCGGGCGATCGAGGCCGCCGGCGGCACGGTCGTGCTCGGCGCCGCGGTGGGCACGCTCGACCTCGCGGGCGAGCGCGTGGCGGGCGTCGTCTTGCGCGACGGACGGCGGCTCGCAGCCGATACGGTCATCCTCGCCGTGCCCGTGCGCGCGCTGCGCGCGCTGCTGCCGCCCGCGCTCGCCGCCGCCCGGCCCTTTGCCGCGCTCGCCGGCCTCGACACCTCGCCCATCGTGAGCGTGCACCTCTGGCTCGATCGACCCTGCGGCTGGGGGCGGCCCTTCGTGGGGCTCCTCGGCACGCGCACGCAGTGGCTCTTCGACGCCGCCTCGGGCCGGCGGCTCGCGACGGTGACGAGCGGCGCCCGTTTCTGGGACGGCGCCGCCGACGACGCGATCGTCGCGACGGTGCTCGCCGAAGCGCGCGCCGTGCTGCCGGCGCTGCGGGCGGCGCGGGCCGTGCGGACGCTCGTCGTGCGCGAACGGCATGCCACGCTCTCGCTCACGCCCGCGGCCGAGCGGGTGCGGCCGGGTGCGACGACGCCGCTCGCGAACCTCTTCCTCGCCGGCGACTGGACGCGCACGGGGCTGCCGGCGACGATCGAGGGGGCGGTCGTGTCGGGGCGGGCGGCGGCGCGCGCGGCGCTCGAGGCGGTCAGGGCCTCTGCGACCGACACCTTCAGAACGCGAGGAGAAAATCCAGGAGCGGAACGCTCAGCAGAGGATCGCCGTCGTCGCATCGAAACGAGTCCCGAGTGACCAGGATGCCGAAGGGGGACCTAAAGCGCTCGAGGAAACTGCGGGTCGATCGGAGATCTTCCGACTGGATCTGCTTTCGAAACTTCACCTCGATCGGGATCACCGACCCATCGAGCGACTCTGCGACGAAGTCCACCTCCTGCACGGGCGAGCGGCGGTTGCCGGGCACCAAGTAGTCCCTGAAGAAGTGCACTTGGAGGCCCGTCCCGCGGAGGACGGATTGCACGAGGGTCTCGACCAATGGACCGACGACGTCGGGAGCGGACTCCCAGAGGCTCGGGGCACCGCGGAAAATGGCGTTGCGCACACCGAGGTCGGTGAGGGTGATCTTGACCGGTACCCTTGCGGTGCGCCTCCTCGCCAGCGGATATCGGCGGAATTCGCGAATGAGCATCGCGTCCGCCAGGTAGTGCAGATAGCGTCCCACGACCGGTTGCGCCGTTCGGAACCCAGCTGCGTTGCAATCCGCCGTCAGCGCGCCTTGCGAAACCTCCGTGCCGGTCCGCCGTGCAACCTCGAGGTAGATGTGGCGGAGCAGCTGCGGCTGTTCGACCGGAAACAAGTCCGGGATGTCGACTCCGAGGACCCGCTCGAACACAGTCTCGACCAGGTAGTCGGCCCAGCGATCCTCGATGGCTTCGCTTTCGCTCGCATACAGGCGCGGGTAGCCGCCGCGGTTGTAATACCGCTCGAGCAGGCGCCGCCAGGAATGCCTGCGCTGGGGTGGTTGGTGATGAATCTCCCGCAGCGTTTCGCGTGCCCGCCGCACGCTGGCCATGAAGTCGGGAAACGCCATCGGGGGGGGAGAGCGCTTGCCAGAGCCGGGTGCCAGGCTTCCATCACCTCGCGAAAGAGAAAGGGCGGAAAGTCGACCGTGAGGTCGTCGCGGCCCGACGTGCACAACTAATACTTAAAACATATGAGTTGTGTAAGCGCGCCGAGCCGCCCGTTGACACGCCGCCGCGGCGCCGCCACAACCACGCCGAGATGTCCGTGCCCCGCCGCTACAGCGTGGTCGTCGCCAAGGACTTCCTCAAGTTCTCGGCGGCGCACTTCATCGCCTATCCCGGGTTCCGCGAGCCGCTGCACGGCCACAACTACCAGGTCTCGGTGCGCGTGGACGCGGCGCTCGGGCCCGAGGGCTACGTGCTCGACTTCGGGCTCGTCAAGCGCGTCGCGCGTGCCCTCTGCGCGGAGCTGGACGAGCGCGTGCTCCTGCCGGCGCGCAGCGAGTGTCTGCGGATCGTCGCGCGGGAGGAGGTGGTCGAGGTCGAGACCGAAGACGGCGGGCGGTTCTGCTTCCCGGCGGCCGACGTGCGCCTGCTGCCGATCGGCCACAGCTCGGCCGAGGAGCTGGCGGCCTACCTCCTCGGGCGGCTGCGCACGGCGCTCGCCGCGGAGACGGCCGGCCGGCAGGTGCTCGCGCTCGAGGTGGGCGTGGCCGAGGCGCCGGGCCAGGTGGCCTCTTGCCGGGAGGAGCTCTGAAGGCCGTGCTCGTGCTCGTCGCCGCGGCGGCGGGCTGCAACGCGAGCCTTCCCGACCCCCAGAGCCCGGGCGCCGCCGTCTACCGTGCGCGCTGCGGGGACTGCCACCGGCTCTACGCCCCCGGCACGATGACCGCCGCCATGTGGCGGTTCCAGGTGGCACGCATGCGCGGCCAGTTCGCCCAGCGCGGGCTGCCGTGGCTCACGCCCGCCGAGGAGCAGGCGCTGCTCGACTACCTCACCGCCCACGCCGGCACGAGCTAAAGCTGGCGAACCGCCTACGCCATCAGGCGCAGCGTCGGCGGGCGCTCCTCGAGGATGTCCTCCAGGCGCGTGCGGATCGCGGGCTTCCACTGCGGGTGCGTGAGGATGTAGAAGCGGCCGTCGCGAACCGCGGCGAAGACGTGCTCGGCGACCGCGGCGGGGGCGAGCCCCGACTGCAGGAGCTGGCGCACCTGCTCGCGCACCGCCGCCAGCTCGGGACGCACCGGGGTCGCCGCGCCGAGGCTCGCCGGGCGGTTGCGGTCGGCATCGAGGATGCGCGTGTTCACCCACCCCGGGCAGAGCACCGACACCTTGACCTTGCCGCCGCTCGCCACCGCAAGCTCGTGATGCAGCGCCTCGGAGAGCGTGACGACGGCGTGCTTGGTCACGTTGTAGGGGGCGAGGCCGGGCCCCGAGACGAGCCCCGCCATCGACGCCGTGTTGACGACGTGCCCCTCCTCGCCCTGCCGCAGCAGGATCGGGACGAACGTGCGGATGCCGTGGATCACCCCCCAGAGATTGACGCCGAGGATCCACTCCCAGTCGGCGAGCGTCACCTCCCAGGCGAGTCCCCCCACCGACACGCCGGCGTTGTTGCAGACGACGTGCACCGCGCCGAAGGCCTCGAGCGTCCGCTGCGCGAGCGCCTCGACGTCCGACGCCTTCGAGACGTCCGTCGGCACGGCGAGGACCCGGGCGCCCCCGCTCGCGAGCGCCCGCTCCGCCGACGCGAGCGCCCCCTGCTCGACGTCGGCGAGCACCACCTTCATCCCCGCAGCGGCAAACCGCTCGGCGAGCGCCCGCCCGATCCCGCTCGCCGCCCCGGTGACCACCGCGACCCGGTCCCGGAACTCTTCCATGCCCGGACGCTACGCGACCGCAGCCGGCGAGTCCAGAGGGATCGCCCCGGTCATGCAGCCGACCGCCTCACGGGATCGCGCCGCGCTCCTTGAGGCGCGCGATCGCCTCCCAGTCGTAGCCGAGCTCGAGGAGCACCTCCTCGGTGTGCTGGCCGCACTCGGGCGTGGGGCCGGCCGGCCGCCACGGCGTACCGGAGAAGTCGACCGGCGTGGCGACGCCGGGCACCGTGCCCCCCTCGGGGGCCGGCACGTCGACGATCGCGCCGCAGGCGCGCACCTGCGGGTCGGCGATCACCTCCGCCGTGGTTTGCACCGGTGCCCACCAGAGCCCCACGCGGTCGAAGATCGCGCCCCACTCGGCGAGCGGGCGAGTGGCGAAGATCGCGTCGAGGAGGCGGACCAGCTCGGCAGCGTTGTGCCGGCGGTCGCGCATGGTGGCGAAGCGCGGATCGTCGAGCCACTCCGGCCGCTCGACGGCGCGCACGAGGTCGGGCCAGTGGCGCTGCCCCTGCAGGCCCAAGAGGAAGAACCACCGGCCGTCGCCCGCGCGGTAGGAGCTGATCACGGGGTTCGGCGGCGCCGTGCGCGCGATCGGCGCCGCCTCGAGCCCGAGCCGCAGCGCCGCGTTGGTGTCCCAGCCGAGCACGAAGACGCCGATGCGCAGCAGCGAGGTGGTGACGAGCTGGCCGCGGCCGGTGCGCTCGCGGGCGAAGAGCGCCGCGGCGATCGCACCGGCGAGCGCCACGCCCGCGGTGTGGTCGCCCATGGCGCCGCGCTGATACGGCGGCTCGCCCCCGGGGGCGGCGAGCGCGGCCGCGATCCCGGCGCGCGCCCAGAACGCGCCGATGTCGTACGCGGGCCGGTCGCGGTCCGGGCCCGCCTCGCCGTAGCCGGTCACCCGACCGTAGACGAGCCGCGGGTGCGCGGGGGCGAGGTCCGGCCAGTCGAGCCCGAGCCGCGCGAGCGCGTCCACGCGCAGGTTGGTGACGAACACGTCGGCGCGCGCGACGAGCTCGCGCGCGATGCGCCGGCCCTCGGGGGTGGCGAGATCGAGCGCCACGCTGCGCTTGCCGCGGTTGTCGAGCTCGAAGGGCGGGTTGGCGGGAATCTCGGCGCCCGAGACCGCGAGGTAGAGGCCGCGGAAGGGATCGCCCTCGGGCGGCTCGAGCTTGACGACCTCGGCGCCCCAGTCGGCGAGCACGCCCGCCGCCGACGGGCCCGCCACCCAGAAGCCCAGCTCGACGACGCGGATGCCGGCGAGGGGCCCGCTCACCCGAGCGCCTCGGCGCGGAGCGCTTCGACCTCGACCACCTGCTTCGGCGCGGCGGCGGAGAGCACCTCCACACCGCGATCGGTGACGAGCACGTCGTCCTCGATGCGGATGCCGATGCCGCGGAAGGCGGCGGGTATGTCGTCGGCGTCGGCGGGCACGTAGAGGCCGGGCTCGACCGTGAAGACCATGCCGGGGACGAGCGGGCGCGGCCGCTCGTCGATCTTGTAGCGGCCGACGTCGTGCACGTCGCGCCCGAGCCAGTGGCTCGTGCGGTGCATGAAGAAGCGGCGGTAGGTCTCCTTCTCGACCGCCTCGTCGACCGAGCCGGCGAGAAGGCGCAGGCCGATCAGCGCCTCGACGAGCACGCGCACCGCGGTGGTGTGGATCGCCTCGAGCGTGGCGCCCGGCCGCGCGGCGGCGATCGCGGCGAGCTGGGCGGCGAGCACCGCGTCGTAGAGGTCGCGCTGGGCGGGCGCGAAGCGACGGCCGACGGGGAAGGTGCGGGTGACGTCGGCGCAGTAGCCCGCGCGCTCGGCGCCGGCGTCGACCAGGAGGAGCTCGCCCTCGCGCAACGGCTGGTCGTTGGCGGTGTAGTGGAGGATCGTGGCGTTCGCGCCGGCGGCGACGATCGAGGGGTAGGCGGGGCCGGCGGCGCCGCGGCGGCGGAACGTGTAGTCGATGAGCGCCTCGACCTCGTACTCGTGCATCCCCGGGCGCGCGCTCGCCATCGCCGCGCGGTGCGCCTCGCAGGCGATGCCGATCGCCGCCCGCAGCCGCGCGATCTCGTCGGGCTCCTTGGTGAGCCGGAGCTCGTGCAGCAGCTCGTCGGCGTCGCGAATCGCCGTGGGCCCGGTGCCCGCGCGCGGACGCTCGGCGTGCACGCGGCGCACGACGGCGAGCAGCCGCGCCGCGAGCGGGTCCTCGCGGCCGAGGCTCAGGTAGACGTGCGGCGCCTTGGCGAGCAGCCGAGGCAGCTCCTTGTCGAGGTCGTCGAGCGGGAAGGCGGCGTCGGCGCCGTAGTCGGCGATCGCGCCCTCGACGCCCGCGCGCGGCCCGACCCAGAGCGCGCGCTCGGGGTCGTGGGGGCGCACGAAGAGCACGAAGGGCTTCTCGGCCTCCGGGGCGAGCACCGCCACCGCGTCGGGCTCGGGGAAGCCCGTCACGTAGTCGAAGTCGCTGTCCTGGCGGAAGGGCCACGCGATGTCCGCGGTCCGCATCTGCTCGCTGGCGGCGGCGAGCAGGAGCACGCCGCCCTCCATCGCCGCCATGATGCGCGCCCGTCGCGCCGCGAGCACGGCGGCCTCCTCCGGCGTGGGCCTCATGCCTGCTCTTCTACCATGCGGCCTGCGGGGTGGCACACGGCTCGCTTCGCTGCGGCAGCGCCGTCGCGGCCGTTGCCGCGGGCGACGGGGAAAAGGCACACGGGATGGAGCGCACGGCGCGCATGCGCAGGCACCGCCCACGGCGGATGGGTGACGGGCGAATGACGGCAGCGCCAATTCCGTGCGGCGCGGCGCGCGGCTTCACGCTGATCGAGCTGCTCGTGACGCTGGCGCTCGCGGCGGTGCTGATGGGGATCGCGCTGCCGCACGCCTCGCGGGACGAGTTCAACCTGTGGACCGCGCAGACGCAGCTTCTGGGCGACCTGCGGACGGTGCGCACGAACGCGATCACCAAGGGCGTCCACTACCAGGTGGTGCTCACGGCGAGCGGCTACACGATGAACCGCATGAAGCAGAACAGCGGCAACGGCGCCTGGGTGGTCGACTACAGCGTCAGCACGCGCACGCTCCCGCGCAACGTCACCCTCGTCGCCGGGGCCGGGAGCACCTTCGAGTTCAACACGCGCGGCATGCTCATCCTGCCCGGCGCGGCGACGACCCTCGTGTTGAGCGATGCGTCCACCGGGCACACGCGCAACGTGACCGTGTGGCCGTCGGGCCAGGTGGCGCCGCTATGAGGACGGCGAGGCGGCGTCGGCGCGGCTTCACCGTGCTCGAGGTGCTCGCCGCGCTCACGCTCTTTGCGCTCGCGGCGGCGGCGACGGTGGCGCTCGCGGTCACGTCGGTGCGGCAGGCGAGCGCGAATCGCCAGGGCATGGCCGCCGCCTTTCTCGCCCAGCAGGAGCTGGAGCGGATGCGGGGCCACGACTTCCAGAACATGCAGAGCGAGACCCTCACCCAGGTGGTGGACGGCACCACCTACACCATCACGGCGACCGTGAACACCGCGACCTCGATGGGACCGAACATCGCGGACGTCCGGGTGACCGTGAGCTGGTCGGGCCCCATGGGCCCGAAGACGTATGCGGCCGAGAGCTACTTCACCGACATCACCGAGTGAGGCCGGCTTCTCGCTGGCCGAGCTGCTCGTGGCGGTGCTCGTGGCGAGCGTCGCGCTCGCCGGGGCCGTCACCTACTACGCCTACGAGGCGAAGCAGATCCGGCAGAGCTCGCTGCGCGTCGAGGCGCAGCAGGCCCTGCGCGCGAGCCTCGATGCGATGGCGCGCGACATCCGCCTCGCGGGCGCCTGCTTGCCGACGGTGGGGCCGTTCTTGGCGCTCGACGGGACCGCAGGCGCCACCGATTCGATCACCGTGCGCGCGGGCGTCGTGCAGGGCACGGCCTCGTGCGTGTGGGGCACGGCCACCAGCACGATCAGCGCCGGCGCGACGACCATCGGGGTGAACCAGATCTCCGGCTTCGCCCCGGGTCAGCTCGTCCTGATCGCGCCGGACACCGGCGGCGAGATCGTCAACGGCGTGTCGGCGGTGAGCGCGCCCAACGGGACGGGCGGGGGCACGATCTCGCTCTCCACCGGGGTCGTCAACAGCTACGCCGCCGGCACGAAGGTCATGGCGATCGAGGAGCGGGTCTACTGGGTCGACACGACGAACCCGGCGCTCCCGACGCTCAGCCTGAGCGTGAACCGGGGGCCGACCGAGGCCTTCGCCGCCGGCATCACGGGGCTCCAGTTCCGCTACGTGCTCAATCAGAACTGCCCGGCCTGCACCGTGATCAATGCGAACGGGGCCAAGACGGGCAGCCCCCCCGTGAACAACGACGCGGTCTGGCGGCTCGTGAACGACGTCATCATCACGGCTACCGTGCAGACGATCGGCGCCTCGCCACAAGAGGCGTCCGAGGTGACGCTCGTCGAGACGACGCACGCCAAGCCGCGCAACCTTCTTCAGCCGGGAGCATGAGATGACGTCACATCGCCGATCGAGGGAACAGGGCGTCGCGCTGGTGCTGGTCCTCGTGATCCTGACGCTGCTCATGGCCATGGGGGCGGCGCTGCACAGCGGGATCATGGCGGACACGACGCTGCGCAGCGGCCACCAGATCGCCACGCAGGGCTTTTACGCGGCCGAGGCGGGCGTGAACCTCGGCATCAACACCTACCGGCAGATCTTCCTGAACCAGCAGCTCCCCCAGGCGTCGGACTACACTCCGCACACGTTCATGCTCGGGCCGCGCACCGTCACCTACCAGCTCTGCCAGTACGGCTCGGGCACGGCGGGGTGCCCGCTGGACACGACCTGGACGCAGGGCGAGCAGATCTGGCTGCCCTCCGGGCAGCAGTTCAGCGGGATGCAAGCGAACGCCTACCGCTACGTCAACAGCTCGAACTCCCAGCTCGTGAGCGGCGACGTCGAGGCCACGCTCGGCAGCCTCTTCGAGGTCGACGAGATCCCGATCTTCCAGTGGCTCGCCTTCTACGCGGGCGACCTGGAGATCCTGCCCGGCCCTGCCATGAACCTCCACGGGCCGATCCACACCAACGGGAACCTCTACCTCAACAGCAACAACACGCTCACCATCACCAACTGCAACAGCACGGGCTCGCAGCCGAACTACTGCGCCGCGCCCGGCTACCCCACCGTGCGGATCACGGCGGTGGGCGACGTCTACCGCGGCCGCAAGGATACGGGGAGCTCGCCCACGTGCGGCGGCACGGTGCAGATCGGCATGGCGCAGGACACGAGCCCGAAGGACGGGTGGCTCGACCTTCGCACGATGCCCTGCGGCGGGTCGAGCTCGAGCAACGTGCTCGAGACCGCGGCGATGCTCGCGAACTGGCTCGGCACGATCAAGTCGCACGTGCAGAAGATCACGGTGCCCCAGCCGAGCGCCTTCGCGTACCTCGCGCCGGCGCCGTCGGCGTGGTCGAAGGCCGACCTCCGGATCGTGCTCGACTGGAACCACCCCGACACGAACGGCCGCTACGCGATCTTCGCGGCGGACTCCTCGGGCAACGTGGACCTCGTCAAGACCACCGCGCTCCAGACGTTCATGGCCGCCAATCCGGGCGACATCTTCTACAACGACGTGCCGACGAGCGGGAACACGAACGGGGCCACGGACGGTACCCCGCCCCAGTGCGGAACCGCAGGCAAATACTGCAACCACGGCAGCTACAGCCCGCCGTTCTCGGACGATCAGCACGTCTACGCCTGCACGCCCGTGATCGCCGGCTGCGGCGGCGGGTACATCCAGAACGAGACCCTCACCACGGGCACGCTCCTCGTGGCGGGCTCGAAGACCGCCCGCCGCGGCGGCTTCTATGACTACCGCGAGGGGGCGTGGCTCCGGATGCTCAACGTGAACCCGCACGACCTGCTTCAGTGGAACCGCGCGCAGGGCGGACCGCTCTTCGACCCCAACGACACCACCGACGGGGGCATCGTGCTCTTCCTCACGGTGGTGGGCCCGGGCTCGAGCGGGATCCCCTCGGGGAACAATCCGCCCATCCGCTACGCCGTGCGCATCTTCGGCTCGAGCGATCTCGACTTCCCGAGCGGCATGGCCGATCCGACCGGCCTCACCGTCGTCTCCGACCAGGCGGTCTACGTCGAGGGGAACTACAACGTGGGCACGGCCGCGCATCCCAAGATGCCCGCGGCGGTGATCGGAGACACGATCAACGTGCTGTCCAACTACTGGTCGCGAAACACGACGTCGGGCGGCTTTTTCACGGGCAACGACTATCAGAGCTTTCAGAATCCCGCCTCGCCGCCGGGAGTCCGGGCGGCAGCAGCCCCGGGCTGCACGAGCGGTGCGACGGGAACGTGCAACACGTACATCAATGCCGCCTTCATCGGCGGCGTGAACCCGACGAGCGGCAGCCAGTACAGCGGCGGGTTCGAGAACTATCCGCGCTTCCACGAGGACTGGAGCGGCACGTCGGGGAGCCCGCGGCTCACGTATCGAGGCTCGTTCGTGAGCTTGGGTGCGCCGCTGCACAACAGCGGCCTGTGGGGCTACGGTCTCCCAATCTACACGGCACCCGGCCGCGACTGGGACTACGACACGGACTTCCAGAGCTCGCTGCTGATCCCGCCGCTCACCCCGATGGCCGTCGGCGTCGAGCAGATCCTCTTCACCGAGAACTTCAAGTAGCGCGGGCCGCTCAGGGCAGCACCTGCTGGAAGGGCTTCACCTCGACGCGGTTGAAGATGCCCTCGGTGACGTAGGGGTCGCGCGCGACGACCGCCCAGGCGTCGGCGAGCGAGTCGGCCTCGAGCACGATCAGGCTGCCGCTCAGGTCGAGAAGCCGCCCGGCGAGCCGGATGCGGCCCGCGCGCGCGAGCGGCTCCAAGTGCGCGAGATGCGCCGGGCGCACCGCCGGCCGCTTCGCCTCGGCGCCGGGCGCATCGTGGCCGATGATCACGAAGAGCATGCGCGGCTTCTAGCACGGGTCGTCCGCGGTTGCGCCCCGCCGGCCGCGCGACTAGCCTCGAGGGCTCCATGGCCGACGAGAGAGCGCGCCCGCACTCGCATCTGATCGACTTCCCCGAGGCGCTCGAGACGTTCTTCGCGCGGGTGGGCGAGCTCCGGGTCGTGCTCGGCGCCGAGGCGGCCCCGGGGCTCGCGCGCGTGGAGGCGCTCATCCGCGAGGCGCTCGCCGCGCGCGACCGCGGCGACCGCGACGCGGCCGTCGCCCGGATCGGCGAGGCGCTGGCGGTCTTCGCCGCGCTCGCGGGCGAGGCGGTGCCGACCGAGGCGGCGATGCTCCGCGGCGCGGCCGAGCGCTTCCGCCGCGCGCTCGGCGCGGGGGCGCTCGGCGAGGCGCAGGAGACCGTGGAGATCATGCGCGAGCGCTCGGGGAGCGTGCTCACCCCGAAGAAGCGCACGTGACGGGCCGTTGCCGAGCCGGCGGACGCGCGCTAGGGTTTGTGCCGGCGGTGGCGGGGGAGGTCTGGGGTCGCGGAGGCCTCGGTGCAGTACCTTCGTCGCATGGCTCTGGCGCTCGCGCTCGGCGGCGTCGTGGTCGCGGGGGCCGAACCCGTGGGCCCGCCGGCGCTGTCGACCGAGGGGGGGACGATCGTCTACACGGCCCGCTCGGGTGACACCCCGGCGCGGGTCGCCGAGATGTTCGGCATCCCGCCCGAGCAGTTCTCGGCGTTCCTGCGCGCCAACGGCATCACGGACGCCGCGCGCGTGCCGGCGGGCTTCCGCTACCGCGTGCCGAACCCGCTTGCGGCGCGCCTGAGCGCGCTCGAGGCCCAGGCGGCGAAGCTCGAGCACGAGGCGCAGGCGAGCGCCGAGCGGGCGCGCGCCCTCGAGGCGGAGCTCGTGCGGGCACAGGCGGCGAGCGCCGCCGCCGAGGCCGAGCACGCCCGGGTCGTCCGGCTCGAGCGGCTCTGGCCGCTCGCCAAGGTGGGCCTCGTGCTCTTGGGGCTCGTGACGCTCGCCGCGCTCGCGACGGCGCGACGGGCGCTCGGCGCGCTCGCCGCGGCGGAACGGCGGGCACGGGCGCTCGACGCCGAGCTCGAGCAGAAGCGCCGCACGAATCTCGCCGAGCGGCAGGAAAGCGCCCGGCGCATCCTCGCGCTCGAGGAGCGCATCCGCGAGCTCGAGCGCCCGCGCGGGCCGTCGACGCTGGTGTCGGTCAAATGATACACGAGTCGGTCATGGCCGATGCCCCTGCGGAGAAGGAGTGCTGCCGGCGCACGCGCGAGCGGTGGCTCAAGCGGATCGCCGCGTACTTCACCTCGTTCCCGGTGATCAAGGACGTCCCCTGCGACCAGTGCCGGGAGATCCTCGAGCTGCGCGTCTACGAGCGGCCCGCGGCCTGAGCGTCGCGGCGGCGCTCGCCATCGTCGCGCTCGCGGCAGGCGCGCAAGCCGCCGCGCCCGCGGCCTGTGCCGACATCGACCACACGCACGGCGCGTGGACGAAGCTCCTGCAGACGTACGCCGCGCCGCAGAGCCACGGCGAGCGCCTCGACTATGCGCGCTGGCAGCGCGAGGGGCAGCCCGAGCTGGACGCCTACCTCCGGTCGCTCGCCGCCGTGTGCCCCGCGACCTATGCCGGCTGGTCGACGCCGCAGCAGATCGCGTTCTGGCTGAACGCCTACAACGCCTACACGGTGCGGCTCGTCCTCGACCACTACCCGATCAAGAGCATCCGCCGGATCGGCCTCCTGCCCTTTGCGGCGCTGCGCACGCGGTTCATTCCGATCCACGTCCTCGGCGACCGCGACCTCTCGCTCGACGCGATCGAGCACGACATCCTGCGCAAGCGCTTCCACGAGCCGCGCATCCACTTTGCGCTCGTCTGCGCGGCGGTGGGCTGCCCCAAGATCGGCACCGAGGCCTACCGCGCGGCGGACCTGGACGCCCAGCTCACCGCCCGCGGCCGCGCGTTTCTCGCCGACGGGACGAAGAACCATTACGTTGCGTCGGTCAAGACCCTCTACCTCTCGCCGATCTTCGACTGGTACCGCGCCGACTTCGAGGCGGCGGCGGGAAGCCTCGTCGCGTTCATCGCCCCCTATCTGCCGGAGCCCGACGCCACCGCGGTGCGGGAGCCCGGCGTGAAGATCGTGTTCCTGCCCTACGAGTGGGCGCTCAATGGCCTCTGAGCTCGCGGTGATCGTGCCGGTGCTCGACGAGGCGGCACGGATCGGGCGCTCGTTGCGCGCGCTCGCTGCAACGCCAGGGGTGGGCGAGGTGATCGTGGTCGACGGCGGCAGCGCCGATTGCACGGTCGAGATCGCGCGCAGCTTCCCGGGCGTGCGCGTGCTCGCGGCGCCGCGCGGGCGCGGGCCGCAGATGAACGCCGGGGCGCGCGCCGCCTCGGGCGCGGTGCTGCTCTTCCTCCACGCCGACGTGACGCTGCCGGCGGATGCGGCCGCGCACGTGGCGGCGGCGCTCGCCGACCCTGGCGTCGTGGGCGGCGCGTTTCGGACGTGGACGGTGGCCGACGGCGGGGGCTGGCCACTCGGGCCGCTCCTCCACTTGGCCGACCTCCGCTCGCGGGTTACGCGGCTCCCCTACGGCGACCAGGCGCTCTTCGTGCGGCGCGAGGCGTTCTGGCGCGCGGGCGGCTTTCCCGCGCAGCCGCTCATGGAGGACGTCGAGCTGGCGCGCCGGCTGCGCCGGCTCGGTCGCCTGGTGACGGTGCCGGCGAGCGTGCGGGTCTCGGGGCGGCGTTTCGCGCACAATCCCCTCCGCGCCGTGCTCGCGCTGCGTCTCCTGCCCGTCCTCTATCGCCTCGGCATGGCGCCCGAGCGGCTCGCGCGCCTGTACGGGAACCCGCGCTGACCGGCGGTTGACGTCGTAGCGGCCAGGGGCGGTAGTCAGCCTGTGGCCGGGCGGGCGAGCGCGGGGGCGCGCGCGAGCACGCCGAGGGCCGCGAGCACGATCACCGCGCCGCCGGCAGCGAGCGCGTGCGGGACGCCGATGCGGTCGGCCGCGGCGCCGACGACGAGGCTGCCGCCGGTGCTGAGGCCGAAGAGGATCACGGTCATGAGGCTCATCACGCGGCCGCGCATGGCCTCGTCGACCGCGAGCTGGATCACCGTGTTGAGCGAGCCCACGCTGATCGTCTGGACGAAGCCGAGCGCGAAGAGGACAGCGGCCGTCGCCCGCACGCCGCGCACCACCGCGAACGAGCCGAGCACGCCGCCGAAGGCCACGGCGCCGAGCGTGCTCACGCGCCCCTTGCGCTCGACGTCGCCGGCGCTGGAGAGGACGAGCCCGCCGGCGACCGCCCCGCAGCCGACGGCGGCCGTGAGCCAGGCGAGGCCCGAGGCATCGAGGTGAAGCGTCCCGCGGGCGAGGGCGGGGAGGAGAATGATGTACGGAAAGCCGAAGAGCGCCATGGCGGTCGCGAGCAGCAGCGCCGGCCCGATCACGGGGTCGCGACGGGCGTAGCCGAAGCCCTCGCGCAGCGCGTGCAGGACCGGCGGCGGCGCGCCGGCGGGCCCGGGGGCGATGCGGATGCGCGCGACGACCGCAATCAGCGCGAGAAAGGAAAGCGCGTTGAGCGCAAAGCACCCCGCGGGGCCGATGGCGCCGTAGGCGACGCCGGCGAGCGCCGGGCCGAGCGTGCGCGCCAGGTTGAACTGGACGGAGTTGAGCGAGATCGCCTCGAGCAGCAGCGCGGGCTCGACCAGGCTCGGGATCACCGCCTGCGCCGCGGGGGCATAGAGCGCGTTGGCGCACCCGCTCATGACGACGACGGCGAGGATCGACCCCATCGCCAGGCGGCCGGTCAGCACGAGCGCCGCCAGCGCGAGCGCGCCCGTGGCGAGGACCGCCTGCGTGCACACCATGATCGCCCGGCGGCTCGCCCGGTCGGCGATCGCGCCGCCAAGCGGGGCCAAGAAGAACATCGGCACGTTGCCGGCGAAGCTGATCGCGCCGAGCCACGACGCCGAGCCGGTGAGCGCGTAGACGAGCCAGCCGAGCGCGATCGCCTGCACCCAGGTGCCGAGGTTCGAGACGAACGAGCCCGCCCAGAAGAGGCGGTAGTCGCGGGAGCGCAGCGCGGCGAGCACGCCGCGTTGTACAGCCGCGCGGCGGAGCGGTCGAGAAGCGCGCGATTGACCCCGAGCGCCGCCGGCCCTATGAAGGCGGCAGCCCCGGGCCGAACGACCATGGAGTTCTACGGGCGCGTCCTTCGCGAGCTGCTCGACGACGGGTCGATCGATCGCGGCTTCCGAACCCTGGTCGTGTGCGGTGGCATGCTCGACCGCGACACGCTGCTCGCCGCGGGCTTCTGCGACGTCACGATCTCGAACCTCGACGCCCGCACGCAGGGCGACGCGTACGCGCCCTTCGCGTGGAGCTTCCAGGACGCCGAGTCGCTCGGCTTCCCCGACGCGAGCTTCGACCTCGCCGTGGTGCACGCGGGCCTCCACCACTGCCAGTCGCCGCACCGCGCCCTACTCGAGATGTGGCGGGTGGCGCGGCGCGCTGTGCTTGCGTTCGAGTCGCGCGACAGCCTGGCGATGCGGGCCGCCTGCGCGCTCGGCCTCGCCGCGCGCTACGAGGTCGAAGCCGTCGCCGACAACGGCTACCGCTTCGGTGGAATGCGCAATTCGTCGATCCCGAACTACATCTATCGGTGGACCGAACGCGAGGTGCGCAAGACGATCGACTGCGCGAGCCCGCACGCACACCACGCCTACCGGTTCTTCTACCAGTTTCGGCCGCCCACCCGGCGGCTCGCGATGCACCGCAGCCGCGCGGTCCGCCTGGCCGGCCGCGTCCTCGACCTCGGCGCGGGCCTGCTCGAGCCCATCGCAGCGCGGCAGGGCAACCTCTTCGCGTTCTTCGTCCGGAAGCCGTCGTCCCCCGACGATTTGCACCCGTGGCTCCGCCTGGAGGACGGGACGGTCGTGCCCGACAGAGCATGGTGCGAGGCGCGGCTCGACCCGGGGGGGGCGGTCAGGCGGTGATCCTCGACTCGGCGTTGTCGATGTGGAATGAGCCAGACCGTTCGACGAAATGGACGTCCCCCGGCTACCTTCGAAGAACCAGCTGCGCAAGGCAGGAATCATCGTTCGCGAGTGGTGGCTCGGCGGAAGGCAGCGAATCCTCCTGACAGACGAGGTTGATCAGGCCTTCACGAGGCTGGACCTGTACCGCGCCGCCCATCAGGTCCCGCTCACAAAGGCTACGATGACGTTGCGATCGATGGTACGAACTATTGGTGCAAGTGGTGTGGTATCGCAGCGGCTCAAACGTCATGTGTCCATCGTTCGGAAGCTCGCGCGGGAGCCCCACATGCAACTGACGACGATGCAGGACATCGCCGGCTGCCGCGCGGTCCTCGAGAGCGAGCAGCAGGTGCGTCGCATTCAACACCGATGGGGGTCCCGTACGCGTGTGTGGGCGATCAGGAAGCTGCGTGACTACATCGCGCATCCGAAGCCGAGCGGCTACCGTGCCGTGCACGTGGTCGTGAGGGACGGCGAGGGGTTCTTCGTCGAGGTGCAGCTACGAACGCAGGTCCAGCACGAGTGGGCCGTGGCCGTAGAGCGAGTCGGAGGTAGGATTCGAGAGGACCTGAAGGGCGGACGGGGGCCACGGGAGGTACTGGAGTTCTTTCAGGTCGTCTCACGGGCCATGAAGCTCGAAGAAGAGGGTCAAGCCGTCCCACGGGATCTCGTGCTCGAGGTGCGGCACGCACGCCAACGGGCGGAGCCGTTCTTGAGCAGAGGACGCTGAGACTCATGCAACGTAACCGTCAACGACTCCGTCACTTCCTGTTGATCTTCGATCACAAGAAGGGGGCGCTGCTGAGACCGCCACAAGAGTTCGAGGATGCTCAGGAGGCGATCGCAGCGTATTCGCGAACCGAACGCGAGTATGAAGGTCGTGAGGATATGGAGATCGTCCTCATCGGGTCCGACTCCCTCGCGACGGTGAAGCGAACACATGCGAACTACTTCGCGGGCGACGTCGCCTCGAAGTACCTGCGAGGGCTCTGAGGATTCGATCGGTCCCGTGAGGCGGCGATGGCTCCTCTGCGCGCTCGTCCTCGGGGCGGCGCTCGGCGGCGAAGGACGGCACGCCGTGGCCGCTGAGCCCCTGCCGTTCGACCCGCCGGCGCCGGCGGTGCTCCGCGCCTCGCCGAAGAAGGTCTTCGCCCACTACTTCACGCCGTTCCCGATCTCGCTCGACAACAAGGACCCGACCATCGACTACTACACGACGGGCTACCTCGCGCCCGACGGCGAGGGCGGCAAACACCGCCGCTACGGCGGCTACCTCCGCGAGCGCCCGCTGCCGCGGTCCCCGCGCCCCGGCGCCGACTGGGCGGACCGCGACATGGAGGAGGAGGTGCGGCGGGCCGCCGCCATCGGCCTCGACGGGTTCAGCGCCGACATCCTCGCGACCTCCGGGGTGCATTGGGAACGTCTCCAGCGGTTGCTCGCCGCCGCCGCCCGCGTCGACCCGGGCTTCAAGATCGTGCTCATGCCCGACATGGACGCCGAGCTGCGGGCCCACCCCGAACGCCTCGCCGCCGCCGTCCGCAGCCTCGCGTCGAGCCCCGCCGTGTTCCGCCTGCCCGACGGACGCCTGGTCGTGGCGCCGTACGACGCCCAGCGGCAGAGCGCCGCGTGGTGGCGGCAGTGGATCGCCACGATGCGCGCCGATGGGATCGACGTCGCGCTGATCCCGCTGTTCCAGGGCTGGCAGCGCTACGCTGCGGACTTCGCGCCCTTCAGCGCAGGTGTTTCGGACTGGGGGCCGCGCTGGCCGTCGGCGGCGGAGACGCTGCGGGCGGCGCCCGCGGCGGCCCATCGCCTCGTGCCGATCTGGATGGCGCCGGTCGCCCCGCAGGACGTGCGCCCGAAAGCCCTGCGGTTCTGGGAGGCGGGGGGCAGCCTCCTCTTCCGGGCGATGTGGCAGAGCGCCATCGAGGGGGGCGCCGACTGGGTGCAGATCATCACCTGGAACGACTACTCCGAGGGCACCGAGATCGCGCCATCGACCGGCATCCAGTGGGCGTTCGCCGACCTCGCCGCCTACCACGTGACGTGGTTCAAGACGGGGGCGCCGCCGCCGGTCGCACGCGATGTGCTCTGCTATTTCCACCGGGTGCAGGCGGTCGACGCACCGCGGGACCCCGCGCGTCAACCCGAGCCGTTTACGCTCGCCGGGGGCGATCCGCCGCGGGACGAGGTCGAGTTGCTGGCCTTTCTCGCGAAGCCTGGGACGCTCGAGATCGAGCTCGGCGGGCGCACGGCGCGCGAGGAGGCCCCTGAGGGTATGACCTCGTTCCGGATTCCCCTGCGCCCGGGCAGGCCGGTCTTTCGGCTCGTCCGCGGGGGGCGCACGGTGATCACGCTCGCGAGCCCGTGGGAGATCCGCGACCGCGTCGTGTTCCAGGATCTGCTCTACCGCGCGGGGTGCAGCAATCGTCCGCTCGGCCGCTGAGGCCGCCGTTTTGTTCTTGACCTCCACGACGCCCCCGGCCTACGTTCCCCTCGACCCCGCCAGGCTTCGGTCCCAACGACCTCGACCGGGGGAGAAGGGGAGGTCCACCATGCGGACAGCCATCGGCGCGTCATCCCTGGTGCTGGCCATGCTGCTCCCGCTCGTGCAGCCGGCCGGCCGTGCGCACGCAGCATGCACGTGTGCCTGCACTGCAGGGGATTTTCAGACCTACGAGGTCGACGCCTTCCAGACCTTCGCCGTCGGCACGACCGTCAAGCTCACCGACCGCTTCTTCACCAATGGGACGTTCACGCTCGGCATCCCCAGGCGGCTCGCGGCGCCCGCCGACGTGAGCGACTCGAATCCGAGCGCACCCACGAGCCCGGACCATCTCGCGGGCTACATCGTCGAGGCGTCTCCGCCCTTCGGCGGGGCGAGCGGGCTCGTCGTGAACAACCGCTTCGGCACGTTCACCGCGCTGCTGCGGCGGCCGACGAAGCTCTATGTGCCCGCGTCGAAGGGGCTCACCGCCCCACCGCCGCCGCTCACCGACAAGAGCGTCGACCACTTCCTCTGCTACGATGCAGGCGGGGGCGCGGGCGTCACCAAACCCACGGTGACCGTCACCGACCAGTTCGGCACGCGCATGCTCAAGCTGCTCGGCGTCGAGGAGATCTGCGACGCGGTCGACAAGAACGGCGAGGGCATCCCATCGCCGAACCAGTGGCTTACCTGCTACAAATTCCGCGTGCTGAGCGGGAACAGCCATCCGGGCAACGTGTTCGTCGACACGCAGTTCGGGCAGGACGTGTTCCTGGCGAAGCATCCCGACGAGCTCTGCGTCGCGAGCACGGTCGCGCCGTAGGCGCCGTCGAGCGGAGGGAAGCCTGCGCGCCCCTCCGCGCGTCGAGGCGCGTAGCTCGCGGTACGCGCTGCCGCCGCTGGCCGCACGGTGACCAAGGAGGACCACCATGGACCATCGGACCGTGAAGCTCGGAAAGCGCCCGGCACGACACGATCCGCGTACGCTGCGGCTCGGCGATTATCTGCTGCCTCGCCTGCCCACGCCCAAGCCGCGCGTGGACTACACGACCAAGGTGCCGGCCGGGCAGTGGGGCATGATGGCGAACGACAAGATCGGCGACTGCACCTGCGCAGCCGCAGGGCACATGATCGAGGAGTGGACCGCCTGGTCGAAGCCCAAGATGGTCGTGCCCGCGGACCGGGACATCGTGCGTGCCTACAGCGCCATCACCGGCTACGACCCAAAGGACCCCGCCACCGACCAGGGAGCCTACGAGCTCGACGTGCTCAAGTATTGGCGCAAGAAGGGCATTGCCGGCCACCGGATCGTGGCCTTCGTCGCGCTCGAGCCGGGCAACCACGATCACGTCCGTGACGCAATCGAGCTGTTCGGCAACTGCTACATCGGCCTCGCGTTACCGATCAGCGCGCAGAACCAACGGGTCTGGACGGTGCCCCCCGGCGGGCCGGTCGGACCCGGGGCCCCCGGGTCGTGGGGCGGACACGCCGTACCCGTCGTCGGCTACGATCCCCGCACCCTCACGGTCGTGACCTGGGGCGCACTCCAGCGCATGACGTGGCGATTCTGGAGCACGTACTGCGACGAAGCCTACGCCGTGCTGAGCAAGGACTGGCTCGACAAGCACGGGGTGAACCCCGAGGGCTTCGACCTCGCCGCGCTCGAAAAAGACTTGAGCGCGCTCACCGGGCAAGCCATCGCGCTACGGGGATTCGTGAACCCCGCGGTCTGATCCCTCAGGAGGCCGGAGGACAGGCTGCGACACAGGCGTGGAACTGCGTGCGGCAGGCGGTCTCGGCCGCGGGCCCCCCGCTCAACTGCCACTGGTTTCGGCAGGCATCCTTGCACGAGAACCTGAGCTGCTCGTACGGGTCGAGGCAGTGCACGTAGCAGGGGTTGAAGCCACACGGATTGCCCGATCCACCGCAGCCGCACTGCGATTGGCAGGTCGGCTTCGCGTCGTTCACGATCGCATCGCAGCCGTTCTGCGCAATGCACGCCTCGAGCGGCGCATCCGCGTTCCCGAGGCAGGTCGCGCGCGCGTCGAGACACGCCGACAGACAGCCGGGCTCGATGTTCTTGCAGTTCGCCCGATCGTCGAGGAACGCGTTCTTGCACCCGGTCTTGCAGCCCGCGTACGTATTCTTCGCGGCCTGCAGGCAGCTCTTCACATCCGCCCGTGCCGCCGTCAGCCAGAGCGCTCCGAGCAGGAGCGCGGCGCCCAGTGTCTTCATCATGGCCCTCCGCATGGTCGTCTCACTCGCTCACGAACGCGCCGCTCGGGGAGGCCGGCGGGCACGACTGCACACACGCCTTGAAGCCCTTGGCACACGCCTTGAGCGCCGCCTGCGCATTGGTGTCGAGCCGGAAGCTGTCTCGACACCCGTCACGACAGGTAAAGGCCTCGAGCTGGAAGGGATTCATGCAGGCGATGAAGCACGCGTTGGTGCTGCACGGGTCGGTGGAGCCGCCGCAGGCGCAGCTCGCCTTGCAGGTCTGTCGGTGCTGGCTCAAGGTGTCCTCGCAACCCTGCAGGCAGAGGGTCAGCGGCTGCCGGGCGGCGGTGACGCAGTCGTTGCGGCCGTCGACGCATGCCTCGAAGCATCCGGGCGCGACCCCATGACAGAGCGCGCGGGCGTCGTCGAAGTCACCCTTGCACTGTGCCTTGCACTCCACGAAGGTGTTCTTGGCGTCGGTGATGCACGATTTCACTCCGCCGGTGGCCAGCACCCGCCCGCCCAGCAGCAGCAGCAGCAGCGAGGTCGTGGCCACCACGCCGGCAGCGCGCATCCTCATCGGTGGTCCCCCTTTCCGCCCGTCCCGTGAGACGGCCTAGCGAACTGTGACCACGAATGCCCCGAGCATGCAAGCGCAAAATGGGCGGGGGCGAGGCGCGTCAGGACGGCTTCCGCGAAGCGGTCCCAGGTGAGCTCGTTGCGCTCGCCCGTTGCCGGCTTCACGACACCGTCGCGCCGCGAAGTCCCCGCGTGCCCATGCCTCGCCGCCGTCCCCTCCCGCTCCGGCGTTTGCCGGGCGCATGCCTGTCTCAGCCGCCTTGGTGCGAAGAAGAGATGGAAGACCCCCGCGAAAGGGAGCGCGGGCGCCGCCGCGTCGCGTCAGGTCGCAGCCTCCCCTGCCTAAGCAGCTCGATCCTCGACCGGGCCCAGTCGAGGGTGTTACCGACAATCTGAGCTGGGTTGCCGATAACCACTGAATCGTCGGGAATTATGCCTCGCACAACACTGCCAGCTCCGATGATTACGTTCTTGCCGATGGAGCACCCTGGCATCAGAATCGACCGAGTTCCGACGAAGCAGTTCTCTCCGATCGTGACCGGCTCCGCCCTCGAGACATCCGCCGGGAGCGCTATCCCCAGAGCAACAAACGCTCGTGTCAACGCATAATCGTGCGTCAGTATCCTCACGTACCCCGAAATGACAGCGTCGTGTCCAATGGAGATCAAACCGTAGTCTGTGCCATCAAAGGAGCACGTTGGTGCAATGTAGCGCGGGATCCCGTATATTCGCAGCCCGAAGAAGCGAAGGACCGGAATATAGCAGCGCATGTAAAGTCGTGTGTCGACATACGCGAGCCGACTAACGCCGAGAAGGCAGAGTTTCCTCAGCGCCTTGTAGCTGATCCGCCGTGCGGCCTCCATCGGTCGTCCTCCCAGGGCCTCGGGCCCGAACTGCATTCCGGAGTTGCCTGTGGCGCTTCGGGGCTGAGGTGCGCAAGGCGATTGTATACCTCGATGGCCTGCGACATCAGCTTCTGGTATCGGGGTTCGTCGAGGCGTCGGCTCAGCGATCGCTTGAGGCGTTCCTTGTGGTCAGTTGGCATGGAGAGCCTCTCGGGAAGCCCAAGCCCGACCTTGTTAATCGCGTCGATCTTGGCGAAGACGGCGGCTTCTTCCGTGGCGGTGTGGCGAAAGGGCGCGAAGGAGCTGCCGAACTTCCGGTTGACTCGTTCGATCACCGCGTGAAACGTGCGCGTTGTCTCGTCGAACGTGCTGGGCACGAAAGCCTCGCGATAGCGCAGCAGACTTTGGTGAAAAAGCGTGTACGTGCGAAGGGCCAAGGGCGGCGTTAGCCAGCGTGAGTAGTAGACAAGGGCAGAGAGGACCGCATCGCGAGGGTGTCGTAGGAGTAGTATGCTCGGGACGCCCAGGCGTGCGGCGACCATGAGCTGAGCGGGGGCATGAAAGTGGTGCGCAATTCGCACGCGACCGGGCTGTGCATGTTCGAAGGCGTAAACGGCAAAGTAATTGCCGCATCGCATGTACCCCTCGATAACTACGTCTGTATTCTCATCGACCAATTTGCGGACGTGGTTCTCGCGGTGCCTGGCGATGGTCAGGAAGAGGCGAGGATGCGTCTTCGCTAGGTTGCTCGCCAGGAATTTGAGGCGACTGAGAAGCGGGGGAGTGGTCTCAACGATGGTAGACATGGGGGTTATTCCGTATCCCATAGGGGAAAAGCACGCGCAGCGAGCTGCGAAGGAGGGCATCTGCACGGAGAATGACGTCAGCAAAGACGTGCCCCGCTGGGGCCCGGAACGACGTGACGTGGAAGTACGCCGGCCCGCGGACGGGCCGCGGGGTGAAGTAGTAGTTCGAGATGCAGCACCGCCGCCCCGGGTGCACCACCCGGCTCACCGAGTGATACGAGGTGCGGTTGGCCTCCATCACCACAAGGCGGTTGAAGCGGCTGTGAATCGTGCGCGGAGGGTGCTTCACACCGCGATCCCAGAGCTCCAGGTTGCCGCCGTAGTCGGGTCGCCAGTCGGGACTCACATAGAAGAGGGCGTTCAGGACGCGGTAGTTCTCCCGCCGCGCGTCGTGGGAGTTGTCGAGATGCGGATTCACGAAGCAGCCCTCGACCATCAGGCTGATCCCGCCCACGTACAGCGTCGGGTCGGGTTTGAGGGGCGTGATCCCCGTGATTTCGGAGAGCAGGGTCACGACGCGCGGGTCCTGAAAAGCGTAGACGCACTCCTCGAGCAGCGGATCGTGGCGATCCATCTGCGCCGAGGCGTACTTGAATTCGCGGAACGTACGCTGCCGCAGCATGTCCTTCGGCTCGGGGAAACGGTCGTAGAGCGTGCGGGCGTCGTTCGGCTCGAGCAGGTCATCGAGCACGAACGTCCGGATCCCCGGTGTCCTATGGAAGTCGCGGGCGAGGCGTTCCGCCTCGCCCGCGATCCGGGCGACGATCTGGTTCGCGAACCGTCCCCGTGTCTCACCGACTTGTCCCCCGATCCCCGTCATGTCGAAATACTCCAGCGTGGTGCGAGCGATTCTTCGACCCAGCGGTCCGACGTCTCGTAGCCGAGGGCCAGCAAGAGGTCGCCGGCCTCTGCGTGGAAAAACGCACGGTCTTCCGGGGTAAAGGCCTCCCGCCAGCGTTCGAGGCGTTCGGTCGGTGGGTGGCAGCGCACCGCCGTCGTCTCCGGGCGACGGGAAAGCAGGCGCGCGCGCCGCAATGCCCATAAGCTCGTCGGCGGTGCCGGCAGCCAGGGCTGCCGGCCGAGCAAGGTGAGGCCGAGCCGCGCGGCGAGGCCTTCGAGCGTCCGTCGCGGTTCCCGGACGAGCGCCTCGAACGCGACGGCGTGCACGCCGGGCAGCGCGAGCCAGGCCCGCACGTGGTCAGCCCAGGCGCGCACGCGGCTCGCTCCCCCGTGGCGCTGGCGCATGAACTCGCCGATCGAGCAGTACGCCGCGGCGTCGTGCCCCTTCATGTAGAGATGGTAGGAGCACATGACGTCGCGGCCGTCGCGATAGACGTAGCAGACGCTCGCTTCGCGCCCGAGCCACTCGACCCACGCCGCCGGCAGGTCGTGGTGCTCGTCGGGGAGGTAGAAGGCCCGATAGCCGGGCAGCGCGTGGGTCTTGACGAGGGGCCGGGCCGCGCGCCGCAGGATCCGGCGCGCCGCGGCCTCGCCGAGCGCTCCCTCGCGGCGCATGAGCGACTCGAGGTTGAGGTACAGGCGATCGAGCGGCTCACCCCAGTACTTCCACGACCGGCACTCGCGGAACTGGCGGCGGAAGGTGTCGAGCGTGAGGTGCGTGCCCGAGCGGGGATGGCTGGCGACGACGATCGGCCCGTTCATTCCCCGGCATTCGCCTCCACGGCCATGGGCAGCCGCCCGGCCGCCGACCGGGGCGCCACCCGACGGGCGCCGAGTTGCGCGGCGATCCACCGGTACGTGCGCGCGAGCCCCTCTTCGAGGCTCACCTGCGGTTCCCAGCCGAGCACCCGGCGCAATCGGGTGTTGTCGCTGTTGCGCCCGCGCACGCCCTGGGGCTTGGTGAGGTCATGCACCCGCCGCACGCGCTTGCCGGCGATCCGCGCCACGATGTCCACGAGCTCGTTGATCGTCACCAGGCGGTCCTGGCCGAGATTGAGCGGCTCGGCGTAATCGGCACGCATGAGGCGGTATATCCCCTCGACGCAGTCGTCCACGTAGCAGTACGAACGCGTCTGCAGCCCGTCGCCCCAGACCTCGATGGCATCGCCGTCGGCGGCGAGGGCCACCTTCCGGCAGATCGCCGCCGGTGACTTTTCCCGACCGCCTTCGTAGGTACCGAGCGGGCCGAAAATGTTGTGAAAACGGACGACGCGTGTCTCGAGCCCGAAGTCCTCACGGTAGTGCCGGCACATCCGCTCGGTGAACAACTTCTCCCAGCCGTAGCCGTCCTCGGCATCGGCGGGATACGCGTCCTCTTCGCGCAACGGCGTCACGTCCGGTCGGTCCTGGCGGTACATCGGGTAGACGCACGCCGAGGACGTGTAGAGGAGCCGCCGCACCCCGTTCACCCGTGCGGCCTCGAGCGTGTGGGTGTTGATCAGGACATTGTCCCGGGAAATTTCGGCGCGGTTCGCGTGGATGAAGCCGATGCCGCCCATGTTCGCCGCGAGCGCGTAGACCTCCTCGACGCCGGCGGTCGCCACGAGGCAGTTGTCCCAGCGCCGGAGGTCGAGGAGCCGAAAGTCGTGCGCGGCCGTGGGCTCGAACTCGGGCTCCTTCACGTCGACGCCGCGCACCCAGTACCCGCGCGCGACCAGGTACTTGACGAGATGATGGCCGATGAAGCCGCCGGCGCCCGTCACCAAGACCTTTTGCATCACGAACCTCCTTCGTCCACCGTGAGCGAGGGATGCGGCAGCGCGATCGGCTGCCGGCTGCGGTGTGCCGCGACGATCGTCGTGATCCGCGCCGCCATCTCGGCGAGCGCGCGGCTGCGCTCCCAGGTCCGCCGCGCATACTCCCGTCCCCGGCGGGCCATGGCGGCACGCCGCTCGGGGTCCGCGGCGAGCGCGGCGACCGCGGCGGCCAACGCCTCGGGATCCTCCGGAGCGACGACTGCCCCGGCCTCCGCCTGCGCAACCACGCGCGCGACCTCGCTGGTCGCCGCCACCGAGGCGATCACGGGGCGTGCGGCGGCGAGCAGCGTGAGCACCTTCGAGGGAAAGACGATGTCGGCGACGGTGCGCTGCTGGGTCACCAGGGCGACGTCGGCTGCGGCGAGCAGGTCGAGGAAGGCGGCCTTCGGCTGCAACGGTAGGAAGCGCACGGCCCGAATGCCCCGTGCCCGGGCGGCCGCCTCGAGCGCCGGGCGCTCGGCGCCGTCGCCGACGAGCACATAGAGCACGCGCCCCGGGTCGGTGCGCTCGGCGGCGGCGAGGATGACGTCGAGCCCCTGCTTCACGCCCATGTTGCCGCAGTGTACGGCGAGGAACTGCGCGCCGATGCCGTGCGCGCGTCGGAACGTCGAGCCGCCGGCTGCGGGCACGTCAAAAAGCGCCGGGTCGGCCCAGTCCGGTAGCAGCACGACCTTCTCCGCGGGCAGCCCCTTGGCCACGATGCGCTCGCGCATGCTCTCGGTGAGCGTCGAGACGCAGGCGGCGGCGCGGTAGCTCGTGCGTTCGACGGCGTAGAGGAGGCGCAGCAGACGCCCCGGGGGGAGCATGCCCAGATCCGCCGCGGCGTCGGGCTGAAGGTCGGGGACGTGGAGCAGGAACGGCACGCGCCAGAGCCGGCTCAGCAGCAGCGAGGCGAGACCGAGCCCGAGGGGCGGCGACACGGTGACGAGGACGTCGGGCCGCTGCGCGGCGAGGCTCCGCAGGCAAGCGGCGGCGACGAACGAGGCTTCGTGCACGATGCGCCGCGCGGGGGTTGCGTGCGCCGGAACGTAGAGGGGGCAGCGCAGGATGCGCACGCCGTTGCGTTCCTCGACGGCGAAGGGCCGCCGTCGGTACGCAGGCGGCACCCGCCACTGGGGGTAATAGGGCAGGGCGGTGCACATCGTCACGTCGTGGCCCTGGGCAGCGAGATATTCGCAGCGCCCGGTGTTGAACGGGCCGATGCCGGTCTCTTCCGGCCAGTAGTTGATGCCGAGGACGAGGATGCGCATTCGTCGCTTCCCTACCCGCTGCCGGCCGAAACGGCCGGCCGCGGCTCGCCCGCCTCGCCATTGCCCGCGTGTTGCAGCGCGGACTCGAACGCCCGCAGGTGCACGTCGGCGCAGATCTCCACGCGATAGCGTTCGACGGCCCGCCGGCGCGCCTCGGCCGCCATGCGCGCCCGCAGCCGCGCGTCGTGCCAGAGCCGCAAAACCGCGGCGGCGATCGCCTGCGGATCCTCGGGGGGGACCACGAACCCGGTGACGCCGTCCTCGACCACTTCCCGCAGCGCGCCCACGTCGGTGGCGACGACGGGCAGCCCGCACGCCATCGCCTCGAGGGCGGTGGTGGCCACCCCCTCGGAGCGGGAAACCGACGTAATCAGCTTCACGTCCATGGCCGCGTAGCAGCGCTCGACATCGGCGCGGGGCCCGACGAAGAGTAGCCGCTCGGGCGCGATGCCCGAGCGGCCTGCCTCCGCGTCGACCATGTGCGCGTAGCGGCGGTGCGTTGCGTATCGCGCGCCAACGACGAGAAACGCGCTCGCGGGGCACGCGCGATGTATGTGAGCCGCTGCGCGAACGAAGTGCTCGATGCCCTTCTGGGGATTGATGTTCGCAACCGTGCCGATCACGAGCGAGTCGTCGGGCAGGCCGAGCCGCCGGCGCGCCTCGGTCCGGCGGGGCGGAGAGACGCAAAAGCGCTCCGTGTCGACGGGTGGGTAGTACACGTGCACCGGCATGCGCAGCCGCGCGCGGCCCCCGTGCTGGGCGATCAAGCGCTCGCCGGTGAACATCACGGCATCCGCGAAGCGCCGCACCATGGACATCGCGAGGTTGCGGAACCATTGCGGCGGGCGGCTGTCGAGGATCTGCCAGACCACGGGGACGCCGGCCCGCCGCGCGGCCAGGGCCCCCTGGACGTTGACGAGCCCGCCCAAGACGACGAGGTCGATGTGCCGGTCGCGCACGACGCGTTCGATGTGCTCGACCTCGCGACGGAAGGCGAGCGCGAGCCCGATGTGCTCGCGCGGGTCGAGCGTCGCCCGCAGCCGGTGCAAGGGAAGCTGCACGACGTCGACGCCGGCGGCGCGGAGTCGCTCGGCCGCGTTCCCGGGCTCGTCGGGCAGGGCCACGACCGTGTCCCACCCGCGCGCGGCGAGCGCGGCCTTGAGCCGCAGCGCCTGATTCTGCGGCCCGCTGTAGACCGCGTGGTGGATGACGAAGAGAAAGCGGCGGCGGACGTGGGACCGGGTCATGACCATTGGGGGATTCTCGCGAGTCGCCGTGCGACGGTGGCCGTTCGGCGGCTTCGCGGCGCAGTCGCCGCCACGTGGAAGGTGAGCCAGAGCGGCAGCACGATGAAGGCCGCCTTGTCGATTGTGTCGACCGGGCTGTCGCGCAGCGCGATCACCAGGAACGGTACGAAGAGCGAGAAGAGCAGGCGCACCGGCGTGCTCGTGGCACCGAAGCGGCAGAAGTACTCGTAGGCGACCCGGGCGCCGAGCCCGAAGAGCGCCATGCCGACGGCGATGCCCGGCAGCCCGAAGTCCAGGTAGAAGTACAGCAGGATCGAGAACTCCGGATTCGCGAGCTTCATGCCTTCGGTGTTGTATTCCGCGGGCCACATCGTCGCGATGACCTGCTCGCGCGGAGCCAACGGCTTGTCGTGCCAGAGCGCCCGAGGGATGGGACGGATCACCAGATCACCGAACACGGCCATGCCCCAGGTGCGGGGGATTTCCGTTGGGATCGCGCTCATCACGGCGGCCAGCGCCGGGGCCATCTCGGTGTCGCCGCCCCGCGTGAGGGGAGCCAGGATCTTCGCCGGATCGCTCAGCACGGCCGCGACCGCGCCGCGCACGCCCGTCTCCTGGCGTGTCGCCGCGTCACGGATGGCGAGCAGCACGGCCGATCCCGTCAGGGCCGTGGCCAGCACACACACCAGCAGGAGCGGGCCTGGGCGGCGCTGCTGGGTCACGTACCAGTAGACCAGGGCGCCCCCGGCGAATGGGAGCAGCATGATGCGGTTTCCCCCAGGCGCTGCGCGCAGCACGAGGAGGAGCCCTGCCGCCGCGCCGAGGAACGATATCCTCCGGTCGCGCCGCGCATGCCCGACGGCGAGCAAAACGAGGCTCGCGGGAATGAGCAGCATCGGGGCGTGATTGAGGTAGCCGGGTGCGCTGCGCAGCGCCTCGACCAACGCGGGACTCCGCCCCGCAAAGAACAACGCGAGACCGGACACGCCTACCGTGCGCGTCGCGAAGACGAGAAACGCGAGAAAGGACGCCACGCCGATGAGCGCAGCGGCACAGGCGATGGCGACGATGCGGCCGGTATCGAACCGCGCCGGGGGCGGTGCCATCCGCCGGGCGATGCGCCGTCCGAGCGACGCCGAGTACCCCCCGACGAACGCCGCCGCTCCGATGAGCGCTGCCGCCAGCAACGTGGGGAACGCGTCGACGACCGGGATCGTCGCCGTCGGGCGCACGTAGTCGAAGTCGTTTTCGACGACCATCGCGAGCGGGCGTACGAGGAACATCACGCCGTAGGCGACCGCGAAGATGACTATGGGCTCGAAGGGATCGAAGCGGCGGTCGGCCACGCGCCAGGCAAGCGGCGCGACGAGCACGAGGCCGAGGCCGCCGAGCAGGAGCAGCACGCCGGGGCTCGTTGCGCTCGTCACGGGCACGGCGAGGCGATCTCCGGGCGCGCCTCGAACGCGCGCAGCCGCCGCGACCAGTGCAGGTCGAGGGCGGAAACGAGCGCCACGGCGAGCGAGAGCGCGTAACCCACGCTGAGCACCCCCGCGAGGCCGGTGGCCCCCCAGCGCGCAATGCCGACGGGTGCGGCGGCGAGCAGCCAAGGATACATCGACACCTCGGAGACGGTCGACACGGCCGGCCGCCCGAGCCCGCGCAGCCCCTCCACCAGGATGCGCCGCGAGGCCACGGCCGTCGTGCCGATCAGCAGCACGCGCGCGATGGGGACCGCCCCAGCGAATTCGGCCCCGAAGAAAAGCCGGACGAGCCAGGGCATCTCCGCCACGAGGAAGGCCGTGAGGGGCACGTTGACGAGCGTCACCGCCCAGAAAAAGCGCCAGACGAGCTGCGTGCCGCGTCGCGTGCCTGCGTGCCGCACCACCGCCGGATAGGCCACCTTGCCAGCCGCGTCGGCGAGAAAACGCGGGAGGTTCGTGAACGCGTAGGCGACCACGTAGAGCCCCATGGTCGCCGGCGAGAGCAAGAGCGCCACGGCGGCCTGGTCGACGCGCAGGCTGTCGACCGGCGACACCGCCCCCAGGTGACCCCGGAGGCTGAATGCGAGGAGCTCGCGCCGGAACCCGGCGATGGGCCGCCAGTCCGGACGTTCCCTCGCGAGGGCGAGCGTTGTCGACACGGCGGCGGGAAGCGCGAACGCGAGCGCCGACACGGTCGCCACGGGCAGGAGCGAGCGGTGCCCGGTGAGGAACAGCGCCGCCACCGCCGCCGCGTAGAGCGCCGTCGGCAGCAGGCGCAGCAGGTTGAACGCGCGGAAGCGGTGCTGGCCTTGCAGCACGCCCATCGCGTACTGGTGGGCGAGCATTGCGGGCAGGAGAGCGAGGAGTGGGTAGACGGCGGTGCGGACCTCCGGTGGCCGGCCGCTGCTCCACGCCAGCAGCACGAGGGCGGCGAGCGCGGTGAGCACCGCACCCTGCACGAGCGCGATGCGGTAGACCTCGCCGAGAATGCGGCGGCGGTCGGCGGGACGCTGACTCAAGAAGTAGGTGCACCCCACCGGGACGCCGAGGCCGCCGAGCAGCGAGATCAACAACGGCCAGAGCGTGAGCCCGGCGAGGTAGCCGCGCCCGTCGACCCCGAGCATGCGGGCCACCAGGGGCCCGCTCGTCAGCAGGCAGAGCTGTATCGCGAGTGTCGCGCCCAGGCTGCCGAGGCTCGCCAGCAGGATCCGGCGGGATTCGCCGCCCACCTGCCAGCGGGCGAGCGTCCGGCGCAGCGCTTCCCCCCTCACGCCGCGCCCCGCCCGCTCAGCACCGCCGGGATCGTGCGCAGCACGATCGCGACGTCGAGCCAGAAGCTGCGCCGGCGGATGTACTCGAGGTCGAGTCGCACCCACTCGTCGAACTTGATCTGCGAGCGTCCCTTGATCTGCCAGAGGCAAGTGAGCCCTGGCGTGACCGCCAGGCGCTGGTAGTCGCGCGGGCGGTAGCGCGCGACCTCCTCGGGCAGCGGCGGGCGCGGACCGACGATGCTCATGTCGCCGCGCAGCACGTTCCAGAGCTGCGGGAGCTCGTCGATGCTCGATCGCCGCAGGAACCGGCCCACGCGCGTGACGCGTGGATCGTCGCGGATCTTGAAGACCGGGCCGTCGACCTCGTTGAGCGCCTCGAGCTCCTGGCGCGTCAACTCCGCGCCGTCGATCATCGTGCGGAACTTGTAGCAGGTGAACTCCTCGCCCCAGCGCCCGCAGCGGCGCTGGCGGAACAGGATCGGCCCGGGCGAGGTGAGGCGGATCAGCGCGGCGACGACGACCCACAGCGGCGCGCTGAGCACCAGGAGGACGCTTGCCAGCACGCAGTCGAACACGCGCTTGCTCACTGCGTAGAGCCGGCGCTCGGGCATGACGGTCCACCCCGGCCCGCCCTCGAGCGGGCGCACCGCGGCGGCGGGCCGCACGCTGGCGGTGCGTGCCGCGTCCCCGTATTCGACGATTTCACCCATCCCGTTCGACATCGAGCAGTCCCCCGTGCGCGCTCGGCGGTGCGCCGGTCAGCGATCGGCTGCGGGCGGATTCCGTCCGGATTCCCGCCGAGCGAGCACCTCGGTGATGCCTTGATACACGGGGCCGAGATCGAGCGCGTGGCGCTCGCCGGCCTCGAGCACGCCGGCGGCCGCGGCGAAGTCGCCGCGCGCCGCGTACACGTCGACGGCGAGCCGGCGGTAGAGGTCGCCGCGGTCGGGCGCGCGGTGCACGGCGAGCCGGAGCACCTCCTCCGCCGCGGCCCGATCGCCCGCCGAGACGTAATCGCGCGCCGCACGCACGAGCAGCGCCTCGCCGCCGTCGCCCTCGGCCTCCGCCCGCAGCCCAGCCGCCGCTGCCGCCCACTGCCCGCGCGCCTCGCGCAAGTCGGCGAGCTGTCCCGCGATGGCAAGCCGCGCCTCGTCGTCGGCCCGGGCGGCGGCAAGCGCCCGCTCGAGGCCGCGCTCGATCGCGCCCGCCTGCGCCGCGTCGAGCACGGCGAGTCGTCGCGCGAGCCCGCCGCCATCGGCGAGCGCGCTCGCGGCGTCGAGGCCGAGCGCGGCGTGCGCGTCGAGTCGGGGCCGACGGAACGCCGACTCCTCGAGCGCGGCGAGCGCCGCATCGCGGACGCCGCGGGCCCAGAGCGCGAGCGCGAGCCGGTCGCGTATATCGGTGTCCCACGGGGCGAGCACGAGCGCGTGGCGCAGCGCGGCCTCCTGACTGGGCCCCGGGGGGAGCGCCGCGGCGAGGGCGCTGTGCGCCGCGGCCGATGCCGGCGTGCGGTCGACGGCCCGCTCGGCCGCCGCGAGCGGCGTTCCTCCCGGGGGGCGCAGCCCGGCCGCGGCGAGTGGTCCCACCGCGAGCACGAGGCCGATGAGCAGCAGGGCCGGGGCCCCCCAGCCGTGGGCCACCCGCGGGCGCGAGGTGAGCACGAGCAGCCCGAGCAGGACGAAGAGGACGAGGAGGTTCGCGGGGACGCGCAGCGCCGAGTCGAACACCCCGCCGGCCAGCGCCGCGACCACCCCACCGGCGAGCCCCCAGCGCAGCACGTGCCGCTCGCCGAACGCCGCACGCCACTCGGGCGCGTCGACCGGGCTCCGCGCCACCGTCGTGCCCCGCGCGCGCACCGCGCCGAAGACCCGGAGGGCAAAGAGGACGACGAGCACGAGCCCGACGAGACCGACCTCGGCGGCGAGCTCGATATAGTCGTCGAAGGCATGCGCCCAGTGTTGAGTGTCGATCGGCGGCTGCTGGTAGGGGGAGAGCGCATCGGACCAGGCGCCGAGCCCGGCCCCCACGAGCGCGTGGTCGCGGACCACGGCGAGCCCTTGGGTGCCCACGGCGAGACGGGTGAACAGGCCGTCGGGCGCGGGGGCCTTGAGGTCGCGCACGGCCCACAAGCCGAGGGTGGCGAGGCTCGCGAGACCGAGCCCGAGACCCGCTGCGATCGCCAGCCGACGCCCGTGGCGCGCGGTGGCGCCCGCGCTCGTCACCCCGAGCCCGGCAAAGAGCGCCACGGTGGCGGAAGCGGAGCCGGTGGCGTGGTGCGCGACCAGGAGCAGGAGCGCACCGCCTGCCGCCACGAGGGGCAGCCAGAGCCGCCGCTGGTTCACGGCGAGCATTGCGAGCCAGGCTCGCTCGCCCGCATGCCCGCGCGCCGCCGGGACGAGCCGGCGCCACAGACGCCGGATGGTTGCCGCCGCGTAGGCGCACGCAAGCGGGGTCACCGCGGCGAGCCACAGCCCGAGCGCGTCGGGGCTCGGGAACGTCGCCGCGCTGCGCCCGCGGTACATCGGTGCCTCGAGGGCGCGCAGGACGCTCTCGGTGCTGACGATCCGCTGGAGCAGGGCGAGGGCTGCGAGGAGGAGGGTCGTCGCGCCGAGGGCAAGGGCGAGCCGCACGACGACCTGCACACGCGGATCGCCTCCCGAGGATGCGGGCTCCCAGGGGTAGGCGACCAGCGCCGTGAACACGGCGAGCGCGGGCGCCAGGCGTGCGATCGCGAGGCGCACCGCATCGGGGTCGAGCGCGAGCGGGCGCCACGCTGCCCAACCGCTGCCCGCGGGCCAGCCGGGCAGCACGGCGCGGTAGGTGGCGGCCGTTGCGGGCGTGCACAGCTCCACGAGCGCTGGCGGCAGCGGCAGCGTGGTGGCCAGCGCGAGCACGACGAAGGCGACGAGCGCGCCGAGCCCTGGCGCGCGCGGCATCTCGCCGCGCTGGCGGCGTGCGCGCACCGTGAGGGCGAGGGCAATCAGCGCCAGGGGCGTCGTCACGAGCAGGGCGAACGGCGGCTCCCCCCCCAGCAGCAGCGGCGTTGCGAGCACGAGCGCCTCGAGGACGAGCAGCAGGCAGCGGTCCTGGCGGGCGCGCCGCGCGGCGACTGTTCGCCAGAGTGTGGCCACATCGGCCGTCATGCCCGCTCCTCGAGAGCCGCCGAGGCGGCGTCGTAGCGGCGGTAGACCAGGTAGAGGTCGTCCCAGCCGAGGTCGACGTTGTTCACGACCGCGCCGAGCAGATGCGCATTGGCCAGCACGAGGTGATCGCGTGCCCGGCGCACGAATTCGCGCGGCGTGTCCTGGCCCTTGACGACCAGGGCCACGCCGTCGGCCTCGCGGGCGAGCACGACGGCGTCGGTCACCGGCAGGACCGGCGGCGAGTCGATCACGATGAAGTCGTAGGCCGCGCGAAGGTCGTCGAGCAGCGCCCGCATGCGCGCGCTGCTCACGAGCTCGGCTGGATTGGGCGGTGGCGGACCGGCGGGAATGACCGCGATGCGGGGGGCGTCGAGCGCGTGGGTCGCCCGCGCGACGTCGGCCTGCCCGGTGAGCACCGAGGAGAGCCCCGGCTCCGCGGGAACGCCGAGGGCGCGGTGGCAGCCCGGTCGACGAAGGTCGGCGTCGAGCAGCAGCACGCGCGCTCCGCCCTCGGCGAGGGCGGTGGCGAGGTTCAGGCACACGACCGTCTTGCCCTCGCCCGCACCGGCGCTCGTGACCAGGATCACCTTGGGCGGGGCCTCCGGCGTCGAGAACAGCACCGCGCTGCGCAGGCTGCGAAACGCCTCGGCAATGACCGAGCGCGGCGCGCGATGGACGACGAGGTCCGGATCGGCGTCGTCGGCGGGCGCGCGGCCGGTCGCGGTCGTCGGGTGTCCGCGCCCGTCCCGCACGAGGTGAAAGTTCGGGATGGCGGCGAGCGTCGGGAGCTGCAGCAGGCCCTCGACCTCGTCGCTGCTCTTCACGCTGCGATCGAAGTGCTCGCACCCGAACGCCGTGCCGATGGCGGCCGCCACCCCGGCCAGAAGGCCGAGCGCGAGATCGAGGGGGACGTTCGGCTTCGACGGCTTGAGCGGCACCTCGGCGCGCTCGACCACGCGGACGTTGGAGGCAGCGAGCTCGGAATTCACGGCGGTCTGCACCTCTTGCTGGAGCAGCGACTCGTGCAGCGCGTGCGCCGTGTCGACATCGCTCTTGAGCAGGTCGTAGCGCGCACCGAGCTCCGTGAGCGCGATCGCGCTTCGTTCGAGCTCGTCGAGCTTGCGGTGCAGCGCCTCTTCGCGCAGCTTGGCCGCGTCGTACTGCTGGCGCACGCCCGCGACGTGCTTCTGCACGAGCCCGGTGAGCTGCTGCGCCAGCTCCGCCTCCTGGCGGCCGAGCTGCACCATCTGTTCGTGGTTGGGACCGAGGCGGGCGGCCAGCGCTGCCCGCTCGGCCCGCACGTCGAGCAACGCGGCCTGGAGCTTCTGGATGCCCTCGTCGTCGAGGAAGTACGGCAACGGATCGGTGTTCGGCCGGGCGAGAAACTCGTAGCGCGTCTCGAGCCCGATGCGCTCGCCCTCGGCGGTCGTGAGCAGCGTCGACAGCTCGCCGATTTTCTGGGCGACGACCTTCTGCTCCTGGTTGACGGCGACGTTGGGGTGCTCGGCGGCGAACGCTTCGAGCGCGCGCTGCGCGCGCTCGAGGTTGTCCTCGGATTCCCTGAGCTGGCGGCCGAGGAAGTCCTTGGCCGTCACGCGGGTCGCGAGCTGCGCCTCCTCGTTGGCCGCGAGATAGGCCTGCGTGTGCGCCGCGGCGAGGAACGCCGAGAGGGTGGGGCTCGGGGTCGTGAACGTGATCTGCACGAGGTCGGTGCCGCGCACGTCCTTCACGTCGAGCCACTCGAGGTACTGGTCGAGAAGCTTCGGGTCCGCCGGCGGGGCCGTGCGCCACCGTTCCTCGCGCACCGGCGCGGCGTCCCAGCCGCGGGGCCGAAACGCCCCGGGGTCGGCCTCGTCGAAGGCGAGCGCCGCGGGGGCGTCGGGGCGCGGATGACGGAAGACGGGATTGTCGGCAAGGTGGTGGGTGCGGATGACGCGCTCGGCCAGATCGCGGCTCTGCAGCACCTGGACCTGCGTGGCGAGGAACGCGGAGGCCCCGTTCACCACCCGGTCGCTGTCGTCGAGCTTGAGCACATTGTCCTCGAGGCGAAGCTGGATCGGGGACTGGCGCGAGATCTGGAGCGTGGTCGAGGCGGCGTACTTCCGCGGCAGGAAGAACGTCACCGCGGCCGCGAGGCCGAAGACCGCGACGAAGCTTGCGCCGGCGACCCAGCGGTACTTGATCAGCACTCGCACGCGGTCGCGCAGGCCGCGCCCCGGCGCATCGCTGAACTCGGCGTCGAGCACCTCGGCCGGGGCCGCCGGCAGACCCGCAGGCAGCACGTGCGTCGAGGGGACGCGATCGGCGGCCGGTATCATCTAGAAGATGGCCCCCGTTCCGTACGCGCCGAAGCGCACGAGGCTGTACACCAGCTCCCAGGCGCCCCAGGGCACGAGCTTCGGCGCCGAGTACGGCACGCGCACCACGTCGCCGTCGGCGACCGGAACGTCTTGCATGCGACCGGCGGCCACGGCGGCGAGGTCGATCGTGAAGAGCCGCTCCTCGCCGGGCGCGAGCACGCGCTTGACGGTGACCGCGTGGAGGTCGGCGGGAAAGAGCTTCCCGCCCGCCGCGGCCACCGCTCCGGAGACGGTCAGGCCGCGGGTGACGGGATAGGAGCCGGGCTTGTCCACCCAGCCGTCGACCTGCACCGCGCCCGCGGGCGCGATGCTGATGACGTCGCCCACGCGCACCTCGGGGTTGGTGACGCTCGCCGGCCAACCCGTGGTGCGAAGGAGCGCGTCCAAGTCGAGACGGATCGGCGGACCGTCGCCCGCCGTCGGGCTCGGGGTCGGGCCGGCGGCGACCGTGGCCGCCTGCACGTCGCCGATGTCGGCCACGACCGTGAGGCCGTCGACGCGGACGCTCGACGCGAGACGCTCGGCGCCGAGGTCGAGCACGGCGCGCAGCCCCCCGTCGCGGGCGGCGGTGCGCACCGCGGGCACCACCGCATCGCCGGTGGGGAAGCGCTCGGCCACCGGGGCGGCCGTCGGGCCGGAGAGGTCGATGACCAGCCGTGGCGGCGCCGCGAGCGTGAAATCCCGCACGGCGTCGGGCGCCCGCGAGAGCGCGATCGTCACGCGCCGGCCGGCGCCCGCCGGCTCGAGACGCACGCTGCGCACGCCGAGCGCGGCGGCGCTCGGCTCGACCGCCGCGGCGCGCACGACGATGCCCGCTTGAGCTGCAGGCGCCGCAACCGCCTGCGGGTGCACGCCTGCCTGGTCATCGGCGGCCGGCGCGAACTCGACGATCCGTCCGGCGTCCTTGCTCGGCCCGCCGGCCGCCCAGATCATGTCGGCGACGGTCGCGCCGGCCCGGGTGAGCGGATACGGCCCCGGTCGCTCGACGCTGCCGACCACGGTCACCACCCGCGCCCGGTATTCGGCGACCAGCACGTTCACGTGGGGATCGCGCAGGATGCCGCGGGCGACCAGCGCGCGGGCGATCTCTTGTTCGAGCGCGCTCGCGGTACGTCCCGCGGCCTCCACCGTGCCGAGCATCGGGAGCGTGATCGTGCCCGCGGCATCGACGCGCAGCCCGCGCTGGAACACCGGCGTGCCGGCCACCACTGCCCCGGCGGGCACCGCCCCCGTCGGCGCGGCCAGCGGCGCCTCCGGTGGCACGTCGAGGAGATCGGGGATGCGCACGTCGAGCAGGTCGTCGGGCCCGATGCGATAGCCCGCCTCGGCCGGGTGCGCTGCGCGGGCCGCGACCAACGCCTCCAGGCGCGCGCGGTCGCGCGGGCCGATCAAGTCGGCGGCGAGCGGTGCCCCGTCGGTCGGACGGCTGCGCGTGCCGGCACAGCCGGCCGCCAGCGCCACGAGCAACAATGCCGTGGCGCGCGTCACGGATGATGCAGCGGTGCAAGACACAGCAGGTGCGCGAGATGACCGTGTACCATGGGCTGTCAGCGAGGCGCTGCTCGACGGGGCGCGAGCCGTAAGCGCATCGTGCGTTGCAGTGGGACATAGCAACTGCCATGCCCGACGCGTTCGGCGCCGCGCACGGGGCGCCAGCGGGTCGGAGCGGAGGAGCCCCTTGGAGACGGGGGTGCCGCGGGTGCACACTTGAGGGCAAGAAAGACTGGAAATACGCGGGCGGCGTCGAGCGGCGGTCGGTGCCCGGCTGGTGGGCACGGTGCTGCCTGCCGACTGCGCGTGTGGCAGCGCCCCAGCGTGGCAGTGTAACATCCCCGCCCCATGGGAGGAGACCTGCTCGCCGATCGCGTCGCGGTCGTCACGGGCGCCGGCCGCGGCATCGGCCGCGAGGTGGCGCTGGCGCTCGCGGCGGCCGGAGCCAAGGTGGTGGTCAACGACTACGGGGTCAACGTCGACGGCACGGCCCCGTCGACGGGGCCCGCGTTCGAGGTGGTCGCGGAGATCGCGCGCGCCGGCGGCGAGGCCGTCGCCAGCACCGAGTCGGTCGCCGACTGGAGCAGCGCCAAGCGCATCATCGACACGGCGGTCGAGCGCTTCGGTCGCGTCGACGTGCTGGTGACGTGCGCGGGCGTGCTGCGCGACCGCATGATCTTCAACATGACCGAGGAAGAGTGGGACGCGGTCCTCGCCGTGCACTTGAAGGGGACGTTCAACTGCGTGCGGCACGCCTGCACGCACATGCGCGAGCAGCGCTACGGACGCATCGTCACCTTCAGCTCGGGGGCCGGGCTCTTCGGCAACCCCGGGCAGGCCAACTACGGTGCGGCCAAGTCGGCGATCGGCGGGCTCACGAAGGTGGCCGCCCGCGACCTCGGGCGCTATGGCGTGACGGTGAACGCGATCTGCCCCGTGGCGGGCACGCGCATGACGCTCAGCGAGGCGTATCTCCGCGCGCGCGAGCTCCGGCGGCAGCAGGGCATCCAGCGCGAGGACCGCGGCGTCGCCGACATCGAGCGGCTCGATCCCGGCGACATCGCGCCCATGGTCGTCTTCCTCGCGAGCGAGCAGGCGGCGAACGTCAACGGGCAGTTCTTTCTCTGCTGGGGCAGCGCGGTGGCGCTCCTCTCGCAGCCCCGTCCGGTGAAGACGCTGTTCAAGGGCGACGGCGTCTGGACGCTCGCGGAGCTCGAGCGGCTCGCCCCCGCGACGGTGCTCGACGGGCTCACGAACCCCGCGCCGCCCAGGGAGGCATGACGGCGATGGGCACGCGGCTCGAGGGCAAGGTGGCGGTAATCACCGGGGCGGGGCGCGGCATCGGCCGGGCGATCGCCGAGCTCATGGCCGCCGAGGGCGCGGCCGTGGTCGTGAACGACGTCGGCGCGGCGGTCGACGGCAGCGGCGCGACGACCGACGTCGCCGACGAGGTGGTGCGGGCGATCCGCGCGGCGGGCGGCACGGCGATCGCGAACCACGACAGCGTCGCCGACTTTCGCGCCGCCGAGCAGATCGTCGGCACGGCGATCCGCGAGTTCGGTCGCATCGACATCCTCGTGAACAACGCGGGCATCCTCCGCGACCGCATGATCTTCAACATGGGCGAGGAGGAGTGGGACGCGGTCGTCGCGGTGCACTTGAAGGGCACCTTCAACTGCACGCGGCACGCCGCCGTCCACATGCGCCAGCAGCGCCGCGGCCGCATCATCTCGATGTCCTCGACGTCGGGCGTGTTCGGCAACACCGGGCAGGCGAACTACGGCGCCGCGAAGGACGGCGTCGCCGGCTTCACGCGGGTGGTCGCCCGGGATCTGGGCCGCTACGGCATCACGGTGAACGCCGTGTGCCCGGGCGCGGCGACGCGCATGACGGCGACCGTGCCGGAGGCGGCGCGCGAGGCGCGGGCGCGCAGTCGCATCGCGAGCCCGGCCGGAGCGCGCCCCCAGCCGCTGCCGCACATGGGACCCGAGAACGTGGCCCCGTGGGTCGTCTATCTCGCCACCGACGCCGCCCGCGACGTCAACGGGCAGCTCTTTTTGGTCATGGGGGGGCTCATCGCGCTGCTCGACTACCCCGCGCCGGTGCGCACGATCTACAAGGACGGGCGCTGGCGACCCGAGGAGATCGCGCTCGTCTTCCCGCGCACGCTCGGTCTCGACTTGGTCAATCCCGCCCCGGCGCAGGAGTAGGAGGAGGAGGCGGGGACGGTGCGGCCGCGCCGTCCCCGCCGGCGGGAGCTGCGTCAGGAGGGAAGGGGCTCGGATTTCTTGTCGGCGGCGGCCACGGCGGCGGTCTCCTCCTCGCGGTTGGCATCCATGAGCGCGCGGAGGATGCGTTCCATGACCGTGATCTCCGTGTTCATCGACATGAGGCTGTCGAGCGTCCCCGCCCAGTGCTCCTCGGGGCCGGCATTGTTATTGGACAGCACGGCGAGATGCCGCGCGGTCGTCAGCAGCGCGTCCGAGGCGAGCTTCAGGTGGACGGCCAGGTCGGTGAAGGTTTCGCGGTCGATGATCATCGCGGGGCGCCCCCCTCTCTGTACGGGGCCCCGAGTAGCGAAAGCGGTGCCAGCATGCCCGTGCCGGCGCGTCTGCCGCGGCGTCGTCTCGCGGGCCCGCGGCGCCCCCGAGCGCAGCGCGCCAGGGCGGTGCGGATCCCGCGTCTTCTCGGGCTGTTGGCGGATCGTGCCCGCGGCGGCTGCGATGCGGGCGCGCGCCGACGGGGCCGCAGGTGCCGCAGCGACCGCCCGGTGCGTGCGCCGCCCCGCTGTGTCAGCGAGACCGTGCAAACCTGAGAAGGCACGCGGGAGGCTTGCGTGCGTGCGCTAGGAGGTCTGCGGCCTCAGCCCGCGGCCCGCCAGAGCACGACGCGCACCGGCTCGATGCGCACGACGGGGTGGGCGTGCGGGTCGTCGAGCGCCATGGCCTCGTACTGCGGGTAGCGCGCGCGCAGCAGCCGCAGCGCCGCGGCGTGCGCTGCGGCGTCCTCGACGACCGTGGCCGGGCCGCGCACGAGCACCCAGGCGAGCTTCCGCCAGTCCTCGTCCCAGTCGTCGACGACGAGCGCGGCGTGCGGGTTCTCGCGCAGGTTGCGCAGGCGCAGCAGCGCGCGCGCCGGTCGCCGCTTGGGCTTCGCATCGGCGATGAAGTACACGCCGGCATCGTCGAGCGCATAGCAGACGGGCATCACGTGCGGCGCGCCGTCGCGGCCGGCGGTGGCGAGGTGCCCGACGCGGTGCGCCTCAAGAAACCGCCGCGCTTCGGGCGTCCAGCTCGGCATAGCGCACGCGCAGCCCGGTGAACTCCGCCTCGGCCTCGGCGACGATCGCACCGTACCGCCCCTCGTAGCGGGGCGAGAAGTGGAACACGTGGAGCCGCTTGACGCCCGCCGCCCGGGCGAGCGCGCCCGCCTGGCCCGCGGTGAGGTGGTAGCGGCGCGTCGCCTGCTCGATGTCCTCCTCGAGGAACGGCGCCTCGCAGAAGAAGAGGTCGGCTCCCGCCGCGAGCTGGACGATGCGCCGGGCGTTGGCCGGCGAGAAGAGCGCGTCGACCACGTAGGCGATCTTCTGCCCCGGGGTGACCACGAGCAGCGCGTCGCGCAGCGCGCCGAGCGGACGGCGGTCGCCGGGGGCGACCTCGATCGGCGTGTCCTCCGGCTGCCCCGCCCGCACGGCGGCCTTGAGCACGTTGAGCCACGGCCCCGGACGGAGCCCGCTGGCGGCGAGCGCGTCGGGGCGCACGTTGAGGTGCATCGGCTCGCGCACCGCGTAGGCCATCGAGACGACCTTGTGATCGAGCGGGGCCGCCTCGACCGTCACGGCCGGATCCGCGACCACCACGCCGGTGAACGGGCGTGGTGGCCCGAGCGGCTCGCGCGCGAACCGCTGGCGGGCGGGGAACCGCCAGGTCACGAGCGTGCGCTCGGCGATCTCCGTCACCTCGAGCGTGAAGGGGTAGTCGTCGGTGAGATTCCAGGTGTAGCCCGCGAGCTTCCCCGCGACGTGATCGGCGATGCCCGCGGGCCCGTAGAGGCGCAGCGTCGCGTCGCGGGCGAGAAAGAGCCGCAGGAGCTGGTCGAAGCCCATGAAGTGGTCCATGTGGGCGTGCGACACGAACACCGCCTCGACGCGCAGCAGCGTCGCGGCGGGCGTGCGGTCGATGCGGCCCAAGTCGATGAGCAGCGCGCGCCCCTGCCAGCGCAGCGAGACCAGGAGCGCCGGATCGCCCGTCTGGCCGTTCAGCAGCCGCGGCCGGAAGCTCGTCTTCATGCGGCGCTCAGGCCGACTGCATTTCCTGGAGGATCACGCTGGCGGCGTCGGCCATCATCTCCTGCATGATCTCGCGCAGGGACTTCCCGCCGTCCTCGAGCTTGCCGGTGAGCTTCGAGAGCAGCGCGAAGTAGCGCTCCTTGGTCTCGAGGCTCATGGCGGCGAGCCGCCCGTTCATGGCCTTCACGAAGCGCTTGTGCGTCTCGACGATCTGACGGTCGAGATCCTGCTCGACGGCGGTCGCTGCCATGGGCGGAGTATAGGGGAGGCAGCCGCCGCGATTCAACGCGCGCCGCGCACCGGCAGCCTTGGCCACGGCACGCGCCGCTGGTAGACGGCGCGCATGCGGGACGTCGTGCCGATTCTCCTGCGGCTTCGGCGGCGCGAGATCGCCTACGTCAAGTTCGTCTTCGAGTCCTACGAGGGCGTGGCGACCGTTCGCACGCTCGATCCGCGCGAGGCGCAAATCGTGGTCCTCGCCGCGGCGGACTTCGTCGCCGACGCCCGCGCGGTCGTGGCGGCGCTGTGTGCCGAGGGTGTCGTCGAGGAGCTGCCGCTGCCCGCCGGGCCGCTGCCCGACTGGCTCGGCCGCGAGCCGTGAGGCTCGGGGGGCGCTCAGGTCTCCGTCGCCCGCGCCTGGGCCGGGGTGCCCACGGGCGCGGCGAGGTAGGCGACGCCGATGCTGAGCGCGTAGAGGACGAGCAGCGGCGTCGCCATCATCATCTGCGAGGCGACGTCCGGCCCCGGGGTGAGCACCGCGGCCACGATGAAGATCGCGACGATGGCGTAGCGCCCGTGCGTGATGAGCGTGCGGTGGGTCACCAGGCCTACCTTGGCGAGGAAGAAGGTCGCCACCGGCAGCTCGAAGGTCACGCCGAACCCGAGCAGCATCCGCGCCGTGAACGAGAGGTACTCGCTGATGCGGATCTCGGGCGCGATCCCGATCGAGGTGAACTCCTCGAGGAAGAACTCGTAGGCGACCGGAAAGACGAGCCAATAGCAGAAGGCGGCGCCCACGACGAAGAAGAACGAGGCGGCGATCGCAAACGGGAGCGCCACCCGCTTCTCGGCCCGGTAGAGCCCCGGGGCGACGAACTGCCAGGCCTGGTAGAAGATCACCGGGCTCGCCACGAAGACGCCGGCGATCAGCGAGACCTTGAGCTTGGTGAAAAACGCCTCGGTGACGCCGGTGCCGATCACCAGCGGCTGGTCGGGCCGCAGCGCGGTGAGCGGACGGAGCAGGAACGCAACCAGGTGCTGCGCAAACGCGTAGCAGAGCGCGAAGCCGGCGGCGACGGCGAGCAGCGCCCGCACGAGGCGCCAGCGCAGCTCCTCGAGGTGCGCGGTAAGCGGCATCCGCGCATCGGACTCGGCGTCCATGCAGACGGCGACGGGCTCAGCCGCGGCCCGCGACGGGCTTGTCGGCGGGCGCGTCGGCCGGAGCCGCCGTTGGCGGGGCCGCCGCCCGCCGCTCCCGCTCCTCGTCGAGCAGCGCCTGGTGCTGGAACTCCTCCAGCACGTCGGAGGTCTGGCGGCGGAACTCGGCCATCGCCTTGCCGAGCTGCCTTGCCACCTCGGGGAGCCGCTGGGGGCCGAGCACGATCAGCGCGACCACGAGGATCACGATCAGCTCGGGCATGCCGATCCCGAACATGCCGCTCCACGGTAGGGGAAGATCGCCCCGAGTGTCAATTCGCCGCCGCCCTGCTATGGTCCGGGCCGATGGCCGGGGGCACCGGCATCGTGCTCGACCGGCGGATGCTCGCGCACGATCCGGGTCGCGGGCATCCCGAGCGCGCGGATCGGCTGCGCGTGCTCATCGATCGCTTCGAGGGCGCGCCGGGGCTCGTGCGGCTCGGCGCGCGCCTGGCGACGGAGGACGAGCTCGCCCGCGTCCACGATCCCGCGCACGTCGAGCGGATCGCCGCCACGGCCGGCCGACCGAGCGTGCGCTTCGATCCCGACACGGCCACGTCGGCCGGCTCCTGGGAGGCGGCGCGGCTCGCGGCGGGCGCGCTCCTCCAGCTCTGCGACGCCGTGCTCGACGGCGAGGTCGTGAGCGGCTTCGCGCTCGTGCGGCCGCCCGGCCACCATGCCGAGCGGTCGCGGGCGATGGGGTTCTGCCTCTTCAACAACGTGGCGGTGGCGGCCGCGCACCTCCGCCACCGCGGCGTCGCGCGCCTGGCGATCATCGACTGGGACCTCCATCACGGCAACGGCACGCAGCACCTGTTCGAGGCGGACCCCGACGTGCTCTACGTCTCCACGCACCAGTATCCCTTCTATCCCGGCACCGGCGCAGCCGAGGAGGTGGGGCGCGGCCCGGGCGCCGGGCGCACGCTCAACCTGCCGTTTCCGGCGGGCTTCGGCGACGCGGAGTTCGCCCGGGCGTTCGCCGAGGTGATCGGCCCCGTGTGCCGGCAGTTCGCCCCGGAATTCGTGCTCGTCTCGGCCGGCTTCGACTGCGACGTGCGGGATCCGCTCGGCGCGCTCCGCGTGACGCCCGCGGGCGTGGCCGCGATGGCCCGCGCCGTGCTCGACGTCGCGGCCGAGACGGCCCGGGGACGCGTCGCCGCCGTCCTCGAAGGGGGCTACGACCTCGAAGCCCTGGTCGAGGGCGTGGACACGGTGCTCGCGGCGATGCGCGGCGCCGGGACCGCGCTGCCGCGGCCGGTCACGGGGGACGCGCACCGCGCGGAGGCGATCTTGAACCGCGTGCGCGCGGCTCACGCCCCGTATTGGCGCCTCTGAGCCCGCGCGCCCCGCGGCGTCCGTCAATCGGTGTCCGCGGGCTCGTCGTGCTCCTGGGCGGGCGGGAGCGGGCCCTCGGGCTCTTCGCCGGCGGCAGGCTCGAGGCGGTCCTGCTCCTCGTCGGCGGCGCGAGCCACCTGCGTCGGCTCGTGGCCCGCCACGAAGACCTCGAGCTTCGACGGACCGCCCGGCACCGCCCGCAAGCCGGTCGCCGGGTCGATCTGTGCGTAGGTCACGCCGTCGGGCACCGGGAAGTCGATGACGGGCCGGCCGGCGAGCGCCTGCTTCATGAACGCGGTCCAGATCGGCGCGGCCGCGTGGCCGCCGGTCTCCGTCGGCCCGAGCGAGCGCTCGGAGTCGAAGCCGACCCAGACGCCCGCGAGGAGATCGGGCGTGAAGCCGATGAACCAGGCGTCGTGCGTGTCGTTGGTCGTGCCGGTCTTGCCCGCGACCGGCCGCCCGAGCTCGGCGGCCTTGTGGCCGGTGCCCTTCTGCACGACGGTCTCCATCATGCTCGTGACGACGTAGGCCGTGGCCGGGCTCATCACGCGCTCGAACGCCGGGCGGGTGTGCGCGAAGGGCAGGGGGTGGCCGGCGTCGTCGGTCACGGCCGTGACGAAGATGGGGTCGAAGCGCTTGCCGAGCGTGGCGAAGACCCCGTAGGCGCGCGTGAGCTCGAGGGGCGTCACCTCCGCGCTGCCGAGCGCGAGCGAGAGGTTGCGCGGGAGCGGCTCCTCGAAGCCGAAGCGCGCGAGGTAGTTGCGGACGTAGTCGATCCCCATCGACATGACCAGCCGCACCGTCACCGAGTTGAGCGAGCGGGCGAGCGCCTCGCGCAGCGGAACGGGCCCGAAGTACTCGTTCTTGAAGTTGCGGGGCGTCCACGGTGGCAGACTGCCGTTCGGCACGCTGATCGGCGCGTCGAGCACGACCGAGGCCGGGGTGTAGCCGTGGTCGACGGCGGCCGCGTAGATGAGCGGCTTGAAGGCCGAGCCCGGCTGGCGGTGCGCCTGCACGGCGCGGTTGAACTGGCTGCGGGCGAAGTCGTAGCCGCCCACCATCGCCTTCACCTCGCCCGTGTACGGGTCGAAACAGACGAGCGCGCCCTGGACCTGCGGCTCCTGATCGAGCGCGAGCCGCGCGGTGCCGTCGGGGGCGCGGGCGACGACGCGCACGGCGATGACGTCGCCGGGATGGAACGCCTGCGGCTGGAGGCGCGCCTTCCCCCACACGAGCGCGTCGGCGGGGAGCACGCCGCGCTCCCACGGCGTGAGGACGCCGAGGCCCCCCGGGCGCACCTCGGTGACCACACCGCGCCGCACGGGGCTCTCCGGGGAGTGCGCCGCGGCCTCGCGGGCGAGGAACGCCTGCGCCTTCTTGGCGTCGACGTGCCGGATCGGCCCGCGGAAGCCCTGGCGCTGGTCGAGCTCGCGCAGCCCCGCCTCGAGCGCCGCCTCGGCCGCGCGCTCGAGCTCAAGGTCGACGGCCGTGTAGACGCGCAGCCCGAGCTGCGCGGCCGCCCCGCCGTAGCGCTCTTCCAGGAGGCGGCGGACGTGCTCGACGTACCACGGGGCCGCGAGGTAGGTGGCCGGCCGCCGCGGGGCGAAGACGAGCGGCTCGGCGATGGCCGCGTCGTACTGCTCGCGGGTGAGGAAGCCCACCTCGAGCATGCGGTCGAGGACGTAGCGCTGGCGGGCGAGGGCCTGACGAGGATGGCGCTGGGGGTCGTAGCGGCTCGGCGCCTGCGGCAGCCCAGCGAGCAGCGCCGCCTGCGCGATCGTGAGCTGGCTCACGTCCTCGTCGAAGAACGTGCGGGCCGCGGCCCCGATGCCGTAGGCGCCGGCGCCGAAGTAGATCTGGTTGAGGTAGAGGTAGAGGATGTCGTCCTTCGAGAGCTTGTTCTCGAGGCGGACGGCCAGAATGAGCTCCTTGAGCTTGCGCTCGTAGCTGCGCTCGGTCGAGAGGAGCAGGTTCTTCACCACCTGCTGCGTGATCGTGCTCCCGCCCTGCACGACCTGGTGGTGGGCGAGGTTGGTGAGCGCCGCGCGCAGGATGCCGATCCAGCTCACGCCATGGTGGCGGTAGAAGGCCGCGTCCTCGGCTGCGACGAAGGCGAGCCGCACCTGCGGCGGCACGCGGTCGAGCGGCACGAGGTAGCGGCGCTCGACGTAGAGCTCGCCGATGAGCGTGCCGTCGTCGGCGAAGATGCGGGTCGAGACCGGCGGCTGGTAGCGGAGGAGCTGGTCGAGCGGGGGCAGGTTGGCCGTGACCTCGCGATAGACGACGAAGCCGACGAGCCCGCCCGCGAGCAGCCCTGCCGTGAGCCCCCAGAGGAGGAGCCGCCGCAGCACGCCCCCGCGCCGCTCGTCCCGTGCCATACCGTGCCGCCGCAGAGGCTATCCGCTCCCCCTGGCCTCGGCAACAACGGTCGACTTTCCGGCCGCGACGCGCTAGCTAGCAGCGCGTCGTGTCCCCGACGGTCCCTTTCCTCGACTTGCGCGCGCAGGATCACGCGGTCGGTGCGGCCGTGCGCGCCGCGATCGGCGAGGTCCTCGCGAGCCAGCAGTTCGTGCTCGGCCCCCACGTCGAGCGCTTCGAGGCTGCCATGGCCGCGTACTGCGGCGTGCCGCACGCGATCGGCGTCGGCTCGGGTACCGATGCGCTCGTGCTGGCGCTCGCCGCGCTCGGCGTCGGCCCGGGCACGGCCGTGCTCACGACGCCGTTTAGCTTCTTCGCCACCGCGAGCGCGATCGTCCGGCTCGGCGCCCGGCCGCTGTTCGCCGACATCGACCCGCGCACGTTCACGCTCGATCCGGCCTCGGCGGAGGCGGCGCTGGCGCACGCCCCGCTGCCGGTCGTGGGCATGCTGCCCGTGCACCTCTTCGGGCGGCTCGCGGCGATGGATCGCCTCGGCGCGCTCGCCGCACGCCACGGGCTGTGGATCGTCGAGGATGCGGCGCAGGCGGTGGGGGCGCGCGTCGGCGATCGGCGCGCGGGCGCCTGGGGGCGCGCGGGATGCCTCTCGTTCTACCCCACGAAGAACCTGGGCGGGCTCGGCGACGGCGGCATGGTGCTCACCGCCGACTCCGCGCTCGCCGCGCGCGTCCGCCGCGACCGCCACCACGGGCAGGTGAGCCCGTACGAGCACGCCGCCATCGGGCTCTGCTCGCGGCTCGACGCGCTCCAAGCCGCGGCGCTCGGGGCGAAGCTCCCCCATCTCGAGCGCTGGAACGCCCGGCGACGCGAGGTGGCGGGGCGCTACGCCGCGGCGTTCGCCGCCGCCGGGCTCGCGGGCACGCCGGGCGCGCCGCTCGTGCTCCCCGAGCCCGCGGGCGAGGCGCACGTCTTTCATCAGTTCGTCGTGCGCGCCCGGGCGCGTGACGCGCTCGCGGCCCACCTCGCGCGCCGCGGCGTGGGCACGCAGGTCTATTACCCGACGCCGCTCCATCGCCAGCCGGCGCTCGCCGCCGCCGCGCTCACCCCCGTCCCGCTCCTCGAGGCCGAGCGCGCCGCGGCCGAGGTGCTGGCGCTGCCGATCTACCCCGAGCTCACCGCGGCGCAGGTGACGCAGGTCGTCGAGGCGGTGGCGGACTTCTATCGCGAGCGCGCCGCGGCCGCGTTGTGACCCTCGTGGGGCCGGGCTAAGATCGCCGGCGCCCCATGAAGGCCGAGACCCGCAAGCCCGCCGGCGCCGCCCGGCAGCGTCGAGCGCCGCGCGCGCACGGGATCACGGTCTTCGAAGACGTGAGCGCGATCACGGCGCGCTCCGAGGATCTGCAGGAGACGCTCCAGCGCATCGTCGAGGTGGTCGCGGCGCGCACCGGCACCGACGTGTGCTCGCTCTACATCCTCGACCCGCGCGCGCAGCGCCTTACGCTCTGGGCGACCACCGGCCTCGACCGCAGCGCCATCGGGAAGGTGTCGATGAGCGTCGGCGAAGGCCTTACCGGCATGACCCTCGAGAAGCTCGAGCCGGTGATGGCCGTCGATGCGATCACGCACCCGCGCTACAAGTACTTCCCCGAAACCGGCGAGGAGAAGTACCACTCGTTCGTCGGCGTGCCGATCCTCGAGCGCGGGACGCCGCTCGGGGTGCTCGTCGTGCAGACGCTGCGGCGCCGGAAGTTCTCGCGGCACGAGCTGCGGCTGCTGCGCGCGATCGCGGCGCAGGTGGCGGGCATCATCGTGCAGGCCCGCCTGCTCGAGGACATCAAGAACAAGGAGCAGGAGCGCCGCGAGTACCGCCGCCGCATGATCGCGGCGATCAAGCGCCTCCAGGCCTACGAGCGCACGGCGAGGCCGGCCGAGGCGCCGGCGCGCGGGCGCGGGCGGCAGGCGCGGCTCGACGGCTTGCCGGCCGCGCCGGGCTTCGGCCGCGGGCGCGCGCACCTCCTCCAGCCGGCGGTGAGCTTCGAGATGGTCGAGGACGGGCGCGCGGAGGATCCCGACGTCGAGATCAAGCGCTACCGCCAGGCGGTCGCCGACGCCAGCGCGGAGCTCGAGGCGCTCACCGCGCGCCTTTCCGAGCGGCTGCCGGAGTTCGACACGGGCATCCTCGCGGCGCACCGGCTCATGCTCGAGGACCGGGCCTTCGCGGCCAAGGTCGAGGGGCACATCCGCGGCGGGCTCAGCGCCGAGGCGGCCCTCAAGCGCGTCGTCGAGGACTACCTCGCCACCTTCGAGAACATGGCCGAGGGCTACCTCCGCGAGCGGGCGGCGGACGTGAAGGAGGTGGGCCTGCGCGTGCTGCGCAACCTCCTCGGCGTGGAAGAGCCGGAACGGGCCTTCGACCGGGACAGCGTGCTCGTCGCGGAGGACATCACGCTCTCGGACCTGGCGCTCATCGAGCACGAGCACCTCCGCGGGATCGTGCTCGCCACCGGCGGCGTCACCTCGCACGCCTCCATCCTCGCCAAGTCGTTCGAGATCCCGACCGTGGTCGGCGTCGAGCACCTCGTCGAGGTGGTCCACGAGGGCGACGACCTGCTGGTCGACGGCAACTCGGGCGTGGTCTACGTGAACCCCGGGGCCGACGTCGCGCGCGAGTACGAGCGCCTCGAGCGGCAGTACCGGGCGTTCAACCGCGAGCTCGATGCGCTACGGACGCTGCCCGCCGAGACGCCCGACGGGCGGCGGGTGGCCCTCTACGCCAACATCGGCCTCATCAGCGATCTCCTGTTCGCGCACCGCCACGGTGCCGAGGGCATCGGTCTCTACCGCAGCGAGTTCCCGTTTCTCACCTACCGCGAGTTCCCGGACGAGGAGGAGCAGGTCCAGCTCTACGCGCGGGTGGTCCGCGGCATGCAGGGCAAGCCGGTGACCATCCGCACGCTCGATCTCGGGGCGGACAAGTACCCGGGCTACATGCGGCTGCCGCGCGAGGAAAATCCCTTCCTCGGCTGGCGCTCGATCCGCATCTCCTTCGAGATGCCCGAGCTGTTCAAGGTGCAGCTCCGCGCCATCCTGCGGGTGGCGACGCTCGGCCGGGTGCGTCTGCTCTTCCCGATGATCTCGGGGCTGGAAGACATCCTGCGCGCCAAGGAGCTGCTCGAGGAGGCGAAGGAGGAGCTGCGGCAGCAGGGGCGCGACTTCGACCCGAAGATCGAGGTCGGGATGATGGTCGAGGTGCCCTCGGCCGTGTCGCTGGCCACCCACCTCATCCGCGAGGTCGACTTCTTCTCGATCGGCACCAACGACCTGATCCAGTATCTCCTCGCCGTCGACCGCAACAACCGCAAGGTCGCGCCGCTCTACGAGCCCCTGCACCCCGCGGTGCTCTCCGCGATCCACGACACGGTGCAGGCCGCCAAGGGCGCCGGCAAGCGCGTCGGCATGTGCGGCGAGATGGCGGCCGATCCGCTGTGCACGCTCGTGCTCCTCGGGCTCGGCCTCGACGACCTCTCGATGGGGCCGTTTTTCATCCCGGTGATCAAGCGGATCGTGCGCTCGGTGCCGTACGCGGCCGCCGCGGCGATGACGCGCGAGGTGCTCACGATGCCGACGGTGCGCGAGGTGAAGGGTTACCTCTTCGACGGGATGAAGAGCCTCGGCATCATCGAGCTGATGGAGATGTACCATTGAGCGGGAGGGGAGCATGCTGATCTGGACGACGGTAGCCCTGGGGGGCGCGGCGGCGGCGTGGGTGGCCGCGCGGCTGCGTCGCGCGGCACGCGAGGCGACGGCGATCGCGCCGGTGGCGGCGCTGCCGGCGCCGCCACCGGCCGCCTCCGCGCCGGCCGTGGCGGAGCTCTGCCGCGTCGTGCGCGTGTACTTCATCAAGCCATCCAAGTACGACGACCGCGGCCGCGTGCAGCATTTCTGGAAGGGCGTGCTGCCGAACAACACGCTCACGGTGCTCGCCGCGCTCAACGAGGCGTACAACCGCCTCCACGCCGCCTCGAACGTGCATCTCGAGACCGTGCTCTGGGACGAGCAGGTCGACGGGCCGATCGTGCCCGCGACCATCCGCGCTATCCAAGAGAAGGCCGTCGAGGACGGCGTCGAGGTGCTGATCGGCCTCGCCGGCGTGCAGACCAACCAGTATCCGCGCGGCCGCGACCTGGCGCTCCAGTTCCGTCGGGCGGGCTTCCCGGTGCTCTTCGGCGGCTTCCACGTGAGCGGCCACCCCGAGACGCGCGCGTTCCTCGAGAGCTGCGGCATCACCACGGTGGTGGGCGAGGCGGAGACGATCTGGTGCGACCTCGTCGACGACTACCTCCGCGGCGCGCTGCGGCCGAGCTACAGCGTGACCAGCGGGATTCGCGCGCGCACCGGCGGCGCCGACATCACGGTGCCGGTGATCACCGAGGCGCAGCTCCCGGCCATCAGCGACGCCTATCTCCGCCGCTTCGCCTCGACGCAGATGACCACCCTGGACACCTCCCGCGGCTGTCCCTTCACCTGCTCCTACTGCAGCGTGAAGAACGTGATGGGCCGCACGATGCGCGCCCGCGACCCCGAGCGCGTCGTGCGCTGGATCCGCGACGCCGTCGAGCGCCACGGCATCACCTCGCTGTTCATCGTCGACGACGACTTCTTCCGCAGCCCCGCCTGGGAGCCGATCCTCGAGGGCATGAGCGCGCTCAGGCGCGAGGGGCACGAGCTGACGTTCATGATGCAGGTCGACGCCGAGGCGGCGGCTTTCGGCGAGTTGGCGCCGGGCGAGGCGCCGTCGTCGCAGCGGCGGAAGTGCGAGCGGTTCCTCGACCTCGCCGCCGCGGCGGGCTGCTACGCGGCGTTCGTGGGCTTCGAGAGCTTCAACCCGCAGAACCTGCTCGCCGCCACCAAGGTGCAGAACCTCGAGAAGGCACAGCGCCTCCACAAGGAGGAGCTCACGGCCACGGCCGCGCTCGAGGCGGTGAAGGAGAAGTACCGGCGCGTGTGCCGGAACTGGCACCGGCGCGGCGTCGCCGTCCACGCGGGCTACATGATCGGCTTCCCCTTCGACGGGCCGGAGTGCGGGCGGCAGTCCGCGCGCTGGCTGCTCGAAGTCGGCGTCGACCTGGCGTCGTTCTTCGTGGTGACGCCGCTGCCCGGCACCGAGGACCACGAGCGCGCGGTGCGCGACGGCACGATCAGCGACTGGGACTTCAACAACTACGACTCCCAGCACATGTGCACGCGGCACCCGCGCATGACCCACGCCCAGGTGCTCGCCGCGTATCGGGACGCCTACCGCACGTTCTACTCGGTGCCCGAGACGCTCAAGGCGCTGCTCACGGTGCACCGTGTTCCCGGGCTCACGTGGGCCGCGCGGACGGCCATGTGGCGCCAGCGCCTCTACTATTTCTACAGCTATCGGGCCGGACGGCATCCGATGCTGGGCGGCCTCTGGCAGCGCCGGGTGGCGCCCGAGGCACGCCGGGCGGTGGTGACCGACGAGGACGCCCGCGCGCTCTATCTGGGGGGAGGGCTCGTGACGCCCGAGGGGGTGCGGCTCGGGCTGCCGGGCTCCTGCTGAGGCGCGTCGCTAGACGTCCGGCGCGATCGCCTCGAGCTCGAGGCCGCGGGTTTCCGGCAGAGTGATCCAGGCGACGGCTGCGGCGAGCACGCCCGCGGCGGCAAGGGCGGCGAGCACCGTCGCCATGTCGCCGAGCCGGGCGGCGAGCGCGGCGGCGAGCGCGAGGCCGCCCATCCCGCCCATGGTGGCGCCGGCGGCGAGCCAGGCCGTCGCGGCGCCGCGGACGGCCGTCGGGAACAGCTCGGTCGACCATGCCCGCAACACGGTCATCTTGCCGCCCTGAAAGAAGACCATCAGGGCAAACGCGGGCCACAGGGCCCGCGGCCCGCCGCGGTAGAACGCCACCTCGGCGGCGCTGAGCCCGACGAGGAAGCCCGCCGCGACGCGGCGGCGGCCGAGCCGATCGGCGAGCCGTCCGCCGGCCCACCAGCCGGGCAGGCCGAGCCCGCCGGCCACGATGATCATGAGGCTCGTCGCCTCCGGCGACCACCCGTAGGCGGTGATCGGGAGGTAGCTCGTAAACGCAAAGCCCGCGACATCGTAGCTCATCCCGAGCGCCATCACGGCGAGCGCCGCGGCGAGCCGCCCCTGGTAGCCGCGCAGCGCGCCCCGCGGACGTCGCTGCCGAAGCCAGCGGCGGCTCTCGGGGAGCGTGCGGCGCAGGAAGGGCAGGAGCGCGAGCGGGGCCACGTTGACGGCGCAGAGGCCGCGCCAGCCCCCCGGCACGCGCTCGATCGCGGCGAGCAGGAGCGCCACCAAGCCCGACCCGAGGGAGTTGAGGAGGCCGAGGAGCCCCTGCGCCCGACCGCGGTAGGCGGCCGGCATCTCCTCCGTGGCGATCACCGTGGCCGCGAACAGCGCCCCTTCCTGGAAGGCGCGCGCCGCCGCCTGCCAGGCGACGAGCGCCGCGAGCGTCGCGGCCGTCGCCGTAGCGGCACCGAGGAGCGCGTAGAGCCCGATGGATGCGAGCAGGAGCCGGCGCCGCCCGAAGCGGTCGGCGAGGGGGCCGAGGGCGAGCGCGCCGAGCGAGCCCGCGCTAACGAGCGCGAGGGCCCACGAGAGGGCGGCCGCGCGGGCGCCCAGGTCACGGCCGACGTAGGCGAGCGTCACCGGCAGGAACGAGCGGCCGTAGCCCTCGAAGAAGATCGCGAGCGCGAGCAGGGCGAGCAGGCGGCGGTGCGCAGCATCCACGGTCCCGCGTAGCTAGCAGACCCGGGGGTCATGTCCTAAACCGACCGCGCCCGCGGTGGACACGGGCAGCGACCGGTTGCTAGAGAAGCGGCGCATGAGGCGCCTGGCGGGTGGGGTGGCGGCGGTCGTCGTGCTCGCCGTGCTGGCGGGATGCGCCCACGGGCCGGAGCGGCCGGCGGTGACCGAGCCCTACCTCGTCGTGTGGGCCGGCGACGCCGACCGCCAGGACAGCGACTTCCTCGCCGTGATCGATGCGAATCCCACCTCCGCGACCTACGGCAAGGTGCTGCGCACGATCCCCGTGCGCTCGCGCGGCAACGACCCCCGCGGCCTCGACGCGGCATTGCGCGAGGACCGGCGGGTCTTCGCCACGGGGGTCGCGAGCGGCCGGACCTTCGTCTTCGATCTGCGGGATCCGCTTGCCGGCCGTCTCCTGCACGTCGACGAGCCCGGGCCCGGCCGGCGCTTGGCTGCGCCGTGGGCGGTCGCCTCGCTGCCCGACGGGCGTGCGGCCGTCACCTGCGTCGACCGGGTGGGCTATCGCGGCGGCCCCCGCGAGGTCCTCCAGCAGGCGGGCGGGCTCCTCGAGCTCGATGCCGAGGGCCGCTTTCGGCGCGAGGTGTCGGCCGATCCTGGACCCGACCACACGCTGATCGTCGCGCCGACGGGCGCGGCGGTCGTGTCGGCGCTCGGGCTGCTCGTCACCACCAACCACGCGCACGGGTACGTGCCGACGGCCGCGGGGGAGGTGATGCCGGGGATCAGCGTGCAGGTCTGGCGCCTCGCGAACCTCGCCCTGCTGCGCACCGTCGTGCTCGAGGCCGGACCGCGCGGCGAGGAGAACCTGGGGCCCCTCACGCCCGTGGCCTTCCACCGCACGCCCGTCGTCTACGTGAACACCCACGAGGGCGGCGGCCTCTACGCCTCGGACTCCCTGGGCCAGGTGGAGCCGGTCTTCCGCCTCGTGTTCGATTTCGCCGCCGGCGCGGGTGCGGCGGGCGCGGCGGTGACGCCCGACGACGCGTATTACGTGACCGCGCTCACCGGCCGCAACCGGGTGGCGTCCTTCGACGTCCACGATCCGTGGCATCCAAAGCTCGTCTCCGCGCTGCGCTTCGACCGCGACCCGGCCGATCCGCTGAAGGCGCGCGTCGGCGGGCCGAGCGCGCTCGCGATGAGCGCGGACGGCACGCGGTTCGCGGTCGCCGACGACGCGGTCGAGCTGCCCGCGGAGCGACGCGAGGGCGACCACCGCGTCTACCTCCTGCTCCTCGATCCGGCCACCGGGCGGCTGCGCTTCGACCCTGCGTTTCGCGACGAGACGACCGGCGAGGTCGGCGTCGACTTCGCCCGGTCGCGCTGGCCGCACGGCGAGACGGGGCCGGCGCGCCCGTACGGCGTCCTCTTCGTCGCGCCCGCGCCGCCGCCGGCCGATCGGTCCTGAGTTGGGAACCCGATGGACGCCGTCCGCGTGCGTCCGGCAGAGGAGCGCGACCTCGACCGTGCGGGCGACGTCAACTTCCTCGCCTTCTACGACCTCGCGCTCCGTCACGGCCAGCCGCCGACGGTCGCGGCGCCGGCCGACGGTCGCGGGTATCTGCGCTACCTCGCGGGCGTCGATCCGCTGGGCGGCCTCGTTGCGGAGGAGGACGGGGAGATCGTCGGCGTCGCGTGGGTCCACGTGCGCGGGCCGGTGACCACGATCGGTCCGCTGGCCGTGCACCCGCAGGCGCAGGGCCGGGGCGTGGGGCGGCGGCTGCTCGCGCGCGCCGTGGAGGCGGCGGGCGGGGGCCAGGTGCGGCTCGTGCACGAGAGCTTCAATGCGGTTGCGCTCGGGCTCTACCTCCGGGCCGGGTTTCGCGTCGTGGCGCCCCTCGTCGAGCTCGTGTGCGCGCCAGGCGCCGTCGAGCCCGTCGCCGCCGGCGTGCGGCTGCGCCCCGCCGAGGCGCGAGACCGCGCCGAGCTCGTCGCCCGGGACGCGCGCGCTTTCGGTGCCCCGCGCCCCCAGAGCCTCGAGCCCTACCTGCGCCGCGGCCGCGTCCTCCTCGCCGAGGACGAGCGGGGGCTCGCGGGCTACGCGTGCGGGATCGGCGTGCGCACCCGGGCCTACGTGGGCTCCGCGGCCGCCGAGGACGGGGCCGTGCTCCTCGCGCTGCTAGGCGCGCTCACCGCCGAGCTCGCCGGCGCCGGCGCCGCAGTCCACGTCCTCGTGCCCGCGACCGACCGCGCGCTCCTCGACGGGCTCCTGGCGCACGGCTACCGCGTCTTCCGCGCCTGCCAGTACCTGGTGCGCGGCGGTGGCACGGCCCCACCGCCGAACTACGTGCTCATGAACGGGGACATGATGTGAGAACGCGGCGTCAGTGCGTCTCCCACGTCACCTTGCGCTCGCCGCGGGCGAGCGCGCGCAGCGCGAGCAGCGGGGCTAGGTTCACCAGGCAGAAGTACAGCGGGATCGTGACCCCGCGCAGGCGGATGCGGCGGCGCTCGAGCGCGTAGCCGGCGAGCGCGGTCGCGTAGAAGGCGATCTGGGCACCCAGGGTCAGGCGGTAGAGCGGGCGGTCGAGGAGCGCGAGATTGGCGAGGAAGGCCGTGACGAGGAACAGCGGCACCGCCCAGCGCAGCAGCCGGTGGGAGAGGATCTGCCAGCAGAACCACGGGTGCCGCAGCGGGTGGAAGAAGCGGCGGAGATACCACGTGCCGCGCAGGCTGCGGGCGATCACGCGCGCGCGGCGCTCGAGCTCCTCGCGCATGCCGCGCGACTCCGCCGGCTCGTAGACGAGCGCCTCGTCGTCGACCACCGCGCGGTAGCCCTGCTCGACCACCTTCACGCACTGCACGACGTCGCTGATGAGATCGGCGGGCAGCGGCGTGTAGAGCCGGCGGCGCAGCGCGTAGACGCAGCCCGCAGCGCCGAGCACGGAGTGCACCGCGCTCTCCTGGCGGCGGAGCACGCTCTCGTAGTTCCAGTAGGCCGCCCGCCCGCGGTCGGCTGCGGCGCCCGCCTCGCGGCCGTAGAGCACGTCGCCGGTGACGAGCCCGACGTCCGGGTCGGCGAAGTTGCGGACGAGCTTCCGCAGGCAGTCGGGGCGGTACATCGTGGTGGCGTCGGAGAAGACCAGGATCTCGCCGCGCGCCATCGCCGCCGCCCGGTTCTGGCCCACGGTCTTGCCCTGCCGGCCGCCGAGCGCGAGCAAGGTCGCGCGCCCCGCGTAGCGCGTGCGGACGATCTCGTCGGTTCGGTCGGTCGAACCGTCGGACACCACGATGACCTCGAGGCGATCGCGCGGGTAATCGAGCGCGAGCGTGTTGTCGAGCTTGGCGGCGATCGCGGCCTCCTCGTTGTACGCGGCGATGATGAACGACACGCTCGGGAGGTAGTTCGCCTCGCGGCGCACGCCCCGGCCGCGCAGCCGGGCGAGCACGAAAACCACGAGCGGGTAGCCCGCGTAGACGTAGGCGACCGTCGCCAGCGCGCCCCAGAAGACCGCCGCCGCCATGGCCCGGCTCAGGCGGCGAGGCCGAGAACGTCGCGCAGCGGCGCGAAGCGGAAGTCGCGCAGCAGCCGGCGGAGCTTCGTCTCCGTGCGCCGGAGCCCTACGTAGTGGGTGCTGAAGCCGCGGCGCCCGGCGGTGCGCAGCCGCGGCTGATCGGGATCGAGCTCCCACGGGTGGACGTACACGACGGCCGCTGCGCCCTCGCGCCGGTTCACGCGGCGCATGCCCCAGCGCATGTAGCCGTAGGGCAGCAGGCGGAGATAGCCGCCGCCGCCGAGCGGCAGGTTGCGCCCGAAGGCGGGCGTGGTGGTGATCGGGAACTCGACGAGTCGGCGGCCGTCGCGCTCGCGGATGACGTAGGGGTGCCGCTGCGCGCCCGGGAGCCCGTAGAGGGCGTCGCGCACGGGAAAGACGCTCGAATCGTAGCGGTAGCCGCCGTCGAGGAGCACGTCGAGCGCCCAGAGCGAGCGGCCGGTGATCGAAAAGCTCGGGGCGCGGTAGCCGAGCACGGGCGTGCCGGTCACGTCCTCGAGGATCGTCTTGGCGCGCACGACGTCGGCCCGGAACTCCTCCGGGCTCTGCTCGTAGATCAGCCGGTGGCCGTAGCCGTGACTCGCCACCTCGTGCCCGGCGGCAGCGATGCGCCGGACCACCTCGGGGTGGCGCTCCGCGTTCCAGGCGAGCACGAAAAACGTGCCCTTGACCCCGGCCTCGTCGAGCAGGGCGAGCACGCGATCGGTGTTGCGGGCGAGGCGCGACTCGTACCGGCTCCACTCCGCCCGCGGCACGACCGCATCGAAGTCCGCCACCTGGTACCAGTCCTCCACGTCGACGGAGAAGCCGTTGACCGGCGCGGCGGCGGCGGGCATCGGGCTACGGCTACCATCGCCCGGCGGCGCGAGACAAGCGACGCGGCCGCCGCGCGGCCCCGGGTGGAAACACCGTGGCGACCGGCACGCCGAGCGCCCGGGCAAGCGCCAGCGCAGTTGCCACGGTGGGCAGCGCGCGGCCGTTCTTGAGCTGGTTCACGTGCGCGCGGTCGAGTCCCGCGCGCCGCGCGGCCTCGCCGTCCGTCCAGCCCCGCGCGGCGAGCAGCGCCCCGAGCGCGGTCGGCATCAGGCCCCCCGCCGCCGTCCGAGCGTCCAGACGGCCTCGAGCGGCAGGTCGAGGGCAGCGGCGACGCGCTCGGCGATTCCGAGCCGCGGGTTTGCGTGCGCGGCGCCGAGCCGCCGCAGCCGCGCCGCCGGAACGAGCGTGCGGCGCGCGAGCTCGCCCCAGGTGATGCCGCGCTGGCGGAGCAGCGCGGGGAGGTGGTTGTGCAGCACCAAGCGGGAGCAGGGCATCGGAGCGAGCCTGCGGCCGCGGAGGCGTGGACGCAAGGGTAGCAGCGTACCTTCGACCGGAACGCTTCAGAACCGCATCGCGTCGAGGAACTCGAGGTTCACGAAGCCCCGCACCGTGCAAGCCCCCGAGCCGGCGGGCACGTCGATCGCCACCGTCCCCTGCACCTGGAGGGCGGTTGGCAGCGGGGGCGAAACCCCCACCGGCCGCGAGCAGTCGGTGCGCGAGCGGTACGGAACGCCCGTGCCCGAGGTGAGGAAGCTCACCAGCAGCGTGCCGCCGCCGCCCGGGCCGGGGGCGAAGGCGAACGAGCCCGCGTCGGTGTCGAGGAAGGTGCGGCCGAAGTTGTTGGGCACCTCGACGGTGGCGCAGGGCGTGAGGTCGGCGAGGCTCGGCGCGCCGGTCGAGGCCTGCTGCGGGGAGATCTTGTAGACGGAGAGCAGGCCCGTGGGGCCGGGGCAGGCGTTGCCGGGCGCGGGATCGGTGGCGGTGACGTAGAGGACGCTCCCGTCGGAGTGGACCTGGAAGAAGTCGGTGATGTCGGGCGAGAGCGGGAGTGCGGACGGCCAGGCGCGGTAGACCCCGCCGCCCGTGTCGAATCCGCCGTCGAAGTCGGCGTAGACCACCGGGCCGTTGCGGGTGGTGGCCACCTCGAGGTCGTTGGCGGGGTCGAGGTCGTCGTCGCAGGGGTCGAGCCCCTCGACCCCATCGAGCTGGCGGATCAGGGTGGTTGCGGTTCCCGTGCTCCGGTTGACCGCGACCAGGTTCTCCTGCGCGGTGCGGAAGCAGCGCGTCGGGAGCGTCACGTCGTGGTACTCGGGGAGGTAGAGGCTGCCGCCGGGGGCGTGGTCGCACGCGATCTGGGTCGTCGAGTCGGTCGTGCGGTAGAGGATATTCGCCCCGGTGCGGGCGCCGTTGCCGTCGAGCCCGAGCGCGAGCACGCCCACGAGGAGGTTCGCGTTGGAGGGATCGGTGAAGACGCTGTCGGAGAGCAGGTAGAGGTTCTGGCCGTCGGTGCAGAAGTCGACCGGATCGAAGGTCGCTCCGTTCCCGGCGAGACAGGTCCCGCTCGCGCAGTCGGCGCCGACGACGCAGGGATCGCCCGTCCCCTGGCAGAGCCCGACCGTGTTGTCGACCGCGAAGCGGCGGCCGTCGGGGAAGATGCCGCGCGGCGCGCCGAGGAACGTGAGGTAGAAGAGCGTGTCGGGGGCGAGCGTGGGGCCGGTGGCCGGCGCGCTGCCGCCGAAGCCGTGGGCGAGCACCTCGACGGCCGGCGTGTTGCTCGCCGAGGCGAGCGCCGTGATCGTCGCCGCCTGGTGGCCGCCGGCGGCGGGCGCGAAGGTGACGGTCACGGTCTGCTGCTCGCCGGCGGCGAGGTCCACGGCCGCCGGCGTGATCGTGAAGGCAGGAAGGCTCGCCGCGAGCTGCACCTTGAGCTGCGAGGTTGCGGCCGTGTCGGTGTTGCGCACGACGAGCGTGCGCGCGGCCGAGGTGCCGGGGGCGACCGCGCCGAACTCGAGCGTGTCCGGCGCGGCCAGCGCGAGGACCCCGGGGGTCCGGCCCGGATCCGTCGCGAGCGCGGCGGCCAGCGCGAGCCGGTCGGGGGCCGAGGTGAGCACGCCATCGCTCACGGTGAGGGTCACGACCACGCTCGGGGTGCCCGCGGCATAGACGTGCGTCGGGCTCCGCTCGCTCGAGGTCGTGCCGTCGCCGAAGTCCCAGTGATAGGTGAGCGTGTCGGCGTCGGGATCGCTGCTCTGCGAGCCGTCGAAGGCCACCGGCACGCCGGGGAAGATCACGCTCGTTCCCGCGAGAAGATGGGCGACGGGCGGCCGGTCGGGCGCGTCGACGGCGCGGAAGCGCAGCCGGTCGATGTCGCGCAGGAGCCGGCCCTTGGCCGTCGGCCGGCTCTGCACGACGAGCCGCAGGCGATTGGCGTGCCGACCCACGTGCAGCAGCGAGCGATCGAGCTTGGCGCGCATGCCGATCTGCGTGCCGGCGGCGTCGGTCTCGGGCGCGAAGAGCGACGTGATGTCGCGCCGACCGATGCTGGCGCGGAAGGTCGCCGGATCCGCAGCGACCTTGCCGGCCGAGCCAAAGCGCACGACGACGTTGACGAAGGGATGGGCGGGAGCCGTGCCCCGGTTCGTCGGCGTCACCACCCGTAGGAGCTGGTTCGTCCGCCGGCGCTTGGCGCCGGCGCTCGGGGCGAGAAGCGCCACGGCGAGCAGCACGAGGACCGTCCGGCGCATGCGGCCAGGGAGACTACGGCGAGCGGCCGGCGCGACGCAACCTCGAAAACGGCTCCCGGTTGGCGGTTCTCTAGCCGCAGGAGCCCGGGAGCACGGCGACTGCTGCGTCGTTCGGGAAGGAGCCGTTCTGCTGGTTGGTCGCGCTGAAGAAGCTCGGGGAGGCGAGCGCCCCGGTCTTGCGGCTGAGGGGATAGGCCCGGACCTCGTCGAAGAGCCCCATCGGGACGTAGAGAACCTGGCCGCTCGCGGCCATGCGCACCGGGCTCAGCCGGAGATCGTCGGGCGTGAAGCCGGCCACCGCGGGCCTGAGCCGCCCGTCGGGCTTGAGCCGGTAGGAATCGACGCGCCCCTTGCCGAAGACCGAGCCGAAGATCGCCGTCCGGTAGGCGAGGATGCTGAGGTAGGGGGCGCGGGGCGTGGTGCGGCTCGTCGGCTTGGGATGCTTGAAGCAGGCATCGGAGCCCGGGTTCTCCGCGCACTTCTTCCCGATCTTTGGCTTCGGCTCGAGCGGGAAGGTGCCGTCGGGCGCGAGCGCGAAGCTCACGATCCGGTGCGCGAACTCGATCGTCACGTAGAGGAGGCGCGCGTCGGCGGAGAGCGCGATGCTGCGCGCCCCGCCGGGCACGACCCGGCGGCAGCGCTTCGGCACCTTGCCGCCGACCTCGGCGCAGTCGACCGTGCCGTTGCTCGTCGTGAGCTCGCCGTTCGCGTCGAGGAAGAAGACGTCGACCCAGATGTTCGTGCTCTGGTCGTCGCTGCTCACGTAGAGCCGTCCCGGCGCGAGGGCCATGCCCTCGAGGAGGGCCGAGGCCGACTCGCGGACGCTGCTCGTCGGATCGGCCCCGGGCACGAGCACGCCGGTCGTCGGATCGAGGGGCAGGGCGAGGATGCGCTCCTTGCCCGGCGTGTTGTCGGGGACGTAGAGTCGGTTCTGCGCGGAGGACACGGCGAGGTCGCGCGGGTTGCCGACGAACCGGGCAACCGGCGGGCCGAGCGAGCCGTCGGCGCGGATGGGGAAGGACTCGACGCGGTCGGCCTCGGCGACGTAGAGCGCGCGCGCGGTGCCGTCGGGGGCCGTGCCGACGATCACGCGGCGGAGCTCCCCGGCCGCGGTGGGCGCCTGCACCGCGGGGCTCGGAGCGAGCGAGCCGTCGGCGGCGAGACAAAACCCGTCGATCCGGGCCTGGGCAGCTTCCGAGACGTAGAGGATCCGTCCCGCCCTGGCCGGCGCGGCGCCGAATGCCGCGGCCGCGAGCGCGAGGAAGACCCGAGCGATGCGCAGCATACGGCGGCCCCTTATAGCAACCCCCGTCGCGATTGCGAGGGCGCGCCAAGGCGCGCATAATCCGCGCGCCGATGTCGGCCCCGCTCGTCGTCACCCGGCGCGAGGACGCGCTCCTCTACGTCGGCATCAACCGCCCCGAGAAGCGCAACGCCCTCCACCGCGGCGTGCTCGATGCCCTCGTGGCGGCGGTGACGGCGGCCGAGGCCGACCCCGCCGTGCGCGCGATCGTCGTGTACGGCGAGGGGCCCGTCTTCTCCGCCGGCGTCGACTTCGGCGCGCTCGCCGGCGACATGGGCGGCGAGCCGCACGTGCCGTTTCGCACGATGATCGCCGGGCTCCAGGCGGCCGTCTCGCGCTTCGAGACGATCGAGAAGCCCGTGATCGGCGCGCTCCATCGCTACGTCCCCGGCCTCGGCCTCGAGCTGGCGCTCGCCTTCGACTGCCGCATCGCCACCGCCGACTGCGAGCTCGGCCTCCCCGAGGTGCGCCTCGGGCTCGTTCCCGACGTGGGGGGGACGACGCGGCTCGTGCGTACCGTCGGCTACGCCAAGGCGAAGGAGCTCATCCTGACCGGGCGGATGATCCGAGCGGAGGAAGCGCGCGCGATCGGTCTCGTCAACGCCGTGGTGCCGCCGGGCGAGCACCTGGCGGCCGCTGCGCGGCTGGCGCAGGAGATCGCCGCCAACGCGCCGCTTGCCGTCGGCCTCGCCAAGCGCCTCGTCGATCTCGGTTCCAACGTCGACACGCACACCTTCCTCCAGCTCGAGCAGCTCACCCAGAGCCTCCTGCGCGCGACCGAGGACGTGAAGGAGGGGGTGCGGGCGGCGCTCGAGCGGCGCCCGCCGCGCTTCCAGGGGCGCTGACGGCGTCGCCCCGTGCGGCCCTGGAACGTGCTCGTCACCGCCCTCGAGGGCCGACGCGACGCGCTCCGTGCAGCGCTCCGCCCGCTCGGCGCGTTCGGCGGCAGCGGTTATCGCAACGTGCTCGTCGGGCTCGTGCCCGACGTGCCCGCCTTTCTCGAGCAGGTGCGCGAGGAGCTCGCCCGCGGCGCGCTGCTGCAGACCGCGCTCGCGCGGGTCGTGCCCGTCGAGCTGCGCACGGAGCTCGATCCGGCCGACCCCGCCGCGGCGCTCGTTGCCGCCGCCGAGCCGCTCCTCGAGCGGCTCGGCACGGGCACGTTCTACGTCCGCGTCGAGCGCCGAGGGCTCAAGGGTACCGTGGACTCGGCGGCGCTCGAGCGCGAGGTCGGCACGCGACTCTGGCGTGCGCTCGAGGCGCGCGGGTGCGTGCCCCGCGTCGCCTTCCGCGATCCGGACCATGTGCTCGCGATCGAGACGCTCGGCCGGCACGCGGGGCTCGCGCTGCTCTCGCGCGCGCTGCGCGCGCGGTACCCGTTCGTGCGCGTGCCCTGAGGCCCGTCCGCGGGCTGCTAGCGCCCGACGTCGGTCGAGCCGAGGATGTTGCCCCCGAGGCTCGGGTGGCCGATGCGGGCGTCGCCGATCACGTTGACGACCGCCGGCACGCCTGCGGCGAAGGCGCGCTCGAGGGCAGGGCGGATTTCGTCGGGGCGCGTGACGTGCTCGCCGTGGCAGCCGATCGCGGCGAACATGCGGTCGTAGCGGAGGCCCGGGAGCATGTCGAAGGGATCGACACGGCCGCGCAGCATCGGCATCTGCTCGAAGCTCGGGCCCCACGAGCCGTTGTTCCACAGCAGCACCACGATCGGCAGCCGGTGCTTGAGCGCGGTCTCGAGCTCCATGCCGCCGATGCCGAAGCCGCCGTCGCCGATGGCGACCACCACCTGGCGCCCCGGCCGCGCGAGCTGCACGCCAATCGCCATGCCGATGCCGTGGCCGACGGGCGCAAGGGGCCCCGCGTCGACCACCTGCCCCGGAAAGCGCGCCACGAGCCGCTGCGAAAGCCAGCCCGAGAGCGTGAAGCTGTCGACGATCACGGTGGCGTCGGCGGCGAGCGTCTCGACGAGCGCGCGCACCACGGGGGCGGGATGGATGGGTACCGCGGTCTGCACGCGGGCCTCCTCGGCGCGCAGCCGCTCCTCGAAGCGCGCGCGGGCGGCCGCGACCTCGGCGAGCCAGGCGCTCTCGTGCCGGTGCGCGCCGTCGATGCCGAGCTCGGCGGCCCGCCGGAGGAGCTGCGCGAGCACGAGCTTCGGGTCGCCGAGGATGGGGATGGCCGCGTCGACGTGCCAGCCGATGCGCGTGGGCGTGGCGTCCACCTGGATCACGGTGGCCGCCGCGTTCCACGTCGGGGGCTGGCCAAAGTGCTCGCCGCTCCAGAACTTGAAGCCCACCGCCAGGATGACGTCGGCCCGGCTGGTAAACGGCTTCTTCCACGCGCCGCGCACCGCGAGCGGGTCGTCCTCCGGCAGCGCCCCCTGCGCGGCCCGGCGCGTGTAGACGGGGAGGGCAAGCGCCGCGGCGAGCGCCCGCAGCTCGGCTGCCGCGTCGGACCAGAACACGCCGTCCCCGGCGACGACGAGCGGGCGTTCGGCCCGGGCGAGGGCGTCCACGGCCCGGTCGATCGCCGCGGGGTCGGCGGCGGCCCGCAGCGTCCCGGGCGGATAGAGGCACGCCCCGGGCCGCTGCCGGGCGGCGTCGTCCTGGTGGTAGAGGATGTTCGTCGGGATCTCGACCAGCGCTGGGCCCGGCGGCCAAGCGGTCGCCTCGCGGAACGCCGTGCGGACGTCGAGGCCGATCGTCGACCAGTCGAGCGTGCGCTTGACGAACTTCGCAAACGAGCGACAGATCTCCGAGCCGTAGGCTTCCTGGAAGGAGCCGAGCTGATCCTCCGTGGTCGGGTGCTGGCCGGCAAGGCAAACGACGGGGCTGCCGGTGAGGCCGGCCACGCAGAGCCCGGTCACGGCGTTGGTGAGCCCGCAGCCCGCGGTGACCGCGAGCACGCCGGGCCGCCCGCTCGTGCGCGCGTAGGCATCCGCGGCGTAGGCGCAGGACTGCTCGTGGCGCATGTGGATCATCTGGATCCCGTGCTCGCGCAGGTGGCCGAGGATGGGCCAGATGTGGCCGCCGTTGACCGTAAAGAGATGGCGGATCCCCTCGGCGGCGAGCACTTGGCAGACCACGGCGCCCCCGTCGAGGCGGCGCTCGTGGGGACCGGCGGGCGGTCGGCCGAGCGCCTCGCCCATCGCGCGCGTCCCCTCCATCGGGCGGGGGCTAACGCCAGGTGGGGCCGCTGTCAACCGCCGCCACCCGTGACAGCGCGCGGCCCCGTGGTTAGAGTCAGACGCCATGACGGGACGAGAAGCCATCCTGCAAGCTTTCGACCGGCTCTTCGATGCCGCGGCCGCCAAGCTCAACATCACCTGCACCCCGCAGGAACGCGCCGAGGCGAAGGAGCAGTTCAGCCAGCGCTTCGCGCAGATCCTGGACATCACGAGCCACGTGACCGTGCCCGAGCTGCCCGAGGCGGTCATTGCAGAGATGGAGGCGGCGATCGCCGCCCTCTCGCCCGCGGAGCTCGCGGGCGTGATCGCCTCGATCCCGCTCGCACAGCAGACGCAGGAGATGCTGCGGGCGATCGCGTTTCGCACGGCCGAGCAGCGGCTCATCGAACATTTTGCCTCGCAGGCCGAAACGCGCTACGGAGGAAATTGAGCTGCCCCGCGGGGTGAGACGTCACGTCGTCCGAGAAGCGCGCCAAGGTCATCGAAGTCGACTTCCGCCGCCGGCGCCGGCTCGGGCCGGTGCGCCCGGCGCCGGCCGCGACGCCGGCCCGGCAGATGCTCGACCGCGCGGCGGACTTCCTCATGTTCTGGCGGCCGCCCGTCCGGCGCAGCGCCGGGGAATACCTCGGGGGCCGCTGGGACTGGGGCTGGACGCTTTTCGTGTGGACGACCGACGCCGCCGTCGGTCCCGTGTGGCGCGACCTGGTCGACGCGCGCGGCTACGTGCCGCAGCGGCTCACCCGCGAGGCGTTTCTCGCCTTTCTGCGCCGCGCCCACGACGTCGGGGGCCTGCTCCTCGACGGCGAGCTCGACGGCGGCGGGCACGTGATCCGCGCGGAGGCCGCGCAGCTCATTCGTCGCGACGAGGCGCTGACGGCGCTCGGGTGCTAGCTCCGTGCCAACGGAGTCCGGAGGTCGGGTGATGGGGAGGTGGACGACGATGGCGGCCGCGGGGCTCGCGTGCGTGCTCGGGGCGGCGCCCGCAGGGGCGCGCGGCCGACCTGCGGCGCCGCCGGATGCGGCGTGCGTCGCCTACGAGGTGGCTGACATCGACACGGGGACGGTGCTCGCGGAGAAGGACGCACACCGCCGCTGGCCGCCCGCCTCGATGGCGAAGATGATGACGGTGCTCATCGCCATGGAGCGGGTCAAGAGCGGCGCCGCGACGCTCGAAGAGCCGGTGCGTACCTCCGCCTGGGCCGCCCACATGGGCGGCTCCCAGGTCTACCTCGCGGAGGGCGAGACCTTCCCGCTCGGCGAGCTGCTGAAGGCCATCATGATCGCGTCCGCCAACGATGCGGCCGTCGCCGTGGCCGAGCACCTGGCGGGCTCCGAGCCGGCGTTCGTGACGCTCATGAACGAGCGCGCGAAGCAGCTCGGGATGGCCGACACCCTCTACCAGACGCCGCACGGGCTCCCGCCCGGGCCGGGCCAACAGCCTGATCTCACGAGCGCGCACGACCTCGTGATCCTCGGCCGTGCGCTCGCACGTTTCCCCGAGGTGATGCAGTGGGCGGCGACGCCGAGCGCAGGCTTCCGCAACGGCACGCTCGCGATGATGAACACGAATCACCTCGTGCGCGGCGGCTACCCGGGGGCGACGGGCCTCAAGACGGGCTACTACGCCGAGGCCGGCTTCGAGGTGACGGCGACCGCGACGCGCGGCGACATGAGCGTGATCGCCGCAGTGCTCGGGTGCCCGACGAAGCCGGCCTCCTTCGCCGAGGCGGCGCGGCTCATGAACGAGGCGTTCGCGGGCTACCGGGTGCTGGTCGCGGCGCGCCGCGACGCCTCCGTCGGCGAGGTGCCGGTGACGGGCGGTGCCACAACCGGGGTGAAGGCCGTCGCAACCGAGGACCTGCGGCTCCTGCTCAAGCGGGCCGACGACAAGCCCGTCCAGGTCGAAGCACACCTCCCGCGGCTGGTGGCGGCACCGGTCCACCGACGCCAGGCCCTCGGCGAGGTCGTCGTGCGGCAGGGCGATCGCGAGCTCGGCCGCGTGCCGGTGGTAGCGGACGCCGACGTGCCCGCCACCGGCTGGCTCTCCTGGCTCTGGAACCGCCGCGAGCAGCCCCAGCCGTGAGGATCACGCTGCGGCCGCGGGGACGGGCCGCCGTCCCCGCGCCGCGTACGTGACCTGCGTCCGAATCAGTCGACGAACGCCCCCGACGGCGAGCACGGGCTCGCATCCAAGCATGCCTTCTTGACGCAGACCTGCTTGATGACCGCGTTGCGGCCGTGGACACACTGCTTCCTGTCCTTCCCCTTGAGGCCCGTGCAGGGAACGGCGGTCTTCACGTTCACTTTGCACGTGTGGATCTTCGGCCCGCACTTGCTGCACTTCTTCGCCAGGCTCGGACCGGCGACGAGCGCCAGTCCGAGCGCCGCCACGGCGAGGTAGCCAACTGCCCTTCGTGCCATTCCATCCTCCTTGGAGCAGGTTTTCCCCCGGCGCCCCATCGCCGCCAATTATGCTGTTTGAGACTTGAAACTCAAACGCCTAGCCTCGAATAGTGTGAGCGACGAGCCGCTGCGGCGCGCGCTGCGCGAGGCGACCGCCGAGCTGCTGCGGCGGCTCGACGAGCTGTCGCTCGTGCGCCTCGTGGGCGATGCGCTCGCGGGCGAGGTGGCGCCGGCGGCGATCGGCCGCGCGGTGACGACCCTGCTGCGCGAGGAGACGGAGGTCGAGCTGGCAGGGCTGTGGGGGAGCGATGCCGCCGCGGGCGGGCTCCGCGCGCTCGCGCTGGCGCGGGAGGGGGCGGAGCCCGAGATCCCCGGGGACGCCGCGCCGCTCGTCCCCTTCTCGGCCGGCGCGCTCGGCCGCGCCGGAGCCGGGGAGGCGACGCTCGTCTCCGACGCCGCCCAGGTGGCGCCCGAGGAGCTTCCCGCGGAGGCAGCGGGCCTGCGGGCGCTTCTCTTCCACCCCGTGGGGGTCCGCGGGCGGGTTGCGGGCGTGCTCGTGCTCGGGGCGGCGGCGCCCGGGGCGGTCGGCGCCGAGCACGAGCGTCTGCTCGGGCTCATTGCGCCGGCGGTCGCGATGGCGCTCGAGAACGCGGCGCTCTACGAGCGGCTCGCTGCCGAAAACCGCCGCCTGCGCGCCGCGCTCGACTCCGGAGCGCGCGAGCCGGTGCTCGTCGGTGCGAGCCCCGCCTTCCGCCGGATGCTCGGGATCGTCGAGCGGCTCGCCGCCGCCGACATCACGGTCCTCGTGCTCGGCGCGAGCGGGACGGGGAAGGAGCTGGTCGCGCGCGCGCTTCACCATCACAGCCGCCGCCGCGGCGGACCGTTCGTCGCCGTCAACTGCGCGGCGCTGCCCGAGACGCTGCTCGAGAGCGAGCTTTTCGGCATCGAACGCGGCGTGGCGACGGGCGTCGAGCAGCGCCCGGGGCTCGTCGAGCGGGCGGACGGCGGGACCCTCTTCCTCGACGAGGTCGGCGACATGAGCCTCGCCGTGCAGGCCAAGGTGCTCCGCGTGCTCCAGGAGCGCGAGGTGGTGCGCGTGGGCGGCGCCCGGCCGCTCGCCGTCGACGTGCGCGTGATCGCGGCGACGCACCAGGATCTCGAGCGTGCCGTGCGCGAAGGACGCTTTCGCGAGGACCTCTACTTCCGCCTGAAGGTCGCCACCGTGCACGTGCCGGCGCTCGCCGAGCGCATCGACGACATCCCGCTGCTCGCGCAGCACTTTCTCGCCCGCTTCGCCGAGAAGCACCGCCGCCCGGGCCTCGAGCTGTCGCCGCGCGCGGTGGCCGCGCTCGTCGCCCGGGCCTGGCCCGGCAACGTGCGCGAGCTCGCCAATGCGATCGAGCACGCGGTCGTGCTCGCGCCCGGACCGCTCGTCGAGGCGGCGGACCTCGGTCTCGAGGCCGGAGCGGCTGCGGCCGAGGGCGACGGCCGGATCCTGCCTGCGGCGCTGGGCGGCGCCGAGCGTGCGGTGATCCAGCGCGCCCTCGCGGCGACGGGCCACAACCGCACGAAGGCGGCGCGTCTGCTCGGCATCGGCCGCCGGACGCTCCTCTACAAGCTCAAGCGCTATGGCCTGAGCTGAGCGCGCCCCGTGTGCGCCGCGGCCTGCGCGCTCCCGGACCGTGCGGTGCGCAGCCGGCTGCGCGGCCGGGCTCGCGCGTAGGGCTTCGGCGGATCCGTCGCGGCGCACGGGCTCGGCCGATCGCACTGCGCAGGTCTCTGCGCACTGCCGCGCGAAGGACGCGGTCTTTTGCCCGGCACGGGGCCTGCGACAGGGGCTCGGCATGGGCGCGAACGGGCTGCCGGCAGTGTCGAGGGGGCCGCGGGTCCTCGTGCCCGAGGTCGTCTGGCCGCGGCGCACCGTGGTTGTGGTTCGTCCGCCGCTGCCGATGGCGGAGCCGACCTATGCGCCTGCGGCGGATCTGCCCGTCCGCGGCCTGTTCGTCGACCTGTATGCCTGAGCGAGCAGGCCCGGAAGCGCTGCGAGCGTCGAGATTCTCCGGACGCCAGAGGGAACGCGGGGCCGGCGGCGGTGGCGGTCGAGCAGCACCGCGTGCGCTCCCGCGGCGCGCGCCCCGGCGACGTCGGCCTCGAGGCGATCGCCCACGTGCACGATGTCGCCGAGGGGCACGCCGAGCGTCGCCGCCGCGGCGCGGAAGATCGCCGGGTCGGGCTTGGCGGCCCCGACCGCGGTCGAATGGATGACGGCGTCGAGCTTCTCCCGCAGGCCGAGCGCCGCCAGCAGCCGGGGCAGACGACGATCGAAGTTCGAGACCACTGCGAGGCGAAGGCCGCGGGCGCGCAGCACGGCGAGCACGCCCGGCACCTCGGGGAAGACGCGCCACGCGGCGGCGGTCGCGTAGTGTGCCCAGAGCTCGGCGAAGCATGCGGCGAAGGCAGGACCGCGCGGCGGTGCGCCGACCGCCGCGTGCACGATCGCCCGCCACCAGGCCCGCTCGCGCCGCGGGCGCAGCGCCGGCCGCGTGCCCGGAAAGGCGAGCGGCGGGGCCGCGGCGAGGGCGGCGTGGAACGCCTGCTCGACGTGGGCGGGTGCCGCGCGGAGCCCGTGCCGCCGGGCGATCCGGGCGTACGTCACGCCCACGGGCTCCGCCACGTCGATGAGGGTGCCGGCCGCATCCAGGGTGACGGCGGCAATCCGCATCGGATCAGGTGTCGTCGCGGATGGTGCGCAGCTCGGCGACGAGCTGCCCGCCGCCGTCGTCGATGAGCACGTAACCCCCCTCGCGCAGCGGGCCCGGGTTGAGCACGAGCGTCGGGCCGAGCCGCTGGGTGCCGCGGCCCTCGTGGATGTGCCCCACCACGGCGACGTCCGGAGCGCGGCGCTCGATGAAGGCGCGTACCGCCGGCGAGCCGACGGGCGTCCCGTTGCGGAGACGGTCGAGCCGCGTGTCGTAAGGTGGGGTGTGGCAGATCATCACGCGGTGTGGCGCATCGGCGACCGCCGCGTGCCCCCGCTCGAGCACCGCGGCGATCGCGTCGTCCTCGAGCTCGGTCGGCGTGTCCATGGGCGTCGGGTTCGATCCGCCGCAGCCGAAGAGCCCGATCGACCCGAGTCGCTGCCCTTCGCCGTGCAGGGAGATGCCCGCGGCCCGAAACGCCTCGATCACCGCGGGCATGTCGAGGTTGCCGGTGATGGCGAGCACGCGCGGGCAGTGGGCACGCACGGCCTCGACGACGCGCCACGCATCGGGCGGGTCGCCGAAGTGCGTCAAGTCGCCCGTGATGACGGCGGCGTCGGCCTCGCGAAGCCGGGGCCCGAGCTTCTCGATGGCCCGGAACGCGAGGTGGACGTCGCCGAAGCAGACGAGACGCACGCGGCGGTTCTAGCGGCCCCCCCAGTGCACCGCAACGCAGCGGCGGCCCTCGCGTATCACCCCGCCGGCGTGCAAATATGCGCAGGCCGTCGCCGGGCCCGGTCGCTGGAGAAAGCGAGTCGGGCTGGCGTGGTGCTTGCAGGGAGCGGGAAGCGATGAAGACGATACCGGGAAGCATCGTGGCGATGGGGCTCGGGACGCTGCTCGGCCTCGTGCCGCCGGCGGCGGCCAAGGTTCCGGCGTGCCCGTCCGGGACGTACCCGGTGAGCGGCGGCGGCGCGCAGACGCTCACCATCGATACGTCGGTCAGGCCTGCGGTGATCACGTACACCGGCTGCGAGCCCGGCAAGGGGCATATCCGGGGGACCCACAAGGGCACGAAGGTGACCGCCACCTTTCCTTCGTGCAGCGCCTGTCCAGTCTCGACCAAGAAAGCCCGCTTGAAGGCGACGATCTCGCCCGACTGCACGAGCGTGCCGGTGCCGAAGCTCATCTGCCCGAAGCGGCCGCCGGCGGCGGGCGGCGGCAAGACGAGCGGCGGGCCCGTGAGCTTCGCCTCGACCATCGCACCGATGCTGGCGGCGAGCTGTGCGATTCCTTCGTGTCACACGGGCAGCAACCCGAGCGAGGGGCTCACGCTCGACGCGGACAAGTCGTACGCGGCGCTCGTGAATGTGCCTTCGCTCGAGGTGCCCGCGCTCAAGCTCGTGGCGCCGGGCAAGCCCAAGGCGAGCTACCTCCTCCTGAAGGTGGAGGGCACCGCCTCCCAGGGGGCTCCCATGCCGCTTACCGGCACGCCCCTCTCCGCGGGGCAGATCCAGCAGATCAGCGACTGGATCGCGCAGGGCGCGCAGAACAACTAGGAGCACGAGCCGGCGGACGTTGCCGGTGCGCGCCCGCGCGTGATAGGCTGCCCACGGCGGTGGGCGAGGTCGTCGCGTTTCAAGAGATCGTCCGCATGCGGCGGAGGCGCCGGGCACAGGCGCTTCATCTCCAGTGTCGGGCGATCCTCGCGGCGGCGGTGTGCCAGGCGCGGATCGAGCTCGGGGCCGCCCCGGCGGCAGAGCGCTGGGTGCGGCTCGCGCGGCTGCGCAAGCTCGAGGAGCTGGAGGCGTACGCCGCCGCGCTCGGCTGAAGGGCCGGGGAGGGGTGTTGGGCGAGGCAACGTGGCTCGGGGCGATCGCGGGCGGGGTGCTCGGCGTGACGGTCGGGCTCGTCGTCGTGCAGCGGCTCGCCGGACGCGGGGACCGGGGTGCGCTCGCCCTTCTCCAGCAACAGCTCGATGCCCTCCGCGGCCAGGTCTCGCAGGCGCTCGCGACCCAGGGCCAGGTCGTGAGCCAGGAGCTCGGCCGGCTCACCGTCGAGCTGAACGACCGCCTGCGCGAGAACGTCGAGCTCGTCCAGCGCGGGCAGACCGCAATCGGCGAGCGCCTCGAGGGCGCGGCGCGCGTCGTGGGCGAGGTGCAGCGGGGGCTCGGCGAGCTGCGCGAGGCGACGGCGCGGGTCTACGAGGTCGGCCGCGACGTGGCGACGCTCCACGACATCCTGCGCGCACCGAAGCTCCGCGGCGGCCTCGGCGAGCTTTTGCTCGGCGACCTGCTCGCCCAGGTGCTCCCGCCCGCGCACTTCACGCTCCAGCACGCCTTCGCCGACGGAGAGCGCGTCGACGCCGTCGTGCGGCTCGGCGGCGGCCTCGTGCCGATCGACGCGAAGTTCCCCCTCGAGGACTTCCGCCGCCTCCTCGACGCCCCCGACGACGCCGAGCGGACGCGCGCCCGCAAGGCCTTTCTCGCCCGGGTGCGCCGACACGTCGACGACGTCGCGCGCAAGTACATCCGCCCCGACGAGCAGACCTACGATTTCGCGCTCATGTACATCCCCGCCGAGAACGTCTACTACGAGGCCGTGATCCGGGAGGACACGGGAGAGCCCGGCGGCGTGACGGCCCACGCGCTCGCGCGGCGGGTGATTCCGGTCTCCCCGCACACGTTCTACGCGTATCTCCAGGCGATCGTGCTCGGTTTGAAGGGCCTGCGCATCGAAGCGCGCGCCGAGGAGGTCCTGGGGCAGCTCGCGCGCCTCGCCGCCGAGGTCGGGCGGCTGCGCGAGGAGGTGCGGCTCGTCGGCAGGCACCTCGGCAACGCGAGCCAGGCGTGCGCGGCCGCCGAGCGACGGCTTGAGCGCTTCGAGACGAAGCTGCTCGTGGCCGCGGGCGAGGAGGAGGAGCCCGTGCGGCTCGCGCAGCGATGATCACGGTGCCGGCGCTGCGCCTGCACCAGTTCGGGGTGGTGCTCTACCAGGCTATGCTCGGCGCGCGCGACGTCGACCGGCTCGTGCGCTTCGAGGTGCTCTCGTACGACGCCCAGCTCGACGCGACGATGCGGGGCAGGAAGCGGCGGCAGCCGCGCGGCTCGCGCGTCAACTGGGAGCTGCTCGAGAAGCGGATCGCGTCGAGCGCCGAGGCCTATCAGCGACCGGTGATTCGGCGGAAGATCGCCGAGCTCGTCGAGTACTACGGGCAGTGCGCCGAGGCCGGGAATCTCCCGGCGATTCCCGGCGCCGTGCTCCTCGTCGCCGATCGCCGCCTCGAGTTCACGCCGACGAGCTCGCACCGCGTGCTCGGCGTCCTGCAGATTCCGGCCGAGGAAGGCGTGCTGCGCGCGCTCGACGGCCAGCACCGGCTGCTCGCGCTGCACCAGCTCATCGCCGACGGCCGCGCCGAGAACGTGCAGGTGCCTGCGGTCGTCTTCGACCGCCTCGCCCCCGACCAGGTCGTCGAGCTGTTCGTCACGATCAACGCCAAGCACACGAAGCTCAACCCCTCGCACCTGATCAGTCTCGCCGGCCGCCGGCTCTACCCCGACCCCATGCTTGCCGCGAGCCACGACATCATCCGCGCGCTCAACGAGCGGGCGGACTCCCCGTTGCGCGGGGAGATCAAGCTCTTCGGGACGGGACGCGGGCGCGTCGCCCAAGCCCCGCTCGCCGAGGAGCTCAAGGGCATCTTCACGGCCCTCGAGGCGCTGGGAGGGCGGGCGGCGGAGCGCTTCCGGGAAGAGGCGCCGCGGTTCTTCCTCAACTACTTTAAGCGGATCGCGGAGGTCTTCCCCCGCGCGTGGGTCGGACGCAAGTACAGCATCAAGACGGCGATGGCGCTGCGGGCCTTCCTGCGGGTCGTCCCCGACGTGCTGAACGCGGTGCGCCAGGCCGGCGGCGATCCCTTCGATCCGCATGCGCTCGCCCGCGTCATCGCGCCCTGGGGGGAGCTGATCGGCGACGCGCGCTTCGAGACCGAGGGCGAGTGGCGGGAGAAGCTCGCCGGCGGCACCCGGGGCACGGTCGACTTGCTCGCGCGGGAGCTCAAGAGCGCGCTGCGCTAGCGGTGCTCGACGAGCTCCTCCTCTACGACCTCACGGACTCGCCCTTCTGCCTGAAGGCGCGCATCTGCCTGCAGTGGAAGGCCGTGCCCTTCCGGCGCGTGACGCTCACCCTCGGCCGGTTGCGCCAGCTCCGCCGTTTGAATCCGCTCGGGAAGGTCCCTGTGCTCGTCCACGGCGGCCAAGTCGTGGCGGACTCGAGCGCGATCGCCCGCTACCTCGAGCGACACTGGCCCGATCCCCCGCTGCTGCCCGCCGATCCCGTCGCGCGGGCGTACTGCGCCCTGGTCGAGGAATGGGCCGACGAGGCGCTCTCGTTCATCGTCGGGGCCTTCAAGTGGCTCAACCCGGAAAACCGCCCGGCCGCCCTGGCGAACACGGTAACGGAGATGGCATCCGGCCCCGTGCAGCCGCTGCTCGGCTGGGCGATCGCGCGCACGATCCGGGGGCGCTATCGCCGCTGGGGCTACGGCCGAGCCACGCTCGGCCATTTCGGCGAGCGCATGCGCGAGAACCTGGGTGCGCTCGATGCGCTGCTCGCGGGCCGCCGGTATCTCGTCGGCCGCACGCTCACGCTCGCCGACGTCGCGGTCTTTGCCCAGCTCCGCTGGATGGCCCGCTACCGCGAGGCGCGGCTGCTCGCGAGCGTGCCCGAGGTGTCGCGCTGGCTCGCCGAGATCGGGGAGCTGCCCGCGGTCGCGGCCGCGCTGCCCGCTTGACCCCGGCCGCCGGTGGTGCGAAAGAGCGCCGCCATGGCGAGCTTCGTCCGCGCCGCCAGCGTCGGCGACGTCGCCCCGGGCACGGGCAAGACCGTCGAGGTGAACGGCAGGCAGATCGCGCTCTTCAACGTCGACGGGCGCTTCTACGCGCTCGCCGGCGAGTGTCCGCACCGCGGCGGCCCCCTCGGCGACGGCGACCTCGAGGGCTGTGTGGTGACGTGCCCGTGGCATGCCTGGCAGTTCGACGTCACCACCGGCGAGAGCCTCACCGACGACCTCAAGGCCGAGCGCTACGAGGTGCGGGTCGAGGGCGACGACGTGCTCGTCGCGGTCTAGCTGGCTAGGATCCCCTGGGCTTGCGGAAGCGCGGCGGGCGCCGCTCGAGGAACGCGCGCCGGCCCTCCTCGGCCTCCTCGGTGCCGTAGTAGAGGGCGAGCGCGCTGAACGCGATCTCGTTCACCCCGGCGATGTGCTCGGTGTCGGCGTTGAAGGACTGCTTGGCGAGCTTGATCGCCGTCGGGCTCTTCTCGAGGATCTCCCGACACCAGCGCTCGGTCTCCGCCCGCAGCTCGGCCGCCGGCACGACCGCGTTGACGAGCCCCATGGCCAGCGCCTCCTGGGCGCTGTAGCGGCGGCAGAGGTACCACATCTCCCGCGCCTTTTTCTCGCCGACCACGCGGGCGAGATAGGCGGTGCCGAAGCCGGGGTCGACGGAGCCCACCTTGGGACCGATCTGGCCGAACACCGCCGTGTCGGCGGCGATCGTCAAGTCGCAGAGCACGTGGAGGACGTGCCCGCCGCCGATCGCGTAGCCGTTCACCATGGCGATCACGGGCTTCGGAATGCCGCGGATCGCGGCGTGAAGCCCGTGCACGTCCATGCCGATGCCGCTGCCGTGGCCGTAGCCGCCCGCCTGGCGCTCGCGCTGGTCCCCGCCCGCGCAGAAGGCACGGTCGCCGGCTCCCGTGAGCACCACGACGCCCACGGCGTCGTCGTCGCCGGCGGTGCGCAGCGCGTGGATGAGCTCGTCGACGGTCTTGGCGCGAAAGGCGTTCATGACCTCGGGGCGATCGATGGTGACCCACGCGATGCCGTCCCTCGCCTCGTAGCGGATGTCTTCGTAGGTCATGCCCGCCGCTTCCCGCAGCCGTGCGGCCTTGTCAAGGCCGGCAGCCGGGGGCAGGGTAGCCGGCGATGGTCGACACCGCGCTCCATCGTCACCTCGCGGCTTACGGCGCCGTATTCGCCGACGACCGCGGCGTCGCGCTGCCGCGGCACTTCGGCGACCCGGCGGCCGAATACGCGGCGTTGCGCGAGCAGGCCGCGCTCCTCGACCTGGGTTTCCGCACGCTGGTGCGGGCAGTCGGCGCGGACCGTGTCGCGTTCCTCCAGGGCATGCTCACCGCCGACGTGGCCGCGCTTGCACCCGGCCAGGGCTGCCCGGCGCTGTTGCTGACGATCCAGGGCCGTGTGACCGCCGACGTGCGCGTGGCGGCGCTCGCCGATGCCCTTCTCCTTGACGTCGACGTGCGCGTGCGCGACGCGTTCCTGGCCGCGCTCGAGAAGCTCATCATCGCCGACGACGTGACGCTCGAGGCGCCCGCCGAGCCCGTCACCCTGCTCGGCCTCGAAGGGCCGGCTGCCGCGCGGCTCCTCGGGCCCGACGCGGCGGCGCTCCCGGCATGGGCCCACGCGACGATCTCGCTCGCGGGGGTCGCCGTGCGCGCGCTGCGGGCGAGCGAGGTCCGCGGTCCGGGCTTCGTCCTGCACGTGCCCGCGGCTGCTGCTGTGGAGGTCTGGTCGGCGCTCGCGGCGGCCGGCGCTCGGCCCTGCGGCATGGAGGCGCTCGAAGGCCGGCGGATCGAGGTCGGCGTGCCGCGCGTCGGGCTCGACATGGACGCGAGCACGCTCGCGCTCGAGGTGCCCGTCGAGGAGGCGATCAGCCAGACGAAAGGCTGCTACCTCGGGCAGGAGGTGGTGGCGCGCGGCACGGCGCGCGGGCATGTCAATCGTCGACTGATGGGGCTCGTGTTCGCCGGAGCAGCACCGGCCCCAGGGGCGGCGCTGCTGCACGACGGCAAGACGGTCGGGCGCGTGACGTCGGTCGCGCACGCCTTCGGGCTCGGTGCGCCGGCGGGCCTGGGTTTCGTGCGCCGCGAGCACTGGGAGCCGGGGACCGTGCTCGCGGCCGGGTCGGTGACCGCGCGCGTCGCGCGCTGGCCGCTCGCTTGAGGGGATCGCCGCGGTTTTGCTACGGGAGCGCATGCCCACGCAGCTCGGAAAGCGATACGTGTGCGAGACCTGTGGGACCGAGGCCCTGTGCAACAAGCCGGGAAGCGGAACGCTCGTGTGCTGCGAGCACGAGATGAAGCTCAAGGAGGCGAAGCCGCTTCCGTCCTCGGACTGACGCCCCGGGCGTGGCTGTTCGAGAACGGGCGCGTCCTCACCCTCGATCCGCGCTGCCCGACGGCGGCGGCGCTCGCGGTACGCGGCGGCCGCGTGCTCGCCGTCGGGTCGCTCGGAGCGGTGCGGGAGCGTGCGGGGCGGGCTGCCGAGCGCATCGACTGCCGCGGTGCGGCCGTGCTCCCCGGCATCGTCGATCCGCACCTCCACCTCTTCGCGCTCGCCGCGCGCGACGCCCACCTCGATTGCGCCGCATTCGACGACGTGCGGGCGCTCTTGGCGGCGGTGGCGGCGCGCGCCCGTGCGCTTGCGCCCGGCCAGTGGGTGCGCGGCGACGGGCTCGACGAGGCGCGGCTCGGCCGCCTGCCGACGGCGGCGGAGCTGGATGCCGCGGCACCGCACAATCCCGTGCGGCTCCGCCACCGTAGCCGGCACGCCTCGGTGCTGAGCGGGGCGGCGCTCGCGCGCCTCGGCATCGCGGCCGAGACGGGGCTCGTCGCGGAGCGGGAAGAGGCGATCGGCCGTCTCGTCGGGCCGCTTCCCCCGGATGTCCTCGCGCGGGGGCTCGCCGCGGCGGCCCGCGCGCTCGCGCGGCTCGGCGTGACGACGGTTGCCGACGCCACCCCCCGGCGGCGCGCCGCGCTTGCCCCGCTGCGCGCGGCGATCGACAAGGGGGAGTTTCCGCTGCGCGTCTTCGCCATGCGGCCGCCAGGCGTGCGGGCCTGGCGGCCGGAGCCGCGGCTCGCCCCCGGGCCGGTCAAGCTCATGGTGCACGAGGAGGGGAGTGGGCTGCGGCCGACGCCGGCCGTGCTCGCGCGGCGCATCGCCGCGGCCGCCCGTGCGGGGGATGCCGTGGCGGTGCACTGTGTCGGCGCGGCGACGCTGGTCGCGGCGCTCGCCGGCTTCGCGGCGCTGCCGGCTTCCCGGCGCGTCGGGTGCGTGCATCGCCTCGAGCACGTCGCCGAGTGTCCCCCCCCGCTGGTGGCGGCGATCGCCCGCCTCGGCCTCACGGTGGTGACCAACCCGGCGTTCGTGCGCCTGCGCGGCGACGTCTACGCGCAGGAGACCACGGGTGCCGCGCGCGCGTGGCTCTACCGCGGGCGCAGCCTCGCCGCGGCCGGCATCCCCCTCGCCGCGGCCTCCGACGCCCCCGTGGTGCCGCCCGACCCGTGGGTGGGGCTCGCCGCGGCGCGCAGCCGGCGCACGGCCGCGGGCCGCGTGCTCGGTGTTGCCGAGCGGCTCGCTGCGCCCGCGGCGCTTGCGCTCTTTACCCGCGGGGCCGCCGATGCGCTCGCCGCGCCCGCCCTCGGCCGGCTCGTCCCGGGCGCGGCGGCGGACGTGATCGTCGTCGAGCCCGATCCCCTGCGCGCGTCGCCGGAGGAAACCGTGCAGACGCGCGTGCGTCTCACGATGATCGGCGGCGCGGTGGTGTGGGCGGCATGAGGCCGTTTGCCACCGTGCGCTACGCAAAGCGCGGTGCCATTGCGGTGGTCACCCTCGACCGTCCGCAAAAGCTCAACGCGTACAACGTCGCGATGCGCGACGACCTCTACGCCGTGCTCGGTGCCGCCAACGACGATCCCGAGGTGCGAGCGCTCGTGCTCTGTGGGCGGGGGCGGGCGTTCTCGACCGGGGGCGATCTCACCGAGTTCGGCTCCGCGCCCTCGCCGCTGGTGGCCCGTCGGGTCCGTTGGCAGCGCGACGTCTGGGGTCGACTGCTCGGGCTTCGCGCGGCGACGGTGGCGGCGGTGCACGGTTGGGCGGTGGGCGGGGGGTTCGAGATGGCGATGCTGTGCGACGTCGTGATCGCGGCCGCCGGCACGCGCTTTGCGCTGCCGGAGACCGGCCTCGGGATGATCCCGGGTGTGGGGGGCACGCAGACGCTCCCGCGCCGCATCGGGAATGCACGGGCCCTCGAGCTGGTGCTCACGGGACGGGTCGTGCGGGCCCGGGAGGCGGCGGCGCTCGGGCTCGTCGGCCGGGTGGTGCCGCGCGCGCGGCTGCTCCCGGCGGCGCTCGCGGTGGCGCGCCGCCTCGCGGCCCTCGATCCCGCGGCGGTGGCCGCCGTGCGCCGCTGCGTGCGTGCGGCCCATGACCTGCCCCTCGAGGGGGCGCTCGCGCTTGAGCGCCGGCTCGGCCTCGCGCTAGAAGGCCGGCGATGAACACGGCGAGCTTCCTCGCGATTCCCGCGGGGATAGCGCCCGAGCAGGAGGCGTTGGTCTTCGCGGGCGAGCGCTTGACCTACGCGGCGCTCCTCGGGCGTGTGCGGCGATGCGCGGGGGCCCTTGCCGGCCTCGGTGTCGGCCGGGGCACGCCCGTGGCGGCGCTGCACACGAACTCGCACCGCTACGTCGAGGCGTACTTCGCGACCGCGATGCGGGGCGGGGTGTTCGTCCCGCTCAACTACCGCGCCAAGCTGCCGGAGCTGGAATACATGCTCGCCACCGCCGGCGCACGCGTGCTGCTCGTCGGCGAGCGCTACGCCGAGCACGCCGCCGCCCTGCGGGCGCGCGTGCCCGGGCTCGAGCGCGTGATCGGCTTCGACTTCGCGGGCGAGGGCGTGCCCGCCTACGAGGCGCTGCTCGCTGCCGCCCCCGAGCAGGAAGAGGAGGCGGAGGTCGCCGACGAGGACACGACGATCCTCATGTACACGAGCGGGACCACCTCGATGCCGAAGGGGGTGATGCTGAGCTTCGGCGATTTCACCGCCTACGTCACGGCGAACGTCGAGCTGGCCGATGGCACGCCGCGCGGGGCGGCGCTCCTCTGTGCACCGCTCTACCACATCGCCGGCGCCACCAACATGATGACCACGCTCTGGACGGGCCGGCGGCTCGTCGTCCAGGCGCAGTTCGAGCCGCGGGCCTGGCTCGATCTCGTCGAGCGCGAGCGCATCACCCACGCCTTCGTCGTCCCGACGATGCTCAAGCAGCTCCTCGACCAGCCCGATCTCGAGCGACGGGACCTCTCGAGCCTCGAGGTCCTGTCCTACGGCGGGGCGCCCATGCCGCTTGCGGTGATCCGGCGGGCGATCGAGCGTTTGCCGCGCACCGTGGGCTTCGTCAACGCCTTCGGGCAGACCGAGACGACCTCGACCCTCACCGTCCTCGGGCCGGAGGATCACCGCCTCGAAGGCCCGCCCGAGGAGGTCGAGCGGCGGCTGCGCCGGCTGGCCTCGATCGGCCGGCCGCTGCCCGACGTCGAGGTGCGCGTGGTCGACGAAGGAGGCCGCCCCGTCGGTCCGGATGTGGTGGGCGAGATCCAGGTGCGCACGCCGCGGGTCATGAAGGGCTACGCGGGCGCGAACGGATCGCCGCTCACGCCCGACGGCTGGCTTCCGACGCGCGACATGGGCTGGACCGACGCCGACGGGTATCTCTACGTCGCAGGCCGCAAGGACGACATGATCATCCGCGGAGGCGAGAACATCGCGCCGGCGGAGGTCGAGTCGGTGCTGATCGCGCACCCTGCTGTCGAGGAGGCCGCGGTGGTGGGCGTGCCCGACGTCGAGTGGGGACAGAAGGTCGCGGCGTTCGTCGTGCTGCGGCCGGGAGCGCAGGCGACGGCGGAGGAGATCGCGGAGTTCTGCCGTCAGCGGCTCGCGAGCTTCAAGAAGCCCGAGATCGTCCACTTCCTGCCCGAGCTGCCGAAGAACCCGCTCGGCAAGGTGCTGCGCCGCGAGCTGCGCACGGCGCTCGCGTCGTGAGGCCGGCGGTCGCGCTGAGCGTGCGCGGGCCGGTGGCGTGGCTCACGCTCGCGCGCCCCACCGACGGGAATCGCCTCGACGCGGACCTGCTCGGCGATCTCGCCGCTGCGGCGACCGCCGCCGAGGAGGACGAGGCCGTACGCGTGGTGGTGCTCGCCGCGGCGGGACGGGCGTTCTCGCTGGGCCTCCCCGCAGGCTGTCGCTGGCCGGAGCCCGCCTGGGCCGACGGCGTGGGGCGGGTCGCGGCCCTCAGCAAGCCCGTGATCGCGGCCGTCGCCGGCGAGGCACGGGGGCTCGGTGTGGCGCTGGTGCTCGCCTGTGACCTGCGCGTGATGACGCCGTCTACGCGCCTGGTGATCCCGCCGCCCGACGCGGGCTTTCCCGGTGGGGGGCTTGCCGTGCGGCTCGCGCGCTGCGTCGGGGCCGCGCGGGCGGCCGAGCTCACGCTCCTCGGCGGCCAGCTCTCCGCGCGGCGGGCCCTCGCCTGGGGGCTCGCCACGGCCGTCGTGCCGGCGGGGCGGCTGCGGGCGACGGCAGCCCGCCTGGCGCACGAGCTCGCGGCGCGTGCCCCGCTCGCCCTGCGCTGCGCCAAGGAGGCCGTCGGGCGGGCGCTCGACCTCCCGCTCGACGACGGCATCCGCCTGGAGCACGATCTCTACGTGCTGCTCCAGACCACGGTCGATCGGCAGGAGGGCGTGCGGGCGTTCCTGGCCGGCCGGCGCCCTCGCTTCGAGGCGCGATAGGCCGGGAGAACGGAAGGACGGAGAGACGAGATGGCGAATCAGATCGGAAAGATCTACGTCTGCGGGCAGTGCGGCGCGCAAGTGATCGTGACCAAGGGAGGAGCCGGCACGATCAAGTGCTGCAACGTCGAGATGCAGCAGAAGAAGTGAGACGCGCGATGGCAGTGCGCGTGATCGCCGGCGCGGCGCACGGACGGCGGCTGCGCGTCCCGACGGGGGGCACGCGGCCGACCTCGGGGCTAGTCCGCGGCGCGCTCTTCAACATGCTCGCGCATCGCGGCTGGCTCGACCGGGCGCTCGTCCTCGATCTCTTCGCGGGCAGCGGCGCGCTCGGCATCGAGGCGCTGTCGCGGGGCGTGCGCCGGGTCGTGTTCGTCGAGGCCAACGCCACGGCGGCGCGCGTGCTCGCGGCGAACCTCGCCCAGAGCGGGCTTGCGGCGCGCGCCCGCGTGCTGCGGGCGCCGGTCGGCCGGGCGCTCGCCGCGCTCGCCGCCAAGGGCGTCCTCGCCGACGGCGTGCTCGCCGATCCGCCCTACGGGAGGGGCTGGCCGGCGAGGACCGTCGCTGCCGTCGTGCAAAGCCAGGTGCTCGCGCCGGCGGGCTGGCTCGCGATCGAGCACCGCATCGACGAGGCGCCGCCGGCCATGGGCGATCTCGTGGTCGTGCAGCGCCGCCGCCACGGGCACAGCGCGCTCACGCTGCTCGAGCGCCAGGACGGACGATGAAGCACATCGCGGTCTATCCCGGGTCGTTCGACCCGATCACCAACGGGCACGTCGACCTCGTCCTGCGCAGCCTGCAGGTGTTCGACCAGGTGATCGTCGCCGTCGCCCACAACCCGAACAAGGACTCCGCCTGGTTCACGCCCGAGGAACGCGTGGCCATGATCCGCGAGACCTTCCAGGCGCAGGGGCGCCGCGTCCTCGCCGACGCCTTCACCGGGCTCCTCGTCGATTACGCGGCGGCAAAGGGGGCCCGGGTGATCGTCCGCGGGCTGCGTGCCGTGGCGGATTTCGAATACGAGTTCCAGATGACCATGATGAACCGGCACCTGCGGCCCGAAGTGGAAACCATCTTCATGATGACGGGCGAATCGCACTTCTACACGAGCTCGCGGCTGGTGAAGGAGGTCGTGAGCCTCGGTGGCGATGTCGCCGGGCTGGTGCCCGACCCGGTGCTGTCGCGGCTGAATGCCCGCGTGGGCAGGCGAACGTAAGAAACAAAAAAGGCGATGGCAAAATGCCCTCGCCTTTCTTGCCAACTCTAGCCGATCTGACGGCGCTACTTGCGGACGTGCTTCGAGAAGAGGCGCTCCGCCTTCTCCGCGGCGGCCTCCGCCCGCTGGGCGGCTGCCTCGACACGACTCGCAGCGGACTCTGCGCGACGGGCCGCATCCTCGGCGCGGGCGGCAGCTTGCTCTGCGCGGGTCGCGGTCGTGTCTTCGTGCTTCGCACAGCCGACCGCGACAGCGCTCATGAGCGCCAAGGCTGCTACGCCGGTGCACAGTGCTCTGGACTGCATTCCCTCACCTCCTTAACAACGCCCCAGGGCTGGGGTTGGCTCAACGCAATGCACCCTCTTGGCATAAAAGCCCGGCACTGGCAATCCCGACGCCGTGGCCGGCGGGATCGTCCCGCAAGCTAGCCGACGGGCTTCCTTCGCATCTGCGCCGATGCCGGCCGGTAGGGCGGCGGCGCGAGGCGACGGCGGTCGCCCGAGGCGGCCGGCGGATTGTGTGAGCGAGTTCAAAGATTTATCATGGCTTTTCGAGGCGGGTTGCCACCGGGATGGAGCGGGCGCGCATTGACGATCGGTAGGGGATCGCTTATGATGCCGCCTTCTCTGCGCCCAGCGTCGGAGGCCTGCTGAGCACATGCTGATGAATACCGCGTTCAAGGTCGGCGAGAAGGTCGTCTACCCCGCGCATGGCGTCGGTGTCATCGAGGGCATCCAGACCAAGGTGATCTCGGGGAGCGAGCGCAAGTTCTACATGCTGCGCATCCTCGACAGCGACATGACGATCATGATCCCGACGGAAAACGTCCAGGCGGTCGGGCTGCGGCGGGTGATCGGCAAGGACATGGTCGCGAAGGTCTACAAGATCCTGCGCGACAAGAAGGTCGAGATCGATCAGCAGACCTGGAACCGGCGCTACCGCGAATACACCGAGAAGATCAAGACGGGCAGCGTGCTCGAGATCGCCAAGGTGCTCCGCGATCTCTTCGTGCTCAAGGGGGACAAGGAGCTCTCGTTCGGCGAGCGCAAGATGCTCGATACGGCGCGCAACCTCCTGGTGAAGGAGCTCGCGATCGCCAAGGCGTTCAGCGAGGAGAAGATCATGGAGGAGCTGCGCAGCATTTTCGCGAACTGACGACGTCCGCCCGCGTGCCTAGCGGAGACGAGGGGCCGGCGGGGCGATCCCGCCGGCCCCTCGTGCGTCTGGCGGCGTTCAGATGCCCTCCCCGCGGAAGAGGTCGGTGGTGAGGTAGCGTTCTCCGGTGTCGCAGGCGATCGTGAGCACGACCGCCCCGCGACCGAGGCGGCGGGCGACGCGGATCGCTGCCGCGCAGTTGGCGCCGGAGGAGATCCCGACGAGCAGCCCCTCGTAGCGGGCGAGCGCGCGTGTGTGCTCGGCGGCCTCCGCGTCGGAGACGGTGAGCACCTCGTCGTAGACGTGCGTGTCGAGGTTCGCCGGCACGAACCCGGCCCCGATGCCCTGGATGCGGTGAAAGCCGGGCTGCCCGCCCGAGAGCACGGGCGAGGCGAGCGGCTCGACGGCGGCGATGTGCACGCCGCCGCGCTCGGCGCGCAGCACCTGGCCCACGCCCGTAATCGTGCCGCCCGTGCCGACCCCGGCGACGAACGCGTCGATGCGCGGGAGCTGGCGCAGGATCTCGCGCGCGGTGGTGCGCCGGTGAACCTCGGGATTGGCGGGGTTGCTGAACTGCTGGGGCATGTACCAGTCCGGGTGCTCCGCGCAGAGCTGCTCGGCCCGCGCGATTGCCGCGTGCATGCCCTTGCTGTCGGGCGTGAGCACGAGCGTCGCGCCATAGGCGACGAGGAGCGAGCGCCGCTCCTCGCTCATCGTATCCGGCATGGTAAGCACGAGCCGGTAGCCCTTCACCGCTGCGACCAGCGCGAGCCCGATGCCGGTGTTGCCGCTCGTCGGCTCGATGATCGTCCCGCCGGGCGCAAGCCGGCCTTCGCGCTCGGCGGCCTCGATCATCGCGAGGCAGATGCGGTCCTTCACGCTGCCAGCGGGGTTGAGATTCTCGAGCTTCATCCACACCTCGGCGCCGACGCCGTCGAGCTGCGGCAGGCGCGAGAGGCGGACGACGGGGGTGGCGCCGACCAGATCCAGCGCCGAGCAGGCGACTTGGCAGGGCAGTGGCATGGATGGATTTGCGACGCCGCGCGGCCGGCCCACATATATATCCCGTGGGCGCGGGGTCAATTGAACGGATGACCGTGATCTTCCCCGGCGCCCTGGGCGACTTCCTGCTCGCGCTGCCGGCCCTGCGCGGGCTGCGCGCGCGGCACGCCCGCGCGCAGCTCACGCTGGTGGTCGCCGGCCATCTCGTCGCGATCGCCCGCCTCGCCCAGGCGGCCGACGCGGTCGCGAGCCTCGATGCGGCGCCGGCGGCGTGGCTCTTCGGGGGCGAGACGGCGCCGCCGTGGCTCGATGGGCACCCGGTCGTCTATAGCTGGCTCGGCGCCCGCGACGCCGCGCTGCGTGCCCGGCTCGGGCGCCGTGCGGCGGCGCTCTACTGCTTCGCCGTCGAGCGCGGCCCGGGGCGGCTCCACGCCGCGGCGGCCTACGCCCGCGCCGTCGGCATCGTCGCCGACGCCCGAACGCTCGCGGCCCAGGCGGCGATCCTCCCGCCCGCGTCGCCGACCGCCGACGCCTTCGCCGCGGGCCGCGGGCGGCTGCTCGCGATCCATCCCGGGGCGGGCTCCCGGGCGAAGCGGTGGGACGCGGCCGGCTTCGTCCGGGTCGCCGAGTGGTGGCGCCGCGGCGGGGGATCGCTCGTGGAGATCGCGGGCCCCGCCGAGGCCGGCGATCCGCTGCTCCTCGGCGCACCCGCGGCGCGCGACCTTCCGCTTCCGGACTTGGCGGCGCTGCTTGCCCGCTCGACGGCTTATCTCGGCAACGACAGCGGCGTGAGCCACCTCGCCGCCGCCGTGGGCGTGCCGAGCGTCGTCCTTTTCGGGCCGACCGATCGCCGCCGCTGGCGACCCCTCGGCACCCACGTGGGAGCGCTCCAGGCGCGCGGCGCCGGCCCCGACGGGATCACGCTCGCCGCGCTGCCGACGGCGCGCGTGGTGGCGGCGCTGCGCCGCCTCGCCTTGACAACCCCCAGCCCCGATATTAGCGTGCGCGCATAACGCCATTTCCGCGCCGCACTCTGCTGTCCGACGCTTTCGCGGCAGAATTTCGTTCGGCGTCTCCCGTCGAAGGAAGCATCACATGGTGACCGGGGTCTCGAACGCCCTCAAGACCACGCTCCTTCTCGGCCTGCTGACCGGGCTGCTGCTCTGGATCGGCCAGGTGCTGGGCGGGAGCCAGGGGCTCCTGATCGCGCTCATCATGGCCGCGGTCATGAACTTCGGCAGCTACTGGTTCTCGGACCGCATCGTGCTCGCCATGTACGGCGCGCGCGAGCTACGCGAGGAGGAGGCGCCCGAGCTGTTCCGCATCGTGCGCGAGCTCGCCGCAGGCGCGCACATGCCGATGCCCCGCGTCTACCTGGTCCCGAGCGACGCGCCGAACGCGTTTGCGACCGGACGGAGCCCCGCACACGCTGCGGTGGCGGTGACCGAGGGCATCCTCCGGCTCCTCGACGCCGAGGAGCTGCGCGGCGTGCTCGCCCACGAGCTCTCCCATGTGCGCAACCGCGACACGCTGATCAGCGCCATTGCCGCCACGCTCGCCGGGGTCGTGATGATGCTCGCGCGCATGGCGTACTGGGCCGAGCTCTTCGGCGGCATGCGGCGGGACGAGCGCGAGGAAGGCGGCCTCCTCGGGGCGCTCGCGATGATGATCGTCGCGCCGATCGCGGCGAGCCTGATCCAGCTCGCCATCTCCCGCGCCCGGGAGTACGAGGCCGACGCGTCGGGCGCGCGGCTCTCCCATGCGCCGCTTGCCCTTGCCTCGGCGCTGCAGAAGATCGCGACCACGACCGGCCGCTTCCCCCTGCCTGCGGGCCCGGCCACCGCGCACCTCTGGATCGTGAACCCGCTGCGCGGCAATCGGCTCGCGAGCCTCTTCAGCACGCACCCGCCGATCGAGGACCGCATCGCGCGTCTGCGTGCCATGGCGTCCTGACGCGGCGCCGCGTCCGGGACGCACGCCGCGGGCCCACGGCATGGACGAGCAGAACGAGGAGCGACGCGGGTTCCGCGTGACGGATCGACGGCGGTTCGCCGGGCAGGGCGACGCGCCCCCGGAGCCCGCTCCCACCGAGGAGTCGCCGCGCCCCGCGCCGGACCAGCCCGAGGCGGCGCGCGCGGCGGCCGCACCGCCCGAGGAGCCCGTCACCTTCTCGACCTTCGTGCTCGGGCTCAGCACGCAGGCGCTGCTGCATCTCGGCGAGATTCCGAGCCCGGTCACGAACCGGGTGGAGCGCGACCTGGCCGCGGCCAAGCAGGTCATCGACATCCTCGGCATCCTGCGCGAGAAGACCCGCAGCAACCTCGAGGCGAGCGAGGAGAGCCTGCTCGACTCGATTCTCTACGATCTCCGCATGCGCTACGTGGAGCTGGTGCGCGGCACCGCGAAGGAGGGGACATGATCTCGGGGACGAGCCGCCGCTGGCTCATTGTCGCCGCGCTGGTGGGCTTCGTCGCCGGCGTGGTGGTGAGCGCCCGCGCCTTCAACATCTTCGGCGGCGAGAGCGAGAGCGGCACCAGCACGCCCGCCCCGTCGGTGGCGCTCCCGGACTTCGCGGACCTCGCGGCGCACATCTCGCCCTCGGTGGTGAACATCTCGACCACGCAGGAGGTGAAGAATCCCTTCGGCGGCATGGGCGAGGGCGAGGAGGACCCCTTCCACGACTTCTTCGGCCCCTTCGAGCGCTTCTTTGGCAATCCCCGCCGTCCCTTCAAGGCGAAGAGCCTTGGCTCCGGGTTCGTCATCGACGCGGCCGGCTACATTCTCACCAACAACCACGTCGTCGAGAACGCCGACGAGATCGTCGTCAAGCTCAACACCGGCAAGGAGTTCAAGGCCAAGGTCGTCGGCCGCGATCCGAAGACGGATATCGCGCTCATCGAGATTCACGGCGCCTCGGACTTGATCCCCGTCAAGCTCGGCGATTCGGACAAGCTCCGCGTGGGGCAGTGGGTGATTGCCATCGGCAATCCCTTCGGACTCGAGAACACGGTGACCGCCGGGATCGTGAGCGCCCTCGGCCGCCACATCAACCAGGGCCCCTACGACAACTTCATTCAGACCGACGCGGCGATCAATCCGGGCAACTCCGGCGGGCCGCTGGTGAACACGAAAGGCGAGGTCGTGGGGATCAACACGGCCATCTACAGTCGCAGCGGCGGCAACATCGGCATCGGCTTCGCGATCCCGATCAACATCGCCAAGGAGATCGTGCCCCAGCTCAAGGAGAAGGGCCACGTCACCCGGGGCTGGCTCGGGGTGATGATCCAGAAGGTGACGCCGGACATCGCCGAGTCGCTCGGGCTTTCCGAGCCGAAGGGGGCGCTCGTGGCCGATGTCGTCAAGGACGGTCCTGCCGAGGCGGCGGGCATCAAGCAGGGCGATGTGATCGTCGAGTACGACGGCAAGCCCATCGCCGACTCGGCCGACCTGCCGCTCTTGGTCGCGCGCACGCCGGTTGGGCGCACCGTCGTGGTGAAGGTCATCCGGGACAAGAAGGAGCAAAGCTTCACGGTGAAGATCGCCGAGCTCAAGGAAGAGGAGGTCGCGCAGGGCGGCGGCGGCACGACGAGCGAAGGGCTCGGGCTCACCGTGCAGACCCTCACGCCCGACATCGCCGACAACCTGGGCCTCGATCGCAACTTGAAGGGCGTCGTGGTCACCGACGTCGACCCGAACGGCCCGGCGGGGGACGCCGGCATGCGGCGCGGCGACGTGATCCTCGAGGTGAACCGCACGCCGGTGAAGGATGTCGACGCCTACCGCAAGGCGCTGCGCGCGAGCGGCAAGGGCAAGAGCGTGCTCTTCCTCGTGCGTCGCGGCGACAACACGATCTTCCTCGCGGTGAAGCCCGGCTCCTAGCCGAACGCGTCGATCCGGGATGCTCGTTCTCGGCATCGAGAGCTCGTGCGACGATTCGGCGGCGGCGGTCCTCTCCGACGGCCGGGTGCTCGCGTCGGTGGTCTCCTCGCAGGACGCTGTGCACGGGCCCTACGGCGGGGTGGTGCCCGAGCTGGCCTCCCGTCACCACGTGCGCAACTTGCTCCCGGTCGTGCACGCGGCCCTCGCGCGCGCCGGCGTCTCGCTCGGCGACCTCGACGGCATCGCCGTCACGGCTGGCCCCGGGCTGGTGGGCTCGCTCCTGGTCGGCCTCTCGGTGGCGAAGGGGATCGCCTGGCGGCGGCGGCTGCCGCTCGTGGGCGTCAACCACCTCGAAGGGCATCTCTTGGCCGCCAACCTCGACCGCGCCCCCGACGACCCCGTGCCCTTCCCGTTCTTGGCGCTGCTGGTCTCGGGCGGCCACTCGGGGCTCTACCTCGCCCGCGCCCCCGGCGACTATGCATGCCTCGGCCGCACGCGCGACGACGCGGTGGGCGAGGCGTTCGACAAGGTCGCGAAGATGCTCGGCCTCGGCTATCCGGGCGGTCCCGCCATCCAGCGCGCCGCGCGCGGCGGCGACCCCCGGGCGATCCGGTTCCCCCGCGCACGGCTGAAGCAAGGTCGCTTCGACCTCTCGTTCAGCGGCCTCAAGACCGCCGTCTGGCACCATCTCCAGACCCATCCCCCGTCGCCCGCATCGCTCGCGGACCTCACCGCGAGCGTGCAGGAGGCGCTCGTCGACATGCTCCTCGAGGCCACCGCCGAGGCGCTCGCCGTCACGGGCGCGGAGCGTGTGGTGGTCTCGGGCGGCGTGTCGGCGAACACGCGGCTGCGCGAGCGGATGGCGGCGCTCGGCGCCGAGGCGGGCGTCGAGGTGCTCTTCCCGCGGTTCGAGTTCTGCACCGACAATGCGGCGATGATCGCGCTCGCTGGGGCCCGCCGGCTCGCCGCGGGCGCCGATGACGGCCTCGCCTTGGGGGCCGATCCCGAGCTGCCGTTCGGCGAGCGCTGGGGGGAGCCCGGCGCGCTTCGGTCGGCGGAGCGGGCGTGAGCGGCGGGCGGCGGGCGGCGCAGGCGGCGCTCGCCGCCGCCGGCCTGCGGCCGCGCAAGCGCTGGGGGCAGCACTTCCTGTGCGACGCCGCGGTGGCTCGTCGCATCGTCGAGCGCGCCCGCGTGGGACCCGAGTCGGTCGTGCTCGAGATCGGTCCCGGGCTGGGCGCGCTCACCGACGAGCTCGCGGCGCGCGCCGGACGGCTCTACCTGATCGAGGTCGATCGGGGGCTCGCCGCGCGCCTCGCCGCCCGCTACGCGGCCTGTCCACACGTGACGGTGCGCGCCGGCGACGTCCTTGCCGCGCCGCTCGCGGCCATCGTCCCGGATTCGGGCGTCACGGTGGTCGCCAATCTCCCCTACAACATCGCCACCCCCGTGCTCTTTCGCCTGCTCGAGGCGCGCGACCGCTTCCCGCACGCCGTCGTGATGCTCCAGCGCGAGGTCGCCGCCCGCTTGACCACCGCGCCGGGCCGCCGCGGCTGGGGCGTGGCGGCGGCGCTCATCCAGAGCTTCGCCGACGTCACGCTCGCCTTCGCCGTGCCGCGCCGGGCCTTCCTGCCGCCCCCGCGGGTCGAGTCGGCCGTCGTCGAGATTCGCTGGCGCGCCGAGCCGCGCGTCCCCATCGAGGACGAGGCAGCCTACCGCGCCGTCGTGCGCGCGGCCTTCGGCCAGCGGCGCAAGATGCTGCGCAACGCGCTCGCGGCGCTCGCTGCTGCCCGCGGGCTCGACGGGCGCGGGCTCGAGGCGGCGCTCGCCCGCGCGGGCGTGGCGCCGACGGCGCGCGCGGAGACGCTGGCGCTCGACGACTTCGCGCGCCTCACGCGCGCGCTCCATGCCTGAGCTGCCCGAGGTCGAGACCATCGCGCGCGGGCTCGGGCCCGTGCTGCGGGGGCGGCGGGTGGTCGCCGTCGAGGTGCGCGAGGCGCGGCTGCGGGTGCCCGTCCCCCCGGATCTCGCGGCGCGTCTCGCCGGCCGGCGGATCGCCGACGTGTTCCGGCGTGGCAAATACCTCGTCGCCGCGCTCGACGACGGTGCGCTCTGGCTCGTCCACCTCGGCATGTCCGGGCGGCTCACGCTCGTCGCCGGGCCTGCGCCGCGCGGCCGCCACGACCACGTCGCCGTCCTCCTCGACGACGCGCGCGCGCTCGTCTACCACGATCCGCGCCGCTTCGGCCGGATGGACGTCGTTGCGCCCGCGGCGCTCGTCGCCGAGACGGGCGGCGGCGTCGACGCCCTCGCTCCGGAGCTCACCCCGGCGCTCCTCTTCGCGCTCACGCGCCGACGGCGCACCTCGATCAAGGCGCTGCTCATGGACCAGCGGCGTGTTGCCGGCCTCGGGAACATCTACGTGAACGAGGTGCTCTTTCGGGCCGCCGTGCGGCCCCGCCGGCGGGCGGGCCGGCTCACCCGCGCCGAGTGTGCCCGCATCGTCGCCGCGATGCGCGCCGTGCTCGCCGAAGCCATTCGCGACGGCGGCTCCTCGATCGCGGACTACCGCGACGGCTTCGGCCGTCCCGGGGGCTTCCAGGCGGCCCACCGCGTCTACGGGCGTGCGGGCGAGCCATGCCCGCGCTGCCGGACGCCCGTGCGCGCCTGCCGCGTGGCCGGGCGCTCGAGCTTCTATTGCCCGCGCTGCCAGTCCTGAGGGGCGCCGAGGCGCGCGACGAGGCCGTCGCCGAGGAGCTGGAGCGCGAGCACCGTGAAGGCGAGCGCCGTCCCCGGGGCGAGCAGCAGGTGGGGGGCAACGAGCAGGAACTCCCGCCCCTCGCCGAGCATGCTGCCCCACGAGGGCTGCGGCAGGGGCACGCCGAGCCCGAGGAAGGAGAGGCCCGCCTCGGCGAGGATCGCCCCGCAGAGCCCGAAGGTCGCCTGCACGACGAGCGCCGGTGCCGCCTGGGGGAGGATGTGGCGCGCGACGATGCGCAGCGGCCCGGCGCCGAGCGCCGTGGCGGCTGTCACGAACTCGCGCCCGCGCGCGGCGGCCGCCTCGGCGCGCGCAAGGCGCGCGTAGCCGGTCCAGCCGAGGAGGCTGAGCGCGAGCACGACGTTGCGGAGGCTCGGGCCGAGCACCGCCGCGAGCGCGATCGCCAGGAGTAGCCCCGGAAACGCGAGCAGGACGTCGATCACCCGTCCGATCGCCTCGTCGAGCCACCCGCCGCGGTAGCCGGCGAGCAATCCGATCGGGACGCCGAGCGCGCACGAGAGCGCGACGGTGGCGCCGCCCACGAGGAGCGACCCCCGCGCCCCGAAGAGCAGCCGCGCGAGCACGTCGCGGCCGAGCGCGTCCTGCCCGAGGGGATGCCCGGGACCCGGCGGACGAAGGCGCCCGGCCAAGTCGGTGCGGAGCGGGTCGGCCGCCGCGATCCAGGGCGCGGCCGCGGCGAGCAGCACGACGATCCCGAGGGCCGCGGCGCCGGCGAGCCAGCCACCGTCGCTACGACCCCGCATCGCGCAGCCGTGGATCGAGCGCGCCGTGGAGCACGTCGCCCACGGCGTTCGCCGCCACGTAGCTCGCGGCAATCGCGAGCACGCAGCCCTCGACGAGCGGGTAGTCGCGCGCGGCGATCGCCTGCACCATGAGCCGGCCGAGGCCGGGCCAGCCAAAGATCGTCTCGACGATGATCGCCCCGCCGAGCAGCGCTCCCGCCTGGAGCGCGATCACCGCGAGGAGCGCCGGCAGCGCGCCCGGGAGCGCGTGGCAGACGAGGACCCGCAGCGCCGAGGCGCCCTTCGCGCGGGCGGTGCGCACATGATCCTCGGCGAGCGCGGCGAGCACGCGTGCCCGGGCGAGGCGCACGAGGATGCCTGCCAGGCCGAGGGCGAGCGTCGCCGCGGGGAGCACCAAGTGCGCGAGCCCGCCGCGTCCGGACACGGGGAGCCAGCCGAGGCGGATCGCGAACGCGAGCACGAGCAGCGGCCCCAAGACGAAGGTCGGCAGGCACACGCCGGCGAGGCTCACGAGCCGCGCGGCCCGGTCGAGCGGCGAGCGGGGGCGGATCGCGGCAAGGGCGCCGACGGGCACGGCACTTAAGACGGCGAGCAGGAGCGCGGCCGCCGCCAGCTCGAGGGTCGCCGGGTAGCGCGCCGCGATCACGCGGGCGACGGGGGCATGGAAGGCGAGCGAGTCGCCGAGGTCGCCGCGGGCGAGACGTCCGAAGAAGCGGGCGAGCTGGGCCGGCAGCGGGAGGTCGAGGCCGAGGTCGTGCCGGAGCGCGGCGACGTCCGCCGGGGCGGCCGATTCCCCGAGCATGATCTCCACGGGATCGCCGGGGACGAGCCGGAGCATGGCGAAGACGAGCAGCGCCGCCCCGAGCAGCGTGACCGGAACGAGCGCGAGCCGGCGGAGCACGAGGCGGCGCATCACCGCACCCGCGCCGCCGCCAGGCCATGGAGGTCGCCGCTCGGGCTCGGGGCAAAGCCCTCGAGCCGGCGCGAGGCGACGACCACCCGATCTTCCCACCAGAGCGGCACCACCGGGAGATCGTGCGCCGCGCGGCGCTGGATGCGCGTGTAGATCGCCCGGCGGCGGGCCGGATCGAGCGTGCGTCGCCCCTCGGCGGTCAGGCGGTCCATGATCGGGCTCGCGTAGTGGCCGCGGTTGTAGCCCCGCGGCGGGGTCATCGTCGAGTGGAATGCGAGGTAGTAGAGGTCGGGATCGCCGACGCCGACCCAGGCGAGCGCCGCCACCTCGAAGCGGCCTGCACGGATGTCGGCGAACAGCGTGCCCCATTCGTAGCTGCGCACGTCGAGCGCGATCCCGACGGCGGCGAGATCGGCCTGGATCGCCTCGGCGAGCCGGCGTCGCTCGGGATCGGCCGACGTCTTGTAGAGGAGGCGGAAGCGCATCCCCGAGCCCGGGTGTGCGGGATACCCGGCGCGGTCGAGGAGCCGCCGCGCCCGCCAGGGGTCGTGACGCCACGGCCGCACGGGTGCGTAGGCCCAGTGCTCGGGGGCGAGCAAGCCCGTCGCCGGGCGAGCCGTCCCGCCGAGCACGCGGTGGACGAGCGCGTCGCGGTCGAGTGCCAGCGCGATCGCCTCGCGCACGCGGCGGTCGGCAAGCCGCGGATCGCGGAGGTTGAGCGCCAGGTACGCAAAGCTCGTGCCGGGCCCGCGCAAGACGCGCACGGCCGGCTGCCTCGCGAGCCAGGCGAGCAGCTCGGGTGGGAGCGGCTCCTCGGCAAGGTCGAGGTCCCCGCGGGCGAGCTCGAGCACGCGGGTGATCGCGTCGGGGACGATGCGGACGACGATCGGCGCCACCCGCGGCCGCCCGCCGGGCCAGCGTGGATTCGGGGCGAGCACGAGGCGGTCGCCGCGCTCCCGGCGGACCAGGCGGAACGCCCCGGCCCCGATCGCGACCTCGCCCGGGTCGCGCGCGCGGGCGGCCGGCAGGATGCCGAGGCCGGTGGCGTCGAGGAAGGGGGCGAACGGCTCGCGCAGCCGCATCACCACCGTGCGGGCGTCGGGCGCCTCGACGGCGGCGAGCGCTTCCAGCGCCCCGCGCCGCGGCGAGGCGAGCGCCGGATCGAGCACCGCGGCGTAGGTCGCGCGCACGTCGGCCGCCCGCACGGGCGTGCCGTCGGCGAAGCGGAAGTCGTCGCGGAGGTGGAAGACGACGGTGCGCGCATCGGGCTGCTCCCAGGAGGCGGCAAGCTCGGGGAGGCGCCCGCCCGCGCCGTCGGCGCGCGTGAGCGCCGCGTGGAGGAGATCGCCGAGCCGACTCGAGCTGGCGTCGAGCCCCCAGCGCGGGTCGAGGCTCTGGGGCTCCGTCGCCAGCGCGACCACGAGCCCGCGATGCGGCGGCGCATGGCCCCGGCAACCATTGCCGGCGCACAGCAGGGCGCACGTCGTCGCCCACGCGGCCGCGATTTGGTTGACTCTGTTCAGAGCGCTTTGCTACTGTGACTTCCGCGCGCGGACGGAGTCGGGGAGGATGACGGGCCGAGGGAGCATGCGCAGGATACGTAGCTTTTTAGCCGCATTGCTCTTCGCGTCGGCCGCCGGCGCTGCCGGCGCCGAGGCCCTCCAGCGCGACGACTTCCCGCGCCCGCCCTCGCTCGAGTCGCAGATCCGCTTCTGGCGCGCGATCTTCACCGAGTACTCGAAGCACCAGATCGTCCTGCACGATACGGTCGATCTGGACAAGATCTACAAGGTCCTCGACTTCCGCGCCGAGGCCGAGGGCGGCATGAGCCCCGTGCTGCTCGAGCGCCTCGAGCGCGAGGAGACCGAGGCCGAGCTCGCGCGCCTACGGACGATCCTGCGGCGCCTCGAGGCGGCCGGCGGCGACCCCGACGGGCTCTCGGCCGAGGAGCGGCGCGTCTGGATGCTCTTCCGGGACGACCCTGCCCCCGACCGCTTCCTCGCCGCCGCCGCGGAGGACCGGCTGCGCAGCCAGCGCGGGCTGCGCGAGCGCTTCGCCGCCGGGCTGCGGACCGGACGACAGCTCTTCCCGGCGATGGAGCGGATCTTCCGGGCGCGCGGGCTGCCGCCGGAGCTCACCCGCCTCCCGCTCATCGAGTCGTGCTTCGACCTCCACGCCTATTCGAAGGTGGGCGCGGCCGGCATCTGGCAGTTCATGCCGGCCACGGCGCGGCACTTCGACATGCGGGTCGGCCCGCGCATCGACGAGCGCCGCGATCCGATCGCCTCCACGCGGGCGGCTGCTCGCTTCCTCGATGTGCTCCACGATCGGCTCGGCACCTGGCCGCTCGCCATCACGGCCTGGAATCACGGGCCGGAGGGCGTCGCGCGCGCGGTGCGGCTGGTCGGGACGCGGGACATCGGGACGATCGTGCGCGAGTATCACGGCAGCGGGTTCGGCTTCGCGTCGCGCAACTTCTACGCCGAGTTTTTGGCGGCGCTCGACGTGGAGCGGCACGCGCGCGCGTACTTCCCGGACCTGCCCGAGCCCGGTGGGCCCGAGGTCGAGCAGGCGAGCGCCGAGCCGCCCGGTGCGGCGGCGGACGTCGAGCAGCGGGGCGAGGAGCCGGCGCGGGTGACCCGGGCGGTCGCGCGGGTGCGCCCCCGACCGCCGCACTACCTCACCCATCGCGTGCGCTCCGGGCAGACGCTCTCGCACATCGCCCGCCGCTACAAGGTGAGCGTGGCGAGTCTGCGCACCACCAACGGGCTCGGCCGGCGAAGCCGCCTGCGGCCGGGGCAGATCCTCAAGATCCCGCGCAGCGCCTGACCCCCTCCGAGACGCATTTCCGGGGGGTTTTGCATCTGGTAGCATCGCCGGGCAGATGCGCACGCACCCCGTGTTTCTCTGCCTCGACGGGTGCCGCTGCGTGGTCGTGGGCGGCGGCCCCGTGGCCGCGGCCAAGGCGGCGGCGCTGCTGCGCGCGGGCGCGCGGGTAACGATGGTCGCGCCCGACTTGCCCCAGGCGCTTTTAGGCTCCGTGCGCCACGTCGCGCGCGACTACCGGCTGGGCGACCTCCGCGGCGCCGTGCTCGCCTATGCCGTCGTCGACGACGACGAGACGATCGCCCGGCTGCGCGCCGAGGCGGAGCGCGAGCGGGTGCTGCTCAACGTGAGCGATCGTCCCGAGGCGTGCACCTTCCTCGCCCCCGCCGTGGTCGAGCGCGGCGGTCTCCAGATCGCCGTTGGGACGGGGGGCGCCAGCCCCGGGCTCGCCGCGGCGCTGCGGCGCGAGCTCGAAGAGCGCTTCGGTCCCGAGTACGCGTCGCTGGTCGCGATCCTGGAAGCGGTCCGGGCGGCGCTCGGCCGCGGCCCCCGGCGGAGCGAGGTGCTCGCGGCGCTCATCGCTTCGCCGCTGCTCGACCTGATCCGCACGAACCGCACCGACGAGATCGACCGCCTGCTCGCGACGGTGGTCGGGGAGGGACTGACGCTCAGCGGGCTCGGTGTGCGTCTCGAGGCCGCGTAGCGCGATGGAGCGGCTCTTCCTCGACGGCGCGGCCTTCCTCTACCTCGCGGCGACCATCGCCGCGTGGACGGGAGTCGCCGCCCGCGTCGACGCCCCCCCGCGGCTCGTCTCGCGGTTCCTCGCGCTCGGCGCCGCGGCGCACCTCCTCTCGATCGGGCTCCGCTCGGCGGCGCTCGGCGACATCGCCGTCGCCAGCTTCGCCGACGCGCTCTCGTTTCTGGGCTTTCTCTTGGTAGTGGTCTTCCTCGTCGTCGCGTGGCGCCGCGCCGTCGCCGCCCTCGGCGCGGTGGTGAGCCCGCTCGCCCTCGGGCTCACCGTCGCGGCCGTCGTGGGCGAGGGGCGGGCGGCGCTGCGGCCGCTGCCGCCCGTCCTCGACAGCGCCTGGTTCCCCGTGCACGTGACGCTCGCGTTTCTGGGCGACGCGCTCTTCGCGCTCGCCTCGAGCGCGAGTCTCCTCTATCTCCTCCAGGAGCGGCGGCTCAAGATGCGGCGGCGGGCGGGGCCGCTGCGCCATCTTCCGTCCCTCGAGACGCTCGACCGGCTGAACCACGCCTGCGTGCTCTGGGGGCTCGTGCTCTTGACGCTCGGCATCGCGACGGGGATCGGGTGGGCGCACGAGGCCTGGGGCCGCGCCGCCTGGGCGTCGGACCCGAAGCTCGTGTTCTCGCTCGTGGTCTGGGCGATCTACGTCGTGCTGCTCCAGGGGCGCATGGTCGCCGGCTGGCGCGGCCGACGGGCCGCCACCCTCACGATCGCGGGCTTCGCGGTGCTGCTGGTGTCGCTCGTCGGCGTCAACGTGCTCGCCATCGGCCTGCACGGGAAGGCCTTCTAGGTGGATCGCGGCATCGTCCTCGTCGGCCTCAACCATCGCACGGCGCCGGTCGGCTTGCGGGAGTGCGTGGCATTCCCGAACGGGCGGCTCGAGTCGGCGCTCGTGCGCCTGGTCGAGCTGCCGGGCGTGGCCGAGGGGGCGATCCTCTCGACCTGCAACCGGGTGGAGGTCGTGGCCTGCGGGAGCGACCCCGAGGCGATCGGCGGTCGCCTGCCGGGATTTCTCGCGCGCGAGCACGGGCTCGCGGCGGAGGTCGTCGCGCCGCACCTCTACACGCACCGCGACCGCGAGGCCGTGCGCCATCTCTTCCGCGTGGCGGCGAGCCTCGACTCGATGGTGGTAGGCGAGCCGCAGATCCTGGGCCAGCTCAAGGAGCAGTACGCGCTCGCGGCCGCGGCCGGCGCGGCGGGCCGGGTGCTCCACCGCTGTTTCCATCGGGCGTTTTCGGTCGCCAAGCGGGTGCGCACCGAAACTGCGGTTGCGGCGAGGGCCGTGTCGGTGGGCTCGGCCGCGGTCGAGCTGGCGCGGCAGATCTTCGACCGGCTGGGCGACAAGACGGCGCTGCTCATCGGGGCCGGCACGATCGGCGAGCTCACGGCCCGCCAGCTCCTCGCCCAGGGGGTGGGGACGCTCTTCGTCGTCAACCGGACCTTCGAGCGTGCCATCGACCTCGCCCGGGAGCTCGGCGGCCTGCCCGTCCCCTTCGAGCGCCTCGGGCGCTCGCTGCCGCTCGCCGACCTCGTCATCGGTGCCGCCTCGGGCGAGGGCCCCCTCCTCTCGGCGGCGGCGGTGGGCGAGGCGATGCGCGAGCGCCGGCGGCGGCCGATGTTCCTGATCGACTTGGCCGTCCCCCGCGCCTTCGAGCCGCGAATCAACGGCCTCGACGGCGTCTACCTCTACGACATCGACGACCTCGAGGCGGTGGTCGCCGACAACCGGGGCGCGCGCGCCGCCGAGGCAGCGAAGGCCGAGGCGATCGTCGACGCCGCCGTCGACACCTTCTGGCGATGGTTCGCGGGCCTCGACGTCGTGCCGACGATCGTCGCCCTGCGCGAGCGCGCGGAGGACATCCGTCAGCGGGAGATCGCGCGCCACCTGCGCGCGCTCGGTCCCCTCGACGCCCGCCAGCGCGAGGCCCTCGAGCATCTCACGAGCGCGATCGTCAACAAGCTCCTGCACGCCCCGGTGAGCACGCTGCGGCGCCATCAGGGCGACGCGGGCGAGGGCTGCTACATCGAGGCCGCCCGACGGCTCTTCCGCATCGGCGACGATGCGGACGACGCCGGGGAGGACTAGCGATGGTGCTCCGCTTGGGGACGCGCGCGAGCGCGCTCGCTCGGGCGCAGGCCGACCAGGTCCGCGCGGCCCTCCTCGCCCGCCATCCCGGGCTCGCCGTCGAGCTCATCTACATCCGCACGACGGGCGACCGGCTCGCCCGCGGTCCGCTCGCCCCGGCGGGTGGCAAGGGGCTCTTCGTCAAGGAGATCGAGGAGGCGCTGTTGGCCGGCGCGATCGACTGCGCGGTGCACTCCATGAAGGACGTGCCCGTGCGACTCGCCCGGGGCTGCGCCATCGCGGCCGTGCCGCCGCGCGCCGACCCGCGCGACGTGCTGGTGGGCGGCGGCGCGCTCGCGGCGCTTCGGGCGGGGACGCGCATCGGCACCGCGAGCCTCCGCCGCCGCGCGCAGCTCCTCGCCCGCCGCCGCGACCTCGCGGTGGAGATGCTGCGCGGGAACGTGGACACGCGGCTCGCGCGCTGGCGGGCCGGCGAGGTCGACTGCCTCGTGCTCGCCGCCGCCGGCCTCGCGCGCCTGGGCGTCGTCGTGCCCGAGGCGCAGCCGCTCGGGACCGAGGAGCTCCTGCCCGCCGTCGGGCAGGGCGCGCTCGCGCTCGAGTGCCGGGCCGACGATGCGCGCACGCGTGCGCTCCTCGCCGCGATCGAGGACCCCACGGCGGCGGCGGCGGTGGCGGCCGAGCGCGCCTTTCTCGCCGCACTCGGCGGCGACTGCAACACGCCGCTGGCCGCGCACGCGACCGTCGACGACGGCCGGCTCTGGCTGCGCGCCGAGGTCCTCTCGCCCGACGGGGCTCGCCGGCTCGCTGCGGCGGACGATGCCCCGATCGCCGACGCCGAGCCGCTCGGCGCCCGGCTCGCCGCCGAGCTCGTCGCCCGCGGCGCAGGAGCCCTCCTCGGCGCATGAGCACCGGACGCGTCGTGCTCGTGGGAGCGGGCCCCGGCGATCCCGGGCTGCTTACGCTGAGCGGCCAGCGGCATCTCGCGGCCGCGGAGGTCGTCGTGCACGATCACCTCGTGCCGACGCGGCTGCTCGAGCACGTGCGGCCCGAGGCCGAGGTGATTGCGGTCGGCGCCCCGCACGGCGCCGGCTGCCGCCTCGGGCAGGAGGAGATCGCGGCGCTCTTGATCGCGCGGGCGCGCGCCGGCCGCTACGTGGTGCGGTTGAAGAACGGCGACCCGTTTCTCCTCGGCCGCGGCGCCGAGGAGGCGCAGGCGCTGCGCGCGGCGGGGATTCCCTTCGAGGTCGTCCCGGGCGTCACCTCGGCGCTGGCCGTGCCGGCAGCGGCGGGGATCCCCGCGACGCACCGCGAGCACGCCTCGCTGGTGACGATCGCGACGGGCCATCGGGCGGCGGGCGACGAGGGGGCGCCGGCGCTCCCCTGGGCAGCGCTCGCCGCGCAGGGGGGCACGCTCGTCTTCCTGATGGGCATGCGCCAGCTCGAGGCGATCTGCGCCCGGCTCGTGGCGCACGGCCTCGATCCCGCCACGCCCGCGGCGGCGATCCAGCACGGCACGCTCGGCAGCCAGCGCACGGTCGTCGCGACGGTGGCGACGCTCGCCGAGCGGGCGCGGGCGGCGGGGCTCGGGCCGCCGGGGGTCGTCGTGGTCGGTGCGGTCGTGCGGCTGCGCGACGACCTCGCCTGGTTCGAGCAGCGCCCGCTGTTCGGGCGTCGCGTGGTGGTCACGCGCGCGCGGCCGCAGGCGGGTGACCTCGCGCGCCTCCTCGAGGCGCAGGGGGCCGAGGTGGTCCTGTTTCCCACCATCGTCATCGCGCCGCCGCCGGACCCGGCGGCGCTCGCGGCGGCGGTGGCCCGGGCGGGGCGCTACGACTGGATCGTTTTTACGAGCGCCAACGGGGTGCGCGCGTTCTTTGCCGCGCTCGCCGCCCAGGGCGGCGACGTGCGCGCGCTCGCGGAGGTGCGGCTCGCCGCGATCGGCCCGGAGACGGCGGCCGAGCTCGGCCGCCACCTCCTGCGGCCGGCGGTGGTCGCGGCGGAGTATCGTGCGGAGGGGCTCATCGCCGCGCTGGGCCAGGACCTCGCCGGCCAGCGCGTGCTCTTGCCGCGCGCCGCGGGGGCGCGGCCGGTGCTTCCCGAGACGCTCGCAGCCCGCGGCGCGCACGTCGACGAGGTGATCGCCTACCAGGCCGTGCCCCCGCCCGACGCCGACGTGGCGGGCATGCGCGCCGCGCTCGCCGCCGGCACGATCGACGTGCTCACGTTCACGAGCAGCTCGACCGTGCGCCACTTCGTGGCGCTGGTCGGGCGCGATGCGCTCGCGCCCGAGGCCGAGCGGCGCGCGCCGCTCGTCGCGTGCATCGGGCCGGTTACCGCGGCGACGGCGCGGGCGCTCGGGCTCACCGTCGCCGTCGAGCCGCGCGAGTACACGGTGCCCGCGCTCGCGGCGGCGCTCGCCGAGTATTTTTGCAATGCGCGCGGCGATGCTCTATCGGGAGGGCGCGCATGAGCCGCCATCCGGCGTACCGCCCGCGCCGCCTGCGCCGCACCGAGGCGCTGCGCCGCCTGGTGCGCGAGACGCGCCTTGCGGCAGCCGACCTCGTGCAGCCGCTCTTCGTGGTGCCCGGCCGGGGCGTGGAGCGGCCAGTGGACGCGATGCCGGGCGTCAAGCAGCTCTCCGTCGACCGCGCCGCCGAGGAGTGCCGGCGGCTCGTGGATCTCGGCGTCTCGGCGGTGCTCCTCTTCGGTCTTCCCGAGCGCAAGGACGCGGGCGGCACGGCGGCGCTCGATCCCGAGGGCGTGGTGCCGCGGGCGCTCGAGGCGATCCGCAAGGCCGCGCCCGAGCTGCTGCTCATCACCGACGTCTGCCTCTGCGCCTACACCGATCACGGGCACTGCGGCGTGCTGCGCGACGGGGCGGTCGACAACGACCCCACGCTCGCCGTGCTCGCCGAGACGGCGCTCACCCACGCGCGCGCGGGGGCCGACATGGTGGCGCCGTCGGACATGATGGACGGGCGCGTGGGGGCCATCCGCCGTGCGCTCGACGGCGCCGGCTTCACCGAGCTGCCGATCATGAGCTACGCGGCCAAGTACGCCTCGGCCTTCTACGGGCCGTTCCGCGAGGCGGCGGAGTCGGCGCCGGCCTTCGGCGACCGGCGCGGCTATCAGATGGATCCGGCCAACGCCGAGGAAGCCCTGCGCGAGGTCGCCCTCGACATCGAGGAGGGCGCCGACGTGGTCATGGTGAAGCCCGCGCTCCCCTGTCTCGACGTGATCCGGCGGGTGAAGGACCGCTTCGGCTGGCCGGTGGCGGCATACCAGGTGAGCGGGGAGTATGCGATGGTGAAGGCGGCGGCCGCTCGCGGCTGGCTCGACGAGGCGGCGGTGGTCGCCGAGTCGCTGACGGCGATTCGCCGCGCCGGGGCCGACGTCATCATCACCTACTTTGCGCGGGACGTGGCGCGGGGGCTCGGCCGATGAGGCGGCGCCGCTGGGTCGCCGCGCTCGTCGTGCTCGGGCTCGCGGCCCGCGCGGCCGCGTCCCCCGACGAGCGCACCCTCGGGCGCACCTTCCTCCTCGAGGCGCGCGCCGAGCTGCCGCTCGTGGCGGATCCCGCGGTGCGCGACTACGTGGAGGGCATCGGCACCCGGCTCGTCAAGGTGCTCGGCCCGCAGCCCTTCGATTACCGCTTCTTCGTCGTCCAGGACCCCTCGCTGAACGCGTTCTCCGTCCCCGGGGGATTCGTGTTCGTCTTCACGGGGCTGCTCGCGCGCGTCAAGACCGACGACGAGCTCGCGGGCGTGCTCGGCCACGAGATCGGCCACGCGCACGCCCACCACATCGTGCGCATGGAGACGCAGACGATGGGATGGTCGGCCGCGCAGCTTCTCGGCATGGTGCTCTCGGCCGTCAACCCCGTGCTCGGCGCCGGCGCGGTGGCCGCGGCGCAGACCGCGCAGCTCAAGTACTCGCGCGACTTCGAGCAGGAGGCCGACTACCTCGGGCTGCGCTTTACGAGCGAGGCGGGCTACGATCCGCACGCGCTCGGCGCGTTCTTCAAGACGCTGCTCGCCGACCAGCAGCTCAACCCGACGAGCATTCCCCCCTACATGCTGAGCCACCCGCTCACCGAAGAGCGGGTGGCGAAGGTCGACACGATCATCAGCGCGGAGAAGCTGAAGACCCCGCCCGGTCGTCCGGCGGCGAGCCCGGCGCTCGCCGAGGTGCGCGCGGTCGCGCGGGCCCTCGCCGGCCCGGCCGAGACCGTCGTCGACGAGTACAAGCGTGCGGCCGCGGAGCGCCCCGACGACGCCGAGCGGCAGTTCCTGCTCGGCCGCGTGTACCAGACGGTGGGGCAGCTCGGCGCGGCGCGGGCGGCCTTCGAGCAGGCCCAAAAGCTCGGGGGGCTCGGCGAGCGCGTCGACCGGCCGCTCGGCGCCGTCTACGCCGACCTCAAGATGCCCGAGCAGGCCGAGGCGGTCCTCCGCCGCTATCTCGCGCGGCACCCCGACGACGGCTACGCGCTCCTCCAGATGGGCAAGGCGCGGGCGGCGGCGGGCGACGACGACGGGGCGCTCAAGGAGCTCGAGCGCGCGCTCATCGTCGATCCCGAGCTGGAAGAGGCGCAGCGGCTCGCGGGCCTCGCCTTCGGCCGCCGCGGCAACGAGGCCGACGGCTTCTACCACCTGGCGCTCGCCTCGCGCCTGCGCGGCGACCTCGTGCAGTCGCTGAGCCAGTTCGAGCGCGCCGCCCCGTTGTTCCCCGCCGGCACGGCGCGCAAGCAGGAGGTCGAGCAGGCGATCGCGGAGCTGCGGCCGATCGTGGCCGAGATGGAGCGCGAGCGGGAGGCCCGCCGCCGCGGCCGACAAGGGCTCGGCTCGCGCCGCGCACGTTGAGGCGAGGCGTCCGCTCAGCGGGCGAGCTCGCGCACCAGCGCGGCGACCGCAGCCGGGCGCTCGAGCGTGAGGGCGTGCCCGGCGCCGGGGACGATCTCGAGCCGTGCGTGCGCGAGCGCGGCGGCGAGCGCGCGCGCGTGGTCGGGAGGCGTGAGCACGTCGTCGTCGCCCACCGCGATCGTCGTCGGGACCTCGATCGGCAGGACGGTGCCGGCGCGGCTTTGGAGCCACGTCCCGAGGGCGTCGGCGTGAGCGCGAAGCGTCTCGACCGGTGTGCGCGCGGCCATGCTGCGCCACGCGCGGGCGGCGGCCTCGCGCCGGCCGTCATGGGCGAGGAATTCGCGGCCGAGGAGCCAGGGAAGCAGCGCGCGCACCCGCGCCTCGGGGGCGTCGGGCCAGGATGCGAGCACGGTGCGGAGGCGGGCGTCGGCGAGGAACGGCGGCGAGAGGAGGCCGAGCGCGCGCACGGCCGCGGGGTGCCGCAGCGCGAGCTCCAGCGCGACGGCGGCCCCGAGGCTCGCCCCGACGACGATCGCGGGCGCGCGACCGAGGGGGGCGAGCAGCGCGTGCGCATCCTGGGCGAGGTCGGCGATCGTGAGGCGGTTACCGCCGAGCGGCCGCGAGCCGCCGATGCCGCGGTGCTCGTAGGTGATCACCGTGAACGCGTCGCAGAGCGCGTCCACCTGCGGTTGCCACACCCTCGCGTCGACCCCCCAGCCGTTGACGAGGACCACGGCGGGCCCCGTCCCCGTCAGGGCGAACTCGAGCCCGGCCTCCGTGTCGTGCGCGGCGCGCTCGACGTCCTCGACCGTGACCCGCCCGCCGGGTCCCGTGCCTGCCACCCGTGCCAGGTCGACCCCGAGCCGGCGCGCGAGCGCGCGCGCCGCCGGGGCGACGGGTTGTGCGCGGCTCGCTGCTGCCGCCGACGGGGCGGCTGGTGCCGCCGCGGCAGGGGCCGCGGGCGGGGCGACCGCGGGGACGAAGGCCGCGGCGAAGGCGGTTGCGTCGAACGGCTCCCCGGGGTCGGTGATCGCGCCGAGGAGCGCGCCCACGGGCACGGTGCTGCCCGCCTCGACGTACACCGCGGCGAGCACGCCGCTCGCCGGCGCCTCGACCTCGACTTCGGCCTTCTCCGACTGCACGGTGAGGAGGACGCGGCCGCGGACGACCGTCTCGCCCGGCCTGGCGTGCCACTCGACCACCGTGCCCTCGGCCATGGCGAGCCCGAGGCGCGGCATCGTCACGGCCGTCGCCACGGGCCTCAGGTCTCGAGCGCGGCGCGTGCGGCGGCGACCACCTGCGCCGAAGACGGCACGTAGGCGTCCTCCAGCACGGGGCTGAAGGGCACGGGGGCGTGCGGTGCGGTCACCTGCTTGACGGGTCCGCGCAAGAGATCGAAGCCGCGGCCCACGGCGAGCGCTGCCAGATCCGCCGCGAGCCCGCAGCGCGGCGGGGCTTCGTCGACGACGACCAGGTAGCCCGTGTGCGCGAGGGAGGCCAGCAGCGTCGCCTCGTCGAGCGGCGAGAGACTGCGCACGTCGACCACCTCGGCGTCGATGCCCTCGGCGGCGAGCGTCTCGGCCGCCTCGAGGGCGACCGCGACCATGCGGCCGATCGCCCAGATCGTGAGCGTGCGCCCCGGGCGGGCGACGGCCGCCGTGCCGAGCGGCACCGTGTAGGGCTCGGCGGGGACCTCGCCGGCCGTGAAGTAGAGCGTCTTGGGCTCGCAGAAGACCACCGGATCGTCGTCGGCGATGGCCGCGAGCAGCAGCCCCTTGGCGTCGTGCGGATTCGACGGCACCACCGTCTTGAGGCCCGGGATGGCGGTGGTGAAGGCATGCAGCGACTGCGAGTGCTGCGCCGCCGAGCGCAGCCCCGCGCCGATCAGCGTGCGCACGACGAGCGGCACGCGCACCTTGCCGCCGAACATGTAGCGGAGCTTGGCCGCCTGATTGAGCAGGGGGTCGAGGCACACGCCGAGGAAGTCCATGAACATGAGCTCGGCCACGGGCCGCAGCCCCGTTGCCGCCGCTCCCACCGCCATGCCGAGGAAGCCCGCCTCGCTGATCGGCACGTCGATCACGCGCTCGGCGCCGAAGCGCCCAATCAGCCCGCGAGTGGCCCCCATGATCCCGCCCCACGCGTCCTCGATCCCGAGCGCCGCCCGGCCGGCGCCGCCGGCCACGTCCTCGCCGATCACGACCACCGTGGGATCGCGCTCCATGGCCTGGTGGAGCGCCTCGTTGATCGCCTGGACGAAGGTGAGCGTACGGCTGGCCACGGTGCGCTAGCCCTCCTCCGCACGTGCGTAGTGGACGTAGACGTCGCGGGTCACGTCGGCCGGATCGGGAGGCGGGCTCGCCTCCGCGTAGCGCACCGCGGCCTCGACGGCCGCTGCCACCTCGGCGTCGATGCGGCGGAGGTCGTCGGCTGCGAGCCAGCGCTCGGCGAGCACGCGGCGCTCGAAGGCGTCGAGGGGATCGCGCGTGGTGCGGATGCGCTCGGCCTCCTCCTTGGGCCGGTAGGTGAGCGGATCGCCGACGTAGTGGCCGAAGTAGCGGTAGGTCTTGCACTCGAGGAGCGTCGGGCCCTCGCCCCGGCGCGCGCGCAGGATCGCGTCGGCGGCGGCGGCGTGCACCGCAAAGAAGTCCATGCCGTCGACGACCACGCCCGGCATGCCGTAGCCGGCGGCGCGCACGGCGAGGTCGCGCACGCGGGCGTGGTATTCGACCGGGGTGGCCTCGCCGTAGCCGTTGTTCTCGCACACGAACACCACGGGCAGCACGAGCACGGCGGCGAGGTTGAGGCTCTCGTGGAAGAGCCCCTGGTTGGCGGCGCCGTCGCCGAAGAAGGCCACGGCGACGCCACCGGTGCGCCGGACCTTGGCCGAAAGCGCCGCCCCCACCGCGAGCGGGATGCCGCCGCCCACGATGCCGTTGGCGCCGAGCATGCCCTTGTCGGTGTCGGCGACGTGCATCGTGCCCCCCTTGCCCCGACAGACGCCGTCGCGGCGCCCGAACAGCTCGGCCATCATGGCGCCGAGGTCGATGCCCCTCGCGATCGCGTGGCCGTGGCCGCGGTGCGTGCTCGTCACCGTGTCGACGGCGCCGAGATGGGCACACACCCCGGCGGCGACCGCCTCCTCGCCGGCGTAGAGATGGAGGAAGCCGGGGACCCGGCCGGCGAGAGAGAGCTCGTGGAGGGTCTGCTCGACGGTGCGGATCGTGCGCATCACGCGGTAGGCGTCGAGGAGCCGGGTGCGGTCGAGGGGCATGCCGCCCTTTCATAGCGTTGCCGCATCGGTGGAGCCACCCCTTGCATCGGCGGCCCGAACGCGGCACGGAACGGCGATCCGCCGTGCCGCTGCTCGACCGCTACGTCCGCTTCCTCGTGCGCCGCGCCTGGGCGGTGCTGATCACGATCCTCCTCGTGACGGCGTGGCTCGCCGCCGGCCTGCCGCGGCTCCACACCGACTTCGACGTCGAGGCGAGCTTGCCCGCCGATCACCCCTTCGTCCGCATCGACCGCGAGATCCGCGCGACCTTCGGCGGGCGCAACACGGTGATCGTCGCCATCGTGCCGCGCGCGGGGGACGCCTGGCGCCCGGAAGTCCTCGAGGTCGTACGCGACGTCACGCTGGCGGCGCTGCGGCTCCCCGACGTGATCGCGCAGAACGTGGTGAGCCTCGCCGCGCCGAGCGTGCGCCACGTGGAGGATCGCGGCGGGAGCCTGAGCGTCGATTACCTCATGCGCGAGGTGCCGCGCACGCCGGAGGAGATCGCGCGGCTGCGCGCGTGGGTGGAGGAGGATCCGCAGCTCCGGGGGCTGCTGGTCACGCCGGATGACCAGGCGGCGATCGTGCTCCTCGACTTCTGGCCGGGCCCGCCGGCGCAGGAGCTGGCTGCGCGGGCGCTCTCGCTCGCGGCGCCCTACCGCGACCGGCCGCTCGACTTCTACTTCGCCGGCGAGCCGATCGTCTCGCTCACCGACCTCGAGCAGTCGGCCGAGGTCGCGCGCCGCATCCCGATCACCTTCGCGGTGATCGCGCTCATGCTGCTGTTCTCGTTCCGCAACCTCCAGGGGATGCTCATCCCGATGCTCACGGCGGCGCTCAGCACCGTCTGGGGCCTCGGGATCATGGCGCGCACCGGCATCGCCATCGACAGCTGGAACGTGGCCGTGCCGATCCTGCTCATCGCCGTGGCCGCGGCGCACTCGGCGCAGATGCTCAAGCGCTATACCGAGGAAGTCGTCCGACTCGGGGACAACCGTGCGGCGGTGATCGAGTCGACGGTCCGCATGGGCCCGGTGATGCTCGCCGCCGGCTCGGTGGCGGCGCTCGGCTTCGCCTCGCTCGCGCTCTTCGGCGTGCCGGCGATCGCGAACTTCGGGCTCGCCTGCGCCTACGGGATCGGCAGCGCGGTGGTGCTCGAGATGACGCTCATCCCGGCGCTCCGCTCGCTCCTCCCCGCACCGCGCCACGTGCCTCGGGCGGGCGGCCTCACCGAGCGTCTCCTCGCGCGCATCCATCGCGGCATCGTCCGCCACGACGGGCGCGCCGTGCTCGTGGGCACGGCGGTCGCGCTCGCCCTCGCCGCGCTCGGCGCGACGCGCATCCGCACCTTCGGCTCGACGCGCGAGTACATGGCGCGGGGCAGCCTGCCGCGCACGCACCTCGAGGCGATCGAGAAGCACTTTCCCGGCACGGTGACGATGACGATCCTCTACGAGGGCGAGCCGGGGAGCGCCAAGACGGTGGGGGTGCTCCGGCACATGGAGGCGCTCCAGCAGGAGCTCACGGCCGATCCGTTGGTCTGGCGGACGGCGTCGCTCGCCGACCTCGTCAAGACGCTCCACCGCGCCTTCGACCCCGACGGGCCCGCGCCCTACTCGATCCCCGACGATCAGGCGCTGGTCTCCCAGCTTATCTTCCTCGGCGACTCGCCCGCCTTCGAGCGCTTCACCGACCGCGCGCAGGGCAAGGCGCTCGTGATCGCCTATCTCCGCGACGACGACTCCGCGCGCGTGGGCCCGCTTATCCGCCGCGTCCAGCGCTGGCTCGCCGCCCACCCTCCGCCGCCCGGCGAGCGGGTGCTCGTCGCCGGCGGGGCGGGGCCGACCGTGCTCGCGGTCAACGAGCACACGACCTACGGCAAGCTGCTCAACATGCTGGTCGTGCTGGCGACGATCTGGGCCGTCTCCTCCGTGATGCTCCGCTCGCCGCTCGGCGGCCTCTACGTGGCGACTCCGATCCTCGTCACGGTGGCGCTCCTCTTCGGTCTCCTCGGGTGGACGGGCATCCGGCTCGACATGGGCTCGGCGACCGTGATCGCGATGGCAGCCGGCGTCGGCGCCGACTACGCGATCTACTTCCTCTACCGCCTGCGCGAGGAGCGGGCGCGCGCGGCGGACGACGTGGCCGCTGTCGGGGCGGCGCTCCAGACCTCGGGGCGGGCCGTGGTCTTCGTCGCCGCGAGCATCGGGGCCGGGTTCGCGGTGATCGGCTTCACGCGCTTCTTCGGGCTCCGCCTCTTCGGCACGCTCATGCCGGCGGCGATGGTGATCTCCTGCCTCGCAGCGCTCGCGGTGATTCCGGTGCTGGTGCTGCGCACCCGACCGCGCTTCGTCTTCGGCGAGGCGGCACGGCCGGTCGAGGCGCGGGCCGCCGCCTCGCGCGGGCTCGCCGTGCTCTTCGTGCTCGCGCTCGCGCCGGCGGCGGCGCGGGCGGACGACGCGCTCGCACCCGGGCGCGTGCTCGACCGCGACGCCGCGGCGGCGGCCGAGGGGCTCTTGCCGCCCGAGACGCTCGCGCACTACCGCGCGGGCGAGTACCGCAACGCGATCGCGGCGTGGCCCGCAGGCCCCGCCTGGGACGAGGCGTTCGAGGCCGCCTCGCATCGCAATGCCGGTCGCCTCGGCGTCGACGCGCGCGGGACGATCGTCGAGCGCGCGAGCGGCAAGCCCGCGCACGGTCTCTACGGCCTGCCGTTCCGCATCGATCCGGCCGACCCGCAGGCGGGCGTCGAGGTGATCTGGAACGCGTACTACGCGCTCTGGCGCACGGCGAGCTCGCACGATGTGGTCGCGCTCGACTGGGTCGGGCGGCGCGGCCTCGAGCGCCAGGCGGAGATCGAGAGCCGCACGCTCTACTGGGAAGGCGTGCCGCCGCAGCGGGCCCCCGAGCAGAACGGGCTCGGCCTCGCCTCCCAGCAGCTCGCCCTCGTGCTCAGCCCCGCGGATCTGAACGGCACGGCGTCGCTCGTCTGGCGGTTCCAGGATGCCGAGAAGCGCGACAGCGCGTGGACCTACGTCCCGGCACTGCGCCGGGTGCGGCAGATCTCGCCCGCCAACCGCTCCGACGGCTTCCTCGGCTCGGACCTGAGCCAGGACGACGGCACGTTCTTCGACGGCAAGCCCGAGGACTTCACCTGGCGCCTCGTGGGCGAGCGCGAGGCGCTCGTGCTCGCGGATCCCGCGAGCCTCGTCGATCGAGTCCAGCGCCGCGGTCGGCCCGACGGCGGCATCGAGGAGACCTGGCCGGCGGACCAGAAGGTGGTGGGGTACGAGGATCCGGGATGGAAGGGGGCGCCCTGGGCGCCGATCGCCCCGGTGCTGGTGCGGCGGCGGCTGTGGGTGGTCGAGGCCCGGCCCCGCGACCCCTACTACCTCTTCGCGCGCATCGAGGTCGGCATCGACCAGGAGACCTTCCAGGGGGCGAGCAGCCGCAAGTTCGACGCGCAGGGCGTGCTGCTGCGCAGCCTCGCGTTCCTGCTGCGCGCACCGCGCCCGATCGAGGCCGGCGGCGAGCACCTCGTGATCGGCGGCTCGTCGATGGAGTACATCGGCGCCGAGAACCCGAAGGCCACCCGCGCGACCGTCGTCGGCCCGCCGCCGGGCGGGGGCAGCGTGCACGAGCGGCGCGTGCCGATGGATCCGGGGCTCTTCGCGCTCGAGCGCCTGGGCGCCGCGGGCAAATGAGCCCGTTTGGGCGGATCACCCGAGGAGGCGCCGCAGCGCAAGCTCCCAGTGCAATCGGGCGCCGAAGATCGAGACCGGACCGCGTGCGCGGTTGAACGCCGGATCGACCACGAGCTGATAGTCGAGGGCGAGGTGCACGCCGGGCCAGAGCGCGAAGTCGTAGTAGGTCTCGAGGTTCTTCTCCCAGCCGTAGGCGAGGGCCCCGTCCCCGGCGAGGATGCCGGTGCCGCCGGCGGCGAGGAAGCGCCGGTTCGCGCGGGACGCCCCGTCGACGACGCCCACGAGGCCGAGCGTATCCGCCGGGCGGGACCATGACCGTCCCGCGATGCTCACGCCGAGCGACCCCGAATAGTTCGTGTCGGTGTAGGCCCACGCCTCCGTGCGGCCGTCGTTCCAGCCGAGGCGGGAGAAGCTGCCGACCCCGGGGGCGAGCTCCTGCTCCCAGTTGAGCCCGAAGCCGTACTTGTACCGGAAGGCGCGCGCCGGCGCGATGCTGGCGTTCGGTCCGTTGCGGAGCAGGATGGCCGTCGCGGCTCGGTAGGTGGCCATGTGCGCCTCGTTGAGCCAGGCGAGCAGGCGCAGCGCGCCGGGATGGCCGGCGAGCTGGTACCGACCTTCGAGCTCCACCGGCATGTCCCAGGCCTTCGTGAACGGTCCGTCGCGGCCTTCGGGCGGCCACTTGAGGATCTGGTCCTCGGCGGTGAAGGAGTTCGGTGCGGCGGGTAGCTGGAAGAAGCCGTAGCGGAGCGCCCAGGCAGGCTGCTTGAGCTCCACCGCCAGGCCCGTGGTGAACCCCACGCTGTCGGCGGCGTAGTCCCACGCGAGGTCGGTGATCGCCGCCCAGTTGAGGAACTGCCGGTGCGGGTCGCCGGCGTAGGCGTTCTGATCGAAGACGTCCGTGGGAGTGAACCGGCCGACGGTGATCGTGAGCCGGGAGACGTCCTGCACGCCGCCGAGCGCGAGGGGGCCATCGTCCACGACCTCCTGGGGGCCGCCGAGGCCGATCGTCTGCCGCAGGAAGAGGCGGGCGGCCATGACGTCGGGCGTCCATGTGCCGAGCTTGTACGCGTCGCCGTTGGGAAATGCCTCGATGCCGAGGGTCTTGCTGAGCCCGAAGCCCTGCCAGGCGAGCGCGTCGAGATGGACCTCCGCGCCCCGCCACAGCCGCAGACCCGCGAACAGATCGGCCGTCACCGTTTCCTCGACCTCGCCGTTGTTCCGGAGGCTGTTGGGGCCGGAGTATCGGGCGCGAAAGGCCGGATCGCCCTGGACGATGACCGTGTTCTGGACGTGGAGATTCCAGTCTTGCTCGGCAGCGTACCCGCGAGAGGCGAGGAGCACGCAGGCGATGGCGTAGAGCCAGTGCTGCATCCCGGCGTCCGTGTCACCGCGCGCAGGTCACCGGTGGTGACGCGCCTTGGCGCCGCACGTGCACCCGTGCCCCATGAGGTGACCCTATCACGGGCCTCCCGGGCCGTCAGCGAACGCGCCACCACGACACGTGGGCCGGTGCACAGACGATGGCACGCCGCGCCTGTCAACGGATTGACGCCGGCATCGCGCCGGGCAGCGGCTCGTCGCAGGCGGCTGCGGCACGGGAGTTGCTCCGCCGGCGATCGTGGAGCCAGCCCCGGCGGATCCGGCACCGAGCCGCCTCACGCGCATCTTCCGCGACGTGGCCGAGCGCTGCGAGCTGCCACCTATGCCGGCGGTGGCGGCGCGCGCCGCGGCGCTCGCGAGCGATCCCGACGCGCGCGTGGAGGACCTCACCCGCATCGTCGCGACCGACCCGGCGCTCGCGGCGCGCGTGCTGCGCATCGCGCAGTCGGTGCGCTATCTTCGCCGTCATCCGCCCCGCACGCTGCACGAGGCCGTGCTCGCCGTGGGATTCCAGGCGCTGCGCAAGGTATTGATCGCGGCCTCGTGCCGCGAATTCTATCGTCCCGACGACGCGGTGGCCGAGCGGCTGTGGGCGCACGCGCTCACCACCGCGCTCGCCGCCGACGAGCTCGCGCTGGCGGCAGGGGAAGAGCGGGGCGGGGAGAGCTTCATCGCGGGCCTGATGCACGACATCGGACGGCTCCTCCTCCACCTTTCCGACCCGGGGGCCTACGCCCAGCTTTGCTGGCACGACGAGGCGACGGAGACCGCGCTCTTCGGCGTCACCCACGCCGCCGTCGGCGGCTGCCTCGCGGAGCGCTGGGGCGTCGAGCGCGCGGTCGTCGAGGCCGTGGTCTTCCATCACAACCCGGGCGCGTCGCCGCTCGCGGCGCGGCTCGCCACCGCCGACGCGATCGCGCACGCCATCGGCTTCGGATCGGTCCCCGGCGAGGTGGAGGAGCTCGGCGAGGCCGAGCGCGCGATCGGCGCGCAGGTCGCCGCGGCGTTCGAGGCCGAGCGCGCGCTCTTTGCCTAGTGCACGAGGCTAGTGCAGGGGGTGGTACGACCCCTGGAGGACGCCGAGCACCGTGAGCGCGCCGTCCTGCTCCTCGTCGACGTGGTAGAGGATGTAGTAGTCGTCGATGGCGAGGTAGTAGCACCCGCCGACGCCCTGCAGCACCGCCGCGCCCGTCGGGTAGGGATCGTCGGCGAGGCCGATGATCGCCTCGCCGATCAGCCGCAGCGGGCTCTGGGGGATCAGCTCGAGCTCGCGGTAGGCGCTGTAGGTGATGTTCAACTTGGCGGGCATTCGCAGTACCGGGCTTATCGGCACCGCCCGCGGGCTCCTTGAGCGGCCCATGCGGGTGCTGTGCGGAACGCCGCGGAGCACCATTGTTGCAATACCCCGGGCCGGCCAGTAAGTTGGCGCCGTTGCGGGGCGTGGTGCACGCGGTTGGCTCAGGGAGGGTGCGCACCGATGCCTGCCAGTCAGTCCGAGGTCCTGGTGGGGCGCCGTTATTTGGAACGCGGTTTCCTCGACAAGGCCATGAAGCTCTTCGTCCGGAACGCCGCCCTGGTCGAGCCGGCGGACTGGGCGTTGCTGGCCGACCGCCTCATGGAACGGGACCGGGTGCTCGATGTGGTGCGCGTGTGCGAGATCGGCGGCGTGCCGCTTCCGCGGGAGCGCATGCTGGCGATGGGTGATGCCCATCTCGAGCGCCGCAACGTCGATGCGGCGATCCGCCTCTACGAGATGGCGGGCGCCGACCGGGAGCGGTGGGCGCGGGTCGTCGACGTCCTCACGGCCATGCCCGACCGCGAGCTCCTGGCGATCGGCATCGCCGAGCGGCATCTCGCGGAGCCGGAGGTCGAAGCGGTGGCTCCGCCGCGGCGCATCCAGGTGGTGAAGTAGCCCTGCGCGGGCCGGGCGACTGGCTTCGGCCGTGCGTGCGCGGCGTCGCGGCCTACGTTCCCGGGGAGCAGCCGGAGCCCGGCCGGCGGGTGATCAAGCTCAACACGAACGAAAACCCCTACCCGCCGTCGCCGCGCGTGCTCGAGGCGCTCGCACGCGCCATCGACGGCAGCCTGCGTCTCTACCCCGATCCCGAAGCGCGGGCGCTCCGTGCCCGGGCGGCTGCGGTCTACGGGGTGCCGGTCGACCACATCCTCGCCGGCAACGGCTCCGACGAGCTGATCGCGCTCCTGCTGCGGGCGGTGGTCGATCCGGGCGATCGGGTGGCCTTCCCGGTGCCCACCTACAGCCTCTACGAGACGCTCGTGGCCGCGCACGGCGCCGAGGCCGTGCGCGTGCCCTTCGATGCGGACTTCACCCTGCCCGCGGCGCTCGCCGAGGCCGAGGCCCGGCTCACCTTCCTCTGCAACCCCAACTCGCCCTCGGGAACCCTCGTCCCCGTCTCCGAGGTGGCGCGGCTCGCCGAGCGCATCGCGGGCCTGCTCGTCGTCGACGAGGCGTACGTCGACTTCGCGCGCGAGCACGCGCTCGGGCTCGTCGGGCGCTGCCCGAACGTCGTCGTGCTGCGGACGCTCTCGAAGTCGTTCTCGCTCGCCGGCCTGCGCGTGGGCCTTCTCTTCGGCCCGCCCGGGCTGCTCGCCGGGCTGCGTGTCGTCAAGGATTCCTACAACGTGAACCGCCTCTCCCAGGTGGCGGGCGAGGCCGCGCTCGCCGACCTCGCGACGATGCGCGCCAACGTCGGCCGGGTGTGCGCGACGCGCGCGGTCCTCGCCGCGGGGCTCGCGCGGCTCGGATTCCGCGTGCTGCCCTCGGAGGCGAACTTCGTGCTCGCCCGGCGCCCCGGCACCGATCTCGCGCCCCTGGCCCGCGCGCTCGCCGCGCGCGGCATCCTCGTGCGCCACTTCCCGGCGCTGCCCGATGCGCTGCGCATCAGCGTCGGGACGGACGAGGAGACCGCGGCGCTGCTCGACGCGCTCGCGGTGCTCTAGCGCGCCGGCGCCGCGGTCGTGGTGGTCGAGGCCGTGGTCGCGGTCGTCGTGGTGGTCGTCGGCTCCGCGAAGTCGGCGAGCTGCTTGTCGAGGCGGGTGAACATGTAGTCGCGCACCTCGAAGACCGTGGGCCCGCCCTCTCGCATCGCGTAGTACTTGCCGTCGTGCTTGGCGAGGAGCACGGTGCCGAGGGCCTTGCCGTCGCGGTCGGCGAGCGTGACGCGCAGATCGGGTGCCACGAGGCCAAAGCGCGCGAGATCGCCCGGGGGCTCGGCGGCGATGTCCGAGCCGCGGAGGTCGTGCACGTCGTCGAGGAAGCGCCCGATCGCCGTCTCCTTGGGCTTGCCAGCGCCTTCGACGTGCCAGGTCTCGCCTCCGCCGCGCGCCATCGTCACCGCGCCCCCCTCCCGGCGCGCGAGCGTCACCGTGCCCACGCGGCTCGGGTCGAAGCCGAGCACGGTCTTGTCGCGCAGCGCCGCGACGTCCTTCGTCAAGCTGCGCACGGTCCAGTCGCCGAGCGCGTAGATCGTGGGTGCGCTCGCCGTCTTGGCGTAGACCTGCTTCTGGGTCCCTTCGGTCGTCTCCTTGCCGAGCAGGAGCGCCTGCGAGGCCTTGCCCTCCTTGCCGGTGTAGACCGTGACGGTAAGCGTCGGCTTGTCGAGGCCGTACTTGCCGAGGTCGCTCGGGGCCTCGTCGGGAAAGTCGACGGCGCGCGTGGCGCGCAGCGAGGAGAGGTAGGAGCGCACCTCGGTCAAATCCGCGGGGTAGTCGCCCGGGTCGACCGTCCAGGAATCCTTGTCCTTGCGGGTGAGCGTCGTGGTCTTGCCGTCGGCGGCGGCGATCGTCACCCGGCTCACGTCGTCGTCCTGGAAGGCGAGGAGCTGCTTGTCGCGGAGATCCTTCGCCTGCTTGTTGAGCGCGAAGCCGAGCGAGGAGGTCGTGAGGTAGAGCTTCTTCTCGTCGTCCTTGCGCACGTAGGTCTTGCCGCCGATCGCCGTGTTCTTGCCCACGGCGAGCGGCGGCAGCTCGCCCGAGGTGAGCGTAAGTCGCACCGTCACCGTGGGCTTGTCGAGGCCGAACGGCCCCAGGTCGCCGGGCAGCTCCTCGATGGTCTTCTGGACCTCCGCGCCGGTGAGGCTCCCGAGCAGCGAGGTGACCGCGGCGTCGTCGGCGGCGGCGTCGACCGGCTTCGTGAGCCGCCAGCCTTTGTCGCCCTTGGCGAGCGCGATCTCCCGGTCCGGGTAGACGAGGTCGATGCCGCTGATCGCGTCCTTGTCGACCCCGAGGAGCTTCTCTTTCTGCGCCTCGCGCTTCGCCTGCGGCACCTCGTAGAAATAGAGGTAGGCCCCGAGCGCCAGGACCGCGACGAGCAGGACGGCGATCCGCCGCCAGCTCACGCCGATCTCCGCTGCCACCAGACCGCGATGCCGGCCACGATCAGGAGCTGCGGGATGATCAGCACCGAGAGGTAGAAGACCTGCACCGCTTGCCGGGGCGTCAGCTCGGCGCGCGACGCACGCACCGTGCGCGACCGGATCGACACCAGGTTCTCCTGGCCGACGAGCCAGCCGACGGCGTTCAGGAAGAGGTCACCGTTCAGCCGCGACTGCACCAGCTCCTGGTTGTCGGCGAACATCGGCGTGCCGAACACCACGAGCCGCGCCTCGTCGGGAACCTTGCCCTCCGCGTTCGCCGGCGGGGTGATGCCCATGTCCGTGAGCTTCGCCGTCACCGCGACGGCCACCCCGAGCGGGCCCTTGCGATCCTGGGGATCCTCCTTCGCGATCTGCTTGTTGAAGAGATCGTCGAGGTCGGTCTCCGCCCAGCTCGTCGCGCTCGTCTTGGCGAGCACGGTCGCCTGGAGCCCCTTCTTGCCTTCCGCGGCCGCCTCGACGGTGCGCGTCTGCGGGTAGATCGTGAAGTCACGGAAGTTCTGCGTGATCGGGTGCATGCCGTAGGTCTTGGTGATCGGCACGACGCCGAGCCTGGGGCCCTCGAAGAGCCGGACCTCCCGGTCGACCACGATGTCGTCCCCGAGCTTCACCCCCCAGTTTGCGAGCATGCTCGTGAGCTTGGCGTTTCCCTGGCGCGGGCCGATCAGCATGAGCAGGTGCCCGCCGCTCTTGAGGTAGTTGTCGAGGACCTCGACGGCATGGTCCGTCGGCGGCTGCCCGAGCCCGGCGACGATCACGACGCTCGCGTCGTCGGGGACCTTCTCGGCCGCGGGCAGGATGAAGGTCTTCACCTCGTAGTTCTCCTGCTCGAGCGCGGTCTTGGCGTTGGAATAGCCCTTCGCCTCGCGATCCTCCGGGCTCGCCTCGCCGTCCCCTTCGGTGAAGTAGGCGACCTTCTTCTTGCCGCCGGAGACGCGGATGATGCCGTTCGTGATGTTCTCTTCGGTCGGCTGAGTGACGACGTAGGACTCCTTGCCGTACTGGAGATGCACGCTCGGGGCGGTCGTGATCTTCATCTGCTCGACGAGCGCTGGCTCCTTGTCGGGATCGACCAGGCGGAACTGGACCTGCGCGGGCGCGGCATCGTGGTAGCTCTCGAGCAGCGTCTGGAGCTGGGGGTTGACGCCGCCCTCGACGAAGGCCGTGATCTCGAGCTTGTCCTTGAGGCCCTCGACGACCTGTTTCGACTGCGGCGCGAGCGTGTACACGCCCGCCTCGGTGACGTCCCAGCGGTGATGGTGGCGGACGCCGAGATAATTGGCCCCCACGAGCAGCGCGATGAAGAGCAGCGAGTAGACCGTGGCCCCGGCCCCGTAGCGCGTCGAGCGTTGACCGATCGCCTCCCGCAGGTGCTCGAGGCCGAAGGCGAGGTAGGCGAGGAGCAGCCCGACCGCCGCGACCAGGTTGAGCAGCACGTAGGGATCCGCCGGGCCGACGAGGGCGGCGCCGGCGAAGCCGAACACGAGGAAGACGAGCCCGAGGACGCCGTAGAGCGAGGCCGAGCGACCCACCCCTACCTCCAGCGCACCGACTCGACCGAGCGCTGCGTGAGGAACAGGCTCACCACGAGCAGCGTGCCGAAGTAGACGAGCTCGCGCGTGTCGATGATGCCCTTCAGCAGCTCCTGGAAGTGATCGGTGATCGAGGCGTACTTGACGAGCGCGCCCGCCACGCCGGAGAGCGTCTCGCCGAGCCAGCCGATCGTGTAGAGGAGCAGCAGGGCAAAGAGCGTACCCACGTAGGCGATCACCACGTTGTCGGTGAACGAGGAGATGAGCGTCCCGACGGCGAGGAACGCGATCGCCATGAGCGCAAGCCCGAGATAGCCGGCGAGCATCATGGGCCGCTCCGGATTGCCGTAGACCGAGAGCAGCACCCCGAAGAACCCCGAGAGCGCGACCATGAGCAGCACGAGCACGAGCCCGCCCAGGAATTTCCCGAGCACGATCTCGCTCACCCGCACGGGCGAGGTGAGCAGCAGCTCGTAGGTGCCTGCGCGTTTCTCCTCGGGGAACATGCGCATGGTGATCGCCGGCACCAGGAAGATGAGCAGCACCGACATGTTCTGGAGGAGCGGCCGGATCACCATCTCGTTCAAGTTGAAGCGCTGCAGCAGCTCGGGATTGCGCATCATGGCGTAGATCTGCAGGCTCTGGTTGAACGCGGTGAGCAGCGCGTAGAAGAAATAACCCCCGAGCGCGAGGAACACGGCGAGCAGCACGTAGGCGACGGGCGAGGCGAAGTACGAGCGCACCTCGCGGCCCGCGATCGTGAGCACGTTGCGCACGCGCTAGGCTCCCCCCTCGGCGGCCATCGCCGCGCGCGCCTCGGCGGAGATCGACTGGATGAAGACCTGCTCGAGGGAGCGGTCGCGCGTGAGATTGGCGAGCAGGTCCTCGACGACCACGCGGCCGTCGTTGATGATGACCACCTTCTCGCACACCTGCTGCACCTCGGGGAGGATGTGCGTCGAAAGCACCACCGTGCGGTTCTTGCCGAGGCTCTTGATGAGCGAGCGGATCTCGATGATCTGCCGCGGGTCGAGGCCGATCGTGGGCTCGTCGAGCACGAGCACTGGCGGGTCGTGGATGAGCGCCTGCGCGAGCCCCACGCGTTGGCGGTAGCCCTTCGAGAGGTGCGAGAGCAGGCGGCGGGCGACCTGCGTGAGCCCGCAGGTCTCGAGCACACGGTCGACCGCGCTCGCGAGGTCGGCGTTCTTGACGCCCTTGAGGCGTGCCGCAAACCGCAGGTACGGCACCACGGCCATGTCGTTGTAAAGGGGCGGGTTCTCCGGCAAATAGCCGATGCGCCGGCGCACCTCGGCCGACTGCTCGAAGACGTCGAACCCCTCGACCCGCACCGTGCCACTCGTCGCCGGCATGAAGCCGGTGATGATCCGCATGGTGGTGGTCTTGCCGGCGCCGTTCGGTCCGAGGAACCCGAGGATCTGCCCCGGCACCGCGGTGAACGACACGTCGTGCACGGCCACCAGGTCGCCGTACCGCTTGCTCAGGTGCGCGACTTCGATCATGTAGGTTCTGGAGTTCGACGCCGGGGCCGAGCGAAGATTCGCGGGGCTATCTAGCCACCGGGCCCGGCGAAGTCAAGGTTGTGCGGCCCGGCGCGCCGCGGAGCCCCGGGGCTCTGCGGCCGTGGCCGGCTGAGAAGCTTCCTATCACCACTTGGGACCAAGCTGGGCTGGGCGTCAGCATGGCCGGCGACACGCGCCTCTACCTCATCGACGGCAGCGGCTACGTCTACCGCGCCTTCCACGCGATCCCGGCGCTCAGCACGTCGCGCGGCGTGCCGACCAACGCCGTCTACGGCTTCGCTACCATGCTGAGCAAGCTGCTGCGGACCGAGCAGCCCACCTACGTGGCCGTCGTCTTCGACGCGCCCGGCACGACCTTCCGCGACGACCTCTACGCCGCGTACAAGGAGAACCGGGCGCCGATGCCCGCCGAGCTGCGCCCGCAGCTCGGCCTCATCCGCCGCCTGGTCGAGGCGCTCAGGCTCCCGATCGTCGAGGTGCCGGGCGTCGAGGCCGACGACGCGATCGGCACGCTCGCCGAGGCCGCCTCCCGCGCGGGGCTCGAGACCGTCATCGTGACCGGCGACAAGGACATGATGCAGCTCGTCGACGACCACACGACGCTCCTCGACACGATGCGCGACCGGCGCATCGGGCCCGCCGAGGTGCGCGCGCGCTTCGGCGTCGAGCCGGCGCTGGTGCCCGACGTCCTCGGGCTCATGGGCGACCCGATCGACAACATCCCCGGCGTCACCGGCATCGGCGAAAAGACGGCGAACGCGCTCGTGGCGCGGCTCGGCCCGCTCGAGGCCATCCTCGCCGCCCCGGAGCGCATCGAGGCGAGCGGCATCCGCGGGGCGCGGAAGCTGCGCGAGACGCTCGTGCGCGAGGCCGAGACCGCCCGCCTCTCGAAAGCGCTCGCGACGATCCGTCGGGATCTCCCGCTCGCGCTCGACCTCGAGGCGCTGCGCTGGCCGGGCATCGATCCGCAGCGGCTGCGCCCGCTGCTCCAGGAGCTCGAGTTCGCCTCGCTGCTCCGGGAGCTTGTGCCGGCGGGGACCGCCGCACCCGTCGAGCGGCAGGAGGCACGGACGCCCGCCCAGGTGGCGGCGGCGCTCGCGCGCCTGCGGGCGACGGGCACGGTGGCCGTCGTGCCGACCTTCGACGGGAGCCGTGCCACGGTGGCGCACCTGCGGGCGCTCGCCTTGGCTGCCCCCGCGGGCCCGGTCGCCGTGCTGCCTGCCCCCGAGGAAGAGGGCGCGCTCGCCGCGTGCGCGCCGCTGTTCGCCGACCTGGCCGTGTGCAAGCTCGGCGCCGATTTGAAGGCGCTTCGCGTGGCGCTCGCGCGCCGCGGGCTCGTCCTCGCTGGCCCCATGTTCGACGTGGCGCTCGCCTCCTACTGCCTCGACCCCTCGCGCACCGACCACGGCATCGCGGCCCTCGCCGAAGAGCTGCTCGGCGAGCCGCCCGACCCGGCGCACGACCCGGCGCGCGCGGCGCGCCTCGCCCATGCGCTCCGACCCGTGCTCGAGGCGCGCCTGCGCGAGCAGGCCATGGAGCGCCTCTTCTACGACCTCGAGATGCCGCTCGCCGAGGTGCTCGCCGAGATGGAGCTCGCGGGTATCGCGCTCGACACCGCCGCGCTCGCCGCGCTCTCGGCGGAGCTCGGCGCGGCGCTCGAGCGGCTCATGGCCGAGATCCACGCGCTCGCCGGCGGCCCGTTCAACCTGGGCTCGCCCGCCCAGCTCCGCGAGGTCCTCTTCGAGCGGCTCAAGCTGCCCACGCGCGGCGTGCGGCGGGGCAAGACGGGGCTCTCGACCGACGTCGACGTCCTCACCCGGCTCGCCGCCGTGCACCCGCTGCCGGCGCGCATCCTCGAGTGGCGTCAGCTCGCCAAGCTCAAGTCGACCTATGTCGACGCGCTGCCCGCGCTGGTCGATCCCGAGACCGGGCGGCTGCACACCTCGTTCAACCAGACGGTGGCCGCGACCGGCCGCCTCTCGAGCTCCGACCCGAACCTCCAAAACATCCCCGTGCGCACCGAGGAGGGGCGTCGGATCCGCGCGGCGTTCGTCGCCGCGCCCGGGTGGCGGCTCCTCTCCGCTGACTACTCCCAGATCGAGCTGCGCGTGCTCGCGCATCTCTCGGAGGATGCGGCGCTGATCGAGGCGTTCACGAGCGGGGCAGACGTGCACGCGCGTACGGCGGCCGAGGTCTTTTCCCACCTGCCCCCGGCCGAGGGGCGGCGGCTCGCCAAGGTGATCAACTACGGCATCGCCTACGGCATGGGGCCAGCGCGGGCGGCGCGCGAGCTCGGGGTGGGGGTGGCGGAGGCCGAGGCGTACATCGCCGGCTACTTCGCCCGCTATGCGGGCGTGCGCGCCTTCATCGACCGCACCGTTGCGGAGGCACGCGCCCGCGGGTACGTGAGCACGGTGCTCGGCCGGCGTCGCTACCTTCCCGAGCTTCGCGCCTCCGACCCCGCGCTCCGGCAGTTCGCCGAGCGAGCGGCCACCAACACGCCGATTCAGGGATCGGCCGCCGACCTGATCAAGCTCGCCATGCTGGCCGTGCGCCGCCGCCTCCGCGCCGAGGGGCTCGCCGGGCGCATGCTCCTCCAGGTGCACGACGAGCTCGTGCTGGAGGTGCCGGAGGCGGAGGTCGCCGCTACGGCAGCGGCCGTGCGGGCGGCCATGGAAGGTGTCTGGCCGCTGCGGGTTCCGCTGCGAGTGGACGTCCACGCGGGCGCCAACTGGGCGGAGGCGCACTGAGGGCCCCGGCGGTGAATACCGGGCGGGGGGGTGCGTCTTAGCATGACAGACCAGCCACCGTCGCCGAGCGACTGGGAGCTCGTCGAGCGTGCCCGGGGAGGCGAACGCGCGGCCTTTCGGACTCTCGTCGAGCGCTACCAGGGCAAGGTGGCGGCGCTGGCCCTGGGGATGCTCCGGAATCGCGAGGACGCGCTCGACGTGGTGCAGGAGACGTTCACCCGGGCGTTTCAGAGCCTGGATCGGTTCAAGGGCGACGCCAGCTTCTACACCTGGATCTACCGCATCGCCCTCAACCTCTGCGTCGACCAGCAGCGCCGCGAGGCGCGCATGCCGCGGGTGCCGATCGAGATCGCCCCGGAGCAGGGGGACCACGCGCCAGCCCCGGCGCGGCTGGTGACCGGGCCGCAGGACGAGCCGTTCGCCCGCGCTCGCGACGCCGAGATCGCGCGCCGGCTGCGCGCCGCGATCGCTGAATTGACCCCCGAGCATCGAGCCGTCATACTCCTGCGCGAGGTGGACGGGCTCTCCTACGAGGAGATCAGCCGCGTGCTGCAGTGTCCCAAGGGTACGGTCATGAGCCGGCTCCACTACGCACGGCGGCAGCTCCAGGCCCGGTTGCGGGAGCTGCTGTGACGCCATGACGTGCGGCGACGTCGAGCGGCTGCTGGATGCCTTCATCGATCGGGAGCTGCCCGCCCCGATGCTGCTCGAGGTCGCGCGCCACGCGAGCGCGTGTTCGCCCTGCGATGCCACCCTGCGGCAGTTCGCGACCCTCGGCGACCTGATCGGCCAGACGCTCGCGGACGATGCGGCCGCGCTCGACCTCGCCCCGGTGTGGCCCGCGGTGGCGCGCGGGATCGAGCGCAGCACGCGCCGGCGGCGGTGGGCGCAGCGGCTGCGCACCGTGCCGGCCTGGGGCGTGGCCGCCGCGGCGCTCGCGGCGAGCGCGCTCCTCTGGCTCCAGGCCTCGGCCCCGCCGACCCGGCGGCCGGTGCGCGTCGCGACGGCGCGCCTGCGGCCCGACCAGGCGGTGATCGATCGGCTCGCCGGCAAGCACGTCACGGTGCGCAGCGAGCCCAAGGCGGGCATGACGATGATCTGGGTCGATTACCCCGGGGAGCCCGTGCGGTGAGCCCCGCCGGGGCGGTGCTGGGGGCCGCGTGCCTGCTCCTGCCGGTGGCGGCGGCTGCCCTCGACGTGCAGGTGATCAGCGTCCACGCGAGCGAGAGCGGCCCCACGGACGCCTCCCTGGGCGCGCTGCGGCCGCGGCTACGCCGGCTCGCGGGCTACCGGGCCTTTCGCGTGGTGCGCAGCGAGCGGCGCCAGTGTCAGTGGCACAGCCCCGAGCAGTTCGCTCTGCCCGGCGGGCGCTCGCTGCAGCTCGTCCCGCGCGGCATCGAGCAGCAGGCGGTGCTGATGCAGGTGCGCCTGCTCGACGGGCGGCGTCGGCTCGTGGACACCAACGTGCGGCTACGCAATCGCGGCACCATGCTCTTCGGCGTGGGACAGGACGGCCGCGGCGGGGAGGGCAGCGGCGCCCTCATCGTCGTGCTGCGGGCGGAGGAACGATGAGCTGGATCGAGGAGATGACCGATCGCGTGTGGGCTGTCGTGGGGGCGGTCCAGGAGCATGGCTTGCTGCCGCTGCTCTCGCCCGTGGCGCCGTTCGACCGCCCGGCCTTTTTGGCGCCAGCGGTGGCGCTCGGAGGCGTGGTGGCGGTCCTGCTCCTCTCGGGCGTGGCCGCCACCGCGCTCGGGGCGCTGCTGCTCGCCCTCCTTGCCCTCTACGGCCTCCTCGTCGAGGTCTTCGGGTTCACGATCGAGGTGCACCCCTTCGGGACGCGCTGAGGCGGCGCGCTCAACGCCGACGCCGCGCCCAGGCGACACCGAGGGCGAGCCCCGCGCCCGCGCCCGCCCCGGCGCCGATCACCTGCCCCAGGATGAGCCGCCGGGTCGCGTAGCGGATCAGTTCCGGGACGTTGCACAGCGTCTCGACCGGCTTGCCGGGCGCGATGGCCCCGGTCGCGTTGTACCAGCTCAGCACCGGCGGCACGACGACGGAGGCGACGACCGCCCCCAGGAGGGCCCCGGCGAGCGCGAACGTGACGAGGGTCTTCGCCGTGCTCATGCCCTCAGTCGCCGGCCGTGTCCCAGTGGACGTCCCAGAACTCGGGCACGGGCGCACGCAGCTCGAGGTGACCGCCGAAGCACTCGAAGCTCGGCCGATGTCGCAGCCGCTCGTCGACGAGATGGAGGTACTCGGCGAGGGGCTGTCCCGGGGCGGGCGAGCCCACGTCGATGCGCTCGCGGCGGCCGCAGCGACGGCACGAGACGTCGACGCGCATGCCGTGCGATACGCCATGGCGGCGGCGAGCTCAAGCGGTTGAGCCCGGCGCCGCTTTTTCCTAGGGTCACCGGCGATGACCGACCTGATCCCGCCCCACGGCGGGCTCGCCGAGCCCGTCGATCGCACGGTGCCAGCGCCCGAGCGCGCGGCCTTTCTCGCCGAGGCGGCCACGCTGCCGCGGGTCCCGGTGTCCGACGCCGACCTCTCGAGCGTCTACCGCTTCGCCGACGGCACCTTGAGTCCGCTCGAGGGGCCGATGGACGCCACCACCTACCACCGCGTCCTCGACGAGGCCGTGATCGAGCACGGGGGCCGGCGCTGGGCGTGGACGATCCCGATCGCGTTCCCGGTCACGCGCGCGCTCGCCGAACGGCTCGGGCCGGGCGAACGGGTGGCACTTACGAACAGCGCGGGCGAGATCGTGGCGACGCTCGACCTCACGGACGTCTACCCGTGGGACAAGCGCAAGTACCTCCGCAGCGTCTACCAGACCGAGCGCGTGGACCACCCCGGCGCCGACATGGTGCTCAAGGCCGACGCCGACAAGACCCACCTCCTCGGCGGGACGATCCGAGCGCTGCCGCAGCCGCCGCACCCCGCGTTCGGCCGCTATCTGCGCACCCCGCGCGAGGTGCGGGCGCTCCTGCGCGCCAAGGGCTGGAATCGCGCCGTCGCCTTCCAGACGCGCAACCCGCTCCACCGCGCGCACGAGTACGCGCTGGTCTATGCGCTCGAGACCCTGCTCCGCGCCGGCTACAACGCCGGGGCGGCGCTCATGCCGCTCGTCGGCGAGACCAAGGAAGACGACGTCCGGGCCGAGGTGCGCATGCGCACCTACGAGGCGCTTCTCGAGACCCGTGCGCTCGGCGACGGCGACAGCGATCCCTTGCTCTGGGGACCGCGCGGCGAGTCGGTGCCCGATCGGGTGATCCTCCTCGGCCTGGACATCAAGATGTTCTACGGCGGGCCGAAGGAGGCGGTCATGCACGCGATCTATCGGCAGAACTTCGGCTTCACGGACCTCGTGGTGGGGCGCAGACACGCCGACGCGCCGTACCACGACGGCACGTCGATCTGGGGCGACTTCGAGGCGCAGGAGATCTTCGGCCAGCTCCGCGGCGCGCTCGGCATCCAGCCGCTCAAGGTCGGCTTCGCCGCCTATTACGAGTCGGTGGGCCGGGTCGACCTGATGGACCTCCATCCCGACGAGAAGCCGGTCTTCATCTCCGGTCGCGACGTGCGCCGCGCGCTCCTCGAGGGGCGCGAGGTCGATCCGCGCATCATGCGCCCGAGCACCGCGCGCATCCTCGCCGCGGCGATGCGGAGCGGCTAGCTAGCGCGTGAGCGTGAGGCCGATCAGCGGCCAGTAGTAGAGGGCGGTCGCGACGAAGGCCGCCCAGGCGATCACGACCATCAGCGAGCCCGGGACGAGCATGTCGCGCAGCCGGAGATAGCCCGAGGAGTACGCGATGGCGTTGCCCGGCGTGCCCACGGGCAGCGTGAACGCCAGCCCCGAGGGGAGCGCCACGACGGGCGCCATCACCCGGGGATCGATCCCGTAGCGCTGCGCGATGCCGAGCGCCACCGGCATGAGCAACGCCACGACGGCCGAATGGCTCATGGCCTCGGTGAGGAGGATGCCGATCGCGCCCACGAGCGCCACCACCTGCACCGGGGTTGCGGCCCACCGGCTCACGGTGAGCCCCGCGAGCCACGCCGATGCCCCCGAGCGGTTGAGCGCCGAGCCGAGCGCGATCGCCCCGCCGTACATGAGCAGCACGCCCCAGTTGACGAAGGGCTCGACGTCCGGCCACTTGAGCAGCCGGAAGACGAAGATCGCGATCACCCCCGCGAGCGCGATCGAGGCGAGCCCCACCTCCTCGCCGCCGACGATCCACGCGACGAGCGTCGCGAGCATGATCGCCCCGATCGCCTGCTCACGGTAGGAGAGCCGGCCCATGCGGAGCGACTTCTCGGCGATGATCGCGTCGGCATCGCGCACCGAGCCCACGTCGATGGGGCAAAAGCGCAGGATCACCACCCAGCCCGCGAGCAGCAGCGCGCCCACGATCGGCAGCGCCGCGAGCGTCCACTCCCCGAAGCTGTAGGTCTGGCCCGTCGCCTCGCGCAGCATGCCGATGGCGAGCGGCGCCCGGCCGCCGCCGAGCAGCGTGCCGATGCCGCCGATCTGCGTGCCCCAGGCCATGGCGAGAAACAGCGCCCGCCCGTAGTTGCTGCGGCCTCGCGGCAGCCGGAGGACCTGCGCGATCTCGACGGTGATGGGAAACGTCATCGCCGCCACGGCGTGCTCCGACATGAAGAAGGACAAAAACGCGTTCATCCCGAAGAGCGACAGCAGCAGCGCTCGCGGCGTGTGCCCGAAGCGGCGGAGCACGGTGAGCGCGATGCGCGTCGAGAGCCCGCATTTCATGAGCGCGGCGGCGAGGATGAAGGCGCCGAGGATGAAGAACACGGCCTCGTTGCCGAAGAGCGCGTAGGTGTCCCGGGCCGAGAGCACGCCGGTCGTCGGCAAGAGGACCATCGCGAGGAGGCTCGTCACCATGAGCGGCAGCGCGCTCGTCACCCAGTAGACCAGGCAGAGCACGAACACCGCGAAGGCCTTCTGGCCCTCGGGCGAGAGGCCCGGCTGTGCGGGCATGGTGCGGATCGCGAGAAAGGCGGCAAAGCCCAGGAGCAGAACGAGGGGGCGATAGGTGCGCTCGGCGAGCAATCGCCAGAGCGGGCGGCGATCGATCTCGACGTCGAGCGCGAACGGCGAGCCCGAGGCGGCCACGTCAGCCGTGCGGCCGCTCGGCGTGCCGCACCCTGAGCCGCCGGCGCACCCGGGCGAGGTTGCGCGCCGCGAGCCCGCCCAGCCGCCAGCGCGTGAGCCCCTGGAGCGCCACGGCGAGGCGCGCGTCGTCGCCGGCGAAGTAGCGGGCCTCGAGCGGGGCGAAGCCGCCGGGCAGGTCGCGCACCCAGCCCATGTTGATGCGCCGGCGGCGCACCGCGCGGTAGAGTTCTGCGAGCAGCGCGGCCGCGGCGCCCGCGTCGGTCGCCGCGGGGCGCGCGCGCGCGGTGGCGATGACCGGCACGACCCCGGTCGCCGCCAGAGCCTCGATGCCCGCGAGCGTGCTCTCGAGCGGTTCGAGGCCGAGCACGAGATCGGTCCACACCGTCCCGCTCGGGAAGATCGCCGCGGCGTAGGCGAGCGCCTCGAGGTAGCGCTCGCGCCCGATGTAGCGCGCGCGGCCGACGCAGTGGCGGGTGAGCGCGTCGGGGTCGAACAGCTCGAGGTTGTAGCTGACGGCGTCGACGCCGAGGGCGTAGGTGCGGTCGATCCAGCGGTCCGTGCGCGGGGGATGGATCTGCGCCGCCACGAGCGTGTCGAAGTGCATGCGCACCGCCTCGATGTACGGGGCGAGGAACGCGATCCCGCCGTCGTCGCCGGCGAACGCCGCCGAGTTGAAGCACACCGACTCGACCGCGCCCTCGGCGAAGGCCGCGCGGACGACCTCGACCACCTCGGCCACCGCCGCGCCGTCGTGCGGCCCGCGGGCGCCCTCGACGCAGAACGGGCACGGCGCGCCCTGCACGCTGAAGCCGCAGGCGAGGTCGGGATGCACGAGGAGGTGGGGGCCGCGCACGCTCGCGATGCGCCACATCGGCGTCCCGCGGCTCGTGCGCCGTGCGAGAAAGCGCGGCGGCCGCAGCGCGCGGACCGGCCGGGGGCCGCCGCCGCTGCCGTTCGCGCGCCGCAACAAGAAGCGGTCGGCCTCGGCCTCGAGCACGAACGGCGCCGTGCCCCGCTCGGCCGTGGGCGCGCTCGCGCAGAGGCCGCCGTCGAGCCGGAGGTCGATCGCCGTGGGAGCGCCGAGCGCGGCGTAGGCGCTCGGCTCGAGGTGGACGCCGCCGAGGACGAGCTCGAGCTTGAGCCGGGCGGGGTGTTCGTCCCCGGTCATGCGAGCTCCCGGCAGCGGCTGCAGCCGGCGGTGCGCGGGAGCGCGGCAGCGGCAAAGCGGCCGGCCTCCAGGTCGACGGTCTGCAGGCGGCCGGTGCGCGGCGCGAAGAGGAGCCCCCCCAGCGCCTCCGTGGCCGCGAGCGCGCCGAGCACGCGTGCCGCCGCCGGGCCGAGCGCCGCGAGCCCCGGTCGCCCCTCCGGCAAAGGCAGGTCCGCTCCGGCGGAGCAGATGCCGCAGGGCCGGCCGACGAGCGTCGCCACCACGAGCCGGGCGCCACGGAGGCGGCCGCGGACGACGATCGGCGCATCCGGCGCCGGCGCCGACTCCTCCTCGAGGTCGAGCACGACGGCTGCCGGCTCGCGCGTCACCGTGACGCCGGCGCGGGCGAGGAGGTCGGCGGCGACCGCGGCGGCGGCGCCAGTGCCCCAGACCGCCACGCGGGCGGCACACAGACGCTCCTGGCCGCGTGCCCCCACCTCCGGGAGCACGATCTGTCGGCTCCAGCGCTCGATCTCGGCTTGGGACAGCATCACCCGCTCACTCGATGACGTTCTTCTCGATCGGCTCGACGATGACGCCGCGGGCCCGGAACCACTCGATGGCCCGGGCGATCTCGGCCTCGGTGCCGTCGAGCTCGAGCGCCACGATGCCGATCTCCTCGCTCACGCTCGCACTGCGCACGTTGAACACGAGGTCGAACTCGCGGCTCATCTGGTAGAGGAGCGGCTCGCGCACGAGCGCCTTCGGATAGGTGAGGTAGAGCTTCGCGCGGGCGGGCGGCCCCTTCGGACGCTTCATGCGATCCCCCGCGGTTGCTGCCAGCCGAGCCAGAGATTGGTCGAGAGGTAGCGATCGCCGAAGTCGGGAAACAGCACGACGACCGTGCCCGCGTCGAGGGTGCGCGCGACCGCGAGCGCCGCGAGGTGCGCGGCCCCGGAGGACTGTCCGACGAGCAGCCCCTCCTCGCGGCCGAGGCGGTAGACCATGTCGTACGCCTCGTCGGTGCCGATGCCGATCTTCGCGTCGAGCTCCTCCTCGTGGTAGATGCCCGGCACGATCGACGAGGCCATGTGCTTGAGGCCCTCGATGCCGTGGAAGGCATCGGCGGGCTCGGCGGCGATCACGCGCACGGCGGGGTTGCGCTCCTTCAAGTACCGGCCGGTCCCCATGATCGTGCCGCCCGTGCCGATCGCCGCGACGAAGTGCGTGACGGTGCCCGCAGTCTGCTGCCAGATCTCCGGCCCCGTGGTCTCGTAGTGCGCGAGCGAGTTGGCCGGGTTGTTGTACTGGTCGGGCTTGAAGTAGCGCTCGGGTGCCTCTGCGAGGCGCCTCCGGCAGAGGCGGATCGCGCCGTCGGAGCCCTCGAGCGGGTCGCTGTAGATCACGGTCGCCCCGAAGGCCGCGATCACGCGCTTGCGCTCGGTGCTCACGTTGGCGGGCATCACCAGCTCGACGGGGTAGCCGAGCGCGGCGCCGAGCATCGCGAGCGCGATGCCGGTGTTCCCCGAGGTCGAATCGAGGATCGTCTTGCCGGGGACGAGGAGCCCGCGGGCGATGCCGTCTTCGATCATCTTGCGCGCCGCCCGGTCCTTCACCGATCCGCCGGGATTGAAGCCCTCGAGCTTGGCGAGGATGCGCACGCCGGGGGCGACGCCGTCGCGCACGTGGCGCACTTCCACCATCGGCGTGTTGCCGATCACGGCGAGCACCGAGCGCGCCACCAGCGGCGCCGCCTCGGTGCGGGGAGCCGCATCGTCGGCCGGCGGCACGCGCCCTACCGCCCTCCGGCGATCGCGGGCACGATCGAGAGCTCGTCGCCCGGCCGCAGCGGCGTCTCGAGCTGCTTCAAGAAGCGGATGTCCTCGCCGTTGACGAAGAGGTTCACGAAACGCCGCACCTGGCCGCTCTCGTCGCAGATGCGTGCCTTGATGCCCGGATAGCGCCGGTCGAGGTCGTTGACGAGAGCGGCCACGGTGGCGCCCTCGGCCTCGACGGCATCGGCGCCCCCGGTGAGCTTGCGGAGCGGGGTGGGTACGCGGACGTGTATCATGACGATCGATCCTCCTTCACGGGATGCGCTAGATGGCGCTCGCCTCCCGCCCGCCGCGCAGCCGCGCGTAGAGCGCGTCGAAGTCGGCGAGGCGGGCGGGGATGCGCAGCGGCGGCTCGACGCGGTCGAGCACCGCCTCGAGCGTCTTGTAGCCGTTGCCGGTGATGCTGATCACGATGGGCTCGTCGCGCGGGATCCGCCCCTGGGCGATGAGCTTGCGCGTCACGGCGACGGTGGTGCCGCCGGCGGGCTCGGTGAAGATGCCCTCGGTGCGCGCGAGGAGCGCGATGCCCTCGACGATCTCCTCGTCGGTCGCCGCCTCGCCCCAGCCGCCGGACTCGCGCACCGCCTTGAGCACGTAGAAGCCGTCGGCCGGGTTGCCGATGGCGATCGACTTGGCGATGGTCTGCGGCTTCACCGGCGTGATCAGGTCCGTGCCGCGGTGGAGCGCGTGCACCACCGGCGCGCAGCCGGCGGCCTGGGCGGTGTAGATGCGGAAGTCGCCCTCGACGAGCCCGAGGTCGCGCAGCTCGCGGAACGCCTTGGCGACCTTCGGCAGGATCGTCCCGCCCGCGGTCGGCACCACGATGTGCTTCGGGAGCCGCCAGCCGAGCTGCTCGACCACCTCGAACCCGTAGGTCTTGGCCCCCTCGGTGTAGTAGGGGCGCACGTTGATGTTGACGAAGGCCCAGCCGTACTTGTCGGCGACCTCGCTGCAGAGCCGGTTCACGTCGTCGTAGGTGCCGCGCACCGCGATCGCCCGCGGCCCGTAGATCGTCGAGCCGATCACCTTGCCCTGCTCGAGGTCGTCGGGGATGAAGATGTAGCAGGCGAGCCCCGCCCGCGCCGCGTGCGCCGAGACCGCATTGGCGAGGTTCCCCGTCGAGGCGCAGGAGACGGTGTCGAAGCCGAACTCCATCGCCTTCGACATGGCCACCGAGACCACCCGATCCTTGTAGGAGAACGTCGGGTGGTTCACGGAATCGTCCTTCACCCAGAGCTCGCGCACGCCGAGCACGGCGGCGAGCCGGTCGGCGCGCACGAGCGGCGTGAAGCCGGAGTGGAGCCCCACGCGCGGCTCGACGTCGATCGGCAGCAGCTCGCGATAGCGCCAGATGTTGCGCGGTCGGGCGGCGATCGCCTCGCGGGTGAGCACGCGGCGGATCGCGTCGTAGTCGTAGACGACCTCGAGCGGCCCGAAGCACGTCTCGCAGACGTGGAGGGGGGCGACGGGGCTCTCGGCGCCGCACTCGCGGCAGCGCAGGCCCTTGACGTAGCTCATCGTGCGGCACTCCTCGGCGCGGCGGTGTGTGCGGGCGTCCCGCCGCAGGCGGCGCAGGCGGGGTTGCGCGCGAGCGAGACGCTGCGCCACGTCCCGGCCCGGGCATCGATGGTGAGCAGGCGGTCGGCGAACAGCGCGGGGGCGCCCGCGAGCAGCCGCAGCGCCTCGGCGGCGGCGAGCCCGCCGGCGAGCGCGACCACCGGCCCGAGGATGCCCGCCGCCGTGCACGCGGGCTCGTCGTCGGCTGCGCCGCCGTCCTCGAAGAGGCAGCGCAGGCAGGCGCTGCGGCCGGGGAGCACGGTGAGGAGCTGCGCGCGGAACCCGCTCGCCCCCGCATGCACGAGCGGCACGCCGGTGGCGACCGCGGCGTCGTTCAGGGCGAGCTTGACCGGGGCGGCGTCGGTGCCGTCGAGCACGACGTCGAACCCGCTGAGCCATGCCGCCGAGCTCGCCGTGAACCGCGCCGCCCGTGTCTCGATGCGCAGCCCCGGATGTGTGCGGGCGAGCCGCGCCCGCGCCGCGTCGACCTTCCGCCGGCCGACGTCACGCTCGTCGTAGAGAAGCTGGCGGGGGAGGTTCGACAGCTCGACCCGGTCCGGGTCGACGAGCCCGAGCGTTCCGACCCCGGCTTCCGCCAGCGCGAGCGCGGCCGGCGATCCCAAGCCGCCGAGCCCGACGAGGAGGACCCGCGCCGCTGAAAGGGCATCTGGTCTGCCGTCACACGCCTGCATGATCCGTCCCACGCCCCACTCCAGATCTCGGGGAAGGGGCTCACCAGCGTGCGACGACCTTATCTTTCGCGATCCGAGGTGGATCGCGTCGGAATTAGCACCGAGTCCACCGGGGACTGGTTGCTGTGGCTTCGCGGGGCCGGTCCCTCTGCCACTCTGGATAAGGCTTGTGGGGTCTTTTTCCTCTCAGCGGCCGAGCTAACCCGAAACGACGTGGCGTGTCAATCTGCGGAACCGGCGTCGGCCCAGGGGTCAGTAGGGCGAGAGCGCCGGCCGCGTCGTCGGGGGCTGGTTCGGGTAGGCGGAGACCACCACCGGGAGGTTCTGGCGGTCGGCTTGGCTCGCCATGGCCTCGAGCCGCGCGAGGAGCAGCGGCAGCGGGTCGGCGCCGGCCGGGTCGAGGGCATGGTCGAGACGCTCGCGCGCGTCGGCCGCGAGGGGACCGTCGGGGTGGTAGCGGACGAGGGTGGCGAGCGCGAGCTGCGCGGCGTCCTTCTCGTTGCGGCCGGCATAGAAGCCGGCGAAGGTGTGCAGCGCCTCGGCCGTCGCGTCCGTCTCCGGATATTCGCGCAGGAGACCCCGCAGCCGGGCCTCGGCGGCGAGCAGGTTGTGGTGGCGCAGGTACCAGGCGGCGACGTCCGTCTCGTGCCGCGCGAGCGACTCGCGGCACTCCCGCACCCGCAGCCGGGCCTTCTCCGCCCAGGGGCTGGTCGGGAACCGGTCGGCCAGGTTGCGGAAGTAGGTGAGGGCGTTGGTCACGGACTGCTGGTCGCGGTCGCTCGTGCTCGCCTGGGCGAGATACGCCATGCCGAGGTGGTACTCGACCAGCGGCAGGTTGGGGCTCGTCGGGTGCATGCGCTCGAAGTCGCCGAAGGCGGCGATCGCCTCGGCGTAGCGGTGTGCGAGGTAGTGCGCCTGCGCGATCTTGAGCTCGGCCTCCTCGGCGTTGGGATCGAAGGGGTGCTGGTCGAGGAGGGCCTTGTAGCGTTCCACCGCCAGCTCCCACGCCTCGTCGCTGAACGCCTGGTTGCCCTCCTTCCAGAGCTGCTCCGCGGGCACCACCGGTTTCTTCGTGGCGGCGCAGCCGGCGAGCAGCGCCGCGGCGAGCACCGGCACGGCGAGGACGCGCATGGCGACCGGCGAAGCTAGAGGAAGCCCCCGAGGGAGTCAACGCGTGCTTGGAATTGAAGCGGCCGCCGCCGCGCGCTAAGCGCCCGCGCGGGATGGCCGAGCTGTTCGCGATGTGGCGCAACACGCGCATGGTCGTGCTCACGGCGATCTGCGCAGCGCTCTATGCGGCGATCCTGATCCCGTTCAAGGTGATCCCGCTCATCCCGGGCATCACCGAGTTCCGGCCCGCCAACGCGGTGCCCGTGGTGTGCTCGTTCCTCTTCGGACCGGCGGGGGCGTGGGGGGCGGCGTTCGGCAACCTGATCGGGGACTTCTTCGGCGGCCTCGGGCCGGGCGACCTCTTCGGGTTTCTCGCGAACCTCCTCTACGGCCTCGTCCCCTACCTCGTGTGGGAGGCGATCACGACGGCCCCGCCGCTGCCGCGCGGCGCGGCCGCGGCGGGGCTCTTCGCGGTGATCGCGCTTGCCAGCATGCTCTGCGCCGCGGTCGTCGGCTGGGGGCTCAACCTGCTCGCCTTCCATCCCTTCACGGTGCTCGGCACGGTCGTGCTGGTGAACAACCTCGCCGTCGCCCTCGTGCTGAGCCCGCTGCTGCTCTCGGTCCTCTACCCGCGCATCCGCCGCGCCCGTCTGCTCTACCGCGACCTCCTCGGGCCGCGGCCGCCCCTCGGGCGGTGGCGTGCGGCGCTCGGCGTGTCGCTCGTGGTCGGAGGAACGGTCGCGACCTTCGCCGCCGGCGAGCTGATCGCCGGGGGCCGCTGGCTCGCCCCATGGGCGCCGCGGCGCACCGCCTCGGGCGCCTTCGAGGTCGGTGTCGGGCTCGCCCCGCTCCTCGTCGTGGCGATCGGCGGGCTCGCGCTGCTGTGACCGCCGCGGTGAGCGTGCGCGGGCTCACGTGCACGTACGCCGGCGCCTCGCGTCCGGCGCTCGCCGACGTCGATCTCGAGGTGCCCGCCGGAGCGCTCGTCGTGGTGATGGGTGCGACGGGCGCCGGCAAGTCGACGCTGGCCCGCTGCCTCACCCGCATCGTGCCGTGCTTCACGCCGGCCGAGGTCCACGGCGACGTCCGCCTCTGCGGCATGCCCGTCGACGGCCGGCGGCCGGGCGAGCTCGCGGGCACGGTCGGCATGGTGTTCCAGGATTTCGAGGCGCAGCTCTTCTCGACCGACGTGACCCAGGAGGTCGTCTTCGGCCTCGAGCACACGGGCGTGCCGCCCGCCGAGATGCCGGCGCGCGTGCGCCAGGCGCTCGCGGCCGTGGGGCTCGCGGGCTTCGAGACGCGCGATCCCGGGACGCTCTCGGGCGGCGAGAAGCAGCGGCTCGCCATCGCGGCGCTCCTTGCGCTGCGGCCGCGCGTGATGATCTTCGACGAGCCCACCACCGACCTCGACCCCGCCGGGCGGGCGGAGGTGTGGCAGACGCTCGCTGCGCTGCGCGCCGAGGGCATCGCGCTCATCGTGATCGAGCACGATCCCACTGCCGCGGCCGCCGCCGACCTGGTCGTGCTCCTCGAAGCCGGCCGCGTCGTCGCCCGCGGCACGCCCGCCGCGCTGTTGACCGACGTCGCGCGCTGCACGCGCGCGGGCGTGCGTGCCGCCGACGTCGCGCGCGTCTTTGCTGCCCTCGGTCTCCCCGACCCACCGCTCGACGTCGCCACGGCCGCGGCGCGGCTCCGCGCGAACGGGCTCGTGCCCCGTCCGCCCGCGCCCCCGGCACCAGCGCCGCGGCCGCCGCTTCTCGTCGTCGAAGGGCTCACCCACGTCTACCCCGACGGGCGGCGGGCGCTCGCCGAGGTCGACGTCGCCTTCGGCCGCGGCGAGCTGGTGGCGCTGATCGGCCGCAACGGCTCGGGCAAGACCACGCTCGCCAAGCACTTAAACGGCCTGCTCGCACCCACCGCCGGGTGCGTGCGCCTCGGCGGCCGCGACATTGCGGGGCTGCCGCTCGAGCGGCTGGCCCAGCAGGTGGGCTATGTCTTCCAGGACCCCGACCACCAGCTCTTTGCGGCCACGGTGGCCGAGGAAGTGGCCTTCGGCCCGCGCAATCTCGGCCTTTCGCCCGCGGAGGTGGACGCGCGCGTGGCGGAGGCGCTCGCGGCCGTGGGCCTCGAGGGGCGCGACGTCGATCCGTTCCTGCTCGACAAGGGAGCGCGGCAGCGGCTTGCGGTCGCGGCAGTGCTGGCGCTCAGTCCCGAGGTGCTCGTGCTCGACGAGCCGACGACCGGCCTCGACTTCGCCGAGCAGCAGCGGATGCTCGGGCTGCTCGCGCGGCTGAACGCCGCGGGGCGCACGATCATCGTGATCACCCACACCCCGTGGGTGATCGCCGAGTACGCGCAGCGGGTCGTCCTGCTCGTCGGCGGGCGGGTGCGCTACGACGGGCCGGTGCGGGGGTTCTTCGCCGATCCGGCGCGGGTCGCCCAAGCGGGCTTCGAAGCCCCCCAGGTGACCCGGCTCGGACAGCACCTCGGCTGCACGCCGCTCAGCGTGGAGGAGCTGGTAGCGTGGCTGCGGTGACGGAGGGATCGAGCGGGCTCGTGCAGTGCGGACAGCGCGTCGCGGCGAGCGGGATCGCCATCGTGCAGAACGCGCACGTCTTGGTCGCGGGGGCGGCCGCGGTCGCGGCTTCCTGCCGCTTGAGGCGGTTCATGAGACGCACCAGGAGGAAGAGGGCGAACGCGACGATCGTGAAGTTGATGACCGTGTTCAGGAAGAGGCCGTAGTTGAGGGTCGCCGCACCGGCGTCCCGAGCCGCCTTGAGCGTCGCATACGAGCCGTGGCCGAGCACGAGGAAGAAGTTCGTGAAGTCGACGCCGCCGAGCAGCGTGCCGATCGGCGGCATGAGGACGTCGTTGACCAGCGAATTGACGACCGCGCCGAAGGCGCCGCCGATGATGACGGCGACCGCGAGGTCGACCGCGTTGCCCTTGAGGGCGAACTCCCGGAATTCCTTCAGCATGGCCCCGGTCCATAGCACCCCTGCGTCAGGGTCGCCTAGCCGGCTCGTGCCGGCGGTGCAGTGGGCGGGTCGGCACGGCTGACCGCATGCCCCTCACGCTCTACGTCGCTGCCCCGAGCCCGCTCCACCGGCTCCACCCGGTCACCAAGCTCGTGGGGCTCCTCGCGTTCGTCGTCGCGGCGTTCGTGGTCGACGATCCTCGCTTCGAGCTCCCCCTCGCCGCCGCCGTGGGCGGGCTTCTCTGGGTGGGCGGTGGCCTCGCCAACGCCCGGCGCTTCCGCGCGATGTTCCTCGTCGTCTTCGGCTTCACGCTCGGCATCTGGACATTCTTCTACGGCGCGGTGCTGCGGCCGACGTGGGCGGGCTTCCTCTTCGGGCTCTCGACGGCCATCCGGCTCGACACGTTCCTCGCCGCCGGGCTCCTCTTCCTGAGCGTCACCCGCATCGAGGAGGTGGCCTACGGCCTCGGGCGGCTCGGGGTGCCCTACGCCGTCGGGTTCACGCTCACGCTCGCCTTCCGGCTCGTGCCGGTCTTCTTCGACGCGGCGATGACCGTGGTCGAGGCGCAGCGCTGTCGCGGCCTCGAGTTCGGCCGTGGCGGCGTGGGCGCGCGGCTGCGCCGCTACGTGCCGGTGCTCGTGCCCGTGTTCATCGGGGCGCTGCGGCGGGCCGATCGCATGGCGATGGCGCTCGAGCTGCGCGGCTTCAACTCGGGGCGGCCGCGCACCGTGTACCTGCGCGCGCGGGTGCGCGCGGCCGACCTCTGCGCGGGTGCGCTCGCGCTCGCCGCCGCAGCGGGCTATCTCGCGCTCTGGATGCGCGGCCTCGGTCGGCTTCCGCCTTGACTCCCCGGAAGGGCGCCCCTAGCATGACGCCGCTTTGCACGCGACGAACGGCACCCGCCGTCGGGTCGTGGTCACCGGCATCGGGCTCGTCTCGCCGCTCGGCACCGGCACCGAGGAGAACTGGGAGGCGCTCACCGCCGGTCGCTCCGGGATCGGCCCGATCACGCGCTTCGACGCCCGCGAGCTGCCCGCGCGGGTCGCCGGCGAGGTCCGCGGCTTCGACGCCGAACGCTGGGTGGAGCGGCGAGACCTCAAGAAGATGGACCTCTTCATCCACTACGCGCTCGCCGCCGCGCACATGGCCGTGGAGAGCGCGGGCTTTCCGACGCCGCTGCCGGCGGCGGAGCGCGTGGGGGTGATCGTCGGCGTCGGCATGGGCGGCATCGTCACGCTCGAAGAGGCCTACCGGTTCTTCGCCGCGAGGGACCACCGTCGCGTGTCGCCCTTCTTCATTCCCCGCTTGATCCCGAACATGGCCGCAGGCCAGATCGCCTTGCGCTTTGGCGCCCGGGGGCCGAGCTATGCCACGATGAGCGCGTGCGCGTCGGCCGCCCACGCGCTCGGCGAGGCGTTCGACCTGATCCGCACGGGCCGCCAGGACGTGATGCTCGCCGGCGGCTCCGAGGCGCCGATCTGCTACCTGGGCGTGGCCGGCTTTGCCGCGATGCGCGCCCTCGCCTCGAGCTTCAACGACGAGCCGAGCCGCGCGAGCCGGCCCTTCGACGCGCGGCGCGAGGGGTTCGTGATCGCCGAGGGGGCGGGCATGCTCGTGCTCGAGGAGCGCGAGCACGCGCGCCGCCGCGGCGCGCACATCCACGCCGAGCTCATCGGCTACGGCGCCAACTGCGACGCCTACCACATGACCCAGCCCGCGCCCGAGGGGGCGGGCGCGGCCGAGTGCATGGCGCTCGCGCTCGCGGACGCGGGGCTCGCGCCCGAAGACGTCGGCTACATCAACGCGCACGGCACCGGCACGCCCTACAACGACGAGGCCGAGACGCTCGCGATCAAGCGGGTGTTCGGGGCGCACGCGGCCCGGCTCGCCGTGAGCTCGACCAAGTCGATGACCGGCCACCTCCTGGGCGCGGCCGGCGCGGTCGAGGCGGCCTACACGGTGCTCGCGCTCGAACGCGGCGTCCTGCCGCCCACGATCAACCTCGACAGCGCCGATCCCGCATGCGACCTCGACTACGTGCCGCACCGCGCCCGGCACGTCCAGGTGGAGGTGGCGCTGTCGAACTCATTCGGCTTCGGGGGAACGAACGTCTCGCTGGTCTTCCGCCGTCACGCCTGAGCGGCCCCCGGTGCTCGACCGCCGTGTCCACTTCGTGGTCGGCAAGGGCGGCGTGGGCAAGACGACGGTCGCCGCGGCGCTCGCCCTCGTCCTCGCGCGCCGCGGCCGGCGCACGCTCGCCGTCGAGACGGAAGGCCAGGGCCGCCTCGCCGCAATCCTCGGCGCGGGCTCGACGGGGCCGCAGCCCGTCGCGGTGGCGCCGGGCCTCTCCGTGGCGGTCGTCGAGGGGCGGGCCGCCCTCGAGGAGTACCTCGAGCTCGTGATCCCGGTAAAGCGCCTGCTGCGGACGATCTTCGCGAGCCGCATCTACCAGTACTTCGTCGCGGCGGCGCCCGGCTTAAAGGAGCTCATGACCGTCGGCAAGATCTGGTACGAGGCGACGCGCGAAGAGGCGGGGCAGCGGGTGTGGGACGCGGTGGTGGTCGATGCGCCGGCGACCGGGCACGCGCTCCAGGTCCTGCGCATGCCCCAGGCCGCGCGCGACACCTTCGGTGCGGGCCTCGTCCAGCGGGAGGCGGCGCGCATCGTCGGGTTTTTGCGCGACCCGCGCGCCACGGCGGTCCATCTCGTCACGCTGGCCGAGGAGATGCCGGTGAGCGAGGCGCTCGAGGCGCACGCCGAGCTCACCGGGCCGCTGGGGCTCCCGCTCGGCTGGGTGATCGTAAACCGGCTCCATCGCCGGCGGTTTTCGCCGGCGCTCCTCGAGGCGCTGCGTGCAGCCGCAGCGGCGGCGCCCGGGGAGGAGCGCGCGCTGCTCGCCGCGGTCGCCGACCGCGCGCAGGAGGAGGAGGGCTGGGCAGCGATCAACGCACAGCACTTAGCGGCGCTGCGCGCCGCGCTGCCGGCGGAGCCGTTCGTCGAGCTGCCATTCCTCTTCGTCGAGGAGTTCGATCGCGCGGCGCTCGAGCAGCTCACCGCGCTGCTCGCGGCGGCGATCGCGCCCGCGCGCGCGCACGCGAGGCGGCGGTCGTGACGCTCGCCGAGCTGGTGGCCGGCCATCGGGTGGTGATCGCCGCCGGCAGCGGCGGGGTCGGCAAGACCACCGTGGCGGCATCGATCGCGCTCTGGGGCGCGCTCGGCGGCCGGCGCACGGTCGTGCTCACGATCGACCCGGCGCGCCGGCTCGCGGCGTCGCTCGGGCTCGCGAGCCTCGACGCCGAGCCGCGCGACATCCCCGCCGCGGTCTTCGCCGCGCAGGGGCTGCGCCCGCGCGGCACGCTCGCCGCCATGATGCTCGATCAGAAGGGCGCCTGGGACGCGCTCGTCGAGCGCCACGCGCCGGCCGAGGCCCGGGCGCGCATTCTCGCCAACCCCTTCTACCAGCATCTCTCGCAGACCTTCGCCGGCTCCTACGAGTACGTCGCGATCGAGCAGCTCTGCGCGCTCGCCGAGAGCGGGCGCTGGGACCTGATCGTGGTCGACACGCCGCCCACCCGCCACGCCCTCGACTTCCTGGAGGCCCCGCGCCGGCTCGACGACTTCCTCGACCGACGGATCATCCGCTGGTTCGTGCGGCCGTACTTCTCCGCGGGCTGGTCCGCGCTGCGCGCGGTGAACCGCACCGCGGGGTTCCTCTTGCGGCGGCTCGAACAGGCGACGGGGCTCTCGGCGCTCGCCGAGATCTCCGACTTCTTCGCCAACATGAGCGGGCTCTTCGACAACTTCCACGAGCGGATCGAGCGTGCGACGGCCATCCTGCGCGGGGCGGAGACTGCCTTCGTCGTGGTGACCAGCCCGGAGGAGCAGGTGCTGGGCGACGCCGAATACCTGTCGAGCAAGATGGCGGCGCTCGCCATGCCGCTGCGCGGGGTCGTGATGAACCGAGTGCACGCGGAGTTCCGGGCCGCCGGCCGCGGGCGGTCCGGAGGGGAGGTCGGGCCCGAGGACGTGGCGCACGTGGTCGCGGCGCTCAACCGCGCGCTGCCCGGACGGGCCGAGGAGGCCGCGGCCCTCGCCCGCAATTTCGCCGACTATCAGGCGCTGGCGCGGGGCGAGTCGCTGCGCATCGAGCAGTTCGCAGCCGGGCTGTCGCGGCGCGTGCCGCTCGTGCGCGTGCCGAACTTCCCCCGCGACGTGCACGACTTGGCGAGCCTCGCCGCCATGCACGTCCACCTCTTCGGCGCGCCCGCGGGCTCCCCGGAACGGCCGAGCTGAGCCGCGGCGGTCAGGGCGCCGCCGCGCCGCGCGCCGGTCGACAGACGAGCGTGCCGTCGCCGTCGAGCTCGCAGGCGAGCAGCGCCGTGTAGCAGTCCGCGCCCAGGCGCAGGCTCTCGCGCACGAGGCCGGGCCCGGCCACGGGGACGAGCGAGCCCAGGGCGCCGTGCAGCAGGTAGCGGAGGCGCGCCGCGCAGGTACGACCGCCGCGGAGCCGCGCGCGCGGCTGGCGGAGGAGCCCGCCGAGCGACCGGGCGGCAGGGCGCAGCCGCCAGCGCCGCGGGCAGCGGGCGCCGCGGGCCACGAAGGCGCCCGGGGCCGCCTCGCCGCGACAGATGTCCGCGCCCTGCTGCGTGACGCGCAGCTCAATGGGCTGCCCAATGAACGCGCCGCCGGCGGGTCCGAGCGCGATCTGCCCACCCGACCGCCAGCGGCGCGGGGAGCCGGCGGGAACGCGGCCGGCGATCTCGACGTCCGCCTCCGCGATGGGGCGGAGATGCGGACCGAGCGCCCGGCAGACCTCGGGCTCGCAGCGATCCGCGGGCTCGACCTGGCAGTTCGACGCACAGCAGTCGCCGTCGAGGAGGTTGCCGTCGTCGCACTGCTCGCCCGGCTCGCGCACGCCGTTGCCGCAGCAGCCCTCGCCGGGCGCGCAGTCGGCCGCCGTGGTGCACCGGGCCCCGTCGCCCGTGCATCGACCGATCACCCGGCAGTCGGCCGTGCAGCCGGCGTCGCAGAGCGTGCCCGGCGGGCAGTTGGCGGCGCCCAAGTCGCACTGCTCGCAGGCGTCGACCACGCCGTCGCCGCAGACGCCGGGGCAGGCACGCGGGGTGCCCTCGGCGGGGCGCACGGCCGTCGCCGCGAGGAGCAGGAAGACCGCACTGGGCACCCGCCGTCGCATGGTCGGGGGAGTGGACGCAAGCCGCATGCGCACGCCGGGCGCGTCCGGCCGTGACCTCGGCCGCCGATCTTCTGGCGAGGCTGCACGGTCGCCGCGCCCGCGCGAGGCTGCCCCGCAGGGGCGGCAAATCCGTGACGCACGGTTTAGCGGTGTTCCGTTCCGGTCTTCTGGCTGCGCGCGCGGCTCTGGAACGGCTCGGGCAGCTCCACCCGCGGCGCCCGGCTCCACAGCCGCTCGAGGTCGTAGAACTCCCGCACCGGGACGTAGAAGACGTGCACGACCACGTCGCCGTAGTCGAGCAGCACCCACTGCGCGTGTTGCCGTCCCTCGATCGCGAGCGGGCGGACGCCGAGCGCTTCGAGGTGCGTCTCGACCCCGTCGGCGATGGCCTGCACCTGGGTGTCGGAGCGCCCGCTGCAGAGCACGAAGTAGTCTGCGATGCTGCTCACGCGGCCCACCTCGAGGACCAGCAGGTCGTACGCCTTGCGGTCCAGCGCGGCGCGCGTGCACTCGAGCGCCCGTTCCCAGCCGGGCAGGGCCGTCAACGCGCGCTCACCTCCGCCCGGTAGAGCCCTGCGGCCGCGATGTACGCCTCGACTGCGGCGGGAACGAGAAAGCGGATCGAGTGACCCGCGCGGAGCCGTTCGCGGATCGCGGTCGCCGAGACGTCGAGCGCGGTGATCGGCAGCAGCCTCACCGTGTGCCCTGACGCGTGGCGGAACACCCCACTGCGCGCATCGTACCAGACGGCCCCCTGCGAGGCAACGGGAAAATCCGCGACGTCGAGCGTGGCAGGCCACGGCGGCCGGGTGATCACGACCACGTCGCAGAGCCCGAGGATGGCGTCGGGCTCGCGCCAGGTGGCGAAATCGGCGAAGGCATCCCGCCCGAGGACGAAGGCGATCGGCGTCCGCTCGCCGACCTCGGCGCGCAGCGCGCGCACCGTGTCGACCGAGTACGACGGCCCCGGCCGCAGGACCTCGACGTCCCAGGCGCGGAAGCCGGGCACGCCGGCGACCGCGAGCTCCACCATGCGCAGGCGCTCGGCCGGCGGGGGGAGCGTGGCGTCGGTCTTGTGGGGGGGGATGGCACAGGGCACGAAGCGCACCTCGGCGAGCCCGAGCGCCTCGCGCACCTCCTCGGCGGCGCGCAGGTGCCCGAGATGGATCGGGTTGAAGGTGCCCCCGAAGATGCCGACGCCGCCGCTCAACCGCGCGTCTGCCCGTTGCCCCGCACCCGGTACTTGTAGGTGGTGAGCTCGCGCAGCCCCATGGGTCCCCGGGCGTGGAGGCGGTTCGTGCTGATGCCGACCTCGGCGCCGAAGCCGAACTCGCCGCCGTCGGTAAAGCGCGTCGAGGCGTTGACGAACACCGCCGCGGAATCGACCTCGGCGAGGAAGCGCTCGGCCGCGCCGTAGCTCTCGGTGACGATCGCCTCGGCGAGCCCGGTCGAGTGCGCGGCGATGAACGCGATTGCCGCCTCGAGCGAGGGCACGACCGCGACGCTCAGCACGAGGGCGAGATACTCGGTGTCCCAGTCGGCGTCGGTGGCCGCTGCGACCTCGGGCACGATCTGGCGCGTGCGCGGGCAGCCGCGCACCTCGCAGCCGTGGGCGGTAAGCGCGCGCACGATGCGCGGGAGGAAGGTCGCCGCGACCGCCTCGTGCACGAGCAGGGTCTCGATCGCGTTGCAGACGCTCGGCCGGCGGACCTTGCCGTCGAGACACAGCCGCTCGGCCATGTCGAGGTCGGCGGTCGCGTCGACGTAGAGATGGCAGATGCCCTCGAAGTGCTTGATGACGGGGATGCGGCTTTCCGAGACGATCGTGCGCTTGAGCGCCTCGCCGCCGCGGGCGATCACGACGTCGATGCGATCGTCGCGGCGCAGGAGCGCGCGGACGACCTCGCGGCCCCCACCCACGAGCTGCACGGCGGCGGGCGGCAGCCCTTCGGCCGCAATCGCCGCGCGCAGGATGTCGGCGATCGCGCCGCTCGTCGCCTGCGACTCGGCGCCGCCCTTGAGGAGCACGGCATTGGCGGTCTTGAGACAGAGCGCGGCCGAGTCGGCGGTGACGTTCGGGCGCGACTCGTAGATCGAGAGCACGACGCCGATCGGCACCCGGACCTGGGCGATCTCGAGCCCGTTCGGCCGCCGCCACGCCGCGATCGTCTCGCCCACGGGATCGGGCAGCGCGGCGATCTCCTCGAGCCCCCGCGCCATCGCCGCGATGCGCTCGGGCGTGAGCGTGAGCCGGTCGAGAAAGGCCGCGTTCTCGCCCGCCGCGCGGGCCCGGTCCACGTCGGCGGCGTTGGCGGCGAGCAGCTCCGCCTGCGCGCGTCGCAGCCCGGCCGCGCCGGCGCGCAGCGCCGCGTCCTTGGCCGAGGCCGAAGCGCCGGCGAGCGCCCGGGCGGCGGCGCGCGCCGCCGCCGTCAGCCGATCGGCGGCCGCTTCGGCCGCGGGCGCGAGGGCAGTGCTCATGGCGGCGCGCAGTGTAGCAAGCGCGCCGCCTACAGCACCACCAGGTCGTCGCGGTGGATCACCTCGTCGCTGCCCTTCCAGCCGAGGAGACGGGCGATGTCGCGGGTGTGTGCGCCCTTGATGCGTTCTAAGTCGGCGGCGCCGTAGCTCACGAGCCCGCGGGCGACCTCGCGGCCGTCGGGCCCGCACACGCGCACGCAGGCGCCGACGCCGAAGCGCCCCTCGATCGCCTGGATACCCGACGGCAGCAGGCTGCGCTTGCCCTGCGCGAGCGCGCGCTCGGCGCCGGCGTCGACCCGCAGCGTGCCGGCGGGACGCAGGGCGTAGGCGATCCAGTGCTTGCGGCGCGCGAGCGGGTCGCCGTCGGGGAGCACGAGCGTGCCCGTGGCCGTCGCCGGGTCGAAGACCGCAGCGAGCGCGCCCCGTCGCCTGCCGTCGGCGATGATCGTCGGGATGCCCGCGGCCGCGGCCTTGCGCGCCGCGGCCACCTTGGAGGCCATGCCGCCCCGGCCCACACCGCTCTGCGCGGGCCCCGCCGCGCGCAGCACCGCATCGTCCGCGCGGGCGACCGCGACCAGCTTCGCCCGGCGCACGAGCCGCGGGTCGGCGTCGAAGAGGCCGGCGACGTCGGTGAGCATGACCAGCAGATCCGCCTCGACGAGCACGGCGGTGAGCGCGGAGAGGTTGTCGTTGTCGCCGAAGTTGAGCTCCTCGACCGCGACCGTGTCGTTCTCGTTGACGATCGGCACGACCCCGAGGCCGAGCAGCACGCGCATCGTGTGGCGCGCGTTGAGCCACCGGCGGCGGTCGGCGAGATCGGCGTGCGTGAGCAGGACCTGCGCCGCGTGCCGGCCGTGGTGCGCGAAGCTGCGGGCGTAGGCGGCCATCAGGGTGGGCTGCCCGACGGCCGCGGCCGCCTGCCGCCACTCGAGCCCGGTGCGCGGCCGCCCGAGGCACGGCGCGCCCGCCGCCACGGCCCCGGAGCTCACGAGCACGATCTCACGGCCGCCCGCGACGAGGGCCGCCACCTCTGCCGCGAGCGCTCGCACGCGGCCGCGGCGCAGCCCCGCGGGCCCGGCGAGGATGTTGCTGCCGACCTTCACGACGGCGCGCCGCACGCGCTCGAGGACGCGGGCCTTCTCTGGCGCGGCGGTCACGGCGCGACGGCCCGGGCCGGGGCGGCCGCGGCGCGTGCGGCGGCGATGGCGGCCGCGAGCCGCCGCATGAGCGCCTCGGTGCCCTCGCCGGTCGCGCCGGAGACGGCGAGCAGCTCGAGGCCGCGGGCGGCGAAGCGGCGACGCACCGCGGGCAGGGCGGCGCGCGTCTCGGCGAGGTCGAGCTTGCCCGCGACCACGATCTGCGGCTTCGCGGCGAGCGCCGGGCTCGCGAGCCCGAGCTCGCGGTTGAGGGCATCGAAGTCCGCGAGCGGATCGCGGCCGGTCAAGCCCGAGACGTCGAGCAGGTGGACGAGCACGGCGGTGCGCGCGAGGTGGCGCAGGAAGCGGGCACCGAGCCCCTGCCCGGCGTGCGCCCCCGGGACGAGGCCGGGGATGTCGGCGAGGACAAAGCTCGCGTCGTCGACGCGGACGACGCCGAGATGCGGCACGAGCGTCGTGAACGGATAGTCGGCGACGCGCGGGCGGGCGGCGGAGACCGCGCGGATGAGGGTCGACTTGCCGACGTTGGGAAAGCCGAGCAGGCCCGCGTCGGCGAGCACGCGCAGCTCGAGCCGCAGCGCGCGCCGCTCCCCCGGCGTCCCCGGCTCCGCGCGGCGGGGGGCGCGGTCGGTCGGTGTCGCGAAGTGCCTGTTGCCGCGCCCGCCGCGCCCCCCGCGGGCGACCACGACCGCTTCGCCGGGGGTGCGCAGATCGTGGAGCAGCACCCCGGTCGTGTCGTCGAAGACCAGCGTGCCGGGCGGCACGCGCAGCACGAGGTCGCGGCCGCGGGCGCCGTGCTGATCCTTGCCGCGCCCGTGCTCGCCGCGGCCGGCGCGGAGCCGCTGGGGGTAGGAGAGGTCGAGGAGCGTGCCGAGCCCGGGGTCGGCCCGCAGCACCACGTCGCCGCCGTCGCCGCCGTCGCCGCCGTTCGGCCCCCCGCGCGGGATGTACTTCTCCCGCCGGAAGCTCACGCAGCCGCGGCCGCCGTCCCCGGCTTGGACCTCGATGCGTACCTCGTCGACGAACTTCATCGCCCGCAGCCGGCATGCTGGCGCGGCTCCACGGACCGGCGGGCGCCGGCCGTGCCGGCGCGTCAGGCCTCAGCCGGGCTCGTCGCCGGCACGACGCGCACGCGCGTGCGGTCGCGCCCCCAGCGCTCGTACTGCACCGTCCCGTCGACGAGCGCAAACAGCGTCCAGTCGCGCCCGACGCCGACGTTCGCCCCGGGATGGATGCGGGTGCCGAGCTGGCGGACGAGGATGTTGCCGGCGTGGACGTGCTGGCCGCCGAAGACCTTGACGCCGCGGCGCTGCCCGCGCGAGTCGCGTCCGTTGCGGCTCGAGCCTTGTCCCTTCTTGTGCGCCATCAGGCGATCTCCGTTACACGCACCACCGTGAGGGCCTGTCGATGGCCGCGGCGCCGCCGGTAATTCTTGCGCCGCTTCTTCTTGAAGACCAGGATCTTGCGGCTGCGGGTCTGCTCGACGATCTGCCCGTGGACGACGGCCCCCTCGACGAGCGGCGTCCCGATGCGCACGGTGCCGTCGTCGGCGGTGAGGAGCACCTCGGCAAAGGCGACCGGGGCGCCCACCTCGCCGTCGAGGCGCTCGACGCGCACGACGTCGCCCGGGGCCACCCGGTACTGCTTCCCTCCGGTGCGGATCACCGCGTAGCGCATCGTGGAGAGGCCGGCGCGGGCTTGCCGCGCCGAGGGCTCGTCTGTACTTGAGGGGTGGCGGAGTGTCAACCGCGCACGGCATGATCCGACTGACCCTCTACACCCGACCCGGCTGCCATCTGTGCGAGGAGATGCGAGCGGTGGTGGAGCGGGTGGCCCCCGACCTGGGCGCAACCCTGGAGGAGATCGACGTCGACAGCGATCCCGCGCTCGCCCGCGCCCACGGCGCGGAGGTGCCCGTCCTCTGCGTGAACGGCCGCCCGGCCTTCACATTCCGCGTCGACGAGCGGCGGCTGCGCGCGCGGCTCGCCCGGGAGGGCGCGTAGTGCCGACGATTGCCGTCGACGCCATGGGCGGCGATCTCGCCCCGGACGAGGCGGTGAAGGGCGTGGCCCAGGTGTCGCTCGCAACCGACATCGAGGTGCTGCTCGTCGGGGACGAGCGCCGCATCCAGGCGGTGCTCGAGGGCGTGCCCTACGACCCCGAGCACATCCAGGTGCTCCACTGCACCGACGCGATCGGCATGGACGAGGACCCGCACGAGGCGCTGCGCGGCCGGCGGGACGCCTCGCTCGTGGTCGGGGTGCGCGCCGTCGCCGAGGGCCGGGCCGACGCCTTCGTCACGGCGGGCAACACGGGCGCGGCCGTCCTCGCCTGCGCGCGCCACTTCCGCCTTCTCCCGGGCATTCGGCGGGCGGCGCTCGCCAGCGTCTATCCGCGGCGCACGGAGCGTCCCGAGCAGGATCGCTTCGCGCTCCTCCTCGACGTCGGCGCCACGGTGCGCTGCGAGGCCGACGAGCTGGTGCAGTTCGCGCTCATGGGGAGCGCGTATGCCCGGCGCGTCTCGAAGGTGCCGAGCCCCGCCGTGGGCCTGCTCAACATGGGCGCCGAGAGCCACAAGGGCGGCGAGGTGCTCGTCGAGGCCCACCGCCGGCTCGCGCGCCAGCCGGCGCTCCACTTCGTCGGCAACGTCGAGGGCCACGAGCTCGTGGGGGGGCGCGCCGACGTGATCGTCTGCGAGGGGCTCCTCGGCAACGTCACCCTCAAGCTCATCGAAGGGATCGCGGAGCTGTTCGGCGACGTCGCCCGGGCGGCCGCCGAGCGGCGGCTCGCGTGGCGGCTCGGGCTCACGCTGCTCTCGCGCGGCATGGAGCGGCTCCGCGAGCTCACCGACTACACGCGCTACGGCGGCGCGCCGATCCTCGGCTTCGAACGGCTCGTCCTCAAGTGCCATGGCCGCTCGCCGGCGGCAGCGATCGCGAACGCCGTCAAGGTGGCGGCCAAGGCGGTGCGCGACCGGGTTCCCGCCGAGGTCGCCGATGCGATCGCGGCGGCGCGCTGACGATGCTGCCCCGCCGCCGTCGCTCCCCCGTGCCGCTCCTCTGCCGCTGGGACCTCGACAAGACCTATCTGCGCAGCGAGTTCGACACGCTCCGCCAGCTCTGGCGGACGGCGCGCGAGCGCGCGGCCGACAAGGTGGACGTTCCCGGGGTCGCCGAGCTCATGAAAGCGATGAAGGCGGCGGCGGAGCGCGCCGGCCGCCCGCTGCTCGTCTACTTCATCTCCGCGAGCCCGCCGCAGATCGGCCAGGCGATCCGCGACAAGCTCGCCCTCGACGGCGTGCCCTACGACGGGATCGTCTTCAAGGATCAGCTCCGCAACCTCCGCCGCGGCAAGCTGCGCAGCCTGCGGGAGCACGTGGGCTTCAAGCTCCTCGAGCTGCTGCGCGGGCGCCTCGCCGTGCCCGCCGAGGCGCGGGAGCTCCTCTTCGGCGACGACTGGGAGTCCGATGCGCTCGCCTACTCGCTCTACGCGGACGTGCTCGCGGGACACCTCCGCCCGCCGCGGCTGGCGGCGCTCCTTGGCCAAATCGGAGTCGATGCCGAGATCGTCTCGGAGGTGGTGGCGCTCGCCGACCGCGCGGGCACGCTCGACGCCGTCGACCGCATCCTGATCAACCTCGAGCGGCGCACGCCGCCGGCCGAGTTTCAGCGCTTCGGCCCGCGGGTCGTGCCCACGTTCAACTACTTCCAGACCGCCCTCGTGCTCGGCGCAGGCGGCTGGCTCGAGGCGGAGGACGTCGCGCGCGTGGCCCGCGACATGGTCGCGCGCTCGGGCTACACGCCGCGGCGGCTCGAGAACTCGCTCGGCGACGCGCTCCGCCGCGGGCTCGTGGCGCCGGAGATCGCCGACGTGCTCACCGCGCCGCTGCGCACCGAGGGGCTGCTGCCGGCGGAGTCGGCCGCGCGGCGCGGCTGGCTCGCCCGGCTGCGCGCGCGGCTGCGGCGCCGGCGCAGGGCCGTTCCCGGGCGGGTGGGTCCGCTCGACTACGAGGCGATCCTCGAGCGGCGCCGCGTGCGACCGGGCGCCGCCGCGGAAGGGGGGAGGCTCCGATGAACGCGGAGGAGGTCATCGTCGTGCTGGTGAGCGTTGCGGGCGCCGAGGAAGGGGCGCGCATCGGGGGGACGCTCGTCGAGGAGCGGCTCGCGGCGTGCGTCAACGTCGTCGGGCCGGTGCGGTCCATCTACCGCTGGAAAGGCGCGGTGGAAGAGGCGACCGAGCATCTCCTGCTCGTCAAGGCCCGGGCGGCCGACTTCGGTGCGCTGGCGGCCCGGGTGCAGGCGCTCCACTCCTACGCGGTGCCCGAAGTGCTGGCACTCCCCGTGCACGCGGGCGCGGCGGTGTATCTCGCATGGCTCGCCGAGGCGACGGCACGCTGACGCCGCCGCGGCCCCCCGTCGTGCGCGAGCTCTCGGCCGGGGGCCTCGTCTACCGCCGCCGCGGTGGGCGGTGGACGGTCGTGCTCGTCGCCCGGCGGCCTCCCGGGCGCCGCGTCCTCGTCTGGGGGATTCCCAAGGGCCACGTCGAGCCGGGCGAGCGGATGGTCGATGCGGCGCTGCGCGAGGTGCGCGAGGAGACCGGGATCCTCGCCACCGTCGAGCGTCCGCTCGGCGACGTGACCTACTGGTACGCTCGCCGCGACGGCGAGGGGCGCACGGTGCGGGTCCACAAGCGCGTGCGCTTCTTCCTCATGCGCTGGCGCGGCGGGCGGTTCGCCGATCGGGACGCCGAGATGGATGCGGTGCGCTGGTTCGCGCTCGACGAGGCCGAGCGCCGGGTGGCCTTCGCCAACGAGCGCGTGCTCCTGCGCCGCGCCCGGGCGCTGCTCGGAGCGGCTTCGCCTTAGGCCAGCTCCTCGAGGTCCCGCTCGAGCAGCGCCGCGTTCGGCAGCATGCCGTGGAGGTTGTGGCGGAGCGCCGCGAGCGCCGGGCCCAGGTTGCGGAAGGCGAGCCGGCCGCGGAGCTGCTCGAGCCGGGCGGCGTTCTCTTCGAGAAACCGCGTGAGCAGCGTGAGCGACACGCGCTCCACCCCGCCGACGTCGATCACGACGCGCTCCCCCGTGCGGCCGACGGCCCGCCGGATGCGCGCGGCGAGCGTGCGCGCGGCCCGCGCGTCGACGGTGCCCTCGAGCCGGACCACCAGCGCCTTCAGGCGCTCGTCGCGCGCGGCGCGCGCGCGGAGCCAGGCGTGGCGGACGTGCGAGCCGCCCGCGTGCACCGCGCTCGCGAGCGTCGAGACGAACGCCGCGCGCTCGCGCACGCGGATCGGGGCGGCGAGCGCGCGCGCGAGCCGCATCGCCGCGGTCGGGGCGGCGGGGACCGCGGCCGGCAGCGTGCGACGCACGCGATAGTTCGCGATCAGCGCCGGCAGGTCGTGTCCCGTGCGCCGCCAGATGGCGCGATGGCCGTAGAGCGCGCGGCGCGCCCAGGCGAACCCGCGGTCCGCCTCCTCGTCCGTCTCCTCGCTGCCGCAGTGCAGCTCGGGGAACGTCACCCGGCCCGCGACAGAGAGCGCCACCGCGCGCGCGTAGACGCCGGCGTCGTCGCCCGGGCGCCCGACGACGAGGTGGAGCACGGTGCGGATGCCGGCGCGGCGGATGCGCCGCAGCGCGCGCGCCGTGGCGGCGCGCGCCGTGTCGTCGCCGGCCAGCGGGTCGGGCTCGGGCCCGAGGATCGCCACGCGGCAGCCGCTGCGGCGCGCGAGCGCGAGGAGGTCCGGGTCGGCCGCGACCCCGACGTCGGCCTCGACGGCCCATGGTCGTCCGAGGCCGGCGAGATGCCGACAGAGGAGGCGGGCGTACGAGGGAATCGCACCGAAGCGATGGCCGGTGAGCACGACGCCCGCTGCCGCGCCGGTCTCGGCGAGCTCGGCCGCCACGCGACCGGGGGCGCGCAGCTCACCCCCCGCACCGACGAGCGTCACCCGGTGCCACCCCGTCATGCGGGTCCTCTAATAGGAGGGCCGGGCGGGGTTGGCAACCGGTCATCGGGGCTGCGCGTCGCGCCGCAGGCGGCGCTCGTGCGCGGGCTCGACTGAGTCGCCCGCCACACGCGGCGGGCGAGCGCTGCCAGGTCGAGCCCGCCTGCGGGGCCCACGAGCACGAGCACGCGGTCGGTGCGGCGCTCGATGCGCGCGTCGGGGAGCACGCGCGGCATCGCGTCGGCGAACTCCGCTGCGTCGGCCGGCGAGTCCCACGCCGTCATCCAGACGATCACGAGATCGTCGCCGCGCGCGAGCGCGCGCAGCCGGTCCCCGCCCCAGCCGTCGGCAACCCGCGCCGCGTCGGCCCCCGAGAGCCGCGTGAGCGCGAGCGTGCGCACGTCGAGCTCGCCGAGCGTGTCCTCGTAGACGCGCGTCCAGCCCTGGGCCTCGAGGCGCTCGGTGCCGCCGAGCGCGATCGCCACGGGATGGTCGCGCAGCCCGAAGTACCGCGCCGGGTGCAGCACCTGCTCGGTCGACTCCGGGGGATCGGCCTCGGCCCGGTCGACGGCGGGCCAGCCCCCGGCCGCGAGCGCCCAGCCGGCAAACGACGTGCCCTGGTCGTATTCGAAGGCGAGCGCGGCGCGCACCACCTCGGGCACGTCAGGGTAGCGCGCCGCGAGCTCCGCGTGGACGCCTTTGAGCTCGTCCGCGATGCGGGCGATGGTGCCGGCGTCGAGCGGGCTCTTGGTGACGTAGGCGAAGGAGGCGAGGGTCGCATCGCCTTCGAGGAGCGCCCGGCGCGCGAGCAGGCGGTCGCCGTGACTGTCGGCGAGCGGCTCGGACTCGGTGGGGATGCCCCAGTGTTGGTCCTCGAGCGCGTGGGTGAGCTCGTGCGCGACCAGCAGCTCGCCGACCAGGTCCCGCCCCGTGAGGAATTCGTAGAGGCGGAGGCCCACCCCGCCGTCGGGCACGAGCGCGCTCGCCACGAGCGCCAGGGTCTTCGTGCGCGGGTCGTAGAGCGCCGCCACCTGCCCGGCGTAGAGGCGCAGGAGCGCCGCGCGGAGATCTCCGCCCGGCGGCAGGAGCCGCAGGCGCGCGTAGATCGCCGAGAGCCGCTCGAGGTCGCCCGGCCCGTAGCTGAGCTCGATCTCCCGCGCGAGCACCGACGCGAGCCCCGCCTGATCGAGGACGCGTGCCGGCACGGGCCGCCGGAAGGCGAGGCCGCGGGCGGCGGCGAGCCCCGTGCGGATGCGCGCGAGCGCATCCGCGTTCACCTGCCCGCGGCGGAGGACGTGCCCCGGCCCGCACGCCGTCGCGAGCGCGAGAAGCAGGAGCGGCGCGGCCGCGTATCTCACGACCCCCGGTCCTCGGCGATCACGGCGGGATACCCCATGCGGTTCACCAGCTCCGCCCGGGCGACGGCCACGCCGCGCATCGGATAGGGGCCGAGCTCGACGCGGAAGTAGCGGTCCACCCCCGCGGCGAGCGGGCGCACGCGCACATCGGGGAAGCGCCGCGCGAGCACCCGGCGGAGATGCTCGGCGCGCCCGGCGTCGCCGAAGGCCGCGATCTCGACGAGGTAGCGCGCCGTGGGCTCGGGGGCGAGCGCCGGGGCGGGCGGCCGTTCTCCGCGCGCCGCGATCCGCAGCGGCGCCGGCCCGAGCACCTCGAGCCGCACCCGCGTCGTGCCCGGCCCGACCATGCCGAGCACGCGCGCCGCCGCGTAGGAGAGGTCGATCACGCGCCCGTCGACGAAGGGCCCCCGGTCGTTGATGCGCACCTCGACCGCGCGGCCGTTGCGCAGGTTGGTGACGATCACCCGCGTGCCGAGGGGCAGCGAGGGGTGGGCGGCGGTGAGCTCGTACTGGTCGAAGATCTCGCCGTTGGCCGTGCGCCGGCCGTGAAACCCGGGGCCGTACCAAGAGGCCACGCCCTCCTGCACCCCGCCCACCACGGGGGGCAGCTCGGGTGCGCCCGGGAACAGCGCGCAGCCACCGACGAGCACGAGCCCCGCCGCCCAGCCCCACCGCATCCGCCGCGGCATTATCCCGGCTGGGCTCCCGCAGCGCAATGTGCTAACAGCGCGGGAGGCGTCGCCATGTCGGGCCATTCGAAGTGGAGCTCCATCAAGCACAAGAAGGCGGCGAAGGACGCCCGGCGCGGGAAGCTCTTCACCAAGCTCATCAAGGAGATCACGGTGGCCGCGCGGCTCGGCGGCGGGGACGTGAACGCCAACCCGCGCCTGCGCACGGCCGTGCTCACCGCACGGCAGAACAGCATGCCCGCCGACAACATCGAGCGGGCGATCAAGAAGGGGACCGGGGAGCTCGAGGGCGTCACCTACGAGGAGGCGACCTACGAGGCCTACGGGCCGGGCGGCGTGGCGCTCCTGATCCAGGTGCTCACGGACAACCGCAACCGGACCGTCGCCGAGATTCGCAGCCTCCTCACCAAGCACGGCGGCAACATGGGTGCGGCGGGCAGCGTCGCGTGGATGTTCCAGAAGCGCGGGCTCATCACGGTCGAGCGGGCGGGCGCCGACGAGGATCGGGTGATGGAGGTGGCGCTCGAAGCGGGGGCCGAGGACGTGCGGGAGGCGGGTGACCTGCTCGAGGTGCTCACCTCTCCGGAGACGTTCGATGCGGTGCGCGAGGCGCTCGAGAAGGCGGGGATCACGCCGGCGTCGGCCGAGGTGACGATGATGCCGTCGTCGACGGTGGCGATTACCGGCAAGGCGGCCGAGCAGATGGTCCGCCTGCTCGAGGCGCTCGAAGACCACGACGACGTGCAGAGCGTGTCGTCGAACATGGACATCGCAGCCGAGGAGCTCGAGCGGCTCTCGGCTTAAGGAGCTGTGCGGCCCGGGCGGGGAGGGGAGGTGGTGAGCGTGCTCGCGTTGGGCATCGACCCCGGGAGTCGGGTGACGGGCTGGGGGGTCGTCGAGGGCCGGGGCGGTGCCGTGCGTCACATGAGCAGCGGGAGGCTCGTCCTGCCGCTCGCCGAGCCGCTCGCCGTCCGCCTCGCCCGGCTCCACGCCGAGTGCCTGCGGCTGGTCGCCCGCTGGCAGCCGGCGGCGGTCGTGCTCGAGCGGGCCTTCGTCGCCCGCAACGTGCAGAGCGCGCTCCGGCTCGGCGAGGCGCGCGGGGCGGTGCTCGCAGCCGTCGCGGCGAGCGGCGTGGCGCTGGAGGAGTATGCACCGGCGGAGGTGAAGCTCGCCGCCGTCGGGCACGGGCGCGCGGACAAGGAGACGGTGGCCCGCGGCGTGGCGGCGCGGCTCGGTCTCGCGCAGCCGCCGCCTGCCGATGCGGCCGACGCGCTCGCGCTCGCCCTCTGCCATCTCCAGCAGGCGCCGCTCGCCCGCGCGCTGGCGCGGGCCCTGGAGGGGGCGTGATCGCGAGCCTCGCGGGCACGCTCGCCGAGAAGTCGCCCGAGCGGCTCACGATCGACGTGGGCGGCGTTGGCTACGCGGTCCACGTGTCGCTGCAGACCTTCGCCGACCTCCCCCCGCCGGGCGCGCGCGTGCGGCTGCTCGTTCACACCGAGGTGCGCGAGGACGCGATCGAGCTGTTCGGCTTCGCGGCGCCGATCGAGCGCGAGCTCTTCCACCTGCTCCGCCGGGTAAAGGGCCTCGGGCCCCGCATCGCGCTCGCGGTGCTCTCGGGCATGCCGGCGCCGGCGCTCGCGGCGACGATCGCCGCGGGGGACGCGGGGCGCCTGCAGACGATCCCGGGTATCGGGCGCAAGCTTGCCGAGCGGATCGTGGTCGAGTGTCGCGAGGGAGCGGCGGTGCTCGCCCGCCCCGAGGACGACGGGTCGCCCCGGGCGCTGCCGCTCGAGGACGGGGGGCTTCACGCCGAGGCGGTCTCGGCGCTCGTCAACCTGGGCTACCGCCGCGCGGAGGCCGAGCGCGCGGTGCGCGCGAGCGCGCGTCCCGCCGCGCCACTCGAGGAGGTCATCCGCGCGGCCCTCCAGGGCTTGGCCGGGTGAGCACGATGCGCCCCGCGGGACCGCTCAGCCCCGATCCGCTCGACGACGAGGTCGCCGTCGAGTCGCCGCTGCGCCCGCGCACGCTCGAGGAGTACGTCGGACAGGAATCCGTGCGCGCGAACCTCCGCGTGCAGGTGGCGGCGGCGCGCGCCCGCGGCGACGTGCTCGACCACGTGCTCCTCTGCGGGCCGCCCGGTCTCGGCAAGACCTCGCTCGCGCACGTGATCGCGGGCGAGCTCGGCGTGGGGCTCAGGCAGACCTCGGGACCGGCCCTCGAGCGCCCCGGCGACCTCGCCGCGATCCTCACCAACCTCGAGCGCGGCCAGGTCTTCTTCATCGACGAGATCCATCGGTTGAACGCGGTCGTCGAGGAGACGCTCTACCCCGCGATGGAGGACTTCCAGCTCGACCTCGTGGTGGGGCAGGGGCCCACCGCGCGGTCGATCAAGCTTCCGCTCAAGCCCTTCTGCCTGGTCGGCGCCACCACGCGGGCGGGGCTCCTCACCTCGCCGCTGCGCGACCGGTTCGGCGCGACCTTCCGGCTCGACTTCTACAGCGTGCCCGAGCTCGAGCGGATCCTCGCGCGCTCGGCGGCGATCCTCGGCGTCGTGCTCGAGGCCGACGGCGCGGCGGAGATCGCGCGGCGGGCCCGCGGCACGCCGCGCATCGCCAACCGCCTGCTGCGCCGCGTGCGCGACTTTGCGGAGGTGCGCGGCGACGGCCGGGTGACTGGCGCGTGCGCGTGCGCGGCGCTCGCCCTCCTCGAGGTCGACGAGGCGGGATTCGACAAGATGGACCGCGCGCTTTTGCTCACGATCATCGACAAGTTCGGGGGTGGCCCGGTCGGCCTCGAGACGCTCGCCGCCGCGGTGGGCGAGGAGCGGGACACGATCGAGGACGTCTACGAGCCCTACCTGATCCAGGAGGGATACCTGGCGCGCACGCCGAAGGGACGCGTCGCCACGGCGCGGGCCTACGCGCACTTCGGCCGCGCGCTCCGTAACCCCGTGCCCGCGCAGGGCAACCTCTTGTAGCGAAGGGGGGAAGACGATGGCGACCGATCTCACCATGCTGGTGTGGAGCGCGGTGCTGTGCTTGGCGCTGCCCGTCACCTATCTCGTCGGGCGCGCGCAGGTGCCGGGCGGGCTCGCCTGGGGCTTCGGCAACCGCGAGAGGCCGCTTGCGGTCCCCGCCTGGGCGGGCCGTGCGCAGCGTGCGCACGCGAACCTGGTGGAGAACCTGGCCCCGTTCGCTGCCCTCGTGCTCGCTGCCCACGCAAGCGGGCGGGCGAACGCCGCCACGGCGCTCGGGGCGACGCTGTTCTTCTGGGGTCGGGTCGCGCACGCGGCGGTCTACATCGCCGGCATTCCGTATCTCCGCACGGCGGTCTTCTTCGTGGCGACGGCGGGCGAGCTCGTGATCCTCGCCCAGCTCCTCGGCTGACCGCCGGTGGACGGCGTCGCGGCCGTCGGGCATCCTTGGGGGACGCCATGCCGGAGCTCGGTCGGACGCTCGTCGTGCTCGGCACGCTGCTGGTGCTCGTGGGCGCCGCGCTGCTGCTCGCCCCCCGCATCCCGTGGCTCGGCCGGCTGCCGGGGGACATCCTGATCCGCCGCGAGCACGTCACGTTCTACTTCCCGATCGTGACGTCCCTCGTCGTCAGCGTGGTGCTCACGCTGCTGCTCAACCTGTTCTGGCGCCGCTGAGCCCCGGCATTTCAGCAACTTAGGTTGCCGGGAGCTGCCTTGCCTTCGGCGGGGCTTCTCCCTATCATCCGCGCGTTCATGCCGCAGCGGTCCGACTCGCCGCCCCCCCGGGCGGTTGCGCCCGAGGTGCGCCGCCGGCGGCGTGAGGGGTGGATCATCCTCGCGACGGCGCTCGCCGTCGTGGTCTTCGCCTTCTTCGAGATCCGCCTGCCGCAGTCCTCGGGCAGCGCCTCGCTCGGCACCGACGCCGTGCTGGTGGCGCTCATCAACCTCAACCTGATCCTGCTCGTGCTCCTCGTCTTCCTGGTCGGCCGCAACATCGTCAAGCTCATCCTCGATCGGCGGCGGCGGATCATGGGCTCGCACCTGCGCACGCGGCTGGTGACGGCCTTCGTCGCGATCGCGCTCCTGCCGGCGACCCTGCTCTTCCTGGTAGCGATGTCCTTCGTGGGCAACTCGATCGAGAAGTGGTTCAACGGCCAGGTCGAGAACGCGCTTCAGGGCTCGCTCCAGATCGCCCACGCCTACTACGAGGACCTGGCGTCGACCGCGCTCGGCTTCGCCCGGCAGACCGCCGCACGGCTGGCGGCCGAGCGCCTGCTCGACCCGGCGCGGCGAGAGGCGCTCAAGGCCTTCCTCCAGGGGCGGCGCGAGGAGCTGCAGCTCGATCTGGTGGAGGTCTTCGCCAGCGGGCGGGCGCTCGCGCGCAGCCGACGCCCCGACCTGCCGCAGGATCGTCTCGGGGTCGATGCCTGGTCCGACCTCGTGCGCCGGGCGACGCGAGGCGAGGAGGCGACGGCGGTCGACGCCGTCGGCGAAGCCGACATCGTGCGCGCGGCCGCGCCGGTCTTGGTCGATGGGACGCCCGTCGGCGCCGTCGTCGTGGATGCGTACGTGCCGAACAGCGTGGTCAAGCGTCGCGAGGAGATCGACCGCTCCTTCGGCGAGTTCCTGCGCCTCAAGATCCAGCGCCGACCGATCCAGACCGCCTACATGATCACGCTCGCGCTCGTGACCCTCGTCGTGCTCTTCTCGGCGACGTGGGTCGGCTTCTACGTCGCGCGCGGCATCACCGTGCCGATCCAGCGGCTCGCCGAGGGGACGCGCGCGGTCGCCCAGGGCGACCTCGACCACCGGATCGCGGGCGAGGGCGACGACGAGATCGGCACGCTCGTTGCGGCCTTCAACCGCATGACCGAGGACCTGAAGGCTGGCCGCGCCGAGATCGAGAGCCGCCGCCGCTATCTCGAGATCGTGCTCGCCAACATCACGGCGGGCGTGGTCTCCACCGACGCCGAGGGCCGCGTCACCACGATGAACGACGCGGCGGCCGCGCTGCTCGGCACGAGCGGCCGCGCCTGCATCGGCCAGCCGCTCGCGACGGTGTGCGCCGGGGAGGCCTTCGCTCAGGTCCGCCAGCTCGCCGCCGACCTCCTGCACGACCTGCCCACCACGCGGCCGCTCGAGCGGCAGCTCACGCTGCATCGCGACGGCCAGGAGGTGGCAGTGCTGGCGACCGGCACCCGGCTCCTCGACGAGGCGGGGAGCCCGCAGGGGCTCGTGCTGTTCCTCGAGGACGTGAGCCACCTCTTGCGCGTCCAGCGCATGGAAGCCTGGCGCGAGGTCGCCCGCCGCATCGCGCACGAGATCAAGAACCCGCTCACCCCGATCCAGCTCGCCGCGCAGCGGCTGCGCCGCCGCTACGCCGCCCAGCTCCGCGACGGCGGCGCGGTCCTCGACGACTGCACGCGGACCATCATCCAGCAGGTCGAGGAGCTCAAGACGCTGGTGAACGAGTTCGCCACCTTCGCCCGGCTCCCAGCGGGCGCGCACACGCCCCAGGATGTGAACGCGCTCGTCGAGGAGGCGCTCGTGCTCTTCCGTGCGGGGCACCGCGAGGTCGAGTTCTCCTACGAGCCGGGGCCGGACCTCCCGGTGCTCGAGCTCGACCGCGAGGGAGTGAAGCGCGCCGTGATCAACCTCGTGGACAACGCGGTGGCCGCGTGCCGGGCCCGCACCGACCTTGCGCCCGGCGAGCGACGACGGGTCGCCGTGCGCACGAGCTTCGATCCGCGGCTCGGCGTCGTGCGGCTCGAGATCGCCGACAACGGCGTCGGCGTGCCGCCCGAGGTGAAGGCGCGGCTCTTCGAGCCGTACTTCTCGACCAAGCCCGACGGGACAGGCCTCGGGCTCGCGATCGTCTCGGCGATCGTCGCGGATCACAACGGCTTCGTCCGCGTGCGCGACAACCTGCCGCGGGGGAGCCGGTTCATCCTGGAGTTCCCCGTCCGCCGTCAGGCCGCGCAGCTCGCCGCCCAGGCGCGCTACGGGGCCTACGCGGGCGGGTGAGACGGGGCGCGGGGAGGGGAGACCATGGCCGACACGATCCTGGTGGTCGACGACGAGGCGAACATCCGCGAGTCGCTGCGCGGCGTGCTCGTCGACGAGGGGTACGAGGTGCTCGAGGCCGAGAACGGGCGGGCGGCGCTCGCCGCGCTCGACCGCACGGTGCCCCGGCTCGCGATCGTGGACATCTGGATGCCCGAGATGGACGGCATCGAGCTGGTGCAGCGCATGCGCCAGCAGGTGCCGCGCGTCCCGATCGTCGTGATCTCGGGGCACGGGACGATCGAGACGGCGGTGCACGCGATCCGCCTCGGCGCCACCGACTTCCTCGAAAAGCCCTTCCAGCTCGACGCGCTCCTCCAGACCGTCAACCGGGCCCTCGGCGACGACCGCGGCCGCGCGGGCGCGCCCGTCTCCGGCCCGCCGCTGGCACCCCCTCGCCGCGTCCCCCAGCGCACGATCGCGCGCAGCGTCGTGGTGAACGGCCAGGGCCTGCACTCGGGCGTCCGCACCGGGCTCATCCTCCAGCCGCTACCCCCGGGCAGCGGGATCGTCTTCGGCAGCATCCTCTCGGGCGAGACCGTCCCCGCGCTCATCGACTACGTCGACTCGACCGGCTACGCGACCACGCTCGCGCGCGGCGGCATGGTGGCCCGGACGGTGGAGCATCTCCTCGCGACGCTGCACGCCTTCGGGATCACCAACCTTCTCGTGAAGATGCAGGGCGAGGTGCCGATCCTCGACGGCTCCGCCCTCGAGCTCTGCGCCCTCCTCGAGGAGGGCGGGATCGCGGAGCAGGCCGACACGGTGGAGGAGCTGGTGATCGACCGCCGCTATGCTGTGGGCGGCGAAGGGCCGGGCGGCGAGAGCATCGCGATCGAGCCCGCCGACGCCTTCGAAGTGGACTACACCCTCGACTATCCGCCGCCCATCGGCCGCCAGGCGCTCGCCTTTCGGCTCACCGACGCAGCCGCCTTCCGGCGCGAGATCGCGCCCGCCCGCACCTTCGGCTTCGTCAGGGAGATCGAGACGCTCGAGGCGATGGGGCTCGCGAGCGGCGGGCGGCTCAACAACGTGATCCTGGTCGGCGAGGAGGGGGTGGTGAACGCCCCGCTGCGCTTCCCCGACGAGTTCGTCCGCCACAAGATCCTCGACGTGATCGGCGACTTCTACCTGCTCGGCCGCCCCATCCGCGGCCGAGTGGTCGCCCGCATGACGGGGCACTCGGACAATGCGGCGCTGCTGCGGCTCCTGCGGCAGCGGTTCGGTCTGCCGGCGCTCGGGTAAGGCGGGGGGCGGGGCGTGGAGGCGTCCCGCGCGCGGGACGCCTCCACACACACGCGCCTCAGCGGGCGATGATCTCCACGCGCCGGTTCATGGCGCGTCCCTCGGCGGTCTTGTTCGACGCCACGGGGTCCGCCTTGCCGAGCCCGCGGACGGTGATGCGGCTCGCGGCGATGCCGTGCGCCACCATGTAGTCGCGCACCGTCTCGGCGCGCCGCTCGGAGAGCCGCAGGTTGTAGGCGTCGCTGCCGATCGAGTCGGTGTGCCCCTCGACGGAGACTCGCAGGCTCGGATTCGCCTTGAGCACCTCGATGGCGTGATCGACGAGCCGGCGCCCTTCGGGCTTGAGGTCGGCGCGGTTGAAGTCGAACTCGGGTCCGCGCAGGGTCTCGATCTTGGTGCCTGGCGCCGGCGGCGGAGGCGGCGGTGCGGCCACGGGCGGCGGCGGTGGGGCCTCTTCGACCGGGTCGCAGAGGAGATGCCCCAGCACCGCGCCGAGGACGCCGCCGGTGGCGAACCCGACGCCCGCCCCCAGCGCGCGCTCCTTGATGCCCGGGTTCTTCGCGATCTCGCTCGTGCCGTAGCCGCCGCCGAAGCCGCCGAGCGCGGCCCCGGCGAGGCCACCCCCGATCGCGCAGTTGCCCCACCGCCGCTCGCGCATCGCGCTGCATCCGCCGCCCACGGCGAGCGTCGCGAGCAGGCAGACGGCCGTCGTCGCTCTCGTCATGAACCCTCCTTTACAGGTCGGAGATTGATTGGTGTGAAACGCGCAACACGATAGCGGACGCGACGCTCGAGGGGAATGGCTGGCGAGGCGAGCCGCCAGGCGCTAGAAGAAACGACGTGACCGGTGCGCTGGCAGGTGTCGCGCTCGCGAACCCCGACTACGTCGACGAACAGTACCGCCGCTGGCTCGCCGACCCCGGCTCGGTCGACGCGCGCTGGGCGGCCTTCTTCGCCGGGTTCGACCTCGGGGCCGACGGCGGCCGGGCGATCGTCCGCCCCGCGCCGGCGGCCGTCCTCAGCGCCGTCGACCTCGTGCACTCCTACCGCGAGCTCGGCCACCTCATGGCGCGGCTGAATCCGCTCGCCGAGCCGCCACCTCGCCATCCGCTCCTCGAGCCGGCGGAGTTCGGCTTCGGCGAGGCCGACCTCGATCGGGTCGTCGACGCCGGCAACTTCCGCGGCTGCGAGCCCGGGACGACGCTGCGCGAGCTGATCGCCCGGCTCGAGGCGACCTACTGCGGCACGCTCGGCGTCGAGTACCTGCACATCCAGGACGCGGAGCAGCGCCGCTGGCTCCAGGAGCAGATGGAGCCCAAGCTCAACCGCCCCGACCTCGACGCTGCCGAGCGCAGCGCCGTCCTCGACAGCCTCGTTGCGGCCGAGGGTTTCGAGCAGTTCCTGCAGCTCCGCTACCCGACGGCGAAGCGCTTCTCGCTCGAAGGTGCCGAGGCGCTCGTGCCGCTGCTCGAGACGCTGGTCGAGGAGGCCGGGCGCCTCGGCGTCGAGGAGATGGTCCTCGGCATGCCGCATCGCGGACGCCTGAACGTCCTCGCCAACGTGCTGCGCAAGCCCTACGAGATCATGATCGCCGAGTTCGAGGGGGCGCTGCTCGCCCGGGAGGCGACCGGCGACGGCGACGTCAAGTACCACCTCGGCTTCTCGAGCGACCGCAAGACGCGCAGCGGGCGGATCGTGCATCTCTCGCTCAGCCCCAACCCGAGCCACCTCGAGGCGATCGACCCGGTGATCGAGGGCATCGTGCGCGCCAAGCAGGACCATCGCGGCGACGTCGAGCGTGCGCGGGTGGTGCCGGTGCTCATGCACGGCGACGCGGCGTTCACCGGCCAGGGCGTCGTCTTCGAAACCCTCTGGCTCTCCGAGCTGGAGGGCTACCGCACGGGCGGCACGATCCACGTCATCATCAACAACCAGATCGCGTTCACCACCTCGCCGCCGGCGTACCGGTTCACCCCCTACCCGAGCGACGTCGTGAAGATCATCCAGGCGCCGATCTTCCACGTGAACGCCGACGACCCCGAGGCCGCCGTGCACGCCGCGCGGCTCGCCCTCGGTTTCCGGCAGCGCTTCAAGAAGGACGTCGTGATCGACCTCGTCTGCTACCGCCGGCGCGGCCACAACGAGCTCGACGACCCAACCTTTACCCAGCCGCTGCTCTACGCGAAGATCGCCAGGCATCCGACGGTGCTCGCGCAGTATCGCGCCCGGCTCGCGGCGGCGGGCGAGATCGCCGAGGCCGAGGTCGAGCGCCGCATCCAGGATTTCCGCGAGGTCATGGAAGCGGCGCACACCTACGCGCGCGACTTCATGCCCCGCCAGCCGATCTACGCCTTCGGTGGCCTCTGGAAGGGGCTCGGGTGGGCGGGCGACGACTGGGGGGCCGAGACCGCGGTGCCGGTTGCACGGCTCGCCGAGATCGCCGCCGCGTTCACGCGCCTGCCGGAAGGCTTCACGCCGAACCCCAAGGCGGTGCGCCTGCTCGAAGAACGGGCCGCGCGGGTGTCCGCCGGCGGGCCGATCGACTGGGCCACCGCCGAGGCGCTGGCCCTGGGCTCGCTCGTGCTGGAGGGCATCCCGGTGCGCATGGCCGGGCAGGACACGCGCCGCGGGACGTTCAGCCAGCGGCACGCCGTCCTGCACGACGTCGCGACGGGCGCGGAGTACGTGCCCCTCGACCACATCCGGCCGGACCAGGCGCGGTTCCTGATCCTCGACACGATGCTCTCCGAGAACGCCGTGCTCGGCTTCGAGCTGGGCTACAGCTTCGCCAACCCCCACGTGCTGGTGGTCTGGGAAGCCCAGTTCGGGGACTTCGCCAACGGCGCCCAGGTGGTCATCGACCAGTTCCTCTCGAGCGCGGAGTCGAAGTGGCAGCGCTGCTCGGGGCTCGTGCTGCTGCTGCCCCACGGCTACGAAGGGCAGGGACCGGAGCACTCGAGCGCGCGGCTCGAGCGCTTCCTCCAGCTCTGCGCCGAGGACAACATGCAGGTCGTCAACCTGACCACGCCGGCGCAGTTCTTCCATGCCCTGCGTCGCCAGGTGCACCGCCGCTTCCGCAAGCCGCTCGTGGTGATGAGCCCGAAGAGCCTCCTCCGGCACCGCCTCGCAGTCTCGTCCGTGCGCGACTTGGCGGAGGGCCGGTTCGAGCCCGTGCTCGACGACCCGGCGCGCGACGGCGCGCCCGAGGCCGGCGTGCGCGTCGTCCCCGAGCGCGTCACGCGGCTTTTGCTCACCAGCGGCAAGGTCTACTACACGCTGCTTGCCGCGCGCCGGGAGCGGCAAGCGGACACGGTGGCCCTCGTGCGCCTCGAGCAGCTCTATCCCTTCCCCCACGACGCCGTCGCGGCACGCCTCGCCGCCTATCCGAACGCGCGCGAGATCGCCTGGGTCCAGGAGGAGCCGTGGAACATGGGGGCGTGGCATTTCGTCTACCACCGGCTGCGGCGGCTCCTCGGCGACCGGCCGCTCGCCTACGTGGGGCGCGCGGAGGCCGCGAGCCCCGCGACGGGCGTGTACAAGGTCCACCTGAGCGAGGAGGCCGAGCTCGTGCAGCGGGCGTTCGCCCGCTGGGACCGTCGCGCTCCCGCCGAGGCCGAGCCTGCGGCCGCCGCAGCGGGGGCGGCGTGATGGCGTTTGCGGTGCGCGTCCCGCCGCTCGGCGAGTCGGTCACCGAAGGGGTGATCGCGCGCTGGGCGAAGGCCGAGGGCGAGACGGTGGCACCCGACGACGTCCTGCTCGAGCTCGAGACCGACAAGGCGAGCGTCGAGATCACGGCCGAGCGCGGCGGCGTGCTGCACATCGTCAAGCCGCAGGGCGCCACGGTCACGGTGGGCGAGGTGGTCGCGGAGATCGCCGACGGCGCCGGCGCCGCCGCGCCGCCTCCCGAGCCGGGGCCGCCTGCCGCGGAGCCCGAGCCGGCGGCGCCCGCCCCGCCTCCCACCCCGAGCACGCCCCCGGGACCGGCGCTCCGCGCCGTAGGCCCGCTCAGCCCCGCGGTCCGCCGGCTCGTGGCCGAGCACGGCCTCGACCCGTCCGCGATCCCGGCCTCGGGCAAGGGCGGCCGGCTCACCAAGGAGGACGTGCTCGCCCATCTCGAGCGGCAGGGGGCGGCGCCCGAGGCCCCCGCGCCCGCGACGCCCCCCGCCGCGGAGGACGATCGCGTCGTCCCGATGAGCCGCATCCGCCGGCGCATCGCCGAGCGGCTGGTCGAGGCGCAGCGCACGGCCGCCATCCTCACGACCTTCAACGAGATCGACATGGCGGCGGTGGTCGCGTTGCGTGCGCGCATGCGCGAGCGGTTCGAGCGGGTGCACGGCGTGGGACTCGGCTTCATGTCGTTCTTCGCGCGGGCGTGCGTGCTCGCGCTGCGCGACGTCCCGATCGTGAACGCGGAGATCCGCGGCGAGGACATCGTGTACCACCGCGCCGTCCACCTCGGGATTGCGGTCGGGACGGAGCGCGGCCTCGTGGTCCCGGTGGTGCGCCACGCCGAGCGGCTCTCGTTCGCCGAGATCGAGCGCGAGATCGCGCGCCTGGCCGCGCTTGCGCGCGAGGGGAAGCTCGCGCCCGATGACCTGGCGGGCGGCACCTTCACGATCTCGAACGGCGGCGTCTACGGGTCGCTGCTCTCGACGCCCATCCTGAACCCCCCGCAGAGCGGCATCCTCGGCATGCACAAGATCGAGAAGCGCCCGGTGGTCGTCGACGACCAGATCGTCGTGCGGCCCATGATGTACGTGGCGCTCTCGTACGACCATCGCCTGATCGACGGGGAGCAGGCGGTGACCTTCCTCGTGCGGGTGAAGGAGCGCATCGAGGAGCCCGAGCGGCTGCTCCTCGAGGTCTGATGCCCGCCGACTTCGATCTCGTGGTGATCGGCGCGGGGCCGGGCGGGTACGTGGCGGCGATTCGCGCCGCCCAGCTCGGCATGCGGGTCGCCTGCGTCGAGAAGGACGCCGCGCTCGGCGGGACGTGTCTCAACGTCGGGTGCATCCCGAGCAAGGCGCTGCTCGATTCGAGCGAGCTCTACGCCCAGGTGCGCGGCGGGCTCGCCGCCCACGGCATCCGCGTGGCCGAGCCCGCGCTCGATCTCAGTGCGATGATGGCGCGCAAGGACGCAGTGGTGCGCGGCCTCACGCAGGGCATCGCCGGCCTCTTTCGCAAGCACGGGATCGAGACGATCCGGGGCACGGCGCGCCTGGCCGCCGCAGGGCGCGTGGCGGTCGACGGGCGGGTGCTCGCGGCGAGGCGCGTGCTCATCGCCACCGGCAGCGAGCCCACGCCGCTTGCGGCGCTGCCCTTCGACGGCGAGCGCATCGTGAGCTCGACCGAGGCACTCGCGCTCCCGCGCGTGCCGGAGCGCCTGCTCGTCGTCGGCGCCGGCGCGGTCGGCCTCGAGCTGGGCTCGGTGTGGCGCCGGCTCGGGGCCGAGGTGACGGTGGTCGAGTTCCTCGACCGCATCGTGCCCGGCATGGACCGCACGCTCGCCGAGCAGCTCCGCCGGGCGCTCGAGCGCCAGGGGCTGCGCTTCCGGCTCTCGACCGCGGCCGTCGGCGCGGAGCGCACCGCGAGCGGGGTGCGCGTGCGGCTGCGGTCGGCGGAGGGCGAGGCCGTCGAGGAGGCGGAGATCGTGCTCGTGGCGGTCGGCCGCCGGCCGTACGTGGACGGGCTCGGGGCCCGCGAGCTGGGTGTCACCTTCGACGAGCGCGGCCGCATCGTGGTCGACGAGCGCTTCCAGACGCGCGTGCCCGGGGTGTTCGCGATCGGCGACGTCATCGCGGGGCCGATGCTCGCGCACAAGGCGTCGGAGGAGGGCGTGGCGGCCGTGGAGCTCATGGCCGGCGGGGCGGGCCACGTCGACTACGATGTCGTGCCGAGCGTCGTCTACACGGCGCCGGAGCTGGCGAGCGTGGGGCTCGGCGAGGAGGCGGCGCGCGAGCGCGGCCATGCGGTCGCCGTCGGCACGTTTCCGTTCCGCGCAAACGGCCGGGCGCGCTGCCTCGGCGAGGCCGAGGGGCTCGTCAAGATCGTGGCCGATGCGCGCAGCGATCGCGTGCTCGGCGTCCACATTCTGGGCCCCCGGGCGTCGGAGCTGATCGCCGAGGCCGTCGTGGCGATCGAGCTCGGGGCGAGCGCCGAGGACCTCGGTCGCACGGTGCACGCGCATCCGACGCTCGCCGAGACCCTCAAGGAAGCGGCGCTCGCGGTGGGAGGCCGGCCGATCCACCTCTGAGCTGGCGGACCGGGGTGGTCGGCCGGGCCGCGATACGCTACGATGCGGCCTCTCATGCGCATCGCGCAGGTGGCCCCGTTGTACGAGAGCGTGCCGCCGCGCCTCTACGGCGGCACGGAGCGGGTGGTGTCGTACCTCGTGGAAGAGCTCGTTCGCCAGGGGCACGAGGTCACGCTCTTCGCAAGCGGCGACTCGCGCACCCGGGCACGGCTCGTCGCGCCGTGCGCCCGCTCGCTGCGCCTCGATCCCGAGTGCATCGATCCACTCGCGCCGCACGTGCTCATGCTCGAGCAGGTCTACCGCCGCCTGGACGAGTTCGACCTGATCCACTCCCACGTGGACTACCTCGACTACTCGCTCGCCCGGCGGCACGCGATCCCGCACGTGACCACGCTCCACGGTCGGCTCGACGTCCCCGTCCTCGGCGCGCTCTACGAGGAGTTCCGCGAGATGCCGGTGGTGGCGATCTCCGACGCCCAGCGCCGGGCGCTGCCGCATGCGAACTGGCAGGGCACCGTCCACCACGGGCTGCCGCGGGATCTGCTCCGCCCGGGCGACGGCCGAGGCGGGTACCTCGCCTTCCTCGGGCGGCTGAGCCCGGAGAAGCGCGTCGACCGCGCGGTGGAGATCGCCGCGCGCGCCGGCATGCGGCTGCGCATCGCGGCCAAGGTCGACCCCGCCGACCGGCAGTACTTCGCGGAGGTCGTGCGCCCGCTGCTCGACCGGCCGGGGGTCGAGTACCTGGGCGAGATCGGCGAGGCGGAGAAGAGCGACTTTCTCGGCGGTGCCCGCGCGCTCCTCTTTCCCATCGACTGGCCCGAGCCGTTCGGGCTGGTGATGGTCGAGGCGCTCGCCTGCGGCACCCCGGTCGTCGCCTTCCGCGGCGGCTCGGTCGCCGAGGTGATCGAGCACGGCACGACCGGCTTCGTCGTCGACTCGATCCCCGACGCGGTCGCGGCGGTGGGAGCGCTCGGGCGGCTCTCGCGGGCGGCTTGCCGGCGGGCGTTCGAGGCGCGGTTCACCGTCGAGCGCATGGCGCGCGAGTACCTCGCGATCTACGCCCGGCTCATCGAGCGCGTGGACGCCCGGCGCTGCGCCTGACGGCGGCCGTGGACGACGTCATCCGGGTCCGTGACCGCTTCTACGTGCTCGCGACCTCCTCGCGGGTCGACGATCGCACGCGCGTCCTCAAGCACGGCGACACCTTCGCGGTGTTCGATCGCCACGGCGACGTCCACGCGATCGGGCAGGGCGAGCAGGGCCTCTACCACGCCGGAACGCGTTTTCTGTCGCGCCTCGAGCTGCGCCTGGGCGACGCCCGCCCGCTGCTGCTGAGCTCGACCGTCAAGAGCGACAACGCGCTGCTCGCCGTCGACCTCACGAACCCCGACGTGCACGCGGGCGGGCGGCTCGTGCTGCCGCGCGGCACGCTCCATGTCTTTCGCGGCAAGTTCCTCTGGCGCGGCTGCTGCTACGAGCGGCTGCGGGTGACGAACTACGGGCGGGCGCCGGTGAGCGTGCGCCTCGCGCTGCGGCTCGAGGCCGATTTCAAGGACGTGTTCGAGGTGCGGGGCACGGTGCGCGCCCGGCACGGGCGACGGCTCCCGACGGAAGTCCGCCCCGACGGCCTCGTGCTCGGCTACCGGGGCCTCGACGGCGTCGTGCGCCGCACGCACGTCACCGCGACGCCGCCGCCGAGCGCGGTGGGCGGGGCCGAGCTGTGCTTCGACCTCACGGTGTCGCCGAGGGCGCGCACGACCGTGGACGTGACGATCGCCTGCGAGCCCGGTGCGCAGGCGGCGGAGCCTTTCCAGGCCGCCTTCGCGGCGGCCGGCAGCGCGCTCGCCGCGGCGCGGGTGCGCGGCTGCGCGACCTCCACGTCGAACGCGCTCTTCGACGAGTGGCTCGACCGCTCGCTCGCCGACATCCACATGATGGCGACCGACATGCCCGGGGGGCCGTACCCGTACGCCGGCATCCCGTGGTACAGCACGCCCTTCGGCCGCGACGGGCTCATCACGGCGCTCGAGTGCCTCTGGGTCGACCCGACGTTCGCCCGCGGCGTGCTCGCGTTCCTGGCCGAGACGCAGGCGACGGAAGCCAATCCCGCCCAGGACGCCGAGCCGGGCAAGATCCTCCACGAGGCGCGCGAGGGCGAGATGGCTGCGCTCGGCGAGGTGCCCTTCGGGCGCTACTACGGCAGCGTGGACGCGACGCCGCTGTTCGTCGTGCTGGCGGGCGCCTACTACGAGCGCACCGCGGACTTGGCCTTCATCGAGGCGATCTGGCCGCATATCGAGCGGGCGCTCGCCTGGCTCGACACGTGCGCCACGCGCGACCCCGACGGCTTCGTCACCTACGCGCGGCAATCGGCGGACGGGCTCGTCAACCAGGGATGGAAGGACTCGCACGACGCGATCTTCCACGCCGACGGCACGCTCGCCGCCGCCCCGATCGCGCTCTGCGAGGTTCAGGGCTACGTCTACCTCGCCAAGCGCCGCGCCGCCGAGCTCGCCACCGCGCTCGGCCAGCTACGCCGCAGCGCCGAGCTGCTGCTCGAGGCGCGCGAGCTGCAGCGCCGCTTTCTCGGCATGTTCTGGTGCGAGGACCTCGGCACCTACGCGCTCGCGCTCGACGGCACGCGCCAGCCCTGCCGCGTGCCCACCTCGAACGCCGGGCACTGCCTGTTTGCGCGTATTGCGAGCCCGGCGCACGCCCGCCGGCTCGCCGAGACCCTGCTCGGACCGGAGATGTTCTCGGGCTGGGGCATCCGGACAGTCGGCACCTCGGCGGCCCGCTACAACCCGATGTCCTACCACAACGGCTCGGTGTGGCCGCACGACACGGCGCTGGTGGCGTGGGGCTTCGCGCGCTACGGGCTCAAGGAGCCCGTCGTGCGGCTGATGGACGGGCTCTTCGATGCGAGCCTCTTCGTCGACCTCCGCCGCATGCCCGAGCTCGTCTGCGGCTTCGAGCGTCGGCCAGGCGAGGGGCCGACCCTCTACCCGGTGGCGTGCACGCCCCAGGCGTGGGCGGCGGGCGCCGCGCTGCTCCTGCTGCAGGCCTGCCTCGGGCTCACCATCCGCGCCCCGCAGCGCGAGATCCGCTTCGAGCGCCCCGCGCTGCCCGCGCGGCTGCGCGAGGTGCATCTCCGCGGGCTGCGGGTGGGGGACGCCGAGGCCGACCTGGACATCACCCGCTACGCCGAGGACGTCGGCGTCAACGTCGCGCGCAAGGAGGGCGAGCTCGAGGTGGTCGTGGTGAAGTGAAGGCGCGGTTGACAGCGCGCCGCGGTCGGCCTAGAAGCCGCTGGTTTGGCAGACGACGAGCGGGTGCCTTCTCCGGATGCGGCGCGTCGGCGGCGGGTCGATGCGCGCGTCGAGGAGCTTGCGCATCGTCTCGCCGAGGTGATCAACAGCGCCGATGCGGTCGACAGACAGGGGCTGCGCGAGTACGCCCTCGGGCTGCTGAGGGAGGAGACGGAGGGCACGGACGCACCGCCGGGGCCGCCGACCGCCACCCGAGGACATGGATCCGGTTCGAATGCGATTGCGATGGCGCTCCTGCTGGGGCTCGCCGCGCTCCCGCTCATGCTCTTCCCGCTCGTCGGGCTCGTCGTCCTCGGGTTGGCCGTGCTGATGGGGCTCTACGGGGTGCTGCGGATCCTCCTGCCGGTCGGCCGGAGCGCGCGCACGAAGGCTGATGCGTGACGTAAGCCCTTCTTATTTTTCCCGGCCGCGACGGTGCTGCATGCTGGCCGGAAGGGGTTCGTGAGCGATGGCCAAGCCTGCGAGTGCGGAGCAGAAGGCGGCGGTCGCCGATCAGCGTCGCGTCGAGCAGCAGCGGGAGCGCGAGAAGCGCGCGCGCGAGCGCGCCGAGCTGGGCTCGCTCTGGTCGCGGCGCGACGTCTTCGGGCGGTTCGCCTGGGGCGTGTTTGGCGCGTTCGGCGGCCTCACCGCCCTCGGCTTCATCCGCTCCGCCTTCCCCCGCGTGCTCTTCCAGCCGCCCTCGCAGTTCAAGGCGGGGTACCCGAGCGACTACACGATCGGCGAGGTGAGCGAGAAGTACAAGAAGGAGCAGCGCGTGTGGATCGTGCGCACCGAGGAGGGCCTCTACGCGCTGTTCGCCAAGTGCACGCACCTCGGCTGCACGCCGCGGTGGCTGCCCGCCGAGAACAAGTTCAAGTGCCCGTGCCACGGCAGCGGCTTCTACAAGAGCGGCATCAACTTCGAAGGCCCCGCCCCCCGCCCGCTCGAGCGGCTGCGCATCACGCGCGCCGAGGACGGGCAGATCCTCATCGACAAGGCGGTCAAGTACCTCTACGAGAAGGGCCAGTGGGACAAGCCCGGCGCCTTCCTCAAGGTGTGAGATGGCTTCGACTTCGAAGTGGGACGAGATCAAGCGCCAGGTGACGGAGTCGCAGGTCTGGACGTCGATCTTCCGCCACGGCTACGACGACACCCCGCGCAACCGCGTCCTCATGGTATCCGGGAACGTGTGGCTGCACCTCCATCCGTCGAAGGTCCGCCGGCATGCCGTGCGCCTGCGGTTTACGTGGTGCATGGGCGGCATCACCTTCCTCATGTTTCTCGTGACGGTGGTGACCGGCATCTACCTGATGTTCTACTACCGCCCGACCGCGGAGTACGCCTACGCGGACATGAAGTACCTCGAGTTCGACATGCCCTTCGGGATGTTCATGCGGAACATGCATCGCTGGGCCGCGCACGGCATGGTGATCGCGGTGTGGCTGCACATGTTCCGCGTGTTCCTCACGGGCTCCTACAAGCCGCCGCGCGAGTTCAACTGGGTGGTGGGCGTGCTGCTGTTGGTGCTCACGCTGCTGCTCTCGTTCACGGGCTATCTCCTGCCCTGGGACCAGCTCTCGATCTGGGCGGTGACCGTGGGCTCGAACATGGGGCGCGCCACGCCGCTGCTCGGACACGAGGGCCCGGGGCACGAGCTCATCCCCGGCCTCAACAACATCTACGACGCGCGCGCCTTCCTCTTCGGCGGCGGCGAGATCGGCCCGCACACGCTGCTGCGCTTCTACATCCTCCACTGCATCTTCATCCCGCTGGTGACGAGCCTCTTTCTCGCGGTGCACTTCTGGCGCATCCGTCGGGATGGCTTCTCGGGGCCGGCGTTGTAGATGACGGCGGCGCTCGCCACCGTGCTCCTCCTGGCCGCCGCGACGCTGATCGCGGCGGGCCTGCGCCGCGCCCGCGGCGGCGAGCCCTGGCTCGCCCTCGGCACCGTCGCGCTCATCGCCGACACGTTCGTCGTCCAGCGGGCCCGCGTGCTGACCATTCCGTTCTTCATGGTCTTCGTGATGATCCTGCTGTTCTGGTCCGCACGCCGCGCCGCGGAGCGCGAGGAGTAGCGCCATGGCCATGCTCGAGACGAAAGCCCCGGCGCCCGGGCGTCGCATCGAGGTGCCGATCAAGAAGGCGACCGGCCCGGGCGACGACAAGATCCACACCTGGCCTCACCTCGTGCGCAGCGAGTTCCTGGTCGCGTGCGCGGTGATCGTGCTGCTCACCGTGTGGGCGCTGCTCGTCGACGCGCCGCTCGAGGAGCCAGCCAACCCCACGCGCACGCCGAACCCGTCGAAGGCGCCCTGGTACTTCCTCGGGCTCCAGGAGATGCTCGTCTTCTTCGACCCGTGGCACGCCGGGGTCGTGCTGCCGAGCTTCATCATCCTCGGGCTGATGGTGATCCCGTACATCGACATCAACCCCAAGGGGAACGGCTACTACTGCTGGAAGGACCGCCGCTGGGAGATCCTCACGTTCTTCCTCGGGTTCCACATCCTCTGGGTGTCGCTCATTATCATCGGCACCTTCGTGCGCGGGCCGGGCTGGAACTGGTTCTGGTTCTGGGAGAAGTGGGACCCGCACAAGGTCGAGGCGCTCACCAACGTCGACCTGCCGTTCCTGCTCGGGGCGCGCAGCGACATGGCCTCGACGCTGATCGGCGCCGCGCTCGTGCTCGGCTACTTCGTCGTCGGGTTCGCCGCGTTCTGGGCGTTCTGCCGCTGGGTCAAGGGCGCGGAGTTCGAGGAGTTCATGGCGCGCTGGGGGCTTGCGCGCTTTGGCCTGACGGGGTTCCTCTTCCTCAACATGATGGCGGTGGTCGTCAAGATGCTTTTGCGGCATCTCGCGAACATCAAGTACATCATGGTGCTCAAGACCCCGTACTTCAGCATCAACATCTGACCCACGTCCGGCGGATGACGCGTGTTTCTTCTCGCGAAGGTGCTGCAGGCGATCGGGTTCGCCGACGTCGGCTACGGGCTCTACGTCGGCGTGGCCCGGGGGGACATGTGGCAGGAGCTGTGGATGACGCTCACGGGGGTCGGCTGCTTCTACGCCGGCCGGTTGCTGGAGCGATGGGGCTGAGCGGCTAGGGATGGCGCGCGGCGGGATCGATCTCGACGAGGAGAAGCGATCGTACGGCGGGCTCTGGCTCGTCCTCTCGCTCTTGCTGTTCGTGAGCGGGCTCTGGGCGATCGCCGATGACAACATCTTTCGGCGGCCGTGGAAGAAGTGGCAGGCGGAGTTCAACCGGCTCGAGATCGCGCGGCTCGAGGCGGCGATCCACAAGGAGCAGGAGCGGCTCGACGCCGACCCCGCCTACCAAGCGGCGGCCAAGGCGCTGGCGGAGGCGCGCGCGCAGGTGGCGCGCGGCGAGACCGCGCGCACGATCGCGGCCCTCGAGCGCGAGCTCGAGGTGGCGAAGGAGGAGGACGTCTCGAAGGATCTCAACCTGCGCTTCGTCAAGAGCGAGCTCGAAGAGCTGCGCTACCGCTACGACGAGGCGCTCCACCAGGGCGAGCCGACCGACGCCTTGCTGCGCGAGATCGCGGAGAAAGAACAACTGCGCGCCGAGCGGCAGCAGGCCTACGATGCCTCCCAGGCGCACATCGCCGACCTCGAAGCCCGCCTCAAGCAGGCGCGCGGCGCGGTGAAGGCCGCCGAGGACGCGCTCGCGAAGCTCACCACGGCGCGCGACGACCTCCAGCAGAAGCTCGAGAGCATCTCGCTCGGCTACTACCCCGGGCCGAAGGCCGCGTTTCCCTTCTTCGGCTGGGACTGGCAGCCGAAGATCCCCAAGATTCAGCAGGTCGTGCTCCCCGAGTTCGACCGGAACAACTTCGACGAGCCGGTCGCGCGCGTCGACCGCTGCATGAGCTGTCATGCAGCCATCGACAAGGCCGGCTTCGAGGACCAGCCGAATCCGTGGAAGACCCATCCCAACCGCGAGCTGCTGCTCGGCAAGCACCCCGTCGACAAGTTCGGCTGCACGCCCTGCCACGGCGGGCAGGGGCCGGCGGTCAACAGCGACCGCGAGGCGCACGGCAACTACTACGACGCCGCCGGCCACCTCGAGAACGTCGAGTTCATCGAGACCCCGCTCTACCGCGGGGAGAAAATGCAGACGAACTGCATCAAGTGTCATGCCAACGTGGAGACGCTCCCCGGCGCGGAGGTGATCGGCCGCGGCGAGCGGCTCTTCGTCGAGCTCGGCTGCCACGGCTGCCACTTGACCGAGGGCTACGAGGATCTCGCCAAGCAGGACGGCATCACCGCGATCGGGCCGTCGCTGCGGCGCATCGGCGCGAAGGTCGACCACGGCTGGCTCGTGCGGTGGATCACCAACCCACACGCCTACCGCCCGCGCACGCGCATGCCGAACTTCATGTTCGAGCGGCAGCAGGCGATCGAGATCGCCGCCTATCTGCTCGCCGACACGCGCGCGGAGAGCGAAGCGTGGCGCGCCGCCCACCCCGCACCCGACCTGTCCGGTGGGCCCGAGCTCGTGGCCCGGGGCAAGGCGCTCGTCGACTCGATCGGCTGCCGGGCGTGCCACGCCTTCGCGCCCGACGAGGTGGCCGGGCAGCTCGGCGCGAACAAGGACATCGTGCCGAACCTCGCCCGGATCGCCGAGAAGACCGACGCCCAGTGGCTCTACGCCTGGCTGCGGAGCCCGCGCGGCTACTCGGCGGTGGCGCGCATGCCGAGCCTGCGTCTCTCCGACGAGGAGGCGCGGGCGATCACGGCGTATCTCACGACCCTCGGCGAGAAGGAGCCCGAGCCGCCCGACCTCGAGGCGCAGCTCGCCGATCCGAACAACGTTGCCGCCGGCGAGAAGCTCGTGCGGAAGTACGGCTGCTTCGGCTGCCACGACATCCCGGGCATGGAGAAGGAGTCGCGCATCGGCGCCGAGCTGTCGTCCTTCGGCAGCAAGACCAAGGAGGAGCTGTTCTTCGGCGACCGCACCGACATCCCGGAGACCTGGGACGACTGGACCTACAACAAGCTGCTCACGCCGCGCACGTACGCGACGAAGTGGATCGAGCAGGTGATGCCGCAGTTCGATCTCGCCGACGAGGACATCCGGGCGCTGCGGGTCTTCCTCGCGAGCCGCACCGACGCGAAGGTGCCGCCGAAGTACGTCAACCACGCGCCGGGCGAGCCGCAGATCGTCGCCGGCCACCGGCTGGTGGCCCGCTACAACTGCACGGGTTGCCACGTGATCGACGGGCGCGGCGGCGACATCCGGCGCCTCTACCAGGAGCAGCCGACGCTGGCGCCGCCGATCCTCAACGGCGAGGGGGCGAAGGTCCAGGCGAGCTGGCTCTTCAACTTCGTCAAGTCGCCGTCGCCCATCCGGCCGTGGCTCGCGCTGCGCATGCCGACCTTCGGGCTCACGGACGAGGAGGCGAACACCGTGGTCCAGTACTTCGATGCGCTCGACCATGTCGAGGTGCCCTACGTGCACCTCGAGCTCGCGGCGTTCAGCCCGCAGTCGATCGAGGCGGGGAAGCTCCTCACCTCGAAGGACTATTTCGACTGCTTCTCGTGCCATCAGCGCGGCGCGCAGAAGCCCCAGGGCCCCCCGGAGGGCTGGGCGCCCGACCTCGCCATGGCCCACGCGCGGCTCAATCCCGAGTGGATCGTCACGTGGCTGCGGGACCCGCAGAAGGTCATGCCGGGGACCAAGATGCCCTCGTTCTTCCCCGGCGGGCCGCCCGATGTCCTCGGCGGGGACGACGAGGCCCAGATCCGTGCGCTGCGCGACTACGTCATCACGCTCGGCATGACACCCCCGGCCGCGCCGCCGACCCAGGCGGCGGGGGTGACCACGGCCGGGCCTGGTGCCAGCCAATGAAGGAGGATTCGACGATGCGGAGGAACATCCTGATCCCGGCGCTCCTCGCCGCGCTCACCGCGGCGGCGGGCTCCGCCGGCGCCTACGAGGCGATCGCGGTGACCGACGGGGGCACGCTCGCGGGCGTGGTCAAGTACGCCGGCACGCCGCCGCCGGTGACCAAGGTCGAGGTGTCGAAGGATCCCGAGGTGTGCGCCAAAGACGGCAACCAGAAGGTCGACCTCACCAAGTCGATCATCGTGGGCGCCGGCGGCGGGCTCGGCGACACGGTCGTCGTCGTCCAGGCGACGAAGGGCAAGAAGCTCGAGGTGCCCGCCCAGAACCCGGTCTTCGACCAGAAGGGCTGCGAGTTCCATCCCCACGTGCTGGCCTTCCCGGCGGGGAGCACGATCGACGTGCTCAACAGCGACGGCATCCTGCACAACATCCACACCTTCAGCACCGTGAACCCGGCCACCAACCAGGCGCAGCCGAAGTTCAAGCCGAAGATCCAGATCAAGGTCGAAAAGCCCGAGTGGCCGATCAAGGTGCAGTGCGACGCGCACGGCTGGATGCACGGGTACTGGCTGTCGATGGACCAGCCCTACTACGCGGTGACGGGCGCGGACGGCAGCTTCAAGATCGAGGACATCCCGCCCGGGGACTACGACGTCGAGGTGTGGAACCCGGTGCTCGGGAAGAAGACCGAGAAGGTGTCGATCAAGCCCAAGCAGGAGACGAAGGTCACTTGGGAGGTGAGCTCCGCCGGGTGAGGGGAGCCCCGGCCGCCCGATCGTCACGGTCGCCCGGCAGGTCCGCACGGCCGGGCGCCCGTGCGGCGGGCTCGGCTCCGCCCGCCGCCGTGCCGGCGGGTGCCCTTTTTGCACAGGCAGAGCGCATGCTTCGCCCCCGGATATTCTTCGCGGTGGTCCTCGCCTGCGTGGCGAGCGCCGCGCGGGCGGCCACGTCGGGTCCGCTCGCCTGCGTGCAGGAGCAGCGCACGACCCTCTCGGCCTGTCTCAGCCAGAGCCGCGACCAGTGCAACGCGGCGTTCGAAGCCGCCGTGCCGCCCTGCTTCGGGACCGCGGCCCCGTGTGCGACAGCGTGCGAGGCGGGACAGACGCAGTGCATGGCCGGTCCGACCTCTGCCCGCAACGGCTGCGAGCAGGCCTGCAACGCGAGCCAGAAGACGGAGCTCGAGGGCTGCCGCAAGCGCCCCGCCGCCAGGCGCTGTGGGCTCGCGGTCAAGTTCCGGGCGCTCAAGTGCCGGCAGAAGTGCGTGCGCAGCGTGAACGCGGCGCTGCAGGGCTGCGCGCAAGCCTTCGACGACTGCCTCAAGAGCTGCGCCGCCGGCGGCTGAGCAGGTTCGGAGCTCGCGCCCCGCGCGCGCGGCCGCAAGACGTGGTAGCGTCGGCCGCATGGGGCGACTCGCAGATCGGATTGCCATCATCACCGGCGCCGGCAGCGGCATCGGCCGGGCGGGCGCGCTCGCCTTCGCGCGCGAGGGGGCGTGCGTGGTCGTTGCCGACGTCGACGCCCCGGCCGGCGCGGCCACGGTCGATCGCGTGCGGGCGGCAGGCGGGGAGGCGACGTTCGTCCGCGCCGACGTCGGGAACGCCGCCGACGCCGCCGCGCTCGTCGAGGCCGCGGTCGCGCGCTACGGCGGCCTCGACATCCTCTGGAACAACGCCGGCATCGCGCCCGTGGGCGAGGACAACTTCACGCCCTTCATCGCGGTCGAGGCCTGGGAGCGCGTGTTGCGCGTCAACCTGACCGGCGTGTTCCTCTGCTCGAAGTATGCGATCCCGGTGATGGCCGGCCGCCCCGGGGCGGCGATCCTCAACATGGCCTCGTCGATGGCGATCATCCCCCTCGGGATGACCGACGCGTACGCCGCGTCCAAGGGCGGGGTGGCCGCGCTCACCCGCTCGATGGCACCCGGCTGCGCGCTCATGGGGATCCGCGTCAACGCGCTCGCCCCGGGCTACGTCGAGACGGGTATGACCACCCTCATCTTCGGCGACGAGGGGATGCGGCAGGCGTTCGCGCGCGAGCATGCCACGGGTCTCCAGACGCCGGAGGAGATCGCCGACCTCGCCGTCTTCCTCGTCTCCGACGAGGCCCGGAGCCTCACCGGCGCGGTCCTCACCTGCGATCGGGGCTGGTCGGCGTTCAAGCGCCCCGCGGCGCTCGCACCCTGAGCCGCGGCCGGCTCTAGCCGCCCGAGCAGCGCGCGGCGCCCCCGCGCACCCGACACGGCACGATCGCCGTGGCGCTGTCGTCGCCCACCTCGAGCGTCACGTTGAACGGCGGCTCGAGGCGGCGAGTGCCGCCGGTCAGGTCCACTCGCGCCGAGACGAGATGGGCCCGTGCGGCCCCGCCGTCGAGAAGCCGAAGGCGGGCGAGGCGCACGCCCTTCACGTGCGTCCCGCGGGGGACCAGCAGCAGGGACCCGCGGGCCGCGAGCGTGCGCGGCGGCAGCGTCGCGCTCCAGAGGGGCCCCTGGCTGTCGCCGAGAATGATCTTCACCGTCTCGTTGCGCGGATCGAGGCCGTCGCTCGTGCGCCCGGGGTGGAGCACGGCCGTGAGCCCCACGCGGCTCTGCCGCCCGCGCCGTCCGAGGGCGAGGGCGAGCTGGGAGACCGTGAGCGACGCCGGCGAGGCGAGGAAGAGGCCATTGCGGGCCGTGCCGCCGGTCACGTCGGCAGCGAAGGCGAGCACGTCGCCTACGGCGAGCGTCGTGCGGGCGGTGAAGCCGGCGAAGGTTCCCCCGAGCGGGGTCGCCTCCCCCAGCGAGACGAAGGGGGCGAGGCCGCTCGGCGTGGCGAGGAGGAACCCCGTCGTGCCGCCGCTGCCCGCGACGAAGCCCGCGCGCATCACGACGTCGCCGGCAGCGTTCGTCGCCGGCGGCCCGACCGACTTGATGGTGCCGCCGACGGGACCGACCATCCCCCGCGCCGCCAGGACCTGGAACCCCGTGGCGGTGCGGCGGACGACGGCGGGGCCGAGGGAGGCACCCGCGCGCGTGCGGGTGGCGAGAAAGACGGCGTTGCCGGCGGCGTCGAGCGCGGGCTTGCCGGAAAGGCCGGTGAGCACCGTGCCGTCGCCGAGCGGCTGCTGCTCGACGGCAAGCGGCGTCACGCGGCTTGCGTCGGCGACGAAGAAGCCGGCGAGCACGTTGGTCGCCACGCCGAGCGGGGCCAAGAAGGCGAGGCTCGGCACGGCGGTGATCACCGGGTCGTGGACCTCGAGGAACGGCATACCGAGGGGCGAGGGGGTCTTGGCAGCGACCAGCATGTGCGGTGGCCCGCCGCCGCCCATGAGGAAGAGGCCCTCGAGGCTCGTGCTCGTGTTCGCGAGCGGGTCGAAGACGTTGACGATGCCGCGGACAGCCACCTGTCCGGCGTCGTTGATGGCGACGCCGGTGCCGAAGGTCCGGAAGCGTGCGCCGGCGCGATCGGGCGCCGGATCGCCGCTCACCGCGATCTCGTGGAGCCCGCTCTGGTCGTGCACATACACGCCGCGGCCGAGCCCGGTCAAGTCGGCGGTGAAGGCCACCGCGCCGCTCGCGTTCACTGCGGGCTCGCCGAAGGCGGCGAACGGCGCCCCCGCCGGCGGCACGTCGCCCGCGCGCGCGAGCACCTCGAGCGTGCTGCCCCGCGCCCGGAAGATGCCAGCGCTGCTCGGGCCGCCCGCGACGAAGCCGGCGAACACCACGTCGCCGGCGTCGTTCAGGTGCGGGACCGAGAAGGGCGCCCCGGCGAAGAAGCCCTGGCTCGGCGCGCCCACGCCGACGCCGATGTCGCTCGGTGCGCCCGCAAGCGGCTGATAGACGATCGCCTCGCTCGTCTGACCGCCCGCGATGAGCACCCGAAACGCTGCGGCGCCCGTGCCGTCGACCGCGGGCGGGGCCTCGAGGCCGTTGTATGTCCCGCCCGCCGGGGTGGCGTCGGCCGTGAGGCCGTCGGTGACGACGAGCGGCGTGAGCGTCGCGTAGGGGGGGGCTGCGCGGAAGATCCCCTCGCTGCTGCCGCCGTTGAGCGCCGCGAAGACGACCACGCTGCCGTCGGGCGCGAGCGCGGGCGGAGCGACGAGGAACCTGCCCGGCTGGCCGAGCTGGATTCCCTTGACGCGGCCGCCGCTCACCGTCTGGCCGGGATACACGACCGGCGTCACCACGCCGTCGTGGAAGACGAGCGCCCCCGGGGCGCCGACGAAGTCGGTGCGCGTGCGGTCGAAGAGCGGGCCCGCGGTAAACGCGATGTCACCGGCGTCGTCGAGCGCGAGCTCGTCGCCGAAATCCTGGAGCACCTGCGTGTTCGGGCTCGGCGTCGCTTCCTCCACCTGCTGCCCCGCCGCAACGGGCTCGCTCAGGCCCGAGGACGGGTCGTAGACGAAGATGCCGTCGGTGACGCTGCCGTTGTCCACGGTCGCATGGAACGCGATCCGCCCGCCGTTGTTGAGGGCGGGCTGTCCGAACGTGGTGAACACCCCGCCGGCGAACGCCTGTCCCGTGGTGACGATGGGGGTGAGCCCGCCGTTCCCCGCGGTGGTGAAGATGGCGGTCTGCGGCTCGGGTCCGCCGGCGATCGTGGCGACGAAGGCGACCACGTCCGCGTCGTTGAGCGCGAGCGCACGCTCGGGAAGGTCGATCGCGGTCGAGTCGGCGCCGGAATCCGTCGGCGTGGCGAGGTCGAGCACCCCGGTGCCGACGACCTGCCCCGCGAGCGCGATGGCGACCAGCGCCGGCTCCCCCGGGGGCGGCGACTGGCGGAAGAGGAACGCGCCGGCCGGCGTAGGCTGCCCGGCGGCGGAGGCCTGGCCGCTGCCCGTGAGCAGCGCCATGAAGGCCACGTCGCCGTTTGCATTGACCGCCGGGCGGCCGATGAACGACTTGAACTTCCCCTGCGCCGGAGCGGTCGCTCCGAGCGCCGCAACCTGGACGCGCGTCGTGGGAGCGGTCATGCGCGCGGCGACGATGGCCTCGCTCGCCGCCGCGCCCTGGAGGCTCGTGCGGAAGGCCACCCAGCCCTCGCCGGCCGCAGCCGGCCACCCCGCGAAGCTCGGGCCGGCGAAGACGCCGCCGCCGGGCGCGGGCTGGCCGAGAGCCGCCACAGCGATCTTGGAAGCCGCCCTGGCCGGGTCGGGCGCCGGCGACGACAGCGCCAGCAGGACGAAGAGGCTCGCGGTGCGCTTCATGCCCGAGCGGAGCCCTTGCGGGGAGCAAGGGGGGTGCCATCCGGTTCTCCGAACGGTCTCGCCGGCCGTCCCGCGGACGCGGGAAGCGGTCATGCACGAGTCGGGCAGCGTCGCACGATCTACGGCGGGGAGGGCAGCGGGTGTGCAAGCTCGGCCCAGCCCGCGGGTGTCTCGTGGCCCTCGATCCGGAGCGTCGCCAACAGGAGGCGGCGCGGCGGGCTGCGCCGCTGGATCACCGGCACCTGTCGGGCCGAGACGATCGGCAGGCACACGCGACCGAGACCGGGCACCTCGGCGTCGAGGGCGAGCTGTGCGAGCGGCGCCGCGGCAGGCCCGAGCCGGATCTGGGCGCGCTCGACCGCGACCGCCGTGCCGTCGCGGTGGAGCTGCCCCTGCGCCCGGCCGCCCGGGGCGCCGGCGGTGAGCACGAGCGCGCGGCGCTCGTCGAGACGAAGAGCGACGCGCAGGTAGTCTGCGGCGAAAGCGGTGCCACGCACGGCGCCGCCGAACCCGTGCCCCACGATCGCGAGCGCCGTGCCGTCCACGCGGGCGCCGCCGTGGATGCGGCCGAACCCGCTGCCGGCGGCGAGCGCGAGATCCAGCTCCCCCTCGATCAGGGAAGCACGCCGGAGCCCGAGCTCGAGATCGAGAAACGGCGTCGAGTCCGGAAAGCGCAGGAGCGGGCCCGCGTAGCGGACGTGGAGTCCGTCGGCATTCGCCCGGACGGCGAGTCGGCCGCCGTCGTCGGCCGCCCCGTCGCCCGTGAAGAGCGCGAGGCCGCCGTCGGGCAGGAGGAGGAGCAGGCGGCCGCCCTCGGGGCCTGTGCGCACGGCCCCGGCGAGGTCGCCGGCGACGAACTCGAGCGCACGGGGGAGATCGCGCGCGGCGGCGGGCGGCGGCAGTGGCGCGGCAGGCCCCGCCGCGCCGGCAAGCGCGGGCGCCGCCGCGGCGAGCGCGGCCACGAGCGCCGTGCGCCAGCGTCCCGGCCAGCGCAGCGGAATGCCGAGCTCGAGCTGCAGCGCCTCGGTGTGCTCGGCGAGTGCGGCGAGCGCACGGATCGCGGGACGCGGGTCGTCGACGTAGCGGCGCGTGAAGAGCTGGAGGAGGTTCTCGCGGGCGCGCGCGGGGTAGCGCGCCCCGACGCTCATGCCGATGCCGGCGGCGGCGAGCGCCGCGCCGAGCGCCGGCACGGCGGTCGCAGCGAAGCCCGCGGAGATCGCGGCGTGCGCATCCGCCGCGCCGACCCGCGCGCCCGTGCCCACGTCGACGACCGGCTGCACCACGTTCCAGCCGTGAATCGCGAGCAGCACGGCGCGCCCGTGCCGGGCGATCGCGGCGGCGAGCAGCGCGGCGAGCTCGTCGAGGAACGCGGGCGCGGCCGCTGCGGCCGCGCTCACCCGGTTCAGGTCGATGCGGTTGCGATCGAGCCCGTGATTGACGAGCGCTGCCGCGCCCGTCGCCCGCGCGAGCTCGACCGTGAGCTCCGCGGTGTAGAGGTCGTTCACCTTGAGCGGCTGCTCGGGCCCGGCGGGGTGCCGGGCGTCGCGGGTGCCTCCGTGCGGCGCGACCAGGACGAGCGGTGAGGTGCCCGCGAGGACGGCGAGCGGCCCCAGGCCCGACGTGGCGCTACCTCAGAGCCCGCACTGCCGGAAGTACTCCGTGAACACCCGGTGCGTCACGTCGGCGAGCCGGCGGACGTGCTGGGGCGTCTCGGCGACCAAGCGCTCGGGATCCACGCCGGCCTCGCGGATGTAGCGCTGCGATTCGGGCTCGCTGGCGAGCCGACCGATGATCGACTCGGTGAACTCGAGATGGAACTGGAAGCCGTAGACGAGGTCGCCCCAGCGGAACGCCTGCTGCTCGTAGAGCGCCGAGCGGGCGAGGTTGCGCGCGTCGGGCGGCAGCTCGTAGGTATCGCCGTGGAAGTGAAACACGCTGAGCTCCGCGTCGGTGCCGGCGAACAGCGGATCCTCGCGGCCGTCGGCGGTGAGCTCGATCGGCGCCCAGCCGACCTCGCGGCGCTCCCCGGGATAGACGCGCGCACCGAGGGCCTGCGCGATGAGCTGCGCCCCGAGGCAGATGCCGAGCACGGGGCGGCCCGCGGTGAGCGCCTTCTCGATGAAGCGCGTCTCGGCCGCGATGAACGGGTAGCGGTCGGCCTCGTAGGCGCCCATGGGCCCGCCGAGGACGATCAAGCCGCCGAGCCCCCGCAGGTCGCGGGGCAGCGCCTCGCCGCGCGGCAGGTCGAGATAGCGATGGTGCACACCCTGGTCGCGGAGCACGTTGCCGAGCAGCCCGAGCCCTTCCACCGGCGTGTGCCGCAGCACGAGCCAGGAGGTCGCCTCGATCGACTCTTCGCCGCCGTCGTCACCCCGGCGTGGCATGGCCTTCTCTTTTCCCAAGGCCCCGGGCGCAGTCAAGGCGGGCGGCCGATGCGCGTTTGCCGCAGGCGCACGGGCCGGCTATGCCCGTGGCGAAGTCGCCCGCGAGCTTCACGCCGGGGTAACGCGTCCGTAACGTGCCGTGTGCTACCGTCAGGGTGAGCGTCTCCGTGGGTCTCAAGCGCACGATCCTGGTCGTCGAGGACGAGAAGGACATCCGCGAGCTCGTGCGCTTTCACCTCGAGCACGAGGGCTACGTGGTGCGCGAGGCGGACAGCGGCGAGACGGCGCTCCGGCAGATCGCAGCCGAGCGGCCGGCGCTGGTCGTGCTCGACCTCATGCTCCCCGGCACCGACGGGCTCGAGGTCTGCCGCCGGGTGCGCGGCGCGGAGGCGACCCGCGCGCTGCCGATCATCATGCTCACGGCGCGCGCCGAGGAGGTCGATCGCGTGCTCGGCCTCGAGCTCGGCGCCGACGACTACATCACCAAGCCGTTCAGCCCCCGCGAGCTCGTGGCGCGTGTCCGGGCGGTGCTCCGCCGCAGCCACGGCGAGGACATCCCCCCGCCGCACGAGGTGTTCGAGCGCGGGCGGCTGCGGGTCGACTTCGACACCTACGAGGTCTTCCTCGACGGCCAGCCGGCGAACCTGTCGCTGCGCGAGTTCGAGCTCCTCAAGTTCTTTCTGCAGCACCCCTACCGCGTGTACGACCGCCTCCAGCTCCTCGACCTCGTCTGGGGACAGGACGTGCACGTCGAACCGCGCACCGTGGACGTGCACATCCGGCGGCTGCGCAAGCGCATCGAGCGGAATGACGCGAGCCCCGAGCTCATCGTCACCGTCCGCGGCGTCGGCTACAAGTTCAACCCCGACGCGCTCGACGGGTAGCCGCCTCGTCCTCCAGTTCCTGGCGCCGACGCTCGCGGCGCTGGCGGGCGTGATCGCGCTCACGGTGCCGTACGTCGAGGTGACGCTCGAGCGGCACGAGACGGATCTGCTCTTCCATCGCCTGCTCGCCGAGGCCGCCGTCGCCGCCGATGCGCTGCCTTGGGCGGAGGGCCCGGCGCTCGACCGGGCGTGCGCGCGCCTCGCCGCGAGCCTCGGGGTGCGGATCACGGTGATCGCGGCCGACGGCCGCGTGCTCGGCGAATCCGCGCGCCCGTCGGCGGGCCTCGAGAGCCACGCCGACCGGCCCGAGGTGCGCGCCGCGCTCGCCGCGGGCACGGGCCGCAGCGTGCGGTACAGCAGCACCGTGGGCGCGCGGCTCCTCTACGTCGCGCGACGCCAGGACGAAGGGGGGCGGCTGCGCGTGGTGCGGCTCGCCGTGCCGCTCACGGCGGTGGCCGCGCGGGTGGCGACCCTGCGGCGACTGCTCCTCGTCGGGCTCGCGGGCGCCACGCTGCTCGGGCTCGCGGCGGCCGTCGCCCTGTCGCGGCGGATGCTGCGCCGGATCCAGCGGCTGGTGGCCTTCGCCCACCGCCTCGCCGCAGGGGAGGCCCCACCCTACCTCGCCGCCGAGCGCGCCGACGATCTCGGCCTCCTCGAAGCCCAGCTCGGCGAGATGGCGCGCAGCGTGGCGGCCACGATCGCGGCACTGCGCGTCGAGCAGGAGCGGCTGGAGGCGATCCTGCGCGGGATGGTCGAGGGCGTCGTGGTGACCGATCTCGCCGGCGATGTGGTGCTCATGAACGCCCGGGCGCGCGACCTCCTCGGCGTGCCCGCCGGCACCGACGGGCGCGGTCGCCCGCTCGTCGAGCTCGTGCGCGACCCGGCCCTGGCGCAGATCCCCCGCGAGCTCGGCGCAGCCGCGGAGACGGTGTCCCGCGACGTGACGCTCGCCGGCGGCGACGGGCCGACGCTCCAGGTGAACGCCGCCCGACTGCACGGCGCCGACGGTGCGCCCTTCGGCTTCGTGCTCGTCCTCCACGACGTCTCGGAGCTGCGCCGCCTGGAGGTCATCCGCCGCGACTTCGTCGCCAACGTCTCGCACGAGCTGCGCACGCCGCTTACCGCGATCAAGGGCTACGCGGAGACGCTGCTCGGCCCCGCGGGCGACGACCGCGAGACCGCACGCCGCTTCCTCGCGGTGATCGACCGGCACTCCGAGCGGCTCGGGCGGCTGATCGACGACCTGCTCACGCTCTCCGACCTCGAGCTCGGCCGCACGCCGCTGCGGCTCGCGGCGGTGCCCGTGGGCCCGGTCCTCGACGACGTGCTGCAGATCCTCGCCGCGCGGATCGCTGCCGGCGGGATCGAGGTAACCGCCCACGTGGCGCCTGGGACCCCGCCCGTCAAGGCCGACGGCGATCGGCTGCGGCAGGTGCTCATCAATCTCGTCGACAACGCGATCAAGTACACGCCGCGTGGCGGGACGGTCGGCGTCCGCGCCGGGCCAGCGGCCGTGCCCGAGGCGGTCGAGATCGCAGTGGAGGACACGGGGGTGGGCATCCCGGCGCAGGCCCTGCCGCGGCTCACCGAGCGCTTCTTCCGCGTCGACAAGGCGCGCTCGCGCGAGCTCGGCGGCACGGGGCTCGGGCTCGCCATCGTCAAGCACATCGTGCAGGCGCACGGCGGCCAGCTTGCGATCGCGAGCGTGCTCGGCAAGGGCACCACCGTGCGGGTCACGCTGCCCGCCGCTACAGCTCGCGGGGGAGCCGGTCGAGGTGACGCACCTGCCGCCCCTTCACCATGAAGATCACCATCTCGGCGATGTTGGTGGCGTGGTCGCCGATGCGCTCGAGCGCCTTCGAGACGAAGAGGAGCCGCATCGCGCGGCTGATCGTGTGCGGATCCTCGACCATGTAGGAGAGCAGCTCGCGGAAGACCTGCTCGTGGAGCTTGTCGACGCCGTCGTCGGCGGTGCACACCCCGAGCGCCAGCTCGCTGTCCTCGCGCACGAACGCGTCGAGGCTGCGGTGGACCATGTCGCGGGTGAGATCGGCCATGCGCGGGATGTCGATGTACGGCTTGAGGGCGGGCTCGGCGGCGAGCTCGAGGGCGCGCTCGGCGATGTGGGCGGCGAGGTCGCCGATGCGCTCCAAGTCGGTGGTGATCTTGAGGGCGGTGGTGATGAGCCGGAGGTCCCGCCCCGCCGGCTGGTGGAGCGCCAGGAGCTTGATGCAGAGGTCGTCGATCTCGACGTCGAGCCGGTTGACCGTGTGGTCGCGGGTGACGACGGCGTGCGCGAGCGCCGAATCCCGCTCGACGAGCGCGCGGACGGCGTGCGCGATCTGCTCCTCGACGAGCCCGCCCATCTCGAGGACCGAGGTGCGCAGCCGATCGAGCGCCTGCTCGTAGGTGCGGTCGGTGTGCTGCGGCATCAGCCGAACCGTCCCGTGATGTAGTCCTCGGTCTCGGGCCGCTCGGGATTGGTGAACACCCGCTCGGTGGGGCCGCACTCGATGAGCCGGCCGAGGTAGAAGTACGCGGTGATGTCCGAGACGCGCGCCGCCTGCTGCATGTTGTGGGTCACGATCACGATCGTATAGCGCACCGTGAGCTCGTGGATCAGCTCCTCGATCTTGGCGGTGGCGATCGGGTCGAGCGCCGAGGCCGGCTCGTCCATGAGGAGAACCTCCGGCTCCACCGCGAGCGCGCGCGCGATGCAGAGCCGCTGCTGCTGCCCGCCGGAGAGCTCGAGCGCGGGGCGATCGAGGCGGTCGGCCACCTCCTCCCAGAGCGCCGCCTGCCGGAGACTCCGCTCGACCACCTCGTGCAGCCGGACGCGGTCGCGGAGGCCGTGCACCCGGGGGCCGAAGGCCACGTTGTCGAAGATCGACTTCGGAAAGGGGTTCGACTTCTGGAAGACCATGCCGACGCGGCGGCGCAGCGCCACCGGATCGACGTGGGGGGCGTAGATGGGCTCGCCGTCGAGGCGGACGTCGCCGGTGATGCGCACCCCGGGGATAGTGTCGTTCATGCGGTTGAGGCAGCGAAGAAAGGTCGATTTGCCGCACCCCGACGGGCCGATGAGCGCCGTCACGCGGCCCGTGGGGACGTCGAGGGATACGTCCTCGAGCGCCACCGTGGTGCCGTAGCGGACGCCGAGTCCCCGCACCGTGATCTTGGGCGGGGCCGTCACGCCGGGCGGCCCCGCCCGAGCGCGGCGCGCGCGAGGAGGTTCGCGCCGAGCACGACCGCGAGGAGCACGAGCGCCGCCGCCCACGCCTGGCGGTGCCAGTCGTCGTAGGGCGCGATGGCGTAGGTGAAGATCATGACCGGCAGCGAGGCGGTCGGCTGGCGGACCCCGGGGCTCCAGTACCGGTTGCTGAACGCCGTGAAGAGCAGCGGTGCCGTCTCGCCGGCGACCCGCGCGAGCGCGAGCAAGATGCCGGCCGCGATGCCGCGCGCGCCCGCGGGGATGACCACCCGCACGATCGTCACCCAGCGCGGCGCGCCCAGCGCGAGCGCGCCGTCGCGCAGCGCCGCGGGCACGAGCCGCAAGAACTCCTCGGTCGTCCGCAGCGTCACCGGGATGGTCATGAGGCCGAGCGCGATCCCCCCGGCGAGCGTCGAGAAGTGTCCCATCGGCACGACGACCAGCGCGTAGACCGTGATGCCGACGACGATCGAGGGCACGCCGTTGAGCACGTCGGCCGCGTAGCGCACGAGCCCCGCGAGCCGGCCGCCGTACTCGGCGAGGTACACGCCGCCGAGGAACCCGATCGGGATGCCCATCGCGGCGGCGAGCGCGAGGAGCTTGGCACTGCCGACGAGCGCGTTCGCCATGCCGCCGCCCCTCTCGCCCACCGGCGCGGGGAGGTGGGTGAAGAAGTCGAGGGACACGGCCGCCGCACCCTGCCAGGCGACGTAGCCGAGCAGGAAGAAGAGGATGCCGAGGGTGACGGCCGTGGCGGCGCCCGTCAGCGCGAACATCGTGCGCTCGACGACGCGGCGGCGCGTGCGCGTGGTCACGGGCGGGCGGCCTCCGGCGGGATCAAGAGCCGGGCGAGGGCGTTCACGGCGCAGGCGATGCCGAAGAGGACGAGCCCGATCTCGATGAGCGCGGCCAGGTACAGGTCGCCCGTGGCTTCCGTGAACTCGTTGGCGAGCACGGCCGCCATGGTGTGGGCGGGGGCGAACAGCGAGGCGCTGATCTCGGGGCGGTTCCCGATCACCATCGTCACGGCCATGGTCTCGCCGAGCGCGCGGGCGAGCGCCAGGACCACCGACCCGGCGATGCCCGAGCGGGCGTAGGGGAGCACCACGTGGCGCAGGGTCTCCCACCGCGTCGCGCCGAGCGCGAGCGCGGCGTCGCGCTGCGCCTGGGGGACGGCGAGCAGCACCTCGCGCGACACGGCGACGATGAAGGGCACGATCATCACGGCGAGCACCACCCCCGCCGTGGCGAGGCCCACCCCGTAGGTGGGGCCCGCGAACAGGGGAATCCAGCCGAGGGTGGCGGCGACCGGCGCGGTGAGCGTGCGCATGACCGGCACGAGCACGAAGATCCCGACGAGCCCGTAGACTACGCTCGGCACCGCGACCAGGAGCTCGATCAAAAACGCGAGCGGGTCCGCGACCGACCGCGGGAGCAGCTCGGCCAAGCACACGGCCGTGCCGAGGCCGAACGGCACGGCGAGCGCAAGCGCGAGCGCGGAGGTGACCACCGTCCCGTAGACGAAGGGCAGGGCGCCGAAGCGCAGGAAGACCGGATCCCAGGTCGACGTCCACAAGAACGACCAGCCGAACGCCTGCCGGGCCGCCGCCGACCGGCGGAAGAGCACGACCGCGATCAGGAGCGCGATCCCGACGACCGAGAGCGCGAAGCCGGCCGCCAGCGCCCGAAACGCCGGATCGCCGAGCCGCCAGCGGCGTCGCTCGCCGACGCGGAGCAGCGGCGGCGCGAGCGGCCGGGTCGCCGGCGGCTGAGGCGGCGTCGGCCGGCGGGCGATCACCGTCCGCCCCGGACCGCCCACCGGCGGCGCGACCGTGCCGACCTCCTCCACCGCTCAGGACCCGACTGCGATCCTCGCCAGCGCCTCCCGTTCGCGGGCGATCACCGAGGGCGGCAGTGGGGCATAGCCCAAGCCCGCGGCGAAGCTCTGGCCGTCGCTCAGCATCCAGTCGAGGAACTGCTTGAGGATCCGCCCCTTGTTTTCGTCCGGGATGCGGGTCGGGATCAAGAGCCAGGTGAAGCTCGCGATGGGATAGGCATCGGCACCCGGGGGATCCGTGATCGAGACGCGGAAGTCGGCGGGCATGTGAGCCGCGGCCGCGTCGGCCGCCGCTGTCACGCTGGCGAGCGTCGCCCCCACGAAGCGGCCGGCGCGGTTGCGCACGTCGCCGTAGGGCTGCTTCGTCTGCAGCGCGTAGATCAGCTCGACGTAGCCGATCGCATACGGGGTCTGGCGGACGAGACCGGCCACGCCCTCGTTGCCCTTGCCGCCGAGGCCGACGGGCCAGTTGACCGACGTGCCCCGGCCGACGCGCTTCGCCCACTCGGGGCTCACCTTGGCGAGGTAATCCACGAAGATGTAGGTGGTTCCGCTCCCGTCGGAGCGGTGCACGGGAACGATCGCGGCGTCGGGCAGCGGTGTCCCCGGGTTCGCCGCCGCGATCGCCGGGTCGTTCCAGCGGGTGACGGTGCCGAGGTAGATCCCCGCGAGCGCCTCGGGGGTGAAGTGGAGGGTGCCGGCGCCGGCGACGTTGTAGATCGGCACGACGGCGCCGAGGACAGTCGGCAGGTGGAGCAGCGGGACCTTCGCCTGGGCGAGCTGCTCGTCGGTCATGGGGCCGTCGCTTGCGCCGAAGTCGACGGTGCCCTCGAGGATCTGCCGGATGCCGCCCCCGCTGCCGATCGACTGGTAGTTGATCTGGGCCTCGGGGTTGCGCTTGTGGAACTCGTCGAACCACTTGGAGTAGAGGGGATAGGGGAAGGTGGCGCCCGCCCCGTTTACGAGGATCGCAGCGTGCGCCGCGGCGGCGCCCGCCGCCAGCACGCCCGCGATCGCCCACGACAGCCGTCTCGTTCTGTGCATGCTCACGCCTCCGGCCCGAGCATACCCGCCGGATGTTACGGGTCGGTGACGCCCGGATGAAGAGCCGCGCGCCCGTGGCTGGGCGCCCGCCCGGCCCTGTGCTATGGCGCGCGGCATGGCGGTGGCCCCCCGGCGCAATCTGCTCGCCCGCCTCCTTCCCGGCGGCGACGGCGAGCAGTTCTTCGACCTCTTCGAGCAGCACGCGGCCTTGACGCGCGAGGCGGCGGCGCTGCTCGCCGCGATGGTCCGGGACGGCGCCGACCCCGCGCGGCAGGCCGAGCGGGTGAAGGACGTCGAGCATCAGGGCGACGAGATCACCCACCGGCTGATCGAGCGGCTTCACTCGACCTACATCACGCCCCTCGATCGCGGCGACATCCATCGCCTGATCTCGCGGCTCGACGACGTGCTCGACCTCGTCTACGCGTCGGCGGAGCGCATCTGGCTCTACGACATCGTCGAGATGGAGGCCGAGGCCGGCGAGCTGGCCGAGGTGCTGCGGCGGGCGGTGGACGCCGTCGCGGCGGCGGTCCACGGGCTGCGCGACCTCCGCGACCGCACGACGCTCATTGCGCACTGCACCGAGATCAACCGCCTCGAGAACGAGGGCGACCAGTTGCTGCGGCGCGCGGTGGCGCGCCTCTTCCGCGAGCGGCGGGATCCCATCCACGTGCTCAAGTGGAAGGAGATCTACGACTACCTCGAGGAGGCCATCGACCGCTGCGAGGACGTCGCCAACGTGATCGAGGGCGTCGCCCTCGAGTACGCGTAACGCCCCCGGGCCCGCGCCGCCCGCCCATGCTCGTGCTCGTCCTGCTGATCCTCGTCGCCCTCGCCTTCGACTTCATGAACGGGTTCCACGACGCGGCGAACTCGATCGCGACCGTGGTCTCGACGCGCGTGCTCACGCCGCGCGTGGCGGTGGCCTGGGCGGCGTTCTTCAACTTCGTGGCCGCGTTCGGCTTCGGCGTCGCGGTGGCGACGACGGTCGGCACCGGGATCGTCCGGCCAGACGTCGTCGACCGGCCGGTGATCTTCGCCGGGCTCGCCGCGGCCATCCTCTGGGACGTGATCACCTGGTACTGGGGGCTGCCGACGAGCTCCTCGCATGCGCTGATCGCGGGCTTCGCCGGCGCCGGGGTCGCCAAGGCCGGCCCCGGCGTGCTGATCGTCCCGGCGCTGCTCAAGGTGCTGCTCTTCATCGTGGTCTCGCCGCTGATCGGGCTCGTTCTCGCCGCCGCGTTCATGCTGACCGCGCTGTGGCTCGTCGCGCGCGCCACGCCGCGGTTCGTCGACCGCGCCTTCCGCCGCCTCCAGCTCCTCTCGGCGGCCGCCTACAGCCTCGGCCACGGCACCAACGACGCGCAGAAGACGATGGGCATCATCGCCGTGCTGCTCTTCACCGCGGGCCGGCTCGGCCCGCAGTTCTACGTCCCGATGTGGGTGGTCCTGCTCTGTCACTTCACCATCGGGCTCGGCACGCTCTTCGGCGGTTGGCGGATCGTGCGCACGATGGGCATGCGCATTACGGCGCTCCAGCCGATCGGCGGGTTTTGCGCCGAGACCGCCGCGGCCATCGCGCTCTTCGGCTCGGCGGCCATGGGCATCCCGGTGAGCACGACCCACACGATCACCGGAGCGATCGTCGGCGTCGGCAGCATGCGGCGGCTCTCGGCGGTGCGCTGGGGCGTGGCGCGCAACGTCGTCGTCGCCTGGGTGCTCACGATCCCGTGCACCGCGGCGCTCGCGGCGGCGATCTACTTCCCCTTCCGCATCTTCTCGTAAGGAGGGGCCATGCGCATCGGCTTCATCGGTCTCGGCATCATGGGGGCGCCCATGGCGCGCAACCTCCTGCGCGCCGGCCACGCCCTCGTCGTCTACGGTCGGACGCGGGCGCGCGTCGACGCGCTCCTCGCCGCGGGGGCCACGGCGGCGCCGTCGCCCGCGGCGCTCGCGGCCGAGGTCGACGCGGTGGTGACGTCGCTGCCCGATACGCCCGACGTCGAGGCGGTCTACACGGGCGAGCAGGGCGTACTCGCGGGGGCACGGCCAGGGCTGCTCGCGATCGACACGAGCACGATCGCCCCCGAGGCGGCGCAGCGGCTCGCGGCCCAAGCGGCCGCGCGCGGGGTGGCGTTTCTCGATGCGCCCGTCTCGGGCGGCGAGCAGGGGGCGATCGCCGGCACGCTCGCCATCATGGTGGGCGGCCCGGCCGAGGCGGTCGAGCGCGCGCGCCCGATCTTCGCCGCCATCGGCCGGCAGACGACCCACATGGGCGGCCCCGGGCAGGGCCAGGCGACGAAGCTCGTGAACCAGGTGATCGGCGCCGTCACGCTCGCCGCCGTCGCCGAGGGCATCGTGCTCGCGGCGCGCGCCGGGCTCGATCCCGCGCAGGTCGTGGCGGCCGTGGGCGGCGGTGCAGCGGCCTCGTGGATGCTCGCCAACTTGGGACCGCGCATGCAGCGACGGGACTTCGCCCCCGGGTTCATGGTGCGGCTGCAGCAGAAGGACCTCCGGCTCGCGCTCGCCGCCGCGGCGCGCCTCGGCGTGCCGCTGCCGACGACGGCGCTCGTCCACCAGCTCTTCGCCGCCGTGGAGGCGCACGGCGGCGGGGCGCTCGGGACGCAGGCGCTGGTGACCGCCCTCGAGGCGCTCGCCGGCGGCCCGGGCTTGCCTCGACCGCACCCGGGCGGGTAGGGGAGCGCATGCTGATCGACACGGGGCTCGTGAGCGGGGACCTGCGCGACGTCGCCGCGCGGGCGCGCGCCGCCGAGGCCATGGGCTACGACGGGCTCTGGACGGCCGAGGCGGGCCACGATCCGTATCTCCCCTGTGCGCTCGCCGCGACGGCCACCGAGCGCGTCACCATCGGCACCAACATCGCCGTCGCCTTCCCGCGCAGCCCGCTCGTCCACGCGCAGATCGCCTGGGATCTCCAGCAGGCTTCGCGGGGCCGCTTCGTGCTCGGGCTCGGCACGCAGGTGAAGGGTCACAACGAGCGCCGCTACTCGACGCCGTGGACCGCGCCGGGCCCGCGGCTGCGCGAGATGGTGCAGCTCATCCGGCACATCTGGGACGTCTGGCAGAACGGGACCCGCCCGGGCTTCGAGGGACGCTACTACCGCTTCAGCCTCATGACCCCCTTCTTCAGCCCCGCGCCGCTGCCGTGGCCGCACATTCCCATCTACGTCGCGGGGCTCAACCCCTACGTGTGTCGGCTCGCCGGCGAGCTCTGCGACGGCTTCCACCTCCATCCCTTCCACTCGATCAAGTACGTGCGCGAGACGGTGCTGCCGAACCTCGAGGCGGGGTTGCGCAAGGCGGGGCGCCCCCGCAGCGCCGTGGCGCTCGCCACCACCGCGTTCGTGATCACCGGCAAGGACCGGGACGCGGTCGAGCGGGCGAAGGGGCCCGTGCGCCAGCAGATCGCGTTTTACGCCTCGACGCGCACGTACGCGGGCGTCCTCGCCGCGCACGGCTGGGGCGAGGTCGCCAACCGCCTCAACGAGAAGGCGGCCGCGGGCGACTGGGCCGGCATGGCCGCGCTCATCACCGACGAGATGCTCGACGTCTACGCGGTCACGGGCACCTACGACGAGCTGCCCGACCGCATCCGACGGAAGTACGACGGCGTGATCGATCGGCTCGCGTTCTACGATCTCGGCGGGCGCAGCCCGGCCGAGGAGGCGGTCTGGCGCGAGCTGATCACGGCCTGCCGCGCCTGAGGAGACGCGGCAGGAGCGCCGGCACGCGGGCGGCGTAGCGGACGTACGCCTCGCCCAGGGTGCGGCGCAGCGCACGCTCCTCGAGCGGAATCTTGAGCGCCACGCCCGCCGCCGTCCCGAGCCCGACGCAGACGGTGGCGGGCGAGGGGTGCGCGCACACGGTGCCCGCGGCGAGGAGGAGGATGCCGAGGTAGATCGGATGGCGGACGCGGGCGTAGGGACCGTGGTCGACCACCTCGTGCCGGGCCCGCACGGCGATCACGTCGGACCAGAGCGCGCCGAGGGCGCGCCGGGCGCAGAGGTGGAGCGCAGCCCCCCCGGCGACGAGCAGCACGCCCGCGGCGGCAAGCAGCGGCGTGCCCCCCCAGCGTCCCGTGCGTCGCTCCACCAGGAGGACCGCGGCCACCGTGGCCGCGAGGTAGAGGAGGCGCACCGGGGCTGGCAGGCGCCGGAGGCCGGCCACCACGGCACCGTAGGCGGCGCGCGCATCGCGCTCGTACCGCTCCCGGCGCGCGTTGTCGAGCGCGACGATGGCCCAGCCCGCTGCGACCGCGGCATCGGCGAGGGACGGCACGGCGGGAGACGCTCTAGGGCCCCCGGGCCGCGCCGTCAATCGGCTTGCGGGCGGCGGGCCGGTCTGCCAACAGGGAGGCATGGCCGTCCTGCGCGTCGCCCGGCTCGGGCATCCGGTGCTGCGTCGCGTGGCAGCGCCCGTGCCGCCGGAGGGCATCGGGGCGCCCGAGGTGCAGCGGCTCATCGACGACATGCTCGAGACCATGGCCGAGTACGACGGCGCCGGCCTCGCCGCGCCCCAGGTGCGGGTCTCGAGCCGCATCGTGGTCTACGGCGTGGAGGCGAACCCCCGCTACCCCGATGCCGAGCCCGTGCCGCTCACCGTGCTCGTCAACCCCGAGGTGACCCCGCTCACCGAGGAGGAGGCCGAGGACTGGGAGGGGTGTCTCAGCCTCCCCGAGCTGCGCGGCCGGGTGCCGCGCCGCACGCGGGTGCGGGTCGAGGCCTGGGGGCGGGACGGCCGGCGGCTCGGCTTTACGGCCGAGGGGTTCCACGCCCGCGTCGTCCAGCACGAGTGCGACCACCTCGACGGGATCGTCTACGTCGACCGCATGCGCTCGATGCAGACGCTCGCCTTCGTGGACGAGCTGCGCCGCCATCCGGCGATCTAGCTACTCGAGGCGCATCCCCTTCGGCACGACCACGATGCCGCCCTCGCTCACCGTGAAGCGGCGGCGGTCGACCTCGAGGTCGAAGCCGATGCGCGTGCCCGGCGGAACGACGACGTTCTTGTCGACGATCGCACGGCGGATGCGTGCATGCCGCCCCACCTCGACGCCGTCGAAGAGCACGGACTCGCTCACCTCCGCGAAGCTGTTCACGCGCACGCGCGGCGAGAGGATCGAGCGGTCGACGTGTCCGCCGCTGATGATGCAGCCCTCGGAGACCATCGAGTCGGTGGCCATGCCCATGCGATTGCGCTCGCGATCGGCGAACACGAACTTGGCCGGCGGGCTCGGGTAGTAGGCGGAGTAGATCGGCCAGGCGGGGTTGTAGAGGCTGAAGACCGGCGAGACCGACACGAGGTCGGCCGAGGCCTGCCAGTAGGCGTCGATAGTGCCGACGTCGCGCCAGTAGCCGCGCTCGGCCTCGCTCATGCCGGGCACGCTGTTGGTGGAGAAGTCGTAGGCATAGACCCGGTGCGTGGCGATGGCGCGCGGCAGGACGTCGCGGCCGAAGTCATGCGTCGAATCGGGGCGGGCGGCGTCCTGCGTGACGGCGTCGACGAGGACGTCCGTCGTGAACACGTAGAGCCCCATCGAGGCGAGCCGCGTCCCGCTCGCCTCGGGCGCCGGGGTGGGCTTCTCGACGAAGCCCACCACGCGCCGCTCGGCGTCGCACTCGACGATCCCGTAGCGGTGCGCGTCGGCCGCGGGGACGGGGATGGCGGCCACGGTGATGTCGGCGCGGCGCTCGGCGTGGAACGCCAGCATCTGGCGCACGTCCATCTTGTAGATGTGATCGGCGCCGAAGACGCACACCCAGCGGGGCCGCTCGTTCGCGACGAGGTCGAGGTTCTGGAAGACGGCGTCGGCGCTCCCCCGGAACCACTGACGGCCGACGTTCTGGCTCGCGGGGACCGGGGCGACGTAGTGCCCGAGCTGCTGCGCGAGCTGCCAGCCGCGGGCGAGGTGCTGCATGAGCGAGCCCGCCTTGTACTGGGTGAGCACATTGATCTTGAAGATGCCCGAGTTGACGAAGTTCGAGAGCACGAGGTCGATGATGCGGTAGCGGCCCCCGAAGGGGACGGCGGGCTTGGCCCGGTCGCGCGTGAGCGGATGGAGCCGCTTGCCCTCGCCGCCGGCGAGAATCATCGCGAGGACGTCGGACGCCAACACCGAGACGCATAGCACGTCCCCGCTGCGGCGGGAACCTCACCCCGCCACGTGCGTGGCGGAGAGCCGTGGCATCTCGAGCGTCACGGTGAACGTCGAGCCCACGCCGGGCGTGCTCTCGACGGCGATCGTGCCGCCGAGCAGGTCGACCAAGCGCTTGACGATGTGCAGGCCCAGGCCGACGCCGCCGAAGCGACGCGTCGTCGAGCCGTCGGCCTGGCGGAACATCTCGAAGATCACCGGCAGATCGGCCGCCGCGATGCCGATGCCCGTGTCCTGCACGGTAAACGTCATCGTGCTCCCGGGCCCTTCGACGGCCGTCACCGTGACCGTGCCCGTGCTCGTGAACTTGAGCGCGTTGCTGGCGAGGTTCTTGAGGATGGTCTTGAGCTTCGCGCGATCGGTGAGGACCGGTTCGCTGCCGAGGGGCTGCGCCCAGCGCACCGTCACGCCCGGAGCGGCGAGCGGCTCGAGCTCGCGCGCGAGCTCGGCGAAGAGCCCCGCGAGCGCCACGGGCTCGAGCGTCAGTCGCTCGCGGCCGGTCTCGAGGCGCCCGAGGTCGAGGGTGGCGTTCACCAGCTCGAGCAGCTCCATCCCGCCGCGGCGGATGCGCTCGAGGGTGTCGCGCTGCGGCGGGGTGAGCGCGCCGAACGATCCGTCGAGGAGGAGGTCGGTGTAGCCGCTGATCACGTTGAGCGGCGTGCGCAGCTCGTGCGACATGGTCGAGACGAACTCGCTCTTGAGCCGGCTCGCCGCCTGCAGCTCGGCGATGAGCCGCGCGTTCTCGAGCGTGACGGCGAGCGCCCCCGCGATGCCGAGGAGCAGCCGGCGCTGGCGCGGCGTGAAGGGGCCGCGGCGCTCCCGGTAGCCCACCGCGAGAAAGCCGATCGTGCGCGTGCCGCGCGTGATGAGCGTGGTGAGCGAGGAGGCGATGCCGATCTGGCGCAGCACATGGGGCGGCAGCAGCGTCTGCTCGTCCACGTCGGCGATCTCGATCACCTCGCCCGGCCTGAGCGCCTCCAAGAACGCGAGGCGCCCGCGGGGCAGCTCGAGCTGCCCCAGGCGGTGGCTCAGCTCGGGGGGCGAGCCCGCGGTCGCGGCGAGCACGAAGGCCTGGCGCTCCTCGTCGAGGATGCGCGTGCGACACCAGTCGCAGCCGAGCTCGGCGGCGACCATCCGGTTGACCTCTTCGAGCAGGTTCGGGGCGTCGAGGTGGGCCCCCAGGGCCTGCGTCATGCGCAGCAGCGCCGCGGTGATCTCGGCCTCCTCATGCTCCCGCGCGCGCGCCTGTTCGAGGCGCCGGCGATCGACGAAGGCCTGGCGGCGGTAGCGGTCGAGGTAGGAGGCGCTGCACACCGAGACGACGGTCCCGGTGAGCAGGGCGAGGAGCGTGAAGACGCCGTCGTCGGCGGTCGCGAGCGCCGGCAGCGTCGCGACGAAGCCGGCGAACGTGGCGCCGGCGACGACGAGCTGGGCCCAGGGTCCCCACGGCATGAGGACGGCACCGCCCATGAGCAGCGTGACGTCGGCCATGGCGAGGCGCGGCGCGGCTCCGCCGACGCTCGCCTGGTAGCCGTCCATCTGCACGGCGAGCGTCGCCAGGAGGAGAACGGCGATCGGCAGACCGACGCGCCGGCCGGGGGCGGCGCGGCAGAGGAGGGTGGCGATCAGGCAGGTGCACGCCTCGAGGCCGTACCACAGGGCCGCTGCGGCCCGGCGGCGCGGGTCGGCGGCGATCTCGAGCAGGACCGCGCCGCCGACGAAGACGAGGAAGAGCACTGTCGCGAGCGGCACGCGCGCGCGGAGGAGGCGGTCGGTCTCGGCGTGATAGGCCGGCAGCCAGGGCTCGTCGCCCGCAGCCGGCTGCCCCACGTCCCGCTCGCGCTCTGCCACGCCCTACCATCGGCCGGTGCGGGCGTTTCCTTAAACGCCCCACGCGGCTTGGCCGCGCCGGGGGCGCCGGGTATCGTGCGCGGGTGATCCGAACGGCGGACGCCGTGGTGGTGGGTGGCGGGCTCATCGGCTGTGCGGTGGGGCGCGAGCTCGCCCGCCGCGGCGCGCGCGTCGCGATCGTCGAGCGCGGCGCGCTCGGCGCCGAGGCGAGCACGGCGGCGGCCGGCATGATCGCGCCGCAGGCGGAGAGCCCCGGGCCGGGGCCGCTCTTGCGGCTCGGGGTCCTCAGCCGCGCGCGCTATCGCGCCTGGGTCACGGCGCTCGCGGAGGAGAGCGGGGTCGATCCCGAGTACCCGGCGAGCGGGATCGTCTACGTCGCCCTCGACGCCGGCGACGAGCGCGTGCTCGCGGCCCGCGCGCGCTGGCAGCGGGCGGAGGGGCTCCGCGTCGAGCGGCTCGCGGCGCCCGCGGCGCGCCGGCTCGTGCCCGGGCTCGCGCCCCGGGTGCGCATGGCGCTGCACTTCGTCGACGATCACCCGATCGACAACGCGCGCCTGGTCGTGGCCGCGGCGCGGGCGGCGCAGCGCGCCGGCGCCGCACTCCTCGTCCACACGCCCGCGCTCGCCGTCGTGGCGCGTCGCGGCCGGGTCGCCGGCGTCGAGACGTCCGCCGGCACGATCGCGGCGCCGGTCGTCGTGAACGCCGCGGGCGCGTGGGCAGGGACGCTCGGGCTGCCCGCGGGGGTGCGACCGCCCCGCGTCTTCCCGGTGCGCGGGCAGATCGTCGTGCTGCGGGGTGCCCCCGGAGTGCTCGCCCGACCCGTCTACTCGCGTCGCGGCTACGTGGTGCCGCGCGCCGACGGTCGCGTGCTCGCCGGCAGCACGCTCGAGCGCGCGGGCTTCGAGAAGCGCGTCACCGCGGGTGCCGCGAGCGCGATCCTCGCCGCGGCGCTTGCGATGGTGCCGGGGCTCGCCGCGCTCACGGTCGAGCGGACCTACGCGGGGCTCCGGCCGGGCACGCCCGATCAGCTTCCGCTCCTCGGCCCTGCGCCCGACCTGCCCGGGCTCTTCTACGCGACGGGCCACTACCGCAGCGGCATCCTGCTTGCCCCGGTCACCGCCGAGGCGATCGCCGACTTGGTCCTCGAGGGGCGCACCGCCCTCCCCGTGGCCGCGATGCGCCCGCGCCGCGGCCGCTAGCCCACGACCACCTCGACCTGCTCGCGCCCGAAACCCGCCTCGGCCACGACCTCGACCGGGCGCGCGAGCATCGCGGCGAGCGCATCGATCGTCCGCCGTCGGTTGGCGGCGAGGAACGCCGCCACCTCGGGGTGGACGTGCACCGTGAGGCCGCGGTCCAACTCCGCCTGCGCACCGGCGCGCCGGGCGCGGCGCAGGGCCTCGTAGGCGAGCGCCTCGGTCGAGCGCACGCGCCCAGTGCCTTGGCAGTGGGGGCAGGGGGTGGTCAGGAGCTGTCCCAGGCTCTCGCGGGTGCGCTTGCGGGTCATCTGGACGAGGCCGAGCTCCGAGATGCGGAGCACGGTCGTCCGGGCCTTGTCCTTCCGCGCCTCCTCCTGGAGCGCATCGAGGACCTTCTTGCGGTTGGCGGCCGACTCCATGTCGATGAAGTCGATCACGATGATGCCGCCGATGTTGCGCAGCCGAAGCTGCCGGACGACCTGCCGCGCCGCCTCGAGGTTGGTGCGGAGGATCGTCTCCTCCTGGTCCTGCTTGCCGACGTAGCGGCCGGTGTTCACGTCGACGGTGGTGAGCGACTCGGTCTGGTCGAAGATGAGGTACCCGCCCGACTTGAGCCACACCCGCCGCTCGAGGGCGCGGGCGATCTTGCCCTCGATGCCGTGCTGCTCGAACAGCGGCGTCGTGCCCTGGTAGAGGTGGATCCGCCCGGCGAGGCGCGGCATGAGCGCGCGCGCGAAGTCGAGCGCGCGCGCGTACGCCTCCGGGCTGTCGATGACCAGCCGGTCGACCTCGCTCGTGAAGAGGTCGCGCATCGTGCGCAGCACGAGGTCGAGGTCGCGGTGGATGAGGGCCGGCGCCGGGGTCGCGGCGGCGGTGCGCTGCACCTGCTCCCAGAGGCGGGTGAGGAAGCGCACGTCGTCGTGGATCTCCTTCTTGGTGGCCCCTTCGCAGGCCGTGCGCACGATGAGCCCGCCGTCGGCGGGCCGCTCGGCCTCGACGATCGCCCGCAGCCGCTCGCGCTCGGCCGGATCCTCGAGGCGGCGGGAGATGCCGAGATGGTGCGTCCCCGGCATGTAGACGAGGTAGCGTCCCGGCAGCGAGACGTGGGCGGTCACGCGCGCGCCCTTGCTCCCCATCGGCTCCTTCGCCACCTGCACGAGGATCTCGTCGCCCTTCGTGAGCCGAGTCTCGATGGGGGGCGTGTCGCGCGGCGCGCGCGGGCTCGCGTCGAGCAGCTCGGAGGGCTCGCCGCCGGCCTCGGCGGCCACCTCGGGGGGCAGCGCGCCGGGGGCGCCCAGGTCCGAGACGTGGAGGAAGGCCGCCTTCTCGAGCCCGATGTCGACGAACGCCGCCTGCATCCCCGGCAGCACGCGCACGACCTTGCCCTTGTAGATGTTGCCGGCGATGCCCTCCTCGCTGCGATGCTCGATCCAGAGGTCGACGAGCGTCGTCTCCTCGAGGACGGCCACGCGGGTCTCCCAGGGCGCGACGTTGATGAGGATCTGCTTGCCCACGGCTCGCTACGCCGGGGCGCCGCCGAAGCGCGTGGCCACCTTGTGGACCCGGAGCAGTGCGCGCGTCTGCGGGGCGAGGCCGAGCAGCTCGCCGAGGAACACCTCGGGCCTGAGCGTCTCCTCGCGGCCGGCGGCCATCTCGAGGGCGAGACGCGTCGGGCCTTTGAGCGCGAGGCCGCGCACCACCCGGCGCGCGTCGACCGTGCGCTCGCCGCTGCGGGTGCGCTTGCGCACCGGAAACGCGGCGGACGCCGCAAAGCGCCTAACGGCCTCGGCGACGGCCTCGGACGCCAAGGGCGTGTCGAGGCCCTCCAGGTCGACCTCGTAGGCGAAGGCCGCCACGCTCCGGTCGATGCTGGGTGCCGAGACGGGCACCTCGGCGATGTCGAGCGGCTCGAGCCCCCGGGGCAGCTCGGCGGCGAGCCGCGCCGCGACGGCGGGCGGGTCCTGCGCCTCGGTGAGCTCGAGGTCGAGGTACTCGTCGTCGCTCGAGGTGCCGAGCGGCAGCGCGGGGCCGAAGGAGAGCCGCGGCAGCGGGTGATGGCCCGCGGAGAAGGCGAGCGGCAGGCCCGCGCGGCGTGCGGCGCGCAGCATCACCGTGCCGAGCTCGCGTCCGCCCAAGAAGCGGGCGGCGCCGACCTTGCGGTAGCGCAGCCTGAGCCGCTGCACGGCCGGAGCGGCGGTGGCCGGAGCGAGCGAGGACGGCACCGCACGGAGCCACTCCTCGGCGTTCCCCTCCCCGGCGTCCGCCGCGGGACCGGGCGCCGCGAGCGCCGCGGGCAGCGGGGTCGTCTCCGCCGGAGGCGGCGCGGGGCCGTGGGGCCGGCGCGCGCGCTCGCGCCCCTCGCGCCAGGCGCGCGTCTCCCACCCCTCGCCGACGACCGCCTCGGCCCAGGGGGCGATCTGCCCGCCGCGGTGGTCGCCGCCCTTGGCGCCGCTTACGTGGTAGTCGACGTTGCGCACGCGGCGGAAGTCGCACGCGCCGCAGTAGGTGCAGCGCTCGATCGAGCAGTCGGGCGTGAGGCGGCCCTCGACGGCCCGCGCGAGTTCCTGGCGGAGGAAGCGCTTGCTCACGCCGGCGTCGAGGTGATCCCACGGCAGCACCTCGTCGAGCGGCCGGCGGCGGAGGTAGAAGGCGGGATCGAGCCCGTGCTCGGCGAGCACCGCGAGCCAGAGGTCGAAGCGGCAGCGGTCCGACCAGCCGTCGAAGCGGGCGCCGCGGCGCTGTGCGGTCTCGAGCACGTCGGCGAGCCGGCGGTCGCCGCGGCCGAAGATCCCCTCGAGCAGCGTGAGCCGCGCATCGTGCCAGCGAAACTCGATGCCGCGGCGGCCGAGCTCGCGGCGCAGCAGCGCCTGGCGGGCGCGGGTCTGCTCGAGGTCGAGCTGCCCCGCCCACTGGAAGGGCGTGTGCGGCTTCGGCGAGAAGGTCGACACGCTCGCGGTCACGGCGAGCCGACCGCCGGCGGCGTCCCGGACCCGGGCCGCGAGCTCGGCGATGCCGCGGACATCCTCCTCGGTCTCGCTCGGCAGCCCGATCATGAAGTACAGCTTGAGGCTCCGCCACCCGAGGTCGGCGAAGAGCCGGGCGGCGGCGAGGAGGTCCTCCTCGCGGTACTCCTTCTGGATGACGTCGCGGAGCCGCTGCGTGCCGGCCTCGGGGGCGAGCGTGAAGCCGGTCTTGCGGACGCGACGGATCTGCTCGAGGAGGCGCGGCGAGAGCGCGTCGACGCGGGTGGAGGGGAGCGAGACCGCGACGCGGGCCGGGGTGAGCTCGTCCATGAGCGCGCGGAGGAGGGGGTTGACGCCGCTGAAGTCCCCGGTGGAGAGCGAGAGCAGGGAGACCTCCTCGTATCCCGTGCGCGCGACGAGCGCGGCCGTGTCGGCGGCCAGCCGCTCGGGATTGCGCTCGCGCAGCGGCCGGTAGACGTACCCCGCCTGGCAGAAGCGGCAGCCCTTCACGCAGCCGCGCATCACCTCGACGCTCGCGCGGTCGTGCACGACGTCGATGTTGGGGACGATCGGATCGGCGGGCGGGCGGAAGGTGTCCAAGTCGACGAGGACCCGCTTGGCGACCCGCGGGCGCGCGGGGTCGAGCGGCACGATCTCCGCGAGCGTCCCGTCGGCGCGATAGCGCGGCGCGAAGAACGCCGGCACGTAGACGCCGGGGACGGCGGCGAGCGCGGCGAGGAGCGCCCGGCGGTCCTCGCCATCCCACGCGCGCACCACGTCGACGATCTCGCCGATGGCCTCCTCGCCGTCGCCCAGCAGCACGCCGTCGAGAAACGGCGCCAGCGGCTCGGGGTTGAACGCGCACGGCCCGCCGGCGATCACCAGCGGGTCGCCCGGCCCCCGCGCCGCCGCGCGCAGCGGCACCCGCCCGAGCTCGAGCATGGTGAGGAGGTTCGTGTAGGTGAGCTCGTACTGGAGGCTGAAGCCGATCACGTGGAAGTCGGCGAGCGCGAGGCCGCTCTCGAGCGAGACGAGCGGCAGCCCGTGCGCGCGCAGCAGCGCCTCGAGGTCGGGCCAGGGCGCGTAGACGCGCTCGGCGGCCACGTCCGGGCGGCGATTCAGGATCTCGTAGAGGATCTGGAGGCCGAGGTGGGACTGGGCGATCTCGTAAACCTCCGGAAACGCGAGCGCAAACCGCAGCGGCGTGCGCTCGAGGTCCTTGCGAACAGCACCCCGCTCGTTGCCGAGGTAGCGCCCGGGCTTCTCGACCAGCGGCAGGAGGCGCTCGTACTCCGCCCGGTAGGTACGCAGCATGCGGGAGGCGGGAGTATAGGAAGGCGCGCCCGCCCCCGCAATCGCGCTTGCTCGCGCATCGGGCGTCCCCTATGATGCCGTCGATGTTCGGCATGGGGCTCGGGGAGCTGCTCGTCGTGCTCCTCATCGTGCTCGTGGTCTTCGGGGCCGGGCGGCTGCCGGAGGTCATGGGCAGCCTCGGCAAGGGCGTGCAGGCGTTCAAGAAGGGCCTGCGCGAGCCCCCCGAGATCGACGTCACGCCCGAAGGGTCGGACGCTTCCGCGAAGAAGCGCGAGGGCTAGCGCGGCCGCACGGCGGCTTCCTGCGCGAGGGCCGCGCCGCCGCTGCGTCGGCGTCCCTGCACCGCCACCACCTCGGCCGAGAACTCCTTGAGATCGGGCGGCGGCTCGAGGAAGACGATCTGGAAGCTCGTCTGCTCGCCGGGACCGAGCGCCCAGTCCTTGGGCGGCTCGAGGGTCTGGAGCAGCGCGATCTCCCGCGGGGAGAGATCCTCGACGCTGCGCGGGGCCGTGCCGCAGAAGATCACCTGCCGCTGCTCGCGCGCACCGACCAGCCGCCCCTCGATCTGGATGCCGCGCACCGCCACCGGGGCGTTGTTGACGGCGACGCCGGAGATCACGAAGACGAGCTGGTCGTTCTGCACCCGGCGATAGACGCCCTGCACGTCGGCGAGCTGGATGCTGTCGGGGCTCATGCGGGTTTCGGTGAGCCGGGGTCCCAGAAAGGGGACGCGGCCGAGCAGCGTCGTGGCGGTCCGGGGGTGCGTATAGAGGTAGACCGAGAGCACCCCGTAGAAGAGCGTGACGAGCGCGAGCGCACGCCCCGCAAAGCGCGCGGGCGTCACCGCGGCCCCGACCTCCGGCGCCCGGGCGGGCGGCGGCGGGTCGTCGGCCGCCGTCTCCTCCGGCTCCCCGAGGGTGAAGCCCGCCTCGTCGTCCTCGTCGTCGAGCGCCAGCGGCGCCGCGCGGCGCCGGCGGGCTCCCTCGTCGCGGAAGACGAGCCCGCAGCGCGCGCACCGGTAGGTGACCTCGGCCCCGTCGCGCGCGTGTGCCGGCCGGCGGTAGCGGGTGCGACAGCGCGGGCAGAGCACGGTCACGGCGAGGACGCCTTGCCCCCGCCGAACCCGAGCAGCCGCATGAGGAAGCTCGACCGCGCCCCGCCGACGAAGCCCTGCGCCTCCTCGTAGAGGCGCGGATCGTTCACGAGGCGGCCCAAGGTGCCCTGCCCGCGATTCACCTTCTCGGCGATGGCGGCGAGGTTCGCGAGCGCGGCATCGAGGTTGCCGAGCACGCGCTCGCCGAGGTGCGGATCCTCGAAGAGCCGGGGGAGCGCGCCGTTGCCGCGGCTCAAGCGTTCGGCGAGGTCGTCCAACGCGCGCGCCGCGTGCGTCGCGTCGGCGAGCAGCCGCCGGCCCTCGGGTGTGTTGCGCACGAGATGGCCGACGATCCCCTCCCCGCGGTCGACTCGCTGGAGGATGCTCGCGAGCGAGCGGCTCGTGCTCGCGAGGTTGGCCATCGAGCGCTCGAGGTCGGCGAGGGTCTGCTCGCCCATCTCCTTGTTGCGGAGCATGGCGCCGAGGAGCCCCTCGCCGCGCTGGATCGAGCCGAGCACGTCCTTCAGCTGTGCGGTCACCTCGGCGATGTTGGTGACGATGTCGCCGCTCTGGCCGAAGAGCGCCTCGTAGTCGATCGGGTCGATCGACGGGATGATGCCGCCGGGTGCCAGCGGCGGCGCCTCGGTGGTGCCCGGCGTGAGCTCCACGTAGCGGTCGCCGAGCAATCCGAAGGTGCGGATGCTGGCGAGCGTGTCTTCGCGGATGCGCGGCGCGACGTCGCTGTTCACCTCGACCGTGATCTGGATGTAGCGCGCGGCGGGGTCGGAGGGGAACCGCATGTCGGTGACCGAGCCCACGCTCACCCCGCTCAGGCTGACGAGCGCGCCCTGCTGGAGGCCATTGGTGCGCGCGAAGTGGACCTCGTAGGTGACCTTGCGCTCGAAGAGATGCTGCTGCTGCCCGAGCGTGAGGATCGTCGCCATGAAGACGACGAGCGCCGCCGCTACGAGCAGGCCGACCTTCGTCTGCTTCCCCATGATCAGGCGGCGGTGAGGAACTCGCGCAGGAAGGGATCGGTCGTGCGTCGGGCCTCGTCGACGGTGCCCGCGAAACGGATCCGTCCCTCGTGCAGGAAGGCGATGCGGTCGCCCACCAGGAAGGCGCTGGCGAGATCGTGGGTGACCACCACCGACGTGAGGCCGAGCCGGCGCTGAAGCTCGCGGATCAGGTGATTGATCTTGGCCGCGACCACGGGGTCGAGGCCGGTGGTGGGCTCGTCGTAGAGCAGCGCCTGCGGCTCGAGCACGAGCGCCCGGGCGAGCGCCGCGCGCTTGCGCATGCCGCCGGAGAGCTCGGCGGGCATGAGGGCCTCGGTTCCCGCGAGGTCGACCATGGCGAGCACGCGGCGGACGCGGACGGGCACCTCGGCCGGCGGGCAGAGGCGGTGCTCGCGGAGCGCGTAGGCCACGTTCTCGCCCACGGTGAGCGAATCGAAGAGCGCCCCCATCTGGAAGAGCATCCCCACCTTCCGCCGCACGGCGACGAGCCCCTCCTCGTCGAGCGCCCCGAGCGCCTCGCCGTCGACCGTGACCTCGCCCGCGTCGGGGCGCAACAGCCCGTTCATGTGCTTGAGCAGCACGCTCTTGCCGCTGCCGCTGCCGCCGAGGATCACCAGCGTCTCCCCGGGGAGCACGTCGAGATCGACGCCGCGCAGCACGGCCTTGCCGTGGAACTGCTTTTCGAGCGCGCGGCAGCGGATGTACGGGGTGCGGGTCACGCGGCGAGAAAGAGCTTGGTCAGGAAGAAGTCCGAGATGAGCACGGTGATCGAGGCCACGACGACGGTCGTCGTGGTGGCGCGGCCCACGCCGTCGGCGCCCCCGGTCACCGTGAGCCCGTTGTGGCAGGCGATGATGCCGATGAAGAACGCAAAGAAGAACGACTTGCCGATGCCCGAGACGACGTCGTTGACGACGAGCACCTGCAGCAGGGAGTGCACGTAGAAGTCGGCGTCGACGTGCAGCTCGGTGACGCTCAGCACGAGGCCCCCGAGCACGCCCACGAGGTTGCCAATCACCGTGAGCGCGGGCAGCATGACGAGGATCGCGAGGAGCCGCGGCACGACGAGGTTGCGCACGGGGCTCGCCCCGAGGGCCCGAATCGCGTCGACCTGCTCGGTGACCGCCATCGAGCCGAGCTCGGCGGTGATGCCGGCGCCGACGCGGCCGCCCACCATGAGCGCGGTGAGCACGGGGCCGAGCTCGCGCAAGAGCGAGATGCCCACGATCCGCGAGACGAACATCTTCGCCCCGAAGCGCTCCATGTAGGTGCCGAGCTGGAGCGCCAGGACCATTCCGGTAAAGAGCGTGCTTAAGTTGACGATCGAGAGCGAGCGCCACCCGATCTGCTCGAGCTGGTCGAGCACGAGCCGCCATTCCGGCGGACGCTTGAGAATCGAGCGCACGGCGTCGCGCGCCAGGTAGGCCATCCCGCCGAGCGCGTCGACGGCCGTCGCCACGGCTGGCGGCAGGGCATGCGGGCGCATGCCGGCCTCCGCGGCACGTGCCCCCTCCGCCCGCACCATGATCGCGGACGAATATCGGCCGGGGTGGAGGCTGTCAAACGCGCGCGGCCTCCGCGCGCTCGATCGCCTGCCGCATGAGCCCGTGGAAGAGGAAGATGCTCACCAGCAGCGGCAGCACGTAGTAGGCGACCCGGAAGATGAGCACGGCGACCACTGCGCGCTCGAGCGGGACGCCGAGGCTCACGTACACGGCTGCCATCGAGCCTTCCATGATGCCGAGCCCCCCGGGCACGACGGAGACGAGCGAGCAGAGGAGCCCCACGCCGAAGCCGACGAGCACGAGCCCGAGGCCGATCGGCTGCCCGACGGCGCGGAAGGCGACCCAGAGGATCGCGAGCGTCAGGAACCAGTCGAGGGTGATCCAGGCGGCCGGGGCGAGCATCCGGTCCTTGCGTTGGAGGAGGAACGCGATGCCCTCGTCGAGGTTGTGCTGGAAGCGCCAGAGCCGGGCGCGCCTGGGCGCCCGCCGCGGCGCGACGCGGCGGAGTGTCACGTAGAGGAGGTGCGTGCCGCGCCGCAGGAGCCGCCGGCGCAGTCGGCGGCGGGCCACGAGGAGCGCGGCGAGCACGAGCAGCCCGACGAACGCCACGATCGCCGCGGCGGCGGCGAGAAGCGGGCCGCCGGAGAGCTCCCGGCGGCTCACGAGCGAGACGAAGCCCGCGAGGACGAAGCAGAGCAGCGTCGCGTTGGTGAGGAAGGTCTGGACGAGCGAGATCAGGACGGCGCGCCCCGAGGGCACGCCCTGCTGCGCGAGAAGGAACATGCGCACGGCGAAGCCCGAGAGCCCGGCGCTGGTCACCACGTAGTTCGCGGTGTTCGAGACGAACGTGAGCCGCAGCCACGTGCGGAACGAGAGCCGCGAGCCGGCGGCGTCGGCGATCCCCTGGTAGGACCGCGCCATCGCCGCGTAGGAGAGCAGCGTGAGCGCCATCGGCACGGCGAGCATCGCTGGCGGCACGCCGCGCGCCGTGGCGAGCAGCGCCCGCGCGTCGGTGAGCGCCACGAGCAGCACGAGGAGTCCGAGCCCGAGGCTCGCCGCCGCGGCAAAGAGCCAGCGGCGGCGGCGGGCTCCTGCGTCACCGGGGGAGCGGGGCAACGCGCTTGGCGATCCACCACGCGAGCGCGCCGAGAATGAAGCCGGCCGTCCCGCCGAAGATCGCCGCTCCGATGAGCGTGCGAAAGTCCGGCTGCACGGCGTTGCTCGTCCAGAAGACCACGGCCGTTCCCAGGACCGACGCAGTGGCATAGGTGAGCGCGCCGTCGGTGCTCGCAAGCGCGGGCCGGCGGTCGAAGGCGACCGCGACGGCGAGGAGCGCCGCCGCGGCGACGGCCAGCACGGGGAGGCTGGGCAGGGGATGGGCGTACGCCGAGAGCACGAGCGGCGGGGCGTTCTCGGGCTCGAGGGTGACGGCGGTGACGGCGAGATCGCCGCCGGCCGCGTTGGAAACGAGCTTGTGCTCGGCGCCGTGGGTCTGCCGCACGAGCGCCTGCCCACGGCGGCCGAGGCGCTGCGCCTTTACGGTTTCCTCGAAGCGGCCGCGCATCGTCTCGACGTGGTGCTCGGCATCTTCGAGCGTGAGCGTGTATGCCACGGGCACGGCGGCCCCGTTGGCCGCCTGGGCGAGCCGCCCCTCGACGAGCACGTCGACCGCCCGGTGGCCGCTCGCGGGGATCGTCAGCGGCAGGCCCGTGCCGTCGGGCCCGAGCTGTGCCCCCGCCACGAGCGGCGTGCCGGGAAAAAGCCGCGTGTGAAACGGCGCGTAGCAGAGCGCAAACCAGACGAGCGCAACCCCGGCCCCGACGAGTCGGTCGCGCGGCGCCGCTTTGGCGGCGAGCAGCGGCTGCTCGGCGATGAAGAGGAGGAGCACGAGCGCCGCGCCGATCGCCACGGCGAGCGCCGGGGCGGTGGCCACCGTCTCCGTCGCCGAGAGCGCCGCCGCGACCAGGATCGCCGCCACCGCGATGCCCGGCACGGCCCACGTTCTGAGCGCGTCGAGCACCAGGAGCTGCCAGACGCGCGGCGCGGCAGGGCGCTTCGCGACGACCGGCCGACGGGGAGAGGCGGTGGCCATGCCTGCCGGGGCGTATAGCGACGGCCGCCCGGACGGGCAAGGGGAGCGGGTCAGCCGCCCAGCTCGAGCATGCGCGTGAGCGCCCGCTCGGCACGGAGGCGGATCGGCTCGGGGACCGTCACCTCGGGGGCGAGGTCGCGCAGCGCGTCGCGCGTCGCCTCGAGGGTGATGAGCTTCATGTACTGACAGAGCTTGCAGCTCTTGTAGAAACGCTTGCCCGGCACCTCGAGGAGCAGCCGGTCCGAGAGGCCGCACTCGGTGACGATGAGGAACTCCTCGGCCGGGCTCTCCTTGGCATAGCGCACCATGCCGCTCGTCGAGAGCACCGCGTCGGCGAGCGCGAGGACGTCGCTGCGGCACTCGGGGTGGACGAGGATGCGGACGTGCGGGAGCGCCCGGCGCACGGCCGCGACCTGCTCGGGGGTGATCTGCTGGTGGACGTAGCAGGCGCCGTCCCAGGCGATGATCGTCTTGCGCGTCTGCGACTGGACGTAGGCGGCGAGGTTCCGGTCGGGCACGAAGAGGATGTGCTCGCTCGGCAGCGCCTCGACCACGCGCACGGCGTTGGACGACGTGCAGCAGGCGTCGCACTCGGCCTTCACGTCGGCGGTGGTGTTGACGTAGCCCACGACGGCGAGATCCGGGTGGACGGCGCGGAGCGCTGCGGCCCGGGCCGCGAGCTCCTCGCCCGTCACGCTGTCGGCGAGCGAGCAGCCGGCGCGCAGGTCGGGCAGGATCACGCGACGGGTGGGATTGAGGATCTTGGCCGTCTCCGCCATGAAGTGCACGCCGCAGAAGACGATCACCTCGGCGTCCACACGCGTGGCCTGGCGGGCGAGCTCGAGCGAGTCGCCCACGAAGTCCGCGACCTCGAAGATCTCGGGGCGCTGGTAGTTGTGGGCGAGCACGACGGCGTTGCGCGCGTGCTTGAGGGCCGCGATCTCGGCGATCGTGTCGGCGAGCGCAGCACAGCGCGCCGGCGTGTAGCTCGGGTCGCCGAGGGGCGCGAGCGTCGCGGCGAGCCCGGCGGCGGTGACCATGATTTTCCGTACACGCCGCTGGCGGGCGACGCAACTGCGCCGGCTCGGCGGCGTTGCCAAAGCCCGGCGTGCAGGGTAGGAGCGCCCCGATGGACTTCAGCCGCGTGGACACGGCGGCGGCGCTCGCGCGCGCCGGGCGGTTCCGGCCGCTCGCCGAGCGGGCGCTCGCCGACGAGCCGCTTGCGCCCGCCGAGGCGCGGGCGCTCATGGCGAGCCCGGACGCGGAGCTCGCGGCCGTCCTCTGGGCCGCCTATGCCGTGCGCCACCGCCACTTCGGCCGCACGGTGAAACTCTGTGTGCTGAACAACGCGCGCAGCGGGCTCTGCCCGGAGGACTGCGCCTACTGCTCGCAGTCCGCCGTGTCGACCGCCGACATCCCGCGCTACCGCCTGAAGCCCGTGGGCGAGCTCGTGGCCGCCGCGCGCCGCGCCGCCGCGGCCGGCGCCCGCCGCTACTGTATGGTCACGAGCGCGCGCGGGCCGAGCGCCGCGGACGTCGCCCACTTCGCCCGCGCCGCGCGCGCGATCCGCGCCGAGCTGCCCGACCTCGAGCTCTGCGTGTCGCTCGGCATCCTGGGTGAGGCGGCGGCGCGCGAGCTGCGGGCGGCGGGGATCGACTACGTCAACCACAACCTCAACACGAGCCGGCGGTTCTATCCGGCGATCTGCAGCACGCACACCTGGGAGGACCGGGTCGCCACGGTGACGAGCGCCCAGCGGGCGGGGCTCCAGGCCTGCTCGGGGGTGATCGTCGGCCTCGGCGAGACCGACGACGACCTCGTCGACGTCGCGACGGTGCTGGGCACGCTCGCCGTGCGCTCCCTCCCGGTGAATTTTCTGCATCCCATCGACGGGACGCCGCTCGCCGATCGGCCCCCGCCGCCCGTCGGCCGCTGCCTGCGGGCGCTCGCGCTCTTTCGCCTGACGAGCCCGCGCGCCGAGATCCGCGCGGCCGGTGGGCGCGAGCACGCGCTCGGCGCGGCGCAGGGGCTCGCGCTCTTCGCCGCCAACTCGATCTTCGTCGACGGCTACCTCACCACCCCGGGCCAGGCGCACGCCGCCGCCCGCGCGATCATCGCGGCGCTCGGCTTCGAGATCGAGCCGGGACCGGATGGACAGGTGCAGGCGAATGTGCTGTGAGGGGCCCGTGCAGGAGGAACGCATGTCGAACCGACCCTGGAACACACCGCTCGGCGCTCGCGAGGAAGAAGACGACGAGGACGTCCTCGACGAGGAGGACGAGATCGAGGACGACGAGGACTTCGACGACGAGGACGACTGGGACGAGGACGACGACGAGGAAGACGAGGACGAGTGAGGGTCAGCGTCCCGCGACGGTCATGCGGGCGATCTTGAGAGTGGGCGCGGCGCACGCCGAGCGGAAGCGGAGGTCGGTGCCGACCATCTCCACCTCGCGCAGCATGTCGAGGAGATTGCCGGCGATGGTCACCTCCTCGACGGGGTAGGCGAGCTCGCCGCCCTCGATCCAGAGCCCGGCGGCGCCGCGCGAGTAGTCGCCCGTGACGAGGTTGACGCCGAAGCCGATCAGCTCGGTCACGTAGAGGCCCGCGCGCACCGAGGCGATGATCGCCTCGGGCGGATGCGGGCCCGGCGCGAGGAAGAAGTTCGTCGGCGCCGCGCTCGGCGCATCGCCGGCGCTGCGGGCGGCGTGCCCGGTCGTGCGCAGCCCGAGGCGGCGGGCCGCGTAGGAGTCGAGGAGGTAGCTCTTGAGCACGCCCGCCTCGACCACCGTCAAGCGCCGCGAGGCCACGCCCTCGCCGTCGAAGGGGCGCGAGGCGAGGCCGCCGGGCTGCAGCGGGTCGTCCACCACGGTGACGGTGGGTGCCGCGATGCGCTCGCCGAGGCGCCCGAGGAGGAAGGACGCCCGGCGGTAGAGCGCCGGACCGGCGAGCGCGCTCGCGAGATGCCGCAGCAGGCTCGCCGCCGCCTCGGCCTCGAAGACGACGGGGCACTCCCGGGTCGCGATCTGGCGGGCGCCGAGGCGGCGCAGCGCGCGGCGGGCCGCCTCGGCGCCCACTTGGGCGGGCGCGTCGAGGGTAGCCAGGTGGCGGCCGGCCGTGTACCACCAGTCGCGCTGCATGGTGCCGTCGCGCGCGGCCACCGGGACGACCGAGAGGCTGAAGCTCGAGCCTGCGTAGCTGCCGACGAAGCCGTGGCTCGAGGCATAGGCCACGCGCCCGCTGCCGCCGCCGAACTCCGCCCCCTCGGAGTTGGTAATCTCCGGCGCGAAGGCCCGGGCGGCCTCCTCGGCTGTGCGCGCGCGCGCGATCGCCTCGGGGGGCTCGAGGCGCTCGACGGCCGGATCGTAGAGCCCGAGATCGGGCGGGGCTGCGCTCAAGTCGGCTGGGTCGGGAAGCCCCGCGTGCGCATCGGGCGCCGTCACCCGCGCGAGCGCGCAGGCGTTCTCGGCGAGCTCGCCCAGGGCCGCCGGCGAGAGGTCGCTCGTCGAGACGATGGCTGTCGACGCCCCGACGAAGACCCGCAGGCCGGCGCGCCGCTCGCGCGCGCGCCGCAGCTTCTCGACCTCGCCCAGACGGACCCCGACGCTGAGCCCGTCGCTGTCGCCGACGACCGCGTCGGCCGCGCGCGCCCCCGCCGCGAGCGCGCGCTCGACCAGCTCGCGGGCGACCGCCTCGATGTCGGGGGCCGCGCTCACGCCCGCGTGCCGCCGACGGTGAGCCCGTCGATCCGCACCGTCGGGAGCCCGACGCCCACGGGGACCGACTGCCCGTCCTTGCCGCAGGTGCCGATCCCCTCGTCGAGCGCAAGGTCGGCGCCCACGCGCGTGATGCGGGTGAGGACGTCGGGGCCGTTGCCGATCAGCGTCGCGCCCTTCACCGGACGAGTCACGCGGCCGCCCTCGATCAAGTAGGCCTCGCTCGCCGAGAAGACGAACTTGCCGCTCGTGATGTCGACCTGGCCGCCGCCGAAGGAGACGGCGTAGAGGCCGCGGTCGACCGAGCGCAGGATGTCCTCGGGCGCCTCCTCGCCGGCGAGCATGAAGGTGTTGGTCATGCGCGGCATGGGCACGTGGGCGAAGCTCTCGCGCCGCCCGTTGCCGGTTAGCGGCATCCCGAGCAGCGCCGCGTTGAGCCGGTCCTGGAGGTAGCCGCGCAGCACGCCCTTCTCGATGAGCACGGTGCGGCTCGTGGGCGTCCCCTCGTCGTCGACGTTGAGCGAGCCGCGGCGTCCCGGCAGCGTGCCGTCGTCCACTACCGTGCACAGCTCGGAGGCGACGCGCGTGCCGAGGCGGTCGGTGAAGGCCGAGACGCGCTTGCGGTTGAAGTCGCCCTCGAGGCCGTGGCCGACCGCCTCGTGCAGTAGGATGCCCGGCCAGCCCGGCCCCAGCACCACGGTCATCGTGCCGGCGGGGGCGTCGACGGCCTCGAGGTTCACGAGGGCCTGCCGCGCGGCCTCGCGCGCGAACCGCTCGGCGCGGCCGTCGGCGAGCGCGGTGAACGTCAGGCGCCCGCCGCCGCCGTAGGTGCCTTGCTGCCGCACCCCGCCGCGCTCGGCGATGCAGGTGATGCCGAGGTGGACGAGCGGCCGCACGTCGCCGACCACGCACCCCGCCGAGGTCGCGATCAGGACCACGCGATGCTCGATGCCGATCCCGGCGATCACGTTGGTCACCGCGGGGCTCACGGCGCGCGCGGCGGCGTCGATGCGGGCGAGGAGCGCCACCGCGTCGGCGAGCGGGGTCTCGATCGGCGGGGGCACGACCGGGTAGAGGTCGTGCGGCACGCGCGCGGGCATGAGCGCCGCGACGGCGGGCGCCGCGCTCCGGTCGGCGATGTGCTGCGCGGTGCGCGCCGCCAGCTCGAGGCGCTCGAGCGTCACCTCGTCGGAGTACGCATAGCCGGTGCGTGGCCCGGCGAGCACGCGCACGCCGACCCCCTGCTGGATGCTGCGCGTCGCCTTCTTCACCACGCCGTCCTCGAGCGAGGCGGTCTGCGTCACGCGGAACTCGAAGTAGCAGTCGGCGTAGTCCGCGCGCCGCCCGACCGCCGTGCCGAGGATGCGCTCGAGCGCCGCCTCGGAGAGGCCGTAGCGCTCGGTGAAGAAGCGCCGGGCGTCCAGCGGAACGGCCATGAGCGCGACGCTAGCAGAGGTCCGAAAGGGGCGCTACCGCACGGGTGGACAGCGCCACGCGGGCCACGGCATAATTCGCTGCTCAGCCCCACGATGGCGACCACTCCCGCGCGCGGCGTCCTGGCGGCGCTGCTCCCGGTCCTCGACGGCCCGGGACCGCTCGTCATCCTGCCGCACGACAACCCCGATCCCGACGCGCTCGCGAGCGCGGCGGCGCTCAAGTACCTCGTCTGCACCCTGCTCAAGAAGGACGCGCACATCGCCCTCGGCGGCATCGTCGGCCGCGCCGAGAACCGCGCCATGCTCACCTACCTCAACATCACGCTCGTGCCCGTGGGCGAGGTGTCCTTCGGGACCGACACGCGCGTCGCGCTCGTCGACACGCAGCCCGGCCGCTCGAACAACTCCCTGCCCGAGGGGGTCGTGCCCGCCGCGGTCATCGACCACCACCCCGCCTACGCCGACTATCCGGGCGTCCCCTTCCTCGATCTCCGCGAGCAATACGGTGCCACCTCGACCATCCTCACCGAGTACCTCCAGGAGTCGAAGCAGCCGATCGACGACAAGCTCGCGACCGCGCTCTTCTACGGCATCACCGCGGAGACCCAGGACCTCGGGCGCGAGGCGACCCCGGCGGACATCGAGGCCGCGCACTTCCTCTACCCCTACACGAACAAGCGGCGGCTCGCGAAGATCGAGAACGCGCGCGTGCCGCGCGAGTACTTCCGCGTCTTCCGCGACGCGATCGACCACGCCGTGCTCTACGACAAGGTCGTCGTGTCCCTGCTGGGCGACGTGCAGTATCCCGACATGGTGGCGGAGGTGGCGGACTTCCTCTTGCGGCTCGATCAGGTCGAGTGGGCGGTGGCGATGGGCACCTTCGACGGCTGCCTCCACTGCTCGATCCGCACGACCGATCGCGACGCCAACGCGGGCGATCTCCTCCAGCGGGTGCTCGGCGCGCGGGTCGCCGGGGGGCACGACATGATCGCCGGCGGACGCATCCCGGTGCCGGCCGACCTCGCCACGCGCGAGCGGGTGACCACCGCGCTGCGCGACCGTCTGCTGGCGGCGCTCGGCACATCGCCGGCGCACGGCAAGCCGCTCGCCTGACCGCGCTTTAGCCGAGCGCGTGGGCGATCTCGGCGGCGACCTCGGCGTCGGGCTCGTGCCGCCGCGCGGCCTCGAGCGCGGCGCGTGCCCGCCGCCCGCCGAGCCGGCCGAGGGCCCAGGCCGCGTGCCCGCGCACGAGCGGCTCGGGATCGTCGAGCGCGGCCACGAGCGGCGGCACCGCGTCGGGGTTGCCGCTGTTGCCGAGCGCCACGGCGACGTTGCGCAGGAGCCCCCGCCGCTTGGCGCGCGCGACGGCGGTGCGGCCGAAGCGAGCGCGGAAGCCGGCGGCGTCGAGGGCGAGCAGCGCCGGCAGGTGGGGCGCGAGCTCGTCTGCGGCCGCCGCATCGCGGGCCTCGCCGTTCCACGGGCAGACCTCCTGACAGACGTCGCAGCCGAAGATCCAGTTCTCGAGGGCCGGGCGCAGCGCGCGGGGGATGGCGCCGCGGTGCTCGATCGTGAGGTAGGAGAGGCAGCGGCGCGGATCCATCGTGTAGCCCGCTTCGAGCGCCCCCGTGGGACAGGCGCGCACGCAACGCGTGCACGTCCCACAGCGGTCGGCGGCGAGCGGCACGGCCTCGAGCGGCAGGTCGGTGAGCAGCTCGGCGAGCACGAAGTACGAGCCGGCGGCGCGGTGGAGCAAGAGCGTGTTGCGGCCGATCCAGCCGAGGCCGGCGAGCGCGGCCCATTCGCGCTCGAGCAGCGGCCCCGTGTCGACGTAGCCGCGGAAGCGCGCGCCGGGAAAAGCGTCGGCGAGGCGCCGGGCGAGCAGCGCGAGCCGGGCAGTCACCCGCGCGTGGTAGTCGGTGCCGGCGGCGTAGGCGGCGACGCGCCCGCGCAGCGTCGTGCGCCAGTCCTCGGGCGGCGGCGGCGGGGGTCGGTAGGGATGGAGGAGGCAAATAATGCCGCGTGCCCACGGGAAGCGGCGGCGGGGGTCCGAGCGCTCCTCGGGGCGCCGGGCGAGCCAGGCCATCTCGCCCGCCCGGCCCTCGGCGAGCCAGCGCTCGAGGTAGGCGGCGCGGGCGAGCGGTCGCAGCGGCGTCGCGCCCGCGTACGGAAATCCGCAGGCCCGGGCCAGCTCGGCGATGACCTCCTCGCGCGCGCGCATGGCCTCCTCTACCACGGAGGGCGTGCGCGCGGGCGCAGCCCTCGCCGCGGCGGATTCAAGTTCATCGCGCCGATGCCGATAGAGTTCTGCGAACGGCCGCCAGGGAGGGCCCGGAGGCCCGCGGCCCGGAAACCCAAGGAGGAAACGGTCCCATGGCACTGGACATCAACACCAACGTCGCGTCGTTGAACGCCCAGTTCAACCTCAACAAGACGCAAGGAGGCCTCAACCAGGCCATCCGGCGGCTGTCCTCGGGCCTGCGCATCAACCAGGCATCCGACGACGCGGCCGGGCTGGCGATCGCCGACCGGCTCGAGCGCGACCAGCGGGTGGCGGGGCAGGCCGTCCGCAACGCCAACGACGGCCTCTCGGCGCTCGCCGTCGGCGAGCAGGCGCTCGGCACCGACACCGACATTCTCACGCGGCTGAGCGAGCTCGCGACCGAGGCCGCCACCGGCACGGTGAGCGACGCCCAGCGCAGCGCGATCCAGCAGGAGTTCACCGCGCTGCTCTCGGAGATCGACCGCATCTCCGCGACGACGGTCTTCAACGGCGTGCAGCTGCTGAGCGCCGGCACGACGGTCACGCTGCAGATCGGGCTCGACAACACCGCGAACTCCCAGATCAGCTTCACCAGCGTCGACGGGTCGGTCTCCGGCATCCTCGGCGTGACCGCCTCCCAGATCGCGGTCTCGACGCAGGCCGCGGCGCAGTCGGCGCTCGTCAACCTCGCCTCGGGCATCGCGCAGGTCGCGCAGACGCGAGGCTCGATCGGCGCGGTGGAGAGCCGGCTTCTCACTGCGATCTCGAACCTCCAGGTCGCGCAGCAGAACTTCCAGGAAGCCGAGGGCCGCATCCGCGACGCCGACGTGGCGGCGGAGAGCGCGAACCTCGCCAAGAGCGAGGTGCTCCAGCAGGCGGGTGCCGCCGTGCTCGCGCAGGCGAACCAGCTGCCGAACCTCGCGCTCAAGCTGCTCGGGTAACGGGACCGGACTCTGGCGGGGGGGGCGCCCGGCAACGGGCGCCCCCGCGGCCGTTTCCGGGGCCGCCAGGGAGGGGCGACACCATGGCGAGCACGGGGTTGGTCACGGTCGGCGGTCTCGCCACCGGTCTCGACACCAACCAGATCATCAGCCAGCTCGTGGCCGCGGCGAGCGCGCCGGTCACGCTGCTCCAGAACCAGCTCGCCGCCGTCCAGGCGACGCAGTCGTCGATCGGCACGCTCGCCGGCGATCTCTCCGCGCTCGGCACGGCCGCGCGGACGCTCAGCACGGCGAGCGGCGTGCTCGTCCAGCGCGCCGCCTCGAGCGACGAGAGCGTGGTCACCGCGGCGGCGGGTGCCGGCGCCCAGAACGGCGCGGTGACCCTGAACGTCATCCAGCTCGCCCACGGCTCGACGGCCACCTCGAGCATCGGGCTCGCCGCGAGCTCCGACACGGTGGCCACCGGCCCCGGCACCTTCCAGTTCCAGGTGGGCTCGGGGCCGATCGAGAGCGTCGCCGTCGATTCGACGACCACCCTCGACGCGCTCGTCAGCGCCATCAATGGGCTCGGCGCCGGCGTCACCGCCTCGGCGGTGAACCTCGGCACGACGGCGAGCCCCGACTACCGGCTCGTGCTGAGCAGCACCGCCACGGGGGCGAGCAGCACGATCACGATCGTGCACGACGACACGGCGCTGCTCGTCCAGACGACCCAGGCCGGCCAGAACGCGCAGTTCACGGTGAGCGGGCTCAGCGGGACGTTCCAGCGCGAGTCGAACACCTTCGGCGACGTGATCCCGAACGTCACGCTGAGCCTCAAGGCGCCGGGCACGGCCACGGTCACCGTCGCCAACGACCAAGCGACGATCACGAACAACCTCCAGGCGCTGGTGAACGCCTTCAACGCGATCGTGTCGTTCGTCAACCAGCAGTCGACGATCACCGAGGTCCAGAGCCCGTCGTCGTCGAACCAGCCGAACAGCCAGCCGCAGACGACGCTCCAGATCGGCAGCCTCGCGCTCGACACGAGCGCCAAGAGCTTCGTCGCCCGGCTGCACGCCGTGCTTTCGGGCGCGGTCGCCGGCGCCGGCTCGTTCGTGAATCTTTCCGGCCTCGGCGTGGCCACGCAGGAGGACGGCACGCTCACCTTCGACGCGACGAAGTTCCAGCAGGCGCTCGCGACGGATCCGGCTTCGGTGGCGGCCGTGCTGGCCGGCCCCGACGGCGTCTCGGGCATCGCCGCCCAGCTCGCCGACTTCGTCACGCAGGCGACCGCCCCCGGCGGCTTCGTCTCCCAGGAGAACGACGCGCTCAACGCCCGGGTTAAGTCGCTGCAGGATCAGATCGCCACGCGCCAGAACGCGATCGCCGCCTACCAGGCACAGCTCCAGCAGGAGTTCAACAACCTCGAGACCACGGTGAGCGCGCTGCAGTCGCAGCAGAACTCGCTCGCCTCGCTGATCAAGACGACCATCGGGTAGGGAGGTGTCCATGGCGGTAGAGGCCTACACGAAGGCGCAGGTGACCCTCGTCGATCGCGAGCGGCTCCTCCTGCTCGTGCTCGACGGCGGGCTCACGTTTCTCGAGCGCGCGCGTGCCGCGCTCGCCGCCGGCGACGACGGCGCGTTCACCGAGGCGATCCGCCGGGCGCAGGGGGTCGTCTGCGAGCTGCGCGCGAGCCTCGATCATGGGGCGGGCGGCGCGCTCGCCGCGCGCCTGGCACAGCTCTACACGTTCCTGCTCGGCCACCTCGCCAAGGCGTACGCGCAGCGCAGCCGCCGCCACGTCGAGGAGGCGATTCGCGTGCTGCGCCCGATCGCCGAGGCGTTCCACGAGGTCATCGAGGGGCCGGCCGCGGCGGGCGAGCGCGCATGATGGCCGAGGACGAGCTCGTGGCGCTGAGCACGCGGGAGCTCGCGCTCTACCACGACCTCGCGCAGGCCTACGGGGCGCTGCTCGCGGTGCTCGAGGACCCGGCGGCCTCCGCAGCCGCGCCCGTGCTCGCCGAAGCGACGGCGCGCACGGAGCGGGTGACCCAAGCCCTGCGCGGCGTGAGCGCGGCGCTCGCCCCCGCGAGGCTCGCCGGCCGGCCGGTTCCGGAGGCCGTGCGTGCGATCTGGCGCGCCGCGGCGGAGAAAGCGGCCGAGGCTCTGCGCGCGAACAAAGCCGTGATCGCCGGGGCGCGCGCCCGGCAGGGGGCGCTCGCCGCGCGCCTCGCCGTCCTCGATACGGGTCGGCGGGCGCTCGAGGGCTACGCGCGCGCGGCGGCCCCGTCAGCGGCGTGACTCGCAGGACGCGTTTTCCGGCGCGCGCGTGTGCCCGCGGCCGCGTCCGACGCGGCGGTCGTTGGCCGCGTCCGCTGGCACGCGCTTGCAAGCGGGAGCGACGGGGATGAAGCGGCCGATCGCCATCGTGCTCGCGGCGGTGGGCGCCGGGCGATGCCCGGCGCTCGTGCTCGAGGACTTAGCCGGCGCCCCGCTGCTTGCCCGCGTGATCGAGCGGCTGCGCGCCGCGCGCACGCTCGGCGGGATCGCGGTCGCGACCACCGGGCGCGCCGAGGACAAGCCGCTGCGCTTTCTCGCTCAGGTGATGCACGTCGGCTGCTTCGTCGGCAGCGATTGGGACGTGCTCGCGCGCTCGGCCGGGGCGGCCGAGCAGCTCGCGGCCGACCCCGTCGTGTGCGTGCCCGCCACCTGCCCGTTCGTCGACCCCGAGCTCGTGGACCTCTGCGTGGCGAGCCACCGCCGCCAGGCCGCCGTCGCCCGCGTCGCGCTCGAGGGCGAATTTCCTGCGGGGCTCGGGGTCGAGGTCCTGAGCGCGCGGGCGCTGCGCCGCGCGCACCTCGAGGCCATGCTGCCCGCCGAGCGAGCTGATGCGACCGCGTTCATCCGCGCCCATCCGGAGCGCTTCCCGACGCGGCTCGTGCCGTTCCCCGAGCCGTTTCGGGCCGGACGCTGGACGGTGGAGGACGCCGCGGACCTCGACTTCGCGCGCGCCGTCTACGCCCGGCTCTATCGGCCCGCCGCGCCGCCCTTCGGATGGCGGGCGGTGCGGGACCTGCTCGCCTCCGAGCCCGCGCTGCTCGGCCGCGGCGCCTCCGAGGACGCGCGCTGAGGGCCCCCAGACGCTGGCGCGTCCGGCGCTGTCCGAGGCGGCCAATTTCCCGTCGTGGGCGGGTCGGCCGGCTGACAGCGGCCGGTTCTCCGGCCCGCCCGCGCGACGCGCCGGGGCGTGGCATGCGCTTTGGATCGAGCGTCCGCGATGTCAGGCGAGGTCCTCGTCACCGGGGCGACCGGGTTCATCGGCGCGCATCTGAGCGCGCGGCTTCTCGACGAGGGGCACCGGCTGACGATCGTCGCCCGCCGACCCGACGGTGCCAACGCCCGGGCCCTCGCCGCCCGGGGCGCACGGATCGTGGCCGCCGACCTGGTCGACCGCGAGCGCCTGCTGCGAGAGACCGGCAAGACGGCCTGGGAGGCGATCTTCCATCTCGGGGCCAATGTCAGCCTAAGCGGCGACGAGGTGCGCCGCGTGAACGTCGATGGCACGGCGAACGTGCTCGCGGTCGCCGAAGCGTCCGGCGCACGGTACCTCGCCTTCGCGAGCAGCATCGAGGCGACGGGGCTCGGGGCGCCGAGCGAGCTCCCGCTCGACGAGGACCACCCGTGCCGCCCCCCGACGCCCTACGGGGAGTCGAAGTGCGCGGGCGAGGCGCTGGTGGCGACGTTCGCGGAGCGGACCGGCGTGCCGGCGCTGATCGCGCGCATCGGGAACACGTACGGGCCGGGGAGCCTCGGCTTCTTCCACTTCTTCCTGCGGCTGCTCCTCACCGACGACCCTGCGGTTGCCGCGCTCCCGCTGCTCGGGCCGCGGCTGCTCCAGCCGATCTACGTCGCCGACCTCGTCGAGGCGTTCGTGCGCGCGCTGCGCATGCGGCTCGCCGGCGTCTACAACTTCACCGGCGACGCGCCGGCGTCGATCGGCGACTGGCTCCTCGTGCTCGGGGCGCTGCTCGGCGTCGAGGATCTCGCCAGCGCCCGGCTCGCTCCGAAAGCCCCCCCCGCGTCGGCGCTCTTGGCGTCGCCCGAGGTCGCCTACTTCCTCCTCGGCGACGGGCCGCGCATCCACCGCGCCTTTACCGACGCGCGGCTCCGTGCGGCCCTCGGCGAGTATCAGCGACACACGCTCGAGCGCGGCTGCGCCGCAACGCTCGCCTGGTACGGCGCGGCCGGCGTGCTCGCCCCGCTGCTGCGGTGACTTCTAGCATGGGAGCCTCGCGGTGCACGTGACGCTCGTCTTCCCGGGGATCGCGCTGCCCGGCTTCGACAGCTTCGGCCGCCGCCCGAGCGTCGACGCGAACTTCATCGACCACGGACTCGCCTCGGTCGGCGCGGCGGCCAAGGCGGCGGGCCACGTGGTGCGGCTGATCGACCTCCGCGCGCTGCGCGGCTGGGACGACTTCCGGGCGCACGTCCGCGCGAGCGACTCCGCCGCGTGGGGTGTCACGTCATGGAGCCTCCACTACCCGGATGCGGTCCGTGCGATCCGGATCATCAAGGAGGAGCACCCGGCGGCCACCGTGGTGCTCGGCGGCGTCCATGCGACGATCAACACGCGCCAGGTGCTCAACAACGGGCTCGTCGATCACGTCGTCGTCCGGGAGGGCGAAGTGAGCTTCCCACGGCTGCTCGCGGCGCTCGAGGCTGGCGAGACGCCGCCGCGGCTCATCGAAGGCGTGCCGCCCGACCTCGACGCGATCCCATGGGTCGACCGCGAGCTCTTCGACGTCTCGGCCGAGCTCGAGACGCCGATGGCTCCCGGGCTGCCCACGCCCTTCGTCACGACCAATGCCGGCCGCGGGTGCCCGTTCCGGTGCAACTTCTGTCAACCCGCGGAGCGCATGGTGTTCGGCAACAAGGCGAGGATGCGCAGCCCGGCGAACGTGATCGCCGAGCTGCTCTTCCTGCGCGAGCGGTACGGCTTCCGGAGCTGGATGGCGCACGACGACCTGTTCTTCCTCAACCCGAAATGGATGCTCGAGTTCTGCGACCGCTATCAGGCGGCGGGGTTCGATCAGCCGTTCATCTGCCAGATGCGCGCCGACATGATGTGCCGCTTCGAGCCCGTGGTCGCGCGCATGGCGGAGGTCGGGCTCGCCTGGGCCATGATCGGCTTCGAGAGCGGGAGCCAGCGCATCCTCGATCTCTTCGAGAAGGGCACGACGGTCGAACAGAACCTGCGCGCGGCCGAGCTCTGCCGGCGCCACGGTGTCCGGGTGTGGGCGAACATCATCTTCGGCGCGCCGGGCGAGACCAAGGCCGAGGCGCTCGAGACCGTCCGCATGGTGCGGCGGATCGCCCCCGATCACTTCAGCCCGAGCTTCTTCACCCCGACGCCCGGGAGCGAGATGTTCGACGTGGTCGAGCGCCACGACCTCGGGGTGGTCGACGATTTCCGGGGCTCGTGTCGGACGCCGAACGAGGCGAAGATCCGCGGCATCGACTACGCCTGGCTCGCGCGGGCGATCGCCGTCGCGGCGCCCGGCACGCCCGAGAGCGCGCTTGCGACGCTCGCGGCCGAAGCCGCTGCGGAGGCCTGATGGACCGCATCGCGCTCGTCAACTCCCCCTCGCTCAAGAAGCGTGCCGTGAGCCGCACCATGGCCGGCGGGCTCGGCTTCGACGGCTCCGAGGCCCTCGTGCTGCCGCCGCTCGACCTCGCCTGCCTGGCCGCGACGCTGCGCGCCGCGGGCTTCGCCGTCGAGCTGATCGACGCCGATCCGCTCGGGCTCGACGACGCCGCGGTCTACGCGCGGCTTGCGCGCACCTCGTATGCCGCCGTCGTTGCGACGGCGTCGCTCCCGACGCTCGACGCCGATGCGGCGTTCATCGCCGGCCTGCGCGCTCGGCATCCCGAGGCGCAGGTCTTCGTCAAGACGCTCGTTCGCGAGCCGCGCGTCCTCGAGGAGCTCCTGCGCAAGAGCGGGGCGCACGCGGCGCTCCACGGCGAGCCCGAGCTCACGATCGCGGCGATCGTCCGCGGCGAGACGCGCGAGGGAACGGCATGGCTCGCGGAGACGGGGCTCGTCTTCCGCCCGGGGACCCCGATCGCCGATCTCGACGCGCTGCCGCTTCCCGCGCGCGACCTCCTCCCGAACGACCGCTACGTCTATCCGCTGCTCGGCGCGCCGGTGGCGACGCTGCAGACGAGCCGGGGCTGCCCGTACCCCTGCGGCTACTACTGCCCGTACCCGCTGGTCGAGGGCAAGGCGTGGCGGGCGCAGTCGCCCGAGCGCATCCACGCCGAGCTGCGCGACGTGGTCGAGCGCTACGGCATCCGCAAGATCTACTTCCGCGACGCCACCTTCACGCTCGACCAGAAACGGATCGCCCGCCTCTGCGAGCTGATCCGCGCCTCAGGCTGGCGGCTCGAGTGGATGTGCGAGACGCGGGTCGACTGCGTCGGCGACGCGCTCCTCGAGCAGATGGCGGCCGCCGGGTGCGTCGGCATGCTGATCGGCGTCGAGACGGGCGACGAGGCGGTCATGCGCCTCAAGGAGGGCAAAAGGGGGCTCACGGTGCCGAAGCTTGCGCACCTCCGGCGCCGGACGCGCGCGCTCGGCATGCGCCTCCACTTCCTCCTGATCACGGGGCTCCCGCACGAGACGCGGACCTCGATCGTCGACACCTACGATCTCGTCATGCGCTACGAGCCCGACACGATCGGGGTGACGGTCATCACGCCGTATCCGGGCACGCCCCTCCACGCCGACGCCGAGCGCGGCGGCTGGATCGAGTCGCGGGACTGGCGGGACTGGGGAGGGCACCAGGTCGTCATGCGCACGCCGCACCTCTCGCGCGAGGACCTGGCCCGCGGGAGGCGCTTCGTCGAGGACGGCTGGGCGTTGGCGGTCCGCGCGCGGCAGGAGGGCGCGACGCCGGCGCTCTCGGCGCACCGCCGCCGGCACTACGCCGATCTCCTCGCCTGGGCCTACGGGCTCGAGGGCGCGCGGCAGGCCGCCGCGCGAAAGGCAGCGACCCTCCGCGCCGACCCGGACGTGCCGTTGACGGTCGTCATTCCGACCTACGGCCGCCGCGACACGCTGCGGCGCACGCTCCTTGCCTTCGCCGCCCAGACCGCGCCGCCGACGGACTTCGAGGTCGTGGTCGTGGACGACGGCTCGCCGGACGACACGCTCGCGATGCTGGAGGCGCTGCGTACGCCGTTCGCGCTCCGCGTCCTAGCGGCGCCGCACCGCGGCCCGAACGCCGCCCGCAACCGGGGCCTCGCCGCCGCCCGCGGCCGCGTCCTCCTGTTCACCGGCGACGACATGGTGCCGGCCCCGTCGTTCGTCGAGGAGCACCTCAAGTTCCACGCACGCCATCCCGACGAGCGTGCCGCGCTGCTCGGTCTCGTCGAGTGGTCTCCCGAGATCCGCGTGACGCCGCTCATGGAGTTCATCGTCTCGCCGGGCGGCGGCCAGCAGTTCAACTTCGCGGAGATCCGCGACGGCCGGGCCGACTTCAGGCACTTCTACACCTCGAACGTGTCCGTCAAGCGAAGCCTGCTCCTGCGCCAACCGACGTGGTTCGACGAGGATTTCGCCTATCCCGCCTGGGACGACATCGAGCTGGGCTATCGGCTCCAGCGCGCGGGGATGATCCTCCACTTCTGCCCAAAGGCCGTCACGTACCACGAGCACGAGATCTCCACCGCCGGCTTCGTCCGGCGCCAGCGCATGGCAGGGCGCATGGCCGTGCTGCTCACGCGGAAGCACCCCGAGCTCGACGCGCTGCTCACGAAGACCGGCGCGCACGCGCAGGCGCCGGGCGCCCTCGACGAAGCAGGCGTCGTACGGCTCCTCGACGCGGCGCTCGAGCTCGAAAAGCCCGACCTCGGGAAGCTCGCCAAGCTCGCGACGGCTGGCGGCGACTTCGCGTCGGTGTATCGCCGCGCCGTGCTCGAGCCCGTCTATGGGGCGCTCCTCGAGGCCGCCTATCGGCTCGGGGTGCAGGAGGCGCTGAGCGCGCCGTTCGACGCGTCGATCGTGCTTCCCGTGCAGGATCCGGGAAGCGCGCGCCGCGCCCTCGTCCGCCTCGCCGAGGTCACCGACGGCTCCTTCGAAGTGATCGTGGTCGACGACGGGGCGCCGGAGGAGACGCGCGCGTTCCTCGCGTCGGTCGGCGGCGACGTCCAGATGCTCAGGAACGCCGAGCCGCAGGGCGTCGTCGCGGCGTGGAACCGCGCCGCGCGCACGGCGCGCGGGCGCCACCTCGTCTTCCTCGGACCGGATGCGTTTCCGGGCCGGGGCTGGCTCGGCACGCTCGTCGAGCGGGCCGAGCGCGATCCCGCCGTCGCGGGGGTGGCAGCCGGCGCCGCCGCGGGGCCGGCGCTGCTCGTGCGGCGGGATCGGTTCGAGGCGGTCGGCGGCTTCCGAAACGGCGAGAGCGCTGCGTCCGCGCACCACGATCTCTGGGAGCGGCTGCGGGCTCGGGGATGGCGGGTCGACCACGTCGGCGGGGAGGCGAGCCCATGAAGCTGTCCGTCCTGATTCCGGTCTACAACCGCCGCGAGGCCCTCGGGCGCTGCCTCGCCGCGCTCACCCGCCAGACCCTCCCGCGCCGGGAGTTCGAGGTGGTCGTCGGGGACGACGGCTCGGACGACCAGCCGGAGGCGCTCGCCGACGCGTTCCGGTCGTCGCTCGACCTCCGCTTCGTCCGCACCCCGCACCGCAACCGCGCCGCGGCGCTCAACGCCGCCTTCCATGCCTCGTCGGGCGACGTGGTCGTCTTCACCGACAGCGACATGCTCCCGACCCCGACGCTCCTCGAGCGTCACCGCGACTTCCATCGCCGCGATCCCCGCCCGCACGCGGCGCTCCTCGGCTACATGGACTGGGCGCCATCGCTCACGCCGACGCGCTTCATGCGCTACATCGTGGGGCCGACCGCTTGGCAGTTCGGCTACGGCATGCTGGTCGACGGCGAGCGCGCCCCGTGGGGCCACTTCTACGGCGGCAACACCTCCGCCAAGCGGGCGTTCGTGGCCGCGAGCGGGCTGCACGACGACTCGCTCTCCCGCGCGGAGGACATCGAGCTCGGCTACCGGCTCGCCCGCGCCGGCATGGAGCTCGTCTACGATGCCGCCGCGGTCAATTATCATGACCACCACGTCACCGTGGGCGCCTTTGCCCGCCGCAATCGTGCCGTCGGGCGGGCGTTCGTGCAAATCGCGCAGCGCCATCCCGAGCTGGTCGTGATGCTGCCCCTCTTCGAGGGGGCAGCCTTCGCCCGCGAGGCCGAGCGCCGGGGGCGGACGCTCGAAGCCCTCGTCGCCCGCGCCGAGGCGATCGACCGCGAGGCGCCCGTCTTGCCCGACGAGACGGCCGTCTTCAAGCTCTACGACCTGATCCTCTGGCTCTCGCTCGGCCAGGGTGTTCGCGAGGCGCTGCACGAGGGCTTTGCGCAGTCCGACACGCCGGCGACGGTCATCGTTCCCGGGGGCGGGACCGCGGCGCCGATCGCTCCCCGCATCCGCGACCGGCTCGCGGCCCTCGAGCGCCTCGGCTGGGAGTTCCTCGTCGTGCAGACGGACTTCGGGCCCGCGACACGGTGCGGTCGGCTCGCGTGCTACGCCGCGGCGGCGCAGGCGCGGGGACGGCAGCTCTGCTTCGTGCAGCGGGACGACCTCGACGCCGAGCGCGTGGTTGCGCTCGTCGAGGCGAGCGCGCGCGACCCCCAAGCGGGGCTCGTGATCCAGCGCACGGGCCGCGGACGCGACGCGATCGCCATTCCTCGCCCCCTCTTCTTCGAGTGCCGGGGCTTCGCGGCCGAGGGCGGCGACCATGCCCTCGGCTGGCGGCTCGCCGAACGGGTCCGCCTGCTCGGCTACGCGCCCCGGGAGCTCGCGCCCGAGGCTCCGGCCGCCGCGACGACTTCCGCTGCCGCGCCGCCGCGGGCGGAGGCGCCCGCCGGCGCGGCCTGATCCCTCCGCTTGGGCGAGGCGTAGGCGTGCGGCTGCTCGTCGTCGGCAATCCCCACCTCGCGCCGGCGCTGCGGGCGCTCGGGCACGCGGTCTGCGACGCGCTCGTCGAGCACCCCGACCTCTGCGTCCCCGGCGTGCCCTTCGACGTCGCGACGCTCCTCGCGCGCGCAGGGGGCACCTTCGACGCCGTGATCGTCGCGGATGCGCTCGGGCCGCCGGCGCTGCCGTACGGTCTCGAGCACGTCGACCTGCCCCGGCTCTTCTGGGCGATCGACGTCCACGTGAACCTCTTCTGGCAGCGGCACTTCGCCCGCTGCTTCGACCTCGTCCTCGTCGCCCAGCGCGATTATCTCCCGCAGATCGAAGCGGAGGGCGTGCCGGCCCACTGGCTGCCCTGGGGCATCGACACGACGATCTTCCACGACGCCGGCCGGCCCCGCGTCCACGATCTCGCGTTCGTGGGCCGCCTGAGCGCGCATCGGCGGAAGCGATCGCGCATCCTCGCCCACCTCGCCGCGCGCTTTCCGCACCACGCCTTCGCGACCGACCCCCGGCGGGCGCTCGACTGGGCGGAGACGGCCGCCGTCTACCAGCAGGCGCGGATCGTCATCGGGGAGTCCATGCTGGACGATCTCACCTTCCGCGTCTTCGAGGGGATGGCGTGCGGCGCCCTCGTTCTGGCCGAGCGCGCCGCAAACGGCCTGACGACCCTCTTTCCGCCCGGCGAGGTCCTCGACGTGTTCGGTCCCGACGATCTGGTCGAGAAGACCGCATGGTGGCTCGCCCACGACGCCGAGCGGGCGGAGGTCGCGGCCCGCGGCGCGGCGCTGATCGCTGCCCGGCACGACATGCGCCACCGCATGGCCGAGGTGTGCGCGCTGCTCGGGCGCGGCGTCCCCCGCCGGGATACGCGCGGGCGCGGCGGCCGGGACTGGGCGCTCGCCGCGTACTTCGGGGTCGCGCGCGGGCTGATGGAGCCCGCCCGTACGATCCCCCACGTGCTGGCCGCGCTCGCCTCCGCGTTCGCGGCGGGCGACGTGGACGGGCTGCTCGCGATCGCGGAGCTCGCCGCGATCACCGGCGAGGTCGAGCGGGCGCGCCGGCTGCTCGACCACGTCGGGCGCATGGCGCCGGACGACCCGCGGCCCGCCGCGCTCGCGGCGGCGCTCGCCGCGCGGGCCGGCGATCCGATCGACGCGAGCGCAGCGCTCGCCGTGGGGCGTGCGCTGGAGGCGTACGGGCTCGGGGTCTGGGTCGGCTTCGCGCCGGCGCCGGGGTTCGACCTGCCGCGAACGGCGTGGGACTGGTACCTGCGCGGCCTTGCGGGTGGCTCGTCCGAGGCCGCGCTGCGGGCGGGCGAGCTTGCGCTCGGCGCGGGCTGCATCGACGCCGCCGTCGAGGTGCTCTCGCGGGCGGTCGAGCTGGCGCCGGCTGACGCCCACGCCCGTGCCCGGCTCGCGACGGCGCGTAAGCGCGCGTACTGTTGCGAGGCGCCGGGCGGTCCTTGACGGCGCCCGCGCCGCGGCCTATCCGCGGCGCGTGCCGGACTGTGACGTCGTCGTGGTGGGCGGCGGGATCGTGGGGCTCGCCACGGCCTGGGCGCTCTGCGAGGCGCACCCGCGGCTCGAGGTGGTCGTGCTCGAAAAGGAGCCGCGCGTCGCCCTGCATCAGAGCGGCCGCAACTCGGGCGTGCTGCACTCGGGCATCTACTACCGACCGGGCTCGCTCAAGGCGCGGCTCTGCGTAGCCGGTCGCGCGGAGATGGTCGAGTTCTGCCGCCGGCACGACATCGCGCACGAGGTCTGCGGCAAGGTGATCGTGGCGACCACGGCCGCGGAGGCGGCTGCGCTCGGCGGTCTTCGCGAGCGCGGGGCGGCCAACGGGGTGGACAGCGTGCTCGTCGATGCCGCGGGTCTCCGCGCCCTCGAGCCCGAGGTGAGGGGGCTCGCGGGACTTTACGTCCCCGCTACGGGCATCGTCGACTACCCGGGCGTGTGCGCGACGCTCGTCCGGCTCCTCGCCGCAGCCGGCATCGAGGTGCGCTGCGGGACGGCGGTGCGCGCAATCGCCGAGCGCGCCGACGGCGTGACCGTCACGGCCGGGGCGGAGACGTGGCGGGCGCGCTGGGTCGTCACCTGCGCGGGGCTGCAGTCCGATCTCCTCGCCCGCGCGACCTGCCCGGACCAGGCCGTGCGCATCGTGCCGTTCCGCGGCGAGTTCTACACGCTCGATCCGGCGCGCCGTGGGCTCGTGCGCCATCTCGTCTACCCCGTCCCCGATCCCCGCTTCCCGTTTCTCGGCGTGCACCTCACGCGCACGGTGAGCGGCGAGGTCCACGCCGGGCCGAACGCGGTCCTCGGCCTCGCCCGCGAGGGCTATTCGTGGCGCGCGGTGCGGCTGCGGGAGCTGCTCGAGCTGGTCGCGTGGCCCGGGCTCTGGCGGCTCGCCTGGCGCTACTGGCGCGATGGGGCCCGCGAGATCCATCGCTCGCTCAGCAAGCGGGCTTTCACCGCCTCGCTCCAGCGACTCGTGCCCGCGGTGCGCGCCGAGGACCTCCGCCCGTGCCCGTCGGGCGTGCGGGCCCAGGCGGTCGACGTGCGCGGCACGCTAATCGACGACTTCGCGTTCGCCGAGTCCGCGCGCTGCGTGCACGTGGTGAACGCTCCCTCGCCCGCGGCGACCGCCGCGCTGCCGATCGGCCGGCTCATCGTCGAGCGCCTGGCGCGCCGCTTCTGACGGGCAGAGGCTGCCGGGGGCGGCACGCCCGACCCGGAGTCGGGACGGCGCGCGGCCCGGCGGCGGGCGCCTTGGTGCGGTACGGCACGTGCAAGGGGCGAGCGGCGTGTCCGATCTGCTGGAGGCCAATCTCCGCGCGCTCGCGGCCCGCGATCCCGCGCGCGCCGCGGACGTGGCGAAGGCCGCGCCCGTGGGGGCGCTCGAGCGGGCGGCCTCGGGCGAGCCCACGCTCGTCGCCGACGGCGTGCTGCTCCACAGCCGCCGCGACCCGCGCGCCGAGGCCGCGCGCTGGGCGGCAACGGCGCCTGTCGAGCCCGCGGCCGAGACGGCCGTCGTCTTCGGCCTCGGGCTCGGCTACCACGTGGAAGCGCTGGCCGCGCGCTTTTCGGGGCGGATCGTGGTGGTCGAGCCCGACGACGGGCTCGTACGCACGGCGCTCGCGGCCCGGGACCTCCGGTCGCTGCTCGCGCGCATCGAGCTGGCGCCGGCGGCGCTCGGGCGCGAAGCGATGGCCGGGTGGGGCGCGGCCGTGCTGCTCCGCCACGCCCCCTCGCTGCTGCGCGAGGGCGGGGCGCTGCGCGCGGCCTACGAGCAAGCCGCGGGGCTCTGCGCGCTGCGCGAGCTTAGGCTGCGCGTCCTCGTCGTCTCGCCGCTCGGCGGCGGCTCGCACCCGATCGCGGGGTACTGCGCGCGCGCGCTCACCGAGCTCGGGCACACGGTGCGCCTGCTCGACCTCGCCCCGCTCGAGCGCGGGATGGCCGCCGCCGCCGAGTTCACGCCGCGGCGCCGGGCGCAGCGGGTCGTCGAGGCGGCCTACGCCCGCTTTCTCGCCACGGGCGTGCTCGCGGCGGTCGATGCCTTCGCGCCGGACCTCGTGCTCGCGCTCGCGCAGGCGCCGCTCGATGCCCAGGCGCTCGAGGAGATCGGCCGTCGCGGGGCGCTGCGCGCGTTCTGGTTCGTCGAGGACCATCGGCTCTTTCCCTACTGGCGCGACGTGATCGGCGGGTACGACTATTTCTGCGCGATCCAGGACAGTTTTCTCGCCGAGGCCGCGGCGCTCACGGCAGGGCACGTGTCCTACCTGCCGTGCGCGGCCGATCCGGGCATCCATCGCCCCCTCGAGCTCACGGCGGCCGAGCGCCACGCCTTCGGCGCCCCCGTGGCCTTCGTGGGCGCCGGGTACCGCAACCGGCGGATGAGCTTCCGGCCCCTGCTCGACCTGGGCCTTCGCCTCTGGGGCACGGAGTGGGACGGCGCGGGGGAGCTGCTCGGCGCGCTCGAGCGCGGCGGGGCGCGCATTTCGACCGAGGACGCCGTGCGCATCTTCAACGCGACGGCGGTCAACCTGAACCTCCACTCCTCGACTTGGGTCGACGGCGTCGATCCGCGCGGCGACTTCGTGAACCCCCGCACCTTCGAGCTGGCCGCGGCGGGGGCGTTCCAGCTCGTCGACCGCCGCGCGCTCCTGCCGGCGCTGTTCGTGCCCGACGTCGAGGTCGCGACGTTCACCGCGGCGGGCGAGCTGCGCGAGCGCGTGCGCTACTACCTCGCGCACCCCGACGAGCGGGCGGCGATCGCCGCCGCCGGCCGCGCCCGCGTGCTCGCCGAGCACACCTACCGCCACCGCATGGAGACGCTGCTCACGACCGTCTGCGGGCGCGAGCACGAGCGGCTGCGCGCGCGGCCGCGGCCGGCAACGGCCGCCGCGGTGGCGCGCCTCGAGGCGGGCACGCCGCTCGGCGGCCTGTTGGAGCAGCTCCCCCCGGCGACGCCGTTCACGCTCGACGGGCTCGCCGGGGCGCTGCTCGAGCGCAAGGGCGATCTCTCGGACCCGGAGGCGATCCTGCTCTTCCTCCACCAGTTCGACGAGCTCTACGTCCGCGAGGCGCGCGCATGAGCCATCCCGCGCGCATCCTGATCGTCAACCTCACCCGCTTCGGCGATCTCCTGCAGACGAGCCCCACGATCGTCGGCCTCAAGGCCCTCCACCCGGGCGCGCACGTCACCGTGCTCGTCGAGCGCAACTTCGCCCAGGTCTGCCACGGCATCCCCGGAATCGACCGCGTCTGGGAGCTCGATCTCGACCACCTCGGACGGCTGCTGCTCGGGGCTGGGGGCGGGCTCCGGGAGGCGTATCACGAGATCGAGCGTCTCGTGGCCGCGCTGCGCGCCGAGCGCTTCGACCTGGCGGTCAACTACTCGAGCTCGCGCATGTCGGCCGTGCTGCTGCACCTGATCGGGGCCGCGCAGACGCGCGGCTGGACGATGAGCGCCGACGGCTTTCGGGTGATCGCCGGGCGGTGGTCGCAGCTCTTCTCGGCGAGCTGCCTTCACCGCCGGCAGGCGGCGTTCAACCTGGTCGACTACTACAAGCGGGCGGCGGGCGTGCGCGGCGGCCCGCAGCGACTCTTCTACGAGGTGTCCCCCGCAGCGCGGGCCGAGGCCCGACGGCGGCTCGCGGCCGAGGGGGTCGCGCCCGGTGCGCCGGTCGTGGCCTTTCAGCTCGGGGCGAGCCGGCCGGCGCGGCGCTGGCCCGCGGCGAGCTGGGTGGCGCTCGGCGAGGAGCTCGGGGCGCGGCTCGGCGCGCGGCTCCTCCTCTGCGGGGGCGGGGGCGAGCGGCAGGTCGGTGCCGAGGTGGCGGGGGCGCTCGGCCCGGCCGCAATCGACGTGACGGGCCGGACCTCGATCGCCGAGCTCGCCGCGCTGCTCGAGCGCGCGGACGTGCTGGTGACGCCGGACACGGGGCCGATGCACCTCGCGGTCGCAGTCGGCACCCCGGTGGTGGCGCTCTTCTTCGGTCCCGCGCTGCCGTTCGACACGGGTCCGTATGCCGCCGACCACGTCTGCCTGCACGCCGAGGTCGCCTGCGCCCCCTGCGACCACAGCGTCACCTGCCTCGAGCCCTTCTGCCGTGGCGTGCTCGCCCCGGCGGCGGTCGCCGAGGCGGTGATCGCGCGGCGGGCAGGCGACTGGCCCGGGCTCGCCGCGGCCGCGCGCCGCTGGCCCGAGATCGCCTGGTATCGCACGGGCTTCGACGCCGAAGGCTTTTTCGACGTGACGCGGCTCGATGCGCGGCCCCCCAGCCCCGGCGAGGTCCTGCGGCGGGCCTACCGCGCCCTCTGGAAGACGGTCGTGGACGGCACGCCCGCCGAGGCGGCACGGGCCGCGCTCCCGGAGGCGGCGGCCGCGGTGCGCGGCGTCCTCGGCGTCGCGGAGGAGGCGGTGCGCCAGGCGCGCGCGGTCGAGCAGCTCGCCGCAACCGGCCGGGACCTCCGCGCGCTCGAGGCCGAGGCGCGGACGCTCGAGGCGCTCGATGCGCGCCTGCTCCGCTTGGGCGCGATGCACGAGCCCGTGGCGTTGCTGATCGAGGTCTTCCGCCTGACGAAGGAGAGCATCGAAGGCGAGGACGTGCGCGCGCTCGCGCGCATGACGCGCGAGCTGCACGAGCGGCTCGTTTCCGACGCGCGGCTCCTCGTGGCGCTGCTCGATCCCGCGCTCGGGCGCACGGGCGTTTGGGCCCGGGAAGGAGAGATGCATGCGAGTCTACCTTGATGGAACCGAAATGACGGTGCCGCCCGCGCCGACGCTCGCCGAGCTGCTCGGCGGCATCGCGCCGCTCGTCGATCCGACACGCCTCGTGACCCAGGTGGAGGTGGACGGGCAGGCGGCGAGCCCGGGCGACGACCAGGCGCTCGCCCGCTGGCGGCTCCGGGGGGAGGAGGTGATCGTCATCGGCACCGAGACCCCGCAGCATTTCGCCGCCACGCGGCGGGCGGAGATGCCCGGGCACCTCGAGCGGATCGCCGACATGCTCGCCGCGGCCGCCGAGGAGCTGCGCGGGGGCGGCACCGTCGACGCGAACCACCTGATCGCGCGGGCGACGCGGGAGCTGCGTCTCCTGATCGAGCTCGACCGCAGCCTCCTCCTGCTCGAGCCCGGCCCGTCGCGCTGCGCGCCCGTGTCGGACACGATTCGCCGCATCGGCCCGCAGCTCGAGGAGGCCAGCCGCGCCCGCCGCTGGGGCGAGATGGCCTCGCTGCTCAGCGAGGAGCTGGTCCCGGCGCTGCGCACGGCCGGGGCGGCGTCAGCGTCCTGACTCGCGGGTGTCAGGCCGCCCGTCGCGCGCGGTGCGGCGCGGCGGAAAGTGCCCGTCCGAGCAATCGTTGCCGACGTGGCATCGGGCTTGCTGCCCGAAGCGCCCGTGCACCGGGCATTTCGAGCGGGGTGGTGGAGCTGGCTCGCCGTGGCGGTCGGGGTTGCGGTGGAGGTGGCCAGCGCGGGGGACCCGGTGCCGGATGCGGAGGCGGGACGGGCCCAGCAGGGCCCGCCCCTCCGCATCGAGCGCATCGAGGTGCTCGGCCAGCCGCATCCCGCGGTGCGCATCGCGCTGAGCGCGCCCGCCGCGCCCGTGGCGCACGCGCTCGCCGCAGGCGGCGGGGCCCCCGAGCGTGTCTACCTCGACGTGCCCGGGGCCGTGCTCGGCCCGCGCGTGCGCGCGGTGGTCCCGGGCGTGGGGCCGCTGCGGCGCGTGCGCACCGCGCGGCAAGCCGATGGCACGGCGCGCGTGGTGATCGAGACGGCACGCAGGCTGCCGTTCACGCTCGCAACCGCCGGCGACGGCGTCACGGTCGTCTTCGCCGCACCGGAGGTGGCTCCGGAGCGGCCCGCCAAACCGCCGCAGGCGAGCCCCGCGCCAAAAGAGACGGCGGAGCCGACCCAGCAGGCGAGCAGGCCAGAGGAGCCCGTGCCCCCCGCAGCGGCGCCGCCTGCGCCCGAGGCCGTGGCGGCGCCGGCGTTCGCCTCCGCAGATGGGGCGCCCTTCCTCTGGCCGGCGCTCGACGATCCTGCGTACGCGGAGGCCACGGCAAGCCCGCTGCGGCAGGCGCTGGAGGCATGGCGGCAGGGCACGCGGCCGCGCGGGCCGCTCCCCGCACCCGCCTCGCCGGCCGAGCGCTATCTTGCTGCCGATCTCGCCTATCTGCGCGCTGTCGGCGGCGACGGCGACCTGCTGGCGGCCCGCGCAGCCTACGAGCAGGCGCTGCGCGCGGCGCCGGATTTTCCCGACGCGCCGCGCGCCGAGCTCATGGTCGGGCTCACGAACCTCGCCCTCGGCTTCGGGCCCGAGGCGGGCGCCGCCTTCCGGAGGCTCGTCGAGCGCCACGCCGAGAGCCCCCTCGTGCCGCTCGCCCGCGTCGGCGCCGCTGCCGCGCTGCGCCTCATGCACCGCCCCGAGCAGGCGCTCCGGGCGCTCGAGCCGGTCGTGTCGGGGGCGACGGGCGGGGTGCTCTGCGAGGCACGCGTCGAGCAGGCGGCCGATGCGAGCGCGCTCGGGCGGGCGGCGGAGGCAGCCCAGGCGTTCCGCAGCGCGGTGGCCCTCTGCCCCGAGCTGCTCGCCCGCCGCGGCATGCTGCGCGCCTACGCGAAGGCGCTCGCCGACGGGGGCGCGCGCGCCGAGGCCCGTCGGCTGCTCGCGGGGCCGCATCCGCCGCTCGGCGCCGCGGAGGAGGCGCAACTCGGGCTCCTCGCCGGCAGGCTCGCGCTTGCCGACGGGGACGAGGCGGGGGCGCGCGCGCTCTGGACGGCCGTCGCGACCGGCGGCTCGACGCCCGCCGCCGAGCGCACCGAGGCCGAGACGCGGCTTGCGGAGCTGGACGCGACGCGGGATCCGGCGGCGGCCGCGACGGCGCTCACGCGCCTTGCGGACGGCACGGCCGCCGTTCCCGCGCGCATCGATGCCCTCGTCGCCGCCGCCCGGGCGAGCGCCGCGGCGGGCCGCGCGGAGGAGGCGATGGCGCTGCTCGATCGCGCCTCGCACCTCGGGCCCGACGGCGCAGCCGAGGCCGCCGCCGCGCGCAGCGCGCTCGTAAGCCGCTGGCTCGCGGATGCCGACGCCCGCGGCGACGCCGAGGGCGTGGCGACCCTTTATGCGACCTACGCCACCACGATCGAGGCGCAGGCGTCGGCCGAGGATCGGCTGCGCGTCGCGCGCGCGCTCGGCACGCTCGGGCTCCACGCCGCGGCGCGCCGGCTGCTCGAAGGCGTTCGCGAGCGCACGCCCGAGGTGACGGTCGCGCTCGCCGAGGAGGCGCTCGCCGCGGGGGACCTCGCCGCCGCCGGCGCCGCGGCGGCCAAGATCGGCAGCGACGCCGATCCGGCGATCGTCGCCCGCGCGCGCCGGGTCGCGGTGCGCGTGGCGCTCGCCGCCGGCGATGCGGATGTGGCCGCCGACGCGCTCCCGCCCGACGATCCCCTGCTGCGCGCCGAGGTCGCCGAGGCGCTGCTCGCGCGACCCGAGGGAGCGGCGCGGGCGCGCGCAGTGCTCGCCCCGGCGCTCGCGGAGGGCACGGCCCCCGCGGCCGCGGTGCTGCTCGCCGCCGGCGACGCCGCAGCCGCCGCGGGCGACTGGGCGGCGGCCGCGGATGCCTACGGGCGCGCGCTCGACGCCGGGACGACGGGACCGATGCGCGTGCGGGCGGCGGCGGGGCTCGCGCGGGCGGCGCTCGCCCGCGGGGATGGAAGCGGAGCCAAGGCCGCGCTCGCGCGCATCGGGTCGCTCGACGATGCGGTCGTCAGCCGGGCGGTGGCGGCGGCAGCACAGGTGCTCGCCCACGAGGGCACGTGGAGGCAGGCCGATGCCCGCTGAGCCGGCCCTCGTCGAGCGCACGCCGGGGGTGCCGCTCGCGGGCCTCGAGCGCGCGTTCGCGGTCTTCACCGACGCGACCGCGCGGCTCGAGCGCGAGTACGCGGCGCTGCGCGCCCACGCGCGCCGGCTCACCGCCGAGCTCGAGGAGAAGAACCGGCTGCTCGCGGCGAGCCTCGAGCGGGAGCAGCGCCTCGAGGCCGCTGCCCTGCGCCAGAGCCGCCTCGCCGCGATGGGCGAGATGGCGGCGATGCTCGCCCACGAGGTGCGCAATCCGCTCGGCGCCATGCAGCTCTTCACCGGGCTCCTGCTCCAGGACCTCCGGGAGAACCCGGCGGCGCTGCGCCTGGCACAGCAGGTGGCGCGGGCGATCGCCGACCTCGACCACCTGGTGAGCAACCTCCTCGAGTTCACCCGCACGCGCGCCGTGCGCCGCACGGCCGTCGACTTGGGCGCCGTCGCCGCCGGCGTCCTCGACGCCGCCGCCGAGGCGTGCGCGCACGCGGGCATCGCGGTCGTGCGCGCGATCCCCGCGCCCGCGGTGTGCGCGCAGGCGGATCCCGACCTGCTGCGGCCCGTGCTGGCGAACCTCGTGCGCAACGCCGTGCAGGCGATGGAGGGCGGGGGCCGGCTCACCGTCACGGTGGCCCGCGACGGCGACGCGGCCGCGATCACGATCGCCGACACGGGGCCGGGCATCGCGCCCGAGGCGCACGAGGCGATCTTCCGTCCCTTCTACACGACGCGCAGCAAGGGCACCGGGCTCGGGCTCGCGATCGCCCGCGAGCTCGTGCGCGCCATGGGCGGGAGCCTCGGCGTCGCGAGCGAGGTCGGGCGCGGGGCCGCGTTCACTGTCCGGCTGCCAGCGGCGGCGGCGGAGGAGGCCCGATGAGAGAGCCGTCCTGCATTCTCGTGATCGACGACGAGCCCGGCATCCGCGCCGGCTTGGCCGAGGTGCTCGGCCGCGGCGGCTTCGCCGTCGCGGAGGCCGCAAGCGCCGAGGACGGGCTCGCGCGGCTCGGTGCGGGCGACGTCGCCCTCTGCTTCGTCGATCTCCGGCTCCCGGGCATGAGCGGGCTCGACTTGCTGCGCGCGCTCCGCCAGGGCGGCATGGCGACCCCCACCGTGGTGATCACCGCCCACGGCACGGTCGAGGACGCCGTCGCGGCGATGAAGCTCGGGGCGGTCGACTTCCTCACCAAGCCCTTCTCGCCGACGGAGCTGCTGCACCTGGCCGAGGGGCTCGTGGCCGACGGCGGCGAGAGCCCCGAGCCCGCCGCCGCGTGCAGCCGCCCGATCGTCTCCCGTGACCCGGCGACGCTCGCCGTGCTCGAGATCGCCGAGGCGGTGGCGTCGAGCCGGGCGCCGGTGCTCATCCAGGGCGAGAGCGGCACCGGCAAGGAGCTGCTCGCGCGCTACCTGCACGAGCGCGGGCGGCGGCGCGGCAAGCCCTTCGTCGCGGTCAACTGCGCCGCGCTGCCGCGGGAGCTCCTCGAGAGCGAGCTCTTCGGGCACGAGCGCGGCGCGTTCACCGGCGCGATCGCACGCAAGGTCGGCAAGTTCGAGCTCGCCCACGGCGGCACGATCCTCCTCGACGAGATCAGCGAGATGGAGCTGCCGCTGCAGGCGAAGCTGCTGCGCGTGCTGCAGGAGTACGAGGTCGATCGCCTCGGGGGCACGGCGCCGGTGCCGATCGACGTGCGCGTGGTGGCGACGACCAACCGCCGCCTGCGCGACCTCGTCGACCGCGGGCAGTTCCGCGAGGACCTCTACTACCGGCTGATGGTCGTGCCGCTGGTGCTGCCGCCGCTGCGCGAGCGCAAGGGCGACATCGACCTGCTCGCCGATCACTTCCTGCGCCGCTTCTCCGCCGGCCGCCAGCTCGTGCTCGCGCCCGAGACGCGCGCCTGGCTGCGCAGCCGCCCCTGGCCGGGCAACGTGCGCGAGCTCGAGCACGCGGTCGAGCGCGCGGCGCTGCTCGCGCGCGGCCCGGTGCTCACGGTCGAGGACTTCGCCGAGCGCGACCCGCTGCCCCCGCGGCTCGAGCTCGGGAGCCTCGCCGGGCTCACCGTGCGCGAGATGGAGCGGCAGCTCATCTTCGACACGCTGCGGCGCACGAACAACAACCGCACGCAGGCCGCGCGCCTGCTCGGCATCAGCATCCGCACGCTGCGCAACAAGCTCGCCGAGTACCGGCAGCGGGGCGAGGCGGATCCGGCGGGGGCGCGGTGATGGCGGGGCTGCTCTTCGACCCGACGCTCGAGGGGCTCGCGCGCGCGCTCACGCTGCACCAGCGCCGGCACGAGGTGCTGGCGAGCAACCTCGCGAACATCGAGACGCCGGGCTTTCGCGCCCGCGAGCTCGACTTCGCGGACGCGCTGCGCCACGCCTTCGATGTGGCGCCCCCGGCGCCCGGCGAAGCGCCCGCGCCGCGGGTGATCGACGATCCGGCCGGCGCCCCGCGCGCCGACGGCAACACGGTCGACCTCGACCGGGAGATGGCCAAGCTCAGCGCCAACGGGATGGACTACCTCGCGCTCGCGACCATCCTGCGCCGCCGCATCGCGCTCCTGCGGCTCGCCATCGAGGAGACCCCATGACGGACTTGCACGGCACCCTCGCCATCGCCGCCAGCGCGCTCAGCGCCGAGCGGCTGCGGCTCGACGTGATCGCGGCCAACCTCGCCAACGCCAACACGACCCGCACGGCCGCCGGCGGACCCTACCGGCGGCGCGACGTCGTGCTCGCGCCGGCCGACCTCGAGAGCGACTTCGCAGAGACTCTGGCGGCGCTCGGCGACCCGGCGCGCCAGCCCGGCGTGCACGCGGTGGGCGTCGTCGAGGACCCCTCGCCGCCGCGGCTCGTCTACGACCCCGGGCATCCCGACGCCGACGCGCAGGGCTACGTCGCTTATCCCAACGTGAACCCCATCCTCGAGATGGTGGATCTCACCACCGCGACGCGGGCCTACGAGGCGAACGTCCAGGTCATGAACGCAACCAAGCGGCTCGCCGACGCGGCCCTGGAGATCGGCAGCTAGCTTCGGAGCCGGATCGATGGACGTCACCCGCATCGGCGCCGCGCTGCCCGCCCCCGAGGTCACCGACCCCGCCGGCGCGGCCGCCGCGCCCAAAAAGGCCACCTTCGGCGAGGTGCTCAAGGACTCGCTCGCGCAGGTGAACCATCTCCAGCACGAGGCCGACCGGGCGATTGCCACCCTCGGCAGCGGCCAGCCGACGACGCTGCACGACACGATGCTGGCGCTCGAGAAGGCGGACCTCTCCTTCCGCCTGATGATGCAGGTCCGCAACCGCATCGTGCAGGCCTACCAGGACGTGCTCCGCATGCAGATCTGACTGACGGGACATGAACGCGCGGCTCAAGCAGCTCTGGGCCGGGCTCGCGGCCTTCTTTCTCTCGCAGCCGCCCGCCCGGCGGTGGACGATCCTCGGCGTGGGCATCGCCTCGATGGCGATCGTGCTCGGGCTCGCGTGGTGGGTCCAGCGCCCGCTCTACCGCCCGCTGTTCACCAACCTCTCGCCGCACGACGCGGCCGCGATCGTCGACGCGCTGCGCGCCGAGAAGGTCGCCTTCCAGCTCGAGGACGGCGGCCGCGCCGTGCTCGTGCCGGCCGAGCGGCTCTACGAGCTGCGGCTCGAGCTCGCGAGCCGCGGGCTCCCCGAAGGCGGCGGGGTCGGGTTCGAGATCTTCGATCGGCAGACGCTCGGGCAGACGGACTTCTTGGAGCGGCTCAACTACCAGCGCGCGCTCCAGGGCGAGCTCAGCCGCACGATCAGCCAGTTGGGCGGCGTCGAGTCGGCGCGCGTGCACCTCGCGCTGCCCGAGCGCTCGCTGTTCGTCGCCGCCGATCGCAAGCCCTCGGCGTCGGTCGTCGTCAAGCTCGTGCAGGGCCGCACGCTCGCGCGCGCGCAGATCGACGGCATCGTGCACCTCGTCGCGGCGAGCGTGGAGGGGCTCGATGCCGACGCGGTCACCGTCGTCGACGAGAGCGGCCGCATCTTGACGCCCGACCGCCGCGGCGCCGAGGGGCCCGGGCCCTCGGGCGACACGCTCGAGTACCAGCAGACCTTCGAGCGCAGCGTCGAGGACCGCATCGAGAGCATGCTCGGCGCGGTGGTCGGCCGCGACAAGGTGATCGCGCGCGTGGCGGCCACGCTCGACTTCGCGCGCGTCGAGCGCACCGAGGAGGCCGTGGATCCCGATCGCACGGCGCTCCAGCAGTCGCGCACGATGCGCGAGCAGTCGGTCGGCATGCGCCCGACAACGGGGGTGGCGGGCGCGGCGGCGAACCTCACCAACGACACGACCGCGGCGGCCGCCGCCGGGGATGCGCCCAAGACCGACCGCCGCGACGAGACGCAGACCTACGAGGTGTCGAAGATCGTCTCGCGCACCGTCGCCCCGGCGGGCGCGGTGAAGCAGCTCTCGGTGGCGGTGCTCGTCGACGGCACCTACGAGGAGAAGGACGGGAAGCGGACCTTCGTGCCGCGCCCGCCCGAGGAGATCGAGCGGCTGAAGGCTCTCGTGAAGAGCGCCGCCGGGCTCGACGAGGCCCGCGGCGACAAGGTCGAGGTCGCGAGCGTGCCGTTCCAGACCGAGCCGCTGCCCGCGGGCGAGGGCGCCCTCGGGGTCGTTTGGCGCTGGCTGCCCGCGGTCGCCACCCGGCTCTTGGGGCTCGGCTTTGCGGTGGTGATGCTCCTCTACGTCGTGCGGCCGCTGCTGCTCGGGCTCGCCCAGCGGCCCGCCGCAACCGCCGGCGCGGGCGTCGTCACCGAGATGGACCAGGCGATGCTCGAGCTTACCGGCGAGACCCGCGCGCTCACCCAGCGCAACCCCGAGCGCGCCGCGCAGCTCGTGCGCCTCTGGCTCGCCGAGGCGGGCGGGCCGCCGCGCGGATAGGGGCCATGGCGGAGACGGGCACCACGCTGCGCTCCGGCCCGGCGCCGGGGGGCGAGGGGATCGAGAAGGCGGCGATCCTGCTGCTCACGCTCGGGCCCGAGGTCGCGGGGCAGGTTTTCAGCCACCTGAGCGACACCGAGGTCGAGCAGATCTCGATCGCGATCGCCCGCCTGCGCACCATCCGCCGCGCCCAGGCCGCGGCGGTCCACGAGGAGGCGTGGCGGTGGCTCACGAGCCGCGAGGGCTACCTCGTCGACGGCGAGCAGTTCGCGCACAAGCTGCTCACGGCGCGCGCCGCCGCGACCGGGCAGGCGCCGCGCACGGTGCGCGACCTCGCGCGCCCGCGCGACGGCGAGACCTCGCTCGCCGAGAGCCTCCGGGGGGTGGCGCCGGCCGCGCTCGCGCAGCTCGTCGGCGGCGAGCACCCGCAGGTGATCGCCGTCGTGCTCGCGAACCTCGACGTCCGGCAGGCGGCCGAGACGCTCGGGCTCCTGCCCCCGGAGACGCAGGCCGACGTCGTGCGCCGCATCGCGGATTTGAAGACGATCCCGAGCGAGGTGCTAATCGAGGTCGGTAGCGTGCTGCGCGGCCAGGTCGAGGGGCTCGGCAGTGTCGGGCAGGGGGGGCGGACCGTGGGCGGGCCCAAGCTCGCCGCGACCATCATGAACCAGGTGGGCAAGGAGGTGGAGGCCGCGGTGCTCGCGCGGCTCGACGAGGAGGCGCCGGAGGTCGCCGAGAGCATCCGCAAGCTCATGCTCACCTTCGACGATCTCGCGGTGCTCGAGCGCCGCGACATGCAGACGCTGCTCAAGGAGATCCAGCGGGAGGACCTGCTGCTCGCGCTCAAGACCGCGAGCCCCGCCATGCGCGAGAAGATCTTCGGCAACATCTCGAAGCAGGCGGCGGAGATCCTCGAAGAAGACCTCTCGATGATGGGCCCGGTGCGGCTGAAGGACGTCGAGCAGGCGCAAGCGAACATCGTCGCCACCGCGCGCCGGCTCGCCGAGGAGCAGAAGATCACGCTCGGCACGGGAGGCGAGGACCTTGTCTGAGTTCACGCCGCTCATTGACGAGGTCCCCCGGGCGTGCGGCGGCTTCCGGCCCTTCGGCGAGCCCGAGGAGCCCGCGCCCACGTCCACGGCGCCGGCGGCGGCGGTCGCGGCGCTCGAGCCGGCGGCGCCGGGCGAGGCCGCGGCGAGCGAGGAGGCGCGGCGGGCCTTCGAGGCGGGCTACGCCCTCGGGGCCGCCGAGGTCCGCGGGCAGGTCGAGCAGGTGGCCGAGTCGCTCGAAAAGGCGCTCGAGGAGATCGCCGCGTTCCGCGCCGCGCTCGAGGAGCGCTACGGGCGCGAGCTGCTCGGGATCGCGCTCGAGGTGGCCCGACGCATCGTGCAGGCCGAGCTGGCCGAGCACCCCGAGCGCTGGCTCGGCATGCTCGCCGCCGCCGTGCGCCGCCTGGTCGACCGCGAGCGCATCGTCGTGCGCGTGCCGCCCGACCTCGCCGCCTACCTGCGCGCGAGCGCGCCCGAGCTGCGCGCGGCCCTGGAGGAGGTGAAGGACGTCACCGTGGTCGAGGACGCGGCGCTCGGCCCCGGGGGCTGCGTGGTCGAAAGCCGCTTCGGCGAGGTCGATCTCGGCGTCGAGACGCAGCTTACGACCGCGGCCGAGACGCTCGCCGGCGGGGAGGCGTGAGCGTGTCGGCCGGGATCGCGCGCGCCCGCGCGCAGCTCGCCGGCCGCGACCTCGTGCGCGTGAGCGGGCGGGTGACCGACGTGATCGGGCTGGTCGTCGAGGCGAGCGGCCCGGGGGCGCCGGTGGGCTCGCTCTGCCGGATCGAGGGGCCCGGGGCGCGCGCGCTCCCCGCCGAGGTCGTGGGCTTTCGCACGGGCCGCGTGCTGCTGATGCCGCTCGGCGAGCTCGCCGGCGTGGCGCCCGGGGACCGGGTCACGCTGGTGCGCACCCAGCCGCTCGTCGGCGTCGGCGACGCCATGCTCGGCCGCGTCCTCGACGGCCTCGGCCGCCCGCTCGACGCCCGGGGGGCGCTCGCCCCCAGCGCCGAGTACCCGCTCTACGGGCGGGCGATGAACCCGCTCGCCCGGCCCCCCGTGCGCGAGCCGCTCGACCTCGGCATTCGCGCGATCAACGCGCTGCTCACCTGCGGCCGGGGTCAGCGGCTCGGCATCTTCGCCGGCTCGGGCGTCGGCAAGAGCGCGCTGCTCGGCATGATGGCGCGCTACACGCGCGCCGACGTCACCGTGATCGCGCTCGTCGGCGAGCGGGGGCGGGAGGTGCGCGAGTTCATCGAGCGCGACCTGGGCGACGGCCTCGAGCACGCGGTGGTGGTGGCGGCGACCTCGGATGCGCCGCCGCTCGTGCGCATCCGCGGCGCCTTCCTCGCCACCACGATCGCCGAGTACTTTCGCGACCAGGGGCGCGACGTGCTGCTCCTGATGGACTCGCTTACGCGCGTCGCGATGGCGCAGCGCGAGGTGGGGCTCTCGGTCGGCGAGCCGCCGTCGACGCGCGGCTACACGCCGTCGGTCTTTGCGCTGCTGCCGCGGCTCCTCGAGCGCGCCGGCCAGGTCGACGGCGGCAGCATCACCGGCCTCTACACGGTGCTGGTCGAGGGCGACGACATGAACGAGCCCATCGCCGACACGGCCCGCTCGCTGCTCGACGGGCACGTGACGCTCTCGCGGCGGCTCGCGAGCGAGGGGCACTACCCGGCGATCGACGTGCTCGGCTCGATCTCGCGGGTGATGATCGACATCGTCCCGCCCGAGCAGCTCGCCGCCGCCAACCGCGTGCGCGGCTGGCTCGCCACCTACCGCGATGCCGAGGACCTGATCCAGATCGGCGCCTACGCCCAGGGCGCGAGCCCCGCGATCGACGAGGCGATCGCGCGGCTGCCGGCCGTCCGCGCGTTTTTGCGCCAGCCGCTCGGCGAGCCCGCGAGCCTCGCGGCGAGCCTCGAGGCGCTCGCCGCGCTCGCCGGGTGAGGAGGATGGCGTTCCGACTCGCGCGCGTGCTCCGGCTGCGCACCCAGCTCCGCCGCCGGACCCAGGAGGAGGTGGCGCAGCTCGCTGCGGCGCTCGCGGCCGTGCGGCGCGAGATCGCCGCGCTCGGCGCGCGGCAGCGTGCCGTCCGGGCGGAGGAGGAGGCCGCGCTGCCCCGGGGGCTCGCCGCCGCCGACCTCGAGGCGCGGCGCCGCTACGAAGCGGAGCTCCTGGCGCGCGCGGCGGCGCTCGCCGCAGAAGCGCAGGGGCTCGACGGCGCGCTCGCCGAGGAGCGCGCGCGGCTCGTCGAGCGCCGGCGCGAGGAGCGGCAGCTCGAGCGGCTCGCCGAGCGGGCGGCCGCGCGCACGGCCGAGGCCGTGGCGCGTGCGGACGCCGTGGCCCTCGACGACCTCGCGCGGCGGCGGAGGTGAAGCGATGATGCGCAGGCTCGGGGCGCTGGCGCTCGCCAGCGCGGTGGTGAAGGTGATCGTGCTCGGTGCGCTCTGGTGGCAGAGCGCGGCGCGCGCGGCGGGCGGCCGGAGCGAGGCGCCGCCGGCGGCTGCGGCCCCTGCGCCCGAGGCGCCCGCCCAGGGTCGCGGGCTACGCGAGATGCTGGCGGCGATCGCCCGGCGCAACGCCGAGCTCGACGCGCGGGAGCAGGCGCTCGCCGAGCGGGAGGCGGCGCTCGCGGCGCTCGAGAAGACGATCGCCGCGGCGGCTGCGGCGGCGGGGCCGGGCGGGGCTGGGGCGCGGCCCGCCTCGGGTGGACCGCCGGGGGCGGCGGCCGAGCCTCCCGTCGTGGCGCTCACGAAGGTCTACGAGACCATGAAGCCGGAGGAGGCGGGGGCGATCCTCGACCGGCTCGACGACGCGACCGCCCGCATGATCCTCGCGCACATGAAGGAGCGGAGCATCGGCGCGATCCTCGCGGCCATGAGCCGCGATCGCGCGGTCGAGGTGACCAGGGTGCTCGGCGGCGAGCCGGTCAAGACGGCCGAGGCGACGGCGCCGGCTGCCGCAAGCGACGCGCCGAAGGCACCCCCGGCGCCGCCCGCTGCCCCGCCGCCGGCCGGGGCGGCGGAGACCCCGAAGAAACCCGAGCGATAGCGGCCGAGCTTGCCGCATCCGGCGGGAGTTGCCGGGTCGCGCGCGCGCCGGGCCGCGCCGGCAGGCGCCTTTGCGCTGGCGTCGCGTTTGCTCCGCTTGGGAGCCGCCGTGACCAGCGTTCCCGCAAGCGCCGCGCCGCTGCGCGGCGGCGTCGCCGCGTCGACGACGGGCAGTGATCTCCGTCTGCCAGCCGGCCTCGGAGCCGGGTTCCAGACCCTGCTGCTCCTCTTGCTCGCCTCGGGGCTCCCGCCCGTCATCCCGCTGCCTGCTCCCGCGGCGGCGAGCGAGGAGACCCCGGGCGACGAGGCCAAAGCCGGCGATCCCAAGCCGGCACGCCAATCCGAAACGCCTGCCGCTGCGGCGGCGCCGGCGCCGCCTGTGGTGGAGCCTGCCGCTATCGCGGTCGCCGCGGCCGTCGCGACCGACCAGGTGCAGGCGGCAGCCCCCGTTGCAGCAACCGCCACGCCCGCCCCGCCGCCCGCGGCCAAGGCCACCGTCACGGCCTTGGTGCCGAGCGCCGTGCGCCCCGCTCCTCCGGCGGCCCAGCACGCCGCGACTGCCGCGCCACCTGCGCCGCCCGCACCCGCAAGCGCGAGCGCGCCTCCCGTGCCCGCTCCGCCGCCGAGCGCCGAGGCAGCGCCGCCGCCACTCGATGCGATTCCGTCCACGGCGGTCGCCGAGGCCGAGCCGCCGCGCGCAGCGGACGCCGCCGCCCAGGCGCCGCCGCCGCTGGCGGTGCCCGCTCCGGCGGCCGCGCCGACGAGGCCAGCGCTCGCCCACGCGCCGGTGGTCACGCCGTCGGCGGTCCTGGCGGTCTCGGCCGCGGTGGCGTCGTCGCCCCCCGAGCGTCGCGCCGACCACGAGGACGCCGACCGCCCGGCGTCCGCCGCGCCGTCGCACGCGGAGACGGCCCCGCTGCCGCTGCCCGAGACGGCGCCCCGGCCGCCGGCCGCGCCGACGGGTCCAGCGTCGCCGCCCCCGCCGGTTCCGGCGACGGCGCCGCACGCGGCCGCCGCGCCCGCACCGACGGCGGCACCCGAGCCTGCTCGCCCGCGCGAGCTCGACGATCTCGTCCGCACGGCGCAGGTGCGCGCGCCGGGCGGGCGCGAGGGCGGCGAGATGCGTCTCGATGTTGCGCCCGAGGGGCTCGGTCGCGTGCAGGTGCACGTGGTCGTCCGCAACGACGCCGTGCACGCCGCGCTCTACGCCCAGCACGACGACGCGCGCGACGCGCTCGCCGCGCAGCGCCCCGTGCTCGAAGCGGCGCTCGGCCGCTCCCAGCTCCGCCTCGAGGGCTTCACGGTGGGCCTCGGCCAGCCCCAGCAGGAGCCCGCGCACGAGCGGGCGCCGGGCGAGCCCCGCCGCGCCGAGCCATTGCCGCTCGCCCCGGCGCGCGTGCCCGAGCCCGCCACGCCCGAGCCGCTCGTCGTCGGCCGCAACGGCCTGAGCCTCCGCGCATGAGCACGACCGCCGCCGTTCCCTCCTCGCTGCTGAGCGCGCTCGGCCCCGCCACCGCGACGTCGACCGCGGCGACGAGCCAGCCGGTCACGCAGCAGGAGTTCCTCACGCTCTTCGTCGCCCAGCTCCAGAACCAAGACCCGCTCTCGCCGATGGATCCGGATCAGCTCACGGCGGAGCTGGCGCAGTTCTCGCAGCTCGAGCAGCTCACGAACATCAATCAGGCGATGGGCGGGCTCACGAAGGCCGCGCAGCAGTCGGTCGACGTGGGCATGCTCTCGCTCGTCGGCAAGCAGATCCACTACGACGGCAGCACGATCACGCTGAGCGGCGGCAAGGCGCCGGCGGTCTCCTATACGCTCGCGCAGGCGGCCACGGACGTCCAGGCGACGATCACGGACAGCAGCGGCACGGTGGTGCGCACGATCGACCTCGGCGGGCAGGCGGCCGGCACGCACACCTTCCAGTTCGACGGGACCGACGGCAAGGGCGCGACGCTCGCCGACGGGACCTACACGGTCGCGCTCACGGCGAGCGGCCCGCTCGGCGGGACCCCCGCGCCCGTCTCCCTGGTGAACAGCGGCACGGTCGACGGCGTCGACCTCACGAGCACTCCCCCCGTGCTGCTCGTCGGCGGGCAGCGCATCACCCTCGACCAGGTCCACGGGGTCGACTGAGCCCCGAGAGAAGAAGGAGGTACGCATGGCACTCATCGGCGCGCTTTCGAGTGGACGGACCGGGCTCGTCAACAGCGGCAACGAGCTCGCCGTCATCGGCAACAACATCGCGAACGCGGAGACCGTGGGCTTCAAGGCGAGCCGCACCGAGTTCGCGGATTTGATCTCCGCCCAGAGCGGCGGGACGTCGGCGGACATCGGGCTCGGCTCGACGATCGCCGACGTGCGCACGCTCTTCGATCAGGGCACGGTGCAGAACACGGGTCGCAGCCTCGACCTCGCCATCAACGGGCAGGGGTTCTTCGTGCTGCGGGAGGGCACCGGGCAGGTGTTCACGCGCGCCGGGAACTTCTCCCTGCAGGCAAACGGCGCGGTCACCAACACCGTCGGCAACGTCCTCCAGGGGAGCCCGCTCAACCAGGACGGCACCGTCGCCGGGCCCGTGGGGGACGTCGTTATCGGCGGCATCACCTCGCAGGCGAAGGCGACGACGAACGTCGCGGTGACCGGCAACCTCCAGTCCGATGCGCCGACGACCACCTTCCCCAGCGGCACGCCGACCGAGGCGCAGGCCTATGCAAACTCGAGCTTCGCGACGAGCGTGCAGGTCTACGACTCCCTCGGCAAGGCGCACAACCTGCTGCTCTTCTTCTCGCGAACCGGCACGAACGCCTGGGACGTGAACGTGGGGGTGGACGCGGCCGACACGGGGGGCACCGCGGGCACGGTGGACGTGATCGGCACGCAAATGCTCAATTACGACACCAACGGGAAGGTCCTGAGCGGTGGAACCGTCAGCGCCAACGTGACCTTCACCGGCGCCAGCGCCCAGACGATCGGGCTCGACCTCACGAACCTGACGCAGTTCGCCGGCACCTCCGGCATCAGCGCCGTCACGCAGGACGGGTTCGGCGCGGGCGGCCTCGCGAGCCTCAGCGTCAACGCGAAGGGGATCTTGAGCGCCACCTTCGACAACGGCCAGTCGCGCCCGCTCTACCAGCTCGCAATCGCGCAGTTCAACGCGCCCGAGGGGCTCGCGAGCGAGGGCAACCAGACCTACCACGCCACCGTCGACTCGGGCCCGCCGGCCATCGCCACCGCGGGCTCGCAGGGCACCGGCACGATCGTCTCGGGCGCGCTCGAGCAGTCGAACGTGCAGATCGCCCAGGAGTTCATCAACCTGATCAGCGCCCAGCGCTCCTTCCAGGCGAACGCGCGGGTGGTCTCGGGCAGCGACCAGATGCTGCAGGACCTGGTCAACATCGTGCACTAGGGTCACGTTTCCCGCCCCTCGGGCGCGCCGGAGCCAAGTCCTTGACGCGAGCAGGGCGGCCCGGCGCGTCCGGGCCGCGCCGCGCCAGCGCTGCGGGCTGGCACCGGCATTGCTGCCTCTCGGCCGCCGGAGGGTGGTGTGGCCGAGGACGAGGCAGCAGCGGCGGCAGAGCCCGCAGCGCCGGCGAAGTCGGGCGGCGGCAAGAAGAAGCTTCTCCTCATCGCCGCGGTCGCGGTCGTGCTCGCGGGCGGCGGTGCCGGGGCATGGTTCGGTTTTTTCCGCGGGCATCGCGCGGCCGAGGCCAAAACCGAGACGCCCGAGAGCGTCAAGCTGCCCGAGCACGGGGCGCTCGTCGCCCTCGATCCCTTCATCGTGAACTTGGGCGACGAGGACCGCGCCCGCTATCTCAAGGCGACGCTCCAGCTCGAGTTCTACGACACGAAGGTGCCCGAGGTCTTCCCGAGCCTCGTGCCCCAGATCCGCGACCTCCTGATCACGCTGTTTAGCAGCCGCACCTTCGCCGAGGTGCGCACGCCCGAGGGGAAGCTCCAGCTCCGCGAGGACGCGATCAACCGCATCAACCGCGCCCTCAACCAGGACCTCGTGAAGGCCGTCTACTTCACGGAGTTCGTCGTCCAGTGACCGGGCGGCCATGAGCGAGATCCTCTCCCAGGACGAGGTCAACGCGCTGCTCGAGGGCGTCGGCGACGGCAGCGTGCCGCTCGCCGAGGAGAAGCCCGCCGCCGCGCCGGCGGGAGGCGTCGTGCCGCTCGACTTGACCGCGCAGGAGCGCCCGCTGCGCGGGCGGCTGCCCGGCCTCGAGCTCGTCCTCGACCGCTTCACGCGCGACGTGCGCGGCTCGCTCGGCACGTTCTTCGGGCAACTGCCGACGGTGGAGATCACCGGCGTCAACCTGCAGCGGTTCGGCGGCGTCGTGGCGGCGCTCGAGCGGCCGGTGAGCCTCCAGCTCTTCGATCTCGCCCCGCTGCGCGGGCAGGGGCTCCTCGTCGTCACCCCCGCGCTCATCGAGATGCTGCTCCAGGTCTTCTTCGGCGGCGAGCCGGGGCGCAAGACGCGCCTGCCGGCGCGCGAGCTCTCGCCGATCGAGCAGCGCGTGGTCGAGCGCCTGGGCGCGCGCGTGCTCGAGGATCTGCGCAGCGCCTGGCAGCCCACCGAGGCGATCGCGTGCACGCTGCTCGCCGCGGAGACGAACCCGCAGTTCGCCGCGATCTGCGGTCCCGACGAGCTGGTGGTGGCCGTGGGGCTGCGGGTGAGCCTCGAGGGCTGCGGGCAGGGGACGCTGCTCGTCTGCGTCCCGAATGCGGCCCTCGACCCGATCCGCGCGCGCCTCCAGCGGCTGCCGCTCGGCGGCGGCGGGCGCGGGGTGCCGGAGACCTGGCGCGCGCGGTTGGAAGCGGCGCTCGCCGAGATCGCCGTCGAGGTGAGCGCCGAGCTGGGCGGGCGGCGGCTCAAGCTGCGCGACGTGCTCGCGCTGCAGGCGGGCGATCTCGTGACGCTGGAGACCGGGCGCGACGGCCCGGTCGTGCTGCGCGTGGCGGGCAAGCCGCGCTTCTTGGGCGCCCCCGGCGTCGCCGGCGGCAAGAACGCGGTGCGCATCACGGCGCGGCTGTGAGGGACGGACATGGACGGTGGCACGCCGGAGACGACGGGGGAGACGGGCGAGGCGCAGGCTGCGGCCGCAACGCCGCCGCGGAACCTCGACCTCCTGCTCGACATCCCGCTCGAGGTGACCGTGGAGATCGGACGAACACGGATGGCGCTGCGCGAGCTGCTCGCGCTGGCACCGGGCTCGGTGGTCGAGCTCGACAAGCTCGCCGGCGAGCCGCTCGACGTGTTCGTCAACGGCAAGCCCATCGCGCGCGGCGAGGCGGTGATGGTGAACGACCGCTTCGGGGTGCGGCTCACCGACGTGATCAGCCCCTCGGAGCGGATCACGGGGCTCAAGTGACGGCGCTCGCGCTCACCGTGGGCGCGCTGGCGCTCGCCCTCGCGCTCCTCCGCCGCTGGCTCTCCCGCGGCCGCGGGGGCGAGGGGCAGACGATCCGCCTCGTCACCAGCCGCTATCTCGGCGGCAAGCGCTTTCTCACGGTCGTCGAGGTCGAGGGCCAGCGGCTCCTGCTCGGGCTCGCGGGCGACCGCGTGTCGCTCGTGGCGCGCCTCGACGCGCCGGGCGCGGCGGCCGGGGAGGAGCGGGCGTGAGGTGGGTGCTCGCGGTGCTCCTCGCCGCCCCGGCGGCGGCCCGCGCGGCCGACGCGGCGCCGGCGCTCGCGCTCCAGATCGGCAGCGAGAAGATCGCCGCGCCGCTCCAGATCGTCGCGCTGCTGACGGTGCTGTCGCTCGCGCCGGCGATCCTCGTGACGCTCACCGCCTTCGTGCGCATCGTGATCGTGCTCTCGTTCCTCCGCCAGGCGGTCGGCGTGCAGACGATGCCGCCCAACCAGATCGTGATCTCGCTCGCGCTCTTCTTGACGTTCTTCGTGATGCGGCCGGTCTTCGCCCGCATCCAGGCGGAGGCGCTCGAGCCGTACCTGCACCAGGAGATCGGCGACCGCGAGGCGCTCGCCCGCGCCTGGGACCCGCTGCGGCAGTTCATGCTGCGGCAGACCCGCGAGAAGGACCTCGCGCTCTTCGTCGACGCGGTCGGGGCGCCGCGACCGGAGACCGCGGCGGACGTGGCCCCGCAGGCGCTCGTGCCCGCGTTTTTGATCTCCGAGCTCAAGACCGCGTTCCAGATGGGGTTCCTGATCTACATCCCGTTTTTGATCCTCGACATGGTGGTGGCCTCGGTCCTCACCTCGATGGGCATGATCACGCTGCCCCCGGCGCTCATCTCGCTGCCCTTCAAGCTCATGCTCTTCGTGCTCGTCGACGGGTGGAACGTGCTCACCGCGTCGGTGGTGCAGAGCTTCCACTGAGATGGGGGTGGAGACGGTCATCGGGCTCGGGCGCAGCGGGCTCGAGCTGGCCCTCGCGCTCGCGGGACCGGTGCTGCTCTTCGGGCTCGTCGCCGGTCTCGCCGTGAGCGTCTTCCAGGCGCTCACCCAGATCCACGAGATGACGCTCACCTTCATCCCGAAGATCGCCGCCACCGTCGCCGCGCTTGTCCTCTTCGGCCCCTGGATGCTCACCAAGCTCATCACCTTCACGCTCGGAGTCTTCACGAGCCTGCCGGGCTACGTGCGCTGACCATGCCGATCCCCGATCCCGTGCCGTTCGTCCTCGTGCTCGCGCGCATCGCGGGGCTCATCCTCGCCGCGCCGGTGCTCGGGCACGCGCTCGTGCCCGTGCGCGTGCGGGTGGCGCTGGCGGCCGTGTTCGCGCTCGCGCTCGCGCCGGCGCTGCCGCCGGCGGCCGCGCTGCCGACGACGGTCGTGGGGCTCGCCGGCGCGGTGGCGGTCGAGAGCGCGGTCGGCGTGCTCCTCGGCTTTGCGGCGCAGCTCGTGTTCGCCGGCGTGGCGCTCGGCGGGCAGCTCGCCGGGATGCAGATGGGCTTCGGCGTGGCGAGCCTCTTCGATCCGACCGAGCAGGCGCAGGTGACGGTCGTGGCGCAGTGGCAGCAGCTCCTCGTGCTCGTGGTCTTCCTCGCGCTCGACGTCCACCACCTCCTCCTGCGCGCGCTCCTCCAGAGCTTCCGCCTCGTGCCCGTGGGGGCGGCGGCGCTCGGGGCGTCGAGCGCCGGGGGGATGGTGACGCTCGGGAGCGACGTCTTCATGGTCGCCGTGCGGCTCGCGGCCCCGGTGCTCGTCGTCCTCTTGCTCGCGAACGCGACGCTCGGCGTGCTCGCCCGCGTCATTCCGCAGCTCAACGTGTTCGTGCTCGGCTTTCCGGTGAACGTGGGGGCGGGGCTGCTCGCCCTCGGCGCCGCGCTGCCGTTTACGGTGCGCCTCGTCGCCGGGCGCTTCGCCGCGCTCGGCGAAGTGCTCGATCAGCTCGTGCGGGGGCTCGGGCATGGCTGAGGACCAGGCGGCCGACCGCACCGAGCAGCCGACCGCGAAACGGCGCGAGCAGGCGCGCGAGGAAGGGCAGGTCGCGGTCTCTCCCGAGGTGGCGCCCGTCGCCGTGCTCCTGGCGGCGCTCGCGGTGGCGTCGTGGGGCGCACCGCGGGTCGTCGAGCGCAGCCGCACGGTGCTCCACGCGTGGCTCGCGGCCGTGGGCCCGATGGCGCTGCGCGAGGACGGCGCCGGACCGCCGGTCGTGCGCGCGGCGCTCGCGCTCGGGAGTCTCCTCGTGCCCTTCGCGCTCGCGATGGCGCTCGTCGGCGCGGGGGTCGTGCTCGCGCAGGTGGGGTGGATGCTCGTGCCCCAGCGGCTCGCCCCCGACCTGGCGCGGCTCGACCCGAACCGCAACCTCCGACGCTTCGTCTCGGTCGAGGGCGCCGTCGAGCTCGTCAAGGCGCTCCTCAAGATCGCGCTCGTGCTCGGGCTCGCGGCGCGCGTGATCGTGGGCGGGGCCCGCGCGGCGGTGAGCACGCCCGCGATGAGCGTCGAGGCGATCTTGGGCGAGGTGGGCGCCGAGCTCCGTCACCTCCTGCTCGTGGTGGCGCTCGCGCTCGGGGCCTTGGGCGCGCTCGACTACGCCTGGCAGCGCCGGCGCCTCGAGCAGCGGCTCCGCATGACCCGCCAGGAGGTCCAGGACGAGCGCAAGGAGACCGAGGGCAATCCGCAGATGCGTGCCCGCTTCCGCAAGGCGCACAAGGCGCTCGCGCGCCGGCGCATGCTCGGCGACGTCGCGCGGGCGGACGTGGTGCTCACCAACCCCGTCCACGTGGCGGTGGCGCTGCGCTACCGCGCCGAGGAGATGCGGGCGCCGCGGGTGCTCGCCAAGGGGGCCGGGGAGCTCGCCGAGCGGATCAAGGACGCGGCGCGCCGCGCCGGCGTGCCGATCGTCGAGCGGCGGGCGCTCGCGCGCGCGCTCTTCCGCACGGTCGAGGTGGGGGCCGAGATCCCCCCGGCGCTCTACCGGGCGGTCGCGGAGATCCTCGCCTACATCTATGCGGTGCGCGGGCGGCGGCCCGCGGAGGTGCGCTAGCCGATGGCCGCCGCCGCCACCGCCGTCGTCCCCCGTCCGGCCGCCGCCCCCGCCGTGCCCACCGGCGAGGTCCTCGTGCCGCTCACGCTGGTCGCGACGGTGGTGATCATGGTGGTGCCGCTGCCGCCGCTGCTGATCGATCTGCTGCTCGCGCTCTCGATCTCGCTCGGGCTCACGGTGCTCCTGGTCGCGCTCTACATCCAGCAGCCGCTCCAGTTCTCGACGTTCCCCTCGGTGCTGCTGGTCGTGACGCTCTTCCGGCTCGCGCTCAACGTCGCCTCGACCCGGCTCATCCTCCTGCACGGCGCGGAGGGCCCCGGCGCGGCCGGGCATGTGATCCAGGCGTTCGGCAACTTCGTCGTCGGCGGGAGCTACGTCGTCGGCGTCGTCGTCTTCCTCATTCTCGTGGTCATCAACTTCGCGGTCATCACCAAGGGGTCGATCCGCATCGCCGAGGTGGCCGCGCGTTTCACGCTCGATGCGATGCCGGGGAAGCAGCTCGCCATCGACGCCGACTTGAACAGCGGGCTCATCACGGAGCGCGAGGCCCGGGCGCGGCGGCGCGCCATCGAGGAGGAGGCGGACTTCTACGGTGCCATGGACGGGGCCAGCAAGTTCGTGCGCGGGGATGCTGTGGCGGGGCTCGTCATCACCGCGATCAACATCGTGGGCGGCTTCTTCATCGGCGTGGTGCAGCAGGGCACCGACGTCCAGACCGCGGCGCAGACCTACACGATCCTCACCGTGGGCGACGGGCTCGTCTCCCAGATCCCGGCGCTCTTGATCTCGACCGCCGCCGGCATCATCGTGACGCGCGCCGCCTCGGAGGCCGATCTTGGCACGGCGGTGACCGGGCAGCTCTTCGCGAGCCCGCGCGTGCTCTGGGCGGTGAGCGGCATCCTCGGCGCCTTCGCGCTCCTCCCCGGGCTCCCCTTCCTGCCCTTCGTCGCGCTCGCGGGCGCGGCCGGCGCGCTCGCCGCTCAGGGCGGCGTGGCGCCGCGCAGCGCCGAGGCGCCGGGCGGTGGCGGCCCGCCCGCGCCGCCGCGGGCGGCCGAGCGGCCCGAGGCGCTGCTCGCCCTCGACATGATGGAGCTCGAGGTGGGCTTCGAGCTCGTGCCGCTCGTCGACGCAGGGCGGAGCGGGTCGGGCGACCTCGTCGAGCGCATCAAGGCGCTGCGCCGCCAGCTCGCGCTCGAGATGGGCTTCATCGTGCCGCCCATCCACATCCGCGACAACCTCGACCTCAAGCCGAACGCCTACCTGATCCTCCTCAAGGGCAACGAGATCGCCCGCGGCGAGGTGCGCACGGGGTCGTTCCTCGCCATCAACCCCGGCACGGTGACCGCGCCCGTGCCCGGGATCGCGACACGCGAGCCGGCCTTCGGGCTCGACGCCCTCTGGGTCGCGGCCGCCGAGCGCGAGCGCGCGCAGCTCGCCGGCTACACCGTGGTCGACGCGGCCACCGTGGTCGTCACGCACCTCACCGAGGTGATCCGCCGGCACGCGCACGAGCTGCTCGGCCGCCAGGAAGTGCAGCAGCTCCTCGACCAGGTGGCCAAGACTCGTCCGAAGGTCGTCGAGGAGCTGGTCCCCCAGCAGCTCTCGCTCGGCGGCGTGCAGAAGGTGCTGCAGAACCTGCTCCGCGAGGGCATCCCGATTCGCGACCTGCAGACGATCCTCGAGACGCTCGCGGATCACGCGCCGCGCACGAAGGATCCCGACGTCCTCACCGAGCACGTGCGCCAGGCCCTCGGCCGCGCGATCACCCGCAAGCTGCTCGGGCCCGACGGGACGCTCGCGGTCGTCACGCTCGGCGCGGCGCTCGAGCGCCGCCTCCTCGACGCCCTCCAGCGCAGCGAGGAGGGCGGCGGGCTCGTGCTCGAGCCGGCGCTCGCGCAGCGGCTCGTCGCGAAGCTCGGCGAGTGGGCAGAGCGCTTCGTCGTGCAGCACCTCACGCCGGTGCTGCTCTGCTCGGCGCCGCTGCGGCCCCATCTGCGCCGCCAGCTCGAGCGCTACCTGCCGCAGCTCGCCGTAATCTCGCCGCAGGAGATCGTGACCGACGCGCGCGTACGCTCGCTCGGCGTGGTGACGGTCGATGACGCTTAGGCGATTTACGGCCCCCACCGCCGCGGCGGCGTTCCGCGCGGCCAAGGCGGCGCTCGGCGCCGAGGCGGTGATCCTCGAGACGCAGCCGGCCCCGGGCGGCGTCACCGTCGTTGCGGCCACGGATGTCGACGAGGCGCGGAGCCACGCGGAGCTGCTCGCCGAGGTGCGCGCGCTGCTCGGCGCCGTGCAGGACCTGGTCGCTGCGCACACCGCCGCGCCGCCCGCGCCCCAGGCCGTCGTCGAGCTGGCGCACCGGCTGAGCGCGCTCGTGCCTGCGCGGGCCCACGCGCGCGTGCGCCTCTTCGTGGGGCCGCCGGGCGACGGCAAGACCACCACCGTCGCCAAGCTCGCCGCGCGCGAGCGGGCGGCAGGGCGCGAGGTCGTGCTGGTCGCCGCGGACACCTGGCGCGTGGGCGCGCGCGCCGAGCTCGAAGCCTACGGCCGCGCGCTCGGCGTGCGCGTCGCGCGGGTGCGGGAGGCGAGCGATCTCGCGGCGGTCGCCCGCGCCGCGCCCGAGTCCGCCCGCGTGCTCGTCGACACGGCGGGCGCGGGGCCGGGCGACGCGGCGGTGCTCGCCGACGTCGCGGCGCTGGCCGCGGCCGCCGGGCCGGGGGCCGGGGTCACGCTCGTCGCGAGCGCCACGAGCGCGCCGCCGGCCGTCGCGCGCGTCTGCCGCGCCTTTGCCGCGCTCGCCCCCGACGCCTGCGTGCTCACCAAGGTCGACGCGGGCGCAGCCGGCCCGCTGCTCGAGGTGCTCTGCCGCGAGCGGCTGCCCGTGACCCATCTCGCCACGGGACGTCGCATTCCCGACGACCTCGAGGCGGCGACGCCCGAGCGGCTCGCGCGCGCGGCGGCGGCATGAGGAGAGGGGACATGGACCATGCCTGAGATCGAACCGGGGCGGCCCGCACGCCCGCGCGCCCGGCGCGGCGCGACCGCCGGCTACGCGGCTCTGCCGCCGAACCGCGACGAGGTGCTGCGGCAGTACCTGCCGCTCGTGCGCCGGGTCGTGCAGCGCCTCGCGGCCCGCAAGCCCCCGCACATCGAGCTCGACGACCTCGTCTCCTGGGGCATCGTCGGGCTCCTCGACGCGATCGGCAAGTACGATCCCGCCAAGGAGGCGCTCTTCTCGACCTACGCGCAGTTCCGCATCCGCGGCGCGATCTTGGACCACCTCCGCTCGCTCGACTGGGTGCCGCGCAGCGTGCGCCAGAAGGCGAGCTTGATCGAGAAGATCACCCACCAGCTCGAGGGCCGCCTCGGCCGTCCGCCCACCGAGGAGGAGATCGCCGCGCAGCTCGGCATGTCGCTCGACGAGTACCAGGAGCTGCTCGCGAAGATCGGCGAGATGAGCCTCTTTAGCCTCGAGGATCTGGGATTCGGCAGCGGCGAGGAGCGCCTCAAGAGCGGGCAGAACGGCGACGAGGGCGAGGCCGACCCGCTGCGCGCGCTGCTCTCGCACGAGCGGGTGCACCTGGTCGCCGAGGCGATCCAGCATCTTCCCGAGCGCGAGCGGATCGTGGTGACGCTCTACTACCACGAGGAGCTCACCATGAAGGAGGTGGGCGCGGTGCTCGGGCTCACCGAGTCGCGCGTCTCCCAACTGCACTCCCAGGCGATGCTGCGGCTCAAGGGCAATCTCCAGGAACGCTTCGGCACACCCAAGTCGTCTGCGGAAGAGGGGAGCTAGCATGGACGGGACCCGCATCGATCCCGCAGGGCACGGCGAGCGGCCGGAGCCGGTCGAGAGCGGCCGGCGCGACGGACCGCCGGGGCGCGAGCGGCGCGAGCCCCCGCGGCGGGCGCCGCGCCCCCGCGCCGAGGACGACGAGGAGCCCGAGCGGCCGCCGCCCGCGCCGGGCCGCATCGACGTGATCGTCTAGCGAAGGAGCGCAGACCATGCCGACGTTCGATCTGACGCCGCTCCTGCCGCACGTGGTCGCGGCGGCGACGCTGGTGGAGCTCGTGGCGCTGGGCGCGCTTACCTACCTGCTCGGGCGGGCGCGCGCCGAGCGGCGGGCCGCCGAGGGCGCCGTGGAGGCGCTGCGGGCGGACCTCGGGCGCCTCCTCGAGGAGGCGGAGAGCCGCGCGCGCGCGCTCGAGGACGCGCTCGCCGCGCGGGAGACGTCGCTGCGCGCGCTCCTCGCGCGTGTCGAGGGGGGCAGCCGGCGGTGCCCGGAGGAAGACGATCCGGCGGAGGCCCGCCTCCTGCGCGACCTCGATCTGCGCATCGGCCGCGGGAGGATCGTCTGATGGCCGTGCGGCAGGGGCTGCCGCCGCGGCAGGAGCTGCCGGCCGCGGCGCTCGGGCTTCGCGGCCGCGGGCGTGCTCGGGCCGTGGCACTTGCCTTGCTCCCCCGCGCCCGGAGAGAACGCGCATGACCGTCGGCGACTACATCGCCGCCTCCGGCGGCATGGCGGCGCTCGCGCGGCTCGAGGCCGTCGCGCACAACCTCGCCAACGCCAACACCGCGGGCTACAAGGCCGAGCGCCCCGTCTTCCGGCTGCGGCAGGACGTCCAGCCGCCGCCCGGGGAGCCGCTGCGGATGACCGCGGGGGCGCAGGTCGTGCAGGCCGACACGGTCTTCGACTTCTCGACCGGGCCGATCCAGGCGACCGGGAACCCCCTCGACGTGGCGATCCCGGGGCGCGAGTTCTTCGCCGTGCGCACCGACGCGGGCGAGCGCTACACCCGCCAGGGCATCTTCCGGCTCGACCCCGAGGGCTACCTCGTCACGGCGAGCGGCGCGCGCGTGCAGGGCGCGAACGGCGACCTCCGGCTGCCGCCCGGGGGGGTCGAGATCGCCGAGAACGGCGCGATCCTCGTCGACGGGATCGAGGCCGGGCGACTCAAGCTCGTGCGCTTCCCCGACCCGCCGCCGCTCGTGCCCCAGGGCGACGCGCTCTTCGCGCCCAAGCCGGGGACGACGGGCACCCCGGTCCCCGAGGACCAGGTGCAGCTCGATCCCAAGTCGATCGAGGGGTCGAACGTGAGCGCCATTGGCTCGCTCATCGAGCTCGTCGACGTCTCCCGCAGCTTCGAATCGTACATGCGTGCTCTCAAGCAGATGGACCAGGTGGCCGGGCACGCCATCGACGACGTGGGGAAGGTGGAATGATCCGCGCACTCTACACCGCCGCGACCGGTATGCAGGCGCAGCAGCTCAGCATCGACGTGATCGCGAACAACCTCGCCAACGTGAACACGACCGGCTTCAAGAAGAGCCGCGCCGACTTCGAGGACCTGCTCTACCAGATGCAGCCGGCGCCGGGGACGCCGAGCACGACCACCACCGAGTCGCCGACCGGCGTCCAGGTGGGCCTCGGCGCCCGGCCCGCCGCGGTGAGCCGCCTCGATCTCCAGGGCGACTACACCCAGACGGGCAATCCGCTCGACGTCGCCATCGAGGGGCCGGGCCTCTTCCAGGTGACGCTGCCCGACGGCACCCTCGCCTACACGCGGGCGGGCTCCTTCCAGATCGACAACCAGCTCCGCGTGGTGACGCCCGACGGCTACCCGCTCTCGCCCGCGATCTCGATCCCGAACAGCGCGACCAACATCACGATCGGGCAGGACGGGACGGTGAGCGCCATCCTGCCCGGGCAGACGGCGGCGACGCAGATCGGGCAGATCCAGACGGCGTTCTTTGCCAATCCCGCAGGGCTGCGCGCGCTCGGCCGCAACCTGCTGCAGCAGACCGACAGCTCGGGGCCGCCGCAGCTCGGCGCCCCCGGGCAGAACAATCTCGGCACGCTGCTCCAGGGCTTCCTCGAGAACTCGAACGTGAGCGTGGTCGAGGAGCTGGTCGGGCTCATCACGGCCCAGCGCGCCTACGAGGTGACCTCGAAGGCCATCCAGACCGCGGATCAGATGCTGCAGACCACCAATGCGATCGTCCAGTAGCTGGCTCCTCGTGGGCGTGCTCGCGCTCGCCGGCGAGGTCGCCGGCGCAGCCGGCCGGCTCACGATCGCGCCCGAGGCCACCGTCACGGGCGAGGAGGTGCGGCTCCGCGACGTGGCAGCGCTCGACGGCGACGCCGAGGCGCTCGCGGAGGTGCCGCTCGGGCCCGCGCCGGCGGCCGGCGAGGTGCGGCTCTTCGATGGCGCGCTCGTCCTCGGCAAGCTCAAGCGCGCGGGCCTCGACCCGCGCATGGTGACGTACGACATCCCGGCGGTCTTCCGCGTCCGGCGCGCGGCCCAGGAGGTGTCGGAGACGGCGGTGCGCGCCGCGATCGAGGCGTTCCTCGCCGAGCGCCTGGGGCCGGGGGCGACCGACACGGTGCTGCGCACCGTCGAGGTCCCGGGGCCGATCCGCCTCCCCGTGGGCAGCTTCACCACGCATGTGACCGCCCCGGCGGGCGCGGAGCTGCTCGGGCGGGTGCGGCTCGCGCTCGAGTTCGTGATGGACGACCGTCCGGTGCGCACCGCCTGGGTGACGGCCGACCTCGCCCGCTTCGGGCCCGTGGTCCTCGTGCGCCGCAGCCTCGCGCGCGGCGAGGTGATCACGGCCGATGACGTGGAGGTCGACCGGCGCGATCTCTCGCAGGTCCCGCGCGACACGTTCACCGCGCCCGCCGACGCCGTGGGGCTCGTCGTGCGGACCCCGCTGCTGCCCTATGCCCCGCTGCGGCGCGAGCAGGTGGTCATGCCGGCCACGGTGCGGCGCGGGGACGCCGTGCTCCTCGTGCTCGACCACGGGGGGCTGCGGATCACGGTGCCGGGCGAGGTGCGCGACGACGCCGTGCGCGGCGAGCGCGTGCACGTGACCAACACGACCAGCAACAAGGAGCTCACCGGCCGCGTCGTCGACGCGCGCACGGTGGCGGTGGACTTCTGATGGGGCGCGCGCTGCTCCTGTTTCTGGCCGCGCTCGCGGCCTGCCAGATTCCGCCCACGGCCGAGCTGCCGCCGCCGCCGCTCGAGGTGGGCCCGCCCCCGCCGCCGCCCGGCTTGGGCTCGATCTGGCATCCCGAGGTGCCCGACAACTATCCCGCGACCGACGTCCGCGCCCACTTCCCGGGCGAGCTGCTCACGGTGGTCGTCGCGGAGTCGTCGAAGGGCACCAAGGACGCGAGCACGGACACCTCGAGCCAGTCGTCGATCACGGCGAAGGTGCTCGCCTTCTTCGGGCTTCCCGCGGCGTCGTTTTTGCCGAGCGGCTTCGACGCCTCGGACATCATCGACACGAGCACGCAGCACGCCGCCAAGGGCTCGGGCACGATCAAGCGGGACGGCACGCTCACGGGCAACCTCACCGCGACCGTGGTCGCCGTCGATCCCCACGGCAACCTGCGCATCCAGGGACAGAAGGTCGTCTCGGTGAACCACGAGGACGAGTACCTCGTGCTCTCGGGCACCGTGCGGCCCGTGGACATCCTGAGCGACAACAGCGTGCTCTCGACCCGCATCGCCGATGCCCACATCAGCTACTTCGGGCGGGGCACGGCCGGGGACAAGGAGAACGTGCCGATCGTGCATCGGCTCATGGACTGGGTATGGCCGTTCTGATCGTGGCGCTCGCCGCGCTCTTCGGGCTCGTCGCACCCGCGGGCGCGGTGCGGCTCAAGGACATCGCGACCATCGAGGGCGTGCGAGCGAACCAGCTCTGGGGCTACGGGCTCGTGACCGGGCTCAACGGCACGGGCGACAGCCAGCAGGCGATCTTCACCGTGCAGAGCGTCCTCGACCTGCTGCGCCGCCGCGGCGTGGTCGTCAACGTCGACCCGCGCCAGCTCCAGGTAAAGAACGTGGGGGCGGTGGTGGTCACGGCGACGCTGCCCCCCTTCGCGCGCCAGGGCAGCCAGGTCGACGCCCAGGTCTCCTCGCTGGGCGATGCCAAGAGCCTGCAGGGTGGCACGCTGCTCGCGACGCCGCTCTTTGGCGGCGACGGGCAGGTCTACGCGGTCGCCCAGGGCGCCGTGTCGCTGGGCGGGGGGTTTGCGGCCCGCGGGCCCGGGGCGAGCGCGCAGAAGAGCCACCCCACGGCGGGGCTCGTGCCCCAGGGGGCGCTCGTCGAGCGCGAGGTGCCAGTGGTGCTCGGCGCCGACGGCACGCTCACGATCGCGCTCAACCGGCCCGACTTCACGACCGCGGCGCGGGTGAGCCGCGCCATCAACGAGGTCCTCGGCCGCCCCGCGGCCCACAGCACGGATGCCGGCACGGTCGCCGTCCAGCTCATCGGCACCTCGAACGAGGAGGCGGTCGAGACCGCCACCGCGATCGAGCGGGTCGACGTCGCCCCCGACACGGCCGCGCGCGTCGTCTTCAACGAGCGCACGGGCACGGTGGTGATCGGCAACGACGTGCGCATCCTCCCGGTGGCGATCGCGCACGGGAGCCTGCAGGTCACCGTCAAGACGGACTTCGGGGTCTCCCAGCCGGCCCCGTTCTCGCAGGGCAAGACGGTGGTCGTCCCCGACACGTCGATCGCGGTCCAGGAGGGGGAGAAGCGCAACCTCGCGGTGCTCAAGGGCGGGGTGAGCCTCGGAGAGCTCGTGGCTGGCCTCAACGCGCTCGGGGTCACCCCCCAGGACCTGATGGCGATCCTCCAGGCGATCAAGGCGGCGGGCGCGCTCGAGGCGGAGCTGGAGATCATCTGAATGGCGGAGGTGGGCCCGCTCCTGGCGCTTCCCCCGGCGCTCTACGACCCCGGGGGGGCCGAGCTCGACGCGCTCAAGCGGCTTCCCGAGTCGCAGGCGCCGGCGGCTGCCGCCAAGGAGCTGGAGACCGTCTTCTTGACCGACCTCCTCCGCGCGATGCGCCGCACGGTCCCCGAGGACGACTACCTGCCGCGCTCGCCCGAGCGGGAGGTGCTGGACGGGGTGTTCGACCGCACGGTGGCCGAGCGGATGGCGGCAGGGGATCCCCTCGGCCTCGTGCGGGTGCTGGGAGAGATGGGGCTCAAGTCTCCGCCGGCGGCTGCCGATAGAGGAGACGGGCAGGGAGGCTCGGCGAAAGGAGGGCCGGAGGGGTGAAGATCTCCGACTTGAACGGGGTGGTAGACCCCCGCGTGGCCGGGGCCGGCGCGGCGCCCGAGTCGGCGGGAGCGCCGGGGCGGACGGCAGCCGCGGCCCAGGGGGGCGATGCGGTCGAGGTGTCCGAGACGGCGCGGCTGCTGGCAGGGCTCGCGCGGGTGAACGTCGACGAGGTGCGTCCGCAGCGGGTCGCCGCGCTCCGCCAGGCGATTGCCTCGGGCACCTACCAGGTCGACCCGGCGGCGGTGGCGCGCGCCTTCCTCACCGAGGTGGCGGGCCACCTGCTCGGGTGATTCATGGAGCAGATCGACCGGCTCTGCGATCTCCTCAGCGAAGAGACGCGGGTGTGCGCCGCGCTGAGCGAGGTGCTCCGCGAGGAACAGGCGGCGGTCGTGCGCCTCGAGGCCGCGCGCATCCTCGTCTGCCTCGAGCAGCGCCAGGCGCTCCAGGACCAGCTCGCGCGGCTTGCGGGCGAGCGCCGCGCGCTCGTGCGCACGGTCGCCGCCGGCCACGGGGCCGAGACGGACCGCGCCACGGAGGTCCTGCCGCTCTTGCCGCCCGCGCCGCGCGCGCGGGTGCGCGAGGGGGTGCGGCGGCTGCGCGCGGCGCTGCTCGAGGCGCGCGGGCTCGAGCGGCAGCACACGCTGCTCGTGGGGTCGAGCCTGGACATGGTGAACGAGCTGCTCCGCGTGCTCCGGGCCCACGTGCCGGGGGCGCGCTACGGCGCCGACGCGCAGGTGACGATGCCGCCGGCAGCGGCCGAGCGGGTGAGCGAGCGGGCCTGAGCGATGGCGATCGACTTGACGCTCAACATTGCGGCGCGCGCGCTCACCGTCGACCAGGCGGCGCTCGGCGTGATCGGCAACAACATCGCCAACGTGAACACGCCCGGATACACCCGCCAGGTGCCGGTGCTGAGCGCGGCCTCCGAGCAGGGCGGGGGGACGTTCCATCTCGACGGCGGGGTCCTCCTCCAGAGCGTGCAGCAGATCCTCGATCCCTTCGTCGCCCAGCGGCTGCTCGCCGCCACGACCGACGCCGCCCAGAAGAACGCCGTGGCGACGCAGCTCACGGCGCTGGTCTCCCAGCTCGACGACCTCGGCGACTCCTCGCTCACGACGCTGCTCGGCAATTTCTTCGCCGCGGCGTCCGCGGTCGCGAACCAGCCCCAGGACACGGCCGCGCGCCAGGGGCTCCTCGGCGCCGCAAGCGCGCTCGCAAACGAGCTCAACCGCCGCAGCGCGCTCGTCGCCCAGCTCCAGCAGCACGTCGACGACCAGATCGTCGGCGACGCGACGCAGGCGAACGACGATCTCGCCCAGATCGCCCAGCTCAACGCCGACATCGCGCGCGAGACGGCCCAGGGCGGGCAGGCCAACGGGCTCCGCGACCAGCGCCGGCAGGTGCTCGCGGACCTCGCCCAGAAGATCGGGATCACGACGCAGGAGGATCCCACGACGGGCGAGGTGACGGTCGCGTCCACCGCGGGGCCGGTGCTGGTCGCGGGCGGCACGGTGGTGAACGGGATCGCGACCCAGGCCGACCCGTCGAACCCAAACACCCTCGGCGGCAACACCCTGCACCAGGTGCTGCTCCAGACCCCGAGCGGGGCGCTCGTCGACGTGCCAGCGGTGTTCGCGAGCGGGGAGATCGGCGGCCTCCTCGAGGTGCGCGACAATAACCTTCTGACGGCCTCCCAGAACCTCGATGCGCTCGCGAGCGCGCTCGCGACTGCGGTCAACGCGGTGCAGACGCAGGCCGGGGCGGTCGACTTGAACGGCAACCCGACCACGGGGGTCCCGCTGTTCAGCGGGACGACCGCGAGCACCCTCGCCGTCGCCATCACCGACCCGAGCAAGATTGCCGCCGCGCTCTCGAACCAGCCGGGCGACAACCAGAACGCGCTCGCGCTCGCCGACCTGGCGACGACCGCGCAGCCCACGCTGGGGAACAGGACGTTCTCGGGCTACGCCGCGAGCGAGACCGCGCGCCTCGGCGAGGACGCTCGGCAGGCGCAGGGGCTCGCGACGGCGAGCCAGGGGGTCCTCCAGCAGGTGCAGAACCAGCGCGATGCGCTCTCGGGGGTGAACCTCAACGAGGAGCTCACGAGCCTGCTGAGCTTCCAGCACGCCTTCCAGGCCTCCGCCCAGGTCATCTCGGTCGTCAACAGCACGCTCGACGAGCTCATGCAGATCGTCTCATGATCTCCCGCATCGCCGACATCCAGATATTCGACCAGCTTCGCACCCAGGCGACGGGCATCGAGGCGACGCTCGCCACGCTCCAGGGCGAGGTCTCGAGCGGCAAGCGCTTCCAGACCGCCGACGCCGACCCGCTCGCCGCGGGTGAGGTGCTGCGCACCACGACGACGCTCGGCGCGCTCGCGCAGTACACGAGCTCGGTGCAGTTCGGTTTGAGCGTGCTCGGCGCCGAGGACAGCGCGCTCGGCGACGCCGCGCAGATCATGACCCGGGCGCAGGAGATCGCCACCGAGCAGGCCAATGGCACGGTGACGGCCAGCGACCGCGCGGCGGCGGCCGAGGAGGTGCACGGGCTTCTCCAGGCCCTCACCAGCATCGGCAACACGGAGCTGTCCGGACGGCGGCTCTTCGGCAACCTCGCCCTCGATGCGCCCCCGCCGTTTACGAGCCCCGATGCTTCGGGCTACGACCCGACGGCCGCCTACACTGGCCCCACCCAGGAGTTCTCCATCAAGGTCGGCTCGTCGGCGAGCGAGCGGGTGCGGATCAGCACGAGCGGCGGCACGGTCTTTGGCGGATCTCTCAAGGCCCTGTCCGACCTCGAGACCGCGCTGCGCAACAACGACATCGCCGGCGTCGCCGGCACGATCGCGGCGCTCCAGCAGGGGCAGCAAGACATCAGCGCCGAGCGGGCGAGCGTCGGCGCACGCGAGAACCAGCTCCAGACGCTCCAGAGCCAGCAGGCGAGCCTCACGCTGAACGCCCAGACGACGCTCTCCACCCTCCAGGATGCCGACCTCGCCTCGGTCCTCTCCCAGCTCACCCAGGGGCAGGTGGCCCTCCAGGCGGTGCTCCAGGCGGGCGCGATGATCGCGCAGACGACGCTCGCCGGGCTCATCAAGCTCTGACCGGCTCAAGTTCCGGCGCGCCGCTGCCGATAGCACGACCGGGGCGCCAGGGGCGCGCGGCCGGCCATGCTGATCCTGACACGGAAGTTGGGCGAGGTGATCCGGGTGGGGGACTCGGTCGTCGTCCGGGTGCTCGAGGTCAAGGGCAATCAGGTGCGCATCGGGATCGAGGCGCCGGCCGACGTGCGCATCTATCGCGAGGAAGTCTACCGGGCCATCCGGCGCGAGAACGAGGGCGCGCAGCTCGAGGACCTGGAGCGGCTCGACCGCGCGGCGATCGCATGGCAGAAGCGGGTCGAGAAGACGTAGCGGGGCGCACCATCGCCGTGCGCTCCCGCCGCTTCGGGGACTACGACGTGCCCGAGGACCGTCTCCTCGTCTTTCCCGAGGGGCTCGTCGGATTTCCCGACGCGCGCCGCTTTGCGCTGCTCGAGCCGAGCCGCGCCGAGTCGCCGTTTCACTACCTCGTCTGCGTGGATCACCCCGAGCTCGGGTTCGTCGTCTGCGACCCCGAGCGGATCTGGCCCGGCTATACCCGCGAGGTGCCCCGGCCCACCGACGCGGCGGGCGAGATCGCCGTGCTGGTCCTGGTCCGCATCCCGGCCGACCCGGGAGAGGCGACCGCCAACCTGATGGCCCCGCTCGTCGTCGATGCGACGAGCCGCCGCGGCCGCCAGCTCGTGCTCGACACGGGGCGCTGGGCGACCCGCCATCCGCTGTTCCCCGGCGCCGGCTGACCCGCGGCGGTTCGACAAGAATGGCCGGCGGCTGTGCAGCCTCGTGCGCTCGGGCCGCCGGGCGGGCGCGCGCGCCCACCCGCGCCTGTTCGAGAAATGTCAACGCGGTCAACGGGTTGTCGCCCAGGATCCTGACACGGCGACGGTCAACCGCCTGGCACCCCGCAGCCGGTGTGCGTCTTGCTATCCCGGGCGAGGCAGGGAGGGGCATCCATGGACGGAGTCGAGAGCGAGACCGGCTTTGCGGGCATCGTCGGCCGCCACCCGAGCATGCGCGCGATCTTCGACGTGATGCGGAAGGTGGCCCCGACGGACACCACCGTGCTCATCACCGGCGAGAGCGGCACGGGCAAGGAGCTCGTGGCCGCCGCCATCCACCGCCTCTCGCGGCGCGCCGCCGGGCGCTTCGTCGCCGTGCACTGCGGGGCGATCCCGGAGGACCTGCTCGAGAGCGAGATGTTCGGGCACGAGCGCGGCGCCTTTACCGGAGCGATTGCGAGCCGTGTCGGGCGCTTCAAGCTCGCCGACGGCGGGACCATCTTCCTCGACGAGATCGGCGAGATGAGCCCGAAGCTCCAGGTGAAGCTCCTCCGGGTCCTCGAAGACGGGCGGTTCGAGCCCGTCGGCAGCGTCGTCACCCATCAGGTCGACGTGCGCATCATCGCGGCGACCAACCGCTCGCTCGAGGCGGCGGTCGCCGCCCGGCAGTTCCGCGAGGACCTCTTCTACCGGCTGCGGGTCGTGCCGATCGAGATGCCGCCGCTCCGGCGCCGGCGCGACGACGTGCCGCTGCTCGTCACTGCCATCCTCGAGGGGCTCGCCGCCAAGGGCCTGCCCCGGTTCACCGTGACCCCGGCCGCGCTCGAGATCCTCGAGCGCTACCCGTGGCCGGGCAACGTGCGCGAGCTGCGCAACATGCTCGAGCAGCTCGTGGTCCTCGGCCGGCCGGAGCACACGATCGACGTCCCCGATCTCCCACCGCACCTGCTCGCGCCGCCGCCTCTGGGCGAAGCGGTGCCGGCGATGCCGTGGCAGTTCGGGCCGGCGGGCATCGACTTCTACCACGAGATGGAGGCGATCGAGGACCGCATCATCGCCCAGGCGCTGCGGCTCTCGGGGGGGAACAAGAAGGAGGCGGCGCGGCTCCTGCGCGTGAACCGCACGACGCTGCTCGAGAAGCTCAAGCGCAAGCGCGCGCAGGGAAGCCCGCTTGCGGCCCTGCTCGGAGGGGGGCGCGTGCCGGTGCTGCCGCTCGGCGCGGCCGCGGATGCCGCACCGCCGCTCGAGCTCGCGCCGCCGCGTCCTGCGCCCGGCACCGCCGCAGCGTGAGGGTCAGCGCAGCGGCGGGAAGCCCTGGCGCGGAAACCAGGTGACCGAGCCCGCCACGGGCTCGGCGGCGCGCTTGAAGAGGTTCACCAGGTAGACCTGGTGCCCGGCCGTGGTTCCCGTCCCGTCGAGGAGGTCGGCCGTGGTCCGCAGGAGCACGAAGTAGGGTCCGAAGCCCGCGACGATCCGCGTGGTGCTGCTCCCGGGCACGTCGGCCTCAACCCGCCAGCGCGTGTTCGCGCGCAGCAGCGTGTAGTACGCCTCGCCCCCGCAGACGTAGGCGATGCGGAAGTCGCGGCGGAACTTGTGCACCGAGGGGCTCGTGCAGCCGCCCGGATCGGCGGTGATCTCCGCGAACGTCCCGGTGCCCGGGCTGAAGACGAAGACCTGCGGCACGCCCGTGTCGCCGCCGGTGCCGGCGAGGTCCGCCTGGCTCTCGAAGGCGATCAGCTTGCCGTCGATGTCGATCGTCGGGTTGCCGCTCGGGCCGAGCCCGCTCGTCACCCGCTGGCGGGTTCCGGCGCGCAGGTCGGCGACCCAGAGCTGCGCGAGCCCCGTGTCCTCGCCGGTCACGGGATCGGTGGTCGATTGGTAGGCCAGGACCTTGGCGCGCCGGTCGAGCGCGGGGTTGGTGCTCGGCCCCGCGCCGCTCGTCACCTGCACGAGCGTACCCGTGGCCACCTGGGAGAGGAAGATCTGCGTGACGCCCGCGGTGCCCGTCCCCACGAGATCCCCCGCCGACTCGAAGGCCACCCACTGGCCCGAGCCGCTGATGGCAGGGTTCGCGCTCGTCCCGCTCGGATCGTGCGTGAGCTGCGTGAGCAGCGCGCCGTCGTGGTAGTAGATCTGTCGCCCGGTGGCCCCCGTGCCGAGCGGATCGGTGTCGCTGTCCCAGGTGACGGCGCCGCCGTTGAGCCCGACGGCCGGGTTGCGGTTGTCGCCCGTCGCCTCGAGCACGACGGTGGAGGCGATGGGATAGAGGCGCACGAGGACGAGCTGCTGGTCGCTCCCGCTCGGCGCGAGAAGGGCGAGGCCGCCGTCGAAGCCCGGCACCCGCGGGAGGTCGAAGTCGACGCTGTCCTCGCCCGCCGGGCTCATCCGCACGACGGGCGGGGTCTGGCGGTGGTGGGCCCACGCGCTCGGGTGTCCCCCGAGCAGGCAGAGGAGGCCCCCGGTCAGCACCCGACGCAGCCGCACGAGGCGGGTCGGGCAAGCGAGGATCGTGCCGCGCGCGCGTCCGACGCGGCGGGGAAGCGCGTCGTGCGTCGATGCACGGACCCGCGCGCGCGCCAGAGTCGGCCAGCAGCGCCCCGAGGCACGCGATCCGCACGCCGGTCACGCGGGACCCGAGCGGCTCGCGCCGACGAGGCAATCGGTGATGAGCGCCGTCCAGCCCGTCTGATGGCTCGCGCCGCACCCGCGGCCGGTGTCGCCGTCGAAGTACTCGTGGAAGAGGACCAGCTCCCGCCAGTGCGGGTCCTCGGCGTAGCGCGCTTCCTCGCCGTGGCAGGCCCGTCGCCCCGCAGCGTCGGCGACGAAGAGGCGGGTGAGCCGCGCCTCGATCTCGGCGGCGACCTGCCCGAGCGTGCAGAGCCGGCCCGAGCCGGTCGGACACTCGACGAGGAGGTCCGCGCCGTAGAAGCGGTCGAAGCGGCGCAGCGCCTCGATCACGAGGAAGTTGATGGGGAACCACACCGGCCCGCGCCAGTTCGAGTTGCCGCCGAAGAGCCCCGAGGTGGACTCGCCCGACTCGTAGGCGACCGTGAGCGTCTGCTCGCCGAAGCGCAGGACGAACGGCTCTTCCTGGTGCGCGCGCGAGAGCGACCGAATGCCGAAGGGCGAGAGGAACTCCTCCTCGTCGAGGAGCCGGCGGAGCACCCGGCAGAGCCGCTCGCGGGTCGGGATCGCGAGGAGGTAGCGGCCGTGCACCGCGCCGATGGACGAGAGCTGCCAGGCGAGGTCGGTGCGGTTCCGGACGAACCAGGCCGCCCGCCGGCGGAAGCCCGGGAAGCGCGCGAGCTGGGCGTCCTCGATGACGACGCCGGCGAACAGCGGCACGAGCCCCACCGCGGAGCGCACGCGCAGCGGGGTGTGCGCGCCGCCGACGCGGAGCTGGTCGTAGTAGAAGCCGTCGGCGTCGTCCCAGAGCCCGGTGCCGCCGAACTCGTTGATCGCGTCGGCGATCGCCACGAAGTGCTCGAAGAACTTCGATGCCATGTCTTCGTAGATCGGTTCCTCGCGCGCGAGCTCGAGGGCGATCTTGAGCATGGTCGTGCAGAAAAAGGCCATCCAGCCCGTGCCGTCGGCCTGCTCGAGCACCGCCCCGCCCGGCAGCGGCTGCGAGCGGTCGAAGACGCCGACGTTGTCGAGACCGAGAAAGCCGCCGCTGAAGAGGTTGTCGCCCTCGAGGTCCTTGCGGTTCACCCACCACGTGAACGTGAGGAGGAGCTTGTGAAAGACGCGCGCGAGGAAGGCGCGGTCGCGGGCGCCGTCGCGCTTGTAGACCTGCCAGCACGCCCAGGCATGCACGGGCGGATTCACGTCCCCGAGCGCGAACTCGTAGGCGGGAAGCTGCCCGTTCGGGTGCATGTACCACTCGCGCAGGAAGAGGACGAGCTGCTCCTTGGCGAACGCGGGATCGAGGACGGCGAGCGGGATCGCGTGGAAGGCGAGATCCCACGCTGCGTACCACGGGTACTCCCAGGAATCGGGCATCGAGATCACGTCGCGGTTGTAGAGATGGGTCCACTCGTGGTTGCGGCCCGTGCGCCGGGCAGCCGGCGCCGGCGGCTGCGCCGGGTCGCCCTCGAGCCACTCGCGCACGACGTAGTGGTAGAACTGCTTCGTCCAGAGAAGCCCCGCGTAGGCCTGGCGCAGGACGCGGCGCGCGTCGGGGCCGAGGTGCGCTGGGGCGAGCGCGGCGTAGAAGGCGTCGGCCTCGGCGCGCCGCTCGGCGAGCACGCGCGCGAAGGCGGGACCGAAGGGCTCGGCCGGCGCGTCGGCCGCGGCGGTGAGGCGGCAGTCGAGCGCGACGGTGCCGCCCGCGGGCACGAGCAGGCGGTGGTGCGCGGCCACCTTCGTGCCGGTGCCGGCGGGATTTACGGCCGCCGCCTCGCCGTGCACGACGGCTGCGTGGAAGGCGTCCTTCACGTAGGGGGTTGCGTTGGCGGCGCCGAAGAGCCGGGCGACATTCGTCTCGTTCTCGGTGAACAGGAGCGGGGGCACGCCCGCAGGCCCGGCCGCGACGGCGAAGCGGAAGCGGCCGAGCGTGGCGTGGGTCGCCTCGACCAAGCCGTCGGCCGCGCGGCGGATGAGCGGACGGGGCCAGTAACCCTCGCCCGAGCGCCCCCAGGCCCAGGTGTTGCGAAACCACAGCGTGGGCAGCACGTGGAGCGGCGCGGGCGCGGGCCCGCGGTTGGCGACCGTCACCCGGATCAGCACGTCGTCGGGGGCCGCCTTCGCGTACTCGACGAACACGTCGAAGTAGCGCCCGCCGTCGAACACGCCCGTGTCGATGAGCTCGTACTCCCGCTCGCGCCGGCTCCGCCGCCGGTTCTCCTCGACGAGCGCCGCATAGGGAAACTCGGCCTGTGGGTACTTGTAGAGCGCCTTCGCGTAGGCGTAGGTCGGCAGGGCGTCGAGGTAGAAGTAGCACTCCTTCACGTCCTCGCCGTGATTGCCCTCCGGCCCCGCGAGCCCGAAGAGCCGCTCCTTCAAGATGGGATCGCGCTCGTTCCACAGCGCGAGCGCGAAGCAGAGCCGGCACTCGCGGTCCGTAAAGCCGAGGAGCCCGTCCTCGCCCCAGCGGTAGGCGCGGCTGCGGGCGTGGTCGTGGGGAAAGTACTCCCAGCACGCGCCGTCGGCCGAGTAGTCCTCGCGGACCGTGCCCCACTGGCGCTCGGCGAGGTAGGTGCCCCAGCGCTTCCAGTTCTTCTCCCGCCGCGCGTCCTCGGCGAGCCGCGCGCGCTCCGCGTCCTCCCCTGCCATCGGTGCCTCAGTATCGGCGAGACAGCGGTGCGACGAAAGGGCCGCAGGGCGAACGGCTTGACTCGCCTCGGCCGGCCGCGTAGCTCCGGCGCCCATGCGCTCGCTCGCTGCTCTCGCGCTCACGATCGCCGCTGCCTCCACCGCCCCGGCCGTCACCTGGACGCTCGACCCCAACCACACGAGTGTGCAGTTCGCCGTGCGGCACATGATGGTGAGCACCGTGCGCGGCACGTTCGACAAGGTGACGGGCACGGTCGAGGAGGATCCCGCCGACCTCGGGAAGTCGAAGGTCGAGGCCACGATCGACGCGGCGAGCGTCGATACGCGGGTCGCCAAGCGCGACGAGCACCTGCGCAGCACGGACTTCCTCGACGTCGCGCGCTATCCGACGATCACCTTCCGGTCGACGCGGGCCGAGAAGCTGGGCGACGGGCACTGGAAGCTCTTCGGCGACCTCACGCTCCACGGCGTCACGAAGGAAGTCGTGCTCGACGTCGAGGGGCCCACCCCGCCGGTCAAGGATCCGATGGGGAACCTCCGTGCCGGCGTGCATGCCACGACCACGATCGACCGCAAAGCCTTCGGCCTCGTGTGGAACCGGGTGCTCGAGGGGGGTGGTGCCGTGGTCGGGGACGACGTGGCGGTCGTGATCGACGCGGAGGCGACCCGCCCGGCGCAGTAGCCCGCGGCCTCAGAGATAGGCGAGCAGCAGCACGAGCGTCACGACGACGATCGCCGCGACGTACGTCCCTCCGGAATCCATCGGCGCCCTCCGCGCGGGAAGTGCACGCCGGTCGCGCGGAGCAAGGAGGGTGCCGCCGGCTCTCACCCACGAAGTGCGCGGCAAATCCCCGGTGGGGCGGCCGATGCGTCGGCACGCCCGCCGGCCGCGCGCGCGGCCTCCGGCAGGGCACCCCGCAAGAAAGTCGTGCGGGTCTGCGAGGCTCGCAGCGCTGCTACTTCGGAGCCGGCCCGCGGCAGTCCGCCTGGCAGGCGAGGGGCCCCGAGCAGCACGTGCGGCACGTGGTCGTGCCGATCGCGACCGTCCAGCAGTTGGTGATGGGATTCTCGGGGCTCGGCGTCGGGGTGCCGGCGCGGATGTCGCGCGGGAGCAGGTTGAGGACGCCGTCGGGCAGCGGCGAGAGGACGCCCAGCGCGCTCGGCGCGTCGGGCGCTGGGCGGTGGAAGTGGGCGAGCACCGAGGGGAGGTAGTAGATGAGCTCCACGTCGCTGGCGTCGGGCACGAGGAGGAAGTCGGGACGGCCGTGCGCGGCGACGTAGGCGCGCACGGCGGGGTCGGCCGCGGTGAGGCGCGCCAGCTCGACCGCGCCCAAGTCCCGCGCGTCGAGGAGCATGCCCTGGTAGCGGGTTGCGGCGTTGTGGCGCAGCCCTTCGCAGGCCGCGAGCAGCACGAGCATCCCCGCAGCGACGGCACGAGGGGCGCGCACGACCTGCACGATACCACGCCCCGGCCCGGGCGCTAGCGCTCAGCGGCAGTGGCCCTGCACGCAGCTCGTGCCGGCCGCGCACACGCGGCCGCAGCCCCCGCAGTTGGCCGGGTCGCTCTGCGGGTTCACGCACACGCCGCGACACACCTGGTAGGCGGAGGGACAGGTGCAGGCGCCGCGCTCGCAGATCTCGAGCGCAGCGCACTTCGTGCCGCAGCGGCCGCAGTTGTTGCGGTCGGTGTCGAGGTTCGTACACCGCCCGTCGCAGACGTCGCGGCCCTCCGCGCAGATGCAGCGCCCGGCGCTGCACGTGAAACCGGGGGCGCAGATCGTGCCGCAGTGGCCGCAGTTCGTGGCGTCGGTGTTCGTGTCGACGCAGCGGCCGCTGCAGAGGACCTTCGGCTGGGGACAGACGCACTTCCCGAGGACGCAGGAGTCCCCTGGCGGACAGACGAACCCGCACTTGCCGCAGTTGTTCACGTCCTGCGTGAGGTCCGAGCAGACGCCGCTGCACACCTTCTTGGGCGCATCGCAGGCGCACTGCCCGTTGTCGCACGAGTCGCCGGGCGGACAACGGTGGCCGCACTGGCTGCAGTTGGCCGGGTCCGTGGCGAGATCGGTGCAGCGCGAGCCACAGAGCGTGAGGTTCCCTCCGCAGGCACAAGTGCCGTTGGTACAGACCTGCCCCGGCGGGCAGGGGTTGCGGCAGCCGCCGCAGTTGCGCGCGTCGGTGTTGGTATCGACGCAGCTCTTGCCGCAGATCGCCTGCCCCGGGCCGGGATTGGTGCAGGCATACTGGCAGAAGCCGCGCTGGCACGTCGCGGTCGTCGTGGCGCTCCCGACGCAGGCGAGCGTGCACTTCCCGCAGTGGGCGACGTCGCTCGTGAGATCCGTCTCGCAGCCGTTGGCCGGGTTGCCGTCGCAGTCGCCGAAGCCGGGCATGCAGGTCGAGGTGCACCGGCCTCCCGAGCACCCGGGGGTCGCGTTCGGGAAGGCGGGGCAGGCGCTGTCGCACGTCCCGCAGTGCGCGGCGTCGCTCGCGAGGTCCGTCTCGCAGCCGTTGGCCGGGTCGCCGTCGCAGTCGGCGAAGCCGGGACGACACGCGACCTGGCACACTCCTGCCACGCAACGGGGCGCTGCGTTCGGCGCACCGGGGCACGCGCGACCGCACGCCCCGCAGTTGGCCGCATCCGAGCGCGGATCCACGCAGAGCCCGCTGCACGACACCTGACCGGGCGGGCATTGCCGGAGGTCGGGCGATCCGATCAGGTGGCAGGAGGCGTCGCAAATCGCCGTCGAGGGCGGCTCGCACTGCTCGCCGGCGGTCGCATCCACGTAGCGATCGCCGCACGTCGAGCGCGTCGCGCGGATGCGCCGCGGCCGGTGTCGCCCGACGCGCAGCGTGCCCTTGAGCAGCGTGCACCCGTTCACGATCCGCGCCGTGAGCCGCACCGGGCCCGTTACGTCGGGGCAGCTCGCCCAGCGCGCGTGGATGAGGACGACGCCCTTCGCGCGCCGAAGCTTGGCCTGCGCGGGGCCGCAGTCGCCGGTGCTCGACTCGACGGTGACGGTGGTGCCGTCGAGCACGAGCGCATCGCGGGTGCTGGTGCGGGTCGCGGCAAGCAGCGAGGTGGTGCCGGGATCGGCGAGGAACCTCAGGGCCGACGCGGGGCAGGCCGCGCGCCCGGCGGCGCGCCCGACGCCGGGCAGCGCGGCGAGCGCGCAGAGGAGGAGCAGAGCGTGCCGGCGGGCTCTCCGTGTCACGGCCGCGCACGGTTGCAAGCCGGATGCCGCCAGACGCCGCCACCGCGCGGGTTCTTCTTCTGCCGCGCCCCGTACGCGTCGTGCAAGGTTGCGAGGCCGGGCGGCGCTGCTGCCGGAGACCGCAGGGTCGGCACTAAAGTCCAGGCCCAAGCGTGACGACCATGAGAGACGGCCTGCTGCGCCTGGTTCCGATGACCGACACGCCGCGACGAGAGCCCTCGAAACCCGGGGACGCCGCCGAGGAGAGGGCGCTGCGCGAGGCGTATCGTGCGGAGACGGCTTCCGTGCTCCGCCAGCGCCTCGACCTGGCGGTGATCCTCTTCGCGGTCTTCATGGGGCTCGGCACGGTGCTCGAGATGCGCGGGCATCCCGAGCGCGCGGCCATGGCGCGCCTCTTCTACGGCACCGAGGTGCTCACGGGCATCGTCGCGGTCGCGCTCTGCCGGCTGCCCCGGCTCCGGCGCGCGCCGGGGGTGCTCGGGGGCATCGCGGTGGGTGCGCTCGCCGCTCAGATCATCGGCTACCACGCGCTCGTGGGCGCGCACGCCGAGCGTGTCGCGATGGTGCTCCTCTGCGTCCTCAACCTCGTGGCGGTGCTCCTGCCCTGGGGTGTCACGGCGCAGATCCTCGCCGCGCTGCTCCCCGTGGCGAGCTTCGCCGCGGCGCTTCCCCGCTTCGCGATCGCCGACGACGTGCCGAGCCTCCCATTCGTCGCCCTGGCAGCCGGGGCCACCGCCTCGATCTGCGGCGCGTTCTTCCTCGACCGCTCCCGCTTCGAGGCGTTTCGCCGCACCGCCTGGCAGACCGAGGAGGCCGAGATCGCCGAGACGCTCGTGCGGGTGAGCGAGACGCTCGGCGCGCACCTCGAGCGCGCGGACATCGTCGAGTGGGTCAACCGCCTCGCGGTCGAGGCGCTCGGCTGCGACTGGAGCAGCACGTTCCTCTTCGACGAGCGCCGCGGCGTCTACTGGCTCGCCGCCAACGTCGGCTCTCGGCCCGAGGTGCGCACCGAGCTGGCGCAGCTCGAGTTCGCCCCGCAGAGCCTGCCGCTGCTCGAGCGGTTCCAGCCGGGCACGCTCGTCGAGATTCCCGACGCCTCGACGGGCACGCTCGTGCCGGCGGCGCTGATGCGGCGCACCGAAGCCGCGTCTGCGCTCTACGCCCCCATCGCCCGCGGCGAGAAGATCATCGGCGTGCTGGTGAACGGCTATCGCGAGCGCACCGGTCCCTTCTCCCGCCGTCAGCGGCGGCTCACGCTCGGCATCGCGCACGCGAGCGCCATCGCGCTCGAGAACGGGCGGCTCATCGCCGATCTCCAGGCGGCGAGCCGGCTCAAGTCGGAGTTCGTCGCCACCATGTCGCACGAGCTGCGCACGCCGCTCAACGTGATCTCCGGCTACGCGGAGATGCTGGCCGACGAGACCACGGGTCCCCAGATGCCCGCGTGGACCGAGATGGTCGCGCGTATCCAGAAGAGCGCCGCCGAGCTCACCGATCTCGTGAACGCGACGCTCGACATGGGCCGGCTCGAGATGGGTCGCGAGGTAGTCCGGCCGGCTCCCCTCGACGTCGGGCGGCTCCTCGCCGAGCTGCGGCGGGAGGTCGAGCCGCTGGTGCCGCCCGAGGTCGCGCTCGACTGGCACGACCGGGTGGGCGCGGCGCCCGTCGTGGTCGACGGCGTCAAGGTGAAGACGATCCTCAAGAACCTCGTCGGCAACGCGCTCAAGTTCACCGCCCGCGGCCGGGTCGAGGTGACGGCCGGCTACGACGCCGACAGGCTCGTGCTCGAGGTGCGCGACACCGGCATCGGCATCGCCCCCGAGCACGTCTCGATCATCTTCGACATGTTCCGCCAGATCGACGGGTCGTCGACGCGCCGCTACAGCGGCGTCGGGCTCGGGCTGCACATCGTGAAGCGGCTCGTCGATCTCATGGGCGGCCGCGTCGCGGTGGCGAGTACGCCCGGCGTGGGGTCGTGCTTTACGGTGACGCTCCCGGCGGCGCGGGCGTAGGAGCCGCCTCCTGGATGCTTTCGAGATAGTCGAGGAGCTGCTCGAGGCGCTGGCGGACGTGGAGCGCGGCCGCGGCGGTGGCCCCGCTGCGCGGCGCCAGCCGGAGGCTCCACACCGGCATCGCCCGCGTGCCGTGCGCGGCCAGCGGTCGCACGCCGGTCACGGTGTCGGCGACGAGGCTGCGGGGAAAGACGCCGCCGTGCCGCGCGGCGAGCCGGGTCAAGTCCGCCGGCGGCTCGAGGAGCGTCCGCGCCACCGGGCCGTCGCCGTGGCCGCTCACGCCGTGGCACGCGGCGCAGGCCCGCTCGTAGGTCTCGCGGCCCGCGGCGAGGGCGGCCTCCCGCGACGTCGGACCGAAGGGCGGCTCGACGCTGACGCCGCGGCAGCCGGCGAGCGCGAGCACGGCCGCGCAGAGCGCGGGACGCGCGGGGTGCATTGCTCGCCTGCTACCCCGACACGGCGCGGCCGTCAAAGGTCGGGCCGACGCGCGGAGTTGACGGCGGGCGCGAAGAGGCGGCAGGAGGGAAACCGCGTGCCCGCCCGCCGTCACCTCGCCCGCCTTGCCGTGGCGCTCGCGCTGCTGGCGTTGGCCGGCTGCGCCCGCCGCGCCGGCCGCGTGCACGGCGCTGCTGCGCCGAGCGCGCCGCCCGGGCCGTCGGCGGCCCCCGCACCCGAGCGCTGCGGGCGCTGTGCCGGCGGGGCGGTGCTCACGGTTCGCCGCGCGAGCCTCGTCCCAGGACGCCGCGGCACGGCGCGGCTCCGCCTCGAAGCCGTGCTGCCCGCGGCGCCGTTCGCCGAGGCCAACCCGCTCGTCGACGACGTCCGGCTCGCGGTCCGCGACGACGCGGGCGAGGTGCTCTGCACCACGGTCGGGCACGAGTACTGGGCGCACCAGCGGGGCGTCTACCGCTTCGAGGATCGCGTGCTGCCGCCGGGTGGGCGGCGGGCAGTCGGCGTGCACGACGCGGTCGTGGCGCCCGAGGCCGACGGGACGCTCGTGCTCCGCGCCCGCGGCGACCGCTTCACGCTCGCGCGCCCGCCGCGGGGCCGGCAGACGGCCGTCGTCTGGATCGGCGAGCGCTGCGCGACGGGCGTGCTCGCACCCGCGCCGTGATCGCGCGGGCGTGGGCACGAACGCTCCCGTTGCTTGCGCTGCTCGTCGCGGGCTGCGCGCTCGTGCGCGGGCGGGAGGCCCGGATCGAGGAGGCGCTGCGCGCGCGGCGGCTCATGGTGCCGGTGGCGGGCGTGTCGCCGGCGGAGGTGCCCGACGACTTCGGCGCGCCGCGCGACGGCGGCGCGCGCATCCACGGGGCCGTCGACATCCTCGCCCCCCGGGGCACCCCGGTGCTCTCCGCCGACGACGGCCGGGTGCTGCGCCTGCATTGCAACCGCCGGGGCGGCCTCACGCTCTATGCCACCGATCCGAGCGAGCGCTTCGTCTACTACTACGCGCACCTCGCCGCCTATCGCGCGGGGATCCGGAAGGGCACGCGCCTTCTGCGCGGCGAGGTGATCGGCTACGTCGGGACGACGGGCAACGCCCAGCGCCGCGCGCCGCACCTCCACTTCCAGGTGATGGTGCGGCCGCCCAACGGCCGCTGGTGGGGCGGCGCGCCGATCGACCCGCGGCCGTTCTTCGCGAGCGCGGGCCGGCCTCGCTGAGGCGCTACGCGGGGTGCTCCGCCGCGTCGGCCACGAGCAGCCGGCGGTTGCTCTCCTCGAGGCGGTCGGCGAGGATGCGCGTCAAGTTGAGGAACACGCGCAGCGCAATGCGCGGGTAGCGGCGCTGGATGCGCCGGAGAAAGGTCTCGTCGACCGTGAGCACCTCGACCTCGTCGGCGGCGATCACGTCGGCGCTTCGCAGCCCGCGGCGCACGAGGCCCATCTCGCCGATGACGTCGCCGCGGTGGTGCTCGGCGATGCGCCGGCGCACGTCGCCATCGCGGAGCCACACCTCGGCGGTGCCGTCGATGATCATGTGCATGGCGTCGCTCGGCTCGCCCTGGCGGATGATGGTCTCGCCGGGCGCAAAGCGCCGCACCTTGCCCATCAGCACCACCACGCGGGCCTGGCTCGGGCGCAGCCCTGCGAAGAGCGGGATCGTGCGGGTGGGATCCCGGCCGAGCTTCACCGTGAGCAGGTCCCAGAGCGTGATGATCTTGGTCGTCGCGAGCAGCGCCGGCAGCACGACGAGGTTCGTGCCGAGCGAGGCGGCCATCGTCACTCCCGCGAGCACGCCAAAGTCCTGGATCGGGACGAAGCTCGACAGCGCAAAGACGAGGAAGCCCAAGCAGAGCGCGGCCGTCGTGAACACGATCGGCACGCCCACCGTCTCGAGCGCGCGGCGGATGGCGGCGAGCTGGTCCGTCTCGCCCTTCAGCTCGAGATTGAAGCGCGCCATGTAGTGCACGGTGGCGTCGACGGCGAGCCCCAAGGAGATCGCCGCGATCAGGCTCGTCCCGAAGTTGAGCTGGATGCCGAGCCAGCCCATTACGCCGAAGAAGATCACGATCGGCAGCACGTTCGGCAGGATCGCGACCGCGCCGATCTTCACCGACAGGAACATGAGCGCCATCACCGCGAAGATCGTGCCGAGGGCGAGGGCGAGGCTCTCGATCTGGCCAGCGACGATGTCGGAGGTCGTGCCGGTGAGCAGCACGAGGCTGCCGGTGAGCCGCACGGGAATGCGCGCGGGAAAGTGCTCGGCGATGTAGGCGCGGATGCGCGCGAGGGTCTCTTCGATCTGACGCGAGCCGGAGAGGCTCGTGCGCACGAGGATGTTCGCGCGGCGGAAGTCGGGGGTCACCACGGCCCGGAACGTCGCCGGGCTCGCGCTCACCATGGCGAGCAGCGGCTCGAGGCCGCGGGGATCTTCCCAGAAGCTCGGCGGCGTGGGCGCGGGGACGAGGCGGCCTTGGTCGTCGACCACGAGATCGCCCGCGCCGGCGCGACTGAGCCCGCTTTCGAGCAGCTCCAAGTAGTCGACCAGCGAGATCGACGAGGTGATGCCGGGCAGGGTCTCGACGAAGCGCTCGAGGTCGCGGATCGCCTTGAGGACCTCCCAGCGCCGCAGGAGGCCGGGCTCCTCTCCCTCGACCACGATGTAAAATGGATTGCTGCCGACGATCTCGCGGTTGATGATCTCGTTGGCCTGGCGCACCTCGGAGCGGGGGCTGAAGGCCTGGAGGAAGTCGGCGTCGACGCGGATGCGCCACGCGCCGAGGAGCGCAAGGCAGGCGACGGCGCCCGCGGTCGCGAAGACCGCGCGGCGCGAGCCGTAGACGACCCGCCCGAGCGCCGCGAGCCAGCGCACCACCGCGCGCGGGCCGGCGCGCGGCCCGCGCCGCTCCGCCGGCAGGCTCGCGAGCGCCGCGGGCAGGACGAGCAGGCAGGTGACGAGCAGGCAGAGCACGCCTACGACCGCGAAGCAGCCGAGCTCCCAGATCGCGGGAATGCGATTGACCATGAGCGCGCCGAAGCCGATGGCCGTGATCAGCGCCGAGATGGTGAGCGGCAGCCCCACGCGCTCGAAGGCCCGCACGACGAGCTCCGTGCGCGCGACGCCGGCATCAACCTGCTCGTAGTAGCGCGCCATCACGTGGATGGCGTAGGAGCTGCCGACCACGAGGAGGAGCGGCGGCAGCACGAACGTGCCGATCGTGATCGCGCGGCCGGCGAGCACGAGGATGCCGAGCGTCCAGAGGAGCGCCACCAGGACGGCGAGAAGCGGGAGGAGGACGCCGCGCTTGGTGCGGAACGAGAGCCCGAGCACGAGCACGACGACCCCGAGCGCCCAGGGCGTGAAGCGCCCGAGGTCGCGCCGCATGAGCGTCACCGCCGCCTGCTTCACGTGCGCGGCGCCCGTGTAGTAGAAGCGCTCGGGACCGCCGGCGGCGGCGAGCACGGCGGCGATGCGGGCGTCGATGCCGAGGTCGGCGTACTGGGCGTCGGTGAGGGGCTTGAAGAAGACGTTGATCGCCGCCCCGCGGAAGTCCTCGGCGACGAGGTTGCGCCGGTAGAGCGGCGTCGTCGCGAGCTTCTGCCGGAGCGCGGCGATCTCCTCCGCGCTCGGCGGGATGTGCGGCAGGAGCCGCGGCGGAGCGAAGACGTCGGCGGCGGGATCGACGGCGTTGGTGAGGCTCAGCACGCGCTCGACGCCCTCGATGCGCGCGAGCGCATCGGTCACCCGCGCGATCTTCTCGAGCGTCGCGGGCGCGAGCACGTCGTCGGCGCGGACACCCACCACCCCCACGTCGTCGCTGCCGAAGACTTGGCGCACCTCGGCGTAGTACGCGACCTCGGGGTCGCCTGCCGGGAGCAGGTTCTCGAGGCCGCCCTCGACGCGCACGTGGGCCGCACGCGTCCCGAGGAGGAGCGTCACGAGCGCCGCGAGCCCGAGGACGGCGGCCCGGTACCGGACCAGCGCGCGCGCAACCCCCCGCATGAGAGCGGCGGGAGTATACACGGCGGACCGGGGCGCGGGGAGCGCGGGAGGCGCTCAGCTCGCGGCGGCGAGCGGACCTTCGGCGGCGTCGGGGACGAGGTGGCGGTGGGCCAGCTCGAGGGCGCGGCGTTCCTGCGTGGGCAGCGCGGTGAGCCCGTCGACCAGCTGGGCCCAGCGCGCCCGGTCGGCGCCGGCGAGCTCGTAGAAGCGTGCCGTGCCCGCGAAGTCCCGGCGCTTGAGAAGCGCGTCGCCGAGGGCGAGCAGCCGCTCGCGCGGCAGCGGTACGCCGCCCGCCGCGCAGGCGCGGACGGCGTCGGTGATGCGCCCCCGGGCCATGAGCCGCTCGACGAGGCAGGTCCAGTCGCCCGCAGCCATCGCCGCGGGGTGGCGCAGGAAGAGGCGCAGCGCCGCGTCGAGGAACCCGTGCTCGAGATAGCGGCGCGCGACCAGCGCCGTGGCGTGACTCGTCGTGCTCATCGGCGACTCTGGCGTCGCAACCGCCGTGCCAGGCGCGTCTCCCGGGAGCACGACCGGTGGGGGCGGCCCGGCTGCGTCGCGCTGCGCGCGGGCGGCACAGCGTTGTGCCAGGGCGGGGTGTCCGGGGGTCGGGGCCATCGCCCCGACCCCCGGCGGGTCAGCGTGTCGCGCTCACGGTCCCAGGTTGCAGGGATACGCGACGGAGTTGGCCGAATCGAGCTGCGAGAGGACGTTGGCGGACTGCGCGTCGAGCAGCGCCTGGCTGTTCAGGCACGGCGGGCAGATGCCGAGCGCGAGGAGCTTGTCGCGCTGCTGGTTGTACTTGTCGAGCGCGCCCTTCTGCGAGGGGTTCGTCTCCTCGCAGGACTCCTCGTCGAAGTCCTTTCCCTTGAAGAAGGACGTGTTCATCTTGTCGTGGCACTTGAGCGACGCGGCCACGAGCTTCGAGATCATCTTGCCGACCGTCTGCTCGCACTTGAGCGAGTTCGCGCTGCTCGGAACCCACCCGGTCTCGTCCCCGCCGATCAGTGCCTGCGACGCGGAGTCGCAGAAGATGCCGCCGTTCTGGCCGTCGAGGGAGAGGGAGCTGTTGCCGAAGAGGACGGACTCCTCGAGCGCCGCGTTGTTCACCTGAACGGGGTCGCAGATGGGCGCCACCTTGGCGAGCGCCGCGTCGAGCTTCCCCTTGGCCGAGGCCGGGCCGGTCTGCTCACAGGTCTCCTCGGCCGCGTCGGCCGTGGCGGCATCGGTTCCCTTGAACCGCGCCTGCGCCTGCTTCGAGTGGCACTTGATGACGGTGCCCACCGCCTTCGCGAACGCCTTCGCTATGGCGCTCGAGCACTTCATGTGGTTCTTGGTGTTCGACACGCAGCCGCTGTCGTCGGTCGCGCACGAGGTCGTGCCGCCGTCGCTGCAATCGAAGTGCTGCCCCGGTCCGGGCGTCGTCGGCGGCGGCTTGCCTGCCCACGCGGGCGTTGTCGCCAGGACGAAGGCCCCGGCCGCGAGCAGGAGCCACGGCCCCTGCGCGCTCCGTCGGTTGTGTCTCTTCATGGCACCCCCCTTGCCGTCGAGGACGGCGTCGCTGAATTTGCCACTGTCCGCGCCGGCGCCGTGGCCGCGCAGGACGTCGGGCTCGATCCCACGGTTGTGCCTAGGCGGTACCAATCGCCGTTGTCAATGGGGAAAAATTACCGCGCAGCGCGGCGCGCCACAGACCTCGCAGCAGCTCGTCGGGGTCTCGGGGCAGAGCCTGCCGCCCCTCGGCGGGCGGCAGGCGCCCCGGCGCTTCAGGCCGCACTTCCGCGCTCCCGACGCCGTGATGCGGCAGCAGGCGACGAGACTCGGCCGGCCGCAGGTGGAGGCGACGGCGCAGCGCTTGACCGCGCCCTTGCAGGAGCGCGGGAGCGTTCCCGCCCCCAGGGCCGTGTGGATCACCCCGGCGGCGCACTGCGCGTAGGCGCGATGGCTCGCTGCCGCCGCGCAGGGGCAGGCGGCGGCGATCTGCGCGCGCACGGCTGCAACCGCCGCGGGGCTCGGGCAGCCGCCGACCGGAGGCAGCGTCGTCGTGGTCGTGCTGGTCGTCGTCGTACTCGGCGTGCAGCCGGGGAGCGTGCCGGTCTGGCCGGCGTTGTTCGTCGGATGCGGGCAGGCGAGCGCGAAGTCGGCGGCGTTGTTGTCGGTGTCAGCCATGCGCACGAGCGCACGGGTGCCGTCGCCGGGCGGGAGCGGTGTTGGCGTTCCGCTCTTGGCAGGCGGCGTGCCCGTAAAACCCCCGTAGGCCACGCAGTCGACGTAGTTGGCGGGATCGGTTGCGTCCCAGGTCGGCGGGTTCGGCGGCAGGATGCCGGGGGCGCCCCAGCAGATCATGCCGCAGCTCGTGGGGATGCCCGGCGGAATCGTGAAGTCGGGGGCGATGCCGCCCGTGGCGGCCGGGGAGGTCGCGGCGATCCAGCGGAGGCCGGCACCCTGGTTGGTGACGTCGTGCGGCAGCTCGATCAGCACCCGGTCGAACGATCCGTCGCAGGCGAAGACCGCGATGCGGGCGTGGGCGACCCGGTTCTGGAGCCCGGCGAGCATCCGGATCTGCACGTACTGCTCGTTGGGATTGCCGCCGGCCCGGGCGTCGATCTCGTCGATCACGGAGATGTGGAAGAGCGCGTGGGCGGGCAGGGCGCCCAGGAGGGCGAGGAGGACGGCGGCGAGCGCGGCGCGCGACATGGCCCGCTCGAATATGGGCGCGGGCAGGGCGCGGAGTTACCAGGAGACCTCGGCGGGTTGTCAGGGCGGGGCGATCGACCGTACGATCGGCGGCATGGCCATCGACTTCACGTTTCCCCCCGAGATCGAGACGCTCCGCCAGCGGGTGCGCGAGTTCATCGCCGAGGTGGTGCGCCCGGCCGAGGCCGAGATCGCGGCCCACGAGGGTGACCGCCGCTTCCTCATCCAGTCGATCGTCGCGATGCGCGCCGCCGCCCGCGATCGCGGCCTCTGGCTGCCGCACATGCCGAAGGAGTACGGCGGCATGGGGCTCGGGCACGTCGCCATGGCCGCGGTGTCGGCCGAGGCGGCGAAGTCGACCTTCGGCCCCTACGCCCTCAATGCGCAGGCGCCCGACGAGGGCAACATGCACACGCTGCTCCACTGGGGGACGCCGGCGCAGAAGGAGAAATACCTCCGGCCGCTCTGCGAGGGCGCCATCCGCTCCTGCTTCGCCATGACCGAGCCCGAGGTCGCGGGCTCCGACCCGACGCTCATCCAGACCCGCGCCGTGCTCGAGGGCGACCACTGGGTGATCAACGGGCACAAGTGGTTCATCTCGGGCGCGAGCGGGGCGCGCTTTGCGATCCTGATCGCGCGCACCGAGGACCACCCCGAGGTGCCGCAGGCGGCGAACACGGCGTTCCTCGTGGACCTGCCGGCCAAGGGCTGGACGGTCGTGCGCGACGTGCAGACCATGGCCGGCCACCACAACCACGCCGAGATCCGCATCGAGAACCTGCGCGTGCCCGCCGAGAACATCCTCGGCCAGCGCGGCCAGGGCCACCTCCTCGGCCAGGCGCGGCTCGGCCCCGCGCGGCTCGCGCACTGCATGCGCTGGATCGGGCAGGCGGAGGTCGCCCTCGACATGATGGTCGATCGGGCGCTCAAGCGCTTCGCGCACGGCTCGCTGCTCGCCGAGAAGCAGGGGGTGCAGTGGATGATCGCCGACTCGACGATGGAGCTCTACCAGGCGAAGCTCATGGTGCTGCACGCCGCCTACAAGATCGACCGGGGCGAGGACTTCCGCAGCGAGGTGTCGATGGCCAAGCACTTCGTCGCGGGCGCGCTCAACCGCATCATCGACCGCGCCATTCAGGTCCACGGGGCCCTCGGCTACTCGCTCGACACGCCGCTGGCGCGCATGGCGCTGCAGGCGCGCTGGGCGCGCTTTGCCGACGGCGCGGACGAGGTCCACCAGTGGCGCATCGCCCAGCGGACGATCGCCGCGTATCAGCGCGACGGGTCGACGCGGGCGGCGACGGGCGGGCTGCCGCTCTAGCGGCGGCGCGGGAGCCACCGATCTTCCCTTGGCGCCGAGTTTGCTAAGCAGGCAGTCGCCACAGGCAGAAATCGTAGGTTGAGTGGGTCACTGGTCGGCCGCCCGTCAAGCATTTGCCGCGACGGGGAATACTTGATCGCTAAAGCTGGGAGCCGAAGCGGCCGATTATTGGGGACGGATCGGAAATAGTCGCCAAAATGCGGCGCTTCGCCAGACGGTCGGGTGGAGGTTGTGATGCGGTCTTCAGCCTTCGGTAGGCGCGTGTTCGATGGAGTGAGCCCGGGCGCGCTTGCGGTTCCCCTCTTCCTGGTCGTCTCGCTCCACACCGCGCCGGGTTACCCCTTCCCCGGGGACCTCGATCCGAGCTTCGGAACGAAGGGGGTCGTTATCACCGATTTCGGCGGCGGCAGCGATGCGGCCTTCGCCCTCGTGCGGCAGTCCGACGGGAGACTCGTTGCCGCGGGGCGATCGACCGCAGGGGGGAGCGCCGACTTCGCCCTCGCCCGCTACAACACCGACGGGAGCCTCGACCCTGCGTTCGGCACCAGCGGTCAGGTGGTGACGGACTTTGGCGGGAACCGCTGTTTCGGCGGGCCGCGACACGCGCAGTCGTGCAAGGTGCACGACGACTGCCTCGGTGGACAGTGCGTCTCGAGCGACGACGTTGCCTGGGCGCTCGCGCTCCAGAGCGACGGCAAGCTCGTGGCCGCTGGTGAACGGCGGGCGTGCGTCGGGGGAACGAACGACGGGGAGCGCTGTCAGGTCGACAACGATTGTGGTGGTACTCCCGCCGGGGTCTGCCTCGCGGACTTCGCGCTTGCGCGCTACAACGGCGACGGCAGCCTCGATCTCACCTTCGGAAGCGGCGGGCGGATCGTGACCGATTTCGGCGGGGACGACGAAGCCTTCGCGGTCGCCGTCCAGGGCGACGGGAAGATCGTGGCCGCGGGTGAGCGGCGGGTGTGCGTCGGGGGAACGAAGAACGGAAGCGGCTGTCAGGCCGACAGCGATTGCGGTGGCCCCCCGGGCGTCTGCCTCGCGGACTTTGCGCTGGCGCGTTACGACAGCGATGGCCAGCTCGATACGACCTTCGGCACCGGCGGGAAGGTGCTCACCGACCTCGGCGGGCAGGACGAGGCGTTTGGCCTGGTCGTCCAGCCCGATGGGAACCTCGTCGCCGCGGGCGTGTCCACGGCCGCCGGCAGCCTCGATTTTGCGCTCGTGCGCTACGCCGCCAATGGGTCGCTGGATTCGAGCTTCGGCACGAACGGGCAGGTGGTCACGGACTTTGGCCCCGTCTTCGTCGGCAATCCTTCCAACTGTACGCAGACGGGCGGTGGTTTCCACGGGACCGACGTAGCCTTCACGGTGGCGCTCCAGAGCGACGGCAAGCTCGTCGCGGCGGGCGTCTCGAGCGGCGATTTCGCGCTTGCGCGCTACAATTCCGATGGGAGCCTCGATACGAGCTTCGGGACGTGCGGCCAGGTAGTTACCGACTTCGTCGGCGACGACGCGGTGGCCTCGGCCCTCGTGATCCAACCCGACGGCAAGCTCGTCGCGGCGGGTCGAAACAAGGTGAGCAACCAGACCGCCTTTGCGCTCGCCCGCTATGCGACCGACGGAACGCTGGATCCGATCTTCGGCGCCGCGGGTCGGGTCGTGACGCCGATCGGGACGGATGCGGAGGCGGGCGGACTCGCCCTTCAGCCCGACGGGGCGCTCGTGGCTGGTGGTGGGGCCGACAGCGACTTCGCCCTCGTGCGCTATGAAGGGGATTTCGCGAAGCTCGGGATCACCAAGGCTGGCACCGGGACGGGGAAGGTGACCAGCACGCCCGCCGGGATCGACTGCGGCGCCACGTGCTCGACGCTGTTCCCCTTCAACGCGGTCGTGAGCTTGACGGCGACGGCCGATCCCGGCTCCGTCTTCGCGGGCTGGAGCGGCGATCCCGACTGCGCGGACGGCACCGTCACGATGACTTCGAACACGACGTGCACCGCGACGTTCGAGGTCATGGTCCCCCTCACGGTGACGAAGGCGGGCACGGGCTCGGGCACGGTCACCAGCGCGCCCGCCGGGATCGACTGTGGTGCCACGTGCACCTCGAGCTTCCCGCAGGGTACCGTGGTGACGCTCACGGCGACGCCGACGCCCGGCTCGACCTTTGTCGGTTGGAGCGGAGACCCGGGGTGCTTAAGCGGAAGCGTCACGCTCGACACGGCGAAGACGTGCACGGCGACTTTTACGACGTCCCCGGTCACGCTGAACGTCGTCAAGTTCGGCGCCGGCTCAGGGACCGTGACGAGCGATCCGCCCGGCATCGACTGCGGCGCAACCTGCGCGGCGACGTTCCCGCGTGGGACCGTCGTGACGCTGAGCGCTGTTCCCGCGCCCGGATCGTATTTCGTGGGCTGGAACTGCACGACGAACGGCAGCTCGACGGTGACGCTCGATGCCAGCAAGACCTGCACGGGAACCTTCGCCCTCACGGGGGCGAACGTCGCGGGTCGCTGGATTGCGCTCAAGCAGGTCTGCGCAGGCCCCGGGGGCGCGCCGCCTTGCCGGCTCAAAGGGCGCTTCGTGGTGCGCAACCTCGGGGTGAGCCGCGCGGCTGCCTCGGTGCTGCCCTTCTACCTCTCGACCGACGGGGCGACACCGACCACTCTCGTCAAGCAGATGAAGGTGCGCGCGATGGCTCCGGGCGAGCGGATCCGCCTCCGCTTCCGGACCGCCGTGCCCGGGGGGAGTGCCACGGGGCTCTTCGTGCTCGCCGTCATGCCCAACGGGGTCGTGCCCTTCGGTCCCCTTCCGTAGCGGGCGTCGCGGCGCTCCGCGAGCGGCGCGCGGGAGCTCGAGACATCCCGCCGCGCGCGTCCCGGCGGGTGCCTCCGGTGGGTTGCGCCAGAAGCGGTCGCCGCGGGAGCGGTTGGGCACGAAGCCCTTCCCGCGGCAGGCGGCGGCGCGGTTGGCGGCCACCATGAACGCCACGCGGTTCTGCACGAAGACGTTCTGCGCGAAGAGGTTCGCGCGGCTCATGCTGTCGCGCCAGCAGCGCACCGGTGGCTCGCGCCGCTCGACCGCGCAGGTGAGGAAGACGCCGGAGAGGACGTTGCGCACGAAGCGGTTCCGGACGATGCGGTTGCGTCCGGAATCCGAGAGATAGATGCCGTGCGTGCGGTTTTGGCGCAGCACGTTTTCCGCGATCAGGCTCGATTCCAGGTGCTCGGTGGTGATGCCCGCGGCCGTGCAGTCGCGGATTTGGTTGTGGAGGACCCGCGCCTTGGCCGTCCGGTTGAGCGAGATGCCGTCCCACACGGCGTCGCGGATGCGGTTGTGCGCGATCGTGACGTCCCGGCTGTCGCGCTCCGTGAGGATGCAGGCGCTGCGGCAGGCGGCGACCGTCACATGCCGGATGCGGACGTGGCGCCCGCCGCGCACGACGATGGCGCTGTTGGTGAGGTAGGGGTGAGTCGGCTCGACCTCGCTCCCGCCCCGGCCGCCGCCGACGATCCGGAGATGCTCGACGGTCACGTTCGCAGTGACCCGCGGCGGCGTGGCGTGCGCAACGTCGCCGATCACGACGACCGGGCTCTCGCTTCCCTCCTCGAGCCGGAGGACGGTCGCCGGACCCGCGCCGCGCAACGTGAGGCGGTCGCGGTCGATCGCGAGAAAACGTCGGAGGCGGAACTCGCCCGGGGCGAGGCAGACGACGGCGCGCTGACCCGCCGGGGCGCTGGCGATCGCCTGCTGCAGGGCCTGGGCGTCGGAGACCACCACGGTGCATGGCGGCGACGGCGGCGGTGCCGCGGCCGTCGAGAGGAGCGCGGCTGCGAGCGCCACCGCCGTCTGCCTGTGTCCGTGCGCGATCATCCGGCCGGCATCGTACGGCAGCGGGCGCGACGGTGCGACGCGGGGGCGCAGCGGTCGCGGTGTGGCGAGTGGCGGTCGTTGACGCCGGCCGGGGGGCTCGATAGGCAACGCGCATGCATCAGCACGCGAGGCAGCGCGCCACGGTCGTTGCGCTCACGGTCACCTTCGTCGTCCTCACGAAGCTCGTGAGCGTGCCCATGCGGCTCGCGGGGGCCGTGATCTCGATCGTGCCGGTGGCTGGCAACGTGGTGAACGACGCCATCGGACACGCGGCCAACGCGGTCGACGACGTCCCGATTTGAGGCAAGCGCTCTTGCTTGCCAGGGGGCTTTTGGGGCGGTCGCGCGCCGCGTGGCTGACGTGGCCCCTGCTGCTCGGGGTCGCCCGGGCCGCGGTCACGGCGGTCCCCCGCGCGGTCGTGCCGCCGCAGGTCGGCGCGTGCTGGGTCGGCGTCCGGCGCCCGTTCGCGAGCCTGCGATCGGGGGTGTTCGACTACTGCCGGGGCCACCTGCGCTACGTGCCCGGGACGCTCGACTGCTATCACTTCGTCGACGAGGTCTGCGAGCTGCTCGATCCCGTCACCGGGGAGTGGTTCGCCACGCACAGCCCCGAGGGCCGGGACGTGTTCGTCTGTCCCGACGGGCCGGAGCCGCCGGTGTGTCCGCGGCTGGGGCCGTAGGTCGGATCGGCGCTTCTTGGCCAACGCGGGTCCCGCAGCACGCGGCATGCCCACCCGACCTGTCGATCTGGTGCGGCGTGTGTTGCCAAACCCGTGACCCACTGACGGGCAAGGCGCACGCGGTCCGGGAGTCGAGCCGCAAAGTCGCCGCGCAGCTCCTCGCGCAGCGGCTCGGCGCGCTGGCGCAGGGCAAGCCCGTGACCCCGACGACGGTGCGCCTCACGTTCCACGACGCCGCCCGCGACTTGCTCAACGACTACCGCGTCAACGGCAAGCGCTCGCTCGTGGATGTCGAGCGGCACATCACCAGGCACCTCGCCCCGTTTTTCGGCGGGCTGCGGATGGCGGACATCACCACCGCCCACGTGCGCGAGTACGTGGCGCGCCGGCAGCGCGAAGGCGCCGCGAACGCGACGATCAACCGCGGGCTCCCGCGCTCAGGCGCAGCTTCACGCTCGCCATCGCTGCGGGGAGCCTCTCCACACGTCCCGCCATTCCCCTGCTGCGCGAGGAGAACGCCCGGCGCGGGTTCTTCGAAGCCGCGCAGTGCGAGGCCGTGCGGCGCCACCTGCCGCCGGACCTGGCCGACTTCGTGACGTTCCTCTACATCACCGGCTGGCGGTGGCGCTCCGAGGTGGCGGCGCTGCGCTGACCGCAGGTGGACTTCGCGGGGGGCGAGGTCCACCTCGACCCCGGCACGACCAAGACGGGGGAGGGGCGGGTGTTCCCGTTGACGGCCGAGCTGCGCGCCCTCCTCGAACGGCGCGGTGCCGTGACGCGCGAGCGCGAGCGCGCCCTCGGCCGCATCATCCCGTTCGTCTTCACGCGCCCGGACGGCGAGGCGGTCGGGAGCTTCAACAAGGCGTGGGCGAGGGCGTGCAGGCTCGCGGGGTGTCCCGGCCGGGTACTCCACGACTTCCGCCGCACGGCCGTCCGCAACCTCGTGCGGGCCGGCGTGCCCGAGCGCGTCGCCATGCAGCTGGTCGGCTGGCGGTCGCGCCAGATGCTCGACCGCTACCACATCGTGAGCCAAGGTGATCTCGCCGAGGCCGCGAAGAAGCTCGACGCCGCGCGCACCAGATAGGCCTGCCCGCGCTCTCGGGCGGCGTCAGAAAGCGATCGTGAAGAACGCGCCGGGGCCGTTGTACGTGAAGACCACGTGGGCGAGGAAGTCCCGACCGAGCAGCGCGACGTAGCCCTGGTTCTGGAGGGTCACGCCTGCCACGGCCAGGCTATCCGCGACCATTGAGATGGCGGTCTGCGGGAACGACATCCGCACGACGTACACCGGGGCGGTACCACTGGCCTGGCTCGGCGTCGCCAGTGACAGCTCCCCGATGGGCTGAAGGCCAAGGGCGCGAAGCACTTCTTGATCGACGGCGGTCGCCGACGCCCCGGTTGTCCGATGAGCGCCTGGCCTACGCGCGGAGAGGGGATGGGCTGACCTTGCTTCCCCGAGCATCTGGGCAAGTGCCGTGGGGACGGCGATCTCGACGTTGATCGACGCGCCGCCGACCTGAAGACCGCGCGGCGCGAGGCGACCTGTCTCGTCAACGAGGAACTGGTTCTGGTTATGGATGGGGACGCAGCAGACCGTGCGTGAGCGCCGGGATGTGGTGTACCGGCTCCTCGGGCTCGACCTGCTTGATGAGCATCGGGACGTTCCCGAGGCGCCGCACGCCTGCTGCGTACGCCTCTTCGAGCGTCGTGTAGGTTCCGAGCAGCTCGCGGCCCTTGATGAGCGCGTACTGGCCGCGGTAGTACTTAAGTGTAGAAGTCGGTACCTGATCTGACACGTGATCGTCCGGTCCTCGGTGTCGGGTTCACGTTCGTGTCCGCTCCCGCTCACGCCGCCAGCATCTTCTCCTTCGCCAGCGGCACGCTGTCCAGGAAGGT